>SKEL01000006.1_pt1 | contig 235670 bp, 235 predicted proteins | sample 4826741 | NCBI WGS metagenome assembly SKEL01 (sample SAMN11008810, study PRJNA524170) | human gut metagenome | biome: Human fecal sample; material: Feces; isolation source: fecal sample from pouch patient p33 | host: Homo sapiens | place: Israel: Tel-Aviv | collected 2016-03-22
ACTGTCTGACTCCCTTTCTGCTTCAAGCAGTGCTTCAACTTCGGCCTCAAGTAGAGAATCAAACAGTGATTCCGCTTCAGCTTCAGTTTCATCATCCGAGTCAAGCCGTGAATCTCTCTCAGATTCCAACTCAGATTCGACATCTGTAAGCAGTTCTCTCTCTGATTCATTGTCAGTTTCTGGTTCAGCTTCAGAGTCTCTTTCAACTTCTGAGTGGGCATCTACGAGCGATTCAAACTCCATTTCTAGCTCTTTGTCCGAGTCCAGTCGTGAATCACTTTCAGAATCAAGTTCTCTTTCTACTTCGGTAAGTGACTCTATCTCTGAGTCAAGTAAAAACTCCGCTTCAGAAAGCACTTCAGGTTCAGAATCAACGAGAGATTCTTCATCAGATTCTGCATCAAACTCACTTGAGTCTAATTCTGACCAAAACTCAGCGAGTGAGTCAAGTTCCGCTTCAGGTTCTCATTCCGCTTCCCTTTCAAGTTCAGAGTCAAGCTCAAGTTCAGAATCAAGTAAAGGGTCAAGTTCAGACTCCGCTTCAGAAAGTAACTCTGTCAGCAACTCGCTTTCTGTTTCAGAATCAAACCGTAATTCTGACTCAGAGTCAATTTCAGATTCAGTTTCAAGCTCTATCTCTCAATCTGAGAGTCAATCTGTCTCTGTGTCAACTTCAGACTCAAACTCTGAGCCTATAGAATCTGGTTCAGATTCCGATTCGCTTAGCGCTTCAAGCTCACTTTCAGTATCAAGTCGCGATTCTGAAAGTGAATCTTCAAGCCTTTCAACATCATTGAGTGCATCACTTTCGACATCGGGAAGTCTTTCAGATTCAAACTCTGCCTCAAGCTCAGATTCGAGTCGTGAGTCATTGTCAGACTCTTCAAGTCTTTCAGTTTCAGCTTCAGAATCAAGTCGTGATTCTGAAAGTGAATCAGCATCTATATCTACTTCAACAAGTAGTTCACTTTCGACATCAATGAGTGATTCAAGCTCTGTCTCAGATTCGTTGTCGGCTTCAATAAGCTTATCTCTATCAGTATCTGATTCTTCAAGTCACTCAATCTCAGACTCTCTGTCAGATTCTACTCGTGATTCAATAAGCGAGTCCGTGAGTGGTTCGACCTCAGTAAGTGCTTCAAGTTCGGATTCTCTTAGTGACTCTGTTTCAGCATCTGTTTCAGCTTCTAACTCAAGCCGCGATTCGCTCTCAGATTCTGCCAGTCTTTCGACATCTGTTTCAGGATCAACGCGTGATTCGGTGAGTGAGTCGGCAAGTGAGTCAAGCAAACTTTCAAGTAGTGAATCAGCCTCTGAGAGCACTTCGCTTTCTGTTTCAGGCCGTGATTCGCTGTCAGAATCTCTTTCTGAAAGTAGCTCTCTCTCAGACTCAAGTCGTGATTCTCAATCTTTATCAAATTCAACATCAAGCTCGATGAGTGTTTCACAATCCGAGTCAAGAAGTAGTTCTAGTTCTGAGAGCAGCTCCCTTTCTGTCTCAAGTCGTGATTCGGTCAGCGATTCTGTATCAGCTTCACAATCATTATCTGACTCAGCGCGTGAATCTCATTCAGAGAGTCTTTCAACATCAAGCTCAATCAGTGAATCACTTTCTGATTCGCGTAATGATTCAAGCTCAGAAAGCACTTCAAGCTCAGACTCAACCCGTGATTCAATTTCTGACTCAAGTTCAGATTCTTTGGCTTCTAACTCTGATACAAACTCTATGAGCGAATCAAGCTCCACATCGGGTTCTCACTCAACTTCAACATCAAGCTCAGAAAGCAGCTCAAGCTCAGAGTCTGGAAAAGCGTCAAGTTCCGAATCCGTATCTGAAAGCAGTTCAAATAGTCATTCAGACTCACAGTCTGTCTCTAGCCGTGATTCAGAAAGTGAGTCAAGCTCGGCTTCTGCATCTAGCTCAAGCTCACAATCTGTTTCTGAATCAGTCTCAACTTCGGACTCAGGACGCAGTTCTAGTTCCGAATCCGTATCAGAAAGTGTTTCAAACAGTTTATCTGGTTCCCAGTCTGATTCATCACGTCAATCCGAATCCGACTCCTCATCTGATTCTAGCTCAACATCACTTTCTCAGTCTGTGAGTGAGTCAACTTCGGTGTCACAATCACTGTCTCATTCTGAACCTCTTGAATCAGGGTCAGAATCTGATTCATTGAGCATTTCAACATCTATGTCAGATTCGAATCGGAATTCAAATAGTGAATCAAACAGTACGTCAGTCTCAGTAAGTCATTCACACTCACAGTCTGATAGTATTTCGGCCTCAGAGTCAGTTTCAACATCAAACTCTTCACGTGAATCTGTTTCTGACTCAGTGAGTGCTTCAACATCAACATCGGGCTCAGAGCGTGATTCAGCAAGTGCTTCAACGAGTGCCTCTGTATCTGTAAGTGAATCTGTATCTGAATCAATAAGTGATTCGACATCTGTTTCACTCTCAGTTTCAGCTTCAAGTCGTGACTCTCTCTCAGATTCATCAAGTGCTTCAACATCAACATCAGCCTCAGAACGTGATTCAGATAGCCTTTCTGTAAGTGAATCAAGCAAACTCTCAAGCAGCGAATCAGCTTCTGAAAGTACTTCACTTTCTATTTCAAGTCGTGAATCAGCTTCAGATTCAAGTTCAGAGAGTAGCTCAAGTTCAGATTCTAGCCGTCAATCAGCTTCCGAGTCTGCATCGCTTTCGACATCAATGAGTCTCTCGACATCAAGTTCAGCCTCTGAGTCAAGTTCAGAAAGTCGTTCTCTTTCAGACTCAGCGCGTGACTCAGTGAGTGCTTCAGAATCCATTCCTGAATCGCTCTCAGATTCAAGTCGTGAATCAACTTCTGAAAGTCTCTCATCATCAAGTTCCGTAAGCGAATCCCTTTCAGACTCTAGCAATGCTTCAAGCTCAGAAAGTACTTCAGCTTCAATGTCAACACTTCAATCAAGCAGTGAGTCGGTATCACAATCAACCTCTGGTTCACAGTCCGCTTCAGGTTCTGCCTCACTTTCAGCTTCAGAATCCATAAGTGTTTCCCAATCACTTTCAGGTTCACAGAGTGCATCTAGCAGCCAATCAAGCTCTGCATCTGAGTCCGTAAATCATTCGCAAAGTGATTCAGTGTCTGTTTCCATATCAACATCAAGTTCAGAGCGCCAATCTCTTTCTGATTCGGTATCGACATCGGTGTCAATCAGTGATTCACTTTCGACATCTTTATCAACATCAAGTTCAGAGAGCCTATCTGTATCAAATTCGAACCGTAACTCTACTTCAGAGTCATCTTCAGAATCATTAGCTTCAAATTCTAATACTCACTCTGCAAGTAACTCAGCTTCAGATTCTGCCTCACATTCAGTATCAACATCAGCCTCTGAGTCACTCTCTATTTCGGGTTCAGAGCAAGCTTCAAGCTCGGACTCAGTATCTGAAAGTGTGTCTGTGAGTGGATCTGTATCCACCTCAGCATCTGAAAGAGACTCTTTAAGTGAATCTGTCTCAGGATCTTTATCAGGCTCAAGTTCCGCTTCACTCTCAGCCTCAGCATCCTCATCGGATTCAAGTAGAGCTTCAAGTTCAGAATCAGCTTCAGATAGTTTGTCAGTAAGTGAATCAATCGTTCATTCAACTTCAGAACGTGATTCGCTGAGTGAGTCTATTTCAACCTCTGTTTCAACTTCAGCATCCTTATCTGTCTCAGATTCAGTATCTGCCTCAGAATCAGGTAAGGCCTCAAGTTCAGAGTCTTCATCTGAAAGTAGCTCAAATAGCATATCTGATTCACTTTCTGACTCGCAACGTGAATCACTCAGTGATTCAGTTTCAGATTCGATCTCTGTATCTGTTTCGACCTCCGTTTCAGAATCAACTTCAGCATCTGTTTCAGGCGAGCAGTCAAGCTCAGAGTCTTCATCTGAAAGCAGTTCAAATAGTGTGTCAGTCTCTCAGTCAGATTCTGACCGTGGTTCTGATTCAACATCAAGCTCAACTTCAACATCAAGTTCAGCTTCTCAATCCGTGAGCGAGTCAACTTCAGTATCACATTCACTTTCTCAGTCTGAACCAGTAGAATCAGGTTCAGCGTCTGATTCCTTAAGTGATTCGACCTCTCTCTCTGATTCAAACCGAAATTCAATCAGTGAATCTGTGAGTCAGTCTGTTTCGACAAGTGATTCTCTGTCCGTATCTACAAGTGATTCAGTCTCTGTATCAGATTCAGTGTCTGCTTCAGGACGTGAGTCAGTGTCTGAGTCTTCCAGTCTTTCAACATCGATTTCAGCTTCAGAACGCGATTCTCTCAGCGATTTAGTGAGTCAATCAGTTTCGACAAGTGCTTCCCTGTCAGTTTCGACAAGTGATTCAGTCTCTGTATCGTCATCACTCTCTGAATCAAACCGCGATTCCGTCAGTGACTCTGCCAGCCTTTCGACATCGATTTCAGCTTCAGAACGCGATTCTCTCAGCGATTCAGTGAGTCAATCTGGTTCGACAAGTGATTCTCTGTCGGTATCCACAAGTGATTCAGTCTCTGTTTCATCTTCAACTTCTGAATCAAGTCGTGACTCCACAAGTGACTCAGCGAGTGAGTCAACTTCGATATCAACTTCAAACAGAGAATCTGTTTCAGAATCAGCATCGGAGAGTGGCTCAACATCTCTATCACTAAGTGATTCAGACTCACTTTCAACCTCATCGTCAATGTCTGAATCAGCATCTGTATCGTCAAGTGAATCAATTTCAGTATCACTAAGCGCATCTGAATCAACATCTTTAGCATCAAGAAATTCAGAACACATGAGCACATTGCCACATACTGGTGATAAGGATTCTATTGGCTTAGGTATGCTAGGCTTAGGATTAATAGGCGCAGCAGCTCTTGGTAAGAAGAAAAAGAAAAAAGCTTAAGAACAAACAAAAAAATATTTAGGAAGGAATAAAATAAAGCAAGTACTAAGGTACTTGCTTTTTATTACAGAAGAAGTTGCAGTCTTTTAGTTTATATTTTATGTAAAACAAAAGAATTTGACTTTTTAATATATTATGTTTCAATAGTAGAGAGCTTTATAATTAAGCTTATGTAAAATAAGAGGAGTGAAACAGATGGTTGAAAAGATGCTGAATTGGGTGGCAAGTTTGCCCCTCTGGCAAGCCACCTTGTTCTTGTTTATTGTTGTTTTCTTTAGAGCACAGATGACCTTTGGTCTAGGAAAACTCATTCATATGGGAATATTGAAGACAAAATGGGGTAAAAAGGCAGAGAAATCCGAAGAAAATCGAGCAGGAATGCTCGCTCTTCAAAAATATGGATGGCCTGTTATACCTTTGAGTTTCTTGACAGTTGGTTTTCAAACTGTCGTACAGCTTGCGGCTGGCATGTTAGATTGGAAATGGAGCAAGTACACACTTGTAGCCCTTCCAGGCTATTTAGCTTGGGGCTTTGTCTACGCTGCAGGAGGCCTGACCTTATTCCGCTCGATTGCTAATGGCTCAATTGGCTTATTGATTCTTTTTGTTATTATCGTATTATTACTTTGGAGTGTTGGGACATTTTTAGTGAAAAAACTTAAACCTAATGCATAACACAAGGAACTTGTTCATATTTTATTTTTTATTTAAATATGGATGCAATATAAAAAACACAACCTTGGTTGTGTTTATTTTTGTTTAAAATTAAAAATTTGTGCTTTATCGGCTTTGTACTCTGTTAAAGCATGTGCAGCATCTCTTTTTTCTTCAATCATGCTGACATATTTGGCAGGAGCTTGGAACTTTTTGAAGGCTTCTTTGTCAAGAACAAGTGTTTTTTTCGTCATGCTTGATTCACCTAAGACAACATATTCCGTTGTTGCAGCAGTAAAACGTTGCCCTTTTTCATCTTCGATAGTGTTTACTTGTGTATCAGCTGTCCATAAAGCAGGAGTTTTCGGAAGTGAGGTAACATGTTTAAAGTTAAATTCGTCTCCCTTTTTGCTTACTGTGTTGACAGCTTTTGCTTGAATCAATTTCTCAGCAGAAGCAGCATCTAATACTAAAGTATCCGTTTCAGTGATATATTTTCCTTCCACAGTGATGTTGTTTTTTATGTAAGATTGGTTGTCTTTTAAGCTTTGTTCGAGCTCTTTTTTGTCAGAACTATAAAGAATGATGCCATGAACAGGCTGGTGGAATAAAGAGATAACTTTACTAACGGCAAAGTAGCCTCCTGCGATAAACAAGATGAGTGCTGGAATAATCCAAAGTTTCTTTGTCAATGTAGTGTTGTCCTTTTCTAAAGTTTTTTTATTTCTTTATTTATTTTATCAGGGAATTAGGATTCAAAAACTTACTCTTCTGTAAGATAAAAAATAAAAAGCACTTGTGTGCTTTTTATTTTTGGATAAGATTCTCAATAAGCATTGAGCTTTCTTCAATTGAACGTTTACTGACATCAATTGTCTCGATGCCCAATTGCTCAAAGAGTGTATCTGCATAAGCCAACTCTTCAAGAATACGCTTTTCATCAGAATACATGGATTTTTTTTTAAGCCCAAGCGTTTGTTCTCGGTAGCTTCGTATATTACTTAAACTTTCAGAAGTACTGGTTAAGCCGATAATCTTACGCGGATCAACTTTATAAAGTTCTTTAGCCACTTCGACCTCTGGAATGATCGGGAGATTTGCTACCTTGTAACCTTTGTTGGCCAAGTACATACTCAGTGGTGTTTTTGAAGTTCGCGAGACACCCAGAAGCACAATATCGGCATTTAAAAAGCCTTTAGGATCTTTGCCATCGTCATATTTTACCGCAAATTCGATAGCAGCTACACGATTAAAATAGGCTTGATTTAACCGATGAACACTGCCGGACTCTTGTGTAGGTTGCTCCCCTGAGCGTTCTTCAATAAGGTGCATGAGTGGCGACATAAAGTCCACATAGGCCAAATCATGTGTATCTGAAAATTTTTTGACACAAGCTACTAAAGACTTATCAACGAGAGTGATGGCAACCAGTGCATTTTCTTTTTTGGCATCATTCAAAATTTCTAATAGGGAAGCTTTATCATTGGTAAAAGGATAAAGCTGAACATCTGATAAATCAACAGTTGGAAATTGTGCCACAACAGCAGAAATAATTTTTTTGGCTGTTTCACCGACAGAGTCAGTAATGAGATAAATTTTTATATTTTGCATTTTGTCCCCTTAATCTTCGCCTTGCATTTCATTTCCTGTTTGGATGAAAGCGTTCATGATGTGTTTGATGGATATTTTACCGATGATTTTTTTCGAGTCTACTTTTTCAAGCACAGGTAAGCTATCAACCTCGTATTGGGAAAGAATATTCCCAGCTTCAAGTAAAGTCTTGTCGGCAGTTATAGTATGAATATTAGGCATACGTGTCATTATGACAGCAACGGGTGTTTTCTCCAGATTGTTGCCACTAATAGCGAAGCGGAGAAGATCTTTCCGAGAAAGAAGGCCAGCTAAATCGCCATTTTCATTTTTGACATATATACTGCCAATATCATAGAGAAAAAGACTTGTCGCAGCGTCGTAAACAGACATATTTTGCTCAACAATCAGGGGCGAAGTCATAACGTCTGCTACTTTTTTTGAGTAGCAGCTTTCAATATAAAGAGGCTGCATTTTTTGCCCCGTATAGAAATAGCCCACCTTTGGCTTAGCATCAAGTAATCCCGTCATGGTTAGTATAGACAAGTCGTTCCTTAAAGTTGCACGACTTAAACCTAAATTTTGTGCAATTTTTTCACCACTTATGGGCTGTTCTGCTTTTACGATATTAATTATTTCAGTTTGTCTTGTTGTCAGTTTCAAGTGCCACTCCTTAATAAATAAGACATACTATATATTATATGTGTTTTATCTTTTAAAAGCAATTTATAAAAGGAAATCTGCTATATATAAGGTAAATAAGCCATAAAAGAATACGGTTACAAAACGCTTGACAATAAATGTGACATACTATATAATGTGTTTATTCACCAAATAGTATGTCACATATAAAGGAGACGCGAATGTCACGAGCAAAAAAACGGGTTTATAACTTTACAGAAGGTTCAAAAGAACAAAAGGCTCTCTTGGGAGGAAAGGGAGCAAATCTTGCAGAGATGACTGGGATTGGTTTACCCGTACCCAGAGGATTTACCATAACTACAGAAGCTTGCTTAGAGTATCTGGATTCAAAAAAATTATTGTCTGAGTTGGTTAAGGAAATAAAAGAGCATATTGTGAGGCTAGAAAATGAAACGGGGAAGAAATTTGCAGATGAGGAAAATCCACTTTTAGTTTCGGTCAGGAGTGGCTCAAAATTTTCAATGCCGGGTATGATGGATACCATTTTGAATTTAGGTTTAAACCATCAGAGTGTTGAAATTTTTGCCCGCAAGACTGGGAATCCTGTGTTTGCTTATGATTGTTACCGTCGTTTAATTCAAATGTTTGGCGATGTGGTTAAAGGCGTGGATAAAAACATTTTTGAAGAAGCGCTCACGCAATATAAAGCAGCACATGGTTACAGCTCAGATATTGAGATGAAAGCGGAAGATTGGAAGGAGATTATCCAACAATTTACCACAATCTATCTGAAAGAGGTTGGTGAAAACTTTCCCCAAGACCCATCTAAACAGCTTTATGCTGCAGTAGAAGCGGTATTTACTTCTTGGAATAATCCGCGCGCTGTAACTTACCGTCGTATCCATGAAATCTCCGATAAACTTGGAACAGCTGTTAATATCCAAGAAATGGTGTTTGGAAATACTGGCGGGAATAGTGGCACAGGAGTTGCCTTTACACGTAATCCCGCCACAGGAGAAGCCGGTGTTTTTGGCGAATTTTTGCTGAATGCTCAAGGTGAAGATGTTGTTGCAGGGATTCGGACACCGCGTCCAATACAAGAGCTGAAACAAGACCAACCCGCGATTTATTTGCAATTTGAAAAAATATGCCATCAGTTGGAAGCGCATTATCAAGATATGCAAGATATCGAGTTTACCATAGAAGAGGGAAAACTCTTCATTCTTCAAACACGTAACGGGAAACGAACAGCAAAGGCCGCTTTTAAAATTGCGACTCAAATGGCAGAAGATGGCGTAATAAGTAAGGAGGAGAGCTTGAAACGCCTAACGCCTTCCATGATTACTCAACTGCTTCATCCTGTGTTTGATGAACAAATGTTGGCGGAGAGTCAAGCTATAGCAAAAGGATTACCTGCGAGCCCTGGTGCAGCTTCTGGGAGAGTTTATTTCCATGCAGAGGATGCGCAAAACGCACACGCGGCGGGACAAAAAGTTATCCTTCTTCGAACAGAAACTTCACCAGAAGATATTGAAGGTATGGTTGTGAGTGAGGCCATTGTCACATCTCGTGGAGGAATGACCTCTCATGCGGCTGTCGTAGCACGAGGTATGGGGGTGTGCTGCGTGGTTGGATGTGAACAATTAACGATTAATGAAAAACTCAAACAAGCATACGATGGTACACATACCATAAATGAAGGTGATTTACTCTCAGTAGATGGTACAACAGGAAAAATCTACCGGGGTGAAATTAAACTTGATAAGGCACAAGATCTCGATCTTTTAGTAAAAGTGCTCAAATGGGCCTCTCACATAGGGAAGTTGCAGGTCAGAGCAAATGCTGAAACTGTTGAAGATATCAGAGCTGCGTTAGAGTTTGGTGCGAGCGGTATTGGCTTGGCGCGTACAGAACATATGTTTTTTGGAAAAGAACGAATTTTGGAAATGCGTAAAATGTTTCTCTCAGAAGATCAACTGCAGCGTAAGCAATCGCTTGAAACACTCAAAGAATTCCAGAAAAAAGATTTTGCTGAAATTTTGAATCTCACCGAGGGAATGCCGTGTACGATTCGCCTTTTGGATCCGCCGCTTCACGAATTTATGCCTAAAACGAAGGAAGAATATGAACAAGTGGCTGAAGCATGCGGTCAAACGGTTGACTTTATCATGCAAAGAGGGAAAGATCTTGAAGAGTTCAATCCAATGCTGGGGCATCGTGGTTGTCGTTTAGCCATAACTTATCCTGAAATATATGAAATGCAGGTTGAAGCCATAATGGAAGCTGCTTTGGAGCTTGCTAAAACAGGAAAGCAGGTCAAACCAGAGATTATGATTCCTTTAGTTGCTGAAGAAAAAGAATTGTCTTATCTTAAAAAGATGTTGGAAGACAAAATTCAACATGTCTTTGAAAAACACAAGATGAAACTGACATATAAAATCGGTGCAATGCTTGAAATTCCAAGAGCCTGCTTGACGGCCGACCAGCTTGCGACTTCGGCACAGTTCTTCAGCTTTGGTACCAATGACTTGACACAGCTGACCTATGGCTTTTCTCGTGATGATTCGGTCAAATTTTTGCCAGACTACATTGAGAAAGGGATTTTAGAAGATGATCCTTTTCAACATTTGGATCAGAAAGGCGTGGGCAGTTTGATGAAAACAGCAATAGAGCTTGTCAAACCGCGGCATAAGGATATTAGTTTTGGGGTGTGTGGTGAAGTGGGAGGCGATCCAGACTCCGTTGCTTTTCTTCAAAACATCGGTTTGGATTATGTATCATGTTCACCATACCGCGTTCCTGCAGTTCTTCTTACGGTTGCACAGATGAGTATTAAGTAAGAGGATGTAAAAAACCTTCGACAATAAGCGAAGGTTTTTATTATTTTAAATCTCCCCAAAGGTTGAGCATCACAGTTCCAATGATGAGGACCAAAATGGCTGAACATTGGAGGAACAGGCTGAGTTGAGAAGTTTCGTGATTTGAAATCAAAAGTCGAACGATCGAAGCAACGGCGATATAGATATATTTCTTGATTGTTGGGTGATCATTATCCGAAAGATAGTGAATGATGAGTTCTAAAAATTCCAAAAAGAGGAAAAAAGTTAAGATACGGTCAATAATATCGTAGAAACTGTAATCAATAAATCCAGTAGTGAAGGAGGAGAGAAGGACCCAAATCTCTTTAAACATAAGGAAGGCAATAACCAACCCGAGTAAACTTAAACAGACTTTTATGATGACATTAAAAGTTTTCGATAAAAAATTAAATTGAATCAAATGAGAACCTCCGTGATTAGTCGCGTAATTTTATAATTCTAGTATAGCACAGGAACATAGGCTTTGAGGAGCAATTAGACTTGGAAAAATGAACTGAATATTTGAAAATAAGAGAACTCTTATTAAAAAGATGCATTTTCTTATTACATTGGCTAAATGTATAAATTATCCCTCTCGGTATTCCAGAGTTTCTAAATTGTTTTTTGCCTTAGACTGTGGGATAATCAATGTATAAGAAGAAGGTGCGTTTATAACAAACCGCCATTTGTTTACTTTATAGAAAAGAGAAAATACTATGATTAATCTTTGTAATATGCTTTATGTTTCAGATGTCCCAAAGCACGCAGAATTTTGGACGAAAGTCGGTTTGCAAGAACTTCGCCGTCAAGGTTCAGGCTCACAAGAAACGGTGATTTTTGCAGTGGATGCGAATGCGCCAAGCGCACGTATTCAATTATGGAATCTGGATTTTATTCGTCAAAATTCACCAGAAGTGGCGGACATGAAAGGCTCAATGCTCTTTACTGTAGATAACCTAGAAGAGTGGCACTCGCGTGTTGCTGAAGCAACGGATACAGTGAGTGAAATCAATGATTTCCAAGGTATGGTGAACTTTAACTTCCAAGATCCGGATGGCAATTATTATGCCTTTGCACAGTCTGAGTTACCAGAATGATGTGCAAAATCTTAATCGTCTAATTTTGAAGTTGCTTTCTTTGGGAATGTTTCATTTTCTAATTCCTCTTTCTCTCGCAATTTCCGCTGTGCCTCAGACAGTTCTCCGGTGGCGAAAGCTCCCCATTTCATCATGCCTCTGTCATGATAGTTACGGATGGATTCATAAGGGCTATATGAGCGATCAACTGTCATTTTTTTCTCCTCCTGCGGCTGCATGGCCGCCAATCATTTTATTTCTTTCTAAAACTCTAGAGCCAGCTGTCAAAACGCTGGCTTTTTGAATGGCTGTAAAGTCAAATTTATCACGTATTTCATCGATGGCATCTTGCAGAGCTTCCTGTTTTTGATGGGTGATGACCTGAGATTCATTGGGGAGCATTGTTTCAAAAAGATTAAGTTGCTTAATATTTTCGCTAGATAAATCAAAACCGCCGATACCGATTTCTCTTACAATTTCACCATGATATTTTTCTCTAAAGAGGCGCAAAAACTCGGATTGAATATCCGTCGTACTTTGAGTGGGTTCAATTTTACTGGCTGTCTTTATTGAAGAAGAGTCCTCTTTGTAGGAAGGTTTAACATAGAGCGAGAGACCGCCCGCAAGCTTTTTCCCTTTTCGAAGTCGAATAGCAAGATGCTCAGCCATTTCCTTAATCACTAGCTCTATTTCATCTTGCTGTACATAGTCACGTGGCAAAATCTGACTGTTGCTGTAGCTTTCTGATTTTTTGTGGTGTTTCTCGCGAACATTGGTTTCATCAATACCATGAGCATGAAAAAATTGTTGAAGACCAACGATTCCCATTTTGCGTTTAATCCTATCAGGGTTTGCATGGGCTAGATCCTTGATAGAGTAAATTCCTAACTTATTGAATCTTTTCTCTGTTCGTCTTCCAATCCCCCAAAAATCAGTCATTTTGGGAAGTGTCCAAACTTTATTAGGGACGTCCTCATAACGAATGAGTGCCCGCATAGTTGCGCTGTGCTTGGCATAATTATCCATCGCCAACTTAGCCAGCAAGGGATTATCTCCCATTCCAACGGTCACAAATAGGCCCATTTGCTCAAGGACTTTATGCTGTAAATCCTGGGCTAACAAATCCATTTGCTCATATTTATCTTTGATGTCAGGGTAGAAAAGATTCAGGGATTCTGTAACATCAAGGAAGGACTCATCAATAGAATACGAGTGAATTTCTTCAGAAGAAGTATAGTTAGCCAAAAGTTGTTGCATCTCGATATTCTTATCAATATAAAGGGCCATCTGCGGGGGAACGATAAGTGTGCGCTTAGCCCAACTTTCAATAAAAGCGACATGTTGCATTGAGGGTTCTGTGCGTTGCCCGTAAATGTCAGTATGTTTGGCATACCAACGCCGGTAGTTAAACTTCCTATTTTCCAGTAAAAAAGGTAAATCTGCCGCACGACTGACGTTAGATTTTCCAAAAACCTCTTTAAATTTTGGACTTGAAGCTAAGATAAGGCCATAGGAGTGATCTGAGCGACTCATGACACAAAGAGAACTCTTTAAAGGATGAAGCCCTCTCTCCACACATTCGATTGAGGCATAGTTCGATTTCACATCCTCAAAAAAAATTGCGCGCCGTGGTTCATACGTATAGTCAATAAACATATTATATCCTCAATAAATATTGATTTATTCAATATTATATACCTATAAAAGGAATAAAATAAAGAAAAATAATTATAAATTCAATATTTATTCTTTATGTAATCTAAATGATGTTTTATAAAAAAATGTAATAGAAAAACACATGAGATTCTCAAATTTTTAGTAAAAATAGGAATGGGAATGCTATAATGAAAGTAACGAAAATGTAATAAAAGAAAGAGCTATGAAAATTTTAATCATTCAAAAAAAGACACCGTACGGTCGTAAGTTAAAGATAGCTTCAGTGGTCAGCTTGACCACATTGCTGCACGCAAAGACGAAGATTGAGTTTGAAGTTAGGAGTGAATGAACATGATTACCATAGAAGGATTTTATTTCACGGTTACAGACCTCGATAAATCAATCAAGTTTTACGAGGAATTATTGGGCATAAGTCCCACCCATGTTGAAGCCAATCGCTGGGCGGATTTTTATCAAGGTGACAAACACTTCGGACTATTGTGTGACGCAGAGATTAATCAGTGCCGTGCAGTTGGCAACAACGGCGTTCTCAATTTTTACTCCGACAACATACAGCAAGATTATGAGCAGATAAAGAATATGGGCGCGAAAATAATAGATAAGCTTTGTGATACGCCCGACTCACCATATGAATATCTCAGTTTTACCGTCCTTGACCCGGACGAAAATAGGATTGAAATTGCATGGTATCCTGTAACCATACAATAATGAATGAGAGGGCAACATGAAACTAAAAGTCGGTTGTAGAAAGTAAGATTATTTTGTTGCTTTATACCTCGTATGAAAGAGCAGGACTCCATTTACAATTTAATGTAATCTTTTATCAAGAGGGATTTTGGTTTTCTAGTGTTTATGATACAGTTGCTGAGCAGTGGGACACCGACCATTGTGATTACAAGGTTGAGGTTGTTCTTGAGAACGCTTTAAGTATACTTACACTCTGGCAGAACTGGATGAGTTGCAAAAAGTATATGTATTGGCTAATGAAAAGCCACTATCATTTTTGTAAAAAATTTGTAACTTTTTGTTATAATGGTTTTATGACATACCATAAAAAGCGCGGAGTACTTTCTACTAAATCTAGAAAAATCTTTCGTTTTACTGTAAAATTTTTGATTATCCTGTTTGTAATAGTGGATCTTTTGGAACTTAGCACCCTTCATCCAGCGGATCATCGTAATACAAATGAACTTGCGGTACAAGTTGAAACTACCAAGGAATATGATTTTATCCGAACGATAGCTCCTTATGCACAAGAGACCCAAGAAAAATACGGCATTCTCGCTTCCCTGACGCTCGGTCAGGCAGCTTTAGAAAGTGATTTTGGTCGAAGCGGACTTGCAGCTAAATATTATAATCTGTTTGGCATAAAAGCTTACGGTAACGTGCCAAAAGTTGCTTTGGAAACCAAGGAGTTTGAAAATAATCAATGGATAACAGTGCGTGAACCTTTTCGTGTTTATGACAATTGGCAACAGTCTGTAGAAGGGCATGCCTTTCTTTTCACTGAAGGAACAACGTGGAATCCTAACCAGTATGCTCTTGTCCTTGCGGCTAAAGATTATAAAGAGGCAGCTCATGCCGTACAACTATCTGGCTATGCTACTGATCCAGCTTATACTGAAAGACTTCTGGAAATTATCGAAAACTATAGTTTGTTTCAGTATGATAAAGTTTGAATTTTCTTTTTTGAAGGGAAGCCAAATTAAAATTATCTGTTTGGCATTAGACTATAAATGGTTGTAGTAAGTAGGTGCGATCAACAAGGAACAGAGCTACTACGGAGATAGGGCTCTTTTGTATTTCACCCAATCTCATATTAAGCCTTACGATATGCTAAGTGTAGGGCCATTGAGCACACTTTTTACAGACAATCCCGTAAAAAATATTGATACAGAAAAAGTCTTAAACCGTATTCCTCAAATTACTTGGAGGGATATTTTTGCAAAACAAAACGAGATTAAGTTCCGCTATGGTATCTCCAATACCCTGATTACCCAACAACTTGTAATCAAGAAATCTAATATTGATTTTAGTCAAGACAAGATGCAAATTAACGCCATACGTATGGAAACATATCTCAATGACGTAGCTGGAGATGCCTCAAGTAAACAGGATATGATTGCGGATCCTTTGGAGAGAATATAAAAAGGCAAGATTTTATGCCTTTTTAATGTCCGAAAAAAGGTATAAACGATAAGAAAATATTAAACTAAACCGCTGTATATTAGAAAAAATAAATATTGTAATTACTAGGCTAAACTTATTGAAAATGTTAGATCTTTGGAGTATTATTTAAGTAATATTAAATGAGGGATTGATAGCATGGAGGAAGAAAGCCGAACGGTTGTTTTGCTTTTACTATAGAAATATATCAATGTGGAGGATTAAGCTATTTATGAAAGATAAAAATTTTATAGATATTATAAGTAAAAGCACAATTGAGATAGCTAAAAATCTTCTTGGTATGAAACTTGTCTTGGAAAAAGGCGGAGAGTCAGAAATACTTGGGAATATCGTAGAAACTGAAGCTTATCTTGGGACACGGGACAGTGCATGCCATAGCTTCATGGGAAAACGAACCCCGCGTAATGAATCCATGTACCTCGCTGCCGGGCACTGGTATGTATATCAAATTCATGGTCATTTTATGTTAAATCTAGTCACTAAAGGCAAAAATGTTCCAGAGGCCGTTTTAATTCGCGCCGTTCAAGCAGAGGCTCCAGAACATGATGGCAGTGGTCCGGGAAAGCTCACGAAATCCTTTGGCATAACGAAAGAGATAGACGGAGAGTATTTTGTTGACTCACGTTTGACATTAGAAGTAGACAAAACACCAAAAGAGATTGCCTGTCGAAAGAGAATTGGAATAACATGTAAGGATGAATGGCGAAATGAACCTTTAGGATTTTACGTAAAAGGAAATTCGCAAGTTTCTCGTATTCGCAAAAAAGAAATATTCGGTGACGATGAGTTGACTTGGGAGAATCCCGCCTTTCAGGAGAATAAAAACGAGCGAGAAGAAACGATACAAGAGGCATGAATTCATGTCTTTTTGTATGAGAAAGAATGCCTGAACAAGAAGATAGCTCACAAAGCCAAACGGCTACATATTAGCGCAGATGCTCAAAAAATGATAGAATAACCTAGTATGATATGCTCTACAAGGCTTTTTATGTAAGACAAAAACAGAGAGAGCAGATTCAAGTAAAATAGAGATAGGTCATCTCTAGACGTATTTGGTATTTATTTTCATCACTAAAAAATAATAATGAAAGGCTATAACACCAGTTATAGCAGGGTTTAAAAATGGGTGTAGCAATTCAATGGTTCCCAGGACACATGTCCAAAGCGCGTCGTCAAGTTCAAGAAAATTTAAAATATGTTGATTTTGTGATTGAGTTGGTAGATGCACGTTTGCCGATCAGTTCACGTAACCCTATGTTGGATAAAATTATTGGGGATAAACCACGTCTTATCGCTTTAAACAAGGCCGATTTAGCTGACAGAAATGCGGTGAAATCGTGGGTGGAGTTTTTTGAAAAACAAGGCATCATTGCTTTAGCCATCAATTCAAAAGAAGCACATACTGCCAAACGTTTGACTGTTGCAGCGAAAACTTTGATGGCTGATAAGCTTGCGCGTAATGCTGAGCGTGGCATCCAGAACAGTTCTTTACGTACGATGATTGTCGGTATTCCTAATGCGGGTAAATCAACACTGATGAACCGTCTTGCAGGAAAAAAAGTAGCTGTTACAGGAAATAAACCCGGTGTAACTAAAGGGCAACAATGGTTGCGTACCAATAAAGAGTTGGAAATTCTCGACACACCAGGGATACTGTGGCCAAAATTTGAAGATGATCAAGTTGGTCTAAAACTTGCTTTAACAGGCGCTATCAAGGACCAACTTTTGCCTATGGATGATGTGACAATCTTTGGTTTGCAGTATTTCCTTGAAAATTACCAAGCAGCAACCATGAAACGTTTGCGTATGAAAGAAGCAGACCTAGAGTTAGAGATCCCCGATCTTATCATGGAATTGACCCAACGTTTTGGCTTCCGTGATGATTATGACCGTTTTTATCAAATGTTTGTTAAGGATGTGCGTGATGGCAGAATGGGCGAATATTGCTTGGATAAAGTGAGTGACTATGTCAACGATTAAAGAAATAAAAGAGCAACTGAATGGCTTAAATACACTGGTCGAAGTGGAGGCTTTTCTAGAAGACAGTCGTGCCGGCGTTCAAGCAGCGATTAAACGTCGGAAAAAAGAGATTTTAGCAGAACAAGCGGAAGATGAACGCTTAGAAATGATGCTGAACTTTGAGCGACAAGCATATGCGCAAGGGCTGGACTTAATTGCGGGTATAGATGAGGTTGGACGTGGTCCATTAGCTGGTCCAGTTGTGACTGCAGCCGTTATTTTACCTAAAAATTGTAAGATTAAAGGTCTTAACGACAGTAAGAAAATTTCAAAATCTAAACATGAAGCCATTTTTACAGAAGTCCAAGAAAAAGCGCTTGCTATAGGTATTGGTCTAGTTGACAACGAAACGATCGACCAAGTGAACATATATCAGGCGACTAAAATTGCGATGCTTCAAGCTGTAGAAAAATTAGAAATACAGCCAGAATGTCTCCTCATCGATGCGATGAAGTTAGACATTAATATCCCTCAAGTCAGTATTATCAAAGGTGATGCCAAGTCCTCAAGCATCGCGGCAGCAAGTATTGTTGCAAAGGTGACGCGAGATCGAATGATGGCGGAGTATGCCCACAAATACCCCCATTACGACTTTGAACATAATGCAGGTTATGGCACGGCCAAGCATTTGGAGGGGCTAAAGAACTTCGGCATTACACCGATTCACCGTAAATCTTATGAACCCATCAAATCAATGGTAGAAAAATAAGCAGATCAGGATGATCTGCTTATTTTGTATAATATTTGTTCATGATTTCCATCCGTAAACCATTTATTTCGCTGAGATTCGCCGTGAGCAAACTCCGTATAAAAATGCTCTCGTCCCGTGTGATAATCCCATTGTAAACGACTTGAGGGTATTCAGCGTTCACACGAAGGATTTGAGCTTTCATCGCTTCTAAGTTCTCGGCTGTAACTGGGATATCTAAGTTCATCGTCCGGTCTTTGTAAGAGAAATTTTTCAAGGATTCAATATTACGGTTAGGGATAAAGGCTGTAGCGCCATCATCTGAAATTAAAGTGATTGAGCGAATACCTACAGCAGTGACTTCCCCTTCGATACCTAGATTTTCAAAGCGAATCCAATCGCCCACATTAATCTGATGTTCGACGATAATAAAGAAGCCATTGATGATATCGGCGACGAGATCACGCCCCGCAAAACCAAGAGCAACACCGAGAATACCAGCACCGGCAAGCACACTTCCTACAGGAACACCAAGAATAGAGAGGGTAGTATAGATCCAGAGAAAAGCTGTCAGATAAGTTAAACCACTTTTAGTTAAGCGGGCTAAAGTCATTATCCGAGAAGCGTCTGCCCAAGAACGATTGCTGTAGTTTTTGAAAAGCGTTTCTACGATGCGGACGCTGATCCGGTATAAAATAAAAAACAAAAGACTGACTAAAAAGACGTAGATTAATTTATCCAACAAGAGTTGTCCGAGTTCTTGAAAGTTTATTCTAAGAATATTCATTTTATTTCCATTTCTATAATTTTCTGAATTTATATTGAAATCACATTCAAAATAGCTTATAATAATTAATTATAACAAATACCATGAAGTTTGGCTTTATGGAAAAAGATGTCGATAAAAATGGGGGACGAAAAAGAATGACAGTTGAATTAGATTGGGAAAATTTAGGTTTTGAATACAGAGAGTTGCCTTACCGCTATATTTCACATTTTAAAGATGGAAAATGGGATGATGGAAAACTTACAGGCGATGCAACTTTGCACCTTTCGGAAGGCTCACCAGCGCTTCACTATGGTCAACAGGGGTTTGAAGGGCTCAAAGCCTACCGTACAAAATCCGGAAAAATAAATCTTTTTCGTCCTGATCGCAACGCTGAGCGTTTACAAGCTACAGCACGTCGCTTACGTATGGCGGAAGTGCCAACAGATAAGTTTATCGATGCCGTAAAACAAGTTGTTAAGGCAAATGAAGACTTCGTCCCTCCTTACGGAACTGGAGCTACGCTTTACCTTCGCCCATTATTAATAGGTGTGGGCGGCCTTGTTGGGGTAAAACCAGCAGATGAATATATCTTTACAATTTTTGCAGTTCCCGTAGGTTCTTACTTTAAAGGTGGTCTTGTGCCAACAAACTTCCTCGTGTCCCGTGATTATGACCGTGCAGCGCCACATGGTACAGGTGCGGCAAAAGTCGGGGGGAACTATGCCGCTTCGATTGAACCAGGACAAAAAGCACATGAAGCTGGCTATTCTGATGTAATTTATCTTGACCCTGCCACGCACACTAAGATTGAAGAAGTGGGTGCAGCAAACTTTTTTGGGATTACCAAGAATAATGAGTTTATCACGCCGTTAAGCCCTTCAATTTTGCCTTCTATCACGAAATATTCTTTATTACAACTGGCTGAAGAGCGTTTGGGAATGAAAGCTATTGAAGGTGACGTTTTTGTGGATCAGTTAGATGATTTTGTCGAAGCAGGTGCTTGTGGTACAGCTGCAGTCATTTCACCGATTGGTGCTATTGATGATCAAGATAAACACCATGTTTTTTATTCAGAAACAGAAGTCGGCCCAGTGACGCAACGCTTATACAATGAACTTATTGGTATTCAATTTGGCGATAAGGAAGCCCCAGAAGGTTGGATTTATACTCTTGAATAATAAATAAGAGATTCAAAAATTGTGAGAGGAATCTGCAGCTGACAAATGTGTCTAAATTTGATATAATAAGGAGTAAAAATTACGAAAGCGATTTTATAGCTTTCTTGTAGGAGAGTATTAATGAATTTATTTGTTGCAATTTTACTTATGATTGTCTTTGCCATTGCTGGTTTTGCTGGGGGCGCTTGGTTTACACAAAAACAAACTAAAAAGCTCTTGATGGATAACCCACCATTGAATGAAGATGCAGTACGTATGATGATGGGTTCCATGGGACGCAAACCATCTGAAGCACAAGTACAACAAGTGCTTCGTCAAATTCGTAGTGCAGCTAAACAAGCAGACACTAAGAAAAAATAAGATAAAAAGTAAATTTTGGAGGTATTTATGGACAACAGACCTATTGGCTTACTAGATTCAGGAGTTGGAGGCTTGACCGTTGTTCGCGAGATTCTCCGTCAATTACCAAACGAAGAAATTGTCTATATCGGTGATACGCAACGTGCGCCTTACGGGCCACGCTCAAATGAGCAGATTACTGCTTTCACTTGGGATATGGTCAATTTTTTGCTTTCTAAAAATGTAAAAATGATTGTTTTCGCTTGCAACACAGCGACAGCAGTTGCAATTGAAGAAGTAAGAGCAGCTCTTGATATTCCTGTCATAGGTGTGATTTTACCAGGTGCTTCAAGTGCGATTCAAAAAACAATCACCAAGAAAGTCGGCGTAATTGCGACACAAGCAACGGTTAATTCTGATCAATATCGTAAAGTTATTCAGCTCAAATCATCAAGTGTTGATGTGCATAGTTTGGCTTGCCCAGAGTTTGTACCACTGGTTGAATCCAACGGTGCGGATTCGGAAGAGGCTCAAGAAATAGTAGCGAAGGCTTTAAAATCAATGGTTGGTAAAGTAGACACCTTGATTTTGGGCTGTACACATTATCCTCTTTTGCGCAAACTCATCCAAAAAGAAATGGGGCCAAATGTTCAGCTTATTGACAGTGGTTCTGAAACTGTACGCGATATCACTGTTTTACTCAACTATTTTGATCTCAACGGTGAAGAACGTCAAAGTCTCCATCACCGTTTTTATACAACAGGTAAGGCAGAAGATTTCCAAGCAATTGCGGACAGATGGCTTGGTTCTGGGAAAATTATTGCACAGCACACGGAATTATCTGCTGAAAAAACCCTGCTCATCGCCACACGTAACGACGGGAAAACCGCGGAATTCAAACGTCTATTTGAAGAATTTGGCTACAAAATTAAAAATCTTAAAGATTATCCTGAGTTACCAGATATCGCTGAAACTGGCATGACTTTTGAAGAAAATGCACGTCTCAAAGCAGAACAAATTGCTGAAATTACTGGCGAAGTTGTTATCGGTGATGATTCTGGTTTATGTGTAGATGTTTTAGGGGGCTTGCCTGGTGTCTGGAGTCATCGTTTTGCTGGACCTAATCCAACGGATGAGGAAAATATTGCCAAACTTCTCCATGAGTTAGCCTCAACGGCAATCACGCCGGAACGCCGGACAGCGCATTTCCATACGACATTAGTTGCTGCTTACCCAGGCCATGAAAGTTTGGTGGTTGAAGCAGACTGGCAAGGTCGTATTGGCCTTACGCCGCAAGGAGAAAATGGTTTTGGCTATGATCCTATCTTTTTGGTGGGAACATCAGACCGAACTGCTGCTCAGCTTAGTGCTGAAGAAAAAAATACAGCTTCACATCGTGGTCAAGCTTTACAAAAATTAATGACAGAACTCCCAGAATGGCTGGAGCACATTAAAAAATAAAACGAGGCATGAGTGTTAGCTAAAAGGAGTCTTCAATGTTTGTTGTAATGAGTGATTCACACACTGATCGTGATGTAATTAAAAAAATCAAAAAAAGATATGAAGGCACAGCATCAGCTTTGTTTCATTGCGGTGATTCTGAATTGCCAAGTAATGATGATATATGGCAAGGGATCAATGTAGTTGCAGGAAATTGCGATTACGATGAAGGCTATTCTGAGATAAAAATGGTGGATGTCGAAGGAAAGAAAGTCCTTATCGCGCACGGCCACCAATTTTATGTTGGCTTAGGGCTTGATCGTTATTCTTACTTTGCAGAAGAAAAAGAAGCGGATATTGCACTTTTTGGCCATATCCATCAGCCTGTTGCACAAATGATAGGAAACACTTTGTATATTAATCCTGGTTCAGTAAGTCAACCTAGAGGAAATATCAATATAAAAATGTACGCCGTCGTCACAGTATTAGAAGATGGCTATAAGGTTTCTTATCACGATTTAGAGCATCAGGAAATTCCGGGTCTACAATTTACTTTTGAGCTTTAGAAAAAAGAGGTAGAGTGAAAATGATTGATAAAGCTATTGAAAAATATTTCTTAGAACAAAGCGAAACATTTATAAAAGATGCTGATGACGTAGCTATTTTATGTGACGAACACAATATTTCTCATGCAAAATTATTGCTCAGTCAGTATAAATATTCTAGAGTACCTGTCCTCACTAAAGATAAAGAGTTTGTAGGCGTTTTAGGGCTTGCAGATATTGTCGAATTTGAGATGGGTGAAGATTTCTTTTATGAAAAATCGATGAATACACCTATAGCGGAGATTGTGGACACTGAAATAGAAACAGTATCCCCTTCAGCACCTTTGGAAGAAATCTTGCATAAATTGGTCAAAGAGCCTTTCTTACCTGTGGTAAAAAGAACTGAGTTTGTGGGGATTATTGCACGTCAAGAAATTCTCAAAGCCATTAACGCTTTTGCCCATGAATTTAGTAAAAAATATGATATTATCGAACGAAATTCCTAATTTTTTAGAGAGCAAAAATTTTTCAGAAAATACCAAATCAAATTATCTTTATGATTTACGAAATTTTGCCGAGTTTTTTGAGAAAAGAACAATTTCTCGTGAGTCGCTCATGCTTTATCGCCAATCTTTGAAAAAATTGGCTGTGGCAGCACAACGCCGCAAGATATCAAGTGCAAATCAGTTTCTACTCTATCTTTATGATAAAAATTTACTGAAAGAGTATCATAAAATTCAGCAGGTAAATGCGCCAAAGAAAGAAGTAAAGAAAAAATTAGAAATCAAGAATATGTCATCCGTTTATAAACCGGTGACTTCTCCTGGTCATTTCTTAGCATTTTTAATCCTTGAGTTTGGTTTAACTTTTTCAGAAATACAGCACTTACGGTGGGAAAATTTCAACTGGAAATTCCGAATTCTTACTGTTGAGAAGGCTGGATTAAAGCGTGTCTTACCAATACGTGATAAGTTTGCACTCTATACCCAAAGAATAAACAACGCGGATGAATTGTTTACCAAATCACGTCAATTTCTTTATTTAGAACTAAAAAAATATACGGATTTGACAGCAAAAGAATTACGCGAACAATATATCTTACAGCAAGTGCGGCTGGGCAAAACTGTATACGAATTAGCAGAAGCTCTAGGGCTATCTACAACAACTACTTTAGAGAAATACTATAAATGAGTGAAGAAATAAAGATAAAAATCAATGATTTTGAAGGCCCTTTAGATTTACTTTTGCACTTGGTTGGGCAATATAAAGTTGATATTTTTGAGGTACCTTTGGTTCCAATCATTGAGCAATATTTGAACTTTTTGAAGGCTATGAAAACCTTGGAGTTAGAAATTGCCAGTGAATATATGGTCATGGCGAGTCAGTTAATGCTGATAAAATCCCGTCGTCTTTTGCCTACAGTTGCTGAAGAATTCATCGAAGATACTGAACAGCTGGAACAAGATTTGCTGGCACAAATCGATGAGTATCGAAAATATAAAGCTTTATCCCAAGATATCGCTCAGATGCATGAGGCACGTAGCCAGTATTATTCCAAAGCTAAAACGGAAATTATTGGTGAAGATGCGGTACTTTTACAAGATCATAACAGTCTGGATTTATTTTTGGCCTTCAGCAATGTTTTAGCCTTACAAAAACAGTCCTTCACAGATGAAAATACAACAATAGAGGCAGAGCAATTCTCAATTTCCGATAAAATAGTGGAGTTGTCCCGTTACTTTTTAAAGAAAAAGACGTGCAAGTTTAGTTCTTTATTTTCGAAGAAGACATCGAAAGAAGAGCTTCTGACCACTTTCATGGCTTTGTTAGAGCTCATAAAAACACAACAAGTAACGTTTAAACAAGAAACAGTTTTTGGTGAAATTCTATTAGAAAGAGGACAAACGAAAGATGAACAATCTGAATAAGACAGCCACTTTGGAACTGTTACTCTTTGTTGCGGGTGAAGAAGGGCTGGAGTTAAACCAATTATCAGAGCTTTCGGGTATGAGTAAGTTTGCTTGTGAACAACAAATTGAGCGCCTTATTGAGAAATATCAAGGCGATGAAGAATCTGCGCTAACCATTATCGAAACAGCTGGGAAATATAAATTAGCAACGAAAGATATCTTTGCAGACATCCTTAAAAACTATGCGAAGACACCCCTCAATCAAAGTCTTTCACGTTCTGCCTTAGAAGTACTTTCGATTATTGCCTATAAACAGCCGATTACGCGCCTGGAAATCGATCAATTACGTGGTGTCAACTCTAGTGGAACGCTCTCAACACTGCGTGCTTATGATTTGGTAGAAAAGACAGGCACGCTTGAAGTCGTTGGTCGTCCAGGACTTTATGGCACAACAGAGTTCTTTTTAGATTATATTGGTATCAATGACTTGTCAGAGCTACCAGAAATAGATGAAAGCCAATTTATTGGCGAAAAACAAGTATTATTTAACGAAAATGAGGAATTAAATGAGAATCAATAAATTTTTGGCACATGCAGGTGTTGCCAGTCGACGTAAGGCAGAAGAACTTATTCTATCAGGAAAAGTTTCTGTCAACAACGTTACAATGACCAACCTGGGCTATCAAGTAGAGTCAGGAGATAGTGTTGAGGTCAACGGTGTTGCTGTTTATAACGAAGAACCTGTTTATTATATGCTGAACAAGCCGCGTGGCTATATTTCTAGCTCAAGCGATGATAAGGGCCGTCAAACCGTTATGGATTTGCTCCCTTCAGGAAAGGAACGCATTTACCCTGTCGGACGTTTAGACTGGGATACAAGTGGTCTCTTGTTGCTGACTAATGATGGAGAATTTACAAACTTGATGACACATCCGCGCCACGGTGTTGAAAAGGTTTATATCGCTAAGGTTGAGGGACAAGCCAATAAGGAAAACTTGCGTCCCTTGACCCTAGGCATGACCATCGAGGGTAAAAAGGTGAGCCCAGCACGTTATGAGATTATGAAACAGGACAAGGCGAAAAACAGCTCGCTTGTTAGCTTGCCCATCCATGAAGGACAAAATCATCAAGTGAAGAAAATGTTTGCTGCAGTTGGTTTACCTGTCCAAAAACTTAGCCGTGTTCAATACGGACCGTTAAGTTTAGATGGATTAGTCCCTGGTCGCTACCGTCGCTTAACCAAAAAAGAAGTTTCACAATTGGTAAATGAAGCTAAAAAATAAGTAATTTCCGAACAATTCTGATGAATATTTGAAAAAATTTTATTTATTTCGATATTTTCTTGCTAAAAATAATAAAATGCGATATACTGTATCAATATTAAAAATCTTATTTATGCTTAGGATATGGCTAAGTGTTTCTACCCTGCACCGTAAAGGCAGGACAATAAGAGGATTCTATTTGTGCAGTTTTATCTTTAAATAGAAACTTTCATCGTTTAAGTTTAAAGGTCGTAAATAATATCTTCTTTTTGTCGTCTAGAAATACTCTACCTTATCAGGTAGAGTTTTTGTGCGTATTAAAACTAAAGCCAGTCTTGAGTGATAAATGTTATAGGAGAAGTTATGAAGTTATTGGAAAATCGTATCGCAATTGATGGGCAAGTTTTGGGAGACCAAGTATTAAAAGTGGACAGCTTCCTTACACATCAGGTCGATTATGAGTTGATGAAAGCGATTGGTGTACGCTTTGCTGAAGTTTACAAAGATAAAAATATCACTAAAGTTGTAACGATTGAAGCAAGCGGTATTGCACCGGCGCTTTATGCAGCAGAAGCACTTGGTGTACCCATGGTTTTTGCTAAAAAATCCAAAAATATCACAATGAACGAAGAATTATTGACAACAGAGGTCTTTTCATTTACAAAACAAATTACTTCAACAGTTTCAATTTCTCGTAAATTTATTTCTTCTGAAGATACTGTTTTACTTGTGGACGACTTTTTGGCAAATGGTCAAGCTGCGCTTGGTCTCGAAGAGCTGATTAAACAAGCGGGCGCACAAGTTGCCGGTATCGGTATTGTCATTGAAAAGAGTTTCCAAACAGGACGCGACCTCTTGATGGAGAAAGGCTTAACCGTGACTTCTCTAGCCCGTATTGAAAAGTTTGAGTCAGGTCAAGTCGTCTTTGCACCAGCAGATGATGCTGCTTGGGATTAAGAAGGAGAAGGGAAGAAATGTTTAATACAAAAAGACAAGCCAACGGTCAAGCTGCAGTTTTAGGTTTGCAGCATTTACTTGCAATGTACTCGGGCTCAATCTTAGTACCCATCATGATTGCCTCAGCTTTAAATTATAGTGCTTTGCAGTTAACCTACTTAATTTCAGCTGATATTTTTATGTGTGGTTTAGCGACTTTGTTGCAATTAAAGATGACCAAAAACTTTGGGATTGGTCTTCCAGTTGTCTTGGGTGTTGCTTTTCAGTCCGTTGCGCCATTGATTATTATTGGCCAAAAGCATGGTGATGGTGCGATGTTTGGTGCCTTAATTGCCTCAGGTATTTTCGTTATCGCTTTTGCAGGTGTTTTCTCTAAAATTCGTAAATTCTTCCCACCACTTGTGACTGGTTCAGTAATTACCACGATTGGTTTAACTTTAATTCCTGTTGCGGTAGGAAATATGGGAAATAACGAAGCATCTCCTACAGCCAACAGTCTCTTGCTTGCGGGATTTACCATCTTAGTCATTGTCTTGGTAAATATCTTTGCCACAGGCTTCATTCGTTCTATTGCTATCTTGATTGGTCTAGTTGCAGGAACAATTTTAGCTGCCAGCTTACATATGGTGGACTTCTCTGCGATCAATCAAGCACCTTGGGCACACTTGCCTATTCCTTTCCGCATGGCAATGCCACGTTTTTATCTGGTGGACTGTGTGATGATGATTATTATCGCCATTGTTTCAATGGTTGAATCAACAGGTGTTTACTTGGCTTTGTCTGATTTGACGGGTGAGGAACTATCTGAAAAACGTTTGCGTAATGGCTATCGCTCAGAAGGCCTTGCTGTTTTGCTTGGCGGAATCTTCAATACTTTCCCCTACACAGGTTTCTCACAAAATGTTGGTTTAGTACAGTTGTCAGGTATTAAATCCCGTAAGCCTATTTATTTCACTGCTGGTTTCCTGATTGTTTTAGGGTTGATTCCTAAGTTTGCGGCAATTGCTCAACTTATTCCAGTTCCCGTACTTGGTGGAGCCATGCTCATCATGTTTGGAATGGTTGCCATGCAAGGTGTGAATATGCTTGGAACAGTAGATTACAAAGATAATCAAAACCTGCTTATCGTCGCTGTTTCAGTTGGGATGGGCGTTGGTTTTAACTCAAGCAACCTTTTTGTAAGTCTACCAAGTTGGGCACAAATCTTCCTTTCTAATGGAATTGTTGTAAGTACTGTTTCAGCTATCTTGCTTAATCTCGTTTTAAATTCAGAGCGTAAATCAAAAGTCAACTTAACTTCAACAGAATTCACACAGTAAAATAAAGAACATAAGAAAAACAGCCCGTTATAACGAGCTGTTTTTTACTATTCTGAGGTTCAAAAAGCATATTTCAATAAAAGTACGGTTTTTCTAACACATCTCTTTTCACATAACCGATACATCTTTATTATACCTTTATTTTCTTGTCTGTGCAATAGCCCATAAATGATTTCCTATAGGAAACGACCGGTTAGAAAAGCATTATTCCCGGGAGTATCGAGGTTTTTTGTTTCCAACAAACCGTACTTTTTCGCGCAAACGAAATATCAAGGGAAATTGGATGAATAATGAAAAAAATGACTCAGGCCATTGCTTTAAGCACGATAGTATTGGGAGCTCTCTCACCAACATTACAAGTTATTGCTGAAACTCCGAAAATCGCAGAATCACCAGCAGTAACCACAGAGCTTTCTTCAGAAAATGTTGAAGTCCAAGCGGACTCTAATGACATTGCATCAGGAACTTTTGGGACAGCACCATGGAGAATTGATTCATCTGGTGTGTTACATATTGGATCTGGAACATTTTCTGACACCCCAGTTAACCAAAACGGACTAAGAATGAGTCCTTGGTATCAATGGAGCAAACAGATAACAAGTATCCGTTTTGAAGGTGATGTTATTGCTGGAAATATACTCAGTAATCTATTTGATTATTTAGCAAATGTCACTCATATTGAAGGTATTGAAAAGCTTAATACTTCTCATACCACTGAGATGCAACGGGTGTTTGGCGGTTGTGCGAGCTTGACGAGTCTTGACTTGACTTCTTGGGACGTATCGAATGTTACAACAATTTTTTCTTTTCTTAATGGTGCGACAAATATGGAATCGTTAAACGTTTCTAATTGGAATGTTTCGAATATGATTGCAATTACTTATGCTTTTTAGGAAATGCCCAAATTAAAGGAACTTGACTTGTCTCAATGGCGATTAACCCCTTTATATTCTGCCCAAGGTGTCTTTATGGGAGATTCTTCTCTAGAAGCTCTTGATCTTTCAGGTTTTGATATGACACAACTTGAAAATTCATGGATAACAGGTTATGAGATGTCGCGTTTCTTCCAAAATACAACTTCTTTAAAGGTGCTAAAACTTAGTGATAAATTCCGTTTTTGGGTTACGGATAGTGTGAACGTGGAGCTTCCAGAAATTTCAGCAAACAATCAATATACAGGGAAGTGGCAAAATGTTGGTACAGGTTCGCTTACGCATCCGCAAGGAGCTGATGTTTGGACAAGTAAGCAACTCACTCAAAGCTTCAATGCGAATGCGAAGAACGATACCTATGTATGGCAGCCTTACACGATATCCGCAGGCGATGTGACTGTGAAGTACGTCGATACAAAAGGCACGCCTATTGCAGATGATGTCATAAAATCAGGAAATATTGGTGAAGCTTATACAACAGAACAAAAAGATATTCCAGGCTATACTTTTAAGGAAGTTCAAGGTGATCCATCCGGTAAATTTACAGATCAACCTCAAACAGTGACGTATGTTTATGAAGGGGCTAAAGACCAATCAACAGTTATTGTACACGATTCAGAGTTAACAGTTGGTGAGGCATGGCAGCCAGAAGATAACTTTGACAGTGCTACAGATTATTATGGCAATACGGTTCCTTTTTCAGATATAAGTGTTGAAGGGCAAGTCGATACGGCAAAAGCAGGAACTTACAAAGTCACGTATACAAGATTTGTACCTAATTTATTTTCAAACTCTAAAAATCAAGGGACATATTCTGCTGTTGCTACAGTTACTGTAAAAGAAGCTCAACCGGTAAAAGGTGGGGATATTACTGCCAAATACGTGGATACAGAGGGTATTGAAATTTCTGATGATGTGGTAAAAGTAGGAAATATTGGTGAAGCGTATACAACAGAGCAAAAAGATATTCCGGGTTATACATTTAAAGAGGTTCAAGGTAATGCATCAGGTAAGTTCACTGCTCAAGCTCAAACTGTAACTTATGTTTATACGAAGAATGAACTTCCCCATGTGAGTGGAACAGTCCTTGTCAAATATATAGATACGGATGGCCATTCACTTTCGGAAGATATTGTAAAATCAGGAGCTATTGGAGAAGGTTATAGCACTGAAAAGAAAGATATTAAGGGCTACACTTTCAAAGAAGTGCGTGGTAATGTTGCAGGTCGTTATACAAACCAAGTACAGACTGTCACTTATGTCTATACAAAAAATAAGTCGATTTCTCAAGTAACTGCAACTCCTCAAGGTGGAGAAAAAGATCAAAGCGCTTCAGCAAAGCAAAAATTTTTGCCTAAGGCAGGCGAAAATGAAGGCATGACTCTAATTAGTTTTATTTTAGGACTTACTTTCTTGGCCTTAGCCCTGTTTGGACTTACACTTCGTATTAAGAAAATCAAGAAATAATAAAAAACGGAAGTTACATAATGTAACTTCCGTTTTGATGTATATTTCTTTCCTCTTTTAGAGAAGAAAAACTAAATTTATTTAAGTTTGTCATTTTCATAAGTATGCTTAAGTTCCAAACCAGCAAATTCTTGTTGACGAAGCGCTTCATAGACAATCATACACGCAGTATTAGAAAGGTTGAGACTACGTACATGTTCATCGTTCATTGGGATGCGAATACATTTTTCAGCATTTTCCCGCATAAAGTCTTCTGGTAAACCAGTATCTTCTCGTCCAAAGAGGAAGTAATAGTCTTCTGAAGTTTCCGTATAATCAACATCTGAATATACTTGATCTGCAAATTTGCTCACTAAGAAGAGTTTTCCATCCACATGGTTGATAAAATCTTCCAGATTTTTATGATAGACAATGTTGACCTGATCCCAATAGTCCAATCCAGCTCTTTTGAGATTTTTGTCGGTAATTTCAAAGCCAAAAGGCTCAATCAAATGTAAGGTAGTATTAGTAGCTGCGCAAGTCCGCGCAATATTTCCAGTGTTAAAATGGATACGTGGTTCAAAAAGTGCAATATGATTCATAATTTTCTCCATTCCGTTTTTGTAAGGGTTTTACATTTTTACAAAAATAAAAACTAGGTAGCTCGGAGTATGGTCTCAGCGAGCAGCCTAGTTGGGGGACTAATTTGCTTTAATCATAACAGGGTTGATTGAAACAAATTAATTGATAGAGTAATCTTAACACATCTTTAAGGAAAAGTAAAGGAAATAATGGAAATTTTTTACATTTTTTTCCGAATAAGAAAAATTAAAGTAAAAAAAGGTGTTTTTTGGTATAATAGGAAAGGTAATTCTATCCCTCAAAGCAGAGAAAAAGCTTCTGAGAGAACAGCGAGAACTTAACTGTTCAAACGGTTAATAAATAAGGTTTTGAAGAATTCTTTATGAATTTTGTCAGCTATTTGTGTATTAAAGAATATCAAAGAGTTGGCCTTAAAATCCCAAAAGAAAGGAACATCTTTGTTTAAGAGGATGACTGGCTTTTCCAAACAATTGAAGAAAAGCAAGGTAGGTGAAATAAAATGATTTACGCAATCTGGGCAGAGGACGAGAAAAAAGTAATTGGCATCGATGGTCATTTACCTTGGCGCTTACCTGCTGAACTCGAACATTTTAAAAAGACAACGTATCATCAAGCAATTTTGATGGGCCGTAAAACCTTTGAAGGCATGAATAAGCGTGTGCTTCCTGGACGTATCACTATCGTTCTTACAAGAGATGAAACTTATCCCAAAGAAGATAACGACCGTGTCCTAATCATGCATAGTGTATCCGAAGTTGTAGAATGGTATAATAATCAAGAGCGTGATTTATATATCATTGGCGGATCAGAGATGTTCCTTCTTTTCGAAAATGAGCTATCAGCGCTCTATAAAACGGTTGTTCATGGAGAATTTGCAGGGGATACTTATTTCCCTGATACGTTTGATTTTTCGAAGTATGTAAAAGTGTCAGCGGATTATCACAAAAAAGACGCGCAAAATCCTTATGACTTTACCGTTGAAAAATATGAGCGGAAGGAGAAACAAAAGCCGTGACAAAATCTATTTTTGGCTTATTTACAGCTGTTTTATGCGCAATCTGTGTAATCCTTGCACTGCAATGCTTCCGCAAAAAGCGCTGGGGCTTAGGAACTATTTTTCTTCTTAATGCCTTTACGAATATTGTAAATTCCATTCATGCTTTTTTTGGAACTTTATTTTCCTAAAAATGTTTAAAATCTAGAAAAAGAGAAATAAATGTCTAACGATACAAAAGAAAACGAAAATATATATTGTTCATTCTGTGGCAAGAGCCAACCAGAAGTAAAGAAACTTATCGCCGGTGTTGGTGTTTATATTTGTGACGAATGTGTGGAACTATCGAGCCATTTGATTGAAGAAGAAATGCGAGAGGAAATGGCTCAAGAATTTGAAACTACTCCTGTAATGACCCCAAGAGAAATGTTGGATCATCTTAATGGTTACGTTATCGGACAAGAGCGTGCAAAACGTGCGCTTGCTGTTGCTGTTTATAATCATTATAAACGCATCAATTTTACAGGTAAAGATGACGAAGAAGTTGAACTCCAAAAGTCTAATATCTTATTGATTGGTCCTACAGGTTCAGGGAAAACCTTTTTGGCACAAACTTTAGCTAAATCGCTTAATGTTCCTTTTGCCATTGCTGATGCAACAAGTTTGACGGAAGCGGGTTATGTCGGTGAAGATGTCGAAAACATCTTGCTCAAGCTGCTTCAAGCCAGCGATTTCAATATTGAGCGTGCGGAGCGTGGTATCATCTACATTGATGAGATTGATAAAATTGCTAAAAAATCCGAAAATGTTTCTATCACTCGTGACGTTTCCGGTGAAGGTGTTCAACAAGCCCTCTTGAAAATTATCGAAGGTACAGTTGCGAGTGTCCCTCCACAAGGCGGACGTAAACATCCTAACCAAGAGATGATTCAAATTGATACCAAAAACATTCTCTTTATTGTGGGCGGAGCCTTTGACGGTATTGAAGAAATTGTCAAACAACGCTTAGGTGAGAAAATTATTGGCTTTGGAACAAATAATAAAGCCTTGGCTGACAATGAATCATATATGCAGGAAATCATTGCTGAAGATATTCAAACTTTCGGATTGATTCCTGAATTTATTGGACGTTTACCTGTAGTTGCTGCACTTGAACGTTTGACAGAAGCTGATCTTATCAGTATTTTGACTGAGCCTAAAAATGCTCTCATCAAACAATACAAGCAGTTGTTAAGCTATGACAATGTGGAACTGGAATTTGAGGATGCAGCTTTGCATGCCATTGCTGAAAAAGCTATTGAACGTAAAACAGGTGCACGTGGCTTACGTTCAATCATTGAAGAAGTGATGATGGATATCATGTTTGAAATACCAAGTCATGATAATATTGAAAAAGTGATTATTACGGAAGCAGCTGTGCGTGATAAAGCAGAAGCAGAAATCATTTATATTCAAAAATAAAAAACAGAAAATCATGAGTGCTCATGGTTTTCTTGTTATTATCATTGATTTTGCCTTAGCAAATGAGAATGATAATAGGCAGGAAGTGAAGCGATTTATGCTCCTTCTTCCCCCAAAAAAGACTTTAAATAAACCTTGCGCAGCTATCTAAAGAGAGGTTGACACACAAGGAAAGAGAGAAATAATGAAAATAAACCCTAATAATTTACAACTGACGATTTCAGCAGCCTCTGCCAAGCAGTATCCAGAGACAGATATGCCGGAAATTGCTCTTGCTGGTCGCTCCAACGTTGGAAAATCAAGCTTTATCAATACTTTATTAAACCGTAAGAACTTTGCCCGTACCTCAAGTTCTCCAGGTAAAACACAGCTCCTTAATTTTTACAATGTAGACGATACGGTTCATTTGGTAGACGTTCCAGGATACGGCTATGCTCGTGTTTCGAAAAAAGAGCGTGAAAAGTTCGGTAAAATGATTGAAGAGTATCTCACAACAGCACCTAATCTTAAAGCTGTTGTCGCTCTCGTTGATTTGCGTCACGAACCCTCTGAAGATGATAAACTGATGTATACTTTTTTGAAATTCTATGATATTCCTGTAATTTTAGTTGCAACGAAGGCTGATAAAATTCCACGTGGCAAGTGGAACAAGCACGTTTCAGTAATCAAAAAAGCATTGCAATTTGACAGCACAGATGATTTTGTGATCTTTTCAAGCTTTGATAAAACAGGAATTGATGAGGCTTGGAAAGCCATTGAACAATATGTATAAGATTAAGATTAATAATATGAAATTCTTTTCGCATATCGGAGTTTTACCGGAAGAAAAGATTTTGGGACAAAATTTAGAAATTGACTTGATTGTTACCACGAATTTTTCCTATTCGGGTTTAGATGAACTTGATGAAACTTTGAGCTATGTTGCTTTTTATGAAAAAATTGCGGAAATAATTGAAGTCTCACGTGCAGATTTGATTGAAAAATTGGCTTTCGATATCATTCAAGCCATTAAAGAAAACAACAAAGTGGAAACAGTAGAAGTACATGTCCGAAAATTGGCTGTACCTATTGCAGGAATCTTTGACAATGTCGAAATTGAAATGGTCGGTTAAAATATTTAACTTTTAGAGAATATTTACGACTTTCTAAGGGGGAAACAAGAAAGTGATGCAAACGGTTTATTTGAGTTTAGGGAGTAATATCGGAGATAAGCAAGCTTATTTACAAGATGCAGTAAGTTTATTGGGGCAGAATTCGGCTATTTTAATAGATAAAAAGTCAAAGTTTTATCAAACTTCACCTGTTGGGGGTGTGGAACAAGATGACTTTGTCAATATGGCAGTGAAGATTTCAACGACACTTGAAGCGAAGCAGTTATTGGCGTTTATTCATGAAATTGAAGCCAAATTAAAGCGTGTACGCAAGATTCATTGGGGCCCACGTACGATAGACATTGATATCTTATTTTACGGCAACGATCAGATCTCAGAGGAAGATTTGATTGTTCCACATAAAGAAGTTTTTAATCGTCTTTTTGTTCTTGTCCCCCTTTTGGAAATTTTAGAGCCGGGTTTCTCATACGAACAGGAAGTGAAACAAGCCATTGAAAAACTCAAAAATACAGAACAAGAAATAGTAGAGCTTCCGACGGAAAAGCCCGCTAGAAAACGTATTGAGTTTGCTGTACGAGAAATTCTCTCTGCTGTAGGTGAAGATCCTGATCGGGAAGGTCTATTAGAAACACCAGAGCGTGTAGCCAAAATGTATGAAGAGATACTCTCTTCACAAAAATTAACGCAATTTGAGGAGTATAAACTCTTTAAGATTGAAAAAACAGACCAGGATCAAACTATCTTAATCAAGGATATTCCCTTTTACTCGATGTGCGAACATCACATGTTGCCTTTCTTTGGTAAGGCCAACGTAGCCTATATCCCTAAAGACGGTAATATTATAGGCTTGAGCAAGATTCCACGCTTGGTCAACTATGTTTCGCATAAACTTTCAGTGCAAGAAAACATTACGCGAGACATAGCGGAAATTTTAAATGACATCTTAGAGCCCAAAGGTGTTGCGGTTGTTGTCGAAGCACGTCATATGTGTGTGGAAATGCGCGGTGTTAAAAAAGGAAATTCTCAAACAAAAACCTCTTTCTTTATGGGAGAATTTGAAGAAAACAGAGAAACACGTCTTGAATTTTTAGAAAGCTTGAATTGAAATGAAAATCATTGAAAAAAATACAGAGTGCTTTTCTCTGAAGCATATCTCTATCTGTTTCACCGAAATGAGCAGTCAAGAACAAGCCAAATTGGACAATCTTCTGTACCGTGTAAGAGCAAAAACGCTCGTAGACAAGCATGATTTGCTGACTTTTTTGACGATTTATGAATTGGCAGATTTGATTAAGATTTGGCCTGCTTCTCAGGAAAAATTGGCTTTGGAGCGTATTTTTAAACGCCATCAGATTATTTGGTCAGGACAGAATTTTTCTTTTGATTTGACTTTGGATCCGATTGTCTATTCTATTGTCAATGTCACACCTGATTCATTTTACGATGGCGCAGAAGAAAATCTGAATTTGGATTTTATCCTACAGCGAGTGGAACAGGATTTGCAAGAGGGGGCACAGGTCATCGAACTTGGAGGTAAGTCTTCTCGCCCAGGTTATGCAGATATTTCGCCAGAAGAAGAATGGCAACGTCTCGCTCAGCCCTTGCAGAATATTCGTCAAGCATTTCCCGAGGCTGTTATTGCTATAGACACTGATGAAGCCTATGTTATGCAGCGTGTGCTGGATGCAGGTGCAGATATTATTAATGATATTGATGGTTTTGATACACCTGAAAAATTACAGCTGATGCAAGAATACCAACCGGCTTTGGTTGCCATGAATAATGGGCGAGCGGGCATGAATTACGCAGATAACGTTTATCAAGAACTGCCGGCCTATTTTACAGAAAAACAAAAAGAATTAAACCAACTTGATATTGCTAATGCACAAATATGTGTAGACCCAGGCGTTGGTTTTTCAGGTGGAGCAACAGGGATTGACTCTTTACAGCGCGTAAAAACGACCGAACTATTGACGAACCTAGGTTTGCCTGTGATGATTGCAATCTCCCGTAAATCTTTCATGACCAATCTTCTGAATATGGAAGTAGACGAGCGCCTTTTGTCAACATTGATTCTTGAAAATCAAATGATGATGGATGGTGGACGTGTGCTACGTGTACATGATGTTGCAGCAACACGCCGTTTAATTGAAAATTTTAAAATATACCAAAAATACTAATGTATAATAATTTGATACGTGAACTTTCAGCTTTAGAAAGTTCTAAAAAACAAGAACAGGTAATTGCTCTTTTACGCAGCAAAAAAGGACTTAAGGGAAAACAGAATCCGGATTTGCAACTGTCGGCGTCTGCTGTCGTTTTTAAAGGGGAGAAGATGTATTTTATCGAGCATCCCTATCAAAAAGAACTCTTACTTCCTGCTGGACATGTCGAAGAAGGGGAAAAACCCCATAAGACGGCAGAACGTGAATTCCATGAAGAAACAGGTTTGACAGCTGGTGCGCCACGTCTTATAGATGTGAATCTTATTAATATTCCCTATAATGCAGTTAAGGAAGAAAAAGCACATCAGCATATTGATTTTCGTTATCTTCTTAAATTGCGGGATGAGCCTTCTGAACGGGCAGAGCTACCTGTTTTTTTGCTTTCAAAAACAGAGGCACCCGAGGAATTTAAAAAGTATTTTCTAGAAGGGAAACAAGCCTAATATGACTATCGAAACAGCACTAGAATGGATACATTCTCGTCTTAAATTTAATATCCGCCCAGGATTGACACGAATTGAAGCCTTACTTAAATTGCTCGGGAACCCTGAAAAAGAGTTGTCGATGCTTCACATTGCTGGTACAAATGGCAAAGGCTCAACTGTTGCTTTTACCCGAGGTATTTTGGAGCAGTTGGGCTTGACTGTAGCTACATTTACCAGTCCATTTATTGAGACTTTTGGCGAACGGATGGCGATTAATGGCCATCCTATTCCTGATGAAAAACTTATCAAGTATGTCGAGCAACTGAAACCATTAGTAGAGGAAATGGACAAAGACGAAAGACTTGCAGGGATCACAGAATTTGAAATTATTACCGCTCTGGCGTTTCGCTATTTTGCAGATGAACACGTTGATGTAGCTTTGATTGAAGTAGGTTTAGGGGGGCTTTTAGACAGTACTAATGTCATTCAACCTGTAGCAACTGCAATTACAACTATCGGCATGGATCATATGGATATCCTAGGGGATACACTAGAGAAGATAGCTGCCCAAAAGGCTGGAATTATTAAGCCGTACACACCCTTGGTGACAGGGAAAATAGCGGACGAAGCCCTAGCTGTTATTGCGGAAACAGCTCAAACAAATCAAGCGAAACATTATCAATACAGTATCGATTATCAGGTAGAAATCCTTGAAAATGAGCGATTTAATTACAAGGATGATGAAATTCACTTGCTCAACTTAGAAAAATCTTTACTTGGTCTACATCAAATAGACAACGCAGCACTTGCGGTTAAACTTACCATGGTTTACGCACATAAAATAGGATTATCACTTTCAGAAGAAGCAATCCGAGTGGGTTTAAGAAGAACATTTTGGCCGGCGCGCATGGAAGAAGTCAGTCAAGCACCTTTAACACTACTTGATGGCGCTCATAATGTACATGCCATGCAACGACTCTTGGAAAACTTAAAAAATGAATTTTCAGGGCGTAAAATTACGATTCTCTTTTCAGCACTGGTCACAAAAGATATTACAGAGATGATTAAAATGATGCAAACCGTTGATAATTCGAAGCTAATTTTAACCACTTTTGATTATCCGAAAGCTTTAAAATTAGAAGATTTTGCTTATTTAGAGAAAGAAAATGTGACGCTGGCAGAAGATTGGAAGAGCTCATATGCAGCATTAAAAGAAAATTTACATGAAGACGATGTACTTTTAATGACAGGCTCTTTGTATTTCATGTCTCAAATTAGAGCATACATCTTAGCGTCAGAGCAATAAAAAAAATAAGGTCCTTGCTGGACTTGAGGAGGATGAAAACTGTGATTGTTTTAGCAGGAACAATAGGAGCTGGAAAATCAAGCTTAGCAAAGGCTTTAGGGGAGCATCTTGGAACAGATGTGTATTACGAGGCCGTAGATAATAATCCGGTTCTTGACTTGTATTATCAAGATCCGAAAAAGTATGCGTTCTTGTTGCAAATCTATTTTTTGAACAAGCGTTTTGAATCAATCAAAATGGCTTATACTCAAGAGAATAATGTCCTTGATCGCTCAATTTTTGAAGACGAACTTTTCTTAACTCTAAACTATAAAAATGGCAATGTCACTAAAACAGAATTAGAAATCTATCAGAACTTGCTCAGTAATATGCTCGAAGAAATGGAAGGAATGCCTAAAAAGCGTCCTGACTTACTGGTCTATATTGATGTGAGTTTTGAAACAATGCTTTCCCGAATTGCACAACGTGGGCGTAGTTTTGAACAGATTGATGATCAACCTGAATTAAAAGCATATTACCATCAAGTCCATGAAGAATACCCCGCTTGGTATGAAAACTATGATGTATCCCCTAAAATTCGGATTAATGGAGATGCACTTGACTTCGTAAATAATACAGAAGACCTCGAAAAGGTACTTACAGAAATAGATAAAGCATTATTAAAATTACAATTAAAGTAAATCGGAAGATTTATTTTTTTTTACTCCTTAACAAACTATACCAATTAAAGAATTATTATTCTTGACAAATACAAAACATTGTATTATCATATTCTTATTGACGAAAAATAAAGAAAAAGCTAACTATACCAATTAGCTTATGGAGAAATTAATATGTGTGGTATCGTAGGAGTTGTCGGAAATCGTAATGCAACAGACATTCTAATGCAAGGTCTTGAAAAACTTGAATACCGTGGTTATGATTCAGCAGGAATTTTAGTTGCTGATGGCGCAGGTCAAGTGAATCTTGTGAAATCTGTAGGACGCATTGCAGATTTAGAGGCAAAAACAGGTGATAACGTTACAGGATCAACAGGGATTGGTCATACACGTTGGGCGACCCATGGTAAACCAACCGAAGATAACGCGCATCCTCATACTTCTACTTCAGGACGTTTCGTTTTAGTACACAATGGTGTAATTGAAAACTTCTCAGAAATCAGAGAAGAATATCTTGCTAAGGATACATTTAAAGGTCAAACAGATACAGAGGTGGCTGTTCATCTCATCGCTAAGTTTGCAGAAGAAGAAGGACTCTCTGTACTTGAAGCCTTCAAAAAGGCACTCTCTATTATTGAAGGTTCTTATGCTTTTGCTCTTATGGATGCTGAAGATGCTGACGTGATCTATGTTGCGAAAAACAAATCGCCTTTACTTATTGGCTTGGGGGATGGCTACAACATGGTATGTTCTGATGCGATGGCGATGATTCGTGAAACATCTGAATTTATGGAAATTCATGATAAAGAACTGGTTATCTTAACTAAAGATAAGGCAGAAGTCATGGATTATGAAGGATATAAGGTTGAGCGCCAAAGCTACACAGCAGAACTTGACCTTTCTGACATTGGTAAAGGAACATATCCTTACTACATGCTCAAAGAAATTGATGAACAACCAACGGTAATGCGTAAATTGGTCTCAACTTATACCGATCAAGACGGGCAATTAACTGTTGATACGGATATCGTTAAAGCTGTTCAAGCAGCAGATCGTATTTATATTATTGCGGCAGGAACATCGCTTCATGCAGGTTATGCTTCAAAACAAATTCTTGAAGAGCTGACGAATACACCAGTTGAGCTTGGCGTGGCTTCTGAGTGGGGCTATGGTATGCCACTATTAAGCAAAAATCCTTTGTTTATCTTCCTTTCACAGTCCGGTGAAACAGCAGATAGCCGTCAGGTATTGGTAAAAGTAAATGCGCTTGGTCATCCAAGTTTAACGGTCACAAATGTTCCTGGCTCTACATTGTCACGTGAAGCAACACACACAATGCTGATTGGTGCGGGGCCTGAAATTTCGGTGGCCTCTACAAAAGCTTACACTGGACAAATTGCAACGCTCGCCTTCCTAGCAAAAGCTGTAGGTGATGCAGACCAAAATCCTAAGTCACTTGCTTTTGACTTGGTTAAGGAAATTTCACTCGTGGCACAATCTATCGAATCTACATTGTCAGAGAAGGAATTGATTTCCGATGTTGTAGCCAAGCTTTTACCAGAAGCACGAAATGCCTTCTACATCGGACGCAAACAAGATTATTTTGTCTCTATGGAAGCCAGTCTAAAATTAAAAGAAATTTCATATATCCAATGTGAAGGCTTTGCTGCTGGTGAACTCAAACACGGAACAATTTCCTTGATTGAAAATGGTACACCTGTTATTGCCCTTATTTCAAATAATGAAGAAGTTGCGGCACACACCCGTGGAAACGTTATGGAAACAGTGGCACGTGGGGCTTCAGCAATTACGATTGTCGAAGAAGCTGTAGCGCGTGAAGATGATGATATCGTTATCAATAACGTTCATCCTTATCTTTCAGCGATATCAATGGTGGTACCCACACAGCTTATTGCATACTACGCAACTGTCCAACGAGGGTTGGATGTTGATAAACCACGTAACCTCGCCAAAGCTGTAACAGTGGAATAAAAACGAAATAAAAAAGTGGGTTATAAAAATCCACTTTTTTATTTTCTAAAAAAGTGATACCTACACTCTTTTTTCGTATAAATGATTAAGGAGAAAGTCGTGTATCACATTAAAGAAGAACAATATCCGATGAGACCCCGAGAAAGATTGAACATTTTTGGACCAGAAAAGCTGAGTGAACAAGAACTTTTAGCCATTTTACTCCGAACAGGCAGTAAAAAAGAAAATGTTATGGAACTTGCTGCACGGGTTTTGACAACCTTTAGCAGTTTAGAAGAGTTTCGTCGGGCTTCTCTAACAGAGTTGAAAGCAATCTCCGGTATTGGGCCTATCAAAGCCTTGGAAATTCGGGCGATGATTGAACTGGGTAAACGAATCCATACGACCCAAAGAAAAAGATACGGACAAGTAATAGGATCTCGCCAATTTGGGTTGAGTTTAGCAGATGAGATGTCTGATTTTGAACAGGAAAATTTAGTCGCAATCTACCTAGACGCACAGCATCGCATTATTCAGAAAAAAACGATTTTTATTGGTGCTGTGAACCATTCCATTGCCAATCCCCGGGAAATTTTACATCATGCGGTAAGAAATTTAGCTGTAGGGATCATCATTGCACATAATCATCCCTCCGGGATTACCCAACCAAGTCAACAAGACAAGCTGTTCACACAGAAGATTAAGCAAGCATGCGATGCTTTAGGTATACAACTTTTAGATCATATCATTACAGGCCAGGCTTCTTATTTGAGCTTTAGAGAAGAAGGTTTATTGGGCGAATAAAAAGTACATAGGAAGTCAACCTTCCTATGTACTTTTTTATTTTTAAGCTCTCAACTTATTTGATGTCTTTATTTGACATAAAGAATAAGAGGGTTTGAAGTTCTTTCGTTAAGTCAATTGACTGAACGACAACATCTTCAGGAACTTGCAAGCGCAAGGGTGAAAAGTTAAGAATACCTTTGATACCTGATTTAACTAGGATATCTGCGACTTCTTGAGCGTTCTCTTTATTGACAGAAATAATTGCTGTTTTGATTTTTGAATCTTTAATATTTTTAGAGAAGTCAGCGATGTCGTAGATAGGCACACCTGTAGAAGTTGTTGTACCAACGAGTGGATTTTCTGGAACATCATAAGCTTGGGTAACGCGCATTTTATTGCGGTTTTGGAATTCATAATTAATAAGGGCGCGTCCAAGGTTACCGACTCCTACGAGTGCGATATGCGTTTCTTGATCTTGTCCGAGTAATTCTCCAAAGAAATCACGTAAAGCGCGTGTTTCATAACCATAGCCTCGACGTCCCAGCTCACCAAAGAGTGAAAAATCGCGACGAATCGTCGCTGCATCCACACCAATTTTTTCCGAAATAAGTTGTGAGTTTGTGCGTGTTACTTGTTCATCAACTAAAAGTTTGAACAAGCGATAATATTGAGGCAAACGTTTTGCCGTTGCCTTGGGTAGTTGTTTATTAACTTGGGAGCCAGCCATGTTATCTCCTTTACATAGTCTTTGTGAATATTTTACCTTTTTTGAGTGGGGCTTGTCAAACAATTCTTTCCGGAATTATGCGGTTGGCGAAAGTTTGTGAAAAAAACGGAGAAAATTTAACAAAGAAAAAAGAGAAAAAATCTCTTTTCTCTTCAATTTATTTTTTCATTTAGCTCATCCAGTAAGCGAATCAATTCTTTCAAGTCCGCATTGAGAAGTGTACTTCTTAAATAAGCATATTGAACATGAAAAATTTGCTTATCTTCAGGTATTAGTGGTATCTTTATAAGACTATCCATATCGGCAAAGGGAAGAAAATCGGTCATCAAGGTTATGCCAACATTTGAGTTGACCAGTTGGCCAATAGTATGGATATCCGAAAAATTAAAGAGAACTTTTGCTTTTTTCTTGTATTTTTCATTCAAATTTTGGAAAGCTTCCATATGCACAAAACTTTCATCAAGCAGGATAAAAGGATAATCCAAGGCTTCTTTAAATGAAATTTCTTGACGTGAGGCAAGTGGGTTATCTTTAGAGACAAAGATATAAAATTCGCGTTGGTAAAGTAATTTCACAAAAAGGTTGGGGTGCATCAGGGGAGCAATGCTGCCTATAAGGCTAAAATCAATTGAGCCGGAGATAAGTTTGGCCAGAAGTTCCTCCGAGCCACCCGATACTAAATCAAACTTAGATAAAAAGCTAATCGCCTCCTTATCGTTTAAGAGTTGAGCCAGAATTTTTGCTCGAATAATAGGGGGGAAACCAATATGATTTTGATGATTTTTAGAATGCTCGATGGCTCTTTGCGTGAGTGCCAACTCTTCCAAAATACTTTCGATATGAATTTTCAATATTTTCCCTTCATCTGTTAGGACAACTGTTCGGTGAGAAGGATCTTTGTATATTAAATTACAGTTATAATATTGTTCCAATCTCTTTACAGCGTAGGTAATTGTCGGCTGACTTACCCCAAAATGATTAGAAACAGCAGTAAAAGACAACAAGTCCCCTAAGGCATTAAAATACTCGAAATCATGCAAATTCATTAGTTTAAACGCTCCTTTGACCCTTATATTCTATCACAAGTTTATCGATTTGTTATAAATAATATTTATTATAACCCAAAGGTTTGACTATAATTTTTTATAAGTATTAAAATACATTTTGTAAGAATTTCTTATAGGAATAATAAATTTGGAGGACGTACGAATGCGTGCACATGAAATTTTAAACAATCCTTTTTTAAATAAAGGAACAGCATTTACTATGGAAGAACGTAAGGAACTTGGCTTAATTGGTCTTTTGCCACCTTATGTTCAAACACTTGAAGAACAAGCAGAACAAACTTACCAACATTACTTGGAAAAACCATCTGATTTAGAGAAACGCCATTTCTTGATGGAAATCTTCAATACAAACCGTACTTTGTTCTACTATTTGTTTAACCAACATATCGTAGAGTTTAATCCTATCGTATATGATCCAGTTATTGCTGAAACAATCGAAAACTACAGCCGTCTATTTGTAGATCCACAATATGCTGCATATCTTGATATTAACCATCCAGAAAATATCCAAGAAACATTGAAAAATGCAGCGGGCGATCGCAATATCCGTCTGATTGTTGTGACAGATGCTGAAGGAATTCTCGGTATCGGCGACTGGGGAACACAAGGTGTTGATATCTCTGTTGGTAAATTAATGGTTTATACTGCAGCAGCCGGTATCGATCCAGCATCAGTTCTTCCTATCGTTATTGATGCAGGGACTAACCGTAAAGAACTCTTGGAAGATTCAATGTATCTTGGAAATCGTCACGCCCGTGTTTATGGGGACCAATATTACGACTTTGTTGACCAGTTTGTGGAAACTGCTGAAGCAATGTTCCCTAAACTTTATTTGCACTGGGAAGACTTCGGACGTTCAAATGCTGCAAATATCTTGAACAAATACAAAAAAGCAATTCCAACTTTCAACGATGATATCCAAGGAACTGGTATTGTTGTTTTAGGTGGTATCTTCGGTTCACTTGATATCACAGGTGAAAAATTAACAGACCAAGTTTACCTCTGCTACGGTGGTGGCTCTGCTGGTGCAGGGATTGCTGATCGTGTTCATGCGGAGATGGTAAGTGAAGGACTTTCAGAAGAAGAAGCCTACAACCATTTCTTTATGATGGATAAACAAGGGTTGCTCTTTGATGATATGGAAGATTTGACTCCAGCACAAAAACCATTTGCTAAAAAACGTGCAGATTTTGCAAATGCTGGTGATATGACGGACTTAGCCAATGTTATCAAAACAGTTAAAGCTACTATCTTGGTAGGTACTTCAACTGATGCAGGTGCATTTACAAAAGAAGTTGTTGAAGCAATGTGTGCCAACACTGAACGCCCAGTGATTTTCCCAATCTCAAATCCAACTAAAAAATTGGAAGCAACTGCTGAACAAGTGATTACATGGTCTGATGGTAAAGCCTTTGTTGCAACAGGTATTCCTTCAGGAACTGTCTCTTATAAAGGTGTCGACTACCAAATCGGTCAAGCAAATAACGCTTTGATCTATCCTGGTTTGGGACTTGGTATGTTGGCTTCAGAAGCATCACTTCTTACTGATGAAATGATTGGTGCCGCTGCGCACTCATTGAGTGGTCTTGTTGATCCAGGCGCTGCTGGTGCTCCGGTTCTTCCTCCATTTGAATATGTTGCTGATGTTTCAATCAAAGTTGCAGAAGCAGTAGCTAAAAAAGCTCAAGAACAAGGTTTGGCACAAGCTCAAGAAAAAGATATGGTGAAAGCCGTTCGCGAGATGAAATGGTATCCAAAATACTAAGAGGTTAATGGATTAAAATGAAAAAATTAAAAGAAATAAAAATTTCAGGAATAAGTCTTCCTCTCTATGCCTTTTTTATGATTGTGTTGGCAGTGACAATAGGTTTAGGAAAATTACCACTTAACATGGTGGGTATTACTCTCCTATTAGTACTGTTGGGGCACTTGCTTTACTTTATTGGTGAAAAATTACCCATTATGAATTCATATTTGGGTGGTGGATCAGTTTTCACTTTATTAGGTGCAACTCTCTTATCCTTTTTCCATATCATTCCTGCAAATGTGATTGATGCAGTAGGCAAATTTATGGGCGGTCAATTTGGTTTTCTTGATTTCTATATTGCAGCCTTGATTTGTGGATCAATCTTGGGAATGAACAGAAGTTTGCTTGTCAAAGCTTCGGCGAAATTTATCCCTGTTGCTTTGGTCACAATGGTCGTTGGTTTCTTCGCTGTTGGTGGTATGGGTGTCTTGCTTGGCAATGGTTTTGCAGACTCTGTCATGTATGTTTCAATGCCTATGATGTCTGGTGGTATGGGAGCCGGAATTACACCTTTATCACAAATCTATGCTGATGGTTTAGCCAATGGTAACCAAACCGCAATTTTCTCTCAACTTGCTCCCGCAGTAACCTTTGGGAATATTATTGCCATCATTGGGGCGCTTTCCATTTCTAAAATCTTTGCGAAATCAAAATACAATGGTCACGGCACCTTAGTTTCTGCAACAAAAGAAGAACTTGCAAAACCTAAAATTGAATTTGATGCCACTAAAATTGGTGTCGGTATGCTGTATGCCTTTACCCTACTCATGGTGGGTGTGATTTTGAATAAATTCTTCCCAAATATCCATGAATACGCCTTTATGATTATCATCGTCTTTGTTCTCAAAGCCTTTGATGCTGTACCAAAAGAGTTGGAGGAATCGGTTGTGATGTTTAACCAAATCATCATGACCAATCTTACACATGCGGTATTGGCAGGTATTGGTTTGGCATTGATTGATTTGACCACACTAGGCTCTGCTTTGACATGGCAATTTATTGTGCTCTGTCTGACAAGTGTTATCGCGATGGGCTTGACAAGCTGGTTCTTGGGACTTGCCTTAGGTATGTACCCTGTCGAAACAGCTATCGGTGCTGGTATGATTAATAACTCTATGGGTGGAACAGGTAATATTGCCGTTCTCTCTGCCTCTGATCGTATGGAAATGATTGCCTTTGCACAAATGGCCAACCGTTTGTGTGGTGCCATTGTCCTCATCATGGGTGGTATACTCATTCGCTTCTTTTACTAATTGATCCTCCAATCAAAGTAATATAATAACAAAATAATAATGAATTAAAACGAGGTTTAGCAAAACTTCGTTTTTTTATTGCATTTAAAGAGAAAGGGTTACCATTATAATAGTAGAAAACAAAATTCTTTTCGAATAACTTTCAATCATAACAAAAAGACGCCTCCAGTGACAAGAAAAAATCTATACCAAACAGGATATGTTTAGAATTCTAAACATATCCTGTTTGGTATATACTCCTAAGAACAAAAAAGATATAATTTTATCTTGGAAAGTGAGAGCTTGTGAAGTAGATAATGATAAAACTTATCTGTCTTTGGATGCTCGAAAGTGGGTTTAGTGTAAAATGATTTATAGTAAGTATGGAAAAATATTCCACAACCTAAGGTTACAAAAAAATATGAGTCTATCAGAGTTGAATACACTAAGTGGTGTTTCTAAAGCAACGATTTCACAGTTTGAAAACGGTAAATCTTTAGTATCTTTTGACAAACTTGAAGCGCTTCTAGAAAGTATGAATCTTACTATTTTAGATTATTCCTTGCTTGTAAATAACGGCTTACCTGAATATTTTATTACACAGTTTCAAAATATTGAAAATGCATATTATAATCAAGATGAGGCAGAGCTCCAACATCTGTATGAAAAAAACCTAGAATATGAGAATGAATCTACCTATATGATTGCTTTAAGTGCTAAAGCAACGTACACTCAGCTGTCGGAAAAAGAAATCCAAGAAGTGGAATCTCTTTTATCAGTAGGACCACTTTGGGGGCAGTATGAGTTATATATCCTCATCCACACGTTGGAACAGCTCAATCTAAATTTGATCTGGAATATTATCGAGACATTTTTTAAAAATAAAAAATTTTTTAAATACTTAAAGGTACTTCATGAATACCGTGCATTGCTGATTAATATTTTGATCAAGGCTGAATTAGTATTTATTGAAGCAGAGTGTGATACAAAAGCTGGGATTGTTTTATCACGGTTGAATAGTCTCACTGTGGAATCGGATTTGACAAGTAAGGCGATTGCTCGTGTTTTAAAAGGATGTTATATATACGCTTTCGAAAGTCGAAGTAATGGCGAAAAATTATAACAGCTTGCCTCGAAGTGATGGATAATGTGGGCGCGATAAAATTAAAAAATGTCATTGTGAGGCGCATTACATTGCTAAAAAGTAGGGTTCAAAAATGAAGAAACACCACTTAGATAAGTGGTATGCCTTATGCTAATATAACAAGAAAGCTTAAGGAGAAATTACAGACAGAACCAGCTACTTTTTATGGGGAGAGTGCTATAATAAAGGGAGAAAAACAGATAAGGTGGTGTTTATCATGGAAAAACCTTCAAAAGAAGAACTCAAGCAAAGATTGTCTGATATAGAATATGCAGTGACGCAAGAAAATGCAACGGAACGTCCTTTTTCAGGAAAATACGATGATTTCTATCAAGAGGGAATTTACGTTGATATTGTCAGCGGGGAACCGCTCTTTAGCTCAACGGATAAATATGATGCTGGATGTGGTTGGCCGTCATTTACTCACCCCATAGAAAAACGTGGTGTCAAAGAAAAAGCTGATTTCTCATTAGGCATGCATCGTGTGGAAGTAAGAAGTAAGGAGGCTGATTCTCACTTAGGACATGTGTTCAATGATGGACCACAAGATCAGGGAGGATTGCGTTATTGTATAAATGCTGCGGCTTTAAGATTTATTCCGGTTGAAAAATTAGAAGAAGAGGGCTATGGCGAATACAAAGCCTTGTTTGGCAAAGGATAATTTGGGAAAGAAAACCTAAAAAAATTATCGCCCAAAATTAATAAACAGGTATTTTTTCTTCCACTCTGTCCTATGTTAGAATGAAAATATAGAGAATATGTGTTTATTTTCTGTGGAAATTCAACTATAAGGAGGATTTACGAATGAAAACACCTTTAATAACGATGAATGATGGCCATTTGATACCAAGTGTGGGTCTAGGAACCTATCAGATCCGTGGCGGAGAAGGTCTGGATCAGGTTTTGACAGCTATCCAGAGTGGTTACCGTCTTTTGGATACATCAACCAACTATGACAGTGAGGGGATAGTCGGTGAAGCCATTCGTCGCTCAGGTCTTCCGCGTTCAGAATTTTTCGTGACGACGAAGTTACCGGGAAAATATCATCATTATGAAGATGCTTTGGGCATGATTCAAGAATCGCTCTATCGTATGGGCTTGGAGTATTTTGATTTATATATGATTCACTGGCCCCTGCCAAAACGTGGACTATATGTGGAAGCTTGGAAGGCTTTAATTCAAGCTCAAAAAATGGGCTTAATACGCTCCATTGGTGTTTCCAACTTCGAACCCGAGCATTTAGACAAAATTATTACTGAAACAGGCGTTACTCCAGCCGTCAATCAAATTGAAATTCACCCCTATTGGGTGCAAGAGCATATGGTAAAAGCAAATGCTGAGCGCGGCATCATTACGGAAGCATGGAGTCCATTAGGGCGAGGAAACGATGCCCTTGAAGAGCCTATTATCACAAGTCTTGCTGAAAAGTATGGGAAGACAGCTGGTCAAATTGTGCTACGTTGGCATGTAGAACGTGGCATTGTTCCTATTCCAAAATCCAGAAATTTAATCCATCAACGAAAAAATCTAGCAATTTTTGATTTTGAATTAACTGAAGATGAGGTAGCGCAGATTAATACGCTGGAAAAACCAGACGGACGTATTGATGGTCAAGATCCGAATGAATATGAAGAATTTGATTAAAATTGGCAACCAATAAAAAAGGAAACTCTTAGTAATGAGAGTTTCTTTTTTTATTCCATATCATATTTTGTAAAAGTATTAGGAACCGTTGCTTCTCATGGTACACTTGCAGTAATTATCGTTATTATTTTTGCATTTGTTGAGCGTCTTGTGTATGTCAAAAAATTTAAAAATTAAATATGTATCTCAATGATGATGTATCTGTGGTTGATTGAAGCATTTATGATAAAATAGAACTATGACCTACTATGAAAATTACATGACTGGACACATTGTACTTCCTCATGCTATGCTGGAGCATTTTGCTCAAGTGTTTCCTTCAGCAGAGGATTTTTTGGTTTGGCTTTATTTATATGAAAATCGTGATATAGCGCCAAGTGAAATTGCAACTAAAATAGGAAAAAAACTTGCCGATGTGAACCGCAGTATTGACAATCTTCAAGAATTCGGCTCTTTAAAGGTTACTTTACTCGGAATTGCTGGAGATATGGAAACCATCTTTGATGTCACACCAGCTTTAAAAAAATTAGACCAATTAGAGGGTTTAGCTAAAGAAGAGCATGCAGAAACAACTGCACCAACACAACAAAACAAGAGCCAGCTGCAAGAATTAGTCCATATTTTCGAAGCGGAAATGGGCATGATTACTCCGATGCAAAGCGAAGAGCTTCGTATTCTCTTGTTTGAAGATAAGTACGACTTTGAGCTCATTAAACTTGCCTTGCGTGAAGCAGTGGTGAACCGTAAGGTTTCGCTCAACTACATCAAAGCCATTTTACGCAATTGGCGCAATGATGGCTTGATGAGTACCCAAGCTGTGGAGCAGCGCAAGGAAGAGCGTACTGAAGCCACGCAAAACCATAAAAATACTAATTTTTATATCCCGATGGATGGGCCCTGGAACGGAAAATAATATGCTGAGTAAGAAACGATTTTTAGAAGCTTTAGATATCATTGTCGCTATGTTTCCTGAAGCACATGGTGAGCTAGAATGGGAAACACCCTTTCAACTTTTAATTGCCACCATTTTATCTGCACAAGCTACAGATAAGGGCGTTAATAAGGCGACACCAGGACTTTTTGCTAAATACCCTGATCCAGAAAGCTTGGCACAGGCAGATATCGCAGATGTCGAACAATGTATCCGAACGATTGGACTTTACAAAACAAAAGCGAAGAATATTGTCAAAACTTCGCAAATGTTGGTAGAAAATTTTAACAGTGAACTGCCCAGAGATAAAAAGTTATTACAAACCTTGCCGGGTGTAGGACGGAAAACGGCCAATGTTGTTCTGGGAGAAACCTACGGTATTCCTGGAATAGCTGTTGATACGCATGTTGAACGTATTTCAAAACGCTTGGATATTGTGCCACAAAAAGCCTCCGTCTTGGAGGTGGAAGAGAAGTTGATGAAGCTGATTCCTGAAGAACGTTGGGTGGAAAGTCATCACCATCTCATCTTTTTTGGCCGTTATCATTGTACAGCACGTGCTCCAAAGTGTGAGGAATGTCCTGTGCTTGAATACTGTAAATTTGGAAAGAAAAACTTAAATGAATGAAATAAAACTCTCGAAACGCCTACAAGCTGTTGCAGATCTCGTGAAGCCCAATAGCCGTCTTCTGGACGTGGGCAGCGACCATGCTTATTTGCCTGCCTATTTGGTTCAGCAAGAAAAGATTGACTTTGCAATCGCAGGCGAAGTGGTTAAAGGCCCTTATCAAATCGCCCAAAATCACGTGGCTGAGCAGAACTTACAAGAGAAGATTGAAGTCAGATTAGCTAATGGTCTGGCTGCCTTTGAAGAAAGTGATGCTATTACAAGTATCGTGATTGCTGGTATGGGAGGGATTTTAATCTCCGAAATCCTCGAAGCTGGAAAAGACAAATTGAGCCAAGTGGAGCAACTCGTTTTACAACCCAATAATCATGAAGAGAGCCTTCGTTCTTGGCTTATGGCACATAATTTTGTAATTACTTCTGAAAAGATACTTCTTGAAGCAGGAAAAATCTACGAAATTATTGTGGCAGAACACGGCACAGCCGAGCTGAATGAAACAGAGCTTGAATTTGGACCATATTTGTCCCAAGAAAAATCAGAAGTCTTCCGTCAAAAGTGGCATAAAGAGCTCAATACTTTAAATAAAATACTTGAGCGACTTCCTGAAAATCATGAAAAACGGGTAACAGTTCAAGCAGAAAAAGAAAAAATAGAAGGAGTCCTCCAATGAAAATCAGAGAGTTCATGGCCTTGTATGAAGAATTTTGTCCCAAAGATTTAGCAGTTGAAGGCGATCCTGTTGGCTTACAGATAGGCTCGCTCGATGCTCCAGTAAAAAAGGTCTTGGTGACACTAGATATTCGTGAACAAACGGTTTTAGAGGCCATTGAAATGGATGTGGATTTGATTTTAGCAAAACATCCAGTTATTTTTCGGCCTTTAGCCAACTTGACAGATGCGGACAGTCAGGAAAAAATCGTCCTTGATTTGATAAAAGCAGGCATTGCAGTTTATACAAGTCATACCAATATTGATGTTGTGGATGGTGGCCTTAACGATTGGTTCTGTGATCTTTTAGACATTAAAGATACGGAAATCTTATCAGCGGAAGGTTTAGGTCGTGTCGGAAATATCACACCGATGAGCTTGGCAGACTTTTCAGAAAAAATGAAACAAACTTTTGCTTTAGATCATCTGCGTTTGGTGACTTATGATCGCTCTTTGAGCCAGACTATTCAACGTGTGGCTATCTGTGGGGGCAGCGGTGGAAAATTCTGGCCAGAAGCTCAAGCCAAAGGAGCAGATCTCTATATTACGGGTGATATATATTATCACGTTGGTCATGACCAGCTTTCGCAGGGGCTTATTGGACTGGATCCTGGTCATTACTTGGAACATCTCTTTATCCCAAAAGTTGCTAAAAAACTAGCCAGCTTTGGTACAGATGTTGAAATCATTGAAAGCAAAGAAAATACCAATCCCTTCTTTGATATTTAAATTCAAAACTTTATGATACTTTACATGTCATGAAGTTTTTTCATTTTATAAACCCAAATTCCGAACCATTTTCCGGATAAAAGTTGCATCTGGTTTCGCATAGCTCTCAATAAAGCTCAAGTCTGTTAAAATAAGTTGAGAGAGACAATGATGGAGAAACAGAATGAATTTTAAGAAAGAAAGTTATGATGCACTCGTGTTTGATTTGGACGGGACAATTGTTTTTAATGGTTACGAAATTGAAGCAAATATCCTTGAAAAATTACGTCAACTGGATGAAAAGGTCAAAATAATTTTTGCTTCAGCTCGTCCTGTACGCGATATGCTGCCGCTTTTAGAAGACTTCCCAGACAATGATTTGATTGGCGGAAACGGCAGTATTGTTCGTATGAAGCAAGGCATTTCCCCCACACAAACCATCACACCCACTAGTGTAGAAAAAATTGTAACTTTTATACAGTTGCGAGGGCTAGAGTATGTCATAGATTATGATTGGAATTACAGTGCAAAAGTTTCTGCTCAAACAAACATACTTAATAAATTGGATACCGCTCACAAAGCTCAAAACGTCGACTTGAGTTATGAAGATGTGATTAAAATCATCATATTTGGTGTTACACCAAAGTTCTATCAGGAATTCAATACAGATGAAGAACTGGCTGTTTTATACCATTCTGATGTGCAGGAATTGGTGATTACGGCTAGAAACATCAATAAATATCAGGTATTGTCGGAAGTCATGGGACAGACTAACTATATCGGCTTTGGTAATGATAAAAATGATGTAAAACTACTCCAACATGCCAAGCTTGCAATTTCTGTAGGCGATAACCCAGAAGTCCTTCAGGTGAGCCACGAGCATCTACCAGCAGAGAGTGAAAAAATTGCTGCTTTTTTGGGGAAGTTGATTCTTGACAGTAGAGGATGAAAGACATTGGACTTTATCAAGCGGGTATGCTATCATAAAAGCATGAAAAAATTCCAGAAAAATGAAGTGATTCAAGGAACAGTCCTTGACTTAACACATGAAGGGCAAGGAGTTATCAAAGCAGATAACTTCCCTTTTTTTGTTGAAAATGCCTTACCCGGTGAAGAGATAAAAATGAAAGTCCTAAAAGTCGGAAAGAATTTCGGCTTCGGTAAGGTTGAAGAATGGCTCAGCCAATCACCAGATCGTGTACAAGATGTCAATATGACCTATCTCCGTACAGGGATAGCTGACTTTGGGCACATGACCTATCCAGCCCAGCTTCACTTTAAACACAAACAAGTTGTTGATGTACTGCGTAAAAACGCACACAAGCCAGACTTTCCGGTTCTTGACACTTTAGGTGCGGAACAAGAAAGCCAATACCGCAATAAAGCACAGGTGCCTGTCCGTAGCATCAATGGTAAAACAGAGACGGGCTTTTTCCGAAAAAACTCACACGATTTAGTGCCAATTCGTGATTTTTACATCCAAAATCCAGAAATTGATGAGTTGGTTAATCAGGTGCGGGAGAGTTTAATCAAGCTCAATATTCCGCCTTATGATGAGCAAACAAAACGAGGCATTGTACGCAATATCGTGATTCGTCGTGGTCATCACAGCGGCCAAATGATGCTGATTTTGGTTGTGACTAAAGAGAAATTCGCGGGGCTTTCAGAACTTGTGGCTGAATACAGCAATAAAGTGGACTCTTTCCAGCTCAGTATTAATACCTCAACAGGGAATGCGATCTTTGGCTCTAAGTTCAAACTGCTCTCAGGTAAAGATTATATAACGGACAGCATGTTAGGTAAAGACTTCCAAATCTCGGCCCGTGCATTCTATCAAGTCAACACAGCACAGGCAGAAAAACTCTATCAGTTGGCTTATGATTTTGCAGATTTGAAAGCTGAAGATGTTGTGATTGATGCTTATTCCGGTATCGGTACAATCGGCCTTGGAATGGCAGATAAGGTTGCACAAGTTTACGGTATGGAAATCATACCAGAAGCAGTTGAAAACGCGAAGACAAATGCAGCGCTGAATGGTATTACAAATGCGCAGTACGAAGTAGGACCGGCAGAAGAAGTAATGCCACAATGGTTACAAGACGGTATCCAACCTAATGTTATCTTCGTTGATCCACCTCGCAAGGGTCTAGACGAAAGCTTTATCAAAGCCGCCACAGCAACCCAAGCACGTGCCGTGGTCTATATCTCATGTAATCCAGCGACATTTGCGCGTGATGTCGTCCGCTTTGAAGAAGAAGGCTATCTTTTGGAGAAAGTACAACCCGTTGATCTTTTCCCACAGACGAAGCATGTGGAGTGTGTGGGATTGTTGCTGAAAAAATAAGACTCAATTCCAAAAAGAACCCAAAAATGCCACACAAAAATCACAATTACGAAAAAGAATCAGAAAAATTCTATGATAATATCGCCCAGCATTTTGACCACTCCTTTGATGGTTTCCTTGCTTCATTTTTCAAAAAGTTTATTGTCAAACATTTGGAAGTGCCCAAAGATGCCAGTATTCTTGATATCGGCTGTGCCAATGGCACTCTTCTGTCCATGCTCAGTAAGCAGACAAATATTTCGGGGGCAGGTTTAGACATTTCTTCTGAAATGGTTAAGGTTGCCAGCCAACGTCATCCTCAGTTTGAATTTAAGCAAGGTAGTGCGGAAGCTGTTCCATTTCCGAAGAATGATTTCGATATTATCACTTGTTCGGCCAGTTTTCATCATTTCCCTCATCCCGATCGCTTTTTAGATGAGGCCAGCCGTTTGTTAAAACAAGACGGCAGATTAGTCATCGTGGAAATTCATATCCCTGTAGTGACAAAGCTTTATAATTGGCGACTGAACCGCTTTTCAACTGAAGGTGATGTCAAGGTTTATCAACCTAAAGAGCTGGTAAGCCTCTTTCAAGAAAAGGGCTGGAAAATTGTAAATCACAAAATTTTTCTTCAAATTCAATATTATGAACTACAAAAGCTGTGAACACAGCTTTTTTACATAAATAAAATTATGTAAACGAAGAGCCTTCTATGTCAATATTATTGGGATTATGTTATAATTTAAACAGTATTTTACACATTAGAAGGGGAAAAAATCCTATGGAAAAACAAAATTTCAGATCCTCTGTTTTTTTCAAATGGTTTGTAAATAATAAAGTCGTGACGGCGCTCTTGGTGGTCTTACTTTTATTACTTAATATTCTATTACTCAGCAAAGTTAACTTTATCTTTGCACCAATTGCCGATTTTCTGACCATTGTTTCATTGCCTGTCGTTTTAGCAGCCGTGTTTTATTACTTGCTTAATCCGATAGTTGATTATCTTGAAAAGAAACGCGTGCCACGTATCGCCAGTATTATTGTACTTTTTATACTCATTGCTGGTTTGTTAGTTTGGGGTCTGGCTTATGCCATTCCTTCTATCTCAAACAGTGTGGCAAGTTTCTCTAAGCACGTGCCAAACTATGTCGAACAAATGCAAGAAGAAGTAAATAAACTCTTGACCAATCGTCATTTTGAGCAATTCCGCCCACAAATGGATAATTTCATGGATTCCCTCGGGAATAATATCGTGGACTGGTCGAAAAACTTTTCAACTGCTGCTTTTAGCTCAATCACTGATGTGATTACACGTACAGCAAGTGTCTTTATTTCACTGGTTATCTTCCCGTTTGTCCTCTTTTATCTTTTACGGGACGGGAAAAATTTGAATGGCTATATCACACATCTTTTACCTGTAAACTGGCGCAAAGATACTTCAAAAATCTTGACGGAGATGAACTCACAACTTGCAAACTACGTACGTGGTCAAGTTATTGTCGCGATTGCAGTTGCTTTGATGCTTGCGATTGGTTTACCAATCATTGGTTTGCGTTACGGGATCACACTTGCTATCTTGTCTGGACTCTTTAACTTGATTCCATTCCTTGGATTCTACTTGGCCATCATTCCGGCTATGATTATCGGTTTAGCAACAGGTGGACCAATCATGTTGCTTAAAGTCTTGATTGTCTATATCATTGAACAAACACTTGAAGGACGTTTCGTTTCGCCTTTAGTTTTAGGTAAACAGTTGAGCATTCACCCGATCACAGTTCTCTTTGTGCTCTTAACGGCCGGGAAAGTCTTTGGCTTATGGGGTGTTCTGCTGGGAATTCCTTTCTATGCAGCAGCCAAAGTAATTATCACACATATCTATGATTGGTACCGTGAAATTTCAGAACTTTATCAACCTGTTGATTTAGACAATACAAGTGAACTTGAAAAAATAGAGGAGAGCTAATGTCTTATTCAGAAGATACTATTGATTTTCTACATAAAGGTGATTTGATTGGGATGCATAATGCTTTGAGCAATGCGCTCAAGCATGATAATGAAGAAATGCTTGCGGATTTAGCAGAGTATTTGCAAATGGTGGGTTTTATTGATGAGAGCCATCAGGTCTATGATAAGATTCTGGGTGACAATCCTGAAAGTACCGACTATTTGATTAATCTGGCGGAGATTGCAGAGGATGATGGGCAAATTGACGATGCATTAAACTATCTCTATCAAATTCCTGCTGGAGACGAAAACTATGTGGCTGCTTTGATTCAAATTGCGGATTTGTACCAGTTTGAAGGCGACTTTGAGACGGCCATTAGCAAGCTTGAAGAAGCACGTGAACTTTCCGACTCACCCCTGATTACTTTTGCGCTTGCGGAAAGTTATTACGAGCAGGGTGCTTATCAGGATGCTATCCAGAACTACGCCAAGCTTTCTGTACGTGAAATTCTACAGCAAACTAAAATCTCTACTTATCAGCGTATCGGTGAATCCTACGCACATCTAGGGAATTTTGAAAATGCGATTGCCTTTTTAGAAAAGTCTTTTGAGTTTGATAAAACTGCCGATACGATTTACAAAATTGCGCTACTTTATAGCGAGTTGGACAATCAAGCCCGTGCGATTAGCTATTTTAAACAGTTAGAAGACTATAATACAGATTTGCTCAATTACGAGTTAGCCTATGCCCAAACACTGGAAGCAGACCGTCAGTTTGATGAAGCTGCCCGTGTGGCGCAAGAAGGTTTACTGAAAAATCCGAATTCGGCTTTACTGTTGCATTTTCTCTCGAAGCTGGCTTACAGTCAAAAGGACCAAGCAGCTGCAGAACGTTACTTGATGGATGCGCTGAATGTTGCGGAGCTCCATGACGAAACAGTGTTCCTCCTTGCAAACCTTTATTTCAACGAGTCAGACTTTGAAGCTGTAATTCGCTTGGAAGATTTGTTAGAAGAAGAACATCTCTTGGCGCAGTGGTTGTTTGCACAAGCCCATAAAGAGCTGGAAAATGATGCACAAGCAGAAGCGCTCTATACAGAGCTCTTGTCGACTGCCTTGACTGATAATCCAGATTTCTTAAAGGATTATGTTGATTTCCTTTTGCAAATCGGACAAAATGAGAAGGCACAAACCTATATTAAACAATATCTGGAGCTTGTTCCAGAAGATGAAGAAATGAGAGGACTGTTGTTCGAGTAATCGAGCAATGGTTTTTTTATTGAAGTAAGATGACAAAGTCTGTAATATTTCATAGGAGAAGATGTAAGCGTTTTAGGTGCAGATATCTTGTGAAAGCAGACTACATATACATTCTTCAAGCCCGATTTTTGTAAATTAAAATGTTTTCTGCTAAAATTGATTGTGAAGATTGTGAATCTTAATTGAAATGGAGAAGAAATGACTGATAAAAAATTCGGCTCAGACTTAGTTGTAGATAGTTTAATTAACCATAATGTAAAATATGTTTTTGGTATTCCCGGCGCCAAAATTGACCGCGTATTCGACCGCTTGGAGCATGATCCAAAAGCGCCAGAATTAATCATTACTCACCATGAGCAAGGTGCTGCTTTTATGGCCCAAGCTGTGGGACGTATCACGGGGGAACCTGGTGTTGTTTTGGTTACTTCCGGACCTGGTGTATCAAACTTGGCAACGCCACTTTTGACAGCAACATCTGAAGGGGACGCGATTCTTGCAATTGGTGGACAAGTAAAACGCGCTGATCGTTTGAAACGTGCACACCAATCTATGGATAACGCTCAAATGATGGCGCCTGCTTCAAAATATTCACAAGAAATCTTGGATCCATCCACAATTTCTGAAACAGTAGCCAATGCTTACCGTATCGCTAAAGGCGGTCGTGCAGGTTCAAGTTTCTTATCTATCCCACAAGACGTGACAGATTCAGAAGTTTCTGTGAATGCCATCAAACCTTTGTCAGATCCTAAGATGGGTAATGCCTCAATTGATGACATCAACTATTTAGCGCAAGCGATTAAAAATGCTGTATTACCTGTTATCCTTGTTGGTGCTGGTGGTTCAGATGAAAAAGTGGCCAAAGCTTTGCGTAACTTGCTTTCACACGTCTCTATTCCGGTCGTTGAAACTTTCCAAGGTGCAGGTGTGATTTCGCGTGATCTTGAACATACCTTCTTTGGTCGTATCGGTCTTTTCCGTAACCAACCAGGAGATATGTTGCTCAAACGTTCAGACTTAGTGATCGCCGTTGGTTATGACCCTATCGAGTATGAAGCACGCAACTGGAATGCTGAAATTGATAGCCGTATTGTTGTTATTGACAACGCCATTGCTGAGATTGATACCTATTACCAACCCGAACGTGAATTGATTGGTGATATTGCTCAAACATTGGAAAACCTTTTGCCAGCAGTTCGTGGCTACAACTTGCCAGAAGGTTCAGTTGAATACCTTAAAGGTTTGCGTGACGTCATTAACCAACACGAATTTGACGTTGAAGCAGCTGAAGAAGGACGTTTGCACCCACTTGACTTGGTAAGCACTTTCCAAGAAGTTGTTAAAGATGATGAAACGGTGACTGTTGACGTCGGTTCACTCTATATCTGGATGGCACGTTACTTCCGTTCGTATGAACCCCGTCACTTGCTCTTCTCAAACGGTATGCAAACACTAGGTGTGGCCTTGCCTTGGGGTATTACAGCCGGCTTGCTCCGCCCAGGACACAAAGTTTATTCTCACTCTGGTGATGGTGGTTTCCTCTTCACCGGACAAGAACTTGAAGTTGCCGTTCGCCTTAACTTGCCCTTGATCCACATCATCTGGAATGACGGTCACTATGACATGGTTAAATTCCAAGAAGAGAAAAAATACGGCCGTGCAGCAGGTGTAAACTTCGGTAGCGTTGACTACGTGAAATATGCGGAAGCTATGGGTGCCAAAGGCTATCGTGTTCACAGCGCAGAAGAACTGAAAGAACTCTTGGAATCAATCCCTGACAGCACAGGACCAGTAGTTATTGACGTTCCTATCGATTACTCTGACAATATCAAATTGGCGGATACGCTTTTGCCTGAGGAATTTTATTGATAATGACAGATAAAGAATAAAATAAGTAAAAACTTGATAATGTCGATATTATCAAGTTTTTTTAATTCATATGGCTCCCTATTGTAATTTATAGTATTATAATAAAGGTACACTTAAAACCAGTACTATGAGGAGTAATTCATGCCCTACGACATTATCAACGCCTTCACCGGCAAGGAGAGTTTAGGAAATCCCGCAGCAGTCTATATATTAACCCAACAACTCCCAAAAGAGCAGCTTCAAAAGATTGCTTCTGAAATTGCCTTGCCTGAAACTTCCTTTATTTATAAGAATGTAGAGGAAGAGTGGGAAATCCAGTGGTTCAGTCCTAAAAGAGAAGTTTTACTATGTGGGCATGGTCTGATTGCGGCGGCTTTTTTCATCAAGCAGAAGTTAGAAAAAGAGCGTGAAATTTTAATCTTTAAATCTAAATCTGGAAAATTGACCGTCGCCATGGACAATGATCAATTTATCTTAAACTTTCCAAGTCAACAGCTTTTTCCAAAACCGATCACTGAAAAAATGAAAGCAGCTTTCCCAGGAGCAATCATTCAAGAAGCTTATACTACTCAAGAAAAAGATCACCTTGTGCTTGTACTAGATTCAGAAATAGCAGTAAATAATGCAAAACCACAGATAGCTATCATTAAATTATTAGCTCCTCATGCAGTCACCATCACAGCAAAAGGAGCAGAAGTTGATTTTGTATCCAGGTATTTTGCACCTCATGGTGGTGTAGATGAGGACCCCGTGACGGGTTCGTCACATACACGCTTGGCACCATTATGGGGAGAAAAGCTAGAGAAAACAAAACTCATCGCCAAACAACTCTCTAATCGTGGTGGCTTGATTGCTTGTGAAATTGAGGGAGAAAGAGTTAAAATCTCTGGTCAGACTGTTCTAGAACAAGAAAATATCGTCATTCACAACGATGATATATAAGAATAGAAAAAGTGCTTGGAACATCTGTCCAGCACTTTTTAGTATGGTTTTCTTGAATATTAAGGGCGAATAAATTTAACACCGGCTGTTGAACAGTCACGTTCAGTGCCCCAGCCACCGTTATAATTTCCTTCACTTACTCTCATTTTAGAGCCGGAAACCGAAATAACAACGGCAACGTGGCCAAGATCTCCAGCGCCTTGATTTCCTGGAGGAAAGACAGCAATCGTTCCTACAGCAGCCGTGCTGTTCGCATATCTAGCCCATTCTTTAGCATTGCCGGTATAGAGTGGAATATTTCCGTTGAAATAGTCCCAAACATAAGCTGTACATTGTCCTGCAGGATAGGGGTTTTGTTTATTGGTCTGGGAAGTGACATTATAGAAACGTTGGAGGAAAGCTGCCATCTCCCCACGTGTAACATTTGCATCAGGTCTAAAAGTTGTTGGTGTGTAACCCGTAGTGATACCTTTTGAACTCAACCAGCCAATGTCATTGGCAAACATATGATTTTTGGCATCCACGAACTTCGTATTATATTTTCCTGAAGTAGGAGCATTTCCTGAAACCTTTGCCATTCTATGGAGAAAGGCAGCCAATTGCCCACGAGTCACATTGCCGTTTGGATTGTAGTGGGGCGCAGTTCCATTGGATACAGTTGTCGCTGTCAGCCAGAGAATCTGGTTTTTATACTGGTTGACATCTGTATAGACATTGAATGGTGCTTTATAACTTGGAGCTCCCGCGAGACGATGAAGAAAGACAGCCATTTCACCACGTGTCACGTAACCATCTGGATTATATGTCGTTGGTGTATAACCTGTGGTAATCCCTCGACTATAGATCCAGCTAATATAATTCTTATATAAAGATTGTGAAACGTCTTTAAAAGGATTGCCTGAATGCTTGATAGGTAATTTTTCTAAGCTTACGGGCACCTTTGGTAGTGTCCCACTATTAAGAGGTTGCTGATAAGTTACAGCACTTCGAGCTTGTACCACAGGCTGCTCGGTCGTACTTGCTACTTCCGCCGTTTCAGCACTTGTATCTTGTTCCTTTATCGCTGCTTCAGTACTTGAGCTTGAGCTGCTTTTATCTACCACACTACTTTCAGTGCTTTTGTTTTCAGTGGAAGTTTCAGAAGTACTTGCAGAAGTAGAAGTGCTACTTTCCTCGATGCTTGAAGCTATTGGCTCATTTTTTTCCTTGTTTACGGCTGTGAGCTCACTCGCACTTACCATTATTCCTTGCGTCGACGACAGAAAAACTGCGCTCAGCATTAAAACCTTTTGATATTTTTTCACTATAAAATATCTCCTCCTTATTTACCATATCTCTTAGAATCATTATTTGTTTGCTTTTTTAGCATATTATAATCATAACATATGATTTAGTTTTTTTTAAGGAATTTTGAATTAAAATAAATATTATAAGCAGAATTAAAGCATTCTACTCATAAGAATGATAAAATAAGGATGGAATTGATGACAGAATAAATAAACAGAAATCGAGAGGCATGAGGCTTCTGTCCTCACTTGCAATAAAGGCTTTCGATAAACTATATATTTTAATTTATTTTTTCCTCAATGCAATTTTAAATAATGTTTAGAAGTCCTTTCTTTGAGGGCTTTTAGTTTGATTAAAATAGTTGAACAAAGCACTATAATTCACTAAAATAAAAAGAAAAACATTTTAAAAAGGAAAATCCAATGAAAAAATTCAAAAAAATAGCCCTCTGGATCGTAAGTATTTTGCTTGTCCTTCTGGCTGCAGGATTTATCTACATAAAGTCCAGCACGTATCATCCTACTCCTCAAGCGACAAAGAGTGCAAGTCAAGCCGAGAAGTTGGATAATGCTTTGGTCTTTAAAGGCAATCCAGATAAGCCCAGTATCATCTTTTATCAAGGCGCTTTGGTGGATAATGTAAGCTATAGTATTTGGGCCAGTAAAGTAGCAGAATCTGGATATTCTGTTTACCTTCTCAAAGAGCCTCTGAATCTTGCCATTTTTAATCCTGATCTGGCTGATAAAGTAATCAAGGATGAACATCTCTCCCAATATATCGTTGGGGGTCATTCTCTAGGTGGAGTTATGGCCAGTCGCTTTGCAGCAGGCCATCAAGATAATTCAGCCTTAGAAGGTGTCTTTTTCCTGGCAAGTTATCCTGATCAAAAAGGAAGCTTGAAAGGTTACAAGGGAAAAGTTTTATCACTCGTAGGTTCAAAAGATGGTGTGCTCAACCAGTCTTCATATGAAAAGGCAAAAGCCTATCTGCCACAACAAACGGTGAATGTCACACTGGATGGCGGTAATCATGCCGGGTTTGGCAGCTATGGTGCTCAAAAAGGTGATAACCAAGCGGACATCTCAAATGAGAAACAACAAGAAGAAATCGCCGCAGAACTCATCAAATGGCTCCAAACATCCGAAAAGTAAAAAAGAACACTTTGAGAAGTGCTCTTTTTCTTTCTGTTTATTCAACTGCAGCAAATGGTCCAAAGAGCATATTATTATTTTGGACATTGACGTCAATAACATTGTAGAAAGCATTTGGTGTATCAGCAACATCCCAAACAGCAAGGATGATATGGTAGCCTGAACGATTGCTTGGGACAGTGATAGAGTGTGTCAAGTTGTTAGAAGCAGTAGAGCCATCATGATTGACAGTACCAATGAGCTCTAACTCCGAACGTTTGAGTGGCGCATTTTGATCCCAACCTGTTTTGGTCATGTAATAGTGCCATTTGGTTGTTTTATGTGGTGCTGTATATTTCCACGTGAACTGTTTGACACCTGTGTTTATTGTTGTTTTTTTCCAACGGTCGCTGGTTTGATTATCTAGGACAAAGTCAGCGATTTGTCCTAGACCGCCATTAGCTGAGGCGATGCGTCCATCTACAGGTCCGCTTTCAGAGAAGCCTTTAGGGGCTTCAAGTGATTGAGGATTTGTGATGACATTTCCATAGAGATTATAAGCTGTTGTCCAGCCATATTTTTCATAATCAAGCTTTCCTTGATAACCACGTGCAGGAGGGCTCTCAACGTAACCGTGAGCCAAGACCGTTTTAGTATTGAAAGCCAATGAAGCGCCCAATACTCCTAAAGTGATTAAAAACCCAATAAACATTTTTTTCATAACTTTGCTCCTTTCTGCTTGTTAAAGCACATCATATTTCTTTCCAAGGGCCGTAAGCACCTGACAAGTCAGGCTGATCACCCTTGGTCCACCATTTTGCTTCGTATTCTTTTCCATTGTAGTAGACGCGGTCACCCGTCCAATATTCTTTATCCTTGAGCTATGTATTTTCAGGAGTTACTGTGTCAGCTGCCGTGCTAAAAGTCGTGCTTGCACTATCAGAACGAATGCCAGCATTATTGATTGCGACGGCTTCAACGGTATAAGTCGTTGCAGCTTTAAGGCCTGAGATATCTTGCAATCCATCTTTACTTGTATAAGTTTTTCCCCCAACTTTAATCTCGTAGTTGGCTATCCCAGATGTGTCTGTTGATTTTGCATGAATTGTAGCACTGGTTTCTGTAAGATCAGAAACTGTGATTATTGGAAGTGTTGGTTTTGCTTCATTTCCGCCCCCAGTGTCCCCAAAAAGCATTGGAGCATAGGTGTTGACGAAGGAATTGTTATAATTTAAGCCAGTTGCGCTCTTACCTGCATCCCAATTGACGGACCAGGTCATTAAGCCTTTGATTTCATTACCAGAAGCTTTTAGGCGTTTTAAGGCATTTTCGACCGCTTTAGGATTTTTGACGTAACCTGTTGCTGCCGCGTCCTCATTTGCAGGCAAGCCAATCACAAACTTGTTTGCTGGAATTTTGATGAAATTATCGGTTCCAGTGACGAGACGGTGTGTTAAGCCATAGAGGAAGGCTTCTTTTTGCTCGTCGTTGGATTGGGAAATCCACATGTTTAAGTCAGAATCCCAAAATCCATCGCCGCCTTGGTTGTAGTATTGAGGATTAATATAATCGTAATCACCTTCTAAACCATTGATATAAGGCGCATACTTCCCTGTAGTCGTAAGATAAGGAAATTCTGGGGCCATCGTAATCATAAAGTTCTTACCTTGTTGACGATAATACGCTTTGACTTTCCGTAAAGCTGACGGGATGACGGTATTATTGTCAGCTGCATCAATGGCAGATTGCTCTAAATCAATATCCAAACCGTCAAAGCCATAAGTATCAACAAGGCGGATAATCTCATTAACAAAAGCATCCTCTTGCGCTTTAGTGAGTTCAATGTGAGCGTCCGCACCTCCTAGTGCAATTAATACAGATTTACCTTCTGCATTGAGTTTTGCAACCTCAGCTCTGAATTCAGCATCGGTCTTATTATAAGGTTTAAATGTTGGAAGTGCACTTCCTTGAGGGGTTTTCATGAAAGATACGTTAATAACATTGTATCCGTCTTGTGTCTGTGAAAGGTCAAAATCAGCAGAGGTTCCGTATTTATAACCATCTTTACCTGTTGATTTCCAATTGTGCCAATAACCGACTAAAACCTTATCGGTGGGATTGACCATTTCATCGGCGGCATCTGCTTGAGCATGCGCACCAGTAAAACCAAGTGTAGCCAAGGCCAATGTCGCTATGGCTATCTTTAAGTAACGTGTGTTTCCATTTTTGATCATAGTTCCTCCTGTTGGTGGTAAGACTATGTCCGGACTAATCATGTAAGCGCTATAATTATTATAACAATTTTTAATTTTCGATTCAATTAAAAAGGAAATTAAAAAAAATAAAAATAAGGTAAAGCCAAAGGAAGATATAGAGCAAAGAGTATAAATAAAGCTTTCTAGGCAAACCAACGGGGGGCAAAATTTACAAACGAATAACTGCCTTTAAAATAGGGGATGTGGTAAAATTAAGAAAATGCTAAAGAAAACGGTTAACTTAGAAAAAGAGGAGGAGAATTATGAAACATTCTAATAAACTAAAACCTATATTACTTGCTGGGCTGTTTATCATTGTGGTAGAAGCAATTGGGAGTTTATCAGGAATATTAGCTGGTGATATCAAATCGATTTATAACAACTTACAACTTCCGCCATTGGCGCCACCAGATTATCTGTTTGGTATTGTTTGGCCGATTCTCTATGGCTTGATTGCTGTAGCAGGTTTTATAGTTTTTCAAAATTTAAAATTAAGAAAGAGTGAAGCCCAGCCAGCCCTCATGCTTTATGTTATCCAGTTATTCCTCAACTTTATCTGGAGCATTATCTTTTTCAAGGGTTATTTCTGGTTTGGAGTACTTGTTATCCTTGTTCTTGATATTGTGGTCTATCTTTGTATTAAGAAATTTTTCAAAATCAACCAATGGTCAGGAATCCTACTCTTGCCCTACTTTGTCTGGATACTCTTTGCAACTTATTTGAGCTTGGCTGTTGCTATTTTGAATTAGGAGCATTGAAGAATACTGTTGATGAGAAACTTTATGATGCAAAGTCTAAAGGCAAAAATCAAGTCCTATATTAACAGGCCATACACCCCTCTACATATATAGTCCCCAAAATCACCAAGAAGATGTTAAAATAATACTGTACAAATAAATTTACTCCTATTAAGTGAAAAATATCCTAAATTTTAACAGGTTGAAGACGTAAAGAAAACAAGGCGATTGTGTAAGCATTGGCAATAGCCTTTTTATATGTCAACCAAAGTTAAATCTTACCTTTAGTGAAATAAGAAGTAGTGATACGGAGACTTAAAAGCAGAGATTTTGGTACGTGCCATTTTGGTAAATTATTTAATTTTCTATTCTTGGAGGATTTATGAAAGAATATATGCAGAAGATGGGCCGATCGCTCATGCTTCCGGTTGCGACTTTACCTGTTGCAGCTTTATTTACGGGGATTGGGTATTGGATCGATCCTACAGGCTGGGGCGCCAATAATGTATTGGCAGCCTTTATGATTCAAGCCGGACAAACGATTCTGAATAACTTAGGCTTACTCTTTGCTGTTGGACTGGCCTTTGGAATGTCTAAGGACAAAGACGGCTCCGCAGCTCTGGCTGGGATAGTGTCTTTCCTTGTGCCTATGACCTTACTCAATCCTGATTCTGTGGCGCTTTTGCAAAGAATCGATGTCGAAAAAGTGAATACTGCATTCACTAAGATTAATAACGGGAACGTTTTTATAGGGATTTTAGCGGGTCTCATCGCAGCGGCAGTCTATAATAAGTTCAGCAATACGAAATTGCCGATGGCCTTGTCTTTCTTTAGTGGACGTCGTTTAGTGCCCATACTTACTGCGGTTATCATGGCTGCACTTTCAGCTGTTTTACTTTTCCTTTGGCCAGCTGTTTTCGGAGGCTTAACCACTTTTGGTAAAGCTATCGTTAACCTTGGTCCTTTAGGAGCTGGGATTTACGGTTTCTCGAACCGCTTGTTAATTCCAACAGGTATGCACCACGCGCTCAATAATGTTTTCTGGTTTGATGCTGCGGGTATCAATGACATTGGTAATTTCTGGAAAAACGTAGGAACCCAAGGGATTACGGGGCGTTATCAAGCAGGTTTCTTCCCTATCATGATGTTTGGTTTGCCTGCAGGGGCATATGCTATTTATCGTAATGCACGTCCCGAAAAGAAAAAAGCGACGGCTTCACTTATGCTTGCTGCCGGCTTTGCTTCATTTTTCACTGGTGTAACTGAACCTTTGGAATTCTCTTTCATGTTTGTGGCTTGGCCCCTATATGTTGTGCATGCAGTATTAACAGGGATTTCGATGTTTATTGCCGCGCTTTTCCATTGGACTGCCGGCTTTAACTTTTCAGCAGGGCTCATCGACTTCATCTTGAGCTTACGCGTGCCTATTGCGAATCAACCTTATATGCTTCTCGTACTCGGTTTGGTTATGGCAGTCGTTTATTACTTTACTTTTGACTTTGTCATTAAGAAATTTAACATGATGACACCAGGTCGTGAAGAAGGCGGTGAAGGGGAAGAAGATCCAGATTTATCTTCTGCAGATGAAAAATTTGCTTACCTTGCCGGCCGTATTTATCAAGGACTTGGCAAAGATAATCTTAAAACTGTGGACAATTGTACGACACGATTACGTTTGACTGTCGAAAATTCTGACTTAGTGAATCAAGCTGCAATTAAAGCAACTGGTGTACCTGGAGTGCGGGTTTTAGATAAGAAGAATGTCCAAGTTATCGTAGGGACAGAAGTCCAATTTGTAGCGGATGAATTGAAAAAAATTCAACAAACAGGAGAAGTTCCGGATCCTATTGTAGAAACAGCAAAAGAGGTTGTTCAGTCAGAAACTAAAGTAATTACGCAAGAAATATTTGCTGTCGCAACAGGTAAAGTTATGCCAATCACGGAAGTACCGGATCAAGTTTTCTCAGCCCAAATAATGGGAGATGGCTTTGCGATATTACCAACAAAAGAAGAAGTATTTGCACCACTCTCAGGTAAAATAACAAATATCTTCCCAACTAAACATGCGATGGGGATTCAAACAGAATCAGGCTTAGAAGTTCTTTTACATATGGGCTTAGATACGGTTGAACTCAAGGGCGAACCATTTAAGTTGGCTGTTTCTGAAGGACAAGTGCTTAAAAAAGGCGATAAGATTGCGGATATGGATCTGCAAAAAATTAAAGCTGCAGGTAAAGGAACAGAAATTATTGTTGCTTTTACAAATGCGGAGCGCTTAGAAAATATCGACCTTACAAAAACGGGGAATGTCATTGCCAACCTGGTGATTGGTCAAGTGACAAGTAAATAAAGAGAGAAGTGGAATTATTTCCACTTTTTATTTTACGCAAAACAGCAGGAGCGAGCTTCCTCTTTCGAAACTTTTTAAGTTTTTACTTGACTTTATAAATTTACATATGTAAACTATAGGTGTAGAGTTATTAAAAGAACAGAAAAATTTAAGGAGGTTGAGATGAAAGATGAACATAAAGAGCATATGCATCACGAGATGCATAATATGGCAGAAATGGACCATCATGACGGACACGATATGATGAACCATGGAGGGCATATGATGCACATGGGTAATATGGGCAAGAAACTGAAGGTCAGCATTGCGCTCATGGTGCCTTTGCTTGCTATTTCAAGTATTGCCGGATTTCAGCTGATTAGCTTTCAAGGCGATTCGATTGTCAGACTTATTTTAGGATCTATCATTTTCTTCTATGGTGGCACTCCTTTCTTTAGCGGCGCACGTGGTGAATTTCAATCCCGGAAACCGGCGATGATGATGCTCATTACGATGGGGATTGTCGTGGCTTATGCTTACTCTGTTTATGCTACGGTCTTATTATGGACAGGTGGGGAGGCAATGGACTTTTGGTTTGAGCTCTCGACCCTGATTGTTATTATGCTGGCAGGTCACATTATAGAGATGCGGGCAGTGAGTCGTGCAGGCGATGCTCTTAAGGACCTCGCATCCCTCATTCCTAAAAAAGCACATCTGAAAGACGGAAAAGATGTGGCCATCTCTGAGCTCCAAGTGGACGATATTCTTCTCGTAAAAGAAAACGAACGTATTCCAGCTGATGGTATTGTGACATCAGAAACGACTCATTTGTCTATCGATGAATCGATGATCACAGGTGAATCGCGTTTGGTCGCAAAAGAAGCAGGAGATACAGTTTACGGTGGTTCTCTAAACCAGAACCTCCCTTTTGAAATGAAAGTGACTTCACTAGGAAAAGATTCTCTTCTGGCGCAAATTGCGCAATTGGTAGAGAAGGCACAAAAGCAAAAATCTGCCAGTGAAAACTTAGCTGATCGTGTGGCAGGTTGGCTTTTCTGGGCAGCATTGAGCGTGGGTCTTGCTTCCTTTATCATTTGGACGATGACTTCTTCATTGAGCTTTGCACTCATGACTGCGGTATCCGTCTTTGTCATTGCTTGTCCTCACGCCCTGGGATTGGCTGTGCCTTTAGTCGTGGCACGCTTAACCAATCTTTCGGCTAAAAATGGTTTATTGATTCAAAATCGTACCTCCCTTGAATCTATTAGTAAAATAAAATATGCGCTGATGGATAAAACGGGTACATTAACAGACGGAAAATTTAGTGTACGTCAAGTTGTCGATTTGGCTAAGGAGGATAAGGTAGATATACTACAAGTTATGGCCGCATTAGAAAGTGGCTCAACACACCCTATTGCCCTCTCCATTGTCAATGCTGTTGACGATTTGAAGTTAGAAGCAGAAAATCTGGAAAACATTCCTGGTGTGGGCTTGAAAGGGACAGTCCAAGGGAAAAATTACAGTATCGTCTCTTACGCTTACCTCAAAGAAAATGACATCACGATTGATGAAGAAGAAGTTCAAAAGGTTTTTGATCAAGGCTTAACGGTTTCCTTCCTCGTTTCGGATAAAACACTTTACGGCTTTGTTGCTTTAGGTGATTCACCAAAAGAAGATGCGAAATTCTTTATCGAAGAGTTGAAAAAACGTGATATCACACCTGTAATGCTGACCGGAGATAATGAAGCCACTGCAGCAAAAATTGCAAAAAATCTTGGTATTGCTGAATACCGTGCTGAATTAAAACCAGAAGATAAAGCAAATATTGTTCAAGATTATCAAGAAAAAGGCGGTGTTCTCTTTATTGGTGACGGTGTCAATGACTCGCCTGCGCTTGCTACAAGTGATCTCGGCATTGCAATCGGAGGTGGGACATCTGTCGCCATCAATACAGCAGATGTTGTCTTGGTCAATTCACATCCGAGTGATGTTTTAGCACTGATTGAGATTGCAAAACGCTCTAATCGCAAAATGAAACAAAATCTTTGGTTTGGGGCAGGTTATAATATCATTGCCATTCCTGTTGCGGCAGGAATTCTTTACCCAACCTTTGGTATCTCTATTGATCCACTGGCAGCTGCAGTATTGATGAGTATCTCAACTATGATTGTGTCAATCAATGCGATGGGACTAAAATATGAAAGACCACAAGAAAAATAAAAAAACTCCTAAATAGGAGTTTTTTTAGGTTTGGTAAGAATACATCCGTAATCTCTCGTCCTCATCCTCATCTTCAGCTTGAACAAAGCCAATAAATTCCCAACCGTATATTTCTAATGTATTTTAGTATATCTTTTGAAATTATTGGCTCACACTTGTCAGCAAATATTTTATATGTTATTATATGTCATATAGTATTATGTTATACAACATATAATATGATATGTTGAAAAGAAAGGACGTTTATGGATATCCAAATTCCAACCTTACTTCTAGACGGGACAGTGCTTTCTTTGCTGAATAAGAAAGATATGTATGGTTATGCCTTGACAAAAACAGTACAAACGCAACTTCCGATTAGTGAGTCAACCATGTACCCCGTCTTACGACGTTTAAAAAAGCATGAGCTTTTAGAAAATTATGATGAGCCTTATGAAGGACGCATGAGACGTTATTATCGGATAACGGAGAATGGACGCCAAGAGCTTCAAAAAATAACTGCTGACTGGCAGCAATTCCGTAATGCCATGGATAAACTTTTAGGGGAAGGAGAACTCGAAAACGATGAATAGTTATTTAGAGGCTGTGCAAGCCCATCTGACAGAGCTACCTCAAGAAGAAAGTGGAGACTTAATTGCTTATTATCAAGAATACTTTATTGAGTCAAATCTAACACTTGAAGAAATAAAAGCACAGTATGGGACACCTAAACAATTTGCTACTAAGCTTAAACTCAGTTATTTCTTAGATCAAGATGATCACGCGCAAGAAGAAGAAAAAAGTATACCTGCCAAATCCCGTCTCCAACTGGTCTGGCTTATTGTACTTGGTCTTTTTGCCTCACCGCTTTTGGTGCCTTTGGCTCTTGCTGTTCTTTTGCTTATTCTCGCATTATTAATAGCGCTATTGGCTCTCCTCTTTAGCCTGTACATGCTTGATGTTTCACTTGTATTTGGTGGCTTATTCTCGCTCGTATCTGGGCTAGGAGTAGTCTTCAGCAGTCCAAGTACAACACTTGTCTTTAGTGGCCTTGGTCTTTTACTTTTTGGTTTGGGAATTCTTATCAGTCCTTTTATTCTTTTCCTCACAAAATGGCTGTGCCTTCGTTTTCTAGGAATGATTAAATGGCTAGGTCGTAAGTTAACTCAAAGAACCAAACGCAATCAGAAAGGAGTCGTCTTGTGAAAAATAAAAGAACCATAGTAGCCGCACTCATTATGATTGTTTCTGGCATCATTCTTTTAGGTATTGGCTTAGCTACTGGAGGTAAAACGAGTCTTGTATGGAAAGAAGGCCGTCCTCAAATCTCTCACCTTATTTCTACACAACAGACTTTTGCTTCAGATAAAGTAAAAAATCTGATTGTCAACAGTAAAGATGCGGATTTAGAAATTATCGCTGGATCAAGTCTAAAGGTGGAGAGTCACTTGCTTGATCAAAAGCCTGAGCTTAGACTCCAAGACCAAACTTTAAATATCGAAGCTCGAAAAAGCGCCTTTGACTTCAATTTAGGTCTTAATTTTGGTAAAATGAGTCAGGAAAAAATAATTGTAACTGTAACAGAAGATATGGATTTCCAAAAAATTATTATTGATGGTACTTCGGGACAAAAAAATTTACGTGACTTGAAAGTTGAAAGCCTCAAAATCAATCTTCGAGATGGAGGTCTTGCCTTAGAAAAAGTTAAAGGAAACCAGCTCACCATGAATATTAGTGATGCTGCGTGGCAGTTGCGAGATGTGACTTTGTCGGGACATTTGAGAGTAACTTCTAATGACGGTGCGTCTGTTTTAAAACGTGTGACAGCACAAAGTATGGATTTTGCTTCAAATGATGGTGCAACTATTTTTGAAAATCTTCGTCTGAAAGAGCGCAGCAAAATTGTTAAAAAAGATGGTCAATTGAAAATGATAAACAGTCAATGGTCAGGCTTAAATGCAGAGGCAGAAGAACTTTATGTAAATCATGTCAAAAAAGAGTTTCCTTATCAGACAGGAAATCAAGAGAAAGCTTTGACGGTTGAAGTTACAGATGGCAGTTTCTACCTCATTAATGAATAGGATATAAGGAAAAATGGATTTAAATTTTATTGAACTTTTGAAAATTATTTTTCTCGGCATCGTCGAGGGAATTACAGAGTGGTTACCTGTATCAAGTACAGGGCATATGCTTTTAGTGGATGCCTTCATCCATACCGACATGACACAATCTTTCAAAGATATGTTCTTTGTTGTCATTCAATTAGGCGCAATTATTGCGGTTATTGTGGAATTCTGGTCACAGATGAATCCTTTTGTTAATATAGAAGGTAAAGGTGTGCGCATCAAACGCTCTGTCTTTAACATGTGGGTTAAGGTTGTCGTTGCCTTCCTTCCGTCTGCTGTATTTGGCTTATTCTTGAATGATTTCTTAGAAGAAAATTTCGGGACACCCTTGACAATTGCCATTATGCTGATTGTCTATGGTATCGCCTTTATCGTGATTGAACGTTGGAATAAAACACGTGTACCAAAAATCAATACAATGAAAGAAATCACCTATCAAACTGCACTGATCATCGGGATGTTCCAAGTTCTCTCAATGATTCCAGGTACATCTCGTTCAGGCGCAACAATTATTGGTGCTTTGCTCATCGGTGTCTCACGTGTCGTTGCTGCTGAGTTTACTTTTTTCCTTGCAGTACCAACTATGCTTGGTGCCTCAGCCTTCAAACTCTTGAAATTCGGCCTTCACTTTAGTCTCTCAGAAGTGATTGCCCTTATCGTTGGAATGGTTGTTGCTTATGTTGTATCTATCTTCGTTATTAAATTCTTGATGAATTACATCAAACGCCGTGACTTCCAAATATTTGGTTGGTACCGTATTGCACTTGGGATTATCGTTATCCTCTTCATCCTTGTTGGTGTAATTTAAAACACATATCAGAAAAACCTACTCCGCTTAAGGTATATGGCCTTAAACAGAGTAGGTTTTTGTTTTGGGATTTTTTAAAGCTGAGATAGAAACAAAAATTTCCAGTTCAATTATTTGGTCAAGGCACCATAATTTGGTATATTAATATTGTACCAAGCGGTAGGTAAAATGATTGGAGCGTGTAAAGTGTCAGAAGCAAAAGAAAAAATCATTGAGAGCAGTAAAAAACTTTTTTGTCAAAGAGGATATGCCTCAACTTCTATCCGAGATATTCTCGAGGACTCAGGTACTGGAAAAGGACAACTTTATCATTATTTTTTATCAAAAAAAGAAATCTGCTTAGAAGTGATTCGTTCTCACAGTAACGACTGGGAAACACAATGTTTTGATCCGCTATTGCGCCAGATGGAGGACCCCAAACAAGCTTTGCTTGCAATGCTAAACTGGGAAATTCAGGTGCATGAGGATGAAACACAACATTATGGTTGTGCTGTAGGAAACCTCGTCGTTGAACTTGGTGCGAGTGAGGATAAAGATTTTCGTGAGTTGTTGGGACAGCTCATGGAGACGTGGACAGCATTGATTCAAGCGAGGATTATGGAAATCACAGGTTGGACTCAAGCGCGTTCTAAAACGCAAGCTCAGCATATCATCTCAACGATACAGGGGAGTCTCTTGCTACTGAAACTTACACAAGACTGGTCAGTTTTTGAAAACGGCTTGGATCAATTAGGAAAAGAAATTAAGGCACTTGCTTAAACCATAGGAGGAAACAAGCATGAAAATTATATTTGACAAAACAGTAAGCGAAAAATTAGCAAAATTTGAAAATGCAGATTTTGTATTGGATTTCGACCACGAGTTGAGTGAAAAGAATGAAGCTATTGACGCATGTGCGGGCGGCATCTCACGTTACCGTATCCTTGCTATAGACAAAGGCAAGTTGCCAGAGGCTTTTGATGCACATATGGATTCAGAATTTGGCCCTGTTTACTTCAAAAAATGGGGAGAAATGTTCTGGAGTGCCCAAGATTTACATGCTAAAGTAGAAGGCAGCTACAACCTTATTGCTTTGAAAACAGACGGAGAATATTTGAGCCACAATCTTCTCATCGTAGACTATAGAGGCAAGCTTTAATATGGAGAGAAGGACATTTAAGAATCTGATTATTGGCTTTGGAAAAGCAGGGAAAACCCTTGCTAAATCATTGGCCAATAAAGGGGAATCAGTAGCAATCGTCGAGCAATCTACGCGGATGTACGGGGGAACTTGTATTAATATCGGCTGTATTCCGTCTAAATCTCTAATTGTAAATGGCCAAAAAGGTGAAGCTTTCACTGAGGCAGTCCTTCAAAAATTCAGCCTTGTTGAAAAGCTGAATAAAAAGAATTACCATATGATTGCGGATGAGCCCAATGCAACTGTAATTGATGGTAAAGCACGATTTCTTTCAGATCATGAGGTGGAGATTTCAGAAGAAGGAAAGCCGATAATGCTGGTTCAAGCTGAACGTATTTTTATTAATACGGGCGCGCGTGCTATTTTGCCCTCAATCCTTGGTATGTCGGAGAGTAAAAATCTTGTGACCTCGACAGGGTTGATGGACTTACAAGAAAAACCTGAACACCTTCTGATTGTGGGTTCTGGATATATCGGACTTGAATTTGCAGCCATGTTTCTGTCTTATGGATCAAAGGTAACGATTATTGACTCACACGATATATTTTTGCCGCGTCAAGATAGAGATGTTGCGCAGCGCGTGAAGCGAGATTTAGAAGATGCTGGTGCAGTATTCAAACTTGGCTATGAGATAAATGGTGTTTTTGACCGTGATGAAGAAAGCATCCTCAATATTACAAGAGACGGTCAGGCAGAAGAGGTGCAGGGGAATAAGATTCTTCTTGCTACAGGGCGTAAGCCTAATACATCTGGATTGGGCTTAGAAAATACGTCAATTAAGGTTGGTGAGGCCGGGCATATTTTGGTGAATGAAAAACTTGAAACTTCGACTCCAAATATTTGGGCTTTAGGTGATGTTCACGGTGGTCCTCAATTTACTTATACATCATTGGATGATTTTCGTATCATTGAAAGTCAACTTTATGGCGACAAATCTCGCACATTAAGTAATCGAGGCGAGTTAGCAAGTAGTGTTTTTATCACACCAACTCTGTCTAATATAGGCTTAACAGAAACAATAGCTCAAGCTCAAGGTACCAAGTACCGATTGTTCCGTTTAGAAGCTACATCTATTCCAAAATCTGCAGTACTTGGACAAAGTAAAGGGCTACTTAAAGCGCTGGTTGATCCTGACACACAAGAAATATTAGGTGCAACTCTTTATGCTGAAGAATCACATGAAGTGATAAATATTTTATCGCTTGCGATGAAAGCAAAATTACCTTACACCATGTTAAGAGATCATATCTACACTCATCCAACCATGAGTGAAGCTTTAAATGATCTTTTTGCTCCAGTAAATGAAGTGAAACTATAAGAAAAGGCCCTTATTTAAAGGGTTTTTCTCTTATAAATTCTGTGTTTTTTTAGATATAAAAAAATTAAAAGTCGGATATAGGATTACCCAAAGTCAACAATAGATAATCTGCATTATAATAAATAAACAATTAAAAAGAGGTGAAGTATGAGTGAAATGAAATTAAAAACGAAGATGATTCATGGTGGTATCAGTGAAGATGCTACAACAGGTGCTGTTTCTGTTCCTATCTATCAAGTATCGACCTATAAGCAAGATGGTCTCGGGCAGCCCAAAGCTTATGAATACTCGAGATCGGGGAACCCAACACGTCATGCCTTAGAGACACTTATTGCCGACTTAGAGGGTGGTGTCCAAGGCTTTGCTTTTGGTTCAGGTTTGGCTGGCATTCATGCCGTTCTTTCTATTTTTAAATCAGGGGACCACTTGATTCTAGGTAATGATGTTTATGGGGGAACTTTCCGCCTCATGGATAAAGTCATGTCTAATTTTGGTTTGGAATATGACTTGGTAGATTTAACAGATATTGATGCTTTAAAAGATAAGATTAAAGCATCAACTAAGGCAATTTATTTTGAAACACCTTCTAACCCCTTGATGACTGTCTTAGATATCCAAAAACTTGCAGATATTGCTAAAGAAAATAGTCTACTGACAATCGTTGATAATACTTTTGCAACACCTTATTTCCAACGTCCATTAAGTTTGGGGGCAGATATTGTCTTGCATTCGGGTACGAAGTATCTTGGTGGACATTCCGATGTTGTTTCTGGACTTGTCACCACAGATAAAGAAGAATTAGCTGAACGTATCGCCTTCATGCAAAATTCAATCGGTGGTGTTTTAGGTCCTCAAGACAGCTGGTTAGTTCAAAGAGGAATCAAAACTTTAGCACTTCGTATGGAGGCCCATGCTAAAAATGCTCAAAAAATTGCAGAGTTCCTTGATGCGTCAGAGAAAGTAAGCAAAGTCTATTATCCAGGACTTCCGCAAGACCCAGGTTATGAGATTGCTTCACAACAAATGTCTGGCTTTGGAGGAATGCTTTCTTTTGAACTTAAGGATGAACATAAAGTCAAAGACTTTGTCGAGGCTTTAGAATACTTTACTTTAGCTGAATCACTCGGCGGTGTGGAAAGTCTGATTGAGGTACCTGCAGTGATGACCCATGCTTCAATACCGAAAAAGATTCGTGAAGAAGCTGGTATTAAGGATGGCCTGATTCGCCTATCTGCCGGTATCGAAGATATCCAAGATTTATTGGAAGACTTGAATCAAGCCTTTGCGAAAATTAACTCTTAAAACACCACTAGGTGTTTTTTATTATGTAAAAAGAGGAAAAACTCTTTTTTTATAAGACACGGTATGCTATAATCAAGAAGAGAGTTTTCAAGAGAAAGTATATAATTTATGAATTATAATAAGTTGTTTACGCGTTTGAATGAAAAATTAGCAGAAAATGATATCCACCTAAGCTTACAATGCGTAGGCGGTTTTGTCTTGGAGTATCATGGTCTAAAAGCTACAGAGGATATCGATGCCTTTTATGAATCAACTGCGAAAGTTGAGGAAATTATTGCTGAGATTGGGCAAGAATTTCATGTCGGAACGGCTAATGAACCTTGGTTAAGCCATTCTATCGGTCGCATCATGTCACTTTCTGATGAAGATAAAGTTTTAATCTTCAAGGCAAGTCATCTCGAAGTCTATTTGTCTTCCTTGCAGTCAGTTTTGATTGACAAAATTCAAGTGGGCAGAGCCAAGGATATTCCTGACATTGCTCAGATTATGAAGAAATTAAACATTGAACGTCCAGATACACTCCTTGACTTGCTCAACAGCTATTCAGAAGGGACTTCTGATCCTGCGGTTGTTTTAGAAGCTTACGGTCTCGCTTACGGCCAAGAAGCATTAAAAAATTATTTAAAAGAAAATCCTGAACTTTTGAGGCTATTATAAATGAATTGGAAAGAATATTTTGAAGCTGCGGCTCAAAAATCAAGAGGAAATGCGAGGCTCTGGCTCCGCTATTTAAATAAAGCTATCCAACGTGATCAAATCTATTTGACACATGACGATATTGAATATCTTCGACAGTCGGATCGCTTATCCTATTTTCAGCGCTTTTTCCTGACTTTAGCGGTTGAGGAAGGAAGCAAAGCTTGGGAAATGACTGTTTCTTTATCCGAACCCGCTCAGTTTTCACGCTTGAAAGCCGTCGCCCAAGAGTTAAAAAATTAATAAAATATAGAAAAAAAATAAGAATTGCTGAAGCGGCAGTTCTTATTTTGACAAAAAGGAGCAAGAGATGATTCAACTCACGAAATTTAACCCCCCAACGCTTGAAGAAAACTTAAGACCAGTTGGACTGACAGATGATACAATGGCGCAGAGAAGGCAGGAATTACTTGATAAAATGACCCAAGATAATTTTGATTGCTTAATTATCTATGCGGACCTAGAACATGGAAGTAACTTTGAGTATCTTACAGGTTTTCTCCCGCGTTTTGAAGAAGCCCTGCTTGTACTTCATAAGGATAGCAAAGCTTATCTTGTTTTAGGTAATGAAAACCTAAATAAAGCAGATAAGGCAAGGTTAAAAGCAGAAGCTGTACATATGCCACATCTTTCTCTACCTAATCAGCCTATGAATACTCAAGAAACAGTTGAAGAAATCTTAAGTCAATGTGACCTAGAGCATACTCAAAAGATTGGTTTAGTGGGGTGGAAAAACTTTACCAGCACAAAAGAGGATAATTATCAGCTTTTCGATTTACCTCATTTCTTAGTTCACGCTGTCCAAAGTTTATGTCCAAAAGCCATACTAGAAAATGCTACACGTCTTTTTATCGGGGAAAATGGTGTTCGCACAACAAATAATGCAAACGAATTTGCCCATTATGAATTTGGTGCTGCTTTGGCAGGACGATGCATGTTAAACGCGATGAATCAGATAGAGCTTGGAAAAAGTGAAATGGAAGTTGCAAGAGAATTATCAGACCTTGGACAAGCACATAATGTCGTTACAATAATGGCAACAGGCGAACGTTTTGTAAAGGCCAATATCTATCCAAACGATAAAGTCATTAAAAAGGGAGACAAACTTTCCCTAACGACAGGGTATAAAGGAGGCCTCCAAAGCCGAGGAGGCTATGCAGTAAGTCAAGTTTCTGATCTTCCAGATGAAGAGAAAGATTATCTTTCGGCTATTGTAAAACCTTATTTTAATGCCGTTAAAACTTGGCTGGAAACAATCAAGATTGGTATACAAGGGCAAGAGCTATATAACAAAATAGAAGAAGTTTTGCCACAAGAAAAATACGGTTGGACTCTTAATCCTGGCCATCTCTCCGCTGATGAAGAATGGATGAGCTCACCAGTTTATCCGCAGTCAACAGAAAGTATCGAGAGTGGCATGCTGTTCCAGATTGATATTATTCCATCTGTTCCTGGGTACGGCGGTGTAAGTTGTGAGAGCGGTATCTTCCTAGCGGATGCGCAGTTAAGAAAAGAGATACAGGAAGAATATCCTGACATTTGGACGCGCGTGCAAAACAGAAGAGCTTATATTCAAAATGAATTAGGGATTGCACTCAGTGACGAAATTCTTCCAATGAGCAGTGCTACAGCCTATTTACGTCCTTTTATGTTGGATAAGACGTTAGCTTTGACTGCAAAATAAAAAGCCGAATTTGGCTTTTTTTATTAAATCGTAATAGTTGAGACTTTTTTCAATTAAAAAACAATATATTATTTGATGAACATTTTAAAACTATGAAAGAATGTTGTATTAGGCTGAACGGGATTACTTAGAGTCATAAACCTAAAGTGTAATAATTCAAAAGTGTTAAGCGCTTTATTTTCTTTCGAAAATTTGAACATATCTTTTGACTAACATTATTCATTTTGTGATAATTATTAAAGAAGCATAAAAAATAATAGAAAAATTGGAGAAAAAATCATGTCCTTAATCGGAAAAGAAGTTGAACATTTCGTCACTGAAGCATATCAAAACGGCAAGTTCTTGACAGTAAATTCAGATGATCTTAAAGGAAAATGGAATGTTATTGTCTTTTATCCTGCGGATTTCTCTTTTGTTTGTCCAACAGAATTGGAAGATTTACAAGAGCAATACAGTATTCTTAAAGACTTAGGCGTAGAGGTTTACTCATGTTCTACGGATACACATTTCGTCCATGCTGCTTGGCATGAGCACAGTGAAGCTATTGGTAAGGTAGAATACCCAATGTTGGCTGACCCATCACAAAAGATTTCTCGTATTTTTGATGTATTGGATGAAGAATCTGGTTTATCACAACGTGGTTCATTTATCATCGACCCAGATGGTATTGTACAAGCTGTCGAAATAACTGCAGATGGTATTGGTCGTGATGCAAGCCAATTAGTAGATAAAGTACGTGCAGCACAATATATCCGTAAAAATCCAGGAGAAGTTTGCCCAGCTAAATGGAAAGAAGATGCGGAAACTCTAACACCAGGTTTAGACTTAGTTGGTAAAATTTAATTTAATGAGGCGAAGTAGATTACTCGCCTTTTTAAGCTAAAAAGAATGGAAAGATAAAATGTTAGAAGAAAATCTTAAAGCACAACTCAAGCAATATTTAGAGCTTCTAGAAAATGATATCGCATTACGCGTTAAGGCAGATCCTGAAGATGCTAACGGTAAAAAAGTACGTGATTTTGTTAATGAAATTGCTGAAATGTCACCACGTATAAGTGTTGAAGAAGCTAAGTTAGTCAAAGCTCCTGGCTTTTCTGTTGTCCGCAAGGGAGAAATGAGAGGTATTGCTTTTGCTGGTATTCCTTTAGGTCATGAATTTAACTCGCTTGTTTTGGCGCTTTTACAAGTAAGTGGTCGCTCACCAAAGATTGAAGAAGACCTTAAAAAACGAATTCAAGCTATCGATAAACCTTATCATTTTGAAACTTATGTAAGTTTGACTTGTCATAACTGTCCAGATGTTGTCCAAGCCTTGAATATCATGAGTGTTCTTAACGAAAATATTACGCATACGATGATTGAAGGCGGCATGTTCCAAAACGAAGTCAAATCTCGTGGTGTGATGGCTGTGCCAACAGTTTTTGTTAACGGTGAGGAATTTTCAAGTGGGCGCATGAGTCTTGAAGAAATATTAAATAAACTCGTGGGTCAAGCTGGAAGTGAAGAATTTGATGATAAAGATCCTTATGATGTTCTTGTTGTTGGCGGTGGTCCAGCAGGTGCAAGTGCGGCTATTTATGCAGCACGCAAAGGGATACGCACAGGTATTTTAGCAGAAAAATTCGGTGGTCAGCCATTAGAAACTCTAGGCATTGAAAACTTGATTGGGACGACTTATACTGAAGGACCAAAGTTAGCTGCTCAACTGGAAGAACATGTCAAAGCCTATCCAGCTGATATTATGAAAACACAAAAAGCAGTGAAATTAGAGAAAAACGACCTGCTTGAAGTGACTCTGGAAAATGGAGCTGTCCTACAGTCTAAAACGGTTGTATTATCAACAGGAGCACGTTGGCGTTCACTTGGTATTCCAGGTGAGGAAGAATTCAAAAATAAAGGAATTGCTTATTGTCCGCATTGTGATGGACCGATCTTTGCAGGTCAAAAAATTGCCGTAGTTGGGGGAGGAAACTCGGGGATTGAAGCAGCCATCGATTTAGCTGGTGTAGTTGAACATGTGACTGTTTTAGAATTTTTACCAGAGCTTAAAGCAGATAAAGTTTTACAAGAAAAACTCTATTCACTGGATAATGTTACGGTTCTGACCAATGTAGAAACGAAGGCTATTCATGGTACAGATAAAGTTGAAAGTCTAGATTATGTCGAGCGTGATACTCAAAAAGAAGTAAACCTCGAATTATCAGGTGTCTTTATTCTTATCGGTCTTGTGCCCAACACAGAGTGGCTTGAGGGAGTAGTAGAGCGTAACTCTCGAGGCGAAATTATCGTTGATAAGCAAGGGGCTACTAATGTACCTGGTGTATTTGCTGCAGGGGATTGTACAGATTCAGTTTATAAACAAATTGTGATTGCTATGGGAAGTGGTGCAACAGCTTCTCTGGGTGCTTTTGACTATCTCATTCGTCATTAAAAATAAAACCATCTTGAAACATTTCGAGGTGGTTTTATTATCTTTTAAGTTTGTGCTAAGTTTCACGTACTAAAATTGTAGCATTCGTAAAATGTTTTTGCTATAATATTAAAGTAAAAATTGTTTACAAATGTAAATTAAACAAAATCTTGGAGGATTTATTAATGACTAAATTACTTGTTGTAAAAGGACATCCTTTGACAGCTGAAGACAGCTTCTCAATTAAAGGCTTGGATACTTTCGTATCAGCCTATAAGACTGCAAATGCAGATGATGAAGTAGAAGTACTCGATGTTTTCTCTGCCGACATTCCTGAAATTGATCAAGACATGGCTTCTGCTTTTATTGCAATGCAAAATGGTGTAGACTTCACTGCCTTGTCTGAATCACAACAAGATAAAGTTGCACGTTTTGGTGCCTTTACAGAACAGTTCCTTTCAGCAGATAAGGTAGTCATTGCGAGCCCATTGTGGAACCTTATGATTCCTGCTAGCCTAAAAAAATGGATTGATACAGTCAATGTTGCTGGTAAAACTTTCCGTTACACAGCAGAAGGACCAAAAGGTTTGGCAACAGATAAGAAAGTTATGCACTTGCAAGCAAGCGGTGGTATGTACAATGGTCAAGATACAGGTAGCCAATACATGAAGACTATCTTTGAATTTATTGGTACAGACTTCTCTTCACTTAGTGTTGAAGGTCATGCTTACCAACCTGAAAAAGCTGAAGAATTTTTGGCTGAATTCCTTGGTAAAGTAGAAACTGCAGCACAAGAGTTTTAATTCTGGTAAATCTCGGATATTAGTTGACCCATATTTGTTTTTATATTAAAATTAAATAAGAAATAAATAAAAGAAAGAGCATTTCTTTGAAATGCCATGGGAACAACCTTATGATTAAATTTAGTATTCGTGCTGAAAATGTGGAAATTACAGATGCAATTCGTTCATATATCGAAGATAAAATCGGTAAATTAAATAAATATTTTAATGATGGACATGAAGTCACAGCCTACGTGAATATTAAGTCTTATTCCGATAAGCGTAATAAGGTTGAAGTAACTGTGCCAGCTAAAAATGTAACTTTAAGAGCAGAAAATACTGCTCTAGATGTACTTGCAGCTATTGATTTAGTGGAAGAAAAGTTAGAACGACAAATTCGCAAATATAAAACGCGTGTAAACCGCAAATCAAAAATAAATGTCCCAACTGGCTTAGCCTTTGGTGACGAATTTGCTCCTTTAGATGCCATTGATGAGATTGAAGAAGATACTGTGAAAATCGTCCGCACGAAACGTGTTGATCTTAAACCGATGGATGCGGAAGAGGCAGTGCTTCAGATGGATATGCTTGGCCATGATTTTTATGTTTTCTTGGATGCCTATACTAATCGTACGAGTGTTGTTTACCGACGTGCCGATAAAAATATTGGTTTAATTGAAACAGATTAAGACAAAAAGACTGGTTTGATATCCAGTCTTTTTTATTATGATATTAATCTTTATTTATATTTTTCTTCTAACTTACTCATCCATAGACCTAATACAAGTCCAATTACAAAGAGTAGAGCACTCATAAAGAAGGTTGAGAGAGTTGCACCTGCATAATTGATGGCTTCGGCACTTTGTGTAGGTACTACAATCAGCAATGTGCTTGAGAGTACTAAACCAATGATAAAGTTGTAAACTTTAGAATGGAAATTAATAAGAAGTTTCTCCATTAATTTTGAAAAACTTACTAGAGCAAATAATCCACCAATGGCAATAGGAAGAAACACACCGAAAATATCACGGTTTTTAAAACCTTCGAGCATTGGAGAGAAAAGTCCAAGAATTAAAAGAAGATTTGAGGGGCTAAGTCCAGGTACCAAAACACCTAAGGCGATTAAAATACCTGCAAGGAAGAAACCAAAGAAGTTTGCCGGAACCGTTCCTGCAATGGCAGGTAACATATATAAAATAAGTGTTGACAAAACAAATGTGAGGATTAAAGTAAAGGTATCACTTTTATCACGAGCCTTCTGACGTGTGCTTTCTTTAAAGAGAGAAGGGAGTGTTCCTAAAATTGCACCTGCAAACCCCCATAATACAATTATCTGATAATGCGCTAACACCCACTCAAGAGGTCGACTAAGGAGAACTAAGCCCAAAATCCCACCAATACCAAAAGGAAGGAAGAAAAGAAAATTCTTCTTGAAATCCTGACGAATATGAGCCAAGAAATGGAGCATACGTTCATAAATCCCTAAAATGGCTGCAAGAACCCCGCCAGAAACACCAGGAAGAATGAAGCCAAGAGCAATAATCATTCCTTTAATCAATCGAAAAATCCAGTTCATATTATCACTTTCTATTTTTAAACTTTTGCGACTATTATATCATAGATTACTTATACGAAACATATTTATCATACAAGTCGATAAAATACAAACTAGGATATATTCGAAATTTTACACTTTAAAAATAATTTTACTATCTTTTTTTGTATTTTTACATTAAAATAGAAGGCATAATGCATTTTTATATGATGATAGTATACGGATAAATAAAAAAGGAGGAAAAAGTGAAAGAGGTTAGACAACCGAAATATCAGCAAATTGCTATATTAATTGCGGAAAATATTGTACGCAACGAATTAAAAATCGGTCAAAAAATTTATGCAAGATCGACCTTAGCAACAACTTTTGGTGTTTCTCCCGAAACAGCACGAAAAGCAGTAAGCATTCTTAGTGATTTAGGGATTGTGGATTCAATTCATGGAAGTGGCGTCGTTATTGCTTCACGTCAAAAAGCTCAAGAGTTTTTGACTCAACATCAAGAAGTTAAATCAATTCAGGATTTACAAGCTGATATTTTGAAAAGTGTCGCTCGCCAACAAAAGGAACTTGCCAATTTTTCATCGACTTTAGATAAACTCGTTGGACAAACAGCACACTTTCAAAAATCCAATCCAATGACTCCGATTGAACTTGAGCTTAATGAACCTTCCGAAAACTTAGGTAAAACTATCGGAGAAATGAACTTATGGCAAAATACAGGTGCAACCGTTATTGCCATCTTACAGAATGACGAATTAATTATTTCGCCGGGTCCATATGCAACATTGAACCAATATGATACCTTGTATTTTGTTGGTGGAGCAGATTCTTTACAAATTATTCAAAATTTCTTTTATAAAAATTAGTTTTGACATTGAGAAATATCTTTCTATAGAGACAGGCAATAGGAACTGTCGCTATAGGAGGATTTTTTTCAAATTTAGGCAATTTAAGATATTTGTAAGTTTACTTATTTGACAAAGTGACAATACCTTGTTATTATGGAATGGTCACTTTGATGAACATTAAATAATGAAATGTATTTAATTATTAAGAGTAAAGGAGAATATTTTGCCAGTAAAAATTAAAATTGAGCACTTAACCAAAATATTTGGTAAACGTGTAAAAACTGCTTTGGCAATGGTCGAGCAGGGTGATTCGAAAAACGAAATTTTAAGAAAAACAGGTGCGAGTGTCGGTGTTTATGATGCCAACTTCGAAGTAAATGAAGGCGAAATTTTCGTTATTATGGGACTTTCTGGTTCAGGGAAGTCCACACTATTACGTTTGCTTAATCGTTTGATTGAGCCAACAAGCGGTAAGATTTTCATTGACGGTGAAGATGTTGCTACGTTAAATAAAGAAGATTTGCTGAAAGTGCGTCGCAAAACGATGAGTATGGTTTTCCAAAATTTTGGTCTCTTCCCTCATAGAACGATTCTTGAGAATACAGAATATGGTTTGGAAGTACAAAACGTACCAAAAGAAGAGCGTCGCAAGCGTGCTGAAAAAGCTTTAGACAATGCTAACTTACTTGATTTTAAAAATCAATATCCAAATCAACTTTCAGGAGGGATGCAACAACGTGTCGGCTTAGCGCGTGCTTTAGCCAATGACCCAGAAATTCTTCTGATGGATGAAGCTTTCTCAGCTTTGGACCCATTGATTCGTCGTGAGATGCAAGATGAACTTTTGGAACTTCAAGCAAAATTCCAAAAAACAATTATTTTCATTTCGCATGACTTGAATGAAGCATTACGTATCGGTGACCGTATTGCCATTATGAAAGATGGTAAAATCATGCAGATTGGTACAGGTGAAGAAATTCTTACTAATCCTGCTAATGATTACGTTAAAACCTTCGTAGAAGATGTCGATCGTGCAAAAGTTATCACAGCGGAGAACATTATGATTCCTGCCTTAACAACTAACATTGACATTGATGGTCCAAGTGTTGCGCTTAAAAAGATGAAGACAGAAGAAGTAAGTTCTTTAATGGCTGTCGATAAAAAACGTCAATTTTATGGTGTTATTACCAGTGAAGCAGCAGTTCAAGCAAAACAAGCGAATAAATCTCTTCGCGAAGTTCTCATGACAGATGTTGGACAAGTTGGTAAAGAAACATTAGTAAGTGATATCTTACCTATCATATATGACTCTCCAACGCCTGTTGCCGTGGTAGATGACGAAGGATTCCTCAAAGGTATTCTTATTCGCGGACGAGTACTTGAAGCTTTAGCAGATGTAGACGATGAGGAGGTAAATAATGATTGAGTTAGCAATAGGTAAGATACCCTTAGCAGATTGGGTTTCGACTGCAACAGATTGGATTACAAGCAATCTAAGTGCTGGTTTTGATATTATTCAAAAAGCTGGTACAGCAATTATGGATACAGTAACTGCGGGACTTACAGCTGTACCATTTTGGTTAATGATTATTGTTGTTACTTTCTTTGCAGTTTTAGTTTCTGGACGTAAAATTGCCTTCCCTATCTTTACATTCTTAGGTTTAGTTCTTATTGCCAATCAAGGTTTATGGACAGACTTGATGAATACAGTAACATTGGTCTTGCTTTCTAGTTTAGTTTCTATTATTATCGGTATTCCTTTAGGTATATGGATGGCTAAGTCCGAACTTGTTGCTAAGATTGTGCAGCCCATTTTGGACTTCATGCAAACCATGCCCGGTTTCGTTTACTTGATTCCGGCCGTTGCTTTCTTTGGTATCGGTGTGGTCCCTGGTGTATTTGCCTCAGTTATCTTTGCTTTGCCACCAACAGTTCGTATGACAAACTTGGGTATTCGTCAAGTTTCTACTGAATTGGTCGAAGCAGCAGATTCTTTTGGGTCAACACCAAGACAAAAGCTCTTTAAGTTAGAGTTTCCGTTAGCAAAAGGAACAATTTTAGCAGGTGTTAACCAAACTATTATGTTGGCACTTTCAATGGTCGTTATTGCTTCAATGATCGGTGCACCTGGTCTTGGACGTGGCGTCTTAGCTGCTGTTCAATCTGCGGATATCGGTAAAGGTTTTGTAAACGGTATTGCTTTAGTTATTTTAGCTATTATCATTGACCGTTTCACTCAAAAACTTAATGTTGCCCCCACTGAAAAACAAGGCAATCCGCAACTTAAGAAATGGAAAAAAAGAGGAGCGTTAGTAGCCCTTATCGTTCTTATCATTGGTGGTATTTCTGGTGTTACACTTACGAAAACAGCAACAGATAAAAATGTTGAGCTTGTATATATGAACTGGGACTCAGAAGTTGCATCTATTAACGTATTAAGTCAAGCTATGGAGCAACATGGATTTGACGTTAAGAAGACAGCTTTAGATAATACAGTTGCTTGGCAAACTGTAGCAAATGGTCAAGCTGACGGTATGGTTTCTGCTTGGCTCCCAAACACTCATGAAACACAATGGAAAAAGTTCAGCAAGTTCGTTGAATTACTTGGCCCTAACCTTAAAGGAGCTAAAGTTGGTCTTGTCGTACCAAGCTACATGAAAGCAAATTCTATCGAAGATCTGAAGGATCAAGCAGATAAATCAATTATCGGTATTGAACCTGGTGCTGGTGTTATGGCCGCAACAGAGAAGGCTCTGAAAGATTATGATAACTTGAAAGATTGGAACTTAGTACCATCGTCTTCAGGTGCGATGACTGTTGCCCTTGGTGAAGCTATCAAGCAACATAAAGATATCGTAATCACTGGCTGGTCACCTCACTGGATGTTTAATAAGTATGATTTGAAATATTTAGAAGATCCTAAAAACTCAATGGGTAAAGCTGAAGACATCAATACTATTGTACGTAAAGGACTTAAAGAAGATAATCCTGAAGCTTATAAAGTATTAGACAAGTTTAACTGGTCTCAAAAAGATATGGAATCTGTAATGCTTGATGTTCAAAATGGTAAAACACCAGAACAAGCAGCAGCAACATGGATTAAATCTCATAAAGAACAAGTTGATAAATGGTTTGAAGACTAATACATAATTAATCAAAAACTAAGCAATATTGCTTAGTTTTTTTTTTAGAAAATGCCTTAAAAAAACAATCCGTATTTTTATCATGACAGTAATAATATGGTAAAATTAGAGTATTGAAAATTACAAAATTTGAAAGGAAAGAAAAATGAAATTATTTCAACACAACACCCTTGCAGCTTTGATGTCAGGACTTTATGAAGGAACCTTAACGATTGGAGAGCTTTTGAAAAAAGGCAACTTTGGTATTGGAACCTTGTCAGGTATCAATGGTGAGTTGATTGTCTTGGATGGCAAAGCTTATATTGCAACAGGAGACAAAAAAGTACGTCAAGTAGAAGACAATGAAACTGTCCCATACGCTGCAGTATCTCATCATGAAGCAACACTTTCTTTCCAACAAGAAGAAAAAATCGCCAGCGAAGAACTCTTCAAAAAAATTGAAAATGAGTTTAATAGCGAAAATACCTTTTATACAATTAAAATGACTGGTGATTTTGATATGATGCATGTGCGCATGGCTCCAGGCGCAGCAGAAGGTGAACCTTTTGCTAAAGTAGCAGAAAATCAACCCGAATATAAAGAGGAGAACGTCATGGGAACTATCGTCGGTTTTTGGACTCCAGAAATGTTTCATGGTGTAAGTGTCGCTGGATACCATCTGCATTTTCTTGCTGATTCATGCAATTTTGGTGGCCATATTTTAGGATTTACTGGCTTTTCCGGTAAAGTAGAAATAGGCCAAGTGGATGCCTTAGAGCAAAACTTCCCAACAAAATCTCAAAACTTCCTCCAAGCCAAATTTAATCTTGATCAACTCAAAAAAGATATTGAACAAGCGGAATAAAAAAACTGCAGAAATGCAGTTTTTTATGTGAACAGCTTCTATTTTTTGCGTATTAATTATTGAATAACACCAAAAATGGAGGCTGCATGATTAAAAACTTTGAAATATTACGTTTGAAAAAAGCAGGAATGTCTAATTTAGGGATTTTGAAACTGATTGATTATCAGAGGAGGCATGAAGCAAGACTCACTCTACGCCAGTTATCGCGGATTGCAGAGGTCAAAACTGTCCCTAATTTTATTGAGAGTTATAAGAGTCAAGATGTGAAACGACTTCGTGAGCAATACAAAATTTTCCCCTCCTTTTCCATTTTAGATGACATTTATCCCGAATGGCTGAGAGAAACATATAATCCACCTGCCCTCCTTTTTTACCGAGGAGATCTTAAATTGCTTAGTCTTCCTAAACTTGGGTTTGTAGGCAGTCGTGAAATGTCTAAGGAAGCACCAAGAATAATCCACAAGCTTATTGAGGAATTAAAGCAAAACTTTGTTATTGTGAGCGGATTAGCACGCGGTGTTGACACCTCAAGCCATGTAGCAGCTGTAAAACAAAAAACTCCAACCATTGCTGTCATTGGTAATGGGTTAGATATTAGTTATCCAAAAGAAAATCGTAAATTACAAGAATACTTAGCAGCACATGAATTAGTTTTATCAGAATACCTTGTAGGAGAGCAACCCCTCAAGTTTCATTTCCCAGAGAGAAATAGAATCATTGCTGGTCTTTCCCGTGGAGTTGTCGTTGTGGAAGCAAAACAACGTAGTGGTAGCCTTATCACAAGTCGTTATGCTTTAGAGGGTAATAGAGAAGTTTTTGCTGTACCTGGAGATATTTTGAATAGAAATGCTTCTGGCTGTAATCAATTAATCCAACAAGGTGCAGCCAAGCTTGTCACTCATGGACAAGATATTTTAGATGAATTTTATTTATATGAAGGGAATTTCTTTCCTTAATTTTTTATAAAAATTGAAAATTTATAAATCTATGTAAAATTAGTAAAACCAAGGACTGACAGAACTTTTTTTCTTTTAATAAATGTTTAATTCTCCTATAAGAAAAACACTTTTGGTTTTATTACTTGACATCTGACCTAAAAGCCTATATTATTAGACTATTGAAATTTGAAAAAATAGGTAAATATATGGCGAAAGCAAGTGAAAAACAAACAACTACAAAAAAGAAAAAGAGCAGTAAGAAAACTGCGAGTAAAAAGAAAACAAAAATTGTTAAAGGCAAAAATCTCGTAATTGTTGAGTCACCTGCTAAAGCAAAAACAATTGAAAAATATTTAGGACGAAACTACAAAGTTGTTGCTTCTGTTGGGCATATACGTGATTTGAAAAAATCAACAATGTCCGTAGACATTGACAATGATTATGAACCACAATATATTAATATACGTGGAAAAGCACCACTGATCAATTCTCTTAAAAAAGAGGCTAAAGCAGCAAAAGCTGTTTACTTAGCAAGTGACCCGGACCGAGAAGGAGAAGCCATTGCTTGGCACTTGGCACATATTTTAGGTCTTCCTTTGGAAGATAAAAATCGGGTTGTTTTTAACGAAATTACTAAAGATGCTGTTAAAAATGCATTTAAAGAACCACGTAGTATTGATGTTGATTTGGTAGATGCACAACAAGCACGACGTATTTTAGACCGTTTAGTTGGGTATTCAATCAGTCCAATTCTTTGGAAAAAAGTTAAAAAAGGATTATCAGCTGGTCGTGTCCAGTCTATCGCCCTCAAACTCATTGTTGATCGAGAAAACGAAATTAATGCTTTTATCCCTCAAGAATATTGGTCAATTGATGGCGAATTTAAAAAAGGAGCTAAAAAGTTTAAAGCTGCTTTCTGGGGTGTTGATGGTAAGAAACGTGCACTAAATAACAACGATGATGTGATGGAAGTTATGTCTCGGTTGTCTGGTCCAGATTTCGATGTTGATAAAGTAGAGAAAAAAGAACGTCGTAGAAATTCACCACTTCCATACACAACTAGCTCAATGCAACAAGATGCGGCCAATAAAATTAATTTCCGTACACGGAAAACCATGATGGTTGCCCAACAACTATATGAGGGGCTCACATTAGGTGCACAAGGCCACCAAGGGCTGATTACCTATATGCGTACCGATTCAACACGTATCTCTCCAATGGCGCAAGGCGTAGCTGCAGACTTCATTACAGAGCGTTTTGGGGCTAAGTATAGCAAGCATTCGTCAAAAGTTTCTAATAAAGCCGGAGCTCAAGATGCCCATGAAGCAATCCGTCCCACTAATGTCCTTAATACCCCTGAAGCAATTGCGAAATATTTAGACAAAGATCAGTTAAAACTTTACACTTTAATTTGGAATCGCTTTGTGGCAAGCCAAATGACAGCTGCTATTTTTGATACGATGAAAGTCAATCTTTCACAAAATGGTGTGATTTTCATTGCCAATGGCTCACAAGTTAAATTTGATGGTTATTTAGCTATCTATAACGACTCTGAGAAAAACAACATGCTTCCTGATATGGCAGCTGGAGATGCTGTTAAGAAGGCAAATCTCAAACCAGAACAGCACTTTACTCAGCCGCCTGCCCGTTACAGTGAAGCAACTTTGATTAAAGTTCTGGAAGAAAATGGAGTTGGTCGTCCATCAACATATGCACCAACTCTTGAAACAATCCAAAAACGTTATTATGCCCGTTTAGTGGCCAAACGTTTTGAACCAACTGAACTAGGCGAAATTGTAAATAAACTTGTGGTTGAATTTTTCCCGAATATTGTAAATACTGAATTTACAGCCGAAATGGAAAAAGATCTGGATAAAGTAGAAGAAGGTCAGCGCCGTTGGGTTGATGTCGTTGATCAATTTTATAAACCTTTTGCCGTCGAACTTGAAAAAGCCGAAGTTGAAATGGAAAAAATCGTCATTAAAGACGAACCAGCTGGTTTTGATTGTGACGTTTGTGGACATCCAATGGTAATTAAGTTGGGACGATATGGCAAATTCTATGCATGTAGTAATTTCCCTGAATGTCACAATACCAAAGCCATTGTAAAAGAAATTGGCGTAACCTGTCCAAGTTGCCACAAAGGGCAAATCATTGAACGTAAGACAAAGAAAAATCGTCTTTTCTATGGTTGTGACAGATACCCTGAGTGCGAATTTACAAGCTGGGATAAACCTGTTGGCCGTTCTTGTCCAAAATGTGAGCACTATTTGGTAGAAAAGAAAGTACGTGGCGGTGGCAAACAAGTAGTATGTAGTAATGAAACTTGTGACTACAAAGAGGAAAAACAAAAATAAAGTCATTTTACATAATTAATTTTATGTTTAATAATATAGAAAGTTAAAATGAATAAAACACATATAAACGTTATTGGCGCAGGTCTTGCGGGTTCTGAAGCTGCTTACCAAATTGCAAAACGTGGCATTCCAGTAAAACTTTACGAAATGCGTGGCGTTAAAGCTACGCCTCAGCATAAAACAGACAAATTTGCCGAGTTGGTTTGTTCAAATTCTTTCCGTGGAGCAGCACTCACAAATGCTGTGGGACTACTGAAAGAGGAGATGCGTCGTTTGGATTCTGTCATGATGCAAGCTGCCGAAAAAACACAAGTGCCAGCTGGCGGAGCTTTAGCAGTTGACCGTGAAGAGTTTTCAGCTTTTATTACTCAAGCTGTTTCAGAAAACCCTTTGATTGAGGTAATCCGCGGTGAAATTACAGATTTACCTAACTTAGACGAAGAAATTACAATTATTGCAACGGGTCCCTTAACAAGTGATGCTTTAGCTGCAAAAATTCATGAATTTAATGGTGGGGATGGCTTTTATTTCTATGATGCTGCAGCTCCGATTATTGATGCGAATACAATAGATTACGATAAAGTCTATAAAAAATCTCGTTACGATAAAGGAGAAGCGGACTATATCAATTGTCCAATGACAAAGGAAGAATTCAATAATTTCCAACAAGCTTTAATTACTGCTGAAGAGGCTCCACTCAATTCATTTGAAGATCTAAAAGTTTTCGAAGGTTGCATGCCAATCGAGGAAATGGCTAAACGTGGTTATAAAACAATGTTATTTGGTCCAATGAAACCTGTTGGATTAGAATATCCTGATACATATACAGGTCCACGTGATGGTGATTTTAAAACGCCTTATGCCGTTGTACAGTTGCGCCAGGATAATGCTTCGGCATCTTTGTATAATATCGTAGGTTTCCAAACTCACCTTAAGTGGGGGGAGCAAAAACGTGTTTTCCAAATGATACCTGGATTAGAAAATGCTGAGTTTGTACGTTATGGTGTAATGCATCGAAATTCATACATGGATTCTCCTAACCTACTCAAGCAAACTTTCCAATCAAGAAAACAAGAAAATCTTTTCTTTGCCGGTCAAATGACTGGTGTAGAAGGTTACGTTGAATCAGCAGCAAGTGGTTTGGTTGCCGGAATAAACGCTGCTCGTCTTTTTAAGGGTGAAGAAGAAATCATATTCCCGCAAACAACAGCTATTGGTGCTCTCCCATATTACATCACACATACAGACAGTAAACATTTCCAACCTATGAATGTGACCTTTGGTATTGTCAAAGAACTTGAAGGTCCGCGTATCCGTGATAAAAAGGAACGTTATACGAAGGTTGCTGAGCGAGCATTAGAAGACTTAAGCCAAATCATTGAAAAAATGTAATAATAAAAACCTCTATTAATTTAGAGGTTTTTATTATCGAGTGCATTTTACATAAAATTAATTATGTAAAATGTTATATATTTATGCTTAAAATATCATCTAAGGCGATTCTCCGCACCAAGTTCTCTTCTTTAATATAAAGTAAATCATAGTCAATACCAAAAATTTTACCTTGAGAAGTAGTTTCTTGTGAATTTTGCAAAAAGCGTATGCTAACGGATTTTTGTCTGCTCCAAGCATATTTCAATTCATAAATAATTTCTTGTTGTGACATTTTTAGAGTAGTATTATTCATTCGATTCTTTCCACTTATAGTTTTTATCTTAAATTAATAGTCTACTTAAATTTTACCAGTCTTGCTTATAGTTCGTCAAGTGCATTTTTCTGTTCTTGACTAATAATATGGGTGTAGAGGTCTGTAACCTGTGTTGAAGAATGTCCGAGCTGATGACTTACCAGAACTTGAGAATTGGTTTGTGCGTAAAGGCGAGTCGCTAAGGTGTGACGAAGTTTATGTGGTGTTATTCTTACTTTAAAAGCTTGCGAGTACTTAGAGACTAACTTTTCAATGCTTGATCCATCAATCCGAGAAGCTTGCCCTCGGTAAATAGACAAGAAGAAGGCTTTATTACTTTTTTCTGGTTTATAACGCTGTTCACGAATCTCTAAGTAGTTGAGTAGATAAAGCTCAGCAAATTTTGCAATATTAACGGCATCCCGTTTGCCCCCTTTACGTGTAACTTCCACAACTAGAGTCTTCATATTCAGATCAGCTATATTGATATTAACAGCTTCAGACAAACGTACGCCAGAAGCCAACATCAGCGCAATAATCGCTAAATCACGTTCTTTATTTTTATTAAAAGAAGAGAGTGCTCGATTAGACAAACTTTTTTCGTATTCATTATCAATAAAATCCAGAAAACCTTGTGTTTCATCGCCTAAAAACAGTTTTCCTTTAATATTCTCAGCCCTGGAAGCCAAAGTTTCTCTATTTTTTTGAATCTGCACTTTTTTCATAACATTACGGTAAAAGTATGGCTCGCCATTTACGCCTTCAGCTTGCTCCGTAAGATATTTAAAAAGGCTGGAAAGTGCAGCTAAAGTACGTTTTACTGAGTTTTGTGTTAGTCCAGACTTATTATTTTGACGTGGTTTTTCACGTAAGTAGAGGATATAACCCTCAATGTCAGAACGTGCTAGATTTTCTAATGTATCTAAATCTATACCAGAAATATTTTTTGCTTTGCTGACATCACTATCAATAAGCCAATTAAAAAATCTCTCGTATTCTAAAAGATATTGATAGAGCGTAGTCAAGCTATAAGGAATACTAAGCTTTGATTGATAATATTCCAAAACGAAGTCGGGCATACGTTTTTTTATGCTGTCAATATTTGCAAGTAGAAGTTCACGTTTCATGGTTTTTTAAGTATACCATAAATTTATAAAACTTTCAAGAATATTATAGTTTTTCGGAAAGATGTCATAGGATATCCCAAGATCTCTCTAAACTATATACTCAGTAGGTTTAATAAATTCTTTCTATTTATTTATTTTTCGAGTATAATTATATCATAACTTCTATAAATAGGTTTGAACTTGACTGTTGAGCCTTTTAAAGTAATTTTTTATCTGGCTCAGTATAACAAAAGGTTTATAAGAATAACACTAAATTGAAAGAAAACATTCTTTAAACCAATTAAATCTCATAGAAAAAACTCCGTAATGTGGAGTTTTTATTTGATCCATTGACGTGTAAAGCTTGGATTGTCTTCATTTTATTTATTCTTCCTGGGGTTATTGCTGATAAACATATGATAATAGAATCTTGTATCAGACATCTTTCCGAAAAACTTGCGTTGTAATTCTTTTGTGCTAATTTTAACTCTAATTCTTATGTAAAGAATGCATTGGACGGATAAAGTTGGAAAAAAACAATGAAACATTACCGAATAAGATAAAAGCTATTCTAGAGAAAAAACAAATAATATTATTGCTACTGCTATATTGTTGGAGAGAAGGATAGGTGGGGAATGATGTGCTTCTTCTTTTACTTACATAACTTTGTGACTGATATTGATGCTAAATGAGTGGGTAAGATATTTTTGCAAAGGCGAAGAGTATGCAAGCACCAAAGGAAAGAAATATTTTAGATTAGATTCTGCTTAAGATAATAAAATTTGGAACGATACTATACATCGGAACATCAGAGAAAGTATATGTTAAAATTAGATGTTAAGTTATAAAAGAAAGTTATATAAATTCCCGTTATTAAGTAAAGATAATCTCCATAGAGATTACTAACCTCTATGGGGATTATAAATTATCTTTTATTATTTTTGAGAGAATTTCAGGTATGAGTAACCTTAACTATTACGTTGTAAATATAGTGCAAGTACTGCAGCGCCTACAATCGAACTCATACCCAAAACTACATATGTCATCGTATCATCCTCACCTGTTGCAGGTAGTGGTGTGCCCTTTGCTTGATACGTTCTAGTAGGTGAGCTTTTCATACCTGTGCCTAGTGTTGTCAATACAGCTTGGGTTTTGGGTGTCAGTGTAGCTACATGTGTATCATTTTTAGCTTTTTTGATTTCTTGCTCGGTGTCTGAAGGAATACTATAATGAGTTACTGAGTTATCCAGTTTTTTCGGTTCTATGATTCGGACAGTTGATGAACTGTTTTTGTTAATTTTTGGCTTCTCTGTCAAATTTTTTACCGCTATAGGTTCTGGTATATTTTGCTTAATAGGCTTCGGTGCTTTTTCTATATGTTGAGGTGCATCAAGGTGGGCCCCTACGTTTGGATTTGGGGGTGTCAACTGTTCTATATGTTGAGGTACGTTTACCACCTCTCCAGGTATGTTGTCTGTCGTATCAACAGTCAGAAGTTTAGTTGGTATCTTTTGCTCAGGGAGTACTTTATGCGGTACTATTGGTTTTGCCGTACTTTCTGGGATTTTCGGTGTTTTAATTGCTGGTATTTCAGGCTTGTCTGGGGCAATGAAGCCGTTCTCACTGCCATCATCAGCATACCAAGTGCCTCCATCATTATGCCATATCAGACCGTTTTTTCCAATCGCAGTATTTGAGTCTGTGAGGGTTACTTGATACCCATTGATTGAGTCTGCTGAGGCTTGTACACCTATTGAAACTGTTACAAGTATAAGCCCAGCAATGAGTGTCTTTTTCATTTTACTTTGTCTTCCTATTCTTCGTTTTTTTTTTTTTTGCAATTGGGTTAATTAATTACATATTATATTTTTCAATTGCCGATTTTTACATATTTTCCCATGCGCTTATATTTGCTTTAAGAAGTTTTATGTCTTGTTCAATTTTATATTTTTCTAAATATTTATCTCTAAGAATATTTCTAAGATCAGCATTTATATCTTTGCTTTGTTTCTCTAATTTTAAATTATTAAACATAACTTTGAGCTCCACTAATTTTATTCAAAAAATTTTTATATTATTAAGTAGTTCATAATATAATTTAGGGTTTTTAGTCTGCAGATAATGCTTCAATCGTGTTAAGCCGTGCTGCACGACTACTTGGTACAAGACTTGCAAGCAATGCTATCAAAACTGCAATTATCACCGCAAAGATTATATTTCCTGTACTGATTTCAACAATTCGTGCTCTATCCAATAAGTTAGATAAAGCTGAATTAATTATAAACTCACCTAAGTAAGCAATAACAATTGCAAGAGTTGCAGATAAAAGTCCTAGGATAAAGCTTTCTGCCGTAAATAGTCGAGAAATATCTTTTCTTCGACCACCTAATGCTCGAATAACACCTATCTCTTTTGTGCGCTCCGCGTTGAACTTGATACAGTTACACTATTTGAATCACTTGTAGATGCATCTTGTAAAACTCCGGATACTTTTAAATCAGCCGAAACAGATTGTGTGGCTCCTTCTTTTGATTTTGCTTCAAAATTTAAGTGAATTGTTTGTCCTACAAGGGCTTTATAGTCTGGAGAGAGAAGCTTAGCTTCCGTTCCATAGAGTGCAATTTCTCCCTCATCTGGCTTCCTCCCCACACTATATTTATCATTTGCATTGGATTCTGTCCAGCTCAAAAGTGAGAGAGGGCCCGTTTTACTCTTGTCTCTATATTGAAGAGAACCCTTGCTTGGAATAGAGTAGGTTGGTTCTACTTTTTTGACATTATCATTGTTTTTCAACTTATCAATATATCAATATAAGTAGAATCCATGTTTCCTTTAGAGGTTCCAATGTTTTGTTGTGCCTCATTTAGTGCATCATCATTGCTTAATTTATCATCTTTCGTTGTACGTTTAAATACTGTTACAACATTTGGATTGATACTTGACGTCATCATATGATTCATATAGTTTCTGACACCATTGCCTAATCCCAGGAAAAAGATGACGGAGAATAAACCAATGGCTGTCCCTATCGCAATAAGTAAATTTAATTTCCATGTGTGTGTGAAATGTTTAAATGCTGTTTTAAATATTTCGCTTCTGGAAAGGACTTTCGACTGTATATGACTTTTCTTTTCAATAGGATAAGAATCTTTCAGACGTTCATCGCCAATAATTTTCCCATCGGCCAAACGAATAATACGCGTACCAAAATCAGCAACTTCTTGTGAGTGAGTCACAACAATAACAGTCTTTCCTAATTTTGCAATTTTACTTAATAAAGCTAATACTTCTTTAGTATTTTGTGAATCGAGAGCGCCAGTTGGTTCATCTGCAAGGATGATTTCAGGATCCGATGCTAATGCACGAGCAATTGCTACCCGTTGCTTTTGACCTCCCGAAAGTTGAGAAGGGGTCTTCTTGCGGTGGTCATATAACCCAACTTGTTTTGTCAATTCAACAGCTCGAGCATGTCTTTCTTTTTCAGAAAGGGTCGTCATCTTGAGACTAATGAGGATATTGTCTAGAACATTTAAATAGCTAATCAGATTAAAAGATTGGAAGATGAATCCTATCGTATCCCGGCGATAGCTATCCATATCTTTTTCTTTTTTTCTTTTTTGAGGGATACCGTCAACAATAACATCTCCATCATAGTTTCTATCTAGCCCTCCAATTATATTCATCAAAGTGGATTTACCACCTCCGGACTCACCAAGTAAACTAATAAATTCACCCTTATCAAAATCTAGATTAATTCCTCTTAGAACAGGGAATTCCTCTTTACCAAGAAAATAAGATTTCTTTATGTTTCTTAATTCTAATATATGCATATTATTTTTCCTTTATATTTATATCTGTTATTTAGGTATATACCTTTGGCGGGGGAGCTTTATATGTAAATACTTCTCTATTGTGGAAAATATAATTAACTTACTCTCCTCGCGTATTTATTTTTGTATTATATATTATTAGAAAATGCTTGTCAATATCTTTTTGTTGTTTTTCGATATTTTTTTGGTGTTTTTCGCTTTATATTTGTTGTTTTTTAAAAAATGAGTATTTTTGTTTACAAACTAAAAAAACACCACTTGGTGTTTTTTTATAGTAAAAAGACCTTATCTTTACAAGCATTAAGTGTTTCTTCATCCCATAAAGAAACTTGTACTTCACCGATATGTACTTTGCTCAGTAATAACATACACATACGGCTTTGTCCAATACCTCCACCAATGGTTAATGGTAATTCATTATTGAGTATTTGCTGATGAAAAGGATATGCTAAACGATCGTTGGCATTGGCCTTTTCCAATTGTGTAAGTAAAGCTTTATCATCTACACGAATGCCCATACTCGATAATTCCATTGCGCATCCTAAAGGTTCATGCCAGAAAAGTAAGTCACCATTTAAAGACCAATCATCATAGTCTGGTGCCCGCTGATCATGTGGTTCACCGTGGCTTAAGATATCACCAATTTGTAAGATAAAGGTAGTCGGATGTTCTTTAACGTAAACATTTTCTCTTTCTTTTGCTGTTAATTTGGGATAAAGATCTATTAATTCTTGACTTGTAATAAAGGAAACATTTGTATTTATGACTGTTTCTACTTTTGGATATTTGGTATGTAAACGACTTGATGTTTCTGCGATAGCATTCACTAAATTTTGAACGGTTTCTTTTAGGTAATCAAGGCTTCGTTGTTCTCTTGAAATCACTCGCTCCCAGTCCCATTGGTCTACATAAATTGAATGAAGATTATCTAACTCTTCGTCACGTCTAATGGCATTCATATCTGCGTAAAGCCCGTTGCCAACATGAAAATCATATTGTTTTAAAGCGGCTCTTTTCCATTTAGCTAAGGAATGTACGATTTCTCCATTATAATTTAAAACTGGTACATCAAATTTTACAGGCCGTTCGTTTCCACTTAAGTTATCATTTAAACCCGAATGATCATCAACAAAAAGTGGGGCTGATACTCTTTTTAGTTTTAAACTTCCTGTTAGCGCTTCTTCAAAACAACGTTTAATAAATCCAATAGCTGTTTGAGTATCATAAACATCCAGTATTGATTTGTAGTCTTTTGGGATAAAGGTTTTTTCCATAATTTCAAGAACTCCTATTTTTTAATCTTATTGAATATTATACCATAATATAAAAATTAGTATAAATATATATAATATAATTGAACACAAAAAACATCTTCTAAAGAAAGACTCTAGTCATGCCATAAATTGAAATAAGGAACTTCATGTGTTAGGATTAGCTTAGTAAAGTATTAAGGAGCATAGTTAAATTGAAAGTTATAGATATTGATTTAAAAGATAGAACTGAAGATTTAGTAGAAAAGTTATTGGTGATTTGGGAAAGTTCTGTAAAAGAAACACACCTCTTCCTTTCAGATAATGAAATAAGTGATATTAAAAAGTATGTGCCTCAAGCACTAAAGGAAATCCCTCGTTTAATTCTCTTAAAAAACGATAAAGATACGCCAGTTGGTTTTATGGGTATTGTCGATCATCATCTAGAGATGCTTTTTATTGCCTCTGGTGAAAGAGGTAGAGGCTTTGGCAAGAAACTCCTCGAATATGGAATCACTAAATACTCCATTAATGATCTTGCTGTGAATGAACAAAATCCACGCGCAAGAGGGTTTTATGAATATATGGGCTTTGAAGTCTATAAGAGAACGGAGTTCGATGAGCAAGGAAATCCTATCCACTGTTATACATGAAGCGAGATTAGTCTAAAAAAAGCTAATGAATTGAGTTATTCACTAGCTTTTTTATTTTGATATTCATCGAAAGTGATAAATTTTTTCTATGCTAAATTTCTAAAGAGACGATGTGAAATAAATTTTTCTAGCTCTACTACGACGAAAACTGTTAATCCAGCTAAGGATGCATAAAGAAGATTATGAATCCCGATGTTTGTCGTACCTAAAGCGTTACTAATTGTTGGGATATAGACAATAGCAAGTTGTAGCACCAATAAAATAAACAATGATAACCACAACACACGATTTTTAAACATGTTTTGGTCGATAGAGAACTTGGATATACTTCGACAATTTATCATGTAAAACACTTGTCCGAAAACGAGGGTCATTAAAAGAGTAGTTTGGGCTACAGGTGTTGCTGCACCCATAGATATAACAATATTATTGACTAAAAAGCCCAAAGCAGCTAAGAGTATAGAAACATAGAACATTCTAAAGATAGCATAACGACTTAAAATATTTTCATTTGGATCGCGAGGAGGTTTGTCCATGACATCAGGGGCTTCTTTTTCGAAACCTAATGCAAAAGAAAGTGTAATTGTTGTGACCATATTTAACCACAGAATTTGGATTGACGTCAATGGTAATGGACGATCAATTAATATGGATACCACAACTAACAAACCTTGAGCAAATGCTGTTGGTAAAGAAAAGTAAATTGTGTTTTTTAAGTTATCATAGACACGTCTTCCTTCGCGTACTGCATCTGAAATGGTAGCAAAATTATCATCTGCCAAAACCATATCTGCAGCATCTTTTGTAACTTGTGTTCCTTTTTGCCCCATTGCGATACCAATGTCTGCTTTTTTAAGAGCTGGAGCATCATTCACACCATCTCCTGTCATACCAACAATTTTGCCATGCGCTTTTATAGCACTTACTAATCGCAATTTATGTTCTGGCGTAGTTCTCGCAAAAACATCATTTTTAAGTACAACTTCGGATAGCTCTTGGTCTGTCATCGTTTCGATGTCTTTACCAGTAATGGCTCTGTCCGTATTTTTTAGACCAATTTCTTTCGCTATTGCAACAGCTGTATCTTTATGATCTCCGGTAATCATCTTAACGGAAATACCAGCACGGTGGCTCTTTTTAATTGCTTCTATTGCAGATGGTTTTGGTGGGTCAATGATACCATACATTCCAACAAGAACCATATTCTCTTTCAAATCTTCATGTGTAATTGTTTTTTGATTCGAAGAAACTTCTTTCATAGCCGTAGCGAGTATACGCTGACCTTTTTTGGCTTGATTCGATATCATTTTATCCCATAGTTTGGGGTCAATTTTTTCTGTTGTGTTATCGCCAAATTGATAATCTACCATTCCAAGTAAAACATCTGGTGCTCCTTTTAAGTAAATAAAGCGTTGATTATCTACATCAACTAGAGTCGCCATATATTTGTATGAGGAATCAAACGGAATTTTATACAGCACCTTTTCATCTTGAGTAGTTTCCATGTGAGAAGCCCACTCTAGTAAGGCTGCTTCGGTCGGATTACCAATCACAGTCCTTTGCCCATTATGATAATCGATTTTTGTATCATTACAATAAATAGCAGTTTCAACCAGCTTCTTGAGTTGGTAATCTTCATTAAAGATATTAAGGTCATCTTTCCATTGTTCCGTTTGATTTTTTTCAAATATCTTTTTCTTAGTCAGGACTGTCAAAACTGACATTTCATTTTTAGTCAGGGTACCAGTTTTATCGGAACAGATAATTTCCATACTTCCCAATGTCTCAACTGCTGGCATCTTTTTAATGATGGCTTTCTTTGCAGACATGCGCGTGACACCCAGAGATAAAATAATTGAAAGGACTGCTGGCAATCCTTCAGGTACTGAGGACACTGCCAGTGAAATAATCCAGGAAGTTGCTTCTTCAAACGTGAAATCCCGGTGAAAGAAACTGAAAACAACTAATGAAACGATGAGTATTAAAAGTATAAAAAATATTTGTTTATTCAAATATTTCATCTTTTTAATTAAAGGCGTTTCTGTCACACCAACCTCTTTCAGGTGGACACTAATTTTCCCTATCTCTGTGTTGTCACCTGTTTCAACAACAACCGCTTTACCACTTCCGCTGTTCACTAAAGAACCTGAATAGCCCATATTGACACGGTCTGCTAAGTCTACTTCCGTTGATATGGAATCAGCATTTTTCTGTACAGGGGTTGATTCCCCTGTTAGCATTGCTTCATCTACAACTAAATTATACGCTTCTAAAATTCTTACGTCAGCAGGAATAATATCTCCTGAGTTCAGTAAAACAATGTCACCTTTTACTAAAGAATCGGTCGAAACAACTTTTTTCTCACCGCTAATGACGATTGTCGCCTCTGTTCCCATTAAACTCGTCAGGCCGTCTAAGGAGTTGCTTGCTTTTGACTCTTGGATATAACCAATCAATGCATTTATAACCACAACGATTAAAATGATAAACATATCGATATAGTCTTGACTAACTCCTTTAAGTAGTGCAGCTACGAGCAATACATAAATCAATAAATCATTGAAGTGTTTGAAAAACTTTTTTAATTTTCCCTCAGTTTTTTCTCCAGATAATAAGTTAAAACCATTTTCTGATAATCTTTTTTTGCGCTCCTCTTCTGCTAATCCAACATCCTCTTCTACTTGGAGCTTCTTTAATATATCTACTTTTGATAATTGAAACCAGTTCATTATAATTCCCCCATAATTCTTTTAGTTTTTATTAAAATACTTATCTTTTTTAAGAGTACTTATTACTAGTTTATCATGCAAACTATTTAAAACATAATAAAATAATATTCTCTGTATTATTTTATTGAAAAATATACCATTTTGACTTTTATTTTTAGTCTTAAAATTTTTATCTTTTATGCAAAAATTCAACAAACTTGCATCAGATATATCTTTCTGTTATTATTAGAATGAACGTTCTACTATTTATAGAAAGGAGAATATTTTGCCTAGAGCCAAAGAGTTTGACTACGATGTGATTTTAGATAGAGCAACAGATATTTTCTTGGAAAAAGGTTATGAACATACTTCTGTTCAAGATTTAGTTGATCATCTAGGTATCCATCGAAGAAGTATTTATGATACTTACGGTGATAAACGCCAACTTTATCTCAAAATCTTAAATAAGTATGATCAAGATATGAGTCAAAATTATGTTTTGATTACTGCTAAAAGTATTAGTATTCGAGAAAAGTTTGAAGCAATTTTTAAGGACTCAGCATTTCCAAAAGAAGAATGTCGTAAAGGTTGTCTTTTTGTAAATTCGGCAATTGAGCTCGCCTTACGTGATGGTGATATTGCTGATCAAGTTCAACATTTTTTCGAAAAGACAAAAAGTTTTTTTGTGCTTTTGCTAAATCAAGCGAAGGAAAAAGGTGAATTAGCTGCTGATATTGATACACGTATTTTAGCAAGCTATTTAAACAATGCTTTAATTGGCATTCGGGTACTTGTACGCTCCGAGACGAGCCGGACAGAGCTTGAAAATATTATTAAAACAACACTATCAATTCTATAAAATATAAAAATATTCTGAGTGATTCGGAGTATTAATATTTTTAGTTTTATGAGAACAATCGTTCTCAAAAAGGAGACAAAAATGAATCAAGAACAATTAAGAAATATGATATTAAAGGCACACACTAATCGTTTTGCAACAAAAAAATTCGATAGAAGTAAAAAAATTGCTGCTCAAGATTGGGCAACAATCCTTGAGGCTGCGCGTCTATCTCCAAGTTCATTTGGCTATGAACCTTGGAAATTTCTCGTCATCGAGAACAAAGAAATACGGGAAGACCTGAAAAGCCGGGCTTGGGGAGCAGTAAATAGCCTAGATGGAGCAGATAAATTTATTATCGCTCTAGCTAAAAAAGGGGTTTCTTATGACAGTAGCCATGTCAAACATATTGTTGAAGATGTTTTAGAGCTCCCTTATTCTGAAAACTCACCCCAAAGCCAATTTTTCAAAAAATTTCAGGCAGAAGATTTTAAACTATCTGATGACAAGGCAAAATATGATTGGGCGGTAAAACAAACATATATCCCATTAGCAAATATGATGACTACTGCTTCTTTTCTAGGCATTGATAGTTGTCCTATCGAAGGTTTTAATATCGATGCTGTTGAAAATTATTTATCTGAAAAAGGACTAATTGATTTAGAAGAATTTGGTGTCGCATATATGGCAGGTTTTGGTTATCGAGCAACGGAAATTCCTAATAAAAAGCGTCAAAGTTTGAGTGAGATTGTAGAAACTGTAGAATAATCTTTATCATAATAAATATAAAAAAGACTAGTTAATACTAGTCTTTTTACACATTTCTATTTTCTATTCTTTCTAAATTTTCTTGCCCAGAAGATTGCCAATACCATTAAAATTAAACCAAGCCCAGTGACAATAGCAGCTGTCTTGTTAAACTCTCCTGCTTTTGGTAAGACTTTTTTCTGTGGTTCCACCTTTTCAACCAAGTTCTTGTTTCCATCATCTTTAGAAGATGATTTTTTTTCTTCAAGATAGATATTTTTAAACTGTGGTTTTTGTTTGTAACTTATAGATGCAACAAATTTTCCTTTTGGATTTGGTAACGAGTACTTTTTACTGTATCCGGCTTAACAGCAAGCTTTGGTGTGCCAATAGTATCATAACGTTTTTGATTATGAGGGTCTGTATAATAGAGCTTTGCGCCTGTATCTTCATCGTCAATTCCTCTTTGGTCTACTACTTCAACATGAATCTTATAGGATTTAGTATCGTAGGTAATTTGAGGATCTACTCCAGCCTTTTCACGAATCGTGTAATCGTAGCTTCCTGTTTTTGTATAAGCTAGCTTATCAAATCGAATCTGTCCTAAAGCATCATTTTTGGCCGTTTGAATAACTTGATTTGAAGCATTGACTAATTCAAACGTGAACTCCTGATCTGTCAGTTTCTTTCCGACAAGTTCTTTGGTTGCTTGCAAATGAATTTCTGTACCAAGTGGTTGATAACTGTTTTTAAACTGTATCGCTGCATCTCCTGTAGCTGTAGCAACAAGGATCCCTGCTTCTTCCTTGATGCTAACAGTAACTTTATAATTGGCAGCATCATAGTCAATGGTCTTATCCAAACCCCCCCTCTCTCTCACTGTATAATCATAATCTCCCGTACTTGTGTAAGTGATTGGTGAAAATTCTATTTTGCCTGAAGCATCATTGTGTACGGTTTGAATAACTTTTCCTGCACTGTCTAGCAACTCGAAAGTAAACTCTCCCGCTAAAAGAGAACGTCCGCTCAATAGTTTTTCAGCGTTCAGGATCCAAAATATCCTTGGCTTTATCGCTTGTATCTGCATTTGTTGGGTAGTAAGTATCCTGTGAAACCTGACGATATTCTTCTTTTAATACCAGCGGAATATTTACAGATGGGTAGCCATCAGGACTATAATCATAAAGATCGCCTAACTCCCAGACAATCGTCTGTTCTTCACCTTTGTCCTCATAGTTTCCTTCAATCGTGACACCTTGAGGCAGAGTGGCGTTTTCTGGGACATAATAATATTGACTCACTTTATCTCTAAGAACAGAATCACGCCCACCTGGGAAGAGCGTAGAATTAAGCAGCAAATCAGTCAAGTACGTTTTTCCTGCACCAACATTATCAGCTGGAACCTCAAAATAATTTTGTGGGTCGTTTGCCATTGTTTTTAAGATGGCACTGTTAGCCATATAATCTACTGTCAGCATTTCTGCGCCCATTCCAGCAACTTCATAGGTTGTTCCCTCAATGAGTTTCAGATAATTGGGGTCAATATCGTGACGTTGATATGTCCCTGTTGGTGCGCCTTCTACTTCTACAGGTTCATCACTTGTAATAGCTGCGGACATTGCTAGAATTCTACCATCTGTTTGCCCAAAAGATACAATGGGACCGCCACCTGACCAGCCAGCTCGCATTGTTGCAGTACTTTGTGGAACACCATCTGATAAGAAAACGTCCATCGCACCTTTTGTTGCCTTAGCTTCATCACTGCGTGATTGAAGCAAATTATATGCCATACTCAATCCGTATTGATAGTCTGTTTGGGGTGTTGTAAACAGACGAGGAAGCATATCATCAATGGCTGCTCTATTTTCAGCAATATTATCCTTCCAACCGACAGTAGAATTATAGTTGCCACCGATTGAGCCGTCTACTTCAATGGTTGTTCCCGTACTTGGGCCAAAGTAGCCATGTTCATTATTTTTTAAAACAAGATTATCTCTAAAATTTTTCATTCGTTGTGAATTATAATTTAAATGGGTAACCATTGATGAATCTCGAATTGAAAATGGTGCCAGAGCCACTCTATTTTCAGGATGTTCTTGGAGTAACTTATCGGTCACTTCCGAAATAGCTTCTTTTGATAGCATCCATCGATCATAGCAACCTTCATCTTCATCGCCATGTACCCAAACACCAGGCAGTGCTTTCCCAGCTACTTTAGCTGTAGCATCCCAATGACTGATACGTACAAATTTTTCACCTTCCTTCTTGAAATGGTAAGGAATATACTTGGCTGTACTTTGAGTAAATTGCTCAAAAAGATGAACCGGTGTAGTCCCAATCACTTCCCATTTATCAACATCCGCGTTATAAACTGTGAGGGTGTTATCACTATTCTCATAAACTTTTGATTTATCTGCGTTTGCTTCGGGTTCCTGTCCTTCATGAAGTGGTTCAAGGTAGAAATGTTCCTGGTTTAAGCAAGAGCTGGAGAATAAAGGATATCCTTCATAACCTGTCGCATTAGCATTATCGGTATAAGTCATGTCCATGCTACCTGAGCGGTCTAAAACAAAAACGACATCCATCGGCCCAGAGAGACTTGAACCGTTCACTTTTAAAAGTAAGTTAGCTTCATAAGCTTCTTGATCTGTCCACCATGCCTCTTTTTCTAAAATTTGAGCTGTGTTGTTATTCTTATCTCGTATGGGTGCCACTTTTTGATCTGTTTTCTTATCAACTCTATCCGCACTCACTCGACTCAAGGTATTTTTTAATCGCATCCCGGAGATAATTAATACCGAAAGTACTATCGCCAACACAAGCCCTTTCAATACTTGTCTTAAAGTTTTCATGTTTCTACTCCTTTTTATTTTGAATTAATGAACTTTTTTAGAAAAAATCAAAAATAGATGTCACTTTGTTTGCAACATTTCGTTTCCCTCCTTTTTCTTTAGTTTAAAAAAGATTAAACATTAAAGTAAAATGATAATTACTTTAAATTTTTTCTCTTTCTCCTAATTTAATAATACAAAGATAGAGGGATAAGTCCAAATGTTTTTAATATTAGATTGAGTAGACGATTTTTAACTCCATAAAATAAAATAGAGTAAATTAAGCATTTTCTGTCATAAATAATGAGAACATGTCCAAGAAATCGGACAAACAAAAAACGACAATTGAATATTGTCGTTTTTTAATTTATTTTTTATCTATTAAGAGAAACTTCCTTATCTCCATTGGCCCATTCTGTGCTAAAAAATTGAGCATTGTCGATCTTATATTCTGTTTTAGTCGGATGTTTCATAAATTCTTCGATTTTTTTATCTAAAGCCACCCAACCACGATTATTCAAGTGGATAGTGTCTCCAATATAGTACTTTTCGTTGAATTTATTTGTCATGTCATAAATGTGATGGAAACCTTGGCTGTTAAGTTGATATTTAATTTTTGCGCTAAACTCCTGTAACATGTCATAAGAGAGCCCTGTATACTGGTACCATGCTCCATTTACAGGTGGAATAACGAACTGCACATCATTATTATTTTTTGCAAATTGATTTAAAAGCTGTTGAAAATCAAGATATTCCGGACTTCTCAGGTAACTCACTTCCTTCATCACACCTTTACGTTCTTTAAAGACCTTTTGAAGATTTCTTGACCACACATGGTCAACAATTTGAAATTCATTATTTGCTGAATTTGCAGCTCCTCGTTCGTATGCTGCTTGATCCAGTTTTTCAAAATCTTTTGTGTTTGGTAATTGTTTACTGATTCGCTCTATCTTTTCGTATGAATTTTCTTGCCTACCGCTGAGCTTTGATAAGCCCGTAAAAAGAGAATCTTGTTTCGTCCAGAACTGATTTGCAAGTTTAATTGAAATCTGATTTATACTGTCGATTTTTTTACCATTTGCTAGAGCTTTTAGTGCATGAGTAACAACAATATTCTCAGGAAAATCTTTGAAATTCAAGAGGCGTTGAGCGAGTTTTTGTGTCGCGACATCTTTTGGTGAGGCAGATTGTAACCACGCATATATTTCACCTTTAGAAACAAATTGACTTAACTCAGGTGTACCAATACCTTTACGTGTAAACCATTGTGGACTGATGATAAAAACAATCTTACGGTTATGCAATTGCTTTTCAACAGAATTCAGATAGAAAAAGTGTGTTAAGGATTGGGTTCCGGGTTGACCTGCTAGAAAAGGCGTAAAACTTTTATTATTTTTCATAAAGAAACTACTTGGATGAAAAGGATCAATATGTTCCAGCTCAGAAGAACCTAAAATTGGCAGATAATGCGGATTAGAGAATGCTTGTGATTTAATCGCATAGCTTACAAAGCCTGTCCGATTCTTAGGATCAGTCGCAAACTCATCAAGTTCATGCTTATTAAACTTAGGGAAAACAGTGAGAGGAGAAAAGATGAGTATCGCTAGCAAAGTAAGGGCCGCAACCAAAGGTGCGAGTTCTTGAAGTACCTTATCTTTCTTCATCCATCTTTTCCTTGATACGATCGGCAATTTTATTTGCTGTATTCCAGTCGTCACGATCCATTTCAGAAGGTGGTAAACTTAAACTAAAGGCATTTTCAAGCTCGACAATAAGCATAATGGCTCTCATAGAGTCAAGAATGCCTTCTTCAAAAAGATCCATATCTAAATCTTCACGAAACTCATCTGTGCCAGCAACTTCTTCAATGATATTTAATACTTCATTTTTCATATTTATTCTTCTTTCTTCTATTATTGTCTAAAAATTAGGTAAAGGACTACCAAGTCCATTGATTGCATGCATTATAGCATAATTAGGGATTCCTGAAAAGATAAGGAAACTGACCATAACGGCATTAAAAGTGATAAATATTGCAGCTCCACGTGTCCACATATTATCAGGAATATTCCATTTGTGCTTCTTCTTCATTCGCTTCCAGGCATCATAAATGATCATCAGGCAGGCATGATAAACACCATATAAGATATAGTACCACGTTAAACCATGCCAGCATCCCATAATGAACATGTTTACTAAGTAACCCACGTTTGAGATGGTTACCATATTTTTGGACCATTTTTTAACCATAATCCACTTTACTAAACGCATAAAGACAAAGTCTCTGAACCAGAATGATAAAGAGATATGCCAGCGTTGCCAAAAGTCGTTAATATTTTTTGCGAGAAAGGGTTTATTGAAGTTAATAGGAATTTTATATCCCATAATCAAAGAAACGCCCATCGCAAAAAGAGAATAACCTGCAAAGTTGAAAAAGAGATAAAAACCGTAAGCGTACATGCTCCCCATCATATTCCACAAATTGGGATGCAATGTTGCTTTTATCGCTAAATCATGCAGAAAATAATGTGAGATCAGATAAGAAATGATGAAATTATATAGGAAACCTTGGAAAATATAGAAAATTCCTTTTCCTAAATACTCTGAATACTTATCTGTCAGTGGCGCTTCGAGCTCTTTTTGGAAACGTCGGAAACGATCAATTGGCCCTGACGAAATGGTGGGAAAGAAATATAGAAAATAGAGATATTCCTTTAAGGGAACTTCTTTAATCAGGCCATCGCGTAACTCAAGAATTACACTTACAGTTTTAAAGGTCACATAAGATATTCCTAAAAAACCAAGGATAGATTGTGGGTGCATCGGGTCCAATAAGGGTGTCACCTTAACGATTATTAAAGGTAGTAACGATGCAATCACTGCTAAAACGAACACGCAAGTTTTGTTTTGGAGTTTTCGATAGTGCTCGTAAAGCTTGATTAAAGTTGTTTCAAAAATCCCAAAACCCAGAAGGGACCAAAGACTGACTTTACCGCCGAAACTGATCCAGAGAAAAGCAATGGTCAAGATGACTTGATAGCCCATCCATTTTTTTCCGTAGGCGTGTGCCATGACAAGTGGAAGCAGTGCTAACCCTAAAATCACAAAATAAAAAGGTGTTGCATATGGTTCCACTAGTTCTTACCTCCAAGGACTTGTTTGGTTAAGGCCTTTCGGTCAATTTTTCCATTGGGAGTAAGCGGGAAATCATCAAGATAAATGAATTTAGTTGGCATCATATAATCCATAATTGTATTTGAAAGTTGTGCCTTGATTTTTTTATTAAATGCGCGTTCTTCAGCCTTAGTTTCAAAACTTAAAGAAGAATGGATGACCGCTATTAATCCTGTTACTTTATGTGCAGCATTTTCTTGAGGCACCACTAATGCTTTTTCAATCTCAGCAATTTCATATAAATGAGCTTCAATATCCTGCAACTCAATCCTAAAACCATTGAATTTTATTTGAAAGTCGATACGACCATTATAGTTAAGGACCGAATTTTCATCAAAATAGCCTGAATCTCCTGTATGATACGCCTTCTTGCCTTCATAATCAAAGAAGACTTCTGCTGTCTTCTCCGAATTTTCAAAATATCCCTGTGCTACAGAATCCCCAATAATAATAATTTCATCATCAATGATTTGAATTTCAACTCCTGGCTTTGCAGTGCCAATAGGCAAGCGCTTATAGTCCTGAAGGATTGTTTTATCAACTTGAATACTTGTAATAGCACCTGTAGCTTCGGTTGGTCCATAAGTGTTCCAAACTTTTGCATGTGGGAACTTGTCGAGCAGCTTCGATGCTGTTTTGTGCGTTAATTCCTCGCCACAAAAAATGAATTGCTGTAAATCTGGATGATTTTCTTCGACAAATGATGGATCAAGCAGGCATATTTCGATAAAGGATGGAGTAGAAACCCAGGTATTGATTGTACTTGAATTAAGTCGTTCAAAAAGTTTTTTGAAATTCGTTGTCTCCTCTTGACTAAGTGAAATCAAGGTCCCACCTGTTGTCAAGCTAGGATATAAACTGAAAATTGATAGATCAAAGCTATATAGTGCTTGAGACAGAAAGTGATTATTTTCGATTATAGAAAAATCCTTATTCATCCATTTAGTGAAGCTAAGTAAGTTATTATGTGTTACTGCGACACCTTTTGGAAGTCCCGTTGTGCCCGAAGTATAGATAATGTAGTTAATATCCTCTCCGCTCACAGCTTGACGACTGTCAATCTGTGAAAAATCGAAATCGATATTTTCTTGGTATTCAGTATAAGATATTCTTGATGTAAAAAGTTGGGAAAACTTCTCTTCAAGTTCCACTGTATGTATGACTAAAGAGGGGTTTGCGGCTTGTTTAATCAGCTGCGTTCTCTCAAAAGGTGTATGGGCATCTACAGGAATATAGGCCCTCCCTGTAAGTGAAACACCGAGTAGTGTAGCTAATGATAAAAATCCGTTTTTACCAAATACAATAATTGGACGTTGGGAGATGGGCATTGCAGATATTTTTTGAGCTACCTGTGATGCTGCATCAAGCAATTGACAATAAGTATAATCTTGGTCGTGTTCGACTATCGCTAAACGCTCCGGATATTTTGTTGCTCCGGATAAAATTTCGTGAAAAATGTTCATGACATCTCCTTTCTAAAATTCGTTGTAGATAAAGTGTGCGCCTCCTGTTTTACTATAAGAATAAAGATAAAGTAGAATTAAAATAACTACGAAGTAAAACAGTGTCTTTCTCAAAAAGATGAATAATTTTTTATATTTTCTATTCATAATATATGATTGTACTATAATTAAATTGTCTGTAAACTTACATTTTGGTAAGTTAAGTTGAATGGTAGAAAACCTTCTCGATATAGTCTTGTGCTGCAGGCATTTTACAAATCGAACCGTGAGAATAGCGTTCTCCTGGGCTATTTGTATAGGTGAATTTTTCCGTTATATTGTCATTTTTTTCAAAGAGGTTATAAACAGAAAAGAGATCCGACCACGGGAGAACGCCATCAAAGTCAGAGCCGACAGGCGTATCTAAAGCCATGAGATAGACATGGATGCCCTTATCCATTTTTGAATAATTTTTCTCAAAATAGTTATAATCAGCGCTTTTGTTTTCGGGACCATTTTGATACAAGCTTTCCATGGTCTCGTTGGCTCTTAATTTTTCTTTGCGATTAAATTCACCATCTAAGGCAACAAACTTTTTAGCGGGAGGTAAATTTTTATCTTGCGAGTAATTGATCAAAAACCGCATAGCTCCACCTGCTCCCGAAGAATAGCCTAAAATATTATACCAAGGGACATTATAGTGTGCCGCTAGATATTCTATTGTAGCTTTTATCGCATACTGATAGATTTCGTGATTATTTGTTCCATGATCTGTCCCAACAGCAATAGCTGGATATTTATTACTAGCATCAATTTTTCCAGTAATTCTTAATTTATATTTGTTTCCTGTTTCTGCAATTACAGTGAGGCCTGGTTTTGCGGCATTATTTTTATTGGTTACTGCTTGAACTAAATGACTGATGTTGTTTTTAGGACTGCCACTTGAGCCAGTAACATACAGTGTTGGGTAAATGGTAAGCTCTGACTTTAGTTGCTCTTCTGTTTTTTTAATCACGCGCGTACTTGGCTCGCCAGGGCTTGCCTTGGTCTGTTGATAATATAAAGCAACACATAAAACTCCAATTACCGCAGCAATAAAAACAAAAAATGTCACACCTAACATATCGATTCCTTTCTTTCTCTTCTGCGCTCTTTTTTTCATATGTACTCCTTATATTTAAGCAAGCTTCAATCTCTCGAGCTAAGAAATATCAAATTCTTATACTCATTTTTCTTTCTATTTTATCTTTTTTTGCTTAACTGATTCCTTACTTTTTTGTAATAAAAGAACGGTCCTAGAAGACCGTTCTTTAGTTAAAAATATTAGCGGATTTGACCATTTCCGTCAATTAGATATTTACTTGAAGTCAAAGCTTCTAGTCCCATTGGCCCGCGTGCATGGAGTTTTTGAGTGGATATCCCAATTTCAGCACCAAGTCCGAAGACAAATCCATCTGTAAATCGTGTCGATGCGTTTACATAGACTGCCGCTGCATCAATCTCCTCTTGAAATTTTTGAGCGTTAAAGTAATCTTTAGTTACGATACTTTCTGAATGACGACTCGAATATTGATTAATATGTTCAATTGCTTCATCTAAATTGTCAACCGTTTTAACTGACATAATATAGTCTAAGTACTCTGTACCAAAATCTTCTTCTTGAACGGTAATTGCTAAGCTTCCAGCACAAGCTTGGAGAATTTTCAAGGCACGTTCATCTGCTCTAAACTCAACCTCATGTGCTTTTTTCAAAGCTTTCTGCAATTTAGGTAAAAATTCAGCAGCGATTTGTGCATGTACCACGAGACTTTCAGCGGCATTACAAACACTTGGTCGCTGTGTTTTAGCATTGACGACTATTTTTGTAGCCATGTCTAAATCAGCAGTTTCATCAACATAAATGGTACAGTTTCCAACTCCCGTTTCAATAACAGGAACTGTTGCTTTTTCTTTTACACGGTTAATCAATCGAGCAGAACCTCGAGGAATAAGTACGTCTAAAAATTGATCAGCCTGCATCATCTTTTCTGCTTCTGCATGACTGGTATCCGTGAGAAGCTCTACGATACTGGAGTTAATTCCTTGCTTACGTAAGCTTTCTTTAATAATTTCAACTAAGGCTGTATTAGAATGTATGGCGTCTGAACCACCGCGTAAGAGAACACTATTCCCTGTTTTAAAACAAAGTGAAAAGGCGTCAATTGTCACATTTGGGCGGCTCTCAAAAATCATCCCAACCGTACCGAGTGGCACACGTTTTTGGACAATTTTTAGCCCATCAAGATTTGTGAAGCCTTGTAAAACTTGGCCGATAGGATCAGGTAAGTCTGCCACTTGACGTAACCCAAGTGCCATATCCGAGATTCTTTCTGGCGTCAATCGTAAACGATCTACCATAATATCCGAAATGCCATGTTCTTTTGCTTTAAGTAAGTCCCTCTCATTCTCAAAAATAATCCGGCTTGTGTTTTGAATGAGAGTATCTGCTAGGAAAAGCAGAAAGTTGTTTTTTGTTGCAGCAGATAGTTTTGCTGCTTCTTTGCTCGCCGCTTTGACTTTTACTCCTAAATCTTCAATCATCTTGCATCTTCTTTCTCAATTTTTTGGTGAAAATAAGTCCCGATTTCCTGTCCAGCAATAATATCCTTTATTTCACGGATGCGTTCACCATTGGTCAGAACCATCTCCTGCTTGTTCTCAAATAAAATTTCTGCAGCGGCAAGCTTAGAGGTCATCCCGCCTGTACCAAAACGACTCCCGGCTCCGCCCGCCATTTGTCGTAATTCATCCGTAATGTCATGGATTTCTTTAAATATTTTAGCATCATCATAAATATTGGGGTTTTTATTATAAAGTCCATCAATATCAGAAAGCATAATGAGTAAATCAGCATCCACAAGCTTTGAAACAATCGCTCCCAGCTTGTCATTGTCGCCAAATTTTGTTTGGTGATCCATTTCATCGACAGCTATAGCATCATTTTCATTGATAATAGGGATGATTCCCAGAGAGAGCAGCGCCTTCAAGGCATTTTCAGCATTATTTGAGCTCAGTGGAAAATCGGTAACATCCCGTGTTAATAAAAGCTGTGACACTTTTTGAGAATAACGACGAAACATTTGCGTGTAAAGACTCATCAACTCTACTTGACCAATACTTGCTAAGGCTTGTTGCTGTGCAATATCTTTTGGACGTTCATTCATCCCAAGGACGTTTAACCCTGCTCCGATAGCTCCTGAAGTTACTAAGATAACTTCATACCCCTTATTATTTATATCGGACAACACAAAAGCCAGTTCATCTATATTTGATAAATTTATCTTCCCATTCGGTAAAATCAACGAGCTTGTACCAATTTTTACTACGATTCGTTGTGCTTTTAGTATATTTTTTCTTGTCATAATGCTTAATTATACCAATATCTGAGCATAAATACACTTATATACCTCAATTATTGCAAAAAATTAGAAAAAACCACACGATCGAGATCCTGTGGTTAAAAGAAATACTTTAATCTTTCCTTTTAAAGATGTAAAAAGCTAAAGCAAGAAAGGCAAGTGTAGCTGATGCTAAGATTATCCCAAACTGTCCTGAGCCTCCTGTATAAGGTAAGACAAAATTTTTAGCTAAAAGGACATTAATCGTTATGTCACTAGTGCCAGAGAAATGGGCAGTCTGTAGCTCCGCAATTGTAGGATAAATCTTGGCATCTCCAGGATACTGATAACCTTCAATAAAGTATCCATTTGGCGCTGTCGCTTTTGGATCTGTAAGTGGCGTGCCTGTTAACACACCTGTTTGGACAATGTCAGCTGGGGCAGCCGGTGGATTAGATATACTTGGATCGTATGTGTAGTGCCAACTTATCTTATTTGCAATGGGTGTATAAGTAATCACGAAATTATTTGCTGCTGCTCCTTCTTTAAAAGTATTGGCTTGAGTCGCAGTTGTTAATGGCGTAGTTGTTTTAATTACTGTAGAGCTCGCAACAGCATTGGAATCCGATGTGTATGTTATTCCATTTGGTGCACGTACAGCCACAGAATAGCCACTAAGAGCCTTATCATTTGGAGGAGCTACAAAGGTCTGGTAATTGTTTCCCGGAGAATTTATGCCCGATGTGTCTCGCGCAATGGTGTCACCGAAGCCACCATTAGAAGTTGTTTGACTTGGAAGATTCCCATAAATCTGTCCGGCATTTCCATTATAACCTGGCGTAATATTGGCCCAACCATAAGTATAGTTTGCAATTTCCGCATTTGCTGTAAGCATAGCCATTACGTTATTATCAAATGCCCTTTGATTATTAATTATTGGTGCTGCACTTAAAGATGAGATTCCAAAATACATTCCCCCATTTTGCTGAGTTATCGCTGCTGTGAGCGCCAAACTAATCGATACATAATAAGGTGTAGGTGTATTAGCTGCTCCCGTTTCCGGATTTGTCTGATCAATCCAAGATGCCCCCTTGTTATTCATCACAGCAGAATAATGATATCCTGTCGGGGCAGCTCCTAATCCACTTATTGCGAGTGGTGCGCCAGTCAAGCCTTTTTGGCTATAAGCATTGGGTGGGAAAGGTGGTACATTTCCAAAATTTGTAAACGCATAGCCATAATTAATATAAAATGTTTGCTCCTCTGCACTCAAAATGACTTGAAAATCATTTGTGGAAGGCATGTAAACATCAGGTGTCGTTGTGTTTGAAGTCGTACCAAATACATTATTAACCGCTGCTAAAGCTGCAGCCAGTGTGCTGTAGATTGTGCCGTTGGGTGCCTTATAACCCGAGATATAATAGCCTTTGGGTGCTGCAGATAATGTTGGCGCTGTTAGAGCTCCTCCAACGGTTCCTTGCTCTGATACACGTGCCGGAAGTTGCCCAAGTAAAGTACCAGCTATCCCGTTTTGTCCAGGAACATTCGCCGCCCATGCATAACTAAAATTGGCTTGTGCAGGAGATACAAGGTTAAATTCAAGCTGGGCGGAATTTTGATAGCTGGTAATTTCTGCTGCTGTAGGAATTTTTTGACCAGTAAGCTTGTTTAAGTCTGCTAAATTACTATGAAAAGTTCCAGTTACTCCAAATGCACCACTTGTAGGACTTGCCAGCAGACTAGCAGCTCCGGTACTATTGTAACCGTTAATGGCGTAAGCTGAAGGTGAACTTGCATTTAGCACAAATGGCATTGCACTTGCGTCCGTTCCTAGGATGCTACTTCCAGATGTTTTACTTGTATTAAGCCGAACATGTTTCGCAGAATTTAGCGTAAAACTGTCAGTAGCAGCCAATGTTCCTAAGAAAGCATTTGAAGTATTCCCTGTACTATAGTCAAAACTCGCCCCCTGTCCAATCGTTGTTTTAAAAGCGCCACCAGTAGCATTATAATCAAAGAATCCGGGTGCAGTTATCGTTGTACTAGAATTAACACCATAATTCATCGTAATCGATGACATACCGGTATTGCTATAAAAATTATTACTACTTGCGCCAGCCATGTTGAGCTTTAGAGTGCCATTATTATTTATCGTAAAAGTGGGTGTATTATCAAGATAAATAAAACCACGTCCAGTTGAACTTCCTGTAAAATCTAAAGTCGCTCCTGCCGCAACATTTATTGAAGCAGCGGATTGAGCCCACAATGGGGCATTTCCACCGGAGCTGTGTTTAATTGTTGTAGTTCCATCAAGGACATTAATCTCTGTACCTTCCATGAATTCCTGCCCCGAATTATAGTTAAAGTAATTGGTTCCAGAGAAATTAACAGAACTTCCAATATTATAAAAAGGTTGTCCACCAGCTCCCCAAGTTGTTATAGTCCCTAAATCTTGGACAACATTTTTATAAGTTATACTAACTCCCGAGATATTTGTTGCACTAAAGAGACCATAATAGTAGTTGTATACTCCTGTTACCGTACCTACTCCTAAGGGACTTGGCACAGTAGTGCTATTAGTCGTCCCTGTTGATACGATACGTTCATTTTGAAAAGTTATGGTGTTCCCTACAGAAGGTGTAATAACGGCAGCTCCTGTATTGTATAGAGCATGGCCGCCCATATCAAAAACTAAAGTTAAGTTTAAAGGCAATACTGCAGTAACGCCTAAGGTCAAATCGTTTGCTGCTTTTATATAAAGTGTAGAACCGGGAAGTGCTGTGGTAGCTAACGTATTGATATCATTACCAGCTGTGATAAGATTCCAAGTTATACCAGTACCATCCGTTTGTTGAGAAATGGAAGCCTCAGCAGAAAGAGTCCCCAAAGAAGGCATCCAATTCACAACAGGTGACAATGGACTAAGTATAAAGAAGGTGAGAGCATATAAAACCAGTTTAAAATATTGGTGTAATGCTTTGCTTTTCCTTCTTTTATCCTTTCTTCTTATTTTCTTATAATATTTGTAGCCCAAACTTAAGTCACCACAATCACTTTTGCTCATTTTCTTCAAATAAATTCACCTCCTTCCCCTAAATTCACTTCGTTTGTGTACTTTTTTCTTTACGATTAAGAACAAAAGCAACAATAATCAAAAGAAATGCCCCACCAAGTGCGATAAACCATGAGATTTTTTCACCCGTATGTGGTAAATCATGTCTGTACTGAATTTGTGTTGGCTTGGTAAAGTTTTGTGTAGATTGCTTTTCAGTCTTAATAAGGCTAGATTTGGGATATATATAAATCTCTTCTAGGCTATCTGCTGTTGGGAGATCAAGCAAAACAGGTGCTTGCGGATTAATAAGCCCTGCAGCACTATTGGCTTGCTCAGTTAGGATGTATTTGCCGTCACCTAAACGTGTATTTGCGATACCTTCTTTATTTGTCACGAGTTTTATCGGATTGCCCACTTTTGTGTAGCTTGAGGGGTCCATTACTGCTAAATCATCCTTCTCCGTAATTTGCTGTACTGTATAGCTTATATCAGCTATGGGTTGAAGTTCCTTACCTTCATTATCAATAATGATATTATTAATTTTTAAGCCGGTATTAAAGCTTTGATCAGTAGAAAATCCATGAGACGCCGATGTGAGCCCATATTTTACAATGATTATATTTTGAGAATGTCTTTCCGCTGCTTGAATTGGCGCATTATTCCATCTCAATAAGACAATTGAAAAAAAGAATATAAGAGCCAATAGTCGTCTTTTTTTATGTGGATCCTCTCTAGAATTTATTCTTTTACCATCACCTTAATTAAAATACAGTTTTCAGGAAGCTGTTTTGTATTTAACCGCTCTTGTAACAGGTGCTCCGCTGTCTTTTTAAACTCAAGATATGTTGTGTTTTCTAAGTGTTTATCTGTTTTATTAAATTTATCTGCATTTATAATTTGAGTAATTTTTACCTTTTGTTTTTCAGCTTTCTTACTCTTATTAACACTCTCCCACTGTTGGTCATCTACTTTTGCAAAATATTGACGTTTATCAGACTCAAGAGCTTCTGCCGCAATGAGTGTAATTTTATCTTTTAAGCGGTACTTTCTACTTCCCGGAGGAAGTGGCGCAATAATAATTTCTTGTTTGCCTTTTTGAATCGCATCGAACTGTGCTCTATCGATTCGCATATTATAGTTTTTAGCACCCAAGACATTGCGTAAAACAAGCCCCAATGCACACATCGCTAACAGACTTGCAAGAAGCATCACCCAGAAATTGTAGCCATATTTATTACGTTGAATGTGCTCTTGTGGATTCAATGTATTTGTAGCAACTCTTCTTCCTGTAACAAGTAGGCGTTTATTGTTAATACCTGTTGGCCAGCATGTAACCAGTGTGACCAAATCCTTTCCCGGAATGACATTAATAGCATCCGTATCTTCAGGATTTACAATTTTTCGCTCAAAAATCTCGTATTTTAATGTTTGATCTAAGACATGAATGTAGAAAATATCCTTCATTTTCAAGTCTTCCAAATCAGAAAATAAGGTATTATTAATATGCCCAGAATGTGCTGATAATACAGCATGTGTATTTTCTCCACCAATGGGTAAACTTGTCTGCGGGATATAACCTACACCTGCTGCTAATGTTTCTTCACTATCGCCACTATAAACAGGGATGTTCGTAACCTTAATTTGTGGAATGGAGAGATAAGCAATAACTTTATCATTGTTAGTCACCAACTGTTGCTTATAATCTGGTACTGCTTTATTCCAGCTTTGGTATTGACTTTTGGCATAAATATACTGATTATAAATAGTTGCTTCATTTTTGAGATGCTTTGCTTGGGCTGGATCTATTGTTTCAACGCTATTGGTATATTTTTGGATTGTCGTTTTATTTTGTTGCGCGACCATATAGTTCACAAAGATAGGATAAAATAAAAGACCCAAAGCAAGAATCAACAGAACAGTGGAAATAATATTGCGCAGTGAAAATCGACGTTCGCTTTTTCTATCTGGACTTTTATCACGCATGTGCTCCTCCTGCATGGTAGCCATATTTTACTATTTTGAATCTACCTCTACTTCTTGTTTCTTTTTACGAATAACCATTGCTGCAAAGCCCGCTGCTCCTGCTACTAATACCACGGCGACAATTCCTGCTCCACCTGTAAATGGAAGTGGGAATGGTTTATTATTCACAATATCATTATTATGCGCAGCTGGTGTTGTTGAAGCATTGACCTTTGTTACATTGGCAGCTGTGGTTGCTGTTGGTAATTGGAAACCATCAGGGGCAATCACTTCGACCGCAAAATAGTTGATTGTGTTTTCTGTGTCTGTGTTGGTGTCAACAAGGTTAAGACCAGAAAAAGTAGCGACTCCTGAAGCTCCTGTTGTTTTGACAGCAATTGTTCCGTCAGCTTGTGTCACGAAAGATGCTTTATCTGTTGATGAGTAGGCTGTCGGTAAACTGGAAAGATCTGAAGAAGAGCCATTAAAGCTTGAGGCATGTTTTTTAACCAAGGCCTCAGCCGCGGCTGCATCTTTTGCTCTTACCAGTACAAATGTAGCTGGAGATGAAGTAATTGCTGAAGTCCCATCCGTTTTCGTCAGTTGGACACCACCAATATTTACAGTAGAATTTTTAGGTGTTGAACTGAGATCGACACCGTAAGCATTGATGATTGTTGTTTTGGCATTATCTTTATATGACCCCGCTGTAACACTACCTGATACTGTCGTAGGAATGTAGAGGTTCATATTTATTCTACCTGTTGCTGCATCTAGTAGATCAGCTACTTTTTTCATGCCATCATTTGTTAAAGAAACTGAAACCACTTGATTCGTAATGGTCATTGTATAATCTACTTCAGGTGTTAAAGCTGTTGTACCCGCCTTAAGCGTTGGAATACCGATTGTGAATCCTGCTGGAATCGTATCTTCAATCGTAAATTTTGCTTTAACATTATCTGCGATATCAGGCGAAGTCACTGTATCAGAAGTATTGGCCCATTGTGATTTATCAAAGCTTGTATTGACGTTCCAACCGACCTTGTTTCCAGCTGCTGCTGTCGTTGTATTCGCAGCGTCACTCTCATTTGTATCAATTAAAGTTGTCGTATCTGCATTGGGTGATACAAGTTCATTAGGCGTTTTTCCGTTGTAGTTATCATCAGCGTTTGTAGCAGCAATATCAAATAAGTTTTTATATTTCGTCATATCCTGCTTCGGATAGACATTCAGTGGACCTTTATTGGTTGTATCGGAAGTATTAACCGTCACAATAAAATCCTTAACGGTCTGTACACCGCCAACCAAAGTCATTTGATGAAAAAGCCAATAACCATCAGTAAGTCCCGTAAAGTCCGTCATACCATTTGTATCGGTTTTCTGAATTTTTCTTGTTGAAACATCGGCTGTAAAGGCTGAAGATACAACATCACCTGTACTGTTAACATTGCAGAAGCAGCACCAGTCGGTGTAATTTTAGTTGCAGAAAACTGAACGTTCGACATTGTTAAGTTATTTGTCGCCGTAGATGTTGAAGATTCACCTGCAGCTTGTTGTGTACCGTCATTATTCCCGATAGCATTTCCCGTAGCGGCAGCACTTGAAGGTCCAGCCTGTTGTGCATAAATAACAACCTCACCATTAGAAAGCTGATTTTTAATGCTAGTAGTTACGGCCTCCACGACTGATTGAGAAACAATCATGTTTGAAACTGCAGCAAGTAATACCACAGAAGCTAAGGTGAACTTTCTTTTCCTTGTATTAATTTTCATATCCTTCTCCAATCTTTTGGTGTGATAGCGCTTTATATTTTAATTGTACAGAATTGTCAGAACAAAAACGAATTAATTGCTTAAACATTTATTAATATTAAACAAAATAAAAAAATAATGCAGTAGGCATTATTTTTGTTTTATAACTTTATCTTCTCTAGCGCTTTTGGCGGAACACTTCTTTCTTCTACAATATTCCAACGTACAATCTTATCGTAATTTACGTGAGCCATGATGTATACACCTTCACGTAATGAATCTGCACGTAAACGTAGATCTTTGATTTCCCCTTTACTATTAGAGGATTTGAAGAAATAGACGTATTCACTTTCTGAATCAGAAGTGCTTCTGGTCACAGAACTCGTCTTGTTTTCCAAAGTAACTTTCGCGTAATAGTCAGTCGTGTTTAAAATATGTTTTAAAGCAAAATATCCTCCACAAAAAATAATCGATACAACAGTTAACCCAATAAATCTTTTCATATTTTCTCCAATAGTCTTATTTACTTATAGTATACTAAAACATAAATACATTTTTAAGAGCAATTTGAACATTCATGTTTTTGTGTTTATTATAAGTAATAAAAGGAGACTTTTTTTATGATAAATACTATTTTTGTCTAAAATAGTGCGTGTTTTTTTCTTTCGATATTTTATGGTTTTGTTGTTCTTCTTAAAAGTAAAATAACTGCCACTTCTTCTTGCAATTCAAAACAGTAACCGTTCTTTGATTTTGATTACTATATTTTTATCCCTTTATTCCACAATGGATAGGAAAGTGCTCCTGAAAGACAAAGCACTGACAATAAAGATCAGTGCTTTTCCTTCTAGTAGTAACGTTTATTTTTTTGTTTTAGTGCTTTACGAACATTTTTCATGCCGCCAACTTCTTTAAACATTGTGTCGAGTTTTTTTCTTTCAATTTCTCTGTTATTTAGACCTGCATAAGCTGTTTCTTTTAATAGCTTTTGGTAGTTTGAAAAACGTTCAAATGAAAGTTCACCTTGTGCAAGAGCACCTTGAATAGCACATGCGGGTTCATTGCCATGCTTACAATCAGAAAATTTGCATTGCGATTCTAAAGCTTCAATATCTGAGAAGCTTTCACTAAAATTTGCCCGATCTAAGCCAACTTCACGTATCCCCGGCGTATCAATAATCATAGCTCCTGAAGGTAATTTAAATAGCCTACGTTGTGTTGTGGTGTGCTTTCCTTTGCCATCACTGCGTAGATTATTTGTTTTTAACGCTTTTTGTCCCAATAATGCTTTAACCAATGTTGATTTACCCACACCAGATGAACCAATCAAAACATAGGTTTCTCCGGCCGTGATGTAGGATTGTAAAGGAAAATATCCATTTTCAGTTTGTGAGGATGTCAGAATAATATCAACACCTAAACTAATCACTTGGAGAGCTGCTTGTTTTTGTTCCATATTCTGTTCTACATCTGTTTTAGTTAATACAAATACAGGAAGAGCACCTGATTCCCATACTAGGGTAAGATAACGCTCTGCTCGTCGTAGATTAAAGTCTTCATTAAGCGACATACAAATCAAGACTTTATCTATATTAGCCGCCATAAGTTGGCGTTCATGTGTCTCTCCAGCTGCTTTACGAATAAGAGCTGAGTGGCGTGGCAAACAGTGCTGAATTTGTGCTCGTCCAGTAGAATCTGTTTCTCTATCTAAGAGAACGAAATCGCCGACTACTGGAAAGTCAAGTGATTCTAATGCTTCAAAACGATATTTCCCCGATACTTCTGCTTTGACTTCACCTGATTGAGTTGCGACGATGTATTGATTGCGATTCTGTTCAATCACTCGTCCGAGATAAAAATCTGGATAATTCATAGCTTCTTTTTTAAATTTTTCTGTGAAGCCTAATGTATTTAATCTATAGTTTGTGTTCATGTTTTGTTCCTCCAAAAAGTTTTAGTGACTTATTGGGAGACAATATGGTTCAGACGTGAGCAAGTGCCTCCCCATGTCTTACAATTTCCTTATTTACGTGCATAATTGCTCCTTTCTTTTACTTTAAGTATAGCATATCTTAATATAAAAAAATACAGCCTTTAAAGCTGTATTTCTCTTTAGATTGTAACAGTTATTGAGGCTGCAATAATGATTAAGACCAGACCAATAATTGTTAGGAGCATTTCTTTTTTTGTTTTTCTTTGATTTAAGAACCAGATACCTGTCAATGTTGCTAAAACAACAGATGTTTGAGAAAGAATAAATCCAGTCGCCAAACCATTCATATCAGGTTGAGCAGAGATGAGGTAAGTTAAGGCCGCAAATGCAAAGAAGAAACCGGAGATGATATGTTTGTATGATACACTTTCAAAGATTGCCATTTTAGACTTTTCTTTGAAAGAGATAACAATACTGTAAATAAGGGCAGTCAAGAGCATACCAATGGCTTGTGGGAGAAAGGCTTCTTGACCTGACAAGTTACTAGCTTGAGGAGCAGCAGAGTAGGCCCAATACCCAATCGCACCAAGCGCTAAGAAAATAACTACTTTTCTCAAAAGACCCGTACTTGCAGGCGTTTTTTCTTCAGACCAAACAGTCAAGCTCGCGCCAAAAATAATAAGTATAAGAGAGAAAGCTCCCAAAATTTTAGCACTAACACCAGGCCAGTTTCCCAAAGCAACAACACCCCAAAGTGATGCAGCCAAGAGTTGGAAAGCTGTCGTAATTGGCATTACTTTAGAAGAACCAATCAAACTAAAACAGTAAAAAGTTACGATTTGCCCTGCAGCCCAACCGATTCCAGATAAAATACCGAGAAATAAATCCATCCCTGAAGCTAAATGAATGCCTTGTGACATGGAAAAAACTAGGGCAAAAATTAGAGTACCTAAAGTTGAACCAAGAATTTGGTTGACGGGTTTCCCACCAATTTTTGAAACGATTGTTGGGTAAAGCCCCCAACCAAGAAGCGGGCCAAGGCCAATTAATAGTGCTGTTGTATTCATGTTTTTGTTTTTCTCCTATTTGTCTTTAAAATACGACATTGCTTTCTAGTAAGATGTTTGCGTAAGGTGTCATTTCTCCTGTACGGATAAAGGCATGACAGTTATTTAACTCTGCCTTCATATCGCTATGTGGAATAAATTCGACAGGTGTATTAGGTAAGCGATCAGTAATTTGAGTTAAAATTTTTGGGTTATTTTCTTTTATCTCTTCAGCAAGATAGATTTTTTGAACTTCAAGTTCTTCTAACACGTTATTTAAGACGTCCATGAAGCTTGGAATACCATTATCTACAGCCAAGTCAATTTTTTCTGTTCCTCTTGGAACTGGCATCCCAGCATCACCAATGCTAAGCTTGTCAAAGTGACCCATTTGAGCAATGACACGTGAAATATCAGAATTTATAACTTTTGTTTTTTTCATTTGAAATACTCCTAATCCAGTTCATTTTTGTAAGGGATAGAGGGTTGTGCGCCATATCTTTGTACAGTCAGTGATGAAGCTTTACTGCCATAAAGAATAGCATCCTCAATATTACTGAAATCAGCTTTTAAAACAGTGCTTAAAGCACCGATGAAAGTATCACCAGCAGCTGTTGTATCGACAGCCGCTACCTTGAAAGCAGGAATAATACCAGACTTGCCATCTTTGATATCATAATAAGCTCCTTTACTTCCTAAGGTGATAATCACTGCTTCAATACCAAGATTGTGGAAGTAATCAGCAGCAGCTTTTAGACTATGCTCATCTTCTACTTTTATTCCAGTTATGAGTTCAGCTTCAGTTTCATTGGGAATAATGATATCGGTTGTAGCTAAGAGCTCTTGTGGAATATCCGTTCTCGCAGGTGCTGGATTAAGAATAGTTCTAACATCATTTTCTTTAGCAAGCTTAAAGGCAGTAACTGTACTGTCAAGGGTACTTTCAAATTGGGCAATCAAAAAATCGCTGTTGGCAATAATATGCTTTGAGTTTTCAACGTGATCCGGTGTAAATGCATTATTCGCCCCTGAGAAAATCATAATGCTGTTTTCACCAGAATCATCCACGGTAATAAAGGCTTGACCTGTAGATTGGCTTTCTAAGAGTTGGACAGCTGAAGTATCTATATCTTCATACTCTAAAAGCTCACGCATCATTTGTCCAGCATCGTCTTTACCAATGGCACCGATAAAGAAAGTATCAGCGCCAGAACGCTTTGCTGCTACCGCTTGGTTGGCACCTTTACCGCCACCGGCAGTAAAATGTTCTTTAGCATGTAAAGTCTCACCTGGTTTCGGCATATTGCTTACTCTCAAAGTTGTATCTAGGTTGATACTGCCAATAATTGTGATCTTATTCATTTTAGTTCTCCTTTATTTTTCTTGTACTGTCACGTTCAACATAAGAAACTTTAAGTTTAATCTGTTTTTGGTCAATTGGCTGATGGTTTGCCATTTTATAAATTAATTGGGCCGCTTCATGCCCCATTTCATAAGCGGGTTGATGAATTGTTGAAAGAGCGGGATAAACGTATTTGCTCATCAAAATATCATCATAACCAATCAGTTGGATATCTTCAGGAATACGTTTATTTATGCGATGAATCTCCTGCATATATGCAACCGCATGAACATCAGAAGGCAGAATAATCGTATCAAGAGTGTTTTGTTCTTTGAGAAGTTTTTCTGCTTCCGCTTGGATTTCCAAAAAATCATAGCTCATACTTTGAAAAACTTGATAGTCCACCACTGCTTGATTTAAGTAGGTAATACTAGAACTAAAGCGTTCATTCGTATTATCCGTTGTCAATGGTCCTCGAACAACTGCAATCTGCTGTGCTCCTGCTTCTACTACAGCCTTGGCAGCCAGAAATCCGCCGTGGCTGTTGTCAGAGAAGACACCAAATTCACTTTTCTTACCTACACGATCCACAGTTACTGCAGGTAAATCAAACTCAGGAAATTCTTCCTTAAAGTCAACCGTTGTGATGACACCAGCAGCATTGCTTTGAACTAAAAACTGAAGATAGGACTTGATTATTTCACGATCTTCACTAACATTCCCTAAAATTAATTGGTAGCCTTTTTCTCTAAGAAATTCTTCCACTCCTTTCGCCAACATTGGAAAGAAGGGATTAGAGATATCAGGCAATAAAAGACCGACCAAGTTACTTTTTTTACTTTTTAGAGACTGAGCCGAGATATTTGGTGAGTAATTCAAGTCCTGAATCGCATTTTTAATCTTTACCTCTGCTTCTGCGCTAACATATCCGTTATGTGTGATATATCTTGAAACTGTAGACACGGAAACGCCAGCTTTCGAGGCAACCTGTTTGATTGTAGCCAATAGACCTCCTTGTGACATAATGTGGAAACGTTCTCACATATTACTTAACTATTGTAATCGCTTGCTGTAAATATGTCAAGCATAAACTAAAAATTATTAGATTAATTAAAAAACGCAAAAAAAGAGCCTCAACCTTGGCTCTTTCTGCTTTTTAGTCATAAAGATAGAATAAATCACTAGCAATTGTGGGATAGGCCATGATCATATTTTGAAATTTGTCCAAATTAATAGCTTGATTAATGCAGAAATTCAAGATATTTACAAGTTCTTCTGCCACTGTCGAGAGAAGTGTCGCTCCAAGAATTTCATTTTTATCATTTACAATAACATTAATTTTTGAAAGAGGATCAGCTATGCGTTTATAGGTATACCAATCCGTCATATCTATGTTTCGCTCATTTTCTTTATCAAGAATTTTGGTTTGACCAATTTGGGCGAGTTTGCTAGATCCAAAAATAACAGTAGGAATGGCCGGATATTTGATACCTTCATTTTGACCGTCCTGTGCAAAATAACGTGCAAGGTATCTAGCTTCAAAACCTGAAACAGGGGTTAGCTTGGGCTGCTTTTTATCTAAAACATCTCCGATAGCATATATACTTGGATTATTAGTTTGTAAAAATTCATTGACTTCAATACCTTTAGCCGTTGTTTTTACACCGACAGCGTCCAGATTTAGGTCTTCAATATTTGGAATACGCCCGACTGCTGAGATAAAACCGTCAGCAGTGACTTTGCGATTGTCTTCACTAGTGATTTTGATTCCTGAGTCAGTTTGTTCAAGCCTTTCAGGCGAAAAATTATCAATAAAGGAAATGCCTTCCTTTTGTAATTGCTTAATATACGAGGCTGCAAATTCATCCGCGAAACCTCGAATTTTTAGTGCTCCGTGTGTGAGAACAGAAACCTCAGCTCCCGCTGCATTAGCGATTTGCGCTAATTCAAGTGAGACATAACCCGAACCTAAGAAAACAAGACGTTTGGGAAGTTCCTCTAGCTCTAAGAAGTCATTTGAAGTCAGTAAATACTCATTACCCGGAATATCCAAAACCCTTGGTCGTGCACCAGTTGCTAGGATATAGTTATCCGCAAAGTATGCCTTATCCCCGACATCTAGATGTCCATCGGTCTGAAAACTTGCCGAGCCATAAACAGTCTTAATGCCTGCGCTTTTCAATCCTTGTTCAGTGCTTGAAGGAATGCCATCACTGTATGCTCTTTTTCGAGCTAGCATCTCTTGCCAATCAATTCTAAGGTTACCGTGTAAACCAGCGGATACGAGATTTTCTGCTCTGTACTTTGCTTCAACAAGTGCCATCATAATCTTTGTGGGATCACAACCATAGTTCGGGCACGTTCCGCCCCATTTATCCTTTTCCGCAATTAGGACAGATGCTCCCTGCTCTTTGAGTGCATAAGCTAGTGCATTCCCTCCAGGTCCTGCACCGATAATAATATAGTCATATTTTTCCATATCTGCTCCTCCAACTTTCTCTTAAATCCATCATAATAGGAAAAAAGCCAAAACGCGAATGTTTTGACTTGTTTTTCCTATTTTAAAACGTCTTGTAATTCTTCTTTGTGGGTTCTAAAATACTTTGCCGCATACGGGCAAGTCGCTTGAAGTTTGAGATTTTCTTTACGTGCTTTCTCGATACCTGCTTTTAAAAGTAGTTGAGCAAGACCCTGGCCTCGATATTCAATAGCAACACCTGTATGAGTGATAACAATATTATTGCCCATTCTCATAAATGTCATCTCGCCGATGCGTTCATTATTGTCATTGTACAAGATAATGTTGTTGTCTTCTTCAACAGTTTTCATAGTCTTCCTCTTTTCTTTTTACTTGATAAATTTTAGTGCACCAGATGGACAACGATTGATAATCTCTTGATTATCAAATTTTTCTCCATTGTCTGGGATAATCCATGGTCTGCGCCCCACTTCCCAGACAGCTGCATTACCACGTACGCATTCTCCTGCATGCTCGCAAATTTGAGCATTATAATAGATATCCATTTCCTTACCACGATAACGTCGGTAACCTGCTTGCTCCAAGTTTTCATCAGTTGTTGCTTGATTATTAATTTTTGAATTGTCCATTTTCCCCCCTTAATGTGATTAGAAGCCTCCCAAGTCTGTCGCCTTTCCTGCCTCAACTAAACCTTCTTCCTCCATATAAACAGCAAAAGGTTGTAATTCTTCAGCATGGAAACGTTCTTTGAAAGCATCAATAGTTTCTTGTGGATATTGTTTAGGGTCAAGCTGCAGACGTTCCACTGGAATAGGACTTTCACCCGTAATTTTAGCATCAATAAGTACAGGTAAGCCTGATTCAACCAACTTCATTGCTTGGGCAAAAATATTGTCCAACTCTTCGACTTTGTTAACTGTAAAGCCATGAACGCCCATTGCCTCAGCAACTTTTGCAAAATCAATCCCAGTAAATTCCACCCCAAGATAACCTCTATTAGTCGTTTCTTGCTCATCTTTGATAAAACCAAACTGTTGATTAGAGAAAACGACATTAATAATTGGTAACTTTTCTTGAGCTTGAGTTGCTAAATCTTGCATAACCATTGAAAAAGCACCATCACCTGAAAGTGACCACACTTGACGATTAGGGAAATCTAACTTGGCCGCAATCGCACCGGGAAGCCCAACACCCATTGTCGCAAACAAACCAGAAGTGCGCCAAAGTTGACCTTTACCCATATGCAAATGACGAACAGACGTCATCGTAACATCTCCAACATCAGTTGAAAAAAGTGCATCCTTTTTCGCGACTTTATTAATAGCATGATAGACTTGATAAAGATTCAACGGATTTTCTTTATCTTCTTCAAGGGTCTGCGTATAATTTTTCCAGTTAGCGATATTTTTTACATTAGCACGCCACCAAGGTGTCTCTTCTTTTTCCTTCATTTGCTGAGAGAGGGCTTTCACAACTTTTTTAGCATCTGCTAAAATTCCGAGTTCTGTCCGTTGTCGTTTGCCTAGTTTTGCAGGATCGATATCTACTTGAATCACGTGTTTCACATGTTCAAACATATTCGTAACATCGATAAAAGGTTGATTCGTTCCCAGCATTAAAACCGTATCTGCGTTTGCAATAGCATCATTAGCTGGTTTTCTTGAAACTCGAGTAGGCGATCCAAGAAAAGCCTCAAAGTCATCATCCACAATATCAATAGCCAGTGCGGAAACCATTGCTGGGGCTTTAATTTTTTTTGAAAGCTCCATAAGTTCAGTCCCTGCGCCACGCATCCCGATACCAGAGAAAATGACAGGACGTTCAGCATTTTGTAAAATTTGCATCGCTTGCTCAATAGCCTCTTGCTTGGGTTCAGCAAGTTCCGGTTGGATATAAGCTTGACTTGCATCAAACTATGAATCTTTTTCAATTTCTTGCCAACCTAAATCAACAGGAAGTTGAACTACAGCCACACCTTTTTTGCTGTAGGCTTGACGAATCGCTTCGTCAATAATATGAGGAAGCGATTGTGCGGTCATGACCACACGATGGTAGACTGAAACATCAGCATAAATAGGATCTTCATTCATTTCTTGGAAAGTATCCATATTCATTCCAGTAGTGCCAAATTGACCAATAATTGCCAACAGAGGAACATGATCTTCTTTTGCATCATATAAACCGTTCATTAAGTGCGTTCCGCCAGGTCCTGCAGAACCGAAGGCTACACCGATATGTCCGGTAAATTTAGCGTGCATACTTGCAGCCATCGCACCCACTTCTTCATGACGGACCTGAACAAAATGAATACGCTCTTTTTCTTCTAAGAGGGCATCCATCAAAGAATTAATGGAGCCACCTGGCAGACCATAAATATCTTTTACTCCCCAATTTTCAAGAACTTTAACTGCTGCAACACCAGCTTTTATTGTTTCTACCATTACTATTTCCTCTCATTTCTAAAAACTTAAAATATGAGTGACCGAAAATTAGATGACGAATTGCTGCTCTCTAGCGAAAGCCTTTTCATTTCAATATATCTTAATTATACTACGAAATAGTCTGAAAAGGTAAAGATACCCGAAAAATAACTTTTTAAGAGAGGATTTTCGATACACTTTTTGATTTAACTTACTCAAATTTAAAGTAAGTCAGTATTTTTGATAGCTTCAATATCTTTAGCACCAGCTAACTGCATGGTAATCGATAATTCTTTATTAAGATGTTCAAACACTGATTTAACACCTTCTTTCCCGCCTAAGTTTAAGCCGTAAAGTACGGGACGACCAATAGCAACAAGGTCTGCACCACTAGCTAAAGCTTTGAAGACATGCTCCCCACGACGTACACCACTATCAAAAATAATTGGGACACGTTTATTGACCACTTGTGCAATTCTTGGAAGGACGGTAAAGGAAGCTGGTCCTCCATCAAGTTGGCGACCTCCGTGATTAGATACCCAAATACCATCAGCACCAGCTGCAATAGCCTCCATCGCATCAACTGGATCTTGAATACCTTTCACGATAACAGGAAGATTTGTCCAGTTTTTAATTTTTTGAATGTCAGAGAGAACGAGACCTTGTTTTGCTTCCGCATAAATTTCAAAAATACCTTTTCCTACGCCATCCGACTCAGAAAATGCTGCCAAATTTGGCATTGGAAGTGGAAATTGGAAATGATTAATCACATCTTCTTCTCGATATCCACCTAGTGTAGAGTCAGCAGTTAAGATAATCGCTTTAACTCCAGATTTTACAGCTTTTTCAAGCAAGAACTGATTAAATTGGTCATCTTTACTCATATAAAGTTGAAAAAATTGCGGTGCTCCATTAACTGCTGCTGCTGCATCTTCCACAGATGTTGAACCATAAGTTGAAATAGAGAAAAGTGATCCCATTTCTTCCATGGCTTTAGCTGTATCAACCTCTCCTTCCATATGAGCTAAACCTTGTGCAGCCACCGGAGCTTGTATAATCGGTGTTTTAAGATCAATTCCAAAAATGCTGGTTCTCAAGTCTGCAGAATCAATTCCCCGTAACACACGAGGAGAGATTGTTTTAGTATTAAAGGAAGCTGTGTTTTCTCGCATTGTCCACTCATCCTCTGCGCCACCACGAATATAACCAAAGGCACCTTTATTCCCTTGAGCTTCCATACGATCTTTTACACGTCTCTCAAGCGAAGCAATATTTACGATTTCTACTTTTTGTTCATCATTACTAGTAACATATGCCATGGTTATTTCCTCTTTCTTTTCTATTATTTTTTCAAGTTTGTACTTTAAGCTACTGCGCTCTTTGTTTCTTGTAATTCAATTTGACGATATTCTCTCGAAAAGAAACTGCGCAATTGATCTTCATTAAATCCAGCTTGGAGCTGTGGACCTTTCACTAAAAGTGGTCGGCGAAGAAGCTCCGGATGTTGTGAGATGAATTTTGTCCACTCTTTAACAGTCATATCTTCTACATTGACGTTTAAATTTTTAAATGCTTGTGAACGTGTTGAAATGAGATCTTCAGTGCCGTTTTCTGTTTTAGCTAACAATTCACCAATCTCCTCTTCTGTCAAAGGATCAGCAAATAAGTTATGCTCTGTGTATTCCAGATTGTGGTTTTCTAACCAAACTTTTGCTTTCCGACAGCTGGTACATGAGGGAGTGTAGTAAAATTTAATCATCTTGTCTTCTCCATTTTATTTCTATTGTAGGAAGTGAAACTCACTTGCTCGAATTGTTTACGTTTGTAAACACAACTATATAATAACTCCTTTTCCTCAAAATATCAATAATTAAGTAATAAATACAGGTTAAATTTTTGATAGTTAAATAACAAAAAAATTTCAATTAGATTTCTTGGGTTTGACTTTCATATTTACAGTTGCATTTTTTTATCATAGAAGTTATAATAGAAAAGTTATAACTTTCGTACAGATAACATAGATTTATGTTGATATTATACAGAGGCGAAATTATTATTTTAGGATAATAATTTCGCCTCTTTTTGTTTAAATTAGGAGGACATTTAACTGCATGAATAAAAACAAACAATTTCATCTCTTAGGTGCTGTCATTGCTACCGGGCTCTTGTCTTTTTCAGGTGTATTAATCGAAACAGCGATGAACGTGACCTTCCCTCAATTAATTACTGAGTTTGGGCTAAGTACTTCCAAGATACAGTGGGTGACCACTATTTACCTATTAGCAATTGCGATTATTATTCCTTTGTCTTCGTACTTTAATCAGCGCTTCTCGTCTCGTAAGCTCTTTATATCTGGGAATCTTCTTTTCTTCCTTGGTGTCTTGATTAATTGCTTTTCACCTAACTTTCCCCTCTTGCTAGCCGGACGCCTTTTACAAGGTGTCGGAACCGGTATTGCTTTGCCTTTAATGTTCCACCTTATCTTAACCAAGGCGCCGCTTGAAAAACGTGGCATGATGATGGGATTAGGAACAGTGACAACATCAATTGCACCGGCCATTGGGCCAACTTATGGTGGTATCATCTCAAACGCATTGGATTGGCGCTATATTTACATCTTTTTACTTCCATTAATCGTTGTATCCCTAATTATTGGTCTTTCTTCACTTCCAGAAGAGAAAAAACAAACGACAAAAAAACTGGCACTTCGACCAGTTTTGGCACTTTCTGTCATGTTTTTCGTCTTCATTTCTGCCCTAAGTGCCGAACAAATTCTGACCTTTGTAATTCTCTTTATTGTTGGTATTTTAAGTGCCCTACTCTTTGTTTATTATAATCGTAAAGAAACACTGATCGAATTAGCTATATTACGTCATCATAAATTTGTTGCACTTCTCTTTACGCTTCTGGTTTATCAAGGTCTTCTTTTAGGTCTATCCTTTATTTTACCTAACTTTATCCAAGTTTCTGCGGGATATAGCTCAGCTGTGGCTGGACTCTTTATGTTTCCAGGAGCTCTTGTTGGAGCAATCCTCGCTCCGATTTCTGGGAAAATCTTGGATCAGGTTGGTGCGAAGAAACCAATCACCTTTGGTTTATTAACTGCAAGCTTTGGTATCATTTTACTTTTTGTTTTCCTACCAACGCAATCACTTATTTTATTATTGATTGCGCATATCGTTATGATGCTTGGGCTGGGTGTTTCCTACAGCAACTTAATGACCAGCAGTTTAAGCACACTTTCATCGGAAGAGCTCTCAGACGGAAATGCATTGGTTAATACATCACAGCAATTTATCGGAGCCATTGCAACTGCTTTGGTAGCCAACATTCTCTCTGTCTTTCAACACGCTCAAGGGTTTAAAGAAGGCACTCAATTTGGGACATCAGTCATTCTACTTATGTTCTTCGTATTAGTAATTCTGGGACTCTTTGCAAGTTATTCTGCATTGAAAAATAAGAAAAATTAAAAAAAGAGCATTCCTGTGCTCTTTTTTTATTTATGTAAAACAATCTAAAGACCATCTAACTAATTATTAAGACTTAAGCTCAGACACTTTTTAATTTTATTTTACATATTTTTATTTATGTAAAATAATTATTATACTGTAGCATCCGACAATTTAAAGGTCACTAAAGTTTCTGCAGGATAGGCTGCCAACTGACTGGCGAAGCTATCGTCATCATCTTTTTTGACTTTAGCTTTAAGATTGATGCTTACCTTATAGTGTTCTTCGGATAAGATATCATAAAGTGAGCGGAGATCTGAAATGTCTTGGCTACTTGCCTTAGGCAATACCGTATATTTTGCATATTCGGAATCAAACCATGAACTTTCTTTCTCAAAATCGACGGGCGAATTTTCATTAATCTGAAGTTTGACAGTGATGCTGTAATCATAGCCTTGTTGCTCAATCATTTTAGCAATTTTTACCATATCTTCATAAGTTCCTGAAGCTTTGAGTTTCAACGTTGCTTTGTAAGTTATACCAGCAAGTTCAAAACTCTCCGCAATTTTAAATGGATCTTGTTCACTACCTTCTTTGTCTACTTGTGGCGGGAAAAAGTTAACTGAAATAGAATAACCTTCAGTTAGAAGTTGCTCATACTGTTTAATGACTTCTTCTGCTTCCAAGTCATCCATGTATTCATTAAATGTACGTTCTGTTAATTTATTGCTCTCAAGAGCTTCTTCTTTAGGGTATATTATTTTTACTTGATAAGTCATAAATGTATTATATCAAAAAAAGAGAGAGACTTGTTAATCCCTCTGAACTTTTCTGCTTTTAGCTTTTTAATCTTTTCGTGTCACTTTACCATGCCATGACAGCATTCCCCCGGTCACGTTTGTTACGTTGTAGTTCATTTTTGAAAGTATTTTAGAGGCATTTTTCGATCCCATCCCTGATTGACAAATCACAAAATACTTTTTGCCGGATACTAGTGATGCACCAGAAACTTGCCCTAAAGGGATGTTTATAGCTCCTCTAATATGCCCTTTTTTATATTCATAAGGTTCTCGCACATCAATAACTTCTTCTTTTGTCTGATTATTTCTCAGATGTGTAGCAAGCTCTGTTGTTGTTATACTTTTAATTTTAGTAAATAATCCAAACATCAGTTCTCCTTACTGGCCAAACAACCGTCCCAAGCATTTGTACCGCCCAAGACATTAATAGCGTCGATATTATTTGCAGCGAGCCATTGTGTCACCTGTGCTGAGCGAGCACCCGATTGACAGATAATATAGCTTCCAACATTAACTTCGGCAATACGGTTTTCGATTTCACTCATGGGGAGATTACGTGCTGTTGGTACATGTCCAGCTTCATATTCATAAGCTTCTCGCACATCAATAATATCAGCTTTGTCCTTCATTACTTCTATTAATTCTTGCATTGTAATTGTTCGCATTTACTATTTCCTTTATTTTGTTTATAACACCATTATATACCCTATTGGGTATATAATCAAATTTAATGCTTCTATTAAAAAAGACATAGTTTTCTATGTCTTTTATTTTATCTCTTATTTTGTTGAAAATTTACGGCTGCACCTATGAGATTGGCTGAGTTACGATAGTGGCAAACCTTAATCTCAGGCAAAAAAGGCGGTATTTCTAAAGTCTTAATTATTTTGTTCAGCTGTTTGTTAAGTTCTGGAACCAGCCACTCCGCTTGTGAAACTGCCCCACCAATGACAATGAGTTCAGGATCAAAAGCATATTGGAGATTATAAATACCTTTAGCAACATTAAATGTAAAGCGTTCCATCTCCTCTTGTGCAAGAATATCCTTTTCCTGTATTGCTCGTCTAAAGACTTCTTGTCCTGTCACATTTGTACTACACCGTTGATTGTAACGCTTTGCCATGTTTACTGCTGTTCCCAGTTCCGAAAAAGTATGTTTTTCATCCATCAACATAAAACCAAATTCACCACCAAAAAGATGTTTCCCGTGATGAATTTTCCCATTGAGAACAACAGCTCCACCTACTCCTGTGCCAAGTACTAGAAAAAGTACATTTTTTAGATGCCTTGCTGCTCCAAAAGCAACTTCGGCAAGAGCAGCACAATTGGCATCATTTTCAATAGTCAAAGTTAAGCCTAACTTTTCTTCTAATGCGTGTTGGATATTAAAGCCGTGAATATAAGGCAATGCGCTGAATCCTTCAATATAGCCTGTTGATTGATTCACCGCTCCAGGAGAGCTCATCGCAACACCAGTAATATTTGTCCTCTCTTGTCTCATTTCACTCACAATATCCTTCAGACAGCTGTAATAATCTTCGAGATTATCGGGGGTTTGCTTCGACTTGACTTCTCCTAATTTCCCTTCAGAGAAAAGACTATATTTAATGCTGCTTCCACCAATATCAATTGTTATCAGTGCCATTATTTATCCTCTTTCAGTTTTTGTAACAGTGCTTCTTCAATGTCAACACTTGAGCTTTCTGAAACTTTACGATACCAATGTGCTGATTTTTTTAGTTTCTTAATCTGTCTGTGAATATCTAGAGAAATTAATCCATAGCGGTTTTTATAGGAATTACGCCAACTCCAGCAATCTATTGGTGTCCATGTATGATAACCTAAACAAGCTGAACCTTCGACCATTGCTTGGTGTAAATAGTAAAGATGTTCCGTCATAAATTGAATACGATAATCATCTTGGATAACACCACTTGTATCCTCAAAACGCGCTTCATTTTCAACACCCATTCCATTTTCGGAGATGAACCAAGGAATGTTATTATAGTCCTTTTGTATCGTTTTTGCTATTTTATAAATCGTCTGTGGGTGAATCTCCCAGCCTCTGTCTGCATTCATACGCACGCCTCTTTTGTTAAAGGATGCATAATATTTTTCAGGTAACCAATCCTGAGCCAAACTGTCACTTGAAAACTCTGGCTCTTGGACTCGACTTGGGTGGTAATAATTGACGCCTAAAAAATCCACCGTATTGTGCTTTATCACCTCAAGATCTTCAGTAGTGCTTTCCCACAATACACCATCACGCTCTAAAATGTTAACGAGTTTTTGTGGGAAATGTCCTTTTACTGAAGCATCTAAAAACAGTTGGTTTTGCCATAAATCAGCAAAGTGAGCCGCTCTGAGGTTCTGTATTTCCTCGTCCTTAGCATAATTAGGCGTTAAGTTGAGAATGATCCCAATCTGAGCTTGGGCATTCTTATTAATTTTTCTAAATCTTTCAATCGCTAAACTGGAAGCTAACTGCAGATTATAGGCAACTTGAACTGCTTTTTTACCATCTTTAAGGTCGGGATAATGGAAACCTAAAAGATAGCCACATTCAACAACTACTATTGGCTCATTATGTGTAAACCACTCCGTTACTCGGTCGCCAAATAAGCGGAAACATTGCTCCGCAAACTGAGCAAAGAGTAGCGCCACTTTTTTATTTTCCCATCCGCCATATTTATGGAGAAGCTCTACAGGCAGATCAAAGTGATGTAAGTTCATCATGGGCCGAATTCCGGCAGCTAAGAAAGTATCGATTACGCGGTTATAAAATGCCACTGCTTGAGGATTAGTCTTCCCAGTCTCAAAATCCTCAATAAGTCTGGACCACTGAATACTTGTTCTAATACTGTTGAGTCCAGCTTTCTGCATCAAACGGATATCTTCTTCGAAATCATTGTAAAAATTACTGGCAGTATCTGGACCAATTGAGCCCCAAAATCGTTCACTAAAATGATCAAAGTCATAATCAAAAACATTGTCGTGTTTTTTCTTGAAACGTCCTTCAGTTTGTGGACCACTTGTCGCTGCGCCCCACCAAAAGTCTTTTGGAAATTCTATTTTCATTGTTCTGCTCCTTCTACTTTCCTTCTTCTCAAATAGAAGGATTTATACTTTTTCAAAAATAGACCCTAGAAAAAGTAAAATTTCCTAGAATCTCATCTATTTTTTATTCAAAAACGGAAGTCTACTTCATGAGTTGTAATTCATACATTGGGTCATATTGAGGACTTACACCGTCATTGGCAAAGTTATCGCTTGATCCAAGCAAGACTTTATTAACTTCATAAATTGACCGAGCTTGATTAATTCTATTTAAAACGGTTTGATAATTCTCTGCTCCTTGTCCAACACGCTCCCAATGATGTAGTGCTATATTTTTTGTCTCTTGGAGAGTAAAGCCTTTGGCCTGTAAAATGGCTGTTTTCGTCCAAAGGAAGTTAGAAGGCACAATATGATTTAGATCAAAATTGTTATATGTTCTTCCATCACGGTCTAAGGCATAAAGAAACATGCCATACAGTTTATTTTCTGCTGTATATTTTGCTACTTTGTAAATATTACTTTCTTCGTAAGGTTCTTTAGCATCGTACCATCTATTACGGTCTTGCTCTTCCGGAAAGGCTAAACCAGGCATAAATTGTTCTTTTGGAATTACCCCGGTATAATCTTTTATTGCTCTGGCTGTGCGTGTGTCATCTGACCCATATTGTTGGTAACCAAGATATGTAAAACTGTCAGCAACGTCTTTCAAAGGATTGAGATTGGAGCCATTTGTATCATAAACAAATACGGTTCCGTTCTTTGCGAGAGGCCCAATATATTTTGATAATGCTCGAATAACACCATTTGACAGAGCAATATCTGTAGTACTTGGATACGTTTCCATGTCAATATCTAAGCCATCAAGTCCGTATTGGCGTACATGCTCGTCTAACAATTGATTCGCATAAGCATCAAATTCTTCTGGGGTTGGAAAGTTGCCTGCATATGGAATTTTTAAAAGCTCTGAATAATCTATTGCCTTAGTCAACTTTACACCTCGAGCATGTAAGTTGGGGACATAAGACTTTTTAAGCTTTTCAAAAAAGGGGGCAGCGGCATCTTCTTGACCTTGAGGGACATAGCTAAAAACATTGACAATATCAATTCCATAAGGAATATCATCCATGCTTAACCAATTTTCGTCTGTAAGGCTGGTATTGACACCTTTCATTTCCTTATCACGCCATGCACGGTAGTAGACCATAGTTTTCGCTTGCTGGCTGTCTTCTTGTGCCTGCGCAGAGATTGGACCAAAAATAAGCATACCAAGTCCAACTGTAAGCAAACCCAAAATATAGCGTTTCATTTTTTTCATCTTGCCTCCTCCTTAAGAAAACATTTTTAAAAATTTTATTTGTTTTGACTAAACTTTAAGTACCGAAAAACCAATTGACAATAGGTCATGTTTGACCAAGAGAACCATTCGCGAGTGTAATTATTTGGATTGTCCACATCAATCCCCTCATGGCACTGACCAGTTCCACCATCTGTAGCAACGATTGTCTCTATCTGTTTTTTCATTTTGTCTATATCGTTTGTTATCAATCCTTCCATAGCTAAAGCTATTGGCCATACATAACGTGGCGGCGTATGTGGGCTACCGATGCCATGCAAATATTGTCCCACATAATAATAAGGATTTTCTTCACTTAAGCATTTTTCTCTCGTTTTTGTATAAAGCGGATCTTCTGTTTCACAATAGCCGAGGAAAGGCAAGGAAAGTAGACTTGGCACATTTGCATCATCCATAAAGAGTTGTTTACCTAAACCATCAACCTCATAGGCATAATAAGGATTTTTTTCAGACGAAACTAGACCATAAGTTTGAATTCCTTCTGTTATTTCTTCTTGCAGTTTCTTTATTTTTCTTTTTAATCTTGGAGAGTGATGGTCCGGAAGCAGCTCTAGAAGTTGACCCAAAACCACTAAGATAAAGCAATTCCCTGGAATAAAATAACCGTACTTACACGCATCATCACTCGGTCTAAAGGCGCTCCAGACCATACCTGTATAACCAATTGGTTCTCCACGTCCTTCATGAGATAGTGTATCGGATGGCGGGCAATTTGTTCTTTTAAAAATATAGTCTGAGCTTTCATGATGTTGCTCCGTAATAAAAATGTCGAGAACAAGTTCAACTGTTGCCCAATAATCTTCCTTAAGGTGTTCGCTATAGCCTGTATGCTTGTAGAGTTGATAAGCCAGGAATAAGGGTGCACACAAGGAGTCAATCTCAAATTTTCTTTCCCAGACTAAAGGCGATATTTGAACATTAGAGACATCTTGACTATAGTGATTGTCTGTTGGTTCTTTATTAAAAGCATTGGCATAAGGGTCATGATTAATATAGCGTAATTGTTGCCTCAACACACCGTGAACCAAAGATGTTATCTCCGGAATAGAATCCGCCATTTCCAAATATGGGAGTATTTGAAAGGTAGAATCTCTTAACCACATTGCCGGAATATCACCTGTGGCCACAAATATTTCCCCATTTTCACGTACTGAAACGGTGTTTGAAATAGTATCCACTATGGCATCTTGAAAAAGTGATGTAGCTCGGTCATCCCATAGACGAATTGTCTCTGCATGTTTTTTAATCTTGGAGATTAACTCTTCTTGTTTTATCAACTCCTTTGTCCTCCTACTATTTTTTGAAAAAGATACCATAAGTTCTAATTTCACCTGGTCTAAATTCTTCCATTATGAGCTCTTCGGCAGAATCTTCAAGATTGCCAATAATTTTACCTTCCAAGTTTAACAGCTTAATTGTTGCTGGCTCTTGAAGTTTGATGATTCCCGGCATATCTTGGGCAGTATCACAGGGATTATAGAGCCGTAATTGTATACCTCTTTGATCGATACTAGTTTCCATACTGCTGAAGGCTACTTCACTGTTTGCTAAAGCTATTACCTGTTGCTCTTTTAATTCTAGCTTCTTCTTGTTTATAGGGAAATATTCTATTGGTGTGCTAAAGCGATTGATTGTCTGTGTTTGGTAATATATATTTTCCTGTGTAGTGAGTAGGTATTGATTTTGGAGAGCTGCAGCATTAAAATCAGTGTCTATCACGATATTTCCTTCAAAGAAAACTTCCCCTAAAAGTTGGCTATCAGGTGTTTCAACCTCTCTGGTTTGCAAACCAGAAGCATCTCCTGGTCGTCTTTGTGTATCTGGTCTTCCTAGGTAACCCACGCCTCTAAATATGGTAATGGCAAGCTCTTGCTGCTCCTTATTAAGAACTTGGAAATCTTTTGTTCCTTTACTTAAGAAACTCCAACTTGTCTTCGTATCATGAAGATTGGCGAAGTGAATCATCGGACGCATGCTTGTGGGTTCTTCTTTATATCCTCTTGCTCGCCAATCTTGCAAGTGCTTTTCTTCAATCGGTCGATTGATAATACCAAAAGGTGTATCACTGGTCGAAAACTCAGACTGAACATCTGTTTTAAGTACTAGGCGTAAACGATGATCAAGCACTTGATTATTCACATTTAGTCTAAGCTGAATCCGATTATCCTGCTTATTAAGCTCTAAAGTTAATATATATGTGACCTGTCCATCAAGTTGTCGTTCTTTCCGTGATCCCAGGTTATAAGGAAGTTTCCATTCGCCTTCTACAATTATTCGGCTTAGTAATTTTCCTTGTTCCACATGAGAAGTTTGACTGTTATTAAAGTTCAGATTTAAGATCCAATCCGCAAAGGCTGGTGAATAATCGTAGGTATCTCCTTCATCTCCTCCATCTTCAAAAGATAGAAAATCTAAATATTTTTTACCATTCTTCTTAAGGCAAAGATTGAACTTTCCCTCAGTAAACTCAATCTGATAAAAATCATTTTCAATCCTTGTTGCCTTTAGCAGTGTTTGAGGCTTTTCTTCCTCGGCACTAACATGATAATGTACATAGCCCATGGCTGGTAAAGTGCATTCTACTGCTATTGTACTAACATAGTAAGATTCATCAAGCATTTCCTCAGGATTTCTGCGAAGTAATGCTGCATTTTCTGTTACTTGCTCAATAATCTCAAAAGCTACCTTCTCTCCCCTGTCGTCAGTGAGTGAAAAATGTTTATTTTGTGTAGAAAGTTTGACTTTCTTTATCACTTTAAGCTCAAAAGGAAGAGGATTCCACATGAAAAGACTGTCTTCTTGATTCCTATTTAGTGAAATACTTAATTTTCTGAGCAAGTAGTCCATACAAGACTGAGCTTCCTGTAGGCCATTTATCCCACGCATATAGATATCGCGGTTAGTTTTATCACTATTACAACCACCAGCACTGTCGTGTGCTTGACCGCGGCTTACTATCTTCCACAAGCTATCTATTAGACCTTGTTTAACAGGAATGCCATAACGTGCAGCTAAAACAGACATTGGTTCTAACTGATAAGTTAAGAGACGCTCAAGTTGATCATAGACTTGTTTTAAGTCATAACGTGATGAATAAATACCACGGTGAATTTTGGAATCTATTGGCTCAATAAACTCGCCCTTGATATCTAGAAATTCTTGGGCATCTTTTTCGAGTGCCTTGAAAAATTGCGGGTAGTTACTTTCAATAAACACTGTTGATTCTTCAATTTCTTGATTTGCCTTATCGATCCTTGTTTTTAAATTAAAATCAACTGCACGCTGATCCCCTCCCACCGGTAAAAGATGCGCGTTGCTATTTGTATGTGTTGATATTCTTTCAACCAGGTCTGAAAAATCATTCTTTTCTACTAAATCAACTCCCGCATAGTAACCATTTTTAATATTGGCTGTCAGTACTTTTGAACCATCATTACTTGACCAATAAAAGTAGCGCGTGTTCGCTTCATTCGGCATCCCGCGCCAAAAAAGGGCATGTTGGATATCAAAGTCATGATAGATTTTCGGCATGTCTTGACTTTGACCAAAAGAATCTGGCAAGTAGCCAATTCTCATAGCACTGCCTAGTTCTTCTGCTTCACGAATACCAATACGTAGATTTCTCACTATTGATTCCCCAGAAGTTGTCATTTCATCAATTTGTGTGAACCAAGGTCCGACGAAGAGTCTGCCCGCCTGGACAAATTTTTTCAGCTGTTTTTCTCTTTCAGGAAAGAGACTGAGATAATCTTCGACAATTGACATTTGACCATCTAAAGTATAAAAATCCAACTGATTACTTTCCAAAGCTTCTAAAACTTCATCCATGTGAAAAATAAATTGCACACGAGCTTCTTGTCTTGTAAAATACCATTCAAAATCCCAGTGAGTATGTGCAACAGTATATACTTTTTTCATGGGTACTTTCCTCTATTTCTTATTTAAATTCTATTCTGCAATGAGCATTGCTGCTTGTTCAGCACGTTCTTGTTTTTGGTTAAGAATTACAAACGGTGAATATAAAACAATGTCTAAGACAACCAAAACAAGGGTCAATATAACCGGACTAATATGGAAGGCTCCTAAAACCCAGGTACTGATAAAGATAGGTTCATTTCCTGAATTCAGGACGACCAGAGGAACAACCCAGCCAATCGATGTTACAATATAAGCGATCACAGCGTTAATCATTGGAACAAGCACCCAGGGGATAAACATTAACGGATTAAGAACGATAGGAAGGCCGAAGATAACCGGTTCATTTATCCCAAAACATCCAGGTATTAAAGCAAGTTTTGCCACTTCACGTTCTTTTTCGCCTTTCTTCGTAAAGATAAGCATTGCGATAATTAAACCAAAGGTCGCACCTGAACCACCAATCATGGCATATACGTTGGTCATTGTATTTGGCGCAATAGAAATGCCAGTAAAACTTTGTGTTTCAGCAAATTTTGCTACATTTTCTAAGAAAATAGGGAGCCAGAAAGCTGATACGACACCCCAAACGATATTGAAACCATGAAGGCCGAGGAACCATAAGATTTGTTGGAGTAGAATAACGATGAGAATGGCAGGTAATCCTGTACCTACTGTTAGCAAAGGCTTAATAAGTACTTCAGAAATCATTTGCAGTAATGACACATAGCCCAATGATTGTAGGGCAATCCGAATTGCGCCAAAGATTAACAGTACACCACTAATCGGAATTAATGAGAAGAAAGAATCAAATACATTTTGTGGCACATTGCCGGGCATTTTGATTGTAAATTTACTTCGTGTAAATCGTGCAAATAAAGCCACGGCAATTAAACCAACGATGAGGGCAGTAAACATCCCTTCATAGCTGAAAAATGAGGTTGAAAAACCTTCAACAATATCCGCTTTCGGATCCAAATAATTAACGTTATTGGGTACCATTACGAAATAGGCTGCAAAGGCTAGCAAAGTTGCAATGATTGGATTAAGTTGGCTGTTTTTTTCATTTCTTTTTAGCTCGAAAGCATAAGAATATGCTGAAGAAAAGACCACAATAAGTGCAACAATACCTAAGGTCGCATTTCCGATATAACCAAACAGATTACTGATATTCGTCAATAAAGCATTTTGAATATCTTGGTTTTTAATAAGGGCATCAAGCTGCATTTTGATCAGATTAGAGAAGGAACCTACAACCGTGAACGGTATTGTCCTTACAAAGGCATTTTTAATGGCCTGTAAAATCGTATTCCGCTCCACCCAAGCAGATACTTTTAGTAATGGTTCTTGAAACTTCTGCACATCAATTTTCATAATACGCACTTCCTTTTTCTTTTTTTAGAAGCCACTTCCATCAAAAAGAAACCGCTTCCGTTTTTTATTATATACAATTTTTTAAAATTTGTAAAGATGAATATGAAATTAATGTAGACAAATTGTATAAAATGTTATATAATATATATACAAATCATAAAAAGCGAGGTATACAAATTGTACAAATACCGTGAAATTTACGCTGACATCAAACGAGACATCCTGACCAACCATTATCGAGCGGGAACGCTTCTCCCTACACAAGAATTCTTTGCTGAAAAGTATAATGTGTCACGTATTACTTTAAAAAAATCTCTCACTTTATTAGAAAACGAAGGCTTAATCTTTAGTAAACAAGGCTCCGGAACTTATATTCGTCCGAGAGTGGAAGAAACCACAGAGCTTCTACCTTTAGATTTACCGATTGGTGTAACTTATTCGCATCGTGATCAAGAGATTAAAAGTAAAATACTCTTTTTTGATGCGCGTTTACCTTCAATAGAAGAGCAAAAGCATCTTCTATTGAATAAAACAGATCCGGTTTACGAATTTAAACGTCTTCGTATTCTGAATGGCAAAGCTTATAGTTTTGAACATGTTGTCATGCCAAGTTATATCGCTCCCATCACCGAAGAAATCTTAGAAGGCTCTGTCTATGACTATCTGGGACAGGAAGCAAAACTACAGTTAGTAGATGCTAAACGTGTCATTTACGCCGATCAAGCCGATGAGGAAGTGAGCAAAAATTTGGAGATTGAACGTCATTCGCCCGTCCTCGTTATTGAGCAAACTGCTTACGACCAAAAAGGACATGCTTTTGAATTTTCTAAATCCTACTTTATCAGTAACCAAACCAAATTTGCACTTGATATTCATCTCAAAAAGAACTAAAGCGATTAAAAAGCCACAAATTTAAAAATGTTTGTGGCTTTTTAATTTGCATTTGCAAATATCCTCCTCATTAGGCTACCCTTATATTATTGAAAAATAAATAAGGACGTGCTATAATGTTCTTGTTATAATATAAGGAGAAACTCAGGTGTTAAAACTAACAAAAAATGAGCAGGATTATCTTAAGGCTATTTATACCTTGGAACGTGCGGGAGATGATTCAGCTGTCAGTATACAACTTATTGCAAAAAAATTATCTGTTGCTGCGCCTAGTGCAACTGAAATGATTAAAAGATTAGCAAAAAAACAACTTGTAGACTATGCACCATATCGTGGTGTAAATTTATCAGAGCAAGGCAATGTTCAGGCTCGCTTTATTATTAAAAGTCATCGTGTTTGGGAAAGTTTCTTAGTGGACAAACTTGGCTATTCTACAGAGGAAGTTCATGATGAAGCTGAAAATTTAGAACACGCCTCTTCGCCAAAGCTTGTGGAATATCTCTACGCTTTATTAGATTATCCTGCTGTTGATCCACATGGTTCAACCATTCCTTCAGAAGTGTTTTGGAAAAAAAATAAAGTAGAAATTCCGCTCAAGCAAGCTGAGGAAAACAAAAGTTACTATATCACGACTTTAAACGAGGAAGCACAAGCCTTCTTTGAAAAGTTAAACATTAACATCCCGCACTTTATTCAGATTATTGAGCGGCTTCAGGATGGATCAATTATTCTGAAAGAGGACAATGGCCAAGTTTCGGTTATTCCTCAATTTTTACAAGAAAAAATCTTACTAATGCAAAGAACTGGAACCGTTGCTTCTGCTTTAGAAAACGAAAACACCTAGTCATTTTCTCTTATATTAACAGTAATATTAAAAAACAATGTTGAATATAGTTCAACTTAGAGAAGGTAAAAATGAATGATTTTAAAAATCAACCACATAAGTTGATTTATCATACAAACGGAAAGTCTCTTCAAGAGATTAACGGCACAGTAAAAGTTCCAAAAGATGGTAAGTTTTTTAGGACACTTCTTGCATATTCAGGACCTGGAGCTTTAGTGGCTGTGGGTTACATGGATCCGGGAAACTGGTCAACCTCAATCACAGGTGGACAAAATTTTCAATATTTACTGATTTCTGTCATTTTGATGTCAAGCCTAATTGCTATGCTCCTTCAGTACATGTCAGCAAAACTTGGGATTGTTAGCCAGATGGACCTCGCCCAAGCTATCCGTGCACGTACCAGCAAAACTTTAGGAATCATCCTATGGATACTTACAGAGCTTGCGATTATGGCAACAGACATTGCAGAAGTTATTGGTGCAGCAATCGCACTGTATTTACTTTTCGATATTCCGCTTATTCTAGCGGTCTTCATTACGGTTTTTGATGTCTTTTTACTCTTGCTCCTCACAAAAGTAGGTTTTAGAAACATTGAAGCTCTTGTTGTGTGTCTAATATTAGTGATTTTATTTATTTTCACCTATCAAGTTGCTTTGTCTAATCCCGATTGGAAAGGAATTGTGGAAGGTTTTATTCCAAATACACGGACCTTTGCTACTTCCCCTTCTATTGCAGGAATGACACCTTTAACAGGAGCTCTTGGTATCATTGGGGCAACTGTAATGCCACATAATCTCTATCTCCATTCTTCAATTTCACAAAGTCGTAAAATTGACCATAATGACGATAAAGACATCGCTCGAGCTGTTCGTTTTTCAACTTGGGATTCTAATATCCAATTGAGTTTAGCTTTTGTTGTTAATTCGCTATTGCTCATTATGGGTGTTGCTGTATTTAAGACAGGTGTCATTGACGACCCTTCATTTTTTGGCCTTTACGATGCCCTTTCGACACCAGATTTATTAAGTAATGGTGTACTTGCGGATGTTGCTAAGACAGGTGCTTTATCTACCTTATTTGCCGTAGCTTTACTGGCTTCTGGGCAAAATTCGACAATCACGGGGACTTTAACAGGACAAATCATAATGGAAGGATTTATCCATATGCGGATGCCAATGTGGGCGCGTCGTCTAATCACGCGCTTACTATCTGTCGTTCCTGTCTTGATTTGTGTTACGATGACACGTGGCTACAGTCTAAAAGCACAGCATGAAGCTATTAACAATCTCATGAATAATTCGCAAGTCTTTCTTGCATTTGCACTGCCCTTTTCCATTATTCCTCTTCTAATGCTTACAAATAGTAAAAATGAAATGGGTAAATTTAAAAACAATTGGATTGTTCAACTCTTTGGTTGGTTCTCTGTCATTGCGTTGACTTACCTTAATCTTATTGGTCTACCAGATCAAATTGAAAGTCTATTTCCTAAGAATCTTGCCTATCTTGCAGATGGAACCGCAATTCTACTTATTGTTTTAGTAATTGCTTTACTCATTTGGACTATATTTGAACTCTACCGAGGCAATAGAAAACTCTCACTGCTTAATCAAAAACTATCAGATTCATAAAAATAAAAAAAGCTATCACCGATAGCTTTTTTTATTTAACCATTACTTGGTAAGAAAGGGATGATTGACTCAGCAAAAGCCTCCATATTACGGCTTTGAATCATGATTTTACCACGACCTTTAAATTTGTTGACAAGCCCTTCACCAGTTTTAAAACCAAAAGTTCCAGAAGCGACTTCGATTGAATAATCAAGCGTTTTGCTCCATGCAAGGACGTGATGATTGTCCACGATATATTCTTCTGTACCATCTAATTCAATTTCGACAATATCACCATAGCCATTAACTAACATACGGCCACTTCCTTGTGTTTCCATAACATACAGACCACCAGTTCCACCAAGAAGAGCTCCACTTAGTTTTTGTCGTTCCATCGTATAGTGAACATCCCCATCACTTGCAAGGAAGGCCCCTGTATTCAAACGCCATTGTTCTTGACCAATATTAAGTTCTTTCACAGCACCCGGAGTAGCTGGCGCCAAAGTGATTTGACCATTAGCACTGCTTGATTTGACTTTAGTGATAAAGAAACTTTCACCACTTGTTATTGAGCGCCCAAGAGCTTTCAAGGCGCCACCAATACCACCTCTCCCATTGCTATTCATCTTACCTTCAAGCGTAACTGAAGGGTTGTGGTAAACCATTGCTCCTGACTCAATCTGAATTTCTTCCTTATCTTGCAGGGTAACATGTACAAGTGGAAAAGCTGATGTTGAGCTCAATTGATATTCCATAAATTTGGGCCTACTTTCTCATTTTTTCTAATTATAACATAAAATTAAAGAGAGTAAAAAGCCTCTTGCTCAGGTCAAGAAACTTTTACTCTCTTTATCTATAATCAATAGTTTGAATTGTTTTGCCTTGATCATCGGTAAGATTCACAACAAGTTGAGGATGATTTACCCCAGAAGCTTTCATTGATTCTAAAACTTTATCGGCAACTTTTTCTATCTGATCACCATTTGTTGCTAAGATGCTGTGAGATAGGAAGCCGTTCATTTTAGAGGAACTTACTGTATATTTTACTGTCTGTCCATCTGTTGTGGCTTGGGCTGAATCAATAAAACCTTGCGAACGACTCACAATATTGCTGGCATTTTGATTCAGTGTTGAGACAATCGCTTCTGGACTGGCTGGAGCAATATTTCCTGAAGCATCAGTCAAACTTTCTGAATAGGCAATAACTTTCGACAGAAGATTATCCGTATTATTGGCAATTGCATAACGCCCAAGCAAAACAAGACCTCCCACAAAAAGCGCAAGCACGATAATAAGCCCAACAAGAAAACCAATTAATCTTCTCAAAATTCCTTTTTTATTTCTTTTTGATCTTCTTGAAACCATAATCTCCCCTTATCTGTGAGCAACTTATAAACGGCCGTCTGTCACAAAGACATTTTAAATTTAATTATTATTTTTTATTTTACAGTACTTTTCTTAAGCGAAAGTTATTATAAAAAAGCCTTAAGGCTTTTTATTGATTTTGTAGTTGTAAAACTTGCGCGTTATTGATTTCTTTAAAGAGTTTGTTGCTTGTTTCTTTTGAGATAGTTTCCGATTTCACCTGATCCAGTACATACTGATATTCAAGTTGGAAAGCTTCAATAAGTAGTTCGTTAGGCACGATTGTTTCTTCTTGAATTTCATTTCGCATACGGTAATGTCTATTTTCGAAGACTCGCTTCACTTCTTCAATGTCGCTGAAATCAGTAACCTTCTTCTCAAATCGTTCTCTTTCAAGACGATTTAATTTTTCCATTGTGGCCTCATAAAGAACATCCTCTAAATGCCCAAGTTCATTTCTTACGGCTATGAATTCTTGCATCTCACTTTGATCAGCTCCACGTAATCGACTTCTTCTCGAAAACATTCTTCTAATTTTTTTACTCATGGCACGCTTGCTGCTATTCTCCAAGTAAATTCTGAAGTAGTCAATAGCTTTCGCTGAAAAATTTTCTTGAATATCTGAACTATCCAAAAATGCTTCTTGCCAGGTCACAATGTTTTCTAAGAGTCGACTACTCTTATTATGATCAGGAATTTGCAAACCTTTTTGTGATTGCAATTGCTTTGTTAAGCTACTGCGCACCTTACTGTCCTCTATCACTTGCATCATATGTAAAATAGCATAGTCAACCATATCATTTCGAACACTATCAATGTCATCTGAACTTGCAGCTTTCATTGGTGACAAGAGTTTAGGCAAGATAAAGGTAGGCACAATAAGGCTGAGCAAAATGACTATTGTTGCCATACTAATAATAATCTCTCTGTTCTCAGTGCTCAAAATAGCAGTATTTAGGGGTAAAGAGAAGGCCATTGCCAATGTCATTGTTCCGTGTGCTCCTGATAGAGCAAAAATAGTGGAGTCTTTACCGCGCTCTTTCTTATCGTTTGAGAAGAAATGTTCGATAGAACGATTACCTCTTTGATTAGTCCAGAATTTTCGTATAAATAACATCAGCACGTAAACCAAAGCACTGATAAAGAAGAGTATAACAGCTTCTTCTAAGCCTAAGGATTTAAAGATATCCCAAATACCAAAGAGACTTACTCCTAATAAAATAAAGACAAAATTGTTGAGAATCCCACTCAGTATTTCCCAGATGGTATTATTGGTGAGTTGAACATTGGTCGACGTAAGTTTAAGCATATCGCCTTCAAAATTATGAATTAATCCTGCAGCAACAACTGCAAGTACTCCAGAGGTGCCAAAATGCTCAGCAAGCAAATAAAGAGCAAAAGGCGTTAAAATAGAAATCGGAATAATCGTCGCTTCTGGATTTGTTGCCCGAAGATTAATCGCAATGCGAATACGAACTAAGAAAGTCCCGATAATTAATCCAATAAGTATTCCCCCAATGGAAACAAAAGCAAACTGGCCAAGTCCGCTCCAAATACTAAAATGACCACTTTCCAGCACCGAAAGCCCCAAACTTAAGAGGACCAAACCTGATGCATCATTGAAAAGAGATTCAAACTCGACAGCTTCATTTACGCCTTGTGGCATTTTTTTACCCGCAATAATAGATTTAACAGCAACAGAGTCTGTTGGCGTAACAATTGCAGCAAAACAAATTGCCAAGGGGAAAATCCAGCTGCCCATAATATTTGTGGTCAATGCTGCAACAAAGAGTACAGTTACAACAGCTAAAGTAATGGAGAGAAAGAATATTCCTCTGAAATTTTTTCTAACTTCTTTCAAAGATGTTTTACTGCCTTCATTAAACATTAAAGGTGCAATAATTAACATCATGAAAAACTCTGGCTCCAACTCAAAATGCCTAAACTCTGGTAAGAAACTCAGAAGAATTCCTACTCCGATCAAAATAAAGGTTTCAGATATTTTTGGGAAAAACTCTTTGATTACATTTGCCGCAATGACCCCAATCAACATTACAGCTATGAAACTAACGGCTGACATAAAACACCTTTTCTAATTTTTTCTATTTCTTTAGTATATCACATACTCCGTCATACAAATAATCCTCCTGTGTGAAAATTAAAAGCTAGGAATAATTATTCCTAGCTTTTCTTTATTTTTTCCTTGCAGAAACAATCAACATCATCGGGCGTCTCAGCTCATCATGCATTTCTTCAAATACAAGCATTTGTTCAGGTGGCTGAGGTTCAATCACATGTTGAAGTTCAAAGCCAAGTTGTAGCAATGTGTTGAGATATGTGGTTAAAGTTCGATGATATTTAGTTACTTCTTCTCCTAAGAAGGACACCTTACGTTTTCCCTCGTAGAAATAATTGTCTACAGGAAAGTACTCTTTTTTTCCTTTTACATCATAAATCCAATCTTGCAGGCCAGATGCAGTAAAAAGAGGATGTTCTACCGAAAACACAAACTGACCGCCCGTAGTTAAGCACATGTATATGTTGGAAAAAAGCATGGCCAAATCTTCAATGTAATGTAAGGCTAATGAGCTCAGAACCACATCAAAAGAATCCAGTTCAAGACATAAGTCCTCCATAGCGATACACTGATAAGTTATTTTCTCATCTGAGTTTTTACTTGTCGCTCTTTCCAGCATTTTACTCGAAATATCTGTGCCTAAGACATAAGATGCTCCATTTTCAACAGCATATTTGCAGTGCCAACCATATCCACAGCCAAGGTCCAAAACTTTTTTGTTATGAAAATCAGGTAAAATATTTCGTAGCTCTGACCATTCTCCAGCAGCTTCTAACCCTGATTTTGAACGCTCCATTTGAGCATATTTTGAAAAAAATTCTTGATTATTATATTTGTTTTCTTTCATTTGTTATTCTCCCATGTAAATTTTATTTATACGTTTACATGGGTAGAAACAATTTTTTGAGCAATAATTCCTTCTGACATTATTTTTACTCCTTTGTTTTTTATTATAACATGGACCGTTTTAAAATTCTATGAGGCTTCATGCATTCGAATAGCCCGCAGTGAGGGAAGGATACTTAAAAGGATAATTATTCCCATAAATATAGCCATGCCAATATTCCCATAGAGTGCTGACAGCGAAACCAAAACACCTGAGAGTACGGAAGCGACTGGCTGAGTCACTGAAAAGGCGCCCGTATAAGTCCCAACATGATCACCTTCCATCAGGTCGGCTCTCAAAGCTTGAGAGAAAGGTACAAGAATCATTTCGCCCAAAGTAGCAACTACTGCTGCTGTAACTTCCCAGCTTAAATTATGACCTAAAAAGGCAATAATAAAACCTAAACCTTGGAGAAAAATTCCTAATGTAATCCCTGTGCTCCGCGACCAATTTTTAGTAAGTTGATTCATTTTACTCATAAAGAGTACGATAATCAAGGTATTGATCAATAGGAAAAGTGTCAACATCCGTTGACCATAAAGTTCCAACCCTAAAATTCGTGTTGTTGAGAAACTGTCACTTAGATGTACTGGCAAATAGTAATCAATTTGATTAAAAATCATCGCAATAAAAACCGAAGCAAATAAATAAGACATAAAGATGCTGTCTTTAGCCACAAAGAAATAAGCTTTTATAATATTTGGTGCTTTCTTTTGATGTTCTTGATGCGGGTCAAAAGACTCATCAATCCAAAACAAGACAACGACAAAACTCAAAATTTCTTCAATAGTGATCACCAGCAAAAGCCAGACCAAATAATCACGGAAAAACCAACCAGAAAGTCCCGAACCAATCATAATAGCAAAATTGATAATCCAGTATTGAATACTGTAGACTGTTCTCCGGTTTTCACTTGTTGTTAAATCAACAATCATCGCTTGACTGGCTGTATTAAAAAAGCCAAAACCAAAATTCACGATTAAAAATCCGAAAAAGGTTGTCCAAGGATTAAAGTAAAATCCCGAGTTAGAAAAAGTTGCCAGTGCTGCTCCAACTGCAGTTACTGCAGTTGAAAAAAGCATGACAGGCCGACGACCTTTTAAATCTGTCAAATGTCCCGCATAAAGGCCAACCAAAAAAACCATAATAGAGCTCACAATAAGCAAGAGTCCTGTGATACCAGCACCCATATATTTATTATAGTAAATTGTCATGGAGCCACCAACTGTACTAAAGCATAGTGCTCCTAAAAAATTCATCACTAACCTAATTTTAATGGTCGGATGAAGTCCCCAAAATTCTTTCATATTCTTCTCCTTGAATAAAATAGCAAACAAAAAAAGACTTCCCTTTAATGTTTGGAGCTTTGTCGCTCAAACTTCCATGGAAAGCCTTTGTCCTTGACCTTATTTCTGTTTATGAAAACCAGAGTGCTATTTCTCGCTCTGCAGATTCCGGTGAGTCTGATCCATGGACAATATTTTTAATGGCTTTACCTTTTTCAGGTGATTGAGCAAAATCTCCACGAATAGTCCCTGGTTGAGCTTGACTAGGATTAGTTGTCCCCATCATTGTGCGCCAGCAAGAAATAGCTTCTACACCAGATATCACACCAACAACTACTGGTCCAGAAGTCATATAACAACGAATATTTGGATAAAAATCTTTATCAACTAATGCTTCGTAATGCTTGTCAATCAAGTCTCCATTTGGAGCAGAACGTCGCTCTAGTTTTTCTAGTTGAAAACCACGCTGCTCGATTCGTTTCAATATTTCACCTACAAGACCACGTTGAACGCCGTCAGGTTTAATAATAAAGAAAGTTTTTTCCATGATTGACTCCTCCTATATATCGTGTTTATATTTTACATCTAAAAGCTATAAGTTGTCAAGAATTATCTGTAAATTTCGACAAAACACTATTTTTATATACAAAAAGCCCGAGATAACCCGGGCTTTTCTCTTTTTCTTCACTTATTCTTCGATGGGTAAGATATCAAAGTCAATTTTATTGTCGACAAGTTTAACAAGAACTTTAGTTTTTGGTGGAATTTTACCTGCAATAATTAATTTAGCAAGTGGATTTTCAATAACTTTTGTCAAGTAACGTTTTAATGGACGTGCACCATAAGCTGGTTCATAAGCATTTTCTGCAATCCATGCTTTGACTTCTTCACTAAGTTCTAGTTCAACAGACATTTCTTCAAGACGTTGTGTCAATTGACCGGTCATCTTCACAATAATATTTTTAATATTATTCAATGACAATGGTTTGAAGAGAATAGTATCATCAATACGGTTGAGGAATTCTGGTTTGAAATGCATCCGCAATTGTTTCATCACTTCTTCAGTTGTTTCTTCAGATATTTCGCCTTGATCATCAACATTGTCTAGCAAATATTGTGATCCGACATTTGATGTCATAATCAAAACAGTATTCTTGAAGTCAACCAAAACGCCTTTTGAATCCGTCAAACGACCATCATCCAAGACTTGCAACAAGATATTGAAGACATCTGGATGTGCTTTTTCAATTTCGTCCAACAAAATAATTGTATATGGGTTACGGCGCACAGCTTCAGTCAGTTGACCACCTTCATCATAACCAACATATCCTGGAGGAGCTCCGACAAGACGGGATACACTGTGTTTTTCCATATATTCACTCATGTCAATACGAACCATGTGTTCTTCGGAGTCAAATAAATTTTCGGCCAAGGCTTTAGCTAACTCTGTCTTACCAACACCTGTAGGTCCTAAGAAAAGGAAGGAACCTAAAGGACGATTAGGGTCTTGAATTCCTGCTCGAGCACGAATAATAGCATCAGACACAGCTTCAACTGCCTCATCTTGCCCTACTACACGTTGATGAAGAGTTTCTGGTAAATGAAGGAGTTTTTCACGTTCACCTTCCACCAGTTTTGTCACAGGAATACCTGTCATACGGCCTACAACTTCCGCAATTTGTTCTTCAGTGACAGATTCTTGAACAAGACTGAGATCATCTGATTTTGCTTTGCTTTCAAGCTCTTTCAGTGATTGTTCAATTTCTGGAATTTTACCGTAACGTAAGGCCGCTGCTTTTTCAAAGTCACCTTCATTTTGTGCTTCTTCTAATTCATGGCGTGCACGTTCCAGTTCATTCCGTTTATCAGAAATATTGCCCACTTCTTTCTTTTCAGCTTCCCATTGGGCTTTAAGTTGATTGTTTTCTTCACGAAGTTCTGCAATTTCTTCACGAATGATATTTAAACGTTTCTTCGAAGCATCATCACGTTCTTTTTTGAGCGCTGCTTCTTCAATTTCCAACTGCATCAAGCGGCGGTTTGCTTGGTCGAGTTCTGTTGGCAGAGAATTCATTTCAACACGAATTGTTGCGCTGGCTTCATCGACTAAGTCAATCGCTTTATCTGGCAAGAAACGGTCTGTAATATAACGATCAGAAAGTGTTGCTGCTGCAACCAATGCGTTATCGTGGATTGTTACACCGTGGTGAATTTCAAAACGTTCTTTCAAACCACGCAGAATGGAAATAGTATCTTCAACTGTTGGTTCAGTAACTAGAACTTTTTGGAAACGACGTTCCAAAGCTTTGTCTGTTTCCATATATTTACGGTACTCGTCCAAAGTTGTTGCACCAATTAAATGCAATTCACCACGTGCAAGCATCGGTTTCAAAAGATTACCAGCATCCATTGAACCTTCAGTCTTACCAGCACCGACGATCGTGTGTAACTCATCAATAAAGAGAATAATTTGTCCGTCAGACTTTTTAACTTCATTCAGTACTGCTTTCAGACGTTCTTCAAACTCACCACGATATTTAGCACCTGCAATAAGTGCCCCCATATCCAAAGAGAATACTGTTTTATCTTTTAGATTTTCAGGTACATCTTTACGGACAATACGTTGCGCAAGTCCTTCAACAATGGCTGTTTTACCTACACCAGGTTCACCAATTAGAACCGGGTTATTTTTTGTTTTACGTGATAAGACACGAATAATATCACGAATTTCTTCATCACGTCCGATTACAGGATCTTGTTTTCCTGATTTCACTTGAGCAACAAGGTCGACGCCGTATTTTTCAAGTGCTTTATATGTATCTTCAGCATTTTGGTTTGTCACTTTATCACCTCCTCGTAGGTTTTCAATTGCTAATTTCGTTTTTTCTTTATTCATTCCATGGCTAACCAGATATTCTGTTAAAGGATTTTTCTTTAACTCAAAAAGGGCCAAGAGTACAATTTCAGTTGAGAGATATTCATCACCCATATCTTTGGCAATCTTATCTGCTGCATTGAACAGATTAAAGAGATCTGCGCTAATATTTTGACCATAGGTAATATTGCTACCTTCAACAGAAGAAATCTTGTCTATTTCTTTTTCAATAATTTTTGTAAATTCTTCAATGTTAATTTCTGAATCTTTGTAAAAATTAAAGGCAAAACTGTTCGGTTGCACAAATATTCGCCATAAATGTGGAATTTCAATCGCTTGATGATGGCGAGTCTGCGCAATTTGTTGCGCTTCATAAAGCGATTTTTGCATACTTGTTGTCATTTTTTCGATGTCCATAATGCACCTCGATTCATTTCATAGTAATGTAGTATTTTTCTCATTTTTCTTACTACCTCTTAATTATACTCTTTTGGTCAGTAAAGGTCAAACTATTTGCTCATAAATTTACATATAAAAATAAGAGGGGTTTTCTTGAGAAAATCCCTCTTATTTTTACTATTTTTGAAAAACGCTGATACGTTGTCCGACATAATTTCCTTCCAGTGCAATATTAATCATCGCTTTCGCATAGTCTGCATAACTAATCACACTTTCGCCTTTGTCATTAACCGTAAACTCTTCTCCCGCAACAACATAATCTCCAGTTTTTTCACCATCTGCTTGGAAATCTGCAGCAGGGCTTACATAAGTCCATTTCACATCCTGACGTTTTCTCAACGCAGTTAATGAATCAGACATAGCTGTTGCCAAAGGTTTGAAAGCGTCTGGGAAACCTTCTGATTGATAAAGTGCTAAATCATGTTCTGGATTAAGGTAAAGACTTCCGGCACCACCAACAATCAACAAGCGCTTGTCCGTACCTTCAACAAGATCAGCAAGATGTTGGATTGAAGTAGTATGTTGCTCCAAGCTATCTTCTGCCCATGTTCCAAAAGCATCAATAATAACATCAAAATCCTTGATGTCTTCTTTAGTTAAATCAAACAAATCTTTCTCGATAGAAGACGGAGCTACTGTTTTGTTTTCGCCCCGAACAATTGCTGTTACATCCAAGCCTCTGTCTACCGCTTCTTGTACAATAAGACGACCGGCTTTACCATTTGCTGCTACTACTGCTAATTTCATATTAGACCTCCATGTCTTTTCCGTTGTAATATTTTTTGTTACAACTAATTCTACATAAGCTTTTATTAAATGTCAACGATTTGGTTTCTTAAGGATTTATCGCCACATAATGATCAATATCCGTAATTACTTCTTGTAAACTCATCGCCTTCATTTGGTCTTCCATCGCTTTTTGAATTAAATCAAGTTTATCATACAGTACTTGATGGATATTTTTCCCGACAGAACAGTCAGGGCTGGGATGTTCGTGAAAATGGAATAAGCCATTTTTATTAATGACTTCAACCGCACTATAAATATCGAATAAACTAATGTCTTCAATTGGTTTAGCGATTGCAGCTCCACCGCTCCCGCGCACAACATGCACTAATTCGTTAGCTTTCAGTTGCTGTAATACTCTTCGAATAATCACGGGATTTACATTAATACTTGTAGCTAAAAAATCACTAGTAATCTTATGTTCTCCCTCAAAGGTATGGATACAGGCAAAAATATGAAGTGCAATCGTAAAGCGACTTGATATTTGCATTTTTTTCTCCTTCGACTCTCATTTTACCTTAAGTATAAATGTCCTTTTTCAGAATGTCAATTATAATAACTAGGCAAATATATTATGGGCACTTCTCTCCAAAATAAGTTATAATTAAATTATCAGAAAAGAAAGGGGTATAAATATGTTTTCTGAAAACTTTTCGAAAAAATTACGTAACAACGTCGGAATTAATGGTCTTATTTCCACACTTATTGGATTACTCATTTTATTTTGGCCAGGACGTACAGCACAAGTTGGAACTGTTTTGATTGGGATTTCCTTCATTTTAATTGGAGTTTCTTATCTTGTTTCTATCTTTGCCTTGATGAATGAAAATCCGTGGTCACGCTTTGGACATCTTCTTTTAGGTACGGTTTACTTGGTTGCGGGGATTTTCTCTTTAATTAACTTGGCAGCTGCAACAGCTACCTTGTTTATCATCATTGGTATTTTAGTTGGTTTCACATGGATTACTGAAGGCTTTGTTTCCTTTGGGTTTGTTCCATATTCTCCATCTAAACCTTGGACAATTCTTTCAGGACTTCTCAGTGTCGTTGCGGGCTTCATGCTCTTGCTCACACCTTTATGGGGTGCAATGGCACTTTGGACACTTCTTGGTGTTGTTGTTCTTATCTTAGGTATTTTCAAATTGATTCGTTACTTTACTTGGTAATCTTTGCGAATGCCAAATAAAAAAGGGTTCTTCTTAAAGAACTCTTTTTTAATTTTTCATTTTTTCGATTTACGGTTCATAAGCATTGACAATACACCGGTACCAAACAAGATAATCGCCGAGATATAGTAAGGGAAGAAATGATTGATATCAAACATTACTCCTGCAGCCAATGGACCTAAAATATTGCCAAAACTTGTAAAGGTTGAATTCAATCCATTGATTGCTCCTTGTTGGTCTCCTGCGTGTTTTGACAAGTAAGTTGTTACTGCCGGTCTAAATAAGTCAAAAGCGAGGAAGACAACAAATGTAGAAATAGCAACAGTGATGCGATTACCTGTGAAAGCAATAATAGCAATAAAGAGCGCACTTGCAAAGAAGGTCAAATGAATCAAATGCATTTCACCAATCTTTCCAACAATCCAGTCGAATAGGAAGAGTTGGAAGAAAAGGGCGATAATACCACTTACTGTAATTACTAAAGCAATTTCACTTGTAGTAAAGCCAAAATTGATTGTCGCCATGATGCTATAAATTGATTCGAAGGCTTGCAGACCAAACGAAGAAATTAAAATAACGACAAAAAGCGATGTGAACATTGGATTTTTGAGGATATCCAAGAAAGATGCTTTTGGTGTGTCAGGATTAATATCCATTGTTTTTTCTGGCTCTTTTAACACAGTCATACTCAAAATAAATCCGATAAAGGCTAATAGTGCAGCCACAAAAAAAGGAACCCTTATACCAAAAGTCGCTAAAAATCCTCCGACACCAGGACCAATGATAAAACCTCCACTGATTGCTGCTGAAACTTTACCCATGGCTTTGGCACGTTCGCCTAATGTTGTCAAATCTGCTACATATGCTGTAACAGAAGGCATCAATAAAGCTGCTGCAATGCCTCCCAAAGCGCGAGACACGTAAAAAAGAGCTTTAACTTGTGCTAAACCAAATAAAAGTTCAGAAAAGGAGAAAATAATCATACCCAAAGCAATGAGCTTTTTTCGTCCAACCTTATCCGATAAATGCCCAGCGATCGGAGAAGCAATCAATTGGGCAATAGCAAAAATCGAAATCATCATTCCCATTGTTGTTCCTGAAAAATGCATTTGCTCTTTCAGTTGTGGCAAAACAGGAATAACGAGACCTACACCTAAGAACACAAGCAATAAGTTTGAAATTGCTAGGTTAATCATCCATTGTTTGTTTTTCATAACTATACCCCAATACCCGATAAAAAGACAGATTCAAAAATTTGAAACCGCCTTTTTATCCTATTCTATTTGTTAAGTCTATTCTATCATATTCTGCACAAAAATAAAAAAGTATAAATTTATTATCAATTTTTTCATATCAAATGTTCATAAATACCGTACAATAAATAAAATCCCTCATAGGTAGAGGAATTTTATTTATTAGGCAAAAATTTCCGGAAAGAGGAATTGCAAAACGTCCATAGTTACCCGACGACCTTTCCCTTTCAACGGATAGAGATGGAAAAGCATAGCAGGATTAAAGTTAGCTTCAATAATGCTGTACTTTTCACCCAAGCTATTATTGAGATCTTCGATCAGTATATCCACTCCAGTGATCTTGACTTGCAGAGCATCAGCAGCTTTTTCAGCAATGTTCTTATAGATTTCAGGCATCTCATCAGTGACATCGATAGAGTCTCCACCTGTCGATACATTAGAATTTTCTCGGAGGTTTACCTTTACATCTTTTTCAGGGATACTCTGTTCCGTATAACCTTGGACGTCCAGCATAAGTTTTTCGGTGGCAGTAATCTGGATTTTTTCTAAGGGAAAACGATGATCATGGCCACGTAGAGGATTCTCATTTTTCTGTGCGACCAGTTGGCTGATCGTGGATACTCCATCACCAATAACATGTGCGGCATCCCGGCGAAGGACTGCCCTTGTCTTGCCATCCAGCACAAAGAAACGGTATTCGGTACCAGAAACAAATCGTTCAACAAGAACTTCTTTATCTTCTCGGAACGCAATTTCTAGAGCTTTATAAAACTGTTCTTGTGTCGCTGGTTTTTTAAAGATAGAAATTCCTATGCCATAATTCGTTGATTTAGGCTTGACAACAATTGCGGCCGATTCAAAAAGTGGAAAGGCAGCCTGTGCAGTTGCTAAATTGCTAAATTCTTGCCCTTGCGGGGTTTTTAAATGTGCCCGACCGAGCAGCTTTTTCGTGACCACTTTATTTTCCATAATGGCATAAGCGACCATGGAATCTTTCGAAGTCATATTCCCTTTTTCGATAATTTCTGTATGAGATTTATAACTTAAAGCAATCATCTGGTCTTGTGCATCTAAAATTTCAACTTTTAAGCCTTTTTGAATAGCATCAAAAAGCAAATTTTGCGTCGAAAGTTCGAGATGAGTAAAGCCTGCCAATTGAAAAGGACGTTTATAGGATTGCTGATGGTATTTGCGAGACAAGTCCAAAGCAAAAGCTTTGTCTTGACGATAAGCCAGCTCCATCTGTCCAGCAATTGTGGTTTCTGGTTTTTCCAGCATTTGAGCAAACTTATCAATAAGCGCCAAATCATCTTGGGCAAACTCTAAGTTCTGGGCAAACCAGCGCATCTGATCGAAAAAGAGCTTGCCTTCATTATAATAAGCTGTTTTTTCTAAAGGATTTTCTAAAGCTACAACATCATTTATTGTATAACCTAATCTTTGAGCAGCATCTGGCGTCTCTTCTTCCTCTTTATATATCAGATAAAGGCTAAAAAGGTGAATAAATCGAGCAGTATCTTCATCCAACCCGACACGCACAAAAGGATTCAAGTCAAAATTGCGAAACTCGACATACTGAACGCCCACGTCCAGCAACTCTTCCGCCCGCTTTCCACCACGTAAACGAACAGCAGAATAAAACTCCTTCATCTCAGAGAGTGCACCCTTTTTAACGTAAGTTTGCAAGTCATCATAATACTGTTCAAGACTCTGATAGCTTACGAAAATATCTGGCGTGTTCCGATAGCCAAATTTAGAATTTCTAATAGAACGTACAGGTTCCTGTAATTTTTCATTTCTATCAGTAAAAAATCCAGCATTGGCACGTGGCGAAGCCCCTAAACAATATGTAATAATCCACATATAGCGCAAATATTGTCGTGAGAGCTTCATATAAATTTCAGATTTGAAGGCTTTAAAATCAGTCGCTCGTTGATGCTTCCACATGGCTTCTAGCAAATCCTCACCGAACTCAAAGTTGTAGTGAATACCAGAAACCATTTGCTTTCTTTTGCCATATTTTTCTGCTAAACCTTCACGGTAAAGGACATCTTCTTTTTTTTCTAGATTGGCAAGACGGATATTTGATTCATTTTCCGGCAAAGCGGGAGGCATGGATTGGGCCCAGAGGAGCTCATCTTGTTCAAGAGAGCGAATCATCACGTCATGAAGAGCCTCCATAAATTGTAGAGCTTGCTTTGGCTCTTCAAAAACTGGAGTAATGGCTTCCATTTGTGTTTCTGAAAAGTCAGTTTGAAGATAAGGATGAAAGCTCCGAGAACCAAGTGCTGCCGGATGGTTTAAGTGGCTTAAGTTTCCCGATGAATCCACGCGGTGACCTTCTCTTTCTAAGCCAAACCGCGCTTGAAAAAGATAAGGTTTTACTTGTGAGCTTGAGAGTATTTTAGGATAAGCAATCGTCATTTTTATTTCCAGATTTCTATTTTTTCTCGAATTGAATTTTTTGAAACTTTTACTGCTATTATATCATGTTAGTACTTACCCTCCACCAAAATAAAAATGGAATATCTGCTTAACTTGCTTTTTCCTTTTCTAGATGGATGTTAGCTTCGATTGCAACATTACCTTGCACGGCTCTCGAAATCATGCAAGAAGTTTCGGCATATTGAGCAAGGCGATAAGTCTTGTCGTAATCTGCTTTTTCATCAATTTTCAAATAAAGGTCATGGACAATTTTTTCATAAGCAAAAACTCCTTTTTCAACACTAACTGTTGCTTCAGATTCAACCTTAAAATCAAGTACTGTAATCTCATTGCGTTCAAGTAAAGCTGCCAGTGTAATCGTATAACAAGTACTTGCAGCTCCCAAGAGCATTTCGTCTGGATTCGTCCCCACACCTGGACCATCCATCACAGATGGAATCGAAATTTTCTCTTGCAAAGCGCCTGTCTCTAGCTTTCCGATAGCATTACGTCCACCGGGCCAATTAATTTGCGATGTAAAGATATGTTTTGCCATTTTTATCTCCTCTATCCTATTCTTTTGTTCTTTTTGATCATACCAAAAATTTCCAAACATAAAAAGCTTCTGAATTTTTAAAATTTGCTAAAATAAAAATATACAGAAAGGAAGGGTTTGCAAAAACCCAATATATATAAATGAATAAAAAATTAGTTTTAGGTCTAGCCTTATTTTCTCTCACTTCTTTTGGGGTTTTGACCGCTTGCAGCAAAAAAGAAAGCGTTAAGCCTGAGCCAAAGGAAATTATCGTGGCCACAAATGCCAACTCAAAACCTAATACTTATATGGAGGATAATAAGTTAACAGGTTATGATGTCGAACTTGCACGCGCTGTTTTCAAAGAACTTCCTGAATACAAATTAAAATTCCAAGTCATTGATTTTAATTCCGTGCTTTCTGGAATTGATAATGGACGTTTTCAAATGGCTGCAAATGCTCTTTCTTGGACACCTGAACGTGCAGAAAAATACAATTACTCACTACCTCTATCTAAGTCAGCAACATCGGTAGCAGTTAAACCTGATTTACAAGTCAAATCTTTGAATGACTTAGCCGGTAAAACCACCGAAGTCTTATCTGGTGTTCAAGTCGCAACAATGCTGGAAAACTGGAACAAGGAAAATCCTGACAAAGCAATGAATTTAAAATATATGGACGCCAGCTATCCATTAGCTTCTTATGTTGCTGATGTTGACTCAGGAAAAAGTGACTTTGTGATTTACGATCAAATTTCCCTCACACAAATCATCCAGCAACATGCTTATAATTTAAAAGTCGAACCAATTGATTTAGGCGAGACAGATAAACATACAGGATTTAGCTATTTCATTTTTGGTAAGGAAAAAGAAGACAAAGACCTACAACAGAAAGTCGATAAAGCCTTGGTAAAACTTCAAGAAAATGGAACGATGAAAAAACTTTCTGAAAAATACCTCGGTGGCGATTTTACTCCTAGAGAGGAAGATATGAAAGATGAGAAAGATTAAAGACGCTACATATTGGGCAGAAAAAATCCGTGCTGGTCAAATCAGTGCTACTGAATTACTCCAAAACACTCAAAAAAAACTGGAAAAAATCAATCCGCAATACAATGCCGTCGTTGCCTATGACTTGCATCAGGCTCAAGCTGATTTATCAAAAACAGAAAACGGTTATTTCGCAGGTCTTCCCTTTCCACTAAAGATGCTGGGGCAAGATCATGCAGGACTTCCGTCAACTTCGAGTTCAAAACTTTTTGAAGACAATATGGCCCATTCAGACGATAACTTTGTCAAAGCTGCTCTTAAAGCTGGCTTAACGCCTTTCGGACAAACAAATTCTCCTGAATTTGGTTTTAAAAATATTACAGACTCAGCTCTTTATGGCGACACACGTAATGTTTGGAATACAGCTTATTACTCTGGTGGCTCTTCAGGTGGAGCTGCTTCCGCTGTAGCTTCTGGGATTTTCCCTATGGCTGGCGCCTCTGATGGTGGTGGCTCCATACGTATTCCTGCTTCTTTTTCAGGTCTTATTGGTTTGAAAATGACACGAGGTCTTATGCCACAGGGCCCAGGAAACTACCGAGGTTGGCAAGGTGCAGCAACTACTGGAGCTTTAACTATTTCTGTACGTGATACAGCAAGTTTTGTGGCCGAAATGCAACTTAAACAAGAAGCTGATCCTTATCAAACAGAGTTATTAGATAAGAAGGCACTGCATCATCTCACAGAACCAAACAAAGCTTTAAACATTGCTTATTCCTTTGAATCACCGGTATCGGGAATAATGCTTTCGGAGACTTCTAAGGCCGCCCTTCAAAAAGCCGTCGACTTTCTAAATGCTCAAGGTCATCAACTAACTGAGGTTTCTTTTCCTTTCGATGCTCGCCCTTTGATTCAAACATATTATCAAATGAATGCTGCTGAAACATATGCTATGCTTAAACCTTGGGAAATTGCTAATGACCGCAAGATAATTAACAGTGATGTAGAGCCACTAACTTATGCCTTGTTAGAAGCTGGTCGTAATGCGGATGCTGCTTCTTATGTTCAAGCTTTAAATAAGTGGGATAGCGCATGTGCCACATTGGATGAAGAAATTTTCAAAAATTTTGACCTCTTCTTAACGCCGACAACAGCCAAAACAGCCCCCAAAGTGGACGAAGAACTCATCCATCCTAACATTACGGAAAAAATGAAACACATGGAGTTATACGACTTTTCTGAACAAATCTCAACCATAGAACAAGCATTCGAAAACTCCTTAGCTTTCACGCCTTACAACTTTATCAGTAATCTCACAGGACAACCTGCCTTGTCACTTCCAATTTACTTGAAGGAAGAAACACATTTACCACAAGGTGTTCAACTTTGGGGCCAGAAAAACTCGGAAGTATTGATGCTAAGTCTCGCTTTACAATTTGAAAATAATGACCAGTTCATCTTACCTGAGTTTTATAACAATTGAGTAAAAATCAAAAAAGAACCAAAATATGGTTCTTTTTAGTTCCAAGTCATCAAAAACTCTTTTTCATTATTATCTTCATCTAAGCCTTCAGCCACTATTTTAAAGCCTTCCCTTTGGTAGAAACGAAGAGCACCTTCATTTTTCTGGTAAACTTTTAAAGAGAGCGTTTGACTTGAAGCTTTAATATGCTGTAAAAGTGATTTGCCAATACCTTTAGACTGCTTGCTATTACTCACAAAAATGCCTGCAATATATTGGTCAATCAAACCGACAAAAGCAATGATTTTTTGGTTTTCTTCGTAAACATATATTTCAGCATCTTTCATAGCTTCTTCAACAGCTGCAGCTTGTTTCAACCAGTATTCACGCTTGATGAACCGATGATTAGCAATATTAACTCTCAGCCAAAGCTCTACAACTTTTTGCAGGTCTTCAGCCTTCATTTTTCTGATCATGCTTCTTCTCCTCTCACTTCATCTTAACACAATTTATGTTTCTTTCAACAAAATAAAAGTGACCAAACACTGTGTTGAGCCACTTTTTTTGACAATAGATTGTTTAAGTTTTATTGACATAATTTTCAATCTGCTTATCTGGAATTACCCACGGAATCATACTCAAGATTGTTGCCACTAATGAAATCTGAGCTACAGGCAGTAAAACGGTCAGTAAAATTCCGACCATTAAAATGAGGATGGAGAAACCGCCTTTCCAAACCCAATGCATGTCCTTTAGTTTATAATTTCTCGATTTAAAAATTTCGTAGCTTAAGATATTGAAAATAATATCAATAAATAAGTTATTTACAGCATAAACAATCTCAGGCGTTTTTGAACCTGAAAATTCAGACAGCCAGTTTGTGGTAAAGGGAATGAAACTCATAAAAAATAAGAGCACGACATTCCACCACAGAATTCTTCCTGAAACACGTTCAGCCAGATGGAAAAGGTGATGATGGTTATTCCAATAGATGGCCAACAAGTAAAAACTTGCAAGATAGGTTAAGAAAATAAATCCCATATCAAATAAGTCTGTCCAATTTGGACCTTTAGGAATGCGCAGGTTTAAAACCATAACAGTAATTAAGATGGCGACAATTCCATCTGTAAATGCAGATAAACGTCCACTTGTCATTTTGTTTCTCCATATATTATTATCGCCAAGCAGGCGGGAATTTATTATTTGCTCAATTCAAAATAAAGCGCAGCAATATTTCCTTCAAATTCGCGGTTTTGACCATCAATTTCGAGTTCTAATACTTTCGCTGAATCTTCTAAAGCAGGAATTTCACGATTTTGGAGGAGAACAAATTCTTCTACGTTATCGAATTCTTTACTTTCTTGACGGCCGTTAAGATGTTGTACTTTAATTTTCATGATTTTCTTCTTTCTTTTTTTTAAAATGAACACCTTGCTTTTTATAATAGCGCAAGAGTTCTTGACGTTTTGCTTCATAACGTGGCGGTAAAGCTAAATCGCTTCCCAAATCTTGAATTGATTCATCCAGAGTAAAGCCTGGAGTTAGGGTCGCAAACTCAATCCTTACACCGCCTGGCTCTTTAAGATATACCGATCGAAAATAACCACGATCCGCATATAATTCTCTCTCATAACCTAAGCTTAGCGCTTTTTCCCATATATTATCGAGCGCTTTACTGTTAGGAACTGCAAAAGCGATATGGTCAATTGACCCTCTCCCCCAGACTCGTTTGCCTTCTTTAGATGTTGCGGGAAGAAGCGTAATACCTCCCTCACTCCCAAGTATCTCTTGGAGAAAGAGCCTTGTCTGCTCAAGATTTGAGCTGTAAAGACGACTCCCCCAGAGCCCTGTGATTTGGAAAGCTGCAGGTACATCTGACAGCACATTGATGTGGGCATCTTGATTTTGCTCTTCTACTTCGATAAACTCAAGTAAAATCTTGTCAAAATCAAGAACCTGTAAAGTATTGTCTGTGTGTTGATATTCTAAGCCGAACTTCTTAAAACGTTTCGCCCAGTATTCAGTAGAATCCTTAGGAATTTTGAATTGGATACCGGACAAATAGTCACTACAGTTCCAGGAGTCCCCATAAAATCACCGTAATACACATGTCGCATATAGATATTACCTTGATTAATAGAGTTTTTCACCAAACGCAAGCCTAAAATATTAACATAAAAATCAAAATTCTGCTCAAAGTCAGCTGTAAGTAGAGATATATGATGTAGTTCCATATGCCCGCCTCCTATGTTTACAATTGTAAACCTATCTTTTTGATATGTCAAGAATAAATGTTGAGAAGAACGTATAATAAAAACACTTGAGAATATTGCTCAAGTGTTTTTTTAAATCACAAAGAATATTGCGAAATATTCTTTTATAATTCAGCCAAAGCCAAGTAAAAGGCACCTTTGGTTGAGGATACTTCTTCTGTTATGATAGAGGCTGTTGGCACAAATTTCTTTACTTCTTGTATAAATGTTGTCTGCACTTGAGGTATTTTCAAAAGGACAGAGCCCTTTAAGGCAATGCCTATGTCTTGGGGCCGATCTAATTTGTTATAGTTATCAATTGTTATCTGTGCCAAAAACTGTCCTGCTTCTCTCAGAATATTTTGAGCTGTAAAGCTGTCCTTATTTGCTTCGGCAACAATAATAGGTGTCAGTGCTGCAAGTTCTTTCTTAGGTGCGCCGTAGACAAATCGTTTTATTGCGAATGAATCAGGAAGGTTAAGATAATGGAGAATCGCATTTGAAAGTTGGGATAAAGGTTTCCCTTGGTCTTCGTCGTTTGCCATCTTTTCAATAGCCTGAAGAGCAATCCAATATCCAGAGCCACGATCGGCTCCGATCAGATGCCCCCAACCACCAGTCATTACTTGCTTTTCTCCTCTGTGACCAAAACTGACAGCACCTGTCCCTGCGATTGTCAAAATACCATCACCCTTAGGGAAATAGGCCGCATGTGCGATACGTGCATCAGTCTCTATCCGGATAGGAACTCCAAAGGATGATAAAGCTTGCTGAAGCTCTGCGTTATATTTTCCTGAACCAACTCCAGCCACACCTAAAGAAAGGGCAACTAACTCCGCATCAGGTAATACATTCAAGCACCTTTTGATGGCTTGCTGAATATGCTGACAAGCTGCTGCAAAATCAATCAATACATTTCCAAAGGAAGAATATGCCTGCGCTATAGAATTTCCATCTCTATCGTAAGCTACAGCTTCTGTTTTTGTTCCACCAGCATCCACGCCAATAATAATCTTCATATCTTTCAATTATCCTTTAACTTGAAATTGAAAGTTTTCCCAAGCTTGTAAATAATTCAAAAGAAAGATTTCTTCTTCCCGGATTCGGGCAACTACATTTGTTTTACCTGAATTTTTCATGTCCTTAAGTGCTATGTTCAGCTCTCCTTTATATTGACCATATGTTTCGTTCTCAATGATAATGTCACCCCGTCTAATATCACGTGTATTTCCTTTAGGGAAGGCTTCAGACTTGTATTTTACCCGTGATTGCGTGGAGCGAATCATATACTCAGAAATATCACCACGGTAAAAATGCGGCTCTTCTTCTACAATCACACGCTCTAACTCTGTAATTGCTTCGTCAAGCTCAATACCAAAAGTCATCATCTGACGGTTGAGAGCAGCAAGCTTTTGTATCTCCGCTTCTGAAGCATAAGCATTGCCAATAATAATATCGTCAATCAAACCCTGTAGCTGATAAATGCTGGGCTTGAACTTCGATGGGCAAATCACCGTGCATCTCCAGAGTTGCCAAACCTTCCATCACTGGCCAGGGACCATAAGTTGCATCGTGAGAATTAACAAAAGCTGCCGTCTGAATGTAGTTTTCCTTATACATTTTTGAGCATTTGACAAAGAAATCATAAGAAAGCCCTGAGAAACGCTTGGGATAAAAATTATGACAGCCGACTAAAAGGTCGCGATTGGGTACATGACTTAAAATATTTTCCATATACTTTGTCGCATTGGACATATTGATCTCGATTTTGAGCCCATAGGGATTGTAAGTCATCAAGGCTTCTTCTTTACCTGTAAAACCTACATCTAGACGTATCCCATGCGCACCCATCTCCGCAAAAAATGATAAATCATCATATGAGATCCCCAACTCATCAAAAATACGTGGTGCAATATCAACCGTCACTTCAAAATTTTTGCTTCTGGCATAGCTTATCGTTTCCTTAAAATTCTGTAAAATTTCTTCCTTTTCGCCATTGACGGACAATAAACAGGTAAAGATACGGCTAAAGCCATATTTATGGGCAAGGTCAATATAACCCTTATCTTGTTCAAGTGTACTATGTTCTGGATAAATCGAGATTCCTAATCGTTTCATATGTTCTTCCTTTTAAAATTAATTCAAACTGTTCACTTCGTGAATATCTTTGCTGTCATATGTATTTATATTTTTCTTATTATAGATGGTCATAGCCCGTTCAATCGCATGTCGTGTCATTTCAAAGAAAACCATTGCTGCGAATACCGCAAAAATGATAAGAGGGGTTTTTAGTAGCACAAGGAAACTTGGGAGCAGTAAAATACCAATTGCCAGAGCAAGCATGCTCATAATCCCCCAAAACCAACGGCTTCGCAAATATTTATTTTTAAAGTTTTCTGCTTTGATAGAGAAATGGCGCGCGCGAAGGATAACAATTACTGTAGCGATAAAAAAGAGAATCGAATATAACATAAGTCTATACAATTTCTATATGTGAACTTTTATTTAAATAATGAGCACTTAAATCTAAGCTCCTTCAGTTTCAGCAGCTGCTTTCTTTTCTTCTTCAAGCATTTGCTTGTCATACATTTTTACAAATGGATAATAAATTAAGCCAGCAATAAAGAGGTTGACTAAAACAAGAATAATTGCACGCCAGTCATTCCCCGTTGCCATATAAGCACCAATTGGAGCAGGTAAGGTCCATGGCACATTGGCCACAAAACCATTTACCAATCCTAATCTGACAGCACTGTAAGAAACAATCGTTAAGATTATGGGATTCAAAACAAAAGGAATCGTAAAGACCGGATTCATCATCAAAGGCATACCGAAGATTAAAGGTTCGTTGATATTAAATAGCCCTGGTACAAAGGTCAGTTTTGCCATATCTCTCAGATATTTGGCACGACAAGTAAAGAGCAGGAAAACAAGAACCAATGTTACACCCGCACCGCCCATTGTGACAAACCATTGATAAAATTGCTCTGGTGCGACATAAGGAAGTTGTGTCAACGGAGTTCCATCTGCCATAGCAGCCATATTTGCATCGAGCATCATAAGCCACATCGGACGAACAATGGAGCCGATAATGTTCATTCCATGAACACCAGCCGCCCAAAGCAAATGGATAAAAATCATAGGTAATAAAGCACCAAACATATTATTGCCCATCAGATCAGCAATTGGATTGAAAATGCTCATGATAAAGGCATTAATATCAAAATTGAGCATTACACGTACTATCCAGAGAAAGATAATAATAAATCCTCCTGGTAATAATGCTCCGAATGAACGACCAACTGCTGGTGGTACTCCATCAGGCATTTTAATCGTGATATCCCATTTGATGAAGAAACAATAAATTTCCACGGCGAAAATCTTTGTTAGAATCGCAGAGAACATTCCTGCACCACCTAAGTATTGCATAGGCAGGACCCAACCAATCGCCGCTTCGCCTGCTTCAGTCAGTACAGTATCGACATTTAAAGGGATTGTTAAAGTCAAAAAAGCTGCTAATGAGAGAACGCCTCCTGTGACACCATCTAAATCATAAGACTTAGCCAAAGAATCCCCCATGGCAAAAGAGGCATAGATTGCCATTAAACCCATTGTAATTCGAAAAGGAATTGTTAAGTTGGCTATATGTGGTGCTAACCATTCCGCCACAGCCGGAATCGGAAAATTGGCGAAAACCATTATGAAAGAGCCTATCAGGATAAGGGAGAGTGTAGAGATAACCCCGTTACGTATAGCAACCATATGGCGTTGCATCCCAATTTTGGTCATAGGTGGCATCAATCTTGTTTCAATCCACTTGAGAAATTTTTGCATGTTTACTCCTTTAAGTAAATTTTATTTCATATCAACTGTAAATCCAGCTAATAATGATCACTTGTTTAAATAAAATATGCGCACGTTCATCGGCTCAGCCACTAGCGATTGACTCCTTCTTTTAGGAAATCAGCAAAACGTACATGTCTATTCAACAGAACAACATTTCTTTGAATACCCTTTCATTATATATTAATTGAAATTATATTTCAATTAATAACCAAGATTGCACTTTTTTATCTCTGGATGACATTTTTAATAAAAAAGCTTTAACCCTCTTGTTAAAACTTTCTCTTCTATAGAAATTACCTTCATCCAAAAAAAAGTAACTCACCGCCACAGATAAAGCAATCAGGATAATATCATGAACAAATAATCCAATAGTCATCTTTTTATGTTTGCTCTCCAACTTTTCAACTCTGTCTTTTAATTTTTCTGTTTCCATCGCTTCTGTTTATTTCTTTAGACTACATCGGCATAACTTATAGTAATATTCTTTAATTCTACTGTCTAAATAGATAGAATTAAAGTGTTGGCCCATCCCTGAGACATCCACATTTGAGCACAATTAAATTTTTGATGTTATCTCTTCTTCTAAGGTTTATTTTTTAGGATGAAAAACAATTAAACACACAGAAACCCTAAGCAATCTATTGCAGATAGATGTCATAAATTAAGATATACAATGCAGTAATTGTCATTCGTATCTCACAATTTGTATGGAAACGATGCACTTTTTAATTTTGTGAATAAACCGGCAAATTCTTGCTTTTTATTTTTTTTTAAGTTAGAATTAAAGTGTCGAGGTTTGCGAGCGATTTCATAACCACTCTCAAACTCAATTCAAATTTATTATTTAGGAGAATCTAAATGAAAACCACTAAATTGGCTTCAATCGTAACTTTGTCAGCAGCTTCAATCTTCTTGCTTGCAGCATGTGGCAACAACAATGACTCAGCAAACGGCAACAACGATGCGAAAACTGAACAATCTGACAGCAGCAAATCAGCTGATGCCTTCACAGGAGCAACTGCTGGAGCAAACAGTTTCGAAGATTTACAAAAAGGATTGTCTAAAAACGGTTCATGGTTGGCAGCAATCACAAAAGACATGGATGCTTCAGGTAAAACTTTGACTGTTGAGGGTGTTTATGCTAGCAAAAACCAAATCGCACGTAAATTTGCAGCTTACGCACAAGATGCTGATCACGTTGTGACTGACCGTTACACTTTGACTGTTGATAAAGTTGAAGTAAAATCACCTGGTTTCAAGCTTTCTAATGGTACAATTAAAGGTGATGTAGCTGTCTTCGCACCTGGATTCGGTGCACAAAGCGGTAAAGGTGTTGAAGGTAAAGCAACTATCGACGGTAACTTGACTTTTGCAAGTCAAGACCTCATGGATGCTTATAATAAACTTCCTGAAGAGCAAAAACCAAAAGTAACAGGTGAAACTAAAGTTGTCGAAGGTGAAGTTCTTGAGTTCCCTATGGGTGCAATCACTATTGGTGAACACGGTGAAGTAACTCACGAATTTGAAGGTAACGGACCTGATACTCAAACTGGTGCAACAACTGGTACAGATGCAGCTGATGTCTTAGCTTCAGGCTTGAGCGCTAAAGGTGCTTGGTTAGTATCTGGTAACTCAGATATCGATGCGGCTGATAAAGACATCACTGTTGATGGTATCTTCATGAACGAGAGCGGCCAAATTCAACGTACATTGGCATTGATCGCCCAAAACGACAAACACCAAGTCACAGATTCATTTACTTTGACTACAAAACGTTTGATCATTAAATCACCTGGCTTTGACCTCGAAGGTGGTAACATTAAAGGTGATGTTTACGTTGCAGAAAATGCATCAATCAAAGCTCGCGATATGAAAGGTACAGATGGCAAAACAATCCCATCTGAAATCAATGGTAACCTTTACTTCGCAACTCAAGAACAATTGGACGCATACAAAGAATTGGATGCCGCTAACCAATTTAAAGTTTCTGGCGAAGTTGCTGTGAAAACTGCTGAATAATTAAAAATAAAAGATCTCATAGGAGGTCTTTTTTTATTTCAAATATACTATATAGCTAAAAAAAATCATCCTGATAGTTTGGAATGATTTTATGCTCTATATTGAAAGTAAAATATCTCATGGTTTAACATATGCAAAGCCTGAGTTCTGTTTTTGGACGAGTTCCACAATACCAGCGGGCACAACTGTACAACCTTCTTGTAGGCTTTCTACTTTGTATCCTCTCATGTTTAAAGAATTTTGGCAAACGGCAACTTTGACGTCTCTTTTGAAGACTTCCACAAGATCCACTGGTGAGGACTTCAGTACCATTTCTACTGCTTCTCCATTTACTAAAATCTCAATCTTGCCTGGTTCTTTATTCTGAGTGAGCCATTCTTTGAGATTCTTTACGTTAGAGAGGAGTGTATTCCATTTGTTGTTTTCATCAATATGCAGAATAACTTGTAACATCTTTATGTCTCCTATTAGATATATTGGGCAGTAAGTGAAGCTGAGCAATTTCGTAACCCAGCTGGCGGTCCTGCGTAAATCACTTGGCCACCAGCTGAGCCACCTTCTGGACCTATATCAATAATCCAGTCCGCCTGGCGAATGATATCTAACTGATGTTCAATCACGACCAAGGTATTGCCTTGGTCAACAAAATGTTTCATAATCTTCATCAGACGGCTAATATCAGACAGATGCAGACCTGTTGATGGTTCATCCAGAATAAAAAGATTTCCTTTTTGATAAAACTCATTAGCCAACTTCAAGCGCTGACGTTCACACCAGATAAAGTACTCGTTGGCTGTCCCAATGTCAGATAACCAAGTCCTACTTCGTTCATAGCTTTTATTTTTTTCTTAATCGCTGGAGCAGACTTGAAAAAATCCAAAGCTTCTTCAATCGTTAAGTCTAGGACTTCCGTAATATCTTTTCCTTGATATTTAAAGGCTAGAGCTTCCATCTTGTAACGTTTCCCCTGACAAACTTCACAGGTTTGTTTCACTGTTTCCATAAATGCCAAGTTAGATTCGATATAACCTCTACCTTCACAAGCGGGGCACGCGCCTTCGGAGTTGTAGCTGAATAGACTAGGCTTAACTTCATTCACTTTTGCAAAGGCTTTTCTGATGTTATCCATAATGCCTATAAAAGTCGCTGGATTCGAACGGCTGTTGGCAGCTAGACTTGCTTGTGTCACCATAATAGCTTCTGGATAAGTTGATCGTAAAGAATGCTCTACAAGTGTTGATTTTCCTGAACCAGCTACACCGGTCAAAACGGTGAGAAGCCCTTGAGGAATATCAAGATGTTCATTTTTAAGGTTGTTAGCGTTTGAAATTTCTCCTTGATAAAAGTGAACTGGATGTCTTGGTTTTTTGTTAATGGTTGTCATCTTAGAAAGATATTTCCCCATTAAACAATCAGACTGAAGAAGCTGCTCATAGCTTCCTTCAAACATGATCTCACCACCATGTACACCAGCACCAGGTCCAACTTCTATCACCCAATCAGCAATTTTGATGACATCCGGATCATGCTCAATAATAAGCACAGTATTTCCTTTATCTCGCAGCTTTGTAAAGATGCTATTAATACGAGCCACATCCCTCGGATGCAGACCAACAGAGGGTTCATCAAAAATATAGAGCATATCCGATAGCGCGTTATTTAAATGCTTTACTAATTTTACACGCTGAGATTCTCCACCAGATAAAGTCGTCGTTTCTCGATCAAGACTGAGATAACCTAACCCAAGGTTGATCAGATGATCAATTTGTTGTTTAAGGTGTTCTGTTCCCTCGTGTGGAGCCAGAACATCACTTAATTCTGTCAGCTCTATACTCATCAAATCCGCAAAGCTATGTCCGAACCAACGTACCGCTAGTGTTTCTTGGTTTAAACGTTTCCCTTGGCAAACTGGGCAAAGCGCTTCATGCGTATAAGTTGCAAGTGTCTTTTGGGCACCTGCAGACAAGTCACCTTCTTTCTGCAAGAAACCACGATTAAACTTGTCAACTATTCCCTCGTAGGTAAGGTTGTATTCGCCCATTTTGATTTTGCCGACTTCTTTGCCGTGATAAAGGCGATCCAGCTCCTCTTCTGTATAATCTTTCAATAATTTTTCACCATCAAAAAGACCATTCTCTACATACATTTTGATGATTTTTTGGTAAGGCTTAAAAAGAACTGCACCATTATTAAGTGAGCGTTCTTTATCAATAAAAAGCTCCATTTTCAACTCTAGTTTTTTACCAATACCTTGACATTCTGGACACATGCCCGCTGAAAGATTAAACGAAAAATGGTCTGCTCCAAGCTGGGGGCTTCCTCCACCTGCAAAAAGTTGACGAATAACAGGTGCAATATCAGTGATTGTCGCAAGAGTCGAGCGCGCATTGCCCCCTAAAGTTTTTTGGTCAATGACGATGGAGGCCGGAAGATTTTCAATCCGCTCCAAATCAGGACGTTCATATTTGGGTAGAAACTGTCGAACAAATGCAGGCAAGGTTTCATTTAAGAGGCGTTGTGACTCATCGGCAAGAGTATCAAAAACAAGGCTTGATTTCCCAGAGCCTGAAACACCAGTAAAGACTGTTATTTTCTTCTTGGGGATTTCAAGCGACACATTCTTTAAATTATTGACCTTATCTGCAATGACACTAATCGTATCAGGCATCGTTTTCTCCTTCTTCATAAAGTCCGTAGACAAGAGCCTGCAAACTATAAAATTCAATTTTTGGGGGTTGCTTAAGTCCTATTTTATCATTTTTTTAGTTGTTTTTATCTGATTTTCAAAGCTTTTTATTTTTAATTATAATATTGATGCTTTCTCGTATAAATGAATTACAAATCATTAGTAAACTACACGCACATTGTGTACAATAAAGAATAGAAAGTGAGTGCTATTATGGACATTTCAATTAATCTTTTTGTGCAAGATATTAAGCAATCTATAAAATTTTATCAAAATGTTTTCGGAGCAAGCATACAGGATGGATGTCATTTTAAAATAGAAAATTATCCCTTTGCTTTAGCTGAAGTAAAAGAAAACACCCCGAAATCTCGAGGCGGTGTTGGTCTTTGTCTGCAAATCTATTTGAAGGATATTGACAACATTTTAGTGCTGGCATTTGACAATGGTGGACAACTGGTTGCTCCCGGTACGCCTGAAAACCCTTTTTTCATTGCTCATGGCCAGCGTGTCATTAATATCGAAGATCCCTCATGCCATATCTGGTCTGTGACAGAAATATGAAAGTAAACTCTCACAGCACTCAAGCAAGAAGCTCCAAACAGTTATTCAAGTCCTACTTTATAGCGATAATCATAGTCTGTGGCACCACGGTTATAGGGCGCTGAGACAAGCACGGCTTTTGTGCGTACTTTATGATTTTTAATGGCTGCAATGGTTTCCGGTTTGTCATCATAGAACCAATCAATATCCAATCCAATAATTAACGGCAGTTTCTCCTCAGTAAAATAAATTTTGTCATAATAAATACCGAAACGATTAAGCGATTCTATCGTTTCTTTAGCATAAGAAACATGACGTGCTGTAATCAGTACTATTTCTGCTCCGTTCAAATGTTCTTCTGCCAAATCTTCGACCATATTGCGATTTGGTGTACTTTCTCTGATAATTTTTCGCTGAATGTCTTCATCCATTGTTGCATAATAAATCAAGTCATAGTCAATAGCTTCCATCGTTTCAATATTTAAGTTAGTGCCCAATTTTTGATTGGTATATTCAATGGCTTTCTTCATAGAAAAAATTACACCATCAAGATCATAGCCCATCACTTTACGGCGCGGGAGATAACGCACTTGACCAGTTTCATCACGTAAAAACTGCATGGTAACATTCACCCCCTCAATCTCTTCACCTGGCAGCTGATGCTGTGGTGCTAACTTGGACTCTTCCATTAGTAAAGAAAGTAATTCTTCCTTAGGCAAGTTGTATTTATCAATCATATGCACTCCTCTTTGTATTCGAATCAGTTTCTATTATAAATCTAGTATAACAAAAATATAATTTCTCACGTAAAAATACAAGGGAATACTTGTGCCAACTCACTACATAACGATATAAAAAAACAGCCAATAATGGCTGTTTTTTTATTGCAATCTTATCCAAAATATTGGAAGCTTGCATCTAAATTGAACTTAAATGATTATTTAAGTGTGATTGAAGCACCAGCTTCTTCCAATTTAGCTTTGATTTCTTCAGCTTCTGCAGTTGCAACGCCTTCTTTGATCATTGTTGGTGCGCCATCAACGAGTTCTTTAGCTTCTTTCAAGCCAAGACCAGTGATTTCACGAACAGCTTTGATTGTAGCAACTTTTTTGTCGCCTGCTGCTGTCAATTCAACGTCAAATGAATCTTTTTCTGCTGCAGCTTCGCCGCCAGCAGCTGCTACTGCTACAGGAGCAGCTGCAGTTACGTCAAATTTTTCTTCGATTGCTTTAACGAGCTCAGAGAGTTCGAGGATTGTTGCTGTTTCAAGTTCAGCAACGATGTTTTCAATGTTCAATGCCATTTTGATTCTCCTAGTAAATTTTAGTTTGTTGCGTAAATCCGCCGATATAAAATTTGCTTACTGTCATTCCATATGGAATTAAGCAGCTGATTCTTCTTTTTCTGCAACAGCTTTGACTGCGAGAGCCACGTTGCGGACAGGTGCTTGAAGCACTGAAAGAAGCATAGAAAGAAGACCGTCGCGGCTTGGAAGAGATGCAATAGCTGCAACTTCTTCTTTGCTTGTAACTTTTCCTTCGATAACACCAGCTTTGATTTCAAGTTTGTCTGCTGTTTTAGCAAACTCGCTCAAAATTTTAGCAGGGGCAATAGCATCTTCGTTTGAGATAGCTACTACTGATGGGCCTACGAAGCTGTCGTTCAAACCTTCGAGTCCAGCTTTTTCAGCTGCACGACGCAAGATTGAGTTTTTAACAACTTTGAATTCCACACCGGCTTCACGCAACTCTTTACGAAGTTGAGTGTCTTGTTCTACAGTTAAACCACGTGAGCTCGCAACAACGATAGATGTCGCAGCTTCGAATTTTTCTGCAAATACGTCAACCAACTCAGCTTTCTTAGCAATAGTTGCTTCGTTTACTTTGTAATCGCTCATTTGTTTACCTCCATTTTATTTTGTTCGTAGGAATTTTTACAAATAAAAATCCCCACGACCAAAAGACATAGAGAGTTCAATCATTGTTTAAAATGTTTGTCCTCGGTTGGATGCTTATGACTTATGTCCCCAACTGTCTTCGGTCAGTCCTTTTCAGAACTTCTATTAGTATATCAGATGTTTTTAAAAAATGCAAGGGAAAAATTAATAAAAAAACAAAAAAATGACCATTAACGAAGTCATGATCATTTTCTCTTTCAGTTTGCCCTGAGTTATAGGCTCTATTTTTCTGTTTAAGCATTAATAAATTTGATGGCTTTTGATCCTCGGAGGGCCCAATACAGTAAAGCAAAGCTTCCTGCAAAAATGAGACCTTGTAGAATATTAAAGACAATAACAGCACCAATATAAGCTGAAATACCACCAGGAAACATTGTTGCGATATCAAAATTAGCAAACATTGCGTAAAGGGGTATAGCGTATACATAGTTAAGTACTACCTGCAAGACAGTCAAAGCCAATGTCCCCAAAATGGCTGCCATAATATAGTTACGCAAGCTAAACCTGTGACGGAGAAAGAACCAAAGTACCAGCACAAAGACAGTAACTGTCAAAATATTCATTGGTAAACCAATATAGGTATTCACTCCGTCACTATTTAAAAGTAACCACAAAAGCGAACGAATGATAAGAATAGCAAAAGCACTGCTTAAGCCAAGCATAAATAGTCCAATCAAAATGGGCAAGATTGTGAAGTCAATCTTTAAAAAGCTTGCACTTGGCACCAAAGGAAATTGGAACATTGGGTAGGACAGTACAAAAGAAATTGCACTGAGCATTGCGATAAGTGTGAGTCGACGTGTTTTTGAATTTGACACGAAAAAACCTCCAAAATAGAAAATAATATTTCTTCATTTTGAAGGGAGTTTTTGAATATTGACGAAAACGGACTCAACCCAAAAAGAGCTGGTCTTATTTCCTATTCTTCTCCCATCCAGACTTTACTGTCGGTTGTGGAATTACACCACATCAAGCTTTTCAGCTTCGCGGACTTTAACCGCCGGTCCCGAATTTCACGGTGCCCTGAAGATACGTTTATTATATCACAAAAAATTATTTTTGGTCAAAAAAAAGATCGCTCACACGCTTTTTTATTTTCCTTTTCTTCTTTTACGAAATTCAAATAAATCGTAAAGGAAGGAACGGTGATCGCTTGCTAAGGCATATTCTTCCAAAAGATTAACGGTTTGGCGTAATTTTTTAGCTTCATTAAGCGCAATTCGTCCTGTATGCTCATATTCGAAAATCACCTTACGCTCTAAATAATAGGCTTCCATCAATTCTTCTATATTCGTCAATTCTGTAGCTACACGAAATCCATTAACATAGTTCCAGTTACCTTGAGCAATATGCTCTGCTTGACGGAAGCGTTCTGCTTGGAGAAAGTCAACAAGTTGTGCATTATAGATTGTCCCTAAATTTTCCAAAAGTTCAAGAACAAGTTCTGTATTATCTAAATAAAGATTGCTAATCTCTTGGCGCGTTTCTTCCATATCTTCAACTTTTGGACGGGAAAGTTGGAAGTCAAAACGAGAAATACGTGTTTTTAAAACTTTCAAAGCACGCAAAGTAACCACTTGGGCAAACTGGATACTCGAAACCAAGTCATGTGCCAAATCTTGCTCCAAAGTATGTATGTAGCGATGGTAGGTGCGATAAGTACGCATCGAGATTTTTTCTTTCTCTAGCGCATCTTCAAGCCCTTCAATTTCTACACGGATAATTAATAATTGCAAGGTGTTAAAATTTTCTGTAATTCCAGCACTTTCTTGCTCTACAATGAGCTTCTGAATCCGGTTTTGATAATCAGCAATCACAAGGTGATAGCCATTTTGCGCTTTCTCAGTAATTCTTTCCCGTAATTCTTGCACAACGTCACCTAAAATTGCGATAACTGCCAAATTATTGACCGTGCGTTTTTTCTCAACTGCAAAGTAAGGCAAAGTCAGCAAGCTCACAAGAAAGCTTAAACCAGTAACTGAGGCGCAAAAAAAGATTAATAGATTGTTGGTATTATCCGCAAGCTGAGGTAAAAGAAGTATGGTCGCAATGGAAACCGTCCCTTTTGTACCAGAAAAAGTCAACAATAACAGTTCGCTCCAATAAGAGTGAAAGATTTCTCCCTTGTCTTTGACAGTCACCAAATAATAAGACAATAAGATTAAAAATCTTAGCAAAAATAGAGCAAAAGTCAAAAGTAGTACAACAAAAACCAGCCAAAAAACGGAATATGTCCGATCAAAAAGGAAAGGAAAAACAAGACTATGCAACTCAATCCCAAGGAAGATAAAGACACTTGAGTTCAACATAAACACAATCGTTTCCCATACACTATTTTTGACACGCGTCACTTGTGCATCAAACACAGTAGTTGGTCGAAAACCATTGGACTGGAAGATACCAGCAACAACAACGGCGATAATTCCCGAAACGTGCAAAACTTCGGCCAAAGCAAATGCTGCAAGCGGCATTACGAACTCCAGCATCAAATAGCCACTGACATCACGCGCATCGACATCATCAAGAATTTCTAAAATTTTATTTTTAAAAATCGAAAGCCCAATACCAATAGCAAAGCCACCTATAATGGACAGAATTAAATTAAGGGTCGCCTGTGGTAAAGAAAAAGTCCCTGTCACAAGTGCAAGCACAGCAATCTGGAAGGATACGATACCAGATGCATCATTAAAGAGTCCCTCACCCTGGAGAATATTCATGATTCTTTGAGGAAAAACAAAGCGGGTCGATAACGTACCCACAGCAATTGCATCCGTTGGGGCTAGTGCAGCTCCTAAAGCCAGACAAGCTGCTAAAGGAATGCTCATATAAAACAGATGTAAAATACCACCTAATCCAAGAGCAGTAACAAAAACCAGCGGGAATATAAGCACAAGTATCAAATGTCGGTGTTTAACAATCCGTTTCACTTCTGCTTCTGTACTCTCTCTAAACAAGAGCGGCGCAATAATGAAACCAAGGAAGAATTCCGGATCAACGTGAAGAAATTCTGAAATACCTCCAAAACCAAAAAGAATCCCTATGAGAACTTGCACTAAAGGCAAGGCTAACTTAGGGAAAATTTTATTGATAACATTTGAAAAAACTAATGCGAGCAAGAAAATGATCACATGAAGGATAGACTGAAGCATATAACTCCTTAAATATCATTTCTAAATCGTCTTTGTTTCTCTTGAATTTTCTTGTCCAACTTTGAACAGTCCTTATTATTCATGCGTAGACGACAACGTTTAAATTCCAGTTCTGCCAACTGACGTTTGATTCGTTCTCGTTTTGCAGCACTAAATTCATCTTTTTTAACATATTCTAATTTTTGAAGCATAAGTTCTTTTTTGTCAGCTAATGCTTCCAGATGATGCTGAATATTCTCACGTGAGAGAGCATCTGTTTGATTGGAGAGAGTGCTTTCCAAAGCTTCTCTTTTATTTTCAATTTCTGTTAAATGGGCTTCAATTTTTTTGATTTTATCTTCTTTTGATAAACTCATGAAAGCATTCATCTCTTGAGCTTCCTTATCTTCACTATCGCCTTCAAGATAAGTCTTTCGAAGCTGTTTTAAGCGTTCTTCAAAAGTCATTTCAGTCATTTCCGTACTCGTCCTTTTTTCATTGATTATTGTCTGAGATGCGCCACATTTTTTTAAAATCGTTTTGCTCAAACCTATTCTACTCTTTTTCCTAAATAATGCAACTTTCAAGCACTAATTTAAGCAAAAAAATAGAACAAGCTATTTCTCATAATGAGGCTTGTCTATAAAATAACCTTGTCGATTGTCGATTTTTAATTTATCGGCTAAATCAATACCTGCTCGATCTTCAACCTCAGTGATATCAATATTTTTGTTTTTTTCTCTAATCAAACGGACCCAATCGCCCATGTTGAGATCAAACCATTCAGAATCACTTTTCTTTTGAAATTTAGAAAGCGGGATTTTCACACCATAGATATCATTCAATAGCCACTTGATCTTGTGAAAGTATTTTTTACTTGGTTCGACTTTTTCTAGGATAACATGAACACCAATGTCTTGGCTTAACTTCAAATTCTTCTTGATCCTTGATTTCATGAGCCAGCCAATCTTGTCTGTCAACTCCACATTGATTTCAATCCGCAGTTCCATCGGATAGCATTCGCCTTTGACCCAGCGAATAAAGTATTCGTAACGTGGATCTGCAAGTTGTTTCAGGCTAATATTAATGGCTAAAAATTGTGACGGATAGTTTATTTTCACAAAACTTTTATGAAGCAGATAAATCACTTCACGTAAGGTAAATTTATCAATATCATCTGGGAAAACCCATTCTTGTTTTTCTACATCATACTTGCGGAGCAGTGCTTCTAAACCAGTTTTTTCTCCTTTATTATCAATAATTGTCTGAAAGTAAAATGTATAATTTTCAGCATCTTCCATTGTTTTAGGATAAATTCTGTTTTGTCGTTTCGCCCAAACATAGCTGGTTACAATTCCGAGCAAGCAGAGAAGAATAAAGATTATTGTCAACAGAAACATTACATCTAAAAGCATAGTTTATCCTTTCTTCAGGCTTTTCCTTGTAGGGCTGACCCAAGCACCAGCGTGTTCACTTTTACCAAAACAAGCCTTCATGGCTGGTATAAAAGTCGTGATTATCGTCAATGGATTGACCATCCAGAAAAATAACATATAGAGGGGAGCAAAAATAAAGTATTTGAATTTTTGTCCCTTACTGTCTAAGATTAGTGCGGCTAAAAGCTGCAAGGTGCCCGCTATAAGCTCGAAGGTAACAAAGATAAAGGACATCGCAAACCCATGCCAAAGCTGCTCATAATTACCTACAATAAGGAAATAGAGCATAGCCAAGATAAATATAATTGACGTAATGAAAAAGAAGAATGACCAAATGATGGAAAAAGTCGTGTCAATAAACATTGACAGAACATAACGGTACTTAATGGGATGCAAGATAAACTTCAGTGAGTTAGTAAACCATACTTCAGTACCTCCCTGAGCCCAACGTTTTCTTTGCTTATAGAGCTGCGAAAGGGTTTCTGGTACATTCATGTGAAAAATAATATCTGGGGCAAAACGCGGCGTCACACCATACATTAAGTGATCCCAAGCGATACTAATATCCTCTGTACTTCGGTCTTGTCTAAAGCCGCCAACGTCGATCAAAAACTGCTTTTTATACATGGTATTCGCTCCACTGTACGAGTACATTGAATCATTGATCGCGGTTTGGCTTCTTTTAATGACACCAACGATACTTGAAAACTCAACAGTTTGCGATTTTCCCATAATAGTCGTCCGGTTCTGCACATCCATATTGGCTGTAACCGCAGCTGTGTTGATATCGATTTCACTCATGAAATAGTTCATATATTTCATAAGCGCATCTCTTTCGGGGATTGTATCCGCATCATTACTTAAAATATATTCCCCCTTCGCAAAGTAAGTACCAATGTTAAATCCGTGTGCCTTTCCTTGATTTTTCAAGATATTAATAACACGCAACTTATCGTACTTTTCTTGTAAGTTTTGGAGAATAGGCAAAGTTTGATCGGTACTACCATCATTAATCACTAATATTTCATAGTTACTATAATTGAGCATTGTAGCTAAGTACTCAATCGTTTCCTCAATCATCACTTCTTTATTATGAGCAGGAATCATAATCGTAATCATCGGTTGCTCATCAGGTGCTAGTTCCACAAAATTTGTCTCTTTTCGCCCTTTTTTTAGGAAACGGTAACTCAAAGAGCCAAAAAATCAAAACAAAGCACCAATAACGGGATAAAGACACAAGATTATTAAACACACGGTGATAACCATTTGTAGACCACTATCCGATGTAAACATCTGGCCGAAAATATCAGATATCATAAGTATCAACCTCATCTTTACCTAGAACTTTTGAAAGCTCGTCATTTTTTAAATTCTTTTCTGGTAGAACTTCAAAATATTTTACATTATGACGGAATTCTTCTTCACCGAAGCGGTCCGCCATAAATTTCTTTCCCCTTTTTCTTCGCTCAATACTGGAGACCGAATCAAATGTAGGCCATTTTTCAATGACCGATTCCCTTCGGTTATTTTGAATAATTGTCATGCTCGCTGCATAAGTAAAGGTGATGACCACACAGAAAGCCAGCAGAATCAACAAAAATTTAATTTCCAAAACTCCTTCGGAAAATTTCCAAAAGGCAATGCCATACTTCCCATTTGAAGTCTTATATAAAAAGGATGCTATGGTAATAAAAGTCGGCACAATGAAGCACACCCAACCCAAAAGAGCGATGAGGAGTTGTTTAATTTTTAAAAGCCAATGTCCCTTTTCAAAGAACAGATCGGAATAACTGTAATTTTCTTCGGTTTGTTCCTTGTTTAATTCTTCCTTTTGCAATATCTGATATTCCTTTAATGTAAAAGCATACCTTCCTGTTTCCTACAACTTCAGTATACTTAAAAACTTTCTTAAAACAAAATGAAATAGACAAAAAAAAGAGAAAAATCAATTTTTTTTCTATTTAAAGTAAACTTGATTTTTCCCGTTTTCTTTTGCAATATATAAATGTTTATCAACACGATAGATGGCTTGGTCACGTGTTACTTTATCCGTAATTTCAACCACCCCGACTGAAATTGATGTTTTAATAGTGTTAGAACTCGCGTGAAAGACATATTCGGAAATTTCCTTGGCTATCTGCTCCATAATATCACGTACGACTTCTCCTTTGCGATTGCGAAAAAGAAGAAAGAATTCATCTCCACCATAGCGGAAAAGTTGCCCGTTTTCTCCTGTTTCTCTCAAATACTTTTTGATGAGCATACAAATTTCTTTTAATACATAATCACCTGAGCTATGCCCATAATGATCGTTAATGTGTTTAAAATTATCAATATCAAAAAAGACTAATGAAAATTTGGAAATCTGATCACTGGCGAGGATTTCATCCATCGTTTCTTCAAATTTTCTCCTATTATATACATTGGTCAGTGCATCAATATAAGTATATCGTTTGTACTTTGCATACTCTCCTACAATAGAAGAAATATCCAACAAAATAAACTTGGCAATCACAAGGAGTATAAATGTTTTCCAGAAAATTTCTAATGAATGTATCAAACTAAAAGCAAATTCGGAAAGGAATAAGAGCTGCACAGAAACAACCAGACTTAAACCTATCAGCATCATTTTACCATAACTTTGCATTACAGCTGTTTGATTTTTGGCAATAAAATAGAGCGTCAGCCAAAAAAGACCCAGAGATAAGGTAACTAATAAAATCGACTTCCAATGAAAACCATAGTTGTAAATATAAAACAGATAGAAAATAGTAAATAGCGGAAGCATTGCATATTCTATTTTTTCATAATGCGTAACAATACAATAATCGACTGCAATAGCAATAAAAATGAGCGAAATATCACTCAGTAAATAACCATAAGCACCATCCTGAGCTATTTCAATAAATAATAATTTTAAAAGAAAAATCCATAATGTAAAATTACTCGAATAGAACCAAAAGGCAGAGTAAGGATTTTCAGCGTATTTACTGCGATGGATGATATTTTTAGTGAGAAATATACCACCTAGGATTGCCGGAATCAAAAATAATTTGGCAAAAAAATAAGGCCCCAGTATTTCTTTGATAAGATCCATCATCTTCACCTCTATCCTTTTGATGAAAAAGAAAAGTGGCTTTTCTTCTTCTGCTTCTTACAATATATTATAATATAATAAATAATTTTATCTTTTCATATCGTTGCATAAAAGCAACGATATTCTTTATCGTCACGTATTTGATAACACTTTAATTTTTTGTTGCATTTTCTGATAGTATAGCTATAACTGCCACTATGAATGACTGGAGATTTTATGGTATATAAAAAATTTGGATATGTTTTTCGACAAATACGTGAGCAAAAACATATCTCCTTATCGGACTTTTCTTCTATAGGAATCTCAAAAGCCACCCTTTCTCGTTTTGAGCGAGCTGAAACCATGATGAATTTTGAAAAAGTCGTACAAGCTTTGCAACTAATGGGGATTGGGCTTGAGGAATACGAATACCTTTTAAACGATTATGCACCCAATGAATCAGAAGCCCTTTTAAAGGAAATCGAGATGGCTTTTCTTAAACAAGATAAAAAAGCACTTGACAATCTCTATAAAGTCGCTTTTGAAGCAGGCTATCCTTATATCTCCTTAGCAGCAAAAGCTTCATATACTGAATTAAGTTCAGAAAATATTGATACAATCACAGATTATCTCTATGATATCAAAGTTTGGGGCCAGATTGAGCTTTATCTATTTTACTTTACAATGAATAAATTAAGCATACGCGATATTTTATATATTCTTGACTTATTCCTCTTAGAAAAAAAGCATAAAATATTTAACTCCGTGAAATATCTGGAAATTTTTGTTTGTGCATGCTGTCGTGCTATAGCACTCTTAGCAAGCAAAGGCTACCAAGAATACAGTGCACATATTCTCAATCGGGTTGAATCACTAGAACTCGTACAATCGATGTTTTTGCGCAATCTCCTTAACCTCTCCAAAGGTTTCTGGACCTATCGTTTCAAAGATGAAAAGGCTGGAAATACGATGATGCTTCAAGCATTAAAAATATTTCATCAAATTGGTAGTCAAGAAATTGCCCAATATTATCAGCAACAATATGACATTCATGTAAAAAAAGTGAACGTGTGATTTAAGTCACACGTTCATTTCTTTTAATCCTTTAAATTTTTGACGGCTTCATCGATCGGAGTGACTCCACTGACCACTTCAAATTCTTTTCTGATGGTCACGTCGTTTACCAACGTTTCCAAAATAACTTTAGCCACATCTTCTCGCGGAATTCCTCCTGCTTCCACATGGCTTGCTAATGCTACCTTACCAGTACTTTCTTTGTCTGTAAGCATTCCAGGATGAATAATTGTCCAGTCTAACTCTGTTCGTGTTTTGAGCCATTCATCCGCATAATTCTTTGCAATCGTGTAAATCTTAAGCGAAGAATCTTCTTGAATTTGACGTGTAATTTCTTCTCTTCCCACTCGGAAAGTGCTGACCATAACAAAACGTTTGACCTTTGCTTTTTCGGCTGCCGTCATAATTTTAACCGCTCCATCTAAGTCAATCATAATTGTTTTATCCAATCCAGAACCACCTGCGCCGGCACTAAAAACAACAGCATCAACGTCAGACATTGCTGCAGCAAATTCTTCAATTGAATTATTGACAATATCCAAGATAATAGTTTCAATCTCTAATTGGTTAAAAAATTCCTGTTGTTCTTCTTTACGGATAACAGCTTTTTCTTGAAGTTTAGGATAGTCTTTTAGGTTTTTGGCTAAATGTTTCGCCACTTTTCCATTTGCACCAACGACAAGTACTTTCATATCTCACCCTGCTTTCTTTTTCTATCTTTACTAACATTCTACATCATCTTCTACTTGGATTCAAAAATAATTAACTTTCTACTATTTAATATAAAAGATAAAAACTGTCACTAGACAGTTTTTATCTTTTATAATGAATCACCGTTCCAAATAGAATTTTTCACGATAACATAATCGACTTTACGTAATGCATTAAGATCACGTCCACCGGCGTAAGAAATAGAGCTTTGGAGATCTTCTTGCATTTCTTGAAGTGTATCTTTCAATGCACCTTTGTGTGGCAAAAGAATTTTCTTTCCTTCAACGTTTTTGTGTTCACCTTTTTGGTATTCACTTGCTGAGCCAAAATATTCTTTGAAAAGTTTGCCATCTTGTTCAATAGTTTTACCAGGTGACTCTTCGTGAGCTGCAAAGAGTGAACCAACCATTACCATTGTTGCACCAAAACGAACAGACTTAGCAATATCACCGTGCGTACGGATACCACCATCAGCAATAATTGGTTTACTTGCTGCTTTTGCACACCAGCGTAAAGCTGCAAGCTGCCAACCGCCTGTACCAAATCCTGTTTTTACCTTAGTGATACAAACTTTACCTGGGCCAATCCCAACTTTCGTTGCATCAGCACCAGCATTTTCTAACTCACGGACAGCTTCTGGTGTTCCTACGTTCCCCGCAATAACAAAAACTTGTGGCATCAAACGCTTGATGAGCTGTACCATTTCAATAACAGAATTGGCGTGACCATGCGCGATGTCAATTGTAATATAATCTGGAATTGTTGCTGTTTCTGCCAACTCACGTACAAACTGACGTTCATTGTCTTTAACACCTACAGAAATTGATGCAATCAAACCTTGAGCATGCATTTTTTCAATAAAGTCTTTACGTGTACTTTCTTCAAAACGATGCATGATATAGAAATAACCTTGCTTAGCTAACATTTCAGCAATATTTTCATCAATAATTGTTTGCATATTTGCTGGAACAACGGGAAGTTTGAAAGTGTGATCCCCCAACTTAACTGACGTGTCTGCTTCACTACGACTGTTAATAATACACTTATTAGGGATAAGTTGGATATCTTCGTAATCAAAAACTGGAACCATTGTGTTCATAAGAATGCCTCTTTATTCATTTGTTATTACAGAATACCGACCGAGTTTCCGTTATGGACAACCTCGCTAGTTTGGCGATAAAAATCTCTGCAAACCAAACCTTCCTTATTTATTTTAACGCATATTGATAAAAACAAAAGAAAAAAAACTGATTTCATATCAGTTTTACATCTCATTGTTCGGTTTTCCCGAAAGTTTTCTTTTGCAGTCTTTTATTTCCTGACCAGTAAAGGAGGAAAAAAATTAATTCAAAAAGGATGACAAATAGAATAAAAGTGAACATAAAATAGTTCTCCGTCAAGACATTAATGATCGGATCTGTATCGGGATTGAAGAGCCAGGTGTCGTCTGGGAAAAAAATCTCATGGAAATAGATAAAAAAGTTATCAAATCCAATCAAGGCAGCAACCAAACCAATAAACAAAGGAGTTCCCATCACAAAACGTAGGCCATTATGATAGAGAATGGCTAAATGTTCTTTCAAAAATAAGATGAGCGCGGGACTCAGGACAAGCGCGAGTCCTAAAGCAAGCATAAAGAGCTTTTTCACATCCTTAAAATGCTGTAAAGCATCGGGAGACGAAGGAAAATCAGGCATCTGTAACACACTTTCAAATGGATTAACCAGATAAGTCATCAGAACATTAAAGTTATTTCTTAGTACTTCTGCTGAAAGTCCTGATATCTGGGTCAAATTTTCCAAATGAATATCTATGTAAAAGAGTGGGACAGCCAAAAGTAAAGTTAAACTTACTGCTGCTGCAATACCCCATAAAATAAGACTCGTGAAAATCAGGCGATCACGCATCTCAAACTTCCCAATGCTCTAAACTTGAAACGACATGGGTTGGTGGTATTGGAAGTCCAGGGACTTCTTCAGCTTTTGTAAAGCCTGTTGTAACAAGCAAACTGTCGATACCATTATCAATCCCTGTACGAATATCTGTCAAATAGTTATCACCAACCATTAAAAGATCTTCTTTAGGAATGCCCATTTTTTCCACCGCTTTTTCTGCAATAATCGCCTCAGGTTTTCCAATAAAGGTGGGTTGAACACGTGTAGCTGCTTCAATCATTTTAACCAAAGAGCCCGCTCCTGGCAAAAGTCCTCGTTCGCTTGGAAGGTTCAAATCAGGATTTGTTCCGATGAATTTCGCACCTTTATGTATAGCAAGAGTTGCCAAAGCAAGCATTTCATATGTCAAGTCAGAATCCAAAGCAACAACAACATATGCTGGATTTTCACGATCCTTTTTATAGCCTGCTTCATAGATTGCTTCTTTTAAGCCATCTTCACCAATAATATAAACAGTCTTCTCCAAGCCTAAATCGTTCATATAATCGACTGTAGCTGCACTTGCTGTATAGATAGTTTCTAAAGGTGTATCAATATTAAACTGTGTAGCCAAACGTTTTTGGACCACTCGTGGGGTTTTTGTCGTATTATTTGTTAAAAACAGATAAGGAACTTTCGCTTCTTGCAAACGATGAACAAAGTCTTCCCCTGCAGGAATACGATGATTGCCCATATAAATCGTGCCATCTAAATCAATCAGATATCCTTTATATTTTTTGTAACCTTTTCTCATTTTCGTTCATTCTCCTCGCTTATTTTTGACCACTCAATCTCAATATTAGCATTATCTACACCATCTTTCCTAATAATATGGCAAGTGGTGTCTCCTTGAAATTCAAAAACAGGATGAATAAACTCATGATTGCCATAAAGGAGTTCGTGATTATAGCGAATATATATTTTTTTAGGTTCGTATGCCATACGGAAATCATAGTCCAACTGATCAACAGCCCAGTCGAAATATTTAGCATTGTTCACATGTCCATTCATATCCAGATCAGAGAAACGAATTGGAAAAGCTAGGCTGCATTGCGCTTGATCAGACAAGGTAAGATATTTGTGAGGACGAACAATTTTGCTGACTTTTGGTGCCTCATAAGGTGCCACAATCTCATCAACAACACGTTCTACCTTACGTGTATCTTTGTTCATCAAAACCCAAGTTGAACTTATTTTTACTAAGGTTTCGCCAGCTGTATTTTTGAAAATAAAGTCACGATAACAAAAGAATTTATTGTAAGACGTGGCTTCTGTTTCAATTGTAATCTGGTCATTAAACTCGGGTAAGCGATGAACCTGAACTTCGTGCTCGATAACAGCCCAAAATAGATTGAAGTTATCACAAATCCATGTGTCGCTACGGTCTAACGTATAAGACTGCTCTCCCGAAATTTGAAGTGCTACGGCAAGAAGATCTGATATTTTCATCTTGCCTCGTGTGTCGCTCTCATAAAAAGCGACTTTATGTGTTTGACTGTATTTTATTCCCATTTATTTATTTTAGCAAAAACAGACATAAAAAGCTCAAGTAAGAATAAATTTTACAGATAAACTTAGGGAACCGTTTTTTACGTTAAAATAAAAAAACCAGCATGATTTCTGGATTTTTATATTTTTTCAACTTGAATACCTAAAGTTTCAATCAACTCTTCCTCATAAGGATTTTTAGCATGGTATTCATTGATATATTTGATATGTTTTACACCCGATGCCAAGACGAGCTTCAAGCAAGCGATACAAGGGAATAAAGTCGTATAAAGAATTGCTCCCTCTGGTGAAACACCGTGCTTTGCTGCTTGGGCAATTGCATTTTGCTCCGCGTGAACAGTCGCAATGCAATGTCCGTCTTTATCTTCCAGACACCCTACATCTGTACAATGCGGCATAAGTGCTACAGAACCATTATAGCCTGTCGAAAGAATTTGCCCATCCGCAGTCACGAGAAGAGCACCAACTTGAGCGTGCGTACAGGTAGAGCGTTTAGCTACAACTTCGACGATTTCTTTAAAATATTCTTCTTTGCTTGGTCGTTGAAAATTTTCGATCATTTTATCCCTTTCCACAGTTACAATTGCCACACTGACATTCTCGTGTTCTAATATCTTGAAAACTCAAACCCGTAATCTCCGTCAAATCTTCCATATCAGGGTAAGCGCCAATCGTCATAATTTCTCCATCTACCAACATCAAAGGCAAAGCCGCTTCCATTTTTTTCATTGCTTGATTGACAGCAGGATGATGCGCAAAGATGTCCGCATCTTCAGCTAAGTTATAGCGTACTGTTTGCAACTCGGCCTCTTCTGTTTCTTTACTAAAGGCTTCAAAAACCTGAGCAAGAGCTGCACTCGCTTCTTCTGGCTTTTCTTCATATAGTTCAAGTCTCATGACTTCCCCAAATCTAACAAATATTTTTTAATATTATACCATAAGCAGCCTACAAATTCATTAAAAATTTCAATAAGAAAAAAGGACTATCCTAAAATAATCCTTTCGTTCAGTTTGAGTTAAATGTCCTTCACCTTACTGTACAAGCCATAAGCTCCATCAAGATTTTCTACTTTAAAGCCTTCTTGTTTCAAGATACGTTCAGCTGTATAAGAGCGAAGTCCTGATTGACAGCTGACAATGTATTCTTTATTTTTATCTAATTTGTCCATACTTTGGCGTAAATCGTTTAATGGTATATTTATCGCTTCTTTAAAACCACCACGCGCCACTTCATTTTCTTGACGCACATCTAAGAGTACTTTACCTTGGGCAAGTTCTGCTTCGAGCTGATGCCACTGAATGTTATCTGACAAGCCCATAGCAATATTCATAGCCGCATAACCAATCATGTTCACAGGATCCTTAGCAGAGCCAAATGGTGGCGCATAGCTCAATTCAAGTTCTGGTAAATCAAAAACCGTCATCCCTGCTTTAATCGCTGTTGCCAAAACATCAATACGCTTGTCTACACCTTTTTGACCAACTGCTGATGCTCCATAGATATGACCACTTTCTGGATTGAAGATCAGTTTGAGAAGAATAGAGCTTGCGCCAGGATAGTAACCTGCATGATCATTGGCTGTGATATGCACAGCCTTATATTTTAAGTTCGAATCTTGTACTTGCTTCTCTGAAAGTCCAGTAGAGGCAGCTGTCAAGCTGAAAGTTCGAACAATGGCTGTGCCGATACTCCCTTTATTTGTAACAGGCAATCCTGCCAAAACATCTGCAACTTGACGTCCTTGGCGATTGGCTGGGCTTGCTAAGGAGATGAGCGCATTATTACCAGTAATTTGATTTTTAACAAGAATGGCATCCCCCACGGCATAAATATCAGGCACAGATGTTTGATATTGCTCATCGACAAGGATTGCTCCTCTCATCCCAAGCTTAATTCCCGCATCAGCAGCAAGTTTTGACTCCACTTGAATCCCAACAGAAAGGATAACTACATCCGTACTAAGGCTATCACCATTTTCCAGAATAACCGTTTTTCCTTGGTCTTGAAACTCTACAACAGAGACACCCGTGAGTACTTTCAAGCCATTATGTGCCAATTCTTCTTCTATATGAATGGCCATTTCCTGATCAAGAGTTGGTAAAACATGATTGGCTTTTTCGATGATTGTAACCTCTAAACCAAGTTTTCGTAAGTTTTCAGCCATCTCTAGACCGATGAAACCCGCGCCAATAATCAATGCTTGCTTGCGGTGCTCCATTTCCATATAGTTTGTGATTTTATCTAAGTCAGGAATGTTACGTAGGCTAAAGACATTATCCGCTTCCGCTAAACCTTTTATAGGCGGAATAAAAGGACTTGCGCCAGGTGACAAAATCAATGCATCATAATTTTCCGTGTAGCTTGTCCCATTCGATACTACAGTAATTTCTTTATTATCCGGCTCAATAGAAACCACTTCAGATTCAGGACGAACATCTAAATTAAAACGCTGTGCCAGACTTTCAGGTGTTTGTAGGATAAGTTTATTTCTTGATTCGATTTCACCAGAGAGATAGTAGGGGAGCCCACAGTTTGCAAAAGAAACATATGGTCCTTTATCAAAAACAATAATTTCTGCATCTTCTTTTAAACGGCGTAATCGAGTGGCTGCACTCATGCCACCGGCAACGCCCCCAACGATAAGATATTTTTTCGTCATTTTCTTCCTCTTATTTTTCTAATTCTTGATCCCAAGACAGAATACCACCTGTAACATTCGTAGTTGCCACTCCTTGTGCCTCTAGGAATTGACAAGCGCGCATAGACCGCATACCGCTTTGACAAATAATATAGCTCTCATCTTCTATCTCTAAGTATCTTTGCTCTAAAACACTCAGGGGCATGTTGATTGCCGTTGGCACATGTCCTTCGAGATATTCATCCTCTTCTCGAACATCAATCAGTGCAACTTGACCGAGTTTCTCTTTTAATTGCTTCATTTGGATTGAACGCCTATTTCTCTCCTCAAATTTTTGATATATCCATTATATACCCTTAGGGGTATTTAGTCAAAGAATGAGATTTGCCTCAAATCATAAAGCCTATGTTCACTTCTTTCATCTTATAACGCTTCTGCTTTAAAGTCAAACATAATAAAAGACCTGCCGGAGCAAGTCTTTTTTATTACTCTTCTTTTTTCTTCTTTTGTCGTGCAAGTATAAGCATGACCACAGATAGAATAAAGAGTGTACCTCCAAAACTCCAGTTTTGATAAGCTAGAAGTAAGAGTGACAAACTAAGTAATGCATATATCCAAGCCATATTTAAACCTCCTCGACGTTAAAGAATAATGCTGAACCAAATGAACTTTGTTTAATTAAGCGTTTTGCAGTTTGAGCATCCGTAGCTAAGTCGCTATTCGGACCTCGAAAATAGAGTTTCAATCCCTTTTTTTCCTTATAAGTAAATCCATTTTCTTCTAGAAGGTGAATTACTTTTTCTTGCATCATAGCTACATTAACAATAATCATTGGGTTCCTTTCTGTTTTTTATAATTCAGGTTCTTCCATCTTGTTTGCTGCAATAACGAATGGTGTCCAAATAGCAAAGGTTACAAGTAAGTTGACAATTGCTAAGATAATTGCACGCCAGTCAAATCCTGTCGCAAGGAAGGCATTCATAATTGGTGGTGTAACCCATGGCACAGCACTGACAACTGGATCTACCCAATGAAGCATCGTTGCAACATAGGCGATAATAACCGCTACCAATGGAGCAATTGCAAATGGGATAAAGAAGATGGCGTTCAGTACAATTGGCATACCAAAGAGTACAGGTTCATTAATATTGAAGATACCTGGTGCTAAACCAAGACGTCCTACTGTCTTATAATCTTTACGTTTAGAGAAGATCAGAATGGCAAGGATTAAGGTAATTGTACCACCAGAACCACCAAACCAGACGAAGGCATCCCATGAACCACGAACCCAAAGACTGACATAGTCACCATTAATCGCATGTGCTTTATCAATTGCACCACGCGCTACTAAGTCACGAATACCGTCTGAGTGAACTTGGAAGTAAAGGGCTTGGTTATTAAGACCAAGTGGAAGCCAAATCCCATCAAGAGCAGGTGCCAAGACGTTTGGTCCATGAAGTCCGAAGAACCAGAAGATTGAAACGAAGAGTGTAACAATAAGAACTGAGAAAATATTTTGTGAGAGAATTTGGAAGGGTTCTGCAATATAGTGTGTAATCAAATTAATTACAGAATCATGTGTCAATTTATCAATAACATAGTAAATCAAGCTCACAGCGTAGATTGCAGCAATCGTTGGAATAATCGCAAGGAAAGCTTTTGCTACAGCCGGTGGGACTGACTCAGGCATCTTGATAGTGATATCTGCTAACATAAGTTTAGCATAAATAATCACCGCAAGGGCACCCATAATGATAATCGTAAAGTAAGCACCAGCATCCATATGTGCGGCAGCAAAGAGTGGCTTCCATGCTGCAAGACCTTGACCAGTCAATACACCATTGATTTTGTCTGTTGCAGCTACGCCGGCATCGCTCACACCCAAAGCATCCAAGAATTTAGGCATTTGGTTTGGCAAACCAGCAAAGAGAGTGGCAACTGCTACAACACCACCTGCAAGGTCATTGACACCATAAGCACGGGCCAAATTGTAACCCCAAGAGAAAGCAAAGATAAGACCAATAACTGTCAAAGTCCCTTGGTTGACAAGTGTTGAAATGTTATTCAAATCGCCAATGATTGGTGTATTAGCAAGCGTCCAAACATCTTCTGGTGCGAGTTGGGCAAACTTGTTTGGACCCAAAACCATTTGTTGAATGGACTGTGGGAATGTTGTGACGATGGCTGATACCATCGCTGCAAGGGCACCTGTCAGTGTTGCTGGCAGGATACCAATGAATGAGTCACGCAAGGCAACCAGGTGCTTTTGCGACCCGATTTTTGCTGCTACTGGGACGAGATATTTCTCCATCCACATCGTAATTCCGTTCATAGAATTCCTCCTAAAATTTTAATTTATTTGCGTATAAGGTTATAAATTATAGCTCATCACTTTCAATAAATTTAAACGAACTCCAAGGCTTGATAAAGTCAAGTAAGAACATTTCGTCTTCCGCGATATGTCCAACAACATTGACCCGGCCATCATTTTTCATTTCCTTCAGAGCAATTTGGGTTTCCCCCTTATATTGACCATATCCATCATTGTCAATAATCACATCGCCTGGTTTTATAGTATCTGTATCATGTGGCGGAAAATCCAAGTCTTTGTAAATAACGCGAGTCATGGTTGAACGTAGCATGTACTCTGAGCGGTCGCCACGATAACTATGCGTAGCCTCAAAGACACATTTTCGTTCATTTTCCGTCATCGTAGCTCTTGGCACAACTTTCAGTTCTGGCATTTGCGCATGGAAAACTTCTGCCATTGTTTTAAGCTCTGCTTCACTCGCATAAGCATTAGCAATAGTAATATCATCAATACCATCTAAAAGCTTATAATGTTTTACTTGTGTCTTCAAGCTTAAGTCACGATGATCCTCTAAGGTACATAAGCCATCTTGTGTGGGCCACGGCCCAAATGTTGCTTCATGAGAATTAACAAACACCATAGTATTTAAATTATACTTTTTGAATTTCTCGGTACATTTCACGTAATGATCAAACGCTAGACCTGTGTAACGGTGAGGATAGAAATTATGACTGCCAAGTAAGTTTTCAATGTTAGGCGAGTAATCCATGATACTGTCCACATAACTTGTTCCCTGACTCATATTAATCTCAATCTTAAGATTATAAGGGTTGCGCGTCATACGTGCTTCCTCAGCTCCTGTAAATCCGAGGTCTAAACGAATACCATCAGCACCCATTTCATCAAAGAAACTTAAATCATCATAGCTAATGTTAAGTTGTTCAAATAAGGCGGGATTAATGTCTACCATGACTTCCATACCAAGACTATTAGCATAAGCAATCACTTTCGTAAAGCCCTCAAGAACTGCTTCCTTATCTCCTTTGATTTCTAAAAGTGAGGTAAAGACACGGGTGTAACCATATTGGTGCGCTAAGTCTAAATAGGCTTTATCAGCTTCAAAGTTGGAACGTTCCGGATAAATCGAGATTCCTAGTTTTCCCATAATACTCCTTTCTTTATCTAGAATTTCTACAAATTCTCTTTATCCATTCATTAATGCGTCAGCGGCTGCTACAACATTTTTTCCATTCATCATGCCGTAATCTTGCATTTTAATCACATCACAAGGAACATCAACTGCTGCTGCTTTTTTGATGACTTCATTTTTCATGTAAGCCACTTGCGGACCGAGAAGCAATACATCTGGTTTCTCTGAGCCAGACAACATGTTGTCAATTTCAGCTACAGACTTTGCGTAGATTTCATAATCTTTTCCTGCTTCTTGTGCAGCTTGTTGCATTTTTGTCACGAGTAATGATGTTGACATACCTGCTGCACAGGCTAATGCAATAACTTTTTCTGCCATTTCTATGATCTCCTTCTTTTTATCTATACCAATAGTATAGCGGTTTCAGAAAGCGATTTCAAATATAATTTGTCCTAACAATATTAAGCGAAAAAACAAGTATTTTTTAATGAAACCCTTATTTTTAGCGCTTTCATTTTCTTCAAACCATTAAAAACTTTAATTTTCCGGCTGATTTCTGAAACATGTTACAAATTTAGAAACAAAATCATGTTATTTTTTTAGTTTTAATTAATAAAAACACCAAATCTTACAAAAAATGTTAAGATTCGGTGTTTAGTTTGACTATTTTAAAAATATTCACGAAGAATGGCTTTATTTTCTCGTAGTACACGGGCAGTAAATACTCCAATGGTCATTTCCTCTGGTTGGTCTGTGTCAGGGCCCACACAGATATTATTTTGTGGCAAAATATCATCAACAATACGGGCAGAAAATTCAGGCTGACCGTTCACTTTCAAAAATGCTTGCAGATTAACAATACGAGCTTGCATATAAGGTTGCAACTGTAGCTCTATGCGTGATGGTTCAGCCAAATCATATTCGAGGAAAACATTTGAAGGAGCAGTCCATTTGATGACTTCAAAACTTGCAGCGTGGCTTGAGACAAAACGATAAAGTGCATCTTGAGCTTCTTGGGTCAATGTAATACATTCACGAATTACAAAAGCCGTACCTGCAAATTCATAAATTAAGTAACCTAGGACTCTGCCATTTTCCTCATAAGTCGCAAAGAAGGGCTGTGCTTTATACTTGAAATAGTATTCCCAAACATGTTGTGGACGGACTAGTGAACCTTGGTTATAGACTTGATCATGGACCTCAGCCACTTCTTCCAAAAGCTCCTCACTTACAGTGCGGCGGTGCACTTGACCCACTGTTTTTTTGCCTTTAGGAAATTCTTGTGCAGGAATCGTATATGCTTTTTGGTCAAAAGCGTAATGATAACCAAATTGTCCGTAAAACTGATAAGAGAAGGGAGCCAGATAGCTTAAGGCGGTGCCAGCTTCATAGTTGTCTTCTAAAATATCGGTCATGAGTTTACGAATGCTGCCGTTTCCTCTAAATTCTGGGTAAGAGGCAACATAACCAATTCCTGACATCTTTAGCTTTGCATCCTTCCAATAGACCCTAAAAGAGGTATCGATAATTATAGAGGATAGCTCATCGTTTTCCCAGTAACTGTAAGGTTTTGAAAAACTTAAAAGTTTATCAAACGCTTCTTCTCGCTCCTTACTCCGGGGCTTATTAAAAGCATAAGTCGCGAGGTCTAAAAGTTCATGGTGTTTCTTTTCCATCTTTTCACTTCCCACCACTATAAGCTTGTTCAATGTGATTCAAAATAGCGACCATCTGACGTTTTTTCCAGTGTCCCAGGAGCGTTCCGACAAACATATCATTTAATTTTTGAATCATTCCGCTGGAAGTACGGCTTTCCTCAATAGTTATCTCTGTTTTCTTATCATCAACAGGATGAAAATTCCAACGTGTATTGAATGTATTACGGATGGTTTTCGTGGTAAAAGCATACTTATTGGCTTTCACAACTTCATCAATCGTAATAGTTCCATGTTGGTTTTTGCCAAATGTTTTTGAGTATTCAAAGCCATTAAGAGACTTGATGTCAGGTCTGTGTCCAGTATTTTTTTCGATATCGTAAAGTGATGAATCCAGAATCTGATTGTAGACAAACTCGACAGGAGCATTAATTGTTTTACTGATTTTCATATGAGATTTCTCCTATTGCTTAGAATAAAATTTATTAAACATTAAAATCATTTTAACAATTTATGTAAGCTCTTGCAAGATTTTTATGGGCGGTAAACAATTTCTCCTGAACAAATCGTATATTTGACTTGTCCCACAAGTTCTTGGTCGATAAATGGTGAGTTACTTGCCTTGGAATCAAAGTTTTCATCCACTTTATAAGTATTATGAGCATCAAAAATAGTAATGTCAGCCGGTCCACCTTCCGCTAAATATCCCGCATCAAAACCATATAATTTGGCTGGATTAACAGTCATTTTCGCCAGCAATTGAGCCAGTTCAAGATGTCCAGGAGTAACCAAATGCGTAAGCCCCAGTTGCAAAGAAGTTTCTAAGCCGATCATTCCGCTCGGTGCTTCAGCCAAAGCAACATTTTTTTCTTCATGGGTATGTGGCGCATGATCTGTCGCAATAACACTAATCGTGTTGTCTTTCAAGCCTTCCAAAATTTTCGCAATATCTTTCGTTTGACGCAGTGGAGGATTAAGCTTTGCATTTGTACCAATCTCTAGGACAGCTTGCTCTGTCAGTGAAAAATGTTGTGGTGTAACTTCAGCACTAACTTTTGCGCCCATCTTTTGTGCAAAACGAACTACATCTACACTTTCGCCTGCAGACAAATGTTGAATATGTAAACGCGCTTGAGTATCCAAAGCCAACATTGCATCACGTGCAATCATACTGTACTCAGCCACCTTTGTCGCTCCTGTTAGACCACATTGGTGTGCCACTTCGCCTTCATTGATTCCAAGCGTATCCACTAAGTTGGGATCTTCCTCGTGAATAGAGAGCAGACTATCCGTTTCCTTGGCTTTCTTCAAAGCTTCATGCAAGACCCCTGAATCACTCAGTGGAATACCATCATCTGAAAAGCCAACTGCGCCTGCCTTTAACAAAGCATCAAAATCCGTCAAATGTCGCCCGTCAAAATCTTTGGTAATAGAAGCAATGGACTTAATATGAATTTTCTCTTCATCTGCAAGTTTCAGTGTCTCTACAAGCACTTCAGGACTCGATAAAATCGGTTTAGTATTTGCCATCATTACTACTGTCGTAAAACCACCACGTGCTGCAGATAAAGCACCAGTGTGTATCGTCTCTTTATGCGTTTGACCTGGTTCACGAAAATGAACATGAATATCGATGAGCCCAGGAGCAACAATCATGTTGCTGGCATCAATAATATCTGCACCTTCTTCTTCCAAATCTTGGGCAATACGAATAATCTTCTTATCTTTAACTAACACATCAGCAACTTGATCAAAACCGCACTCAGGATCGATTACACGGCCGTTTTTTATGAGTATCATCTGTTCCCCTTTTTATATTTTACATAATGTTTATTATGTTATTTACTCCATGTTTCTTGATTATCCTTGAATTTTTTAAGCATTTCAAGTTCAGCTTCTGTTACATAACCTGTTTCCTGAGCGATTTGGATAAGTTCAGAATAATTTGTTAATGTGTGCAGTGGCACTTGCGCTTCTTGGAATTTTGTTGCTGCTTTTTCGAGTTGGTAGGTAAAGATAGCAATCACACCGAGAACTTCGATCCCTTCACGTTGTGCGGCAGCCACTGCTTCTAGTACTGAGCCTCCTGTTGAGATAAGATCCTCAACCAATACCATTTTTTGTCCTTTAGAGACACTTCCTTCGATTTGATTTCCTGCGCCGTGATCTTTTGGTTTGCTACGAATATAGGCAAAAGGCAATTGAAGATAGTCAGCAATAATTGCACCATGAGGAATACCTGCTGTTGCTGTACCTGCAATTACTTCGACCTCAGGAAACTCTGCCTTGACCAAATCCGCAAAAGCCTGCTCAATACGAGTGCGTACTTCTGGATAAGCCAAGGTCAAACGGTTGTCTGTATAAATAGGAGATTGAATCCCACTTGCCCATGTAAATGGTGCACTCGGCGATAAGCTTACAGCTTTTATTTCGAGTAAATCAGCAGCGATAGTTTTTGATAATGACATGTTATCCTCTTTCTAGTCCCTTAAGTTAATATCAATAGCACGCTGTTTTACACAAAAAAACACTTGCATAAAGCTGCAAGTGCGTAAAAAAATATGCCAATAATATTTAGAATGCACCTAAATACTATACAAATAGACAATTATACGGTTTCCTTGCTAGCCTCTCGTGCTAATTTAAAGGTTTCTTGTTATATAGTCTAACAGATTTACTGTAAGTTTGCAATCATAAACTTTCTAAGCTTTCCATCGCTTCCAGTAAGTTCATCTCTGTTTCTTCTTTTTGTTCAGCCAGTTGGTCGAGTGCTGCTTGGAGTTCACCTAGTTTAACAAAGTCATCTGTTATGTCTAACATAGCTCGGGAAATTTCTTCGCTTTGTTGTTCCAGAGCAGCAAGTTTTTCTTCCGCAGCATTGACTTCACGTTCGAACTTGCGACGGATTTTCTGTGCTTCTTTTTGTTGTGCATAGTCCATCTGGCCCGAACTTTCTGGTTGTTCTTCCAAAACAACTTCTTGATGTGTCTCTTCTTCTTGGCTTTTTTTTTCTAAATAGTAATCATAATCGCCCAGGTAAAGTTTACTTCCTTGAGGTGATATTTCGAGGACTTTGGTCGCAACACGGTTGATAAAGTAACGGTCATGACTGACAAAGAGTAAAGTACCATCGAAGTCAATCAAGCTATTCTCCAAAACCTCACGGCTGTCGATATCCAAGTGGTTGGTAGGTTCATCCAATACAAGAAAATTATCATGTTGCATAGCGAGCTTCGCCAAGAGAAGACGTGCTTTTTCTCCTCCCGATAACATCGAAACGGTCTTTTTCACATCTTCGCCGCTGAAAAGGAAAGCCCCTAAAAGATTACGTATTTCTACTTCTGGTAAGAGACGATGCTCATTCCAAATCTCGTCAAGAACACTGTTAGAAGGTGTCAGCGCTCCTTGTTCTTGATCATAGTATCCTAAGTCGACATTCGCTCCCAGCTTCACCTGACCCTTAAGAAGAGGAATTTGACCAATAATTGACTTGATCAATGTTGTCTTCCCGATCCCGTTTGGTCCAACAATAGCAAGGGCATCATGTTTGCGTGTATCGATATTGATAGGTTCAGCGAGGACTTTATCGTATCCCACTGCTGCATCTTCAACTGTAAGAACGATGTTGCCCGACTTTTTAGCTGGGGAAAAGGTCATATGTGCAGCTGCTTCACTTCCGGTCGGTGCTTCAATACGCTCCATCTTTTCCAACTTTTTCTGGCGTGATTGGGCGCGTTTTGTTGTGGAGGCACGAACCATATTTCGAGCAACGAAATCTTCTAATTTTTCAATTTCTTTTTGTTGCTTATCATAGTTCTTTTGCTCAGTGGCGAGCATCTCTGCTTTAAGTTCAATATATTTACTGTAATTTCCTGCAAAGCGTGTCAGCTTGCCTCGTGAAATCTCCAAAGTTTCTGTCACAACCTTATCTAAGAAATAACGGTCGTGACTGACAATCAAAAGACTACCTGAATAGTTTTTCAGGTAAGTTTCTAACCACGCCAAAGTTTCAATATCCAAATGGTTGGTTGGCTCATCCAAAATCAACAAATCAGGCTTTTCTAAAAGCATTTTTGCCAAAGCTAATCGTGTTTTTTGTCCACCAGATAAGGAAGAAATAGCACGGTCCCACATCTTCTCATCGAAACGAAAACCATTAAGTACTGACTTAATCTCTGCTTCATAGGTAAAACCGTTGGCTTGACGAAATTCTTCCGATAAAGAATCATAACGGTGCATCAAACTCTCTAAGTCACCACCCGTTAACTCCGACATCTGTAATTCCATCTGACGCAATTGTCGCTCTGTTTGACGGAGTTTTTCAAAGACCGTCAACATTTCTTCAAAAATCGTTAATTCTGAAGAAAGTCCTGTATCTTGAGCCAAATAGTTTAAATGCAAGTCCTTGACCTTAGAAATCGATCCTGCTGAAGGTTCTTCAACGCCTGCAATAATCTTCAATAAAGTCGATTTTCCCGCACCATTGCGTCCGACTAAAGCCATAAGTGAGTGGTCCTGAAGATTAAAATTTATATTTTCGAATAAAACATCGCCACCAAAAGTGCGTGCTATCCCATTCCCTTGTAGTAAAATCATTCTTCTATTTTAACATAAAAAAGTTTAAGGTAAAGAAAACAGTAAAAATCGCGCTTCACAACGAAAACGCCAAGATTTTTACTGTTTTTATGTATAACTTCACATCAATAATTTTTTTCCAGATGACGAACGATATCTAAAGAACGAATCACTGATTCTCGTGCATCATCAAAGTTTTTGCTGACATAGGCATAAAAGAGCAAATCGATGAGATACAATTGTGCCAACATTGAAACCGTAGCTGCATGCCTAAACTCAAAATTCTCTCCTGATAGAGAAATGAGCGGATATTCGGCACGTTTAGCAAGACTTGAGTTTTCAATACCGGTAATCGCAATGGTTTCAATGTTTTCAGCTTGAGCCAAATCAAGCATAGCTAAAACTTCACGGGATTCCCCTCGGTCACTGACAGCGATAAAGAGTTTCTTTTGATTATTATTGGTTAAATTAACAGCCATCGTATGCGTATTGTCCGCACAAATACTGATTTTGCCAATACGGTTCAATTTTTGAGCTAAGTCTTGTGCCACAAGAAAAGAAGCCCCAATCCCGAAAATAAAGATTAACTCCGCTTCATCAATCAGGTCGACCGTTTTAGCAAGTCTTTCATTGTTTAAATGACCATTAACAAGTTCTGTCATATGATTAATGCGCGCTTTTAATTTTGATTTTATTGAGTCTATCTCTTCATTAGGACGTAATTCTTGAAAATCTGTATCCGATTGGGCGCTCGCCTTCCAGACGGAAAGTTGCTGCTTAAGTTGGGGAACACCTTCAAGTCCGATGGATTTGACAGAGCGAATAACTGTAGCTGGTGACACTTGACTATTTTTAGCAATGTCTTGGGTGCTTAGGTTGATGACAGCCTCAGGAAAAGCGAGAACATACTTTCCAACTTTTGACTCGTTAGGGGAAAGTTCTCTTAATTTCGTTTGGATTTCGAGCAGAATATTCATGACTCAATTATAGCATAAACCAGCTATAAATATGAGCTTCTTTATAATGATACCAAAAGAAAAAACAGGAGGCACGTGCTCCTATTTTTCTACTTTTTCAAGCTCTTTTTTAATATCTTTGGCAATTTTTTCAGGTTCTGTTGCTGGAGCATAACGTGCGACAACTTCCCCCTGAGCATTGATCAAAAACTTCGTAAAATTCCACTTGATTTTTTTTCCAAGCGGGCTTCCTTTTTCTTCTTTTAACCATGTATAGAGCGGGCTTTCATCCGCGCCATTAACATCAATCTTTTGAAAGCGTGGGAAAGTTGTTCCATAGTTCAATGTACAAAACTGATCAATCTCATCAGCTGTGCCAGGTGCTTGCTCTTTAAATTGATTACAAGGAAAATCGAGAATTTCAAACCCGGACTCTTTATATTCATCATAAAGTTTTTGAAGTCCATCATATTGTGGTGTAAAACCACATCTTGTCGCAGTATTCACTACGAGTAGAACTTTGCCTTTATAGTCGGACAAAGAGATATCATCTCCTTGTTTTCCCTTCACTGTGAAATCATAAATAGTCATAGTGACACTTCCTTTCTTCATCGGCTCTAAGTGATAATGATTATAACACTTGCCTTATCAGACTGTCAAAGAATCTTACTTTCTCATATAGGGCTTCAGACTCAAGATTTCTTGCTGCGTAAGAGGGCGATAAGCACCTGGTTGCAAATCTTCATCTAGGACCAGCGGTCCAAAACTTAAACGTTGAAGTTGCTCAACTTTTTTACCTAAAGCTAAGAACATTTTCTTGACCTGATGATATTTGCCTTCTTGGATAGTAACTTTAGCATGATGCACATCTAAAATTTCGAGTTGCGCTGGCTGCGTACGAACGCCTCCGATAAATTCAAGGCCTGCTTCAAAGGCAGCTCTATCACTTACTTCAAGTGGTTCCCATGTCTCTACGAAATATGTTTTAGAAACATGTTGCTGTGGCTTAAGCATATCGATGCCCAGTGGCCCATTGTCCGTGATGAATAATAATCCTGTCGTTAGAAAGTCTAGCCGTCCCACAGGATAAAGTGCATCATTCTTTTCTTCCACAAGGTCACGATAGGTGGGCAGGTGCTCATCTTTATTGGCTGAAAGTACACCAGCTGCCTTATTCATCATAAAATAATGATGTCCAAATGTTGTGAGCTGTTGCTGATTGACAATAATTTCATGCATCTGAGGATCGACATTGCGACTTAGGTTATACTCTACTTCTCCATCAATTATAATCTTTCTGGTCTGTATCAAGCGTTTGCATTCTTTCTTATCCTTCCATCCATTGAGGAACAGGTAGTGATCTAGTCTCATATTTGTCTATTTTAACAGAAATTAAATTTTTTCTATCTTATCAAACTCATGAAATAAGATGACCAAGGAAGAGCGAAATGCAGGTGAAGTAAATCAGTAAGGCAACTAAATCTTTAATCGTTGTAATGATTGGTGCTGATCCTGCAGCTTGGTCGATTTTTAACTTGATTAAGATAAAAGGGACTAAAAAGCCCAGCAAGGATGCGACGGTCATCGTGGCAAAAAGGGCTAAACCAACTGCCAAACCTAACATCGGAAAACCTAGCCATATGGTCGCCATTAGCCCCGCCATAATTCCCATCAATGCGCCAATGGTCAAACCGACACGTAATTCCTTGAAAAAGTGCTCAAGGAAGTTCTCAATCTCAATATGCCCTAAAACCAAGCCTCGTGTAAAGACTGTTGAAGATTGTGTCCCAATATTTCCTCCCATGCCCATAATCAATGGGATAAAAATTGCCACCATTGCGATGGATTCTAAAGTTTGTTCAAAATTTTCAATGACTAAACCAGAAAGCATGCTTAACAACAAGGTGGCTAAAAGAAAGGGTAAACGTACTGCCAAAATTTTATTTAACTTGCCATTAATAAGTAGCTTGCTGCGGTCCTCCTCTGTATCTTTTAAGTCGGATAAACCTGCTTGGTTCAAAATGTCTTCTGTTGCCTCTTCTTCAAGAATTTCCATTGCATCGTCGAAGGTTACTATGCCTACTAATTTATTAGTATCGTCCACCACAGCTAAAGCCAGAAGATCCAACTCTTTGACTTTTTGTGCCACCTTTTCTTGGTCCTCAGAAGTTTTAACAGAAATCGGTTGACGCGACATATGCTCATTAATGACTGCTGTTGGCGCCATCATCAAAAGTCGATGTAAAGTTATAAAACCAGTGAGCTTTAACTTCTCGTCAATAATAAACAAAATATAGATGTTTTCCTTGCGCGTGGCTTCCTCTGTGACTTTTGCCAACGCCTCTTCTTGGGTCATATCTTCTGTCAAAGTTACAAATTCCGTTGTCATAATTCGACCGGCTGTTTCTGGGACATAAGCTTGGAGATGGAGTGTTTCTGATCTATTATCGGGTGTTAAAACACCCAGAAGACTCTTCACTCGTCTTTCAGGTAGTCGGTCAAAAAGTCTGACACGATCGTCTGACGACAGCTGATTGAGAAAAGTTTGCACCATTGGCGGTTGTAGCGCATCTAAAAGATTTTTTTGCTGCTGAGTGCCAAGAATTTTGAACAACGCCACTGCTTTATCTTCTGAAAGGACTTCAAAAAAAATGACCTGTTCATCTTGCTTTAGATGTTTAAAAATCTCTTTCAGTTCATGTCTTTGTAAATCTTTAAGAATAACTTGAAGCTTTTTAAACTCCTTCTTTTTAATGTAGAACCGGATTAATTCTTCCATATTATATGCTCATTTCTTTTTAATCTCCTTTCTAAATTCTAATATTTTTGCAAGAGGAAACCTAATAATATAAAAAAACTGAAGCGTGTAACACACTTCAGTCTTGATTTTTTCAGGCTATTTTCTCCCCCGCATCACATATCCACATATAAACCCAATCAGCCCTACAGCGATAATACCGTAGAACATGGGAATATCAATGTTAAAGAAAAGCATGTTAACACGAACAGGTGAGAAATTAAGAACCGCAAAAATTACGATGAGCAAAAGAATCAAGAGAACTAAAATTCTTTTGGGTGTAAAAAAGCTTTTTACTTTTTCCATGTATATACTTCCTTCCAAGGATTACTATACTGTTATTTTAGCATATTATAGTTACACATCTCAAAAATTCTCCTTACCAAATTTTCACTTTAAAGATTTCTTTAATACCTGATAGGATAAATGTTGGTAAAGCTGGCACAAAGAGTACAAGAAGATAAACAGGTAAGCTCAATGGTGCAGTTCCCATGACAACATTAAAGAATGGAATTATCGTCACTAAAAATGAAGAGATACCTGCAAAGACAACAGCAAGGACTAAACGTGGGTTGCCGAATGGGTTTCTTCTGAAGAGAGTTTGTGAACTTCTTGCATCAAAAACATGCCACAACTGACCATAAACAAGTGTTAAGAAGGCCACCGTTTGTGCTTCGTTACTTGACATGCCTTGTTTTGCGGCCCAAACAAAGGCTACAAAGACCATCAAGCCCATAATTGTGCCTCGGATCAAGACTCTTGACCATGTGTAGTTAGCTAGGACAGATTCTTTAGGGTCACGTGGTTTTTCGTTCATAATATCTGACTCAGCGACATCGTATCCCAGAGCGAAAGAAGGCACGGCATCACTGACCATATTGACCCAAAGTACCATTAAGGCTGTTAAAGTTGGTGTGGTATAGTCAACATTCCCAATACTTACAGTGAAGAAAAGTAAGCCTAATATCAAGGAAAGTACTTCTGCGACGTTCGTCGTTAATTCATGACGGATAAAGTTCTTAATATTGGCATAAATAGTTCTACCATTTTCGACTGTTTTTTCAATCGTTGTAAACTTATCATCAAGCAATATCAAGTCAGCAGAATCCTTGGTTACTTCAGTTCCTGCGATTCCCATGGCAATTCCAATATCGGCTGCTCTTAGAGCCGGCGCATCATTAACACCATCTCCTGTCATACCCACAACTTCCCCGTGCTTTTGAAGTTGCTTAACAATCCTTTGCTTGTGTTCAGGGGAAACACGCGCATAGACATTCGTTGTTTTAACGACTTCATAGAGCTCTTCATCTGTCATTTCTTCAATTTCGATACCTTTGATGACTTTAGCCTCTTTGGATTTTACAATGCCAAGATTATAAGCAATAGCACGAGCTGTATTTTCGTGATCACCTGTAATCATAACGACTTCGACACTTGCATCTTGCAATGTTTTAACAGAAGCTTTGACTTCTTCACGCGCAGGATCAATAATTCCTGCAACCCCTGTCAAGATAATATCTTTTTCTAAATCTTCTAGCTGACCTTGTTCTGCTTCTTCCTTACTGAGGATACGGTATCCTACCGCCAAGGTACGCAAAGCTTCATTGGCATAATCATTTACAGTCGTGATAAATTTTTGCTTTTCGCTTTCTTCAGTATTTAATTCACCATCAATCAAAAGGGCGCGGCTTTTCTCAACCAGAACATCTGGCGCTCCCTTGATATAGAGAAGATAGTTGTCGCCTTTCTTGACAATGACACTCATTGTTTTACGATCACTAGTGAAAGGCAGCGTCCGGATGAGCTCATGTGATTCTAAAAGTTGAGTTTTTGTGCGGCCAGCTTTTTGCCCCAAAACAGTCAAGGCAATTTCAGTTGGATTACCAAAAGGCACGAATTTTCCTTCGACTTCTTTGAGAGCAGACTCGTTACACAAAAGTGCACCTGCAATAAAGGCCGAATATGAAGGCTCTTGCTCTTCATCAGAAAGACTACGAATTTCCCCTTCTGGAGTATAGCCCAGACCAGAAACTTCATAGTACTGGCCGTTTGTATAGAAATGTGTAACGGTCATTTCATTTTTGGTAAGTGTTCCTGTTTTATCTGAACAGATGTAGGAAGTACTTCCTAGTGTTTCCACACTGTTAAGTGACTTGATAAGCCCTTTATTCTTCGCCATTTTGGCAGCGCCAATCGTTAAAACAATCGAAAGCACAGCAGGTAGAGCATCAGGTATAGAGGCTACAGCTAAGGCGATTGAGGTTGATAAAACAGATGTAATTGATGCTATGCTTAATTCACCAGCTTGGATGATACCCACTACGAGGGTAAAGACAACAATACCGGCTGAAACTTGCATCAAGGTTTTGGTTAACTTATGAACCGTATTTTGCAGTGGCGACGTCCTGTTTTCAACTGCTTGAATCAGTTTGGCAATTTTACCAAGTTCAGTATGTTCCCCAACAGCCACAACTATCCCTAAACCTTGTCCACCAGAAACGCTTGAACCAGAGAAGCCCATATTATGACGATCACCTAGTTCTGTCGTCTCGAGAATAGCATCTGTGTGCTTGCTAATCGCATCTGCTTCGCCAGTCAAATGCGACTCGATAACTTGGAGCTCATTGGTTTCAATCCAACGGACATCTGCTTCGACAAAGTCTCCAATTGAGGCTTTTACGATATCCCCTGTGACAAGCTCTGTTGAAAGTATTTTTTCAAATTGACCATTTCGTAACACAGTAACATAACGATTGTTCATCTCTTTTAATGCGTTCAAACTCTTACGTGCACTAATTTCTTGATAAAAGCCTAAAAAGGCATTTATGATAATTAAGATTAAGATAGCAATCGCTTCATATAGTGCCTCCATCCCATGCTTACTATCATTTTGAAATTGAAAAGCGTAGTAAGAACTAGCAAAGGACAGAGCTACCGCACCAAGTAAAACAATAACGATAGGTTCTTTAAAACTTTTGAGGAACGTAGCTAAGTATGATTCTTCCTCTTCATCCGGAAGTTTATTTTCTCCATGAAGCTCCCTTTGTTTCAATATTTGTTCATGATTTAAGCCAGTCTTAGTGTCAACTAAAAACTCCTCAATAACTTCTACTTTTGCTTTTTTATAAAATTCCAAAAGCTTCCTCCTTGTATTTTCGACAGTTAGGCATACACTTCATTTTTTTCAAGAGCGTAGCAATCGAAAAAAAGAATGTAAACAAAAAGGGCGCAAGCTATCAAAAAATCTCCTCCTTACCCTCGGAGGAAATCTCTTGAAGCTTGCGCCCAACCTATATTGTCTCTTTAATTGTTATGAATTTAGTACGTTTTACTAAATCTACTCTTTTATTATAACATATAATTTTAAATTTTTTAAGAGTTTTTTTGATTTTTTGATTTTTAAAAAGGTTAAAGGCAAAACAAAAAGGCCTTCACTGTTTGTGATAGCCTTGGATGTTTAATCTTAGTTAAGCACTCCAGGAAACGAATTGTAATTCACTTCCTATTAGTTATAAACAACCCAGCTTCCTGCAGGGAGTTTACTTGCCATTTCGATTTGTTCAGCAAGAGTCATGCCAGCGTATTCACCGTGACCTAACAATTGGAACGCACCGTATGCACCTGAACTTGCATTTGCAACATCTGCACGTCCATTAGACTCATGTTCAATAATATATACCCATTCGCTTGCAGAATATCCTGCTGCGTTGGCAGTATTAGAAACCATGTAGTTGGCAAGGGCTTCAATATTTACTTGACCAGAAGTTTGACCTAAGTCAAGTCCTGATACAGTTTGTGCTACTTTAGATTTAGCAGGTTGTGTTTCAACTTTTTTGGCAGTTGTAGGAGTTGCTGAAGCTTTTCCTAACAAAATGTTGTTAACTTCTGTTTGTACGTCTTCAAAGTCAAAACCTTTGTTTGTCAACATTGTGACACGATCTTGACCTGTACCGTAGTTACCGTTAATAACTTCAATTGCAACATCATGTGTAGTTTGTTTCGGTGTGTCCGCGTGGGCCATACCAGTACCGATAAACATGAATGAAGCAATAACACCAGTTGAAATAGCAACTTTACTGAATTTCATTTAGACCTTTCAATTTCGCCACTAAGAATATTCCATAGAGTTAAAGCTCAATTACGAACCCCCGTATATACTCTATCATCATGGTTACTTCCCATACACATCATAAAGTCTTGAACGCTTGTGTAGGATTACCGTCAGCAGTTTAACGTCATTGCACGCTATGGACGTTTGTTATAAGGAGCCTTCAAATCTCTGCTGCTTGCGAAATTACATATCTTTGAAAGCTCACGGTTTAAAATGTATAAGTTCACTCAGAAGAAAATAAATTTTCAAAGTCAAATTCATTTCCTTCATGAGGGACTCATTATATGACCTTTACCTTAAACATAACTTAAAATAAACAGAACAAAAAAAAGAAAGCGAAAACATTTGTAAACAAAATATTCAGAAAATTTATTCTACAAAATGGAAAAAATGTATAATAAAAACCCCTATTTAATGCGCTTCTTATTTTAAAAAAATTAACCATGTCTTTTTTTGTATTTAAATACATTAAAAATTTTTGCTAATTAAATTAAGTAATTTTTTCAATATTTTTAGTTTCAGTTAAGACAATAAGATTTTAAACCACTTTCTTAATAAAAATTAAGGAGAAATTGCTCTTGTTTTCATTCTTTTATTTCCATATTTTTTTATACTATATATTGGACTTAAAACACTCTTATAGCTCATTATCATTGATGTTTAAGGAATTTATCTCGAAAACTTCTTTTTCTAATGTGAGAGGCAGTTAATAGAAATAATTTTTTCTTACCCATATGTTGGAATAATTTTCTTAAACTACCAATAATGGTATTTATTTTAATCTTGAACAAATTATTGTGTGACTTTTTCTCATAATGGTATTTGTTCTCTTTTTCATAATATTTTTCCTTGTTTTTATGCACTTGTTCTTCTTATTTTTCTAAATCTTGTTTTCACTAAGAAATTCCATCTCTTTCTCCTCTCATTACCTTATATAACATTATAATTACAAATCATTGCTTATATAGAAAAACTCCACATCTGCGGGCAAAGAACCAAAGCACAGATATGGAGCGATCAAATAAAGGTGTATACTGAAATAAAGGATTCAGTATTTACCTTATCTATATTATAGCACTAAAGTAAGCGTTAACAAAGAGAGTTGCAACTGTCAAAAGCGCAGGAACAAAGCAAAAATCCCCCTATGGAGAAAGGGGGACATCAAGGTTATATCCATGGGTTGGATATTTATTATGAAAAATCAAAATTATACTAGGGTTTGAATATAATTAGGACATTATCAATTTTAGCATGGTCTCCCTGAAAATAAAAATAATAATCAAGGAAGTTTAGAATACTAAAACTTTCAAAAAATATGTACACCAAGTTGGAATACAGAAAATAAAACAGCTCAACCACGAGGGTTAGAGCTGTTTTCATTTATTCATCTTAAACTTTCTTCTATTATATATACAAAATATAGAACCGAAAAACGCCTATATATTAATATTTCTTGCTTTTCAAATCATACATAAAATATACAAATAAAAAACTTTTGGCACAAATTTGGCACAAAAAATCCCCACCGAAGCAGAGACTTACCATTAAGAGCAGACGTTTATTATAGGATATTCAATTATCAACTATAGGTACAAATAAATGGCTGTAATAATTTGAACGAATAAAATCACTGCAAATGGTGCCATAATAACCAATATCACAAGGGCTGGTCCACCTAGCCACTCCCTACCTTTATTTCTTTTCATATCATATCCTCCCTAAATGAATGTATTAATTACACAACACTTTATTTTTGTAAAGAGAATACTTAATAAAAAGTCCCTCAGTACTGTACTGACGGACTAACAATATTGAATAGAGACCTATTCAAGTACCATCATATTTTATTTATTAAAGTATGTCAAGTAATTGCATTATTTAACAAAAAAGTTCTCCCAACCTGAAAAGGGAGCTATATCAAACTCTACTTCTTATAAAGCGCATAAGATTGGTTTATGCGAGCTTGATACACTTACATTATATCAAAAAAACTTCTTGAGATACACGACCGCACAATAAGAAGTTCTGCCAGGCATCGACATTGATTAGAAACTTTACTCTTTTGTAAGTGGATTGTATAGCTGCCTGACAGAGTCAGTATAACACAATAGATTGACAATAGCGAACCATACAAAAAAGACACCCGATATGTGAGAGGCGCCTTCCTGATGAATAGCCTAGTTATAATTACTCGTCATAACTAGAGTTCGTATTTGAGGTCTAACTTCGTCACAGAGAAGTAGCCTACGAACACTCTTACTATAACACTAATATGTCCAATAACATAATGATACAAAAAAACCACTCCTAAGAGTGATTTTAATTATGCGTGGTAAATATTTGATGCTTGAGCGCCTCGTTGGCCTTCCGCAATATCAAAAGTTACTTTTTCGCCTTCTTCAAGTTTTTTGAAGCCACTGCTTTGAATTTCTGAGAAGTGTGCAAACACATCTGTCCCATCTTCTGCAGTGATAAAGCCAAAACCTTTAGAGTCGTTAAACCATTTTACTGTTCCGTTTGTCATAGTATATATATTTCCCTTCAACTAGATTGTAAATCATTATGGTGAAAGGACATATTTAAAATATATAACTTTAACTAAACTTACTTAGTACATAGTATCACGCTTATTTGTTTTTGTCAAATTGACATAAAAAATTTCGCTTATGAATTAAATGCCAACGGTTAGAAACTTAACTAACTCTCGAAGAAATTCATACACGAAGAATCTGTCTTATGTGCCAAGGAGACACCTGTTAACTACAGTATATTTAAAAGTGAATATCTAACAAAAAATACGCTGGCAAGGCGTGATAAATAGAAAAAATAATAAATCAAAAATTTATTTTTATTGCCTTTTATATTATAACAAAAAACACCTCTGAATGTAATAGTCAGAGGTGTCTTGGAGTAAAATTTGTGAAAAATTTTATGCTTATATATTAACATGCTATACCATTGAAGTAAAGTAAAACAAAAGAGTCACTTGGTACCTTATTCCGAGAAACTACATCTTACATATCTTTATTGTATCAAAAAAACTCCCAGTCAAAGGACCGGGAACTAAGAAAAACAAAATTAGAAGCAAGCTTCTTCTTTTGATAATTATATTATATCACTATTCAATATCTAGACAAAACAAAAACCCTCAACACAATTGCTGAGGGTAAAATTTATTAATCTTAACCTAGACATAATAACATGAAACAAACATTATTACAAATATAAAAACACCTAGCGTGAAGGGGCTAAGTGTTAATGATAAAGAATTTATTTTTCATACACATTATACCATGATAATTAAAAGTAATCAAAAAAGCCCGGTCAATTGACCAGACATTCTTTTTTATTTCTTCAAATAATCCATGCTAATATATCGTTTCGCACCACTGTAGGATGTATATGTTCCCCACTTCATGCCTTCGCTAGTAATTACTTCAGAGATATTTACGCTTTGCCCAAAGCTGTAAGCAGCAACCACTTTACCCTTCTTGGTTGATGGATAATCACGTACATTAAGTGCCGATGCAGTAACTTTATAAGTTCCCGCACCTTGTCCGCTGGGAAACGGTGTACTTGCATCTGGAATGCGTAAGATTGCATACGGTGTCAGATAAGCACGTGTGCGACGTTCCACACCTTTAGCACTTGCTGTTTGAGCTGATCCATCATAGTTTTGTTCAATGGCTGTTACTGTAGTAGCTGTTGCTGACTCTACAATTAAAACATGACCATATCCACCATTATTTGGATTTTCTACCAAGATATCCCCTTTTTGAGGAATAATGGGATAGTAGCCACCAGAAGCCATAAATACTTGTGGTGTCACTCCTTTAGCTTTAATAGCATTAATATTATTAACATCAACCGTATTAATCGCATTGCCTGTAATACGTGCCCCTGTGGCCCAATAGACTACATATGTAGAAAGGTCTGCACATTGTCCACCGTACATCCCATCAAAGTCTACTACTTGTCCAAGTTTTGCAACCGCTAGATCATAAATTTTACTCATTTCTTTTTCTCCTTTATTTTTTCAGTAAAGATAACGACGCCTAAGAATAAGAACATGAACAGCCCCCATAGTCCTAAACTTATCATTTATTCTCCTTGTTCAATTTAACAGCACTTGCTGAATCATCCCCGACATAGCCACTTCCTAATGATGTAAGAACAGATACCAAGGTTGCTAGTAGAGATACACTTAAAGCGTTCATCCAATCTACATCAAGTACCCCAGTCGCTCCAGCAGTTAATACTGCAGCCAGTGATTGTGCAAATGTTTTTACTGCACGTTCTGCAGTATCTTTTAAAAATAGTTTTGTAAACATTATTTTTCCTCCATTTTAATTTTTTTATATTGTTCAAATTGATCATGTGCGTAATGATTACCGCCCAACGCTTCATACTCATCAAATATCCCACCTACAACTTGTAACCCATAATCATGATTGATCGCTTGCAGTAGTTCGATACGTTTAATATGCATTTGAATATCTTTAAGTTGACACTGCTGGCGCTTCGTAAATCTACGATAGAGCCAACTTAACATTAATGACACAATAACCAATGCTGACCAGTTTTCTAAGACATCCATGAATAATATCCAAGCATGTCCAAACATTTCTTCCAATTTATCATTTTCTCCTCTCTAATCTAGTAAAACTTTGTACTGCTTAATCAATTGCCATAATTATAAAGTCATTCAAATACTGTGTGGGTGCAATTGCGGAAGATGGTAAAATACGCATGACCCCATTTATAACACGTGCCCTCGCCCCAACATAAATGGCATTATTCCCATTCATAATTACTACTGTAGTATCTCCACTGGAATTTATAAAATCAGCATTAGGTAAACTACAAACATCTTTCCAAGCCCCAGCTGGTACATTTGCTGTTATTGATATACCTGTGCAACTTATTTGTAGCATTCCGTTTTTTACTCTATACCAAGCATCACCACCAACTGTAAAGCCAGATTTTGCCACCACTTTTTCTTTAGGCAAATCACTAGAAATTTCTAATTTATTGACACTCAATGTTTCTGAAACATTGAGATTAGTGGTATCCACATCATCTGTAAATGTTTTCTTACCTGATATTGTCTGATCATCAGTTATCTTTACTACTGTTTCAGATAAATTATCAATCTGATTTTGGAGATTTGCTGCTTGATTATCATCCAATTGATTTTTTAAATTTTTAAACCATGCTTGAAATTCTAAGTTATATTCATCAGTCAACGCTTTAAATTGTGCAGCTAAATCCCCCACATCTATTTTTTCAAATGGAGACGAATAGCCACATACATCTGGATTTGCTCTTGTATCGGTAATATTTGCTTGCGAAATGCTTGTAGCATTAGCAGGAACAACTATTTCAGCCAACTTATGTTCCCAAATATCTTGACTTCGAACAATTTGAGTAGTATTTTTCTTATAAATAATGTCCCCACTATTAGTAGAATCATTCCATTGTGCAACAATACAATCAATTCTCTCTTGTGTTGTTAGTGGTGCTGGAATAGGAAATTCTTTAATAGCTGTATTCATAATATGTCCGCCATTAATCATATCAACACCTGGACCTACACGAATATTCATTGAGGGAGTTTCTGTCTGTAAAACCTGCAGAGACAAGTTTCCTTCCAAATCTACATTCGGTATAATACCTGAACTAAAGATATTGGCATAAAAGCGCCTAAAATCTTTATCACTATACATATTGCTTCCATTAATTGATTTTAAAGGGAATGTCCAAATTGCCATTTTGTCCTACTTTCTTTTTATTATTTTTGTTAATGAAACTCTGTCCTTATCAAATGTTGGATCTAGATGATAACCAGATTCATCCCAAGTTTCTTGCATTTCTGTTAAAATTGAAGCTTTTGAATAACCAAATCTTGCATTCGTTACTCTTACAGTGTCGCCAACTTGATAATCTTTTTCATATTGAAAGTTCAAATTATCAAAATTTACTTCTCCTCCAATTTGGATAATTTCTGCATGTTCTGCTAGTTTTTGTTTCCCACGTTGCTTCAGCTGCTCTAAATATTGGGCATCTGTTAGTGTTATTTCTTTTCCATTATCATCTGTATATGTTTTTTGTAAATCTCGAGCATCTACATAAATTTCTGCACGATCAATTCCTTTAGGTATAGTATCGCTTGTATAAACAACAACATTTTTTCTTGCTGATCCCTCACCTTCCCCAAAGACGTAAGCAACATTGGCCATATCTGAAATATCTCTAGTAAAGGATTCTGTTTTCAATCCTCCGTTGTCCAAATCAAACTCTACTCCTCCATCTCCACTTAAGTCTCTCCCCTTATAAAGCTGAATAACGGCTTTTGGGCTTTCTAAGTCAGAAGGTATTTCCTTAATACAAATTTGATTATTCTCAGCTAATGTAGCAACTTCACTTGCAATATCTCCATAGCTATTCTGATAGGATAGAGCTGTTGAATTTAGATTTGGTGGTGTTTTGATACTTAAATAATCATAGTTTTTATCAGAACTTGCAGAGGTAATATTTTTGCTAATTAAGTCATATATGATTTGCTCTGGTTTAGCTGAATTAGTAGAATACGGTGGAATAATAATTCTCTTTGAAGCCTTACCTAAAAGGCTCTTCCCCTTTATTGTTAAAAATTTTGAACTACTGCTATCATAGCTTGGTGTTTCAATATAAAAGAATTGATCATTAATAGATAAAATATTATCTGGAGTGAGATACTTAAGAACACTGGTGTTCCAAGGTATATTAAGTTGGAACAAATCAAAGTTATAAGCTCTCCAATTTACAATACAACTTTTGAAACTATCTAAGAAACCTTGAGATTGAAATGTAAAGCTTTCTTTCCTTGAAAAGATTTCAATGGTAAGTTCTCTTTTTACAATCATTAGCAAACCCCCGTTAACAGTGGATAATATTTCATTTCTGCAATCATATTTTCAACTCCTTTATCTGCTTCCAAAATAAAATAGTTCGTTTCAAGGTTACTAATTTGTAAAAATTTAGATCCTAATTTACGTTTAAAAAAGCCATTCTCTCCATTTATCAATACTTGCTTTTTATTTTCGTTTGTATTGAGATATATTTTGTCTTTTCCTGAAAATGTCCAATTAAACGCAAACCATTCCTGAGTATATGGATTATAAATACGTGGATTTACTACTTCTGCAATGCACTCTATGTTTAACTCCATACCAACAGAAATATGTCCTGGATTAATTACAGCAACCTCTTTTCCTGCTTCAACAGTCGCAAATTTAAAGTCATCAGTAATACCAAGTGGAAATGAAAATTCATTAATTGTCTGGCCAAGTTGGACAGTATAGGATGAGCTAGACGTATCCCGCCATAAAGGATATAGTGCTAAAAAGGAAACTGTGCCTTTCCAAAGATGTGTTGCAGAATCAAGCTCATCCTCCCAACCTTCTGTAATTTTGACATCAATTTCATAAGTTTTACCAAAAGATTCATAAATAATTGTTCCATTTAATTTTGGATTGAAAACTTTTAATAAGTTCCTTCTAAGCTTATTATCCTCGGTACTATTTTTTCCAGAAATTATCGCTGATATACTAAGAGATCGAGGAGGTAATGTTTCATCATCTTCAATTTCGCCATCAATATTGAATACTTTCTGACTTGTAATATTATTTGAAGAACCTCCAAATCCCTTTTTCTCTAAAAGAATATAAGGCTTTTTACTTTTAAAAATGACAGTTTCACCGATTTCATTGACATACGTTATCTTTTCATTATCAATTGTCATTGTCCCCTCCCTTTTCTTCAAGAATAATTTCAGTTTTTATAATACTTTTTTGGCTATTTTTTAAGGATTTAATATTAGTAATATAGTAAATTCTATAGTTATCATCAATGACACGAGCGTGCAACAAAGATTCTTCAGTGTAGTTATCAGATGAAAAAATAGTTATTTTAGCTCCTTGACTCACTACCCTTTTATTATCGATGGTATAGAATATTGGATATCTCTCAATTTCAACACTGTTAACTACAAATGGTTCTGCATAAATAGTATCTCCAAATTGATTAATTGATTCTATTCTCTGTATTTTTATATTTTCCTTTAAAAGTAATCCCATACTTCCTCCTAATCATTAGAGAACAAATAGGCTGCTTGTTTAAGTAACTCATCCATCGCTTTATTAGATTCTCTTGCAGTCATATTTCGCTTCTCACCATATAAATTAACAATATCAGGCTTTTTATCTGCCAATATCTTTAACAATGAAATAATAGAATTTAGCTGATTTCTATTGTCATTATTAGGAGACTTTTCTTGTTTGATTTCAATAATTTGACTAGTTTCCCTAATGTCTCTTAAAAATCTTGCGTTAGCTGGTATTCCTCCTACCCCCTGAGCATATTTGGGAATTAATTTGGCAGTTTCTCTAGCTTTTAATACTTTAGAACCTTTAGGTAAAGGTAAAAGTACATCTCGACCTTGCGGGATAAAACTTTCACCAGTAGGTAATGTGACCATTTCCTTATATGTAGATCCCTTTTGGTCATTTACAACTGCTAAGCCCCCTTGGTGATAAGGTGTGCCTTGTGCAAGCTTTGTTTGTTTCATAAGAATATCAATGGTTCTAGAAGCAGGTATACTATTCAACAAACCACTTAAAACATTTTGAGCTGGTCTATCATTAGCATTCAAATTTACCGTCTTACCGTTGAAATTATTTGAAATATAACTATTAGCTGATGCAACGCCCGGGCCAGTTAGGTTAGAAGCTTGAAGATTCCGAACTACATTTTGTAAGCTGTTCATAGTATTTTGTGCAGCGATTTTTTGTGGAAGAGTAGCATTTTTCGAACTTAAAGTACGTTGGACATCCTGTAAGCTATTCATTGTGGCTTGAGCTTTTTCTTTTTCTGCCTTTGTTAAGTTTTTAGACTTTAATAAACGCTCAACATCTTTTAACGTATTCATGGTAGTTTTAGCTTCAAAAGTTGGAACTATGGTCATATTTTGAGCACTTAGTGTTACTCGTTTATCTTTAAGGGTATTAATAATACTTTTGGCTTGCTCAGTAGGCTGTACAGTAAGGTTTTTAGCTTTAAGCTCCTTCTCTTTTGGAGTAAGTGTATTCCAAGTATCAAGAATTGCCTTTGCTGCACCTCCCTTATTAACAAAGTCATCATTTTTTCCAAGTAATTCTTTTACCTTCGCAGGCATCATATTCCAAGTATCAAGATTCTGTTTGCTATTAACAATAGCTGATAAACCCTGCTTGTTATTGACAGTAAGATTCTTCTCTTCAGGAGAAAGATTATTCCACATGCCATTGGCTTGTGCTGCTTCTGCTATTGTAATTAATGCATTAGTATCTAATTTTGCATTCTTTTCAATCCATTGGATGTTTTGCCATCCTCCAGCTGCTTGCATTGCTTCTGATACTTTTTCTTTGGCGTTAGTTGAAACTTCACCAGTTTTTGGATCATATACAAGGGCATTCCATGCATCAGATGCATCTTTTCCTTCTTTAGACATTTCATCAGTGTATTTAGCTACAAGACCGCTTGTATTTTTGACAGTATTTGCGTGTTCTTGCATTTTTTTTGAAATATCACCATAGTCTAATCCATGATCTTTAAAGTATCTAGATGTTTTTTCTTTCCATGCTGCAGCAGCATCACTGTCTGTTTGATAATAATCTTTACTCTGTTGAAGTACCTTTAATAAGTTTTTACCGTAAGTATCTAAAATATGGTCGTGTTGGTCAGATAAAGCTTTGGAACGAGTATAGTACTCTTCTTTACTGATCATACCAGCATCTAATGACTGTTTTAGTGTCTCCATATTTGATTTATAACTTGCATTTTCAGAATCAACCGCTTTTTCGATTGCAGTTTTATATTCTTTTAACTGTTTTTCAGAATTAGCATTAATTTTGCCATATATTGCTGCTTGGACTGCTGCTTTTTTATCTCCACTGATTTGCAGTGAATTAACCTCAGCTTCCATAATTTGAGCTTCATTATTTTTAATAACTTCTTGCTCTTCTAACGTTAAATCTCGCTTTTGTTTTGATGCTGTTTCATAAATACCTATAACTTGATCAGACATAATTTGAACATTATTTTTATGCTGATCCATATTGTTTTTCCAGGCATTAACTTCTTCTTTTGGTATTCCTAGAGCTTCAGCTCTTTTAGCTAAGTCATCTTTAGCTTTATCTATATCTCCAGAAACTGTTTCTGCTAATTCCTTAAATGCTTTTTTTACATTGTTAGCAGAATTTGTTCCTGAAGATTCAAAGGTAGAAAATGCTGAATTAAACCTCTGCAGTTTATCTTCAAAAACTGTTAATTGTTCATTTGCAGTTTCACCAACTGTAGTTCCCCAGTCGCTAGTTTGTTGCAGTTCACCTCTTGCCTTCTCGGTAACTTTACTAAGAGCAATAATTGTCCCCGCAAGCCCTGCCGTACCTAATGCTGTCCATCCTATAGGACCAATCCCTGCTAATATTGGTGTTAATCCACCAATGCTACCTGCCAAACCAGTTCCACCAGCTCCAATTGCAGTACTTGCAACAGTAGCTTCAGTAGCTATACCTCTAAGAGCAAGCTCTCCCGCACCTCTAGCGCCTATTTTAGCTAGCATTCCTGTTGTGCCGGATACAATACTTGTCAAACCACTAAGGGCTTTGGCGGTAGGAGCAATGGCTGCTGCTGCTAAGCCCATTTTTATTATCATCTGTTGTGTCTTAGGATCTAATTTTTCAAATGAACCTGCTAAATTATCAACTTCTTTTACAATCGGTACGATAGAAGGAAGAAGTTTTTCTCCTAAACTGATTGATAAAGTTTCTAGAGTTGCCTTAGCTCGATTAAATGCATTTTTATCTGAACTATTCATTTGATCAGCTAGTTTTTTAGTATAGCCAGTTGCATTCTGAGTTTCTTTAGTTAAATTACGTAATGCATCACCCCCTTGGGCTACTAAGATATTCATACCTGTTTGGGCTTCAGTGCCAAATGCTAAAGAGAGAAGAGAACTCTTTTGAGCCTTAGTCATACCATTGGTACTCGCTTTTACTTTGTCAAGTATATCTGGTAAACCAAGTTGCCCTTTCTTGAAGGCATCTAAATCAATACCCAATTCTTGCATAGCTGCTGCTGCAGCTTTACTTGGTTTCATAAGTCGAGAAAGTGCGCCACGTAAAGATGTACCTGCTTTTTCACCCTCAATACCGTTATTGGACATTAAACCAATTGCTGCTGAAGTTTCTTCTAAACTCATTCCCAATGCATGAGCAACAGGCCCTGTATATTCCATTGCATTTCCCATATCAGAAAATCCAGCGGCCGTTTTATTCGCTACAAAAGCTAGACTATCTGTAACACGTTGCGTATTTTGAGTCATTGAAGCTGTATCTTTTGTAACTAAGCCAAACTGCTCCAAAATTGAAGTTGATGCAGACATAACAGTATTGAAATCATCCCCTGAAGCTTTTGAAGCATCTAATACTGTAGGCATAGCCCCAAGAGTCTGATTAAAGTCATATCCCTTTTTAATCATCTCCTCTATCCCTTCATTTATAGAGGAGGTGTCAATTCCGTATTGTCTAGCCCATTCTTTGGATTTACTAGATAATATATCCATATTTTTAGCAAGCTGTTTAGGAGATGTATCATCTGCAAGCAAAGCCTGAATTTCAGTCATTTGGCCATTAAAGTTAGCCGCAGACTGTATTCCTTTTGCGAAAGCAGCAGTAATTGCTATAGAAGCTGGAGCTGTTTTAGATGCAACTGAATCAAGCCCACTACTTACTTTCCCAAAACCTGTTGAGATTTTTGGGAGCATTGATGTTTGCTTATATTGTTCAACTGCTGCAGCTTTTAATTGGGCTTGATATTGTACTAATTGGGCATTAGCTCTAGAGATTTGATTTGCATAATTTTGTGTACTTGCTGTGGCTTTACCATCAACAAATGAATTTTGATAAGAGTCCTTCAAAAGTGCCAATTGTCGCTTTTGAGTTTCAATGGATTTAGTTAAAACATCCATTGGGCTTTTCATACCATTCATTCCTTTACCAAATGTTGAAAATGAGGTTTGAGAAGCCTTCAAATCATTTTTCAATGCCGATAATTGCTTATTTACTCCAGTAATTCCTCTTGAAAAGTTGGCATCATCCAATCCCATTTCAATTATCATTTTTCCTAAAGGTGTATCTGCCATGATTTTCTCCTTGAACTTTTATCGTTAATTCAATAATAAACAAAATATACCCGCAAAAAGTAGCGTTTTTTTATTTATATGAGAAAAAAAACAGCCTTAAAAGCTGTTTTTATATTTTATTCATGAAATCCTCAAGAGACATTACTTCAGATACATCCTCAGCAACATCTTCTTTCTTGTCAATATCCGCATTAATAACACCAATGATTGTATCAAAATCATTATCTAGAATATCGGATGCTGTAAAGTTTGAATTTAAAACTAACTGCTTAATAAATCTAAGGAAATTTTCTTTCCCTTCTTTAGCAGTTATTGATTCTTTTTTTCAGTATCTTGATCAACTCCCAACACAATACTATTTAAACGATTAATAGTTTCGTCAAGCTCCCAGGGGTCTAATCCTCTAAGAACTTGTTCAGGCGTCAATTTATCATCTGAGAACAACCCAGCGACAAATTCTAGACGTAAGATAACCATCTCAGTAGTTGTTAAATTTCCTGCTTCAATTTTCTCTTGAAGTTCCCAGAAATCAAGATATTTTTGACCACTAACATGATTTTGTTTGTAAGTGACATCTCCACCATTTTCATGTAGAGTAATTTCTAACTTAGCCATTTTTAAGAACCTTTCAAGTTATATTTTTGTTTCCCCTACGATCGCTTGACCGACTACGGGGTCTTTAGGGTGTGACGGTCATATTCAATGCTGCACGTACTTTATTCTGAGCTTCGGTATCAGTTCCAGAATACTTCTTAAATGAATCCCCATTATCTGCTGAACCTACAGAATAAGATAAAGTATCTGGTTTAATTTCTGATGCCTTACCCTGAGCAGTTTCAATTTCAATTCCATCATAAGAGAAAACACCTGTCATAAATCCAAGCATATAATTGTTCCCACGAATATCGTAATCTTCGATTAAAATAGAGCAATCTGGTGCTTGTGTATCACTACCTGCTGTAATAATTTTATCTTCATCAACAGCATAACCTAAAATTGCGGATTGAACTTTATCAGGAATATCAATGATATCAAAATCAATTTTTCCATCACCAACACCTTTTCCTGAGATATGATAAACACCATTTGATCCATAAGTTTTTACTGGATCAACAGCAAGCCCTGAAATTTTAGCACTTGAAGTTGCCCCTTTATCTTTTTTACCTTCTACAACAAATAAATTTGTATCAAGTGTTGCTGGCTTTCCATCCAAAATACGGATAGATAATTTTTTAAATCCAACTGTAGCTGTACCCATTTTTTTCTCCTTTTTTATTAATCTTCATATAATCGACTATTGCCTTGATAAAATCTTGCATCAACATATCTTTCAGTTGTTGAAAAATAGTCATCTACACCACCAGGCATCCTATAAAAGCCCTCGTTTTTAAGAATATCTTCAATTTTTTGTTGAAGTTCTTTTGGAATTTCACGTTTAACAGCTTCAATACTAACTTGGTAAATGAAGTGTTTGGATAGTGAATCATTACTTGCGAAACCAATTAACTCCGGTGGTCCAGATGGAATGATAGTAATACTCGTTTTGTCTTTATCAAGCTGATCACTACGAATATAACTTTTAAACCCACCTACTTCTTTAATTTTAGCTATGTCAGCATCAGTTGCCAATACTTCCATTAACTCTTTGAGCATATCTTTCATTCAATCAACTCCTTTAGATTTTCTTGAGCTGATTTCACAAATTTAGGCCCTTGAGAAGCTGCAAATTTTTGTAATGCTCCAAAACTTCTATAACGATAACTTTTACCATACCTAGTAAAACCATTATTTTCCAAATGTACCAATCTCCAGTGCCTACCATTATTACCAATTTTTATTTTGGCAATCCCTGAAGCCCTAGAAACATTCCCCCGTACTACACCGGCTACTGTATCTCCACTATCTTTAAATTGCGATAGTGTCTTTTTTAAATCTTGAACAGCTTCATCTCCAGCTGCTCTTAGGGCTTTGCTCTCAATCGACTTCACTCGAGTTTCACTGAACTTTTCTCTCAGTTTTCTTTCGATTTCTTCAAATCCCCGAATAGTCATTGTACTACTCATTAAGATTTGTACCTCCCAGAATAATTTTTAAAAAAGTTCTATCATGAAAATCAGGTTGAATATCAACAATTGCCCAGATTTTTCCAGAATATCTTGGATCATCAATAATGACTTTATCGTCATTTTTAGGTTGGTAACTTGTTAGAGGATCACGAATTTTTATCGTAGCTCCGTTTTTAACATTTTGACTTCCTAAAATATTTAAATCCTTATTGCTGGGACTATAGACGTCTGCATAAGTTTTAAACTTATAAATGAGTTCTCCACCTCTACCATCAAAAGAATCATCAAGACCAACTCTTTTAAAAGTGACTGGAATCCTCATTGTTCCATTGTGCGTTCGATTAGAGGATTGTAACGTTTTTTGCGATTTTATCATCACTGTCCTCACTTTCTTCTGGTTGATTAGCAAGATATACATCACGAATATTTTGTTTGTAGTTTTCCTTAAACTCATCTAACGCATCATTATATGTATATCTAGAACGCTCAATAATCAACTCTTTTACTTCTGGATCAGAAGCATCTTTCACACCAACCAAACGAAGAATAGAAGTATAAGAAGCAATGAGCATATCAGTCAAATTGGCAATTTCATCAGGATCTTCTGTATTAATCCTCATTCTCTGCTTAAAAGCTTTAAGATTATTGTTAGCCCAAGTTTCTGCTTCACTCATTTACTTCTCCTTTACTATTAAGCTTCTGTGACTGTAACTGGGGCAGCATTAGCCTTTAACAAGTTTCACAACATGAGCTGTATTATTGTCGTAAGCTTTTCCGTAATAGAAAGCTTTGACAGTATAAAGTTGCAAGTCTTCGAGAGCGAAAGTTTGGTCAAACTCTTGCATTCTTGTTCCGCCCATATAAGCCCAGTAGCGGTTAGCCGCAAAGATTACTGCTTTTCCTTTTGGCACTGCAACGGATTGAACAATTTCAACACCGAAAGGTAAAACAGTTACCCAAACACCGTTATCCGTGAGATACATGAATTTAGCAAGAGTAGAGTAATAATCATCAGGATTAACTAACATTTTTACTTGCCCAGAGATATTTACTGTGATATTTTTTTCATTTTTAGAGAGAGCTTGCATTACAGGGGCGATTTTTTCTGCTGCATTGTCAGGATCAATATCAGACCAATCTGCAAAATCGGCTTTATCTGGATACGTTGTTACATTACTCTTGATAGCGCCTTTAGAGAGATCCTTCATCAATCCAATAGGTTTTTTATTTCCATCTCCTGCAACTAAAGCTGTTTCGAGTGCCACAGCCATCGCTTCAGACATTTGAATGATAATAAATGATTTCAACCAGTCATAACCATTTTCAAGAGCATCTTTAGGGATTGCGACAAAAGCAGTTAATTTGTTTTGAGAGAAGTCTACTTCGTGGAAAGTTTGTTGTAATTTACCTTTAATGTCATCAAAAACTTCTCCCCAAACAGCCGTACCGCCATCATAAATTGAATTAGCGACTGTAGCTCTCATTTTCAATCCGGCGCTTTGGAATTTGATAATATCCAAAAGCGGATGAGCGTTTTGTAATTCCAGAAATACTTGGTTCATGATTTCAAGTGGAAGTGTAACATCTACTCCAGTTACACCAGAAGTAATTTCATTAAAGAATTTAGTTTCATTTTCTGAAAGATCATTTGTTGGACGTGATTCCATTAATTCGTTGATTTTATCTGATGTTGAAGCATTCATGTTTTCCATCATTTCAGCTCCAAGAGTGTTCATCATTTTGTCAAAAGCTTTAGATTGTGCTGCTTCATCTGCACCCTCTTTTACTGCATTAGTATATTTTTCAACAGCTGCTTTGTAGTTCGGTAATTTTGTGTAATTCATTATTTAATTCCTCCAAATTTAAATAGTTGATTTTTGAGCGGCTTATCTGCCGAGATTTTTTCATTAACTTCTGATTGAAAAGCTGATATCTTTTTATCTATCAATGCTTCTAATCTTTGTATTTGTTCTGGACTAAATTCTGCAGTAACCTTATGAGTTTGTTTAGTACTTCCTTCTGAATCTTTAATCATATTTTTCAATTGATTTATTTTCTCAGGAGATAGTATGGGACCAACTCCAGCTACTAATTTCACAGGTTCATTATTATCAAATAAGACTTCATTAACTAAACCTGCTTCTTTTGCTTGTTTAGCGTTATACCATGTTTCCGCATCCATTAGTGATTGAGCTTCTTCAGAAGAAATATTCATCTTCTTTGCATAGAGTTCTGCAAGATTTCCACTTGCACCAAGCAATGCTTTGGCTGTAGAATCCATATCACGATAATCCCCAGCTTGAATACTTGAAACATTGTGAATCATAACTTGCCCAATTGGTGTAATAGATACATGATCTGCTGCTAGTAATGGAAATGTTGCAGCACTTGCACAGATTCCAGTAATTTCCACATTCACTTCACCTGGATAATGTCCTAATGCTGTAAAGATTTCACTGCCTGCAAATACAGAGCCACCTCCAGAATTAATCTGAATAGCTACTGCTTCTCCATTTGCATCTTTTAAGAAATCATCAACAACTTTTGGACTAATATAATCCATTTCTAGCCAGTCATAAAGCCATGCATTAGAGTTATCAATGACAGAGCCATTAAATTTAAGTTTCTTCACTCATCTTTCCTTTCTCTTCATAATTTTTAGTCATAATAACTTTATCTCCATCTGTCATTGCTGGAAGTCCTGCTGCTTCACGTACTTCATTAATCTTAACAACGCCACTTGAACCAACTTTATCAATAGCATCTGCTCGATCAAGTATATTAATTGTTTTAAACCCAGTCATTTGTATAGTTTTTCCTACCGTATAACCAGACTCTTTAATTAATAAGCTTGCAAATCCTTCAGATAGCTTATTCCCTAACGGTATAGCCGCTGATTCTATTGCTAATTCAAGATTCTCAGAATTATTAGCAGTTTCTCCAAGTACTAATGCAGGTGGAATTCCTAATAAAGTAGCTACTTCACTAATAAATATTTTTTTGAGCGCTCCAAAATCTGTAATTTGATTTTGAATAGTAGCCGATTTACTTGCCGTTATTTCATCATAGGCAGAATTGGATTTACCATTATCTGGAATAAAGACAATTGGATCGTTCAGTAAACTATTTGATAGGGTAGTCGCAAATTCTCTTTGAATCTTTTTTTGTTCTGCTTCTTCAAGTTTTGAATTTACGGGAATACTTACCTTAGCTCTTAACTGCCCAACTCGGAGTTGATTAGTAATTAATTTCCCAAATAATCTTCCATAATCATCCCAAAGGCTGTCTACATACTTATTTATTCCAATATTGTCATTGTTTAAATGAAAACAGTCCACTCCTTGAGTAAAAATTTTTTCAAAATAATCTTGTTTAAAAGGACCTGAATTAGAAGCACTCAATACGCTATCTCTTGAAAAGTTAATCGTTACATTGGTATATGTATTGCCATTCAAGGAATGTTTTGTAACAAAATTATCTGCAATAAAAAATTTATCTTCATCTTTAATAACAAGTAATTCCCCATTAAGTAACTTCTTAATCATGGAAACTTTAAATTCAGTAGCTGTTTGATTAGGATTGGGTCTTACATTTAATGCATAATCATAGTCGGAATCCATTATTGAATTATCATTTTTAAATACGAACTTTCCCTTTGAAACTAATCTTGCGAGATAAGTTACACAAGATTCTAAAGCTACATTTTTCATGCCTAGAGTTGCTTGTACATTAAATAAAGCTTCATAAGCTGATAGATCTGTATTCTTACTTTTTGATTTAGCTGAAGCCCAAATATCTGAAAATAATCCCACTTTTTCTCCTTTCTATCCTTTTATCTCAAGTTTAATAGAAAAGTAGAACGAAAAAGTAGCGTTTTTATAAAAAAAGCTGCCACTATGACAGCTAATTGAAGTGTTTTCGCACTAACTTTATTGAGATTTAATTGCTTACTACTTCATATAAATGATTATCTAACTTTTTTACTCTAAAAAAGTAGCGTTTTATTCTAAAAACCACCCAAGATTATCATAAAAATCTGTTGAATCTACTCCATTAAGTAATTCTGCTTTAAACAAAGCTGCTTCAAATGCTTTAAAGCCATCAGTCTTACGTCTTACATCTTCTTTTTTGATATATTCGACATTACCATCGGTTTTCAAATGACGGAGAACATTATTTGTATACCAGCGCATCATATCATTGTCACCAAAATTTATTTTAAGGTTCGCAAAACTATCTTCAATTACGGTTGAAAGTTGAGCATCAATTGCTCTAAAATTCCGGATAACCTCCACACGATACCCAAGTGGTGCATCAAATTTTCCATTCCAAGAAACTTCAAAACCTGCTTCTTCAAATTTAGGTTGTAAATACTCCCTCATTTTATATCCATCACCACAAATTGTTTGAAAGTCATAACCCTCTTCATCTCTCATCCTTACAAACCAATCTACAACGTGCTGAGCATCCATAGATGGCTCATCAAGAACTGTAAGTAATCCCTCATTTTCCCATTGTTTAATTGGTGCAAATCTTCGTTTCCCGTTCACATTTTCATTGGGCTTAGAATAACTATATATTCTATCTACAAATTCTTTTCGTACAAATGAATGACACTTAAAAACATAATCTCCATCAATTTTGAATAATGCACCAACAGCAATAAAATCTCGAGTAGAAGCAAAATCGAAACCGCCAATAGCTGGTAAATCTCGTAATTCTGGAAATTCCTTTTTAGTTGCTTTTAGTTCTTCATAGGTTGCTACACTACGCTCAATATCAGTAACTGGAAAGTTTTGGCGCTTAGTCATGAATTCATCACGTCCGCTCGGATTAAGTTCCAAATCTTCATACTCTTCTAAAACAGTTTCATATAAACCTTGAGCATACTCTGTCATCGGAAGTGAGAACATTGGATTTGATAGTTCCCAGTTTTTAGGATCGTCAACCTGTTCAGCCTTATCAAGCTTACAAATAAAAGGGAAAATGGCATTCCATTTAGCTTCTCCCTTCAAAACTTTAAGAGCCATCTCTTTCATTTGGTCAATAAATCCTTCACGAACATAACCGTCAGTTCCTATATAAAATTCTCTAGGATTAGGTCGTTTACCTAATCCAGAAATATGTACCTTGACATCTTTATTACTTTCATATTGATGGATTTCATCAAAAATTACTGCACCATCTCTAAGACCATCTTTGGTATTTCCATTTGAGGTTCTAAATTTGAAAAGTGATTTGGTTTGTAAATTTTTTATTTCTGATTTTTTGGGCTTCCCAAATAATTCCTCTAATTCTTCATGACTTTCTATAGTATCATGTACTTCATCAAAACTTGTTTTTGCTTGATCTTCACTATTAGCGACAATTGAAATATTATACTTTGGAATACCATGCATTGGAGTGGTTAAATAGCTGCCTATTGCTGAAAGCAAGCCATTTTTACCATTTCCCCTGGCAATCATTATTAATATTTTCCTATATACATTACGATGGTTCTCTGTAAAATACAAGAAAATAAAACTAATAATAAATTTCTGAAAATCTTCTAGTTCAAAAAAATATTTCTCTGTATAACCAATACAACTTTCAATTTGTTCTACGTCAAAAAACACTTCCCCTGATTCCAGACGAGGTACCACTTCACGCTTAATATAATCAACTAGTAATTTACGTTCATAGTTAAAATTAACCATGCCCGCATAATAACCGTCAATATAATTTTGAACATAATTGATCACGTTGTAAATTTACTCCAATCTTTTCCGGTATTATTTTTAGGTTTAGTTGCTCTCTTTTCTTCAAAGAATTCATCAAGTTTAATTAATGCAGCATTTACCCTAACCTGTTCTACAATTGCAGGATTAGTCTTTTTAACCATATAATCCCCTGAAGGTACGTATATAACAGCTCCTTCTTCTAAAATGTCAGATCCAAGTTTTTCAAAAGTTGCGGCTAAACTGCAATATCTTTGGACCTTTTCTAATTCGGATGCCTTAGTTTCATCAATAAGGGTAATTAATTCATAAAAAAGTGAAGTATTTCTCTTCCCGTTTTCAATTTCATTATTTTTTTCATTTCCTGTTTCAGAAATTTCTTGTGTGATGTATAAATACGCTTCAATATCATTCACAATATCTTGTAATTTTAAATTTAAAACTTCAGATATATCTAGCCATAATTTTTTATTTCTGGGATTTCTTTTTCCATTTGCATATAATGAAAGTTGACTATTATTTACCTTAATTTTTTTGTTCTCAAATAGGAGATTTCTAAGATCAGAAAAGCTCATTTTGCGCTCTTCAAGAACTTCTTTCAATCTATTTACTACCATTTTCAGCTCCTTTCACAAAAATTGGTCATATTTTTGGTTAAAAGACCCCAACCGGTGTATCAAAAATTTGAAAATAAACGTGATTTTTTTAGACCGGGGGTCTATTAAAAAATTTTCATAGAAATTATTATTTATTTAATTTAAAAATCAAAAATTTCATCATCAAATTGATTATCTTTATGTCTGTTGTGTCTCTTGTTGTGACAGTCATGACATAATGTACGCAAGTTACTAAGCTTCAACGCAAGCTCTGGATAGTGCTGTAGTTCTTTGATGTGATCTATCTCTAGTATTGCAGTCTTTGCTGTAGTTACTCTACCATCTGCCTTACACCATTGACATTCTTTGTTGTCACGTTTAAGAACTTGCTTACGTACTCTTCTCCAATCGCCTGAATGATAGAACCTATCTCTTGCTTGTGGTGTACTAACATCTATCATGCTTCAATCGTAAAACAAAAACGCTACAAAAAAGTAGCGTTCTTTTTTAGTCATGAAACATATTCAATAGATGCCCATCATCATATGCTTCAGCAAATTGTCGAGTAGCTTTATTATTCCTTGCAATTACTGCACTCTTAGAATAGTACATGCACATAGTAATCTTGATAATTCCCCAGCCGTCAATATAATAATGTTTGAATATCTTTCTATCATCTTCATCCTTAATATTTAGCATGGCTTTATTTACTAAATCTGATCTCTTTGCATCTTTCTTATTCCTCAAGATGATACGTAATGTCATACGAACATCATGCCATTGTTCCTTTGTAAGTTCCTTTGTCACATGACAACTCCTATTCTATTATCTAAAAATCTTCTCTGACATTTCTTGTTGAAGTTCCTAGGTTACGGAAAACTTCTTCAATTTTCTTCATAGCTTTAATAGCTCTTGATAGACTGAAAGCAATGAACCAATTGTTTTTAGAACACATTCGTTTAATATGCTTCTTCTTAGTAGCAAGCCTTTGCTTTTTCCAGCTTGATTTCATTTGACTACCTCAGACTATTCGTACATTTTCAATGCTTTTGTTAGGAGTTTTTTAGCTACAGAATCAGGAATATCATGTACTTTCAATTTTTCATTTTCAGTGTAATCATTAAAGTCAAAAACTTCTTTCTGTTCTACTGATAATTTATTTGTATCAGTGTCTAGTGTAACCTCTACTCTAATTTTCATTACTCACCTCATAATTTCAATTCTGACATTAAATTCTGCACCCACTGTAATGTTTCAATTTCACCAGTGTATTCTAGATATGCTGCTTTATCAATATCGTTAAATTGATCTCTCGGACCTAGTTCATGGCGCTCTTTTCTACACTTCTTAATTCGCAGATTAATTGTGTTATATAATTGATCGACCTTTTCTTGAGCAATCATTTCTACCTCCTCTAACT
>SKEL01000007.1_pt1 | contig 224567 bp, 164 predicted proteins | sample 4826741 | NCBI WGS metagenome assembly SKEL01 (sample SAMN11008810, study PRJNA524170) | human gut metagenome | biome: Human fecal sample; material: Feces; isolation source: fecal sample from pouch patient p33 | host: Homo sapiens | place: Israel: Tel-Aviv | collected 2016-03-22
GGCGTCCTTGCCCTCTGCGACCTGACGGGCGTACTCGTCCATTGCCGCTCGGTCAGCTGCCGTACCGGCGTTGACTGCAGAATCGTAGGATGCCTTGGCCTGGTCGCGGGCGGAAGCCGCCTCGTTGTAGGGACCGGCGGCCTCATCGTAGGATGCCTTGGCGGCGTCCTCCTTCGCCTTCGCCTCGTCGACCGCCTTCTGCAGGTCCGCGATGGTCTGGGCGGCGGATTTCGCGCCGGCACCGGATGCCGCGCCGGCGTGGGCGGCGATCGGCGACATCACGGCGGGGTGCTGCGTGCCCCCGTCACCGGTCTGGGCGAATGCCGTGAACGGTGAGATGAGGCTCGATCCGGTCATGGCGGCCATGGTCGCCGCGGTGACGGTCAGACGCGCGATCCCCTTCGGGGCGTGAATCTTTTTGCTTGGCAGTGCGGCGAAGTGATCGCCACCGGCAGCGAAATGCTTTCCCTGAGTCATTGTGCTGTTCCATTCCTTTTCCGTGCCATATCCGACTGGGCATCAGAGCTCTTTCCAATAGAGGTAATTATGCTCCTCAACTGGGATTGTTGTATATAGTTCGTTGGCTTTTATACAACAATCCATGACTCTTCTTGTCATGGATATCTCGCCGCTACAACGATCCTTTGGTCTACGCTGCAAAGAATTAAGATCAAAGTCTGGTTACTCTCAAGTACAATTTGCGAATCGCATCGGCATGGACAGGTCTTACTACGCCTCGATAGAGGTCGGACGAAGAAATGTCAGTCTTTCTAACCTCTGTAAAATTGCTAACGGATTCGACATGACAATCGCTGCACTCATGACTGGTGTGACTGAGAAAACGGATTAGTCCATCAATCAATCAATCAGCGAACGCAGTGAGCGAATCAATCGACGGCACAGCCGGCGGCAAGGACACGGTACGTGGCCGCGCAGCGAGCTTCGCGAGCGAAGAGGACGGCATCGCTGTCCCTATTCTTTATCGACGGCTTAGCCGGCGGCAAGGACACGGTACGTGGCCGCGCAGCGAGCTTCGCGAGCGAAGAGGACGGCATCGCCGTCCCTATATCTTTATAGTATATTTCTCTATTAATTGGTTTCACCAAAATGGGTATAGCGCAAGCTTCTGAACAGGCATTTTTATCAAAAACTCAAAGCAGCCGAATCATCAAGATGGTGAAATTATTTACCCAAATTGAGGAAGCGCTTCACCAAAATGGAACCGACTAACGGCTGTTGAAAACTTTTTATCCCCAAAATGGTGATTTCCTGTTTTCAGTGGAAAACTCGGTAAGTTAAATTATTTACTTACCAGATTTACAAACAAAAGCAGTTCTTAGCCCTAAAACCAGAACAGGTCAGAAGCAAAATTAACTCCTGACCTGCGATTTTTCTGGTGCCCCCGGGCGGATTCGAACCGTCGACACCCGCTTTAGGAGAGCGGTGCTCTATCCCCTGAGCTACGGAGGCATGTTGTACTAGTGTAGCAGATTTACGCCGTTGTAATACAGCGTATAGCCACTCTTCGAAGTTGCGGTGGAACAGCCCTCCGGAAAGTGTGTCCCACTATCCAGGCAAATTCTGGGTCAAACTTTCCCAATGGGACCTCGCTGGAAACAGTGTCCCAGAATTTCGGCTCGAAACGGGACACGGTTTCCCAAACGACCCCGTTCCGGAAACTACATCCCGGAATCGGCGCTCGAACTGGGATGCACTTTCCCAATCGAGCCCCATGGGAAACTGCGTCCCACTTTGGGGGGCGCTCTTTAATGACTAGTTACCTTTGTGGAAGAGGTTTTTGATAACGGAGGGGATGCTCTTGGCGCCCTTGGCAGTCACATCGATAAAGTCGGGCGAACGCACGAGCTTATCCTCGTCGACGTACTTGCGGACAGCACGAAGCGTCTCTTTGTCGTCGCGCGTCGAAAACGTAAAGTGACCGTTGTCCTTGGTGAAGATGGCAAAACGAGTGATCTTCTTGGTGCCGCGTAAAACCTCGGCGGCAATATAGTCGACCTCGTCCCACGGGATCTGAATAAAATCCTCGGGATTGCGCTCGTTGTAATACTCGAACGCCTTATTGCCCACCATCACGTTACCGTGGCTGGTAAGCCCCATCAGGCAGGTTGCCGGCGTTGCCAGATCGACCGTGCTGTTCTGAGATTGCGCCATGCGCGCCTCGCCCTCCAAATAAAACAATCGGACCGCATCCAGTGTACCCACCGGGTGCGGTCCGTTTCAATGGCTCAAAAGCCCTTGCCTAGCAATTCTCGGTCTTAAGCCGAAGCGTACTTACATGAAGCCGCAGAAGCGACCGATGATGCCGACGGCGAAGAGAGCCAGGATGATGACGATCGGGCTGACCTTCTTCTTGAGGAGCTTGCAGACCAGCAGGGTCAGGCACACGGCGGCAAGGCCGGGGATGAGCTGATCGAGGTTGGCCTGAAGCGTGGTGACCTTCATCTGATCAAGGGCGGTAGCACCGACGGAGTTGTACATCGTCAGCGCTTCCTTGATACCCTCGGAACCGGAGGGCAGGCTAGCCCAGTCGATAAAGGCGCCAGCAGACTGCTTGACCGTGGAGACGATCGGGGTGAAGGAAATGGACACCCAGCGCTCGACCAGGGCGCCGATGATGAACATACCCAGGATGGAAGCGCCCTCGGTGACCTTGCCCATCAGACCACCGGAGAGGTCCTTGGCGATGGAGGAGCCGACCTTGTAGCCAAACTCCTGCGTGTACCACAGGAAGGCGTAACGGATGATGTTCCACGCGAAGAAGAACAGCAACGGACCGGCGATGCTGCCGGACAGGGCCAGGGAAGCGCCCAGAGCGCCCAGAATCGGGCGAAGGGTGAACCAGAAGACGGGGTCACCGACGCCGGCGAGCGGGCCCATCATACCGACCTTGACGCCCTGGATGGCGACGTCATCGATCGGAGCACCGTTGGCGCGCTCCTCCTCGAGGGCGAGGGTAACGCCAATGACGGGGGCGGAAACATAGGGGTGGGTGTTATAGAACTCCAGGTGGCGCTTAAGAGCGGCAATCTGGTCATCCTTGCTGGTGTAGAGCTTCTTGATCGCAGGGATCATTGCGAAGCACCAGCCGCCGTTCTGCATACGCTCGTAGTTCCACGAGCCCTGAAGGAACTGATGACGGAAGCAAACCTTCTTGCGGTCAGCCTTGGTGAGCTGAATCTTGTTCTCTGCCATATGTATCACTCCCCTCCTACTCGTAATCGTTCAGAATGTCGCCGAGCGGGTCGCCGGAGCCACCGCCCATGCCGCCACCCTGCTTGGCCAGATCCTTAAGGCCAAGGTAGATGAGGGCAAGGGAGATGCCGATGAGACCAAGGGCGATCAGCGTGAGCTGAGGGATGGCAGCAAGGACAAAGCCGAGGACGAAGAACGGCCAGGTCTCCTTGGTGGCCATCATGTTGATGACCATGGCGTAACCGACGGAAGCGACCATGCCGCCGCCGACAGCCATACCGCCGGACAGCCAGTCGGGCATAGCGTTAAGCGCGTTGGTAACGGCCTCGGCCGGGATGACGCACAGAAGCACTGCCGGGATGGCGATACGAAGGCCCTGCATGAGGATGGCAGCATACTGCCAGCGCTCGATGCCGGAGAAGTCGCCCTTCTCGGCGCAACCGTCCATGGCGTGAGCGATAGCGGTAGCAATGGTACGGCAGATCATGGTCAGGAACAGACCAGCGACCGACAGCGGGACGGCGACGGCGATGGCGGCGGTAACGGCCTTTGCCGAATCAGTGGCGCCACCGTTGAGGGCGAGCACCATGATGATCGAAGAAGCGACCGAGGCCAGAGCGGCGTCAGGCGCGACAGCGGCGCCAACGTTAGCCCAGCCAAGGGCCATCATCTGGAGCGAACCGCCCAGGAGGATGCCCTCCTGAAGGTGACCGGTTACGAGACCGATAAGCGTGCATGCCACGAGCGGCTGATGGAACTGGAACTCATCCAGAATGCCTTCCATACCGGCAAGCAACGCGACAATCGCAACAAGCAGAATAGTGATTGCAGACATGTATCGGACCCTCCTTTACTATGCTTGAGCGGCCAGTTCGGCCTTAGCTTTCTTCAACATGGCGTCGAGATCCTCGGAGGAATCCGAAGGAACCTTGCGGACCTCGAACTTGACGCCCTTGGCCTTGAGAGCCTCGAGAGTCTTAACGTCGTCATCGCCCATAGCGACGGCGTTGGTGACGACGACCTTGCCCTTGGAGTGAGCCATGGAACCGATGTTGACTTCCTTGATGTCGACGCCGGCCTCGATGGCCTTGAGCAGATCCTGCGGGTTCTCAAAGAGCAGCATGGCCTTGGTGTCACCAAAGCGCGTGTCCTTGACGACCTCGGCCATCTTCTTGATGGGAACGACGTTGGCATGGACTCCCGGAGGGGCAGCCTGCTCGATCATGGTCTTGCGGAGCTCGTCGTGAGCAACGCCGTCGGAAACCACGATGATGCGGTTGGGGTTGATCTGCTTGGTCCACGTGGTGGCCACCTGACCATGAAGCAGACGGGTGTCGATACGGACGTGGGCGATCTTGATGTGCCCGTCGCCGATAACCGTTCCCGGAGGGATGGCGCCTGCAGGAGCAGCGGCGGCCGTAGCCGGCTTCTTCTCCTCGGGCTCCAGAGACTCGGGCTTGACGCGCACGCCAGCCTTAGCCTCAGTCACGAGATGTTTTGCGATCGCATGTGCAGTGTTCTTTGCGTCAAAGCGCTGCGAATATGCCTCGATGAGCATAGGCAGGTTGACACCGGTGACGATAGCCCAGGAATCGTGGCCCTCGATGAGTCCGCTGATCTGGTTGAACGGCGTGCCGCCCCACAGATCAACGAGGAAGAGCACCTGCTCCTGGTCCTCGAAGGAAGCGATTGCTTCCTCGACCTTGGCACGGAAGTCGTCGGGGCCCATGCTCGGCTCGAGCGAGACCACGGCTACAGACGGCTGATCGCCAAAGACCATCGAGCCCGTCTGCTTGATTCCAGCAGCCAAGTCCCCGTGGCTAGCAAGAACAATACTTACCATCACATAACCTCCTTTTTGTCTACGTATTTCCTACACGACATTAAGGAAGTATACCTGTTTGGTTTGTGGAATTATAGCTAAATTCGCAAAAGGTTGGTTTATTTGTTTAAACGTCTAGGTTTGTTACAAGTTGATTACTTTACTGCTTTTTGACTCACTACACGCCAAGGCGTCGCTCATCAAGCTATGTATTTTATAGATACAAGCAAGCTGTTCATTAATATCGATATTAAGCAAGTGCGAATGTGCTCGTACTGTCACTATTTTGTTTAAACAGACATGGCTTGACTATTTGCACGACTTATGCTCAACAAAACTACTCAAAAAAGTTGCGGTGAAATAGTTCTTGTTTAAGAGCCAGAAGGCTGGATTTAGGAACTATTTCACCGCAACTTATAGGGGATCCTAGACGATGTGGAGTGGGTTGGCGGCGTCGACGGCATCGGGCGCGTCGGAAGGGCCGTCGGGGGCAGCGCCTGCCGGATCCTCTTCGGGGGTCTCGATCTGTTTGATCATTACCTCTTGGCCCTGCAGCAAATAGGTCTCGCCGCTACCGCAATGGGGACAGGCCTTGCCGTGCTCGACCGTCGCGTAGTCGCAGCCACACGCCTCGCAATGTGTCACGGCCTCAACGGGCTCCACGATAAGCTCCGCACCCTCGGTGATGGGCTTTTTATCTGCCGCCCAGCGCCAAGCGTCGAGTAGCAAGTCGGGAACGACGCCCGAGACCTCGCCCAGCAGCAGCGTGACGCTCGAAACGCGACGCACGCCATTGGCGCGCGCCACGTTCTCGACATCGCGAATGATGTGATAGACGATTCCCAATTCATGCAAGGCGAAACCCTTTCTGCAGAGGTTGATTCGATGCAAACTCAAAGCAAGGGGACGACGAGATCTAGTCTGCGCCGTCCCCTTACCCGCCATGGCTACCTATTTACGACCAAATTTAATCTTGATGGCACGCTTGAGCGCATACTTGCCGAGGCTTGGGAGCTTTTGCTCGTATTTGACCATCGTGGAGCACTCGGGGCGGTCGCGATCCAGATGGATGGCGTCAAACGCGCACTTGGTGGTGCACAGGCCGCAGCCGATGCACTTGTTGGGGTCGACAATCGAGGCGCCGCAGCCCAGGCAGCGGGCGGTCTCGGCGCGCACCTGCTCCTCGGTAAAGGTCTCAACATACTCGCTAAACGGCGCAGCCTTCTCGCGTTCGCGGTCCACATGCGCAACCTCGCGGCTCGCGTTGTCGTAGCTCTCGAGCACAACGTCGTCGCGGTCGAGTGCGGTGTAGCGGCGCTGGTTGCGGCCGATGGTGAGCGTGGAGCCCGGCTGCACAAAGCGATGGATGGACACCGCGGCCTCGTGGCCGGCGGCGATAGCGTCGATGGCAAAGCTGGGGCCAGTGTAGACGTCACCGCCCACAAAGATGTCGGGTTCGGCGGTCTGGTAGGTCTGGGGATCGGCAAGGGCGCCCTGGCCGCGGCCGAGCTCCACCTTGGAGCCAGCCAGCAGGTCGCCCCACACAATGGACTGGCCAATCGACATGACGACACGGTCGGCATCGACACGGCGCAGATCGTTCTCGTCGTACTCGGGCGCAAAACGGCCCTCGTCGTCAAAGACACGCGTGCAGCGCTTGAAGGTGATACCGCACACACGACCGGCCTCGTCCAGGTGAATCTCCTTGGGGCCCCAACCGCAGCTGATGTGAGCGCCGTCCTCAACGGCCTCGCGACGTTCCTCCTCGCTGGCGGGCATCTGGACCTCGCTCTCCAGGCAGAACATCTCAACGTGCTCGGAACCCAGACGGCAGGCGTTGCGGGCAACGTCGATGGCCACGTTGCCGCCGCCCACCACAATGGTGCGGCCGGACAGGGTATCGATCTTGCCGCTGTTAACCTCGCGAAGGAAGTCGACGGCCACGGTCACGTCCTCGGCACTCTCGCCCGGAATGCCGGCAAGGCGGCCGCCCTGGCAGCCAATGGCAACGTAGAAGGCCTTAAAGCCCTGCGCGCGCAGCTCGTCGAGCGTCACGTCGCGACCGACCTCCACGCCATAGCGGAACTCGGCACCCATCAGGCGAATAACCTCGACCTCGGCCTCGATAACGTCCTTCTGCAGCTTAAAGCTGGGAATGCCGTAGGTGAGCATGCCGCCCGGGCGCTCGTTCTTCTCGAACACGACGGGCTTGTAGCCCTTCTCGGCCAGGTAGAAAGCGCAGGACAGGCCGGCCGGACCGGCACCGATAATGGCGATCTTCTGGTCGAAGCCGCCAGCGCGCGTCGGCGTCACCACGGGCGGGACATAGCGGGTCGCGGCATCCAGATCGCGCTGGGCGATGAACTTCTTGACCTCGTCGATGGCCACGGCGGCGTCCACACGGCCGCGGGTGCAGGCATCCTCGCAGCGGCGATTGCACACACGGCCGCAGATAGCGGGCAGAGGGTTCTCGCGCTTAATGAGTGCTAGGGCCTCGTCATAGCGACCCTGAGCCGCGAGCTTCAAATAGCCCTGAACGGCAACGTGCGCGGGGCAGGCCGTCTTGCAGGGCGCGGTGCCGGACTCATGCGTCTCGATGCGGTTGTCGTTGCGGTAGTTGGGCGACCACTTGGTGTGGTCCCACTTGGTGGCATCGGGCAGCTCCTGGCGCGGATACTCGGGCACCTGTCCGCCCGCCTTTTTGCTGCAGAGCTTCTGGCCCAGCTTGGCGGCGCCGGCCGGACACACCTCAACGCAGCGACCGCAGGCCACGCACTTGTCCTTCTCGACCTTGGCGACATAGGCCGAGCGCGACAGGTTGGGCGTGTTGAACAGCTGCGAGGTGCGCAGGGCGTAGCACACGTTAACGTTGCAGTTGCAGATGGCGAAGATCTTGTTCTCGCCGTCGATGTTGGTGATCTGGTGCACAAAGCCGTTATCCTCGGCCTGGCGCAGAATGTCGTAGACCTCGTCGCGCGTCACGTAATGGCCACGGTCGGTCTCGACCACGTAGTCGGCCATATCGCCCACGGCGATGCACCAATCGGCCGGGTCGTCGGCGCAGCCCTCCCCCATCACGCGACGGCTCGCGCGGCAGCTGCAGGTGCTGGCGGCATACTTACCCTCGTATTTGTCGAGCCAGTGCTCGATATGCTCAATCGGCACCGAGGTGCTCGCGGCGTCAATGGCCTTCTCGACCGGAATGACGTGCATGCCGATACCGGCGCCTCCGGGCGGCACCATCGGCGTGGCCTTGGACAGCGGGCCCTTGGATGCCTGTTCAAAGAACTTGGCGTAGACCGGGTGCTCCTCGAGCTGGCCCACGCGCATGTTGAGGAACTCGGCAGAACCCGGCACCAGCATGGGCAGGACCCACTGCTTGGCGCGCTCGGGGTTTTCCCAGTTATACTCGAGCAGACCCGTGTAGCTCATGTCGTCGAGCATCTTTTCGATATCGGCCTCGGGCATGCCGGTGAGCTTGACCATCTCGGGCAGCGTATAGGGACGGCGCATCTTCATCTTGCAGAGTACCTTGGCCTGCTCGTCAGTCGCGGCCTCGGCAAACGACCAGTACTCGTAGCCCAGCAGCTCGTCGCGATGCAGCAGGCGGTTAGTGCAGTGCTCGCACAGTTTGACGATGGCCTCGCGCGGATGCTCCGGCAGCGGCGGCACAAACTCCGCACCGATATCGGGCTCGGTGTAGCTAATCCCCGGTCCGTTGAGAATCATAGTCGTCCCTTCTCTTGCCGCAGCCTGGCAGGCACGCAGCGCCCCTCTTTTTACGGGCTCGACATGCCCCCACGCCGTTCACCCGTTATTGTTGACATTGTGTCAAAAACAGTATTGACGAACCGTCAACAATATTCAAGACTGTTAGGCGAACGGTCAGGCTCAAACGGATGAAAGGCGGCAAACGCATGGGCAACAACACAGCAGATACCTCTGCGGTCAATGCCGTCCCCGCATCCGACAGCGCGGCAAAGCGCTTGACGGGCGACGAACGCCGTCGCGAGATCCTCACCGCCGTGCGCACCGTAAGCTCCGAGCTGGGCGTGTCCCACCTATCGGTATCGGCCGTGACCAAGCGAGCCGGCTGCACGCGCTCGCTGTTCTACCACTACTTCGCCGACATGGACGCCGCCGTCACCGCCGTCATGGACGAGGCAATTGACGGTTTTATCTCCGAGCTCGAGCAGTGGAATGCCAACCGCACCGTCGGTGATATTGAGGGCGCGCTCGACACCGTCGCCCCGCTCTTTAAGCGCCTGGTCGCCAGCGGCCACGAGCTGCCGAGTACCCTGACCTCGAGCAGCGGCGCGCTCTACGGCGGCTTTCTGCACAACGTGGTTCAGCGCGTGGCTCAGTACATCTGCGACACCACCGTGGTTGATTTTGTCGCCCATCACGAGCTGCGCATCGACCATGTCTACGAAACGTTCTACACCCTCATCATGGGTCTTTTGATGTATATCCGCACGCACCCCGATGTGCCCGACGAGACGGTCAAGGAAATCATCGCCTCGACGCTCCACATCGAGGGCTATACCGCCAAGTATCCGGAGCGCAAGCCCCAGAACTGACGACATTTGGCCAAACTGTCCGCGATCAGAAGAGGGGCCGCGGGCGTGTGAAAGGAGAGCAGCATGCTGTTCGATGTTTGGGGTAGCGATACCCTTATCCACTGGGCCGGCTGGGCCATGGTCTTTATTGGCCTGATCGTGCTCAACGAGGTCGGCCGCCGCACCAAGCTCGGCGCGGCCATCATCTTTGGCGTGGCTCCGCTGGCCATGACCATCTACTGCGTCGCCATCGCCGTCGGCGTTTCGCAGGGTGCCGAGTGGGCGCTCACCAACCCCACCCATGTGTACCAGAACAGCTGGTTCCACTACGCCAAGGTGTACGCGGCGCTGGCCGGTTGCTGGGGCTTCATTGCCATTAAGTACCAGTGGGGCAAGATCGGCAAGGCGCATTGGTTCCGCGCGTGGCCGTTTGTGATCGTCGCCATCAACATCATGATCGCCGTCGTGTCTGACTTTGAGAGCGCCTATCACTTCTTTGTCCTGGGCGAGTCCACCTGGGTCACCTCCGAGGGCGCCACGCAGCTGGCCGGCTGGAACAACGTGTTCAACGGTATCGCGGGCATCATCAACATCTTCTGCATGACCGGTTGGTGGAGCGTCTACGCCTCCGAGGACAAGACCGACATGCTGTGGCCCGACATGACCTGGGTCTACATCATCGCCTACGATATCTGGAACTTCTGCTACACCTACAACTGCCTGCCCACCCACTCCTGGTTCTGCGGCTTTGCGCTGCTGCTGGCGCCCACCGTCGCCGCCTTTATCTGGAACAAGGGCGGCTGGATCCAGAACCGTGCCTTTACGCTGGCCATTTGGTGCATGTTTGCCCAGGTGTTCCCGTACTTCCAGGAGGAGTCCATCTTTGTGACCCACTCCACGCTCGACCCCGGCGCCGCTACCGCGGTCTCGATCGCTGCGCTGATCGCCAACGTCGCCGCAATCATCTACATCGCCTACCGCGCCAAGAAGCTCGGCCGCAATCCCTACAAGCAGGATGTCTTTGAAGGCACCAGCGATTGGGAGAAGGCTACCGCTCGCCGCGCCAAGGTTGATTACGCGCACGCCGAGTAACGTGTTTATTCCGTCCACATTTGGATGTAGGCAAACTTAGCCGACGCCGCAATCGCGCGTCATGCGCAGCCCCGGAAAGCGATTCGCCCGCTTTCCGGGGCTTTTTGTTGTTGTACTTTCATTCAAAAACATGCGCATATATAAAATCGGATTTCAAATCATGCGGCGGCTCTATGGGGTCCCGTTTTTGGGTACAGTGTTGTCCCGATATTGAGCTTGGGGGATATATGAAAGATGAGACGATGGGCCAAGAGGATGCGGCCCAAGATGCAGAAGCGTGTGCCGAGGCCCTGGAGAGCCTAGACCAGATCGCACTGGCCGAGATTGCGTTTGACGATTCGAGCGTTGATGTGCGGGATGAGCCGGAAATCGAGGTGCAGCCCGATGATAAGGATGCGGAAGACGATAGCGCCGCGCCCACCGAAGACGAGGCGGGGCACGAGGAATCCGAATGCAAGGCCGACGACCAGCCCGGATCCGACACGAGCGAGGAAACCATCTTGCTCGGCAGCTTGCCGGCCGAAGATTCGCTGACCCGCGAGCTCCCCGGCCTGGGCTCTGCGCCTGCCGTGGACGAAACCATCGCCATGGGCGATATTCCCCTACCGTCCGTTCCTTCGGCACGCGAAGCCGAGGTTCGTCATCGTAAGATGCCGCCCAAGCGCCGCAACCTGATGGTTGCCGGCGTTGTGGCCGTCGCGCTCGTCGCCGGCGGCGCAGGCTATGCTGCCTGGAACGGATATCAGCAAGAGCAGGCCGCCGCTGTCGCCGCCAGTGCGCACACGATGATGTCGGTGCAGATTGGCGTGCATGCCGCGGGCCTCGACTGCTCAACTGGCTCCAAGATTCCCGTACAGGTGAGCGGGCAGGATTCCGACGGTTCTTCCGTGAGCGAAACGCTCTACGTTGACGAGCATGGTCGCGGCATTAAGTTGCTGCCCGGCGATTACACGCTCTCCATTGCTGGATCCCCCATCGCGGAAGACGGCACCATCTACACCGTCCCAGCCACCAAGACGCAGGTCACCATTAAGAGTGATGGGCAGGATTTGAGTGCCCAGGCCACCTTTAAGCTCAAGGTGCCTTCGGCCGACACAGTGACTGACGACCAGATCGATGCCGCCGCCAAGTATGCCGAGGAAGGCGGGGTGAACTCCGCCGCCGCGGCAAAGATACTCCAGCAGGCGGCAATTACACGCCGCGATGCCGCCGCCAACGCCGTAAGCGCAAGCGAGGCTCAGTCCGCCCGCGATGCCGACGCTCGGCACAAGGCGACGAACCTGTATCAGCTCGATATTCCGGTTGAGTGGTACGGTAAGGTTGCCACCTGGCAAAACGGCAGCACGCTGTGTATCTATCTGGGCGATGACGCCAATACGCCAATCGTGACGCTTGTCGCAGTGCGCGACGGCGAGAGCTTTACGCCCGATGACGGCGATACAGTTTTGGGCACGGTCAGCCTGGGCAACGGCTACACCGTCTATGCGAGCGGTCCTGTCTATCCGTATGTGATCCCGCAAACCATCAACGGGCGTACGCAGGACCCTGTGTCGACCTACCCCATGGATACGGCGATTGAGCTTGTCGAGCTCACGACCGGCAACCGCTACACCTATAGCCAGATCAAGAACGTGCTGGTCGGCAAAGACGGCAAGGCCGACGCTGCCACCAAGCTCGAATGCGACTACCTCGCCCAGATTCTGATGCCGAGCATCAAAGCCCAAGACTAGCCGGGCGCATCATGGTGCTCCCCAACCGTGATAAAGGGGCCAGGAGGTCCTGACCCCACGATCCGTAGATGATTAGGCAAGGAGCCACTTCCATGCGGGCACAACGTGTACCACACCGTGTTCGCATGGAATATCGGCCTGCTCATCCATGGTAACGATTGCCGACTCGCCAAGATCGAACTGGGCCATCGAGGCATCAAGCGCGGCAATTTCGCGCTCGCGCGTTTTCTCACTTGCCATATCCACACTCACCTGAATCAGGCTATAAGCCCGCATGAGAAGTGCGTCCCCAGCCACAAAGTCCACCTCATGGCTTTTGCTCTTCTCTTTGATCAGCAGGCGGCAGACCGATCCGATCCTCACCGCGGGAGTCCTTCTTCTTAGCGCGTTGAACACTGCGGTCTCGAGCCTCTGGCCCTGGTCCAATGCCGATGCGGGAGAGAATGCTCCAAACATCGCAGGATCGACAGCGTAGACCTTAGACGCAGACCGCATGTTATTTGCCAGTGAACGCGTGAACTCCGGCACGGAGAACAGCAGGTAGGCGTCCTCATAATACTCAAGTAAGTCGCTGAGCGAATTACGACTGACGGGTATCTGCCTGCTCTTGAACTCGTTGTACACTTTGTTCACCGACAGCTCTCGTCCCGAAGATGCCATACACCGCGTTAGGAACAGCGATGCCAAGCGAGGGTTCTTGACGTCGTAACGCTCAACGACGTCCATAGCGACCGTTCGCGAAGCATATTCCTGTAGCAGCTGAATAGCGTCTGCGGGCGTCTGCTCAAGCGTCGCGATGAATCCCCCTCGTTCAAGATATCCGATCAGATGATGTCGAAGCAGCGCTGCATCGCTTGGGGAAAAGGTCGCATCTGGCTCGAAAACGTTCCCCGTCTTATATCGAACGTATTCCGAAAAACTCAACGGAAAAAGCTCCCGTATAAGAGAACGACCCCTGAACTCGCTCTTAAGCTCTGAGGACAGCATCTTAGAAGAAGATCCCGTCACATAGACGGTCGCTTTCTCCGTATCGACTACACGCCGCAGAAACGCACCCCATTCGGGAATTTCCTGGATCTCGTCAAAGAAAATGTAAGCGCCCTCGGTTCGAGCAGCAGGATACAGCGCATAGAACGTGTCGAGCACGTCCGCCAGCAGCGATGACTCATACGGGCGCAAGCGCTCGTCCTCAAAATTAAAGTAAAGCATCCGGTCAAGCTCGACGCCCCGGCTCTGAAGCCGCCACATCTCCTGATACAGGCGATACGTCTTTCCACAACGGCGGGCCCCCACAATCACATTTACGATGTTGTCGCGCTTTGGCTCCTGTGGGTTTCCTAGATCAAGGTCTCGCTCAAAGACCTGCGGAACCCCCTGCTGTTCAAAGTCCTTTATTTTCTGGGCGATCAAGTCGTTGAATGCCATGATTCTCCAATCTTGCTCTCTAGCTAATCAAAATTATACTGATTCTTGATTAATTAGAGAGCAAGATTGTGTGTAGCTTGATTAACACTTAAGCAAGTTTTTCACTATTATTGCTCCGAAGGATATCGAGTGGCTAAGAGGACAACCGAGCTCGAATGCGACTCCCCGAGCAGCCAATTTGGCAGTCAATTTGGGGCTTTTTTGACTGCCCTCCCCTGCAGAAAAATCCCTAACGCAGTTGCGGTGAAATAGGGACTGTTTTTGCTGGTCAAACCGCAAAACAATCCCTATTTCGCCGCAACTTATTGGTGGCCTTTTGGGTGGCACTCAGCGCCACGGGTCGGCTTCGAACATCGGCTCGCGCTCGGGGCGGCGATCGCTGTAGGGATCGTAGCCGTCGTCGTCCTCGTTCTCGGCACGGATGTAGGGGTCGCGCGGCTTGGGCGCCGGCTTAGGCGCAGGCTTGGGTGCGGCGGGTGCGGCATCGGTCGCCGGCGCGCTTGTCTTGATCTCGTCTTTCATCTGCATATCTCCTTGCATCGCATCCGTTCAACAACATCGATTGTCGCACGAAAAAGGGCAGCGGACCCAATTGGATCCGCCGCCCTTGGCGTTTAGAAACGGCTGGCAGATTTTAAGGCATGTCCCATAAATCTACTCGGCGTCGGGAACCTCGTAGGTGGCCGCCGGCGTGTTGTCGCACACGACGGTAAAGCCGCCGTCCTTGTCGGCATCGACCGTCACCTGATCGCCCTCGCGCACCGTGCCGTCGATGATGGCGGCGGCGATGGCATCCACGACCTCGCGCTGGACCAGACGCTTGAGCGGACGGGCACCGAACACGGGGTCCAGGCCGCCCACGGCGAGCATCTGCTTGGCCGCCGGGGTGATGGCAAGCGTCATGCGCTCCTTGGCCAGGCGTGCGCGGACGTCGGCAAGCTGGATGTCGACGATCTTCTCGATCTGCGCCATGCCGAGCGGATGGAACACCACGATATCGTCGATACGGTTGAGGAACTCGGGGCGGAAGGTCTGAGCCATGGCAGCGTCGACCTGATGGCGCATCTCCTCCTCGTCCTTACCGGACAGATCGGCGATGGCTTTGGAGCCCACGTTGGACGTCATGATGATGATCGTGTTCTTGAAGGACACCTGGCGACCCTGGCCATCGGTCAGACGGCCGTCGTCGAGCACCTGCAACAGCACGTTAAAGACATCCGGATGGGCCTTCTCCATCTCGTCGAGCAAGATCACGGAGTAGGGACGACGGCGCACGGCCTCGGTGAGCTGGCCGCCCTCGTCGTAACCCACGTATCCCGGGGGCGCACCGATCAGACGCTGGACGCTGAACTTCTCCATGTACTCGGACATATCGATACGCACGAGCGCGCGCTCGTCGTCGAACAGGCACTCGGCAAGCGCCTTGGCGAGCTCGGTCTTGCCCACGCCAGTGGGGCCCAGGAAGAAGAAGCTGCCGATGGGCTTGTCCGGATCGGAGAGGCCCGCACGGCTGCGACGCACAGCTGCGGCGACGGCGGAGACGGCCTCGTCCTGACCGATGACGCGCTTATGCAGCTCGCCCTCCAGGCCCTTCAGTTTGTCGAGCTCGCCCTGCATCATCTTGGACACGGGCACGCCGGTCCAGGCACTCACGACCTCGGCGATCTCGTCGGAGGTCACCTGCTCGTTGAGGCCCTCGCCGTCCTGCTGCTTTTGTGCCTCGAGCGCAGCCTCGGAATCCTGAATCTGCTGCTGCAGGCCCGGAATCACGGAGAAGCGCAGCTCGGACGCACGGCCCAGGTCGCCGTTGCGCGTTGCACGCTCCTCTTCGCTCTTGGCCTCGTCAAGCTGGCCCTTAAGCTCCTGCACGTGGTCGATGGCGTTCTTTTGGTTGAGCCAGCCAGCCTTTTGCACATTGAGCTTTTCCTGGACCTCGGCAATCTCCTGACGCAGGGCCTCCAGACGCTCCTTGGAGGCGTCGTCGGTCTCCTTCATGAGTGCCTGCTCTTCGATCTGCAGCTGGGTGAGTTGACGTGTGGTGGCGTCGATCTCGACCGGCATGCTGTCGAGCTCCATGCGCAGGCGGCTTGCCGCCTCATCGACCAGGTCGATGGCCTTGTCGGGCAGGAAGCGGTCGGCGATATAGCGATCGGAGAGGTCGGCAGCCGCCACGAGCGCGCTATCGGTGATGTGCACGCCGTGGAAGATCTCGTACTTCTCCTTGAGGCCACGCAGGATCGAGATGGTGTCCTCGACGGTGGGCTCGGAGACCATCACGGTCTGGAAACGACGGGCGAGCGCCGCGTCCTTCTCGATGTACTTGCGGTATTCGTCGAGCGTGGTCGCGCCGATCGCATGCAGGTCGCCACGGGCGAGCGCCGGCTTGAGGATATTGCCGGCGTCCATAGAGCCCTCGGTGGCACCCGCGCCCACGATGGTGTGGAGCTCATCGATGAACAGGATGACCTTGCCTTCGGATTTTTGAACCTCCTTGAGCACGGCCTTCAAGCGGTCCTCGAACTCGCCGCGGTACTTGGCACCGGCGACCAGCGCGCTCATGTCGAGCTCGATGAGGTCGCGGTCGCGCAGGGTGCTCGGCACGTCGCCGGCCACGATACGCTGGGCGATGCCCTCGACGATGGCGGTCTTGCCGACGCCCGGCTCGCCGATGAGCACGGGGTTGTTCTTGGTGCGGCGGGACAGGACCTGGATGGTACGACGGATCTCGTCGGTACGGCCGATGACCGGATCGAGTTTGCCGGCGCGGGCCAGGTCGCAGATGTTGCGGCCGTACTGCTCCAGCGCCTCAAACTGAGTCTTATCCTCGGCAGACGTCACGCGGTCATCGCCACGTAGCTCCTCGTAGACCTGCTCGATGCGCTCCTTGGTCACGCCGGCATCGCGCAGCACGCGGCCGGCCTCGCCCTTGTCCTCGGCAAGCGCCATCAGCAGATGCTCGGTCACCACAAAGCTGTCGCCCATCTTGGTGGCCTTCTTCTCGGCCTTCTCGATGACGCGGACGAGCTCATTGGAAAGACCCATCTGCTGGCCCTCGCCCGAAACCTTGGGCGCGTGGTCGATGGCATCTTGTGTGGAGCGTGCGAGCTGGGCCGGGTCAGCGCCGATGCGCTCGATGATCACGGAGATATTGCGCTCGCCGGCACCGAGCAGGGCGGACAGCAGGTGAATCGGCTCCACCGCGCCGGCCTGCGCATCGGCAGCCGTGCTCATGGCGGTCTGCAGCGCCTCGCGCGACGTCATTGCTAGCTTATCGATTCTCATGGAATCACCTCTCTTGGGGCGGCCGCCCTACGGGGCGGCTTCACGTTGTTCGAGAAGTATTGTTGCCAGCTTTGCTCGATCTTATACATAAATCTAAGTCTCTATATATAAGATTTTCTGAGTGATTGAAAGATAGGAAGCAGGTGCGCTCACCCGCTACGGCCTCGTCCCCTTACTATCTCAATCTGTAACATCTAGTCAGCAAATAGAGCTCTATCTGTTACAGATCGAGACGAACAGAAAACACCCGGATCAAAAATCTAAATCTGTAACACCAGGCCCACTTTTAGCGGCCAAGATGTTACAGATCGAGACAGACCGAAAACCACCACAAAGAGGACAGGCACCTTTGTGGTGGTCGCGGTCTCTACTCCTTCGCCGAACCCGTACTTCCCGATTCGACGGTCCAGGGCATCTCATCCTCGAACAGCCATGTACGGGCAGACCCACTATCGCGTGCAGTCTGCGGGTCAGGCAAGCAGGTCTGTTTATAGGCATCTTGGATACACTGACCCATAAAATCGTTGAGCTCGGTCTGGTCGCCCTCCATGACATAGGCGACATCGCCGTCCATGATGTAGATGCCCGGACCCTCATTGCCCTCGTAGCCCGGATCGTACGAGACATCACATAACTTTGCGCCGTTTGCAGTGTCCAGCTCGATAGAAGAGTGGCATCCGCCAACCATGTCGTTCGCTTTTGCCCGATAGGACGCATATCCGTACCAACGCTTAAATGTTTTGCCCTTGAGTAGCTCGGACGCCCTATCGATCAGGCTTGTATCCGTGGTATAGCGCATGGCCCCAAGCTGAATACGCGGATAATTGCTAATACCCAGCACAGCCGGCTGCTCATCAAAATCAACGGTAATGGTCTCGGGCTTGTCGTCGCCGGTCAGAAGTTCGACAGATTGAGTCACAGGCTTGACCACCGGCTCCGTCACCGCAGCAGGTAGAAATGCCATACCGACAGCGCCCGCGCCAACCACAGCGATCGCAAGCGCCAAGACAATCAATCCAATACGGGCAGAACGGCTCACGGCAAAACACCCCACAATGCAAACCTTCGCCACCTGCACTAATGATACCGTCAGCTAACACTATTACCAAAAGAAGCCGCGCGCTCCTCACCACCACAAAGGGGACAGGCACCTTTGTGATGGTTCTCGGTTTCGACGGCCAGCTGTCACACGTTATGAGATTAAAATTGAATTGTTAGCTGAGATTATTCATTTGTCATCGAGCTTGCCTGCTCTTTGTCTCGAGGAGCGCATATGAAGCCGCCTCATTCCACCGGTCGCAACGTCATCGCCATTCTCGCCGTACCCATCGTGATGCTCTTCCTTATCGTCATCACGCCCTTTTCCCTTGGCATCGCCTCGCCCTTCGATTTACGCGGAATGGTCGACGCCGGCTCGCGTGCCACCTCGCTTTCCTTTATCTGTCGCGGCGTGTTTTACGAAGATGGAATTCCCACCGGAATTTGGCGGTCAAAGTTGCCACTGCTCGGTCAGATCGACGGACGGCCTCCTTATTTCTGCCTTGAACCTCAGGCGATGAATTATTTGATCGACGACCAGCCCCTCGATTCCATCACCCTCGCCTACGACTATGCTCCAAACACCGACGAGCGCCACATGAACCAAGTCCTCGACAAGCTACTTGGACAGTGCGGGCTCACCGACGAGGTCGGTCGAACCATCAATAATGACCCGAAGCTGATGCAAACAGAACTCCGTCGCATCGGAGAAATCAGGGGACGAGGTAGGGCTGCCTACTGGCAGGCCTGGGCGATGCGCAACAAGAGCGAATTTGGACACAGCACCTATATGGTCACCGTCTACACCAGAGACGGAATCAAGGACAATGTTGACGATTTCGCGTCATCCAAACTCGGCATCCCCAAAACAACCAAGCCCGCCAGCCCAGATGAAATCCTGTAGAGACGCTCATTAACATACCGCTCAACAATCACAACAACATCGAGCTCGTTCCCCACCGCCACAAAGGTGCCTGTCCCCTTTGTGGTGGTTTTCGACAAAAAGAAGCCGCCCCATTAACAGAAGCGGCATCAAGCAAGTCTATTTATTAGCGTCCCTCAAGACCCAACGAGAACGCAGAAATGTAGCCCGGGGCTTACCCTTTCCCGAACGCGACCCTCGCGAAGCGCGTGAGCGGGCGGGAAAGGGTAAGCCCCGGGCGGACAATTAAGTGCGTTACTCGGCAGCGGCCTTGAACTTGTTGTAGTTGATCAGGCAGCCGGCCTTGACGATGGCACGCTCCTCGGCCGTCATATCGGCAATGTAAAGCTCAATCTGCTCGACCGTGCCGTCGGCGCGCACCACGTAGGCGGCGATGTCCTTTAGGTCGCCATCGAGCGCAGCACGGATACCCGGCACAAAGACGTAGTCGCCCACCTCATAGTTGGGCTCGGCCTCCATCTGGAAGGGCACCATACCCCAGTTCATCACGTTGGAGCGATAACGCTTGGTGGCGTACTCGTGGACGATGTTGGCCAGGCCGCCAATTACGCGCTGGCAGCTCGCGGCCTGCTCGCGGGCAGAGCCGTCACCCGGCTTCTTGGCGTAGAGCATGGAGCCGTACTCGGTCGCCTTGGCATCGGCCGCGACACCCGCGCCGGCCAGCGCCTCAAACACGCTGGCAAGCTCGGCATCGAGTGCTGCCAGGTCACCCGCGAACTCACCGGCCACGCGGCGCTTCTCCACCGCGTCGACCTCCTTGGAGCGGCCCACGTAGGCCGGGTCGCGGCGGCTGAGCGTAAACTCGGCCAGACCCAGCGGGTTGGAGCGGAAGGAGCTCGTCTCGCCCGAGGGAATGAGCTCGTCGGTCGTAGTGACCGGGTCCATGATCTTGGAGCACACCTTGAGCAGGATATCGTCGCCGAGGGGCTCCATCGCGGGCCACGGCTTGATGTTGGGGCCTTCGACCAGCTCGTCGGCAGGCTCCGCCTTGCCAAAGCCCCAGTACACGCGCTTTTTGTACGGCGCGTCGTCAAAGGTGTACTCGCAGGCCTCATCCCAAGTCTCCTCGGGCAGGTCGGTCGCCGGCGTCAGGACGCCGCCGTTGGCAGCCGTCGCCGCAATGGAACGGGCGTCCATCAGGGCCACGGCGCTCAGCTGGCCATTACCCGGCTTGGAACCCTCGCGGTTGGGGAAATTGCGCGTGGTGTGGCGGATGGACAGGCCGTTGTTGGCAGGCGTGTCGCCGGCGCCGAAGCACGGGCCGCAGAATGCCGTGCGCACAATCGCGCCGGCCTCCATAAGGTCGTAAATATAGCCGCGGCGCGTAAGCTCGAGTGCCACGGGCTGGCTTGTGGGATAGACCGACAGCGAGAACTCGCCGCAGCCGGTGTTGGCGCCCTTGAGCACGCGGGCAGCCTGGACCACGGAGTCGTAATTGCCGCCCGAGCAGCCGGCGATAACGCCCTGTTGCACGTGCAGCTTGCCGTCGACGATCTTGTCGAGCAGGCTAAAGTGCGTCTTGCCCTCGCCGATCTTGGCGGCCTCGAGCTCGACCTCATGCAGGATGTCCTCGAGGTTCTCGTTGAGCTCGTCGATCTCAAAGCCGTTGGAAGGATGGAACGGCAGCGCGATCATGGGCTTGATGCTCGACAGGTCGACCTCGACGCAGCCGTCGTAATAGGCGACATCAGCGGGCTTGAGCTCGCGGTAGTCGTCGCCGCGGCCGTGCATGGTCAAAAACGCGTGCGTGTCCTCGTCGGTGGCCCAGATGCTCGACAGGCAGGTGGTCTCGGTGGTCATGACATCGACGCCGTTGCGGTAGTCGGTCGTCATGCTCGCGATGCCCGGGCCCACAAACTCCATGACCTTGTTCTTGACGTAACCCTTGGCAAAGACGGCGCGGATGATGGCGAGCGCCACATCGTGCGGACCGACGCCGGGGCGTGGGGCGCCCGTGAGGTAGATGGCGACGACGCCGGGATAGGCAACGTCGTAGGTGTCGCGCAGCAGCTGTTTGGCCAACTCGCCGCCGCCCTCGCCCACGGCCATGGTGCCCAGGGCGCCGTAGCGGGTGTGCGAGTCGGAACCCAAGATCATCTTGTCGCAACCGGCGAAGTTCTCACGCATAAAGGAGTGGATGACGGCGATGTGCGGCGGGACGAAGATGCCGCCGTACTTCTTGGCCGCGGAAAGGCCAAAGACGTGGTCGTCCTCGTTGATGGTGCCGCCCACGGCGCACAGCGAGTTATGGCAGTTGGTGAGCACGTAAGGCAGCGGGAACTGCTCCATGCCCGAGGCGCGCGCCGTCTGGATGATGCCGACAAAGGTGATGTCATGGCTCGCCATGGCATCGAAGCGAATCTTGAGCGCCTCGGGATCTCCGGACGTATTGTGTGCCTGGAGGATCGAATACGCGATGGTGCCGCGCTTGGCATCCTCGGGCGTCTGCGTAATACCGCGCTCGGCGGCCTCGGCCGCAGGCACAACCTCGCTGCCGCCGCGCAGGTAGATGCCGTCCTCGTACAGCTTGACCATACTGTCTCCCACTCTGCCCAAAAGATTTGGGCGCATAGCATACATTCGTTCAATATCGTGCCATAGAACGGTTGCAAGTGGGTTACGAATCTGCGCGTTCACTTTATCTCGGTAAAGTAAAGGACGAGCCCGGCGAGGGCCGGCAGATTTGGTGTAAGAGTGTCCCTTCGACTAGTCATTTAAGAACGTCCCCCATGACTACCGCATCCGGAGCAAGGCAACGCCGCAGGTAGAGGACGGACAGCGAGCGGGCCGTATTTCCAAAGTGAGGAACGTTCCCAAGTGCCGCATCCGGGCCATGGCAACGCCGATATTTTGGCGCGGACAGCGAAAGCCCGTCAGAGCGAGCAAGGTGCCTTGAAACAAGGCGGCATTGATCTTTTGATCATGCCGTCGAAGTTGAAAGGCAGATTGCCGCTCTGGCGGGCTTGCAGCGTCGACTGGTTACGCGGGTTGGTAAACCCGCGTAACTACAGATCTCCGCCGGCGCCCAAAAGCTTGCGCATGACTTGCTCGGGGTTGACCGAGCCATCGCGCGGGGCCAGGGCGGTGATCTTCTTCTGCATCTTGTACTCGTGCAGCTCGTCCTCGAGCTGGCGTACGCGGGCGCGGAGCTTCTCGTTCTCGTGCTCGCGCTCCTCGGCGCGCTCCTTCATATCGAGGATGCGCACCACGCCGGCAAGGTTGATACCCTCGTCGGTCAGTTGGTTGATGAGCTCCAGGCGCTCGATATCGGCACGCGAATACAGGCGCGTGTTACCACCCGAGCGCTGAGGATTCACCAGGCCTTTGGACTCGTAGACGCGCAGAGTCTGCGGGTGCATGCCGGTCAGCTCGGCCGCCACGCTGATCATGTACAGCGGTTTGTTCCTATTGTCCTCGGCCATGCTACCTGACCCCTTTCCGTCTCGTTATCGTCCATCATAAGCCCGCGGGCGCGGGCGCGCGCCACGACCGCCCTAGTACGTCGCCTTGTAACGGTTGACCTTCTCGCGATAGTCGCGCGTGTCGGCCTCGCGCAGCTTGGTCATGGCATCGCGCTCATCGTCGGACAGGTTCGCGGGAACCTGCACCTTGATCTCGACGAGCAGCGCACCCGTGCGGCCGCGATGCTTAACGTCGGGCGCACCCATCTCCTTAAAGCGGAACTTCTTGCCCGTCTGGGTACCAGCGGGCACCTTCAGACGAACCGTCGCACCACCGGGCGTGGGCACATCCACCGTGCAGCCGAGCGCCGCCTCGTAGACCGAGATCGGCACCTCCATGGTTACGTCGGCACCTTTACGCTTAAACAGCGGATGCTCCTCCACGTGCGTGGTCACGACCAGGTCGCCGCGCTCGCCTCCGGCAACGCCGTACTCGCCACGGCGCTTGTAACGCAATTTGCCGCCGTCGACCGCACCCGCAGGCACCGAGACCGTGATGGTCTGCTGCTCGCCCGTCGAGGGAATGCGGTAGGTGACCTTGTGCGTCACGCCGCGAAACGCGTCCTCGGCCGTCACATCGACAGTCAGCGACAGGTCGCCGCCCTTGCGAGCACGGCTGCGGCCCGCGCCCGCACCGGCATTACCCGCGGTCCCGGCAAAACCCGAGCCCCAATCGCTGCCCCAGGCGCCGTTGCCACTAAAGATACTGTCGAAGATATCGCCCCAGCCGCTCGCGCCGGCACCGGCGCCATAGCCACCGCTATACGCGCCGCCCGCGCCCGGCATACCGCCAAACATGAGCATCTGGTCGTACTCTTTGCGCTTCTTCTCGTCCGAAAGCGTCTCATAGGCCTCGCTGATCTCCTTAAACTTGGCCTCGTCGCCGCCGGCATCGGGGTGATATTTTTGCGCGAGCTTGCGAAACGCGCTCTTGATCTCTTTGTCGGAGGCGCTCTTGGATACGCCCAGGATGTCATAGAAGGTTTTGCCTGCAGCCATCGTAGCTCCTCTCCTGTTACATCCGCCGTCACTGCTGACGACGGCTCATGCTTTCATATGGCACTAGGCCAGAAAGGGCCCCGGGTGTTGCCCCGGGGCCCTTCTCAATTACTCCTCGGTGCCCTCGGCCGTATCGGCCGCGGCATCCTCGGGCGCCGCTTCGGGCTCCGGTGCGGGGCGCTTCTCGCCACCGTAGGTCACCGTCACCATCGCGGAGCGCAGGATGCGGTCTGCCATGCGGTAGCCCTTCTGGTACACGTCGTTGACGGTCTCGTCGTACTGCGATGCGTCCTCGACACGCCCTACGGCCTGGTGCTCGAGCGGATCGAACGCCTCGCCCTTGGGGTCGATGGGCTCAACGCCCTCGTGCGCAAACACATCGAGCAGCTTGGCATGCACCGCGTCAACGCCATCGACGAACTGCTTAAAATCGTCGGAAAGCTCCTGGCTGCGGGCATGGTCGATTGCACGCTCGATATCGTCAACCACCGGCAGCAGCGCAGTGACGAGCTTCTCGGTCGCGCGCTCGCGCTCGGCGATGCGCTCGTTGGCGGTGCGGCGACGGAAGTTCTCCCAATCGGCCTGCAGGCGGGCGGTGCGCTCGGTGGCGTCCTTTGCCTTGTCCTCGGCGGCCTTCTGAGCCTCCGCCGCAGCATCGAGTTCGTTGCGCACGTCGGCAAGCTCCTTTTGGGCCTGCTCGAACTTGAGCTTAAAGTCGTTGTCGGCGGCTTCCTCACCGGCGCGGATAGCAGCTTCCACCATCTCGTCCTCGGTCATCGTCGCCTCCTTGTTGGAATCCTCTACCTGGTTCTCGGCAGCCTCGGCGGCCTCGGCCTCGTTGGCCTCGGTATCGTCGACGGCCTCTACGGGAATCTTCACGTCCTTCTCCTCAGAGTCAACGGGGGCGGCATCAGCGGCAACCGCCTCCGTGCGAGCTTTACGGGCGGACATGATTACTTGTCCTCGTCGTCCACAACCTCGTAGTCGGCGTCGACAACGTCATCGTCGGCAGGCTGGGCACCGGCGGCGCCGTCGGTCTGCTGCTGAGCGTCGGCGTAGACAACCTGAGCCAGCTCGTAGGCCACGGACTGCAGGGACTCGCCAGCGGCCTTGATGGCCTCGACGTCAGAGCCCTCGAGCGCCTTCTTGGCGTCGGCGATAGCGGCCTCGGCCTTGGACTTCACGTCGGCGGAAACCTTGTCACCCAGCTCGTTGAGGGTCTGCTCGGTGGAGTAGCACAGGCTATCGGTCTGGTTGCGGACCTCAACCTCTTCCTTCTGCTTCTTGTCCTCCTCGGCATGAGCCTCGGCGTCCTTGACCATACGATCGACTTCGTCGTCGGACAGAGCGGTGGAGCCGGAAATGGTGATCTGCTGCTCCTTGCCGGTGCCCTTGTCCTTAGCGGAGACCTTGACGATGCCGTTGGCGTCGATGTCGAAGGTGACCTCGATCTGCGGCACGCCGCGGCGGGCAGCCGGGATACCGGTCAGCTGGAACTTACCGAGCGACTTGTTGTCGCGGGCAAGCTCGCGCTCGCCCTGGAGCACGTTGATCTCGACGCTGGTCTGGTTGTCGGCAGCGGTGGAGTAGACCTCGGTCTTGGAGGTCGGGATCGTGGTGTTGCGGTCGATCATCTTGGTCATGATGCCGCCCATGGTCTCGACGCCCAGCGACAGCGGGGTAACGTCGAGCAGCAGGATGCCCTCGACGTCGCCGGTGAGCACGCCGCCCTGGACGGCAGCGCCGTCGGCAACGACCTCATCGGGGTTCACGGACATGTTGGGCTGCTTGCCGGTCATGGTCTTGACCAGATCCTGGACAGCGGGCATACGGGTGGAGCCGCCGACGAGGATGACCTCGGTCAGATCAGAGAGCTTGAGCTTGGCGTCGCGCAGGGCGTTGGTGACAGGCTGCTTGCAGCGCTCGAGCAGGTCGCGGGTGATCTTCTCGAACTCGGCGCGGGTCAGCGTGTAGTTGAGGTGCAGCGGGCCGGACTGGTTCATGGTGATGAACGGCAGGTTAATGGTGGACTGCTGCGCCGCGGAGAGCTCCTTCTTGGCGTTCTCGGCGGCCTCCTTCAGACGCTGCAGGGCCATGGGGTCCTGACGCAGATCGACGCCGTTCTCCTGCTGGAACTTGTCGGCCATCCAGTCGATGACGCGCTGATCCCAGTCGTCGCCGCCCAGGTGGTTGTCGCCCGAGGTGGACAGAACCTCAAACACGCCGTCGGCGAGGTCGAGGATGGAGACGTCGAAGGTGCCGCCACCCAGGTCGAAGACCAGGATGCGCTGGTCGGTGCCCTGCTTGTCCAGGCCATAGGCCAGGGCGGCAGCGGTCGGCTCGTTGACGATACGTTTGACGTTGAGGCCAGCGATCTTGCCGGCGTCCTTGGTGGCCTGACGCTGGGCGTCGTTGAAGTAGGCCGGGACGGTGATGACGGCGTCGGTGACGGTCTCGCCCAGATACTTCTCGGCGTCGGCCTTCATCTTCGCGAGCGTCATGGCGCTCACCTGCTCGGCGGTGTAATCCTTGCCCTCGATGTCGACGACGGCACGGCCACCCTGGCCCTCCTTGACCTCATACGGCACGGTCTTGATCTCGGAGGTGCACTCGGAGTACTTGCGGCCCATGAAGCGCTTGATGGAAAACACGGTGTTCTTGGGGTTGGTGACAGCCTGGTTCTTAGCGGCCTTACCCACGACGCGGTCGCCGTCAGCACGGAAGCCAACAACGGACGGGGTGGTGCGGTCGCCCTCGGCGTTCACGATAATGGTCGGAGAACCGCCCTCGAGGACGGCCATAGCGGAGTTAGTAGTACCAAGGTCGATACCAAGAATCTTACTCATTAGAAATTACCTCTCTCTTTTGCGTTCGCGCCGCCTCGACGGTCTGTCGCGCGGCGCTTCGGCTTGTCTTTCAGGATGTAGTGTATCCCCTTATGGGCCGGAATATACAAAATCTAAGTCAATTCATATAAGATTTCTTATCTCTGAGAGTTTAGGTTCTCAAATGCGCAGGTAAACACACTGTTTGAGTTCTCGGCAGATCTATTGAGATCTATGTAGAGATGGCTGAGGTTTGCGTCCGGGGGTGCCTGGGGGCCGACTTGCGGAAAGTTCATCCCGGTTTGAGCGTGGATTCCGGGTCGCAGTTTCCTCTAGCGGGCCCAACCGGAAACTGCGACCCGGTTTTCGGCCAAATAACGGGATGCCCTTTCCGCAAGCACGCTCAATCGCCCTATATTTCAAGTCACCTATAGCTAACATTTGCGCAGCTCAACGGCCTCACCTGCATGTTTTTTAGTAAGCCGCGGCATACTCGGCGAACGGTATGAAGATGCCGGTCAGAGGGTATTGCAAACGGTCGCTCCCGTGGTATGTTTTTGCCCGAATCAAACCGACGCGCATCGCCTGTAGCGTCGGTCAACAGAGAGGAAACTACCATGGCTCATCCCGTAATTGATGCCGACGAGTGCATCGCTTGTGGCGTTTGCGTCGACTCCTGCCCCGCCGGCGTTCTGGAGCTCCAGGACGTCGCTACCGTCGCTGACGAGGATTCCTGCGTCGCCTGTGGCGCTTGCCAGGACGCTTGCCCCGCCGGCGCGATCACCGAGATCGTCGAGGAGTAACAACTCCCCCACTTGCACACTCACAAGTACACCGTGCACAAAAAAGGAGGCCTCCGCATCGCCGCGGAGGCCTCCTTTTGCATTCGTCGTTACTAGGACAGGTCATCTTCGTAGGGCATTAGGTCTGCCAGATAGCCCTTCTCCTTGAGCATGGCCTCGATCTCGTCGAGGGTTTGCTCGTCTTCTGCCGCAATGCGGTGGAAGTGATAGCCGCTGGTTACCGTCAGCAGCGGAAAGCTCTTACCGCTCTCGATATCGTGCAGGTAGCGCTCAACATCGCGACGATTGCGGATGTCCAGGTCGGCCGTGATCTTGCCGTACACGCGGTGGTTGACGATCACGTTGAGCACGGCGCCGCCCGCATCGACGATGCTCGTGAGCTCATCGCCCGCTTGCTCCACGCCGTGGCGAACCTTGACCAGACGCGTGGGCACAGCCGGGCTGCTCGCCGCCTCCTGTAGTACATAGCCGCGATTGGTGGCGACGATATCGTGCCCGTCGGCGCGCAGCAGGGCGATGTCCTGCACCACGACCTGACGGCTCACGCCCACCTCGCGGGCAAGCGCACTGCCCGAGACAGGATCTTTGGCGCTCTCGAGCACGGCCATGATGGCACGGCGACGCTCGCGGGCGTCCATTATTTACCGTCCAGCAGACGCAGGTGCTTGAGCGAGAGGTCGAGAATCGGCGCGGAGTGCGTCAGGGCGCCCGAGCTGATAAAGTCAACGCCCAGGTCGGCAAGCGCGCGGATATTGCTGGCGTCCACATTGCCCGAGCACTCGGTCTTGGCGCGACCGGCGATAAGCTCGATAGCGGCGGCCATGTCGTCGTGGGTCATGTTGTCGAACATGATGATATCGGCGCCGGCCTCCACGGCCTCGCGCACCATGTCCAGGTTCTCGCACTCGATCTCGACCGTCGTGGTAAACGACGCATGGGCGCGCGCCATCTCAATCGCGCGCGCCACGCCACCGGCGGCGTCGATGTGGTTGTCCTTGAGCATAACGGCCGTCGACAGGTTGTAACGGTGATTGCTGCCGCCGCCGATCTCGACTGCGGCCTTCTCGAAGACGCGCATGCCCGGCGTGGTCTTGCGCGTGTCGACAAGCACGGTCTTGGTGCCCTCGAGCGCAGCCGCCATCCGATGCGTGTAAGTAGCGATGCCGCTCATGCGCTGCAGGTAGTTGAGCGCCACGCGCTCTCCCGAAAGCAGCACGCGCGCGTCGCCGCGCACCTGGCCCACGTGATCGCCGGCGTGCACTTCGTCGCCATCCGAGACATCGAACAACACGGAGCTCTGCGGATCCAGCAGCTCAAAGGTGCGGGCGAATACGTCCAGGCCGGCGATAATGCCGTCGGCCTTGGCGATGAGCTCAACGGTAGCGGGGCGCGCCGTGGGGCACACGCTCGCCGTACTCACGTCCTCAAACGTGATGTCCTCGCGCAGAGCCTGCAAAATCAGATCATCGACGACGAGCTTCATGGTAATGGGATTCATGGTCTACTCCTCCACGGCCTGCGTGCCAGCAGCGCGGGCCAAATCATCGATTGCAAGGGTATCGGAACTCAGGGCGCGATGGCGTCCATCGAGCACGGGCTCACCCGCCTGCTCCACGGCCAGCGACTCGCCGGTGCGCATGTACCACGCGGCGCGGCGGCCCCAAACCAGAGACTCGAGCAGGCTGTTAGAAGCCAGGCGGTTCTTGCCGTGCACGCCGTTGCAGGCCGTCTCGCCGGCGGCGTAAAGCTCGGGCATCGAGGTCCGGCCGTCCTTGTCGACCCATACGCCGCCCATAAAGTAGTGCTGCGTGGGTGTGACGGGAATGGGCTCGTCCAGGATGTCGCGGCCGTCCTCCAGGCAGCGCGTGCGGATATTGGCAAAGTGCCCGGTCACCACGTCGCGCTCGACGGGGGCAAAGCTCAGCCACTCGTGCTCGGTGCCGTCCTGCTTCATCTGCTCGCGGATGGCGGCGGCGACAACGTCGCGCGGCTGCAGCTCGTCGGTAAAACGCTTGCCGGCGGCATTGAGCAGAATCGCGCCCTCACCGCGGCAGCTCTCGCTGATCAGGAAGGTGCGGCCCGGCTGCGGCGAGAACAGACCCGTGGGGTGAATCTGCACGTAGTCCAGGTGCTCCATCTTAATGCCATGCTCCTGCGCGATGTAGCAGGCATCGCCCGTGAGCTGCGGGTAGTTAGTCGAATGGTCGTACACGCCACCGATACCGCCCGTTGCCCACAGCGTATGGCGGGCATGGATCTTAAACGGCTTACCGGTATGCACGTCCTCAGCGGCATTTGCCAGCTCGTCAGCGGGGCGAGCTGAATCGTCCTCGTCCACGTCGACGGCGACGACGCCGGTGCACACTGTGGCGCCATCGCGCTCGGCGGTCAGGATGTCGGTCATGGCAACGTGCTCAAAAATCTGCACGTTATCCAGCTTGCGGACAGCCTGGAGCAGCTTGGTCGTAATCTCCTTGCCCGTAATATCGGCATGGAAGGCGATGCGCGGGCGGCTGTGCGCGCCCTCGCGGGTAAAGTCGAGGCTGCCGTCGGCCTTGCGCTCAAAGTCCACGCCTATGGCCAGCAGGTCGTTGATGACCGAACGGCTCGAGCGAATCATGATGTCAACACTCTCGCGGCGGTTCTCGTAATGGCCGGCGTGCATGGTGTCCTCAAAGAAGGCATCGTAGTCCGAACCTTCGGGCAGTACGCAGATGCCGCCCTGCGCGAGCATCGAATCGCACTCATCGACGGCGCCCTTGGAGAGCATGATTACGCGCGTGCTCGTCGGCAGATTGAGGGCCGCATACAGGCCCGCCACGCCGCAACCGGCAATGACGACGTCGCACTCCATATCGGGGTATTGTTTGGTTTCCACAGGAATCCTCTCCCTTGTAATGTGGCATAAGGGATGGTCCCTCATGTCACATTGGCTTAGCGCGCCGCGTACTCGAGCATGCGGTCAAGCGTGAGCTTGGCCTGATCGGCGGCCTCGTCCGACACGCCAATCTGCACCTCGCCCTCGCCCGTCTCCAGGCAGTGCACGAGCTTTTCGAGCGTGATGAGATCCATGTTGACGCAGGTGGGCTGCACCGCAGGGAAGTAGAACTTCTTGCCGGTGCCCTGGCAGCGGCGCTCGAGTTCGTAGAGCACGCCGCGGACCGTCACGATGATGAACTCGTTGGCGTCCGACTCCTCGGCATACTTGATGATGCCGGCGGTGGAGCCGATGTAGTCGGCCTCGGCCAGGACGTCGACCTTGCACTCGGGGTGCGCCAGCACGAGCGCGTCGGGATGCGCCTCCTGCGCCTCGACGATCTGCTCGACGGTGATGATGTGATGGCGCGGGCAGTAGCCGTTGTTGAGGATGACGTGCTTTTGGGGCACCTGCTCGGCCACAAAGCGGCCCAGGTTCTGGTCGGGAATGAACAAGATATGCTGCTGCGGCAGCTCGGAGACAATCTTGACGGCGTTAGAGCTGGTAACGCACACATCACTCCAGCTCTTGATCTCGACCGTCGAGTTGACGTAGCACACCACGGCCAGGTCGTCGCCATACTCGGCGCGCGCCGCGTCGACCGTCTCGCGCTTGACCATGTGCGCCATGGGGCAGCCCGCGCCCGGCTCGGGCAGCAACACGGTCTTGGTGGGATTGAGCAGCTTGGCGCTCTCGCCCATAAACTCCACGCCGCACAGCACGATCGTCTGCTGCGGAAGGCTCTTGGCGAGCTTTGCCAGGTAGAAGCTGTCGCCGACGTAATCGGCAACGGCTTGGACCTCGGGCGCCACATAATAGTGCGCCAGGATCACTGCGTCACGTTGGGTTTTTAGCTGATGAATGGCCTCGACGAGCTCTGCGGGCACCAGCGCCGCGCGCTCCGTTGCCGTCGTTGCCGATGCCAGGCCGGCCGCGATATCGCGTGCAAGCTCCGATGCATCCATGTTCGCGCTCTGTGCCATCAAGGCCCCTCTCTTTTGGCGAATCTTGGGGCTTTAGTATGACACCTGGCTTTACAGCTGACAAGACAGCTGTAAAGCCAGGTGTAAAGTTAAAATAAAGATTCAATCATGGGGCGGGTCCATTTTCGAACTGGCAAGCTGAGGATAGCCGGGCTCTCGACAGCGCAGGAGGCATCTTTCGCCACCGCAATACCACTCGGCGCGAGTTGCGTACCGTGGGGCGCAAACGGAACGCACCCCCGCGGGTGGCGCATGCACGATGTGGCAAAATCGAGGTAGTAAGGGGGCCCGATATGCTCAAAATCATCGCCTGCGACGACGACGTCGCCTTTCTAGATAACCTGCACCGCATGATCAACCGCTGGTCGGCCGAAACGGGTACGGCGGTCGATGTTGCACTCGTCACGCGCGGCGAGGACCTGCTGGCACGCCATGCCGCATCGCGCGCCGACATTATCATGCTCGACATGATCATGCCGCTCGTCAACGGCATGGACACCGCCCGCGAGCTGCGCCAATCCGATACCGCCGTGCGCTTGGTGTTTCTGACCTCATCGCCCGAGTTCGCGCTTGAGTCCTACGAGGTCCGTGCCTTCGACTACCTGCTCAAACCCGTGACCTACGAGCGCGTGGCGCAACTACTCGACGAGCTGTCGAGCCTGCGTCCGGCAGCGACCGACGAACTCGTCATCAAGACGTCCTTTGGCTACCATGCCCTGCGTCTATCCGATATCGAATATGCCGAGGCCCGCAACAAGCACGTGGTCTTCCACCTGCGCGACGGCCGCGATATCGAGGCGCTCGAGCCGTTCCGCAGCATCGAGGACCGACTGGCCCAAAACGCGACCTTCTTTAAGTGCCACCGCAGCTACCAGGTCAATCTGCGCAACATCGACCACTTTAACCGCACGGAAATCGTCATGCGCTCGGGCGCGTGCATACCGCTCGCGCGCAACTGCAAGCAGGGATTCCAAGACGCCTACTTTGCGGTGCGGTTCGAGGGCGGGAGACGCTGATGCTTTCCTCGGCAGAACTGGTACTTTGGGCAATCCACCATGCGACGACGTTGCTCTTTGGCGTCTTTGCCTCGGCGGCGCTGTGCGGTGTCGAGATCAACCGCCGCCATTCGCTCGAGCTGGTGGGGGTCGGCGCCGTAACCGGCACCGCTTTTGCGATTGCCAACCTCGTCGGTGGTGAGCTGCTTGCCCGACAGGCCTATCCACTCGTCGTGCATCTGCCACTTGTCGTCTACCTGTGCGTACGCTATCGCCTGAGTCCGCTGCTCGCCATCCTGGGCGTTACCAGTGCCTACCTGAGCTGCCAGTTTAGCAACTGGGTGGGCATCGCCGCATTCGCCGCCACCGATTCGCAGGTCGCGTACTACGTGGCGCGCATCATCACCACGCTCGGCGTCTTTGCCGTCTTGTTGCATTGGGCAAGTGACATTGGCCACCGCCTGGCGATCAAAAGCCCCACCGAGCTGGAGATTCTGCTCATCCTGCCACTTGTCTACTACATCTTCGACTACGCCACCAACGTCTATACCACGCTCTTCCACTCGGGCTCGGTGGTAACCGTTGAGTTTTTGGCGTTCGCCCTCTGCGCCTTCTACCTTATGTTTCTTGCCGTCTACCTTCGCGAATACGAGGCAAAGGAAATCGCCGAGCGCGAGCGCTGGATGCTCGCGACCCGCGACAGCGCGGCCATCAAAGAGCTCGAAGCCTGGCGCCAGTCCGGACGCGAGCTCTCGGTTCTCCGTCACGACATGCGCCACTACCTGCGCGGTCTAGCGGCCCTGATCGAAGAGGGTCGCACCGATGAGGCACTCGAGCGCATCGACGCGCTCTGCGAGACCAACGACCGCACCGCCGTGCGCCACTACTGCGCCAACGAAACGGTCAACATTGCGCTCTCGTCGTTTTCCGCGGACATCAACGCGCACGGCATCACCGCCGACCTGCGCGCCGCCGTACCCGAAACCGTCCACGTGGGCGATGTCGATCTGTTCAGTGTGGTATCGAACGCCCTGGACAATGCCATCGCCGCGGCGAGCGCCGCCCCCGAGGGCAAGCGGTTTGTCGACCTGGACCTTCGCTACGAAGACGGTCATCTTCTACTGCTGGTTTCCAACACGTTTGGCCGTGCGCCGCACATGGTCGATGGCATGCCCGTGGCTCAGCACACTGGGCACGGCTTTGGCACCAAGAGCATTATGCTTGCCGTCGAGCGCATGAACGGCAACTGCCAGTTCCGCATTAATGGCGACCGGTTTGAGCTGCGCGCCGTGATGTAGGGGCTGCCGCCAGCCTCGCTACAGCGGTGCGGCCGCCGGGGTCAGCTGCTTAATGTAGGCCCACATGCGCTGCTTGGCGGCCTTGTCGGTGAGCGCCGCCTCAAAACCGTCGAGCGCCAGCACGCGGCGCCCCTGCACATGGGCGACCAGGCCGGGCTTAAGCATGGCGGTGTCAAAGTCATCAATTGCCACAAGCATATCGGCATAGGTCTCGCGCATGACATCGGCCGCACTGTTGTCCAGCAGCAGCACCGCCTCGGGGTCCAAGGTCTCCAGCGCCTCGCGGAACAGGTCGCACGTCAGGGCCTCGCCCGGCGCGACCGCTCCGTCGCCCGCGCCGGCGACGCTTGCCAGCACGCAAAAATCCTCGGGGGCATATCCGATGGCGCCGAGAGCCTTGCGCAACGCGGCGCCATCCGCGCCGGCAGCCAGCTCGCCGCCCGAGCACTCGGCTTCATCCAAATCGCCTTTGACCAGCACAATCGGCGAGCACGCGTTGCCCGAGATACGCACGCCGCGATCTGCAAGCGATGCGAGCTCCTGCTCGGTCGCCTGAGCGATGGCTTCTTTTTTCTGGCTTTGTGACGTGGGCATGCGCTCTCCAATCGTTTGCGTGCCCACCATTATATAAAAGAGCCGCCCGCGAGTGGTTGCTTTACGAGCCGCTGGGTATAAGCACGGTCGTACTGAGTTTTACGCGGCCGAGCCGCGTCGCATTATGGAGGTCACCATGGCTGACATCAAGCAGATTACCCCCGAGAACTTCAACGCTGTCGTCAACGATAGCCTGCCCGTACTGGTTGATTTTTGGGCCCCGTGGTGCGGCCCCTGCCGCTCGCTCTCGCCCATCGTAGACGAGGTTGCCGACGAGCTGGCCGGCAAGCTGGCTGTGGCCAAGTGCAACGTCGACGACAACCAGGACCTGGCCATGAAGTTTGGCGTCATGAGCATCCCCACGCTAATCGTCTTTAAGAACGGCGAGGAGGTCGACCGCTCGGTCGGTGCCTTACCCAAGGCAAGGCTTCAGGCACTGCTGAAGAAACATCTGTAATACGCCGGTCATGCGTTGCCGTCCATGAACGGTTTTGCGCCGCTCACCGGAGAGCCGGGCGCTGCGCCCGCGACCACGGATAGTATGGTAGACACAAACAGCCCCCAGTGAACGGGTGCGGGTCAGACGGACTCGCGCCCGTTTTCTTATGCGGCGGCGCCCAAGGCGGGCGTAGTAGAATCTGAACCACCATATCGCCCCGTACAAAAGGAGATTCCCATGCATGACGTCGGAATGAACATGAGCCAGCTTGCCATGAGCGTCAAGCAGGTCGACGACACTATTGAGCTCGCTCACGAGTGGAGCCATCAGCTGCTGCATGCGACCGAGAACTTTGACATGGAGCGCATTGGTGCCAAGCTCGAGGCCGCCATGTCTGCGCTGCACGAGGCGCACGATGCGCTCGAGGGCTACGAGGAGGCCATCGAGGCAGATCACAACTCCGTCGGCTCTGTGAAACTGGTGTAGCGTGGCCGAGCACGAGCACGTCTGCGATCACGAGCACGAGCATTCGCACGGGCCGACTGGCGATACGAGCTGCCGCTGCAGCGGCTCCAACTCCGAGCTGGTCCGCTTTTCGGTCACCGCGCCCGACGACCTGCTGCGCCGCTTTGACGAGCAGATCGCGCGCCGCGGTGACGTGGCCAACCGATCCGAGGCCGTACGCGATCTGATTCGCGCCTCGATCGCCAAGGAGCAGATGCGCACGCCCGACGAGCAGGTCATCGGTTCGCTCACCATGATCTATGACCACCATACCGGCGATCTGACGCGCCGTCTGGACGAGGTGCAGCACGACTACACCGACGAGATTGTCTCGACCATGCACGTGCATCTGGACCACCACAACTGCCTGGAGATTCTGGCGCTCAAGGGTCGCGGCAAACGCGTCTACGAGCTGGCGGACCGGTTGCTGGGGCTGCGCGGCGTTAAGCACGGCGAGCTCACCTGCGCCGCCACCAAGCAAAGCTTGGGGCTCTAACAACACGCACTTCAATGAGGGAGGGTCGCATGCGGCATGTGCATATTCATGTGACGGGCATTGTGCAGGGCGTTGGCATGCGGCCATTTGTGTATCGCGAGGCTATGGCGCATGGCATTTGCGGCTGGGTGCTCAACGCGGGCGATGGCGTGCACATCGAGGCGCATGCTTCGGTCGAGGCACTCGACGGCTTTGTCGCCGCGCTGTCGAAGCACGCGCCTGCCGCGGCCCGCGTTGAGCATGTCGCTGTTGCAGACCTGGAGCCCGACGCTTGGGATGCCGACGATGAGCAGGTATTTCGTATCGTAGCGTCGCAGGATCAGACCGTGCACACGACGCTCATCTCCCCCGATATCGCCACCTGTGACGACTGCCTGCGCGAACTGTTCGACCCCGCCGACCGACGATATCACTACCCCTTTATCAACTGCACCAACTGCGGGCCGCGCTTTACCATCATCCGGTCGCTGCCTTATGACCGAGCGGCCACGTCGATGGATTGCTTTCCCATGTGCCCCGAGTGCGCCGCAGAGTATGGCAACCCGCTTGACCGGCGCTTTCATGCGCAGCCCGATGCCTGCTTTGACTGCGGGCCACATATTACCTGGCGCGAGGCGGCGGGCGATATGGAGCTCGAGGGCTCGGGGGCGACGCCAGCCGTCGGCAGCACGCGCGAAACCAGCGATGCCATTATTGACCGCTGTGTCGAACTGCTGGCCAGCGGCGGTATTGTCGCCATCAAGGGCCTGGGCGGATTCCACTTGGCATGCGACGCCGCCAATGAGCAGGCGGTGGTCGAGCTGCGCCGTCGCAAGCGCCGCAGCAACAAGCCGCTTGCCGTTATGGTGCGCAGCCTTGCCGATACTGAACGCCTGTGCCACGTCGATGATGCCGAGCGCGGCTTGCTAACCGGCAGCATCCGCCCCATTGTGCTGTTGCGCCGGCGTGCTGTTGGCGAGGGAGATTCCCCCGACGCCCTTACACTCGCGCCATCCGTCGCGCACGATCTACCCGAGCTCGGCGTCATGCTCCCCTATACACCGCTTCAGCATCTGCTGCTTGCAGCCGCCGCGTCGCATGACATGCACGCGCTGGTCATGACCAGCGGAAACCTGAGCGAGGAACCTATCGAGACCGACGATGCCCTCGCCTGGGAACATCTTGTTGCCGCCGGCATCGCCGATGCGCTACTTGGCAACGATCGTGCGATTCTCTCGCGCTACGACGACTCCGTGGTACGTGTGGTCGGTGGGGTCGTTATGCCCGTGCGCCGCGCTCGCGGATATGCGCCGCAACCGTTGCCGCTGCCGACACTCGACGGCACTGCACCCTGCGTGCTCGCCTGCGGCCCACAGCAAAAGGCAACGATCGCGCTCACGCGTGAAGGGACGAACGGCGAGGCAACCTGTTTTGTGTCGCAGCATATTGGCGATGTCGAAAACGGCGAGACCTTCGATGCCTGGAACGCCGCGCGCACGCGCTTGGAAGATCTCTTTGACTTGATGCCCGCCGCGCTGGCCTGCGACTTGCACCCCAGCTACCTATCGAGTCAGTGGGCGCGCGAGCAGGCGCGAAAATGCAATCTGCCGCTCGTCGAGGTGCAGCACCATCATGCGCATATCGCGAGCGTAATGGCCGAGGCTATCGCCACGGGCCAGCTTACAACCGGCGCGCGTGTGCTCGGCATTGCCTTTGATGGTACGGGGGCGGGCACCGACGGAACCGTTTGGGGCGGCGAGTTCCTTGTCGCCGGCCTTGCCGATTTTGAACGCGTCGCGCACCTGCGCACCTGGGCGCTGCCAGGCGGCGCCGCATCCGTGCGCGATGCCCGGCGCAATGCCTTTGCTCTGCTGAGCGAGCTCGGCCTGCTCGAGCACCCGGGTGCCGCAGGGCTATTGGACACCCTCGACGAGCAGACGCGCAGCATCACGGCTACGATGATCGAGCGGAACATCAACAGCCCACGCACGAGCAGTATGGGACGTCTCTTTGACGCCGCCGCTGCAGTTTTGGGCATTTGCGGGCAGGCAACCTACGAAGGTGAGCCCGCCATCGAACTCGAAGCCGCCGCCTGGCGCGCGCTCGGCGGTACGGCCGTTCGTCTCGACGGCAATCACACAGGCGTATTCACGCCTGACGCCGACTCCCCCATCTTGGACCCCCAACCGCTCATCAAAGCTCTTCTGAATGGAATCGAGACAGGCGCGCCGGCCGACAGGCTCGCCCTCGGGTTTCACATCGCCATTACGCACGCTACGACCCACATCGCGTGCGAGATCTGTGATCGCGAAGGCCTCGATACCGTCGCGCTCTCGGGCGGTGTGTTCATGAACCAACTTTTGCTCCAGCTCCTTACCCACGAGCTCAAAGACGCCGGTCTTGCCGTCTTGGTCCCCCACGCTGTGCCCGTCAACGACGGCTGTATCGCCTACGGTCAGGCCGCCATCGCTCGCGCTCGCCTCGCGCAGACGGCGTCGAGATAGGCTGTTTTGCCAGCCTGCGCGCCGCCGTCTCACAGGTGTAACGCGTTTGCTCGTGACTCCTGCGAGCGCTACCATCAAACGATGGATTATTCAGTGCCTATCCAGCGCAAAACGTATAAAAGGGAAACATTATGTGCCTTGCCGTTCCCGGTAAAGTGGTCAAACGCGACGACGACCTTAAGGCGACCGTCGACATGATGGGCATCGAGCGCCCCGTTTCGCTGCGCCTCGTGCCGACGGCGCAGGTCGGCGACTATATTCTCGTGCACGCCGGCTTTGGCATTCAGATTGTCGACGAGCAGGAAGCCCAAGAGACACTCGAGCTCGTCAATACCATGACCGAGCTGGCCGAAGAGGACCAGCTCGCCACCAACCCGGCCGAGGCATACTAGTGGCGGCGGCGCAGCCGGTTCGCTCCGGTATCGACTTTTCGGCATTTCGCGACCCCAAGCTGGCTCGCGAGCTCATCGAGCGTATTCATGAGCTTGTCGGCAACCGCAGCATCAACCTTATGGAAGTCTGCGGTACGCATACCGTGAGCATTGGCCGCTATGGCTTTCGCTCCATTATGCCGACGGGACTCAAACTGCTAAGCGGCCCGGGATGCCCCGTTTGCGTCACCGCCAACCGCGACATCGATCACGCAATCGCGCTTTCCAACATGGACGGTGCCATCATCACCACCTTTGGCGACATGATGCGCGTGCCCGGATCGTCCACCTCGCTTGCCGCGCAAAAGGCGGTGGGGCGCGACATCCGCATCGTCTACTCTCCACTCGACGCACTCGACATTGCCGAGCAAAATCCCGAACGCCCGGTCATCTTTATGGGCGTCGGCTTTGAGACCACAACGCCCACCATTGCCGCCGCTATCCTGGAGGCCGACGCGCGCGGGCTCCAGAACTTCTCGGTCTACTGTGCTCACAAGACCACGCCGCCGGCTCTGCGTGCGATCTCCAACGACCCCGAGACGACCATCGACGGCTTTATCCTGCCTGGTCACGTCGCTACCATCACAGGCCTGGCACCCTTTAGCTTTTTGGTCGACGAGTTCAATACCCCGGGCGTGGTCACGGGATTTGAGCCGGTCGATATCCTGCAGGGCATCTGCATGCTGGTCCAGATGGTTGTCGAGGACAAGCCCGCGATTGGCAACGCCTACCGCCGTGGCGTCAACGCTGGCGGCAATCCCGTAGCTCGCCAGCTGGTCGAGCAGGTATTTGAGCCGTGCGACACCACGTGGCGCGGGCTGGGACCGATTGCCAACTCGGGTCTTTCCATCCGACCCGAATTCGCGCGCTTTGATGCCGACGCCCGCTTTGACGTGCCCATTGAACCGACGGTCGAGCCACGCGGGTGCCGCTGCGGCGACGTGCTGCGCGGTGCCATCACGCCGAGCGACTGCCCGTTGTTCGGCCACGCATGTACGCCCGAACACCCCGTCGGCCCCTGCATGGTGAGCTCCGAAGGCAGCTGCGCGGCGTACTTTAGATACCACGGCTAGCCCGGACGCACCCGCACGCTGGCACCACCCACGATTGGAGTTTTCGATATGTCCCGTACTGCCACCGATAGCACTGTCCTGCTGGGCCACGGCTCCGGCGGTCAGATGATGAAGCGCATTATCGATGAGGTCTTTCTGGATGCCTTTGGGTCGCCCGAGCTGCTTGCGGGCAACGACGCCGGTGTCGCCGCGCTGCCCGCAAGCGGGCGAATCGCCATGTCGACCGACAGCTTTGTGGTAACGCCGCAGTTCTTCCCCGGCGGCAATATCGGTCGCCTCGCCGTATGCGGAACCGTCAACGACGTCGCGACCTCGGGCGCTAACGTGCGCTACCTCTCATGCGGTTTTATCCTCGAAGAGGGCTATCCCATGGACAAGCTGCGCCAGATTGTGCAGACCATGGCCGAAACGGCACATGAGGCAGGCGTGAAGATTATCACCGGCGACACCAAGGTGGTCGAGCGTGGCGGTGCCGACGGCGTCTACATCAATACCGCCGGCGTGGGCGAAGTGCCCGCGGGCGTAACGCTCAGCGGCGCAAACTGCCGGCCCGGCGACGCCATCCTGGTATCGGGTACGCTAGGCGACCACGGCATCGCCATCATGAGCCAGCGCGAGGGCTTGGCGTTTTCGAGCAACATCGAAAGCGACGCTGCGCCGTTCAATCATCTGATTGCCGACGTGCTCGCCGCTGCCCCCGACACCCGCTGCTTCCGCGACCCCACGCGCGGCGGCCTGGCATCCACGCTCAACGAGTTTGCCCAGGCCAGCGGCGTTGCCATGGAGATCGACGAGGATGCCGTGCCCGTGCGCCCCGACGTGCAGGCGGCATGTGAGATGCTCGGCTACGACGTTCTGCAGGTGGCAAACGAGGGCAAGATGGTCGTCGTGGTGCCGGCCGAGCAGGCCGATGCCGCGCTGGCGGCCATGCGCGCCGCCCGCTACGGCGAGAACGCCGCCATCATCGGTCGCGTGCTGCCGCTTGCCGAGGGCGCTCGACCCGCCGTGCGCGTACGCACCGGCTGGGGATCGACCCGCATCCTCGACATGCTCGTAGGAGAGCAGCTGCCGAGAATTTGCTAGGGCGGAACTGCACGGTCGGCGCGATGTGGCTTGATGTCCCTGGAGATGTTCAGATTCCAAGCATGCCCAACGCGGAAGCCCAGTATTATGAGGTGCGTTTTGAAACCCAACGACGGGAGCTTTCATGGCAGCAGCTTTTTCCCATGTGATTTTTGATTTAGACGGCACCCTCCTCAACACGATCGAGGACCTGGCGGCCGCCGGCAACCACACCTGCGAGATGCACGGCTGGCCCACGTTTGCCGTGGACGAGTACCGCTACAAGGTGGGAAACGGCATGCTTAAGCTGGTCGAGCGCTTTATGCCCGCCGAATATGCGGGCGACGGCCGTATGTTTGAGCAGACGCTTGCCGAATTTAGAGCTTATTACGGCGAGCACAAGGAGGACCACACCGCCCCCTACGCCGGCACGATTGAGATGCTCGACCGCCTGCGCGCAGCGGGCGTTCAGCTTGCCGTGCTCACCAACAAGGATCATATTTCGGCAGCCCCGCTTATCGAGAAATACTTTGGCCCCGAGCGCTTTGCGCTGGTGCAGGGCCGTGTGGACGCATTTCCGCCCAAACCCGAGGCACCCGTCACGCTGCATGTGATGGAGGAGCTGGGCGCCGATCCGGCAACCACACTCTATGTGGGCGATTCGAATGTCGATGTTCTGACCGGCCACAACGCCGGCCTTAAGAGCGCGGGCGTCAGCTGGGGCTTCCGCGGCCGCGCAGAGCTGGAGGCCGCCGGCGCCGACTACGTGGTGGACACCCAGGACGAGCTCGCCGCACTGATCTTGGGCGAGTAACGAAGCTGGCGCGCTGCCAGGTCGCGGCGATGCTGCCGCGCGGAAAATGCGTCCCGTTTTGACACCTCAAACTGGGACGCATTTTCCGGTTGAGCCCCGTTGGGGAAACGACATCCCGTTTTGGAGCAATATTCCGGGTCGCACTTTCCGCAACCCACCCCATCCGGAAACTGCGACCCACTATTCGCCCAAATACCGGCTCGCATTTTCCCGAGCACCCACGATGCAACGCTGAACAAAGGAGACAGGTTCATATGCACCAAAGGAGTGTCCCCAACTGCCGGCAGAAAAGGAACGTCCCCAAGTGCCGCCCCAATGACTACCGTGGCAACGCCACAGGTAGAGGACGGACAGCGAGCGGGCACCAGAGCGAACAAATTGGCATGAAAAGAGGACGGCATAGACCTTCTGGTCATGCCGTCCTCTTTGAATGACAAGTTGTCGCTCTGGTGCCCGCGCAGCGTCGAACCGTTACGCGGTTTGGCAAAACCGCGTAACTCCCCTAGCTCATCATCGCATTCATCATCTCGTTGGTTGCGGAATCGTCAGCAGACCACTCGCCATCGTCATTGGCGGTGTACTTGAAGGTGACCGTGGTGTCCTTGGTCTTAGCAGCCTTGGTCACATCGACCATGACCTGACCGGCCATCTTGTACAGCTCGTCATCGGAAGGCATCGAATCGAGCGCGGCGACCTTCTCCTGGTACTGGGTGGCAAAATCCTCAACGATCTGGTTCATGGACTTGCAGGTAATGGTGACCTCGGCAGTCGCGGTGCCCTTGTCCTCGTCGACCGTCACGTCGCCGATCTTGTAGTCAAAGCCCTCGAGATAGCTCTTGGCGTACTCCTTGGGATCGATGCCCAGCTGCTCGAACTCGTCGCCCGAGGCCTCTTCCAGGCCGGCGAGGAAGTCGTCGCCACCGTTCTTGACCTCGTCAAACTGCGTCGAAAGATCCTCGGTGATGAGCTCCTCAACCGAAGGACCTCCGCAGCCGGAAAGCACAACCACGCACGCGACCAGAACAGCCATCAGGGGCGCAAGCAGCAGCTTCTTCTTCATGACATTCCTCCCAACAAGCGGCACCGCGCCTCCCGACGCGGTGCACGTCGTAACAATAAGGCCATACTAGCCGCTAACGAACACCCCCGGCAAAGCAAAGGCGCAGTCGGCTCGATTTAACGTCCGAACGGTTTACCGGTCCGCCCAACGCGCAATAAAACGTTCCGCCGCATTGTAATAAAAAAGGGTGATCGAACGATTCGACCACCCTTGCACATCCTTTGGATGTCGCAGCCTACTTACGGACGACCTTAACGATGGCGTCACCAGCAGCGACGGCAGACTCGGCCTCGACGGCAAGCTCGACGTCGGCGAACTCGGCGGTGTTGGACACAGCCACGACGACGCAGTCCTTGTAGCCGGCAGCGGCGATCTTGGCGCGGTCGATCTTGAGCATGGGCTGGCCGGCCTTAACGACATCGTCAGCCTTGACGAAGCCCTCGAAGCCGTCGCCGTTCATGTTGACGGTATCGACGCCAACGTGCACCAAAACCTCGATGCCGCTATCGGACTGCAGGCCCACGGCGTGACCCATGGTGACGGTCACCTTGCCGTCGCAGGGAGCGTAGACCAGATCGTCCTCGGGCCACACGGCGCAGCCCTTGCCCAGCACCTCGCCGCTAAAGACGGGATCGGGCACGTCGGCCATCTTGATGACCTTGCCCTTGACGGGCGAGCACAGCACGTCGGCGCCGGCAGAAGTAGAGATGGAGGCCGGAGCAGCAGCGGCGGCGGGCTCAGCCTTCTTCTTGAACATATCAAACAGACCCATACGTTTTCTCCTCTTGATTAAGCGCAACGTTATGCGCATGCCTATGGTGATTATAGTGCCAAATGATCAAATTGCTAAGGTGAAGGCTCGAATCGAGAGCCCTTCCCGGTAGTGCTCGTGGGATGAGTATCTCCTTTGCATCGCGGGTCGATAAGCTGAGTATCGCCTGCGCAGGTTATGGAGCGCATGGAGGGGCTCTACCAGACCACGCTGGCCGAAACGCAGGAGCTGCTCGACCCCACGCAGCTTGACCACGCCGCCAAGCTCATCGCGAACGCCCGACAGGTCGACATCTACACAGGCTCGCACAACCTCTATCCAGCGGGAATGTTCCGCGATCGCCTGCTCTCCGCCGGTAAATGCGCGACGTGCCACGACGGTGTCGAGGCCCAGGTGCGAACGGCGCTCGCCTCGGGCCCCGACCATGTGGCAATCGTCATCTCCTACAGCGGCCTTGCCCCCAACCTCAAGGATATCCTGTCGATCCTCAGCAGCCGACATGTCCCGGTCATTGTCATCGGCACGCCTTATTGCGCGCGCCTGCACCCCGGTTTTACCGCCTGCCTTACGGTGAGCGATCACGAGAGCATGACGCATCGCATGACGCAGTTCGCCAGCCACATCGCCGTGCAATACGTACTCGATTCGCTCTACAGCAGCTACTTCGCCAAAGACTACGCCCGCTGCTCCGAATTCCTGGAGCGCTCGTTCCCCTACACCCGCCTCCCCGGGCTCAAGTAGCTATTTAAAAACATCCCCAATGACTACTTGCCGCATTCGGAGCAAGGCAACGCCGCAGGTAGAGGACGGACAGCGAGCGACGTCCAGGGCGAACAAGTTGGCATGAAAAAGGCGAGGCATTGACCTTCTGGTCATGCCTCGCCTTTTGAATGACAAATTGTCGCCCTGGGCGGCGCGCAGCGTCGGCTGGTTACGCGGTTTGGTAAAACCGCGTAACTACTACTCCCGAGCTCCGTACTGCTCGTAGTAGGCGTCGATGGCGGCCTTGAGCTCGTCATCGATGACGACCTTGCCGTCGATCTCGTGGTTGTAGAGGGTCTCGACGACCTCGGCCATGGAAACGATGCTCGCGACGGGGAAACCGTACTTTGCCTCGATCTCCTTCTGCGCGGTGGTCACGCCGCCCTTGCCGACCTCCATGCGGTTGAGGGACACGATCAGGCCCTTGATTTCGACGTCGGCAGCAGCCTTAACCTTGGGATAGGTCTCGTCGATGGACTTGCCGCTGGTGGTGACGTCCTCGACCATGACCACGCGGTCGCCGTCCTTGGGCTCATAACCCAACAGGTTGCCCTTATCGGCACCGTGGTCCTTGGCCTCCTTGCGGTCGCAGCAATACTTGACCTCCTTGCCGTACAGCTCGTGGTAGGCAATTGCGGTCACGACGGCCAGCGGAATACCCTTGTAGGCCGGTCCAAACAGCACATCAAAGTCGTCGCCAAAGTTATCGTGGATGGCCTGGGCGTAATACTCGCCCAGCTTCTTGAGCTGATAGCCCGTCACGTAAGCGCCGGCATTCATAAAGAACGGGGACTGACGGCCGCTCTTGAGCGTAAAGCTGCCGAACTTAAGGACGTCGGACTCGACCATAAACTTGATGAACTCTTGCTTGTAAGCCTCCATGCGGGCTCCTCTCGTAATCGCGTACGTGCCTTCCAGTTTAGCGCAGGCGAAGCGTCGATGCGGGCGCGCTTTGGGGCCACGGCATTCTGTAAAGGCTTTGTCAGAGGGAATGGTTTTCCGAACAATGGGGTTGACATGTCAAACCCCCTCATCAAGAATACGGGCGGATTAAAAAGGGGTACGAGATACCCAAAGCGCGCTGCGCTCAGCCTTTAGGAGGTGTGCCATGGAAGGCAGTCCTAGTCGAAAAACCTGCATGTCGCCCTCGGCACGCCGCGAGGACTCCGCACACGCATAAACGCCACCGACAGATCGTCAACCCCCCACAAAGGCGCCTGCCCCCTTTGTGGTGGTTCGTGAGCTTGACGTGAGCGACATCTAGGTTTTTTGCAACTCAATACGACACGTACGCTAACTCCCTTCAACAAGGAGGACCCTATGCTGATGCTCAAAACCGCCACGGTACTCGAAGCTATCTCCAAGCGCCGCCGCACGGCGCGCCCTGCCGCTCACACCGGCCTGTCCAAGAACACCATATTCGCCGCCACCCATAGCGCCGAGGACGCCCTCGTACTGCTCGAAGCCACGGCAAACGGCCTCACCGCCGAGCAGGCAACCGAGCGCCTGGACACCTCCGGCCCCAACACCATCGAGGCACCGACCAAGACGCTCGCCCGTCGCATCGCCGACGCCTTCATCGATCCCCTCGCCGGCATCCTCGCCGCGCTCGCGCTGGTCTCGCTCTATATCGACGTGCTCGCCGTGCCCGAGCCGCAGCGCGACCCCTCCACGGTCATCGTCATCGGCATCATGCTGCTGGTATCGGGCGGCATGAAGTTTATCCAGGAAGCCCGCAGCGGCAATGCGGCCGAGGCCCTTAAGGACCTGGTCTCCAACACCTGCACTGCTCTGCGCGACGACGAGCGCATCGAGATCCCCTTCGACGAGCTCGTCCCCGGCGATGTGATCCGTCTCTCTGCCGGCGATATGGTGCCGGCAGATGCCCGCGTCATCACCGCGCGCGACCTGTTTGTCATCGAGTCCGCACTCACCGGCGAGAGCGAGGCAGCCGAGAAGACCGCTGCCGTCACCGTCGTCGAGGGCGCCGACGGCTCCGCGCTGCCGCTCTCTGCCTGCAAGAACATCGTCTTTACCGGCACCTCCGTGCAAAACGGCACCGCCATGGCGCTTGTCGTTGCCACCGGCTCGGACACCCACCTGGGCGGCATCGCCAAGATGCTCAACGGGCGTGGCGAGAAGAGCGCGTTTGACCGCGGCGTCTCGAGCGTCTCCATGTTGCTCGTACGCCTCATGCTCGTTATGGCGCCGGCCGTCTTTGCCATCAACGCCGCCACCAAGGGCAACGTCATCGACGCGCTGCTGTTCGCCACGAGCGTGGCCGTGGGCATCACGCCGCAGATGCTTCCCGTCATCGTGACCACGAGCCTGTCGCAGGGCGCCAAGGACCTCGCCCGTCGCCAGGTTATCGTCAAGGAGCTGCCGGCGATTCAAAACCTGGGCGCCATGGACGTCCTGTGCTGCGACAAGACCGGCACCCTCACCGAAGACCGCATCGTACTCGAGCGCTACCTCAACACCGACGGCAACGAGGACGCACGCGTGCTGCGCCATGCGTTTTTGAACAGCTTCTTCCAGACCGGCCTCAAAAATCTTATCGACCTGGCCGTAATCGACCGTGCCGATGTGACACCCTCGACCGTCGCACCCGATTCCATGCTGGGCCAGAGCCTGCGCGACCGCTATACCAAGGTCGACGAGGTGCCCTTCGATTTCTCGCGCCGTCGCCTGAGCGTAGTTGTCTCCGACACCCAAGGCAAAACCCAGATGGTTACCAAAGGAGCTGCCGAAGAGATGCTCGAGATCTGCTCCTTTGTCGAGGTCGATGGCATCGCCCGGCCGCTCGCCGAAGACAAGCTCGCCCAGATTCGCAAGCAGGTCGCCGATCTTAACGCCGAGGGCCTGCGCGTGATTGCCGTGGCGCAGAAGACCAATCCGCGCTGCGTGGGCGAGTTTGGCATCGCCGACGAGTGCGACATGGTGCTGATGGGCTTTTTGGCCTTCCTCGATCCGCCCAAAGCAAGTGCCGCGGGCGCCGTCGCCACGCTCGAGGCCAAAGGCGTGGCGGTCAAGGTCCTGACCGGCGACAACGACCGCGTCGCCGCCACCGTCTGCGAGCAGATTGGCATCGACGCGAGCAACGTCTTGCTGGGCTCCGAGATCGATGCACTCGACGACACCGAGCTTGCCGAGCGCGCCGAGAACACCCACCTCTTCGCCAAGCTCTCGCCGTTGCAGAAGGCGCGCCTGGTGCGCGTCATGCGCGAGCTGCTCGGTCACACCGTTGGCTTTATGGGCGACGGCATCAACGACGCCGCCGCCATGCGCGCGAGCGACTGCGGCATCTCGGTCGATTCGGCCGTCGACATTGCCAAGGAATCCGCCAATATCATCTTGCTTCAGAAGGACCTGGGCGTGCTCGAGCGCGGCATCATCGAAGGCCGCCGCACCTACGGCAATCTGCTCAAGTACCTCAAGACCACGGTGAGCTCAAACTTTGGCAACGTGCTGTCCGTGACCGTCGCGAGCCTGTTCTTGCCGTTTTTGCCCATGAGCGCCCTGCAGCTGGTGCTGCTGTCGCTGGTCTACGAGATCGTGTGCATCGCGCTGCCGTGGGACACCGTCGACGACGCCTGGACCGCCCGCCCGCGCGCCTGGAACGCCGCGTCCATCAAGGGCTTTATGCTCGAGCTGGGCCCTGTGAGCTCGCTGTTTGACATTGTGACCTTCGCCGCGCTCTTCTTTGTGGTGTGCCCTGCCGCCATGGGCGCAAGCTGGGCAGAGCTTGCCGTCGCGGGCAACGTCGCAGGCATGGCGACCTTTACGGCGCTCTTCCAGAGCGGTTGGTTTGTCGAGTCCATGTGGTCGCAGACGCTCGTGATTCACATGCTGCGCTCCCCGCGCCTGCCGAGCCCGCGCGACCATGCCGCACCGGCACTGTGCGCCCTCACCGTGCTGGGCCTGGCGCTCGTCACCTGGCTGCCGGCAAGCCCCATCGCCGATGCACTCGGTCTCATGACGCTGCCCGCGAGCTTTTTCGCACTGCTCATCGGCATCGTTACCGCCTACATCGCGCTCACCCAGCTGGCAAAGCACCGCTACATTGCCCGCCACGGCGAGCTGCTTTAGCACGGTGAGCCGCCACAGTAGACAGCCCAAGGGCAAAACCACCACAAAGTCCCCTTTGTGGTGGTTTTGGTGCGCTACGAGGCATTGGTCAGTCGGCTCCAGAGTTCGTCAATATCGATTTGGTCGCCGCCGCTCAGATAACCGGTGTGAATAAAAGACTCACTATAGATATAGATGTCATGCGCGCTGTCACCATCATCTTCGGTGTCGTAGGCCGAAATCACGTAACGTCTGCCATCGAGCGCCTTGACCAGCCAATACATGGAATCGTCGATTGCGCACTTCTCCTGCACTATCGACGCATCGCCGATTGCGCCGGTGAGCGCACGATCGCCCGTCGTATAGCCGCCCACCGAGAGCAAAATCGCCACGCTATCGTCTCCGCCGCCCGGCTCAAGTTCATCGTACTCGGACTCCGAAAGCGGTATCGCGCTGTTCGCAAGTTCGCCCACGTCATCCGAAATCTTAGAAAAGGTAAAAGCGAAAAGTCCCGCGTCATCGGCGGCACCGTAGCCCACGCTCTCGCCTTGCCACTCATAGTTTTGATGCTTGAGCAGGCGCACCAGGTCGGCGCCGTCCAAGTTGATCGTAGCATAGACCGTCACGTTGGCGTTGTCGTCTACACAGGCGGCGTCCGCCGTGGTCGCCTTCTTGGCACCGCCCGCGCCGCCCAATCCGCCCGAGCAGCCAGCCAGCGCACAAGCCAGCGCACCCGCGCCTGCCACAAAGGCCGCACGGTTCATCGTCACTTCATTCATCATGTTCGTTCCTCGCTATGGTATTGGCCACGTCGCACCTAGCCGAGCGCGCGTCCAGTCTTTTCCTGCCAAAATTCGTCTATCGTCGGAGCACCGCCGCCCTGGGTAAACCTACCGGTCTTGATAGCCTCCTCGGTAATGAGATCCAAGCGGTAGTCACCGTTTTCCATCGGGCTCGCCATGGCAACGTGCCGCGCCATGTTGGAACCGTATACGCACGCGACCCATGAGCCCGAAGTAATCTGCGCCCGGTCCTCGACCGGCACGGAAAAGCCCGCGATAACATCCTCGCAGCTCGAATAGCCCGAAAGTTGCAGCGTGAACATCACGGTGCTTCCGGTGCCGCCCTTGTCGAGCTTTCCGATTTCGTCCTCGCCGAGCCATTCGGTCGCGCCGTCCTTGCTGATATTGCAGACGCTGAGCACATGTCCCGCCTCATCCTCGTACATCTCGAGCGCGTCTTGCCAGGTATAGCCCTGCTGCGAGGCAAACTCCTGCAACTGCCAGCCCTTAAGCTCGAGGAGCGCCGCGATGCTGATGTTGCGGTGCGCATCCCAGCAATCATCCGACCACGTATCGAACGCATCCGCCGAGCCGCTGTCCGCGTCGCCGGAATCGCCCGACGTCGCACCCGCGTCCATCTTGTCCTTTACCGGGCGGTCGTCGTTAAAACCCGTCGCATCCTGCGTCCGCTGTCCGCCGCACCCCACAAGCGTCAGCAGCGCTGTTCCCGCCGCCGCGACAAATGCCGTGCGCGAAAGTACCGTCTCCCTCATCATTGTTCCTTTCCCGTTCTTTAGCACAATGCCGAGAAACACACCCGGCATCGATTCACACATAAGCCACCCCACGCTATTGACGAGGCAGTTCCGTCCAGCCAAAACCGGGTTCAAAACCATCGCGTGTACCGATCACATCGCCCGAACCGTTGACCCAGGCCTGGTCGGCCATCACCGAGACCTCGACATCGGTGCCGTCGGGTCTGGTGTAATGGTTGACCCCGCGAATGGCATCGGAATACGAAGCGGTGCCCGTCCCCACGCCCGCGCTGGAAAAATTGGCGGCGCTGGCAGCCATATTCGCGGCGTGCTGACGGTCGCTGCGATCGAACCACGCCTGCTGGTAGCTGTCGAACGCCGCCTGTTGCGAGGCATGCATCTGTTGCCAGGCTGCAAACTGCTGTTGCTGCTGGGCAATGTTCATCTGCGTGCGTTGGCGCTGCTCAAGCACCATCTGTTGCTTTTGAGCTGACGCCTCGCGTGCAATCGCCGGATTGAGCCGCAGAGTCGACGCCATTGATGCAAGCGCCGTGGAGGCCGCCTCGTCCAGGCGACCTTCTGGCGCAACCAGACAGAAGCTGTCCCTGATACGCCACTGCAGCAGGTCGGCCGCGCCCAGCTCGAACGACGCTCCGTCCGGGCAACCGCCTCGACCCGTGGGCTGTCCTTGCGCGACGCCCTGTCCCGCCGCTGCCGCCGCCTGGCGCTCGCGCAGGCGTTTGCCCAAAACGCCGCCGATCAGTCCGCTCGAAAGGCCTGCGCCCAGCAGCGCCTCGGCCCCAGCGGCAATGCCTTTACCCTTAGAGCCTGCGACGCCGCCGATCGAGGCCACATAGCCCTCGACTTTGGCCGCCACCGCGAGCTCGGTGGGCACTGGAGCGCCCGTGAGCCGATATCGACGCATGCGGCACTCATAGATCACATTGCTCGGCTCCATCGAAAAGCCCTGAATCGCAAAGTCGTTTACCGCCTCGCGCTTTACGCGGGCACGCTCGCGCTCGATATCGAGCGCCGCGTTCGATGGGTACGGCTGCCCGGCCACAACCTCCGCCCGTGCGCCCAGCTGTGCCGCGCAGGCCTGAGCCAGCTCGTCGCAAGCTGCCTCCACGTGCATAAACGCCTTGCGCTCGGTTTGCGTGGGGATACGCTTGGCAACGGCGCCCGCATCCACGTAGCAGAGCTCGGAGCGGTACATAATCCGCTCACCCATCGGACCCGCTGCCGTCACGCCAACCGAAATCGGGCAGTCGAAACTGCCGCTGCGCTCAAGATGCGCCTCTTCGATTTGCCAACCCCGCGGCAGCGCTACCTGCGCGAGCGCCTGCCCGCCAGAGGCATCGCATGCGGCATGAAGCTCAAGGTCAACAGCGCGAGGAGCGTCCGCCGAGGTTGTGTCGCCAGACGGTGACGCGGCCTCGGCACTCTGCGTCGGCACAGCCACGCTCGGCTCGCGGCCTTCGCTCGCGCCATCATCGGCAGTAGCGTCATTCACAGACCCCGTGGCATCCGAGCCGCATGCAACGCCCTCAAGTCGGACGCCGCACCCCGGGCAAAATCGCACCGGCACGCCGGCGACCCGAGGCAGCTGCGCCCCACACGCCGGGCAGAATCTCAAGTCACTCATCCCGTACATCCCTAATTTCGTTAGCTGTTTTTGATCGCGGCAAGCTGCCGCCATAACTCATCGGCACCGTTAAGTCGGTACGCCGTCTTATCGAGCACGATATTCTTGCCTTCGAGCTCTACCGATTGCTCCGAACCGTCTGCATAGACAAAGACGAGCGTTCGGCCGGCATCGCTCATCCGCTCATCCACCGCATCCCCCACGGTGCAGCCATCGAGCGCGGCAAAAGCCGATGCGACCAGTTCGGAATCGTCGGTCTCATAGACCGTCCGCGCCTCCCCGTCCTCGACAAGCTTGACCGCCACCGGAACGGCAGCGCAATCGTTGAGCGACACTTGCGCGGCAGTCTTTCCTTGAGCGCCATGGTCGCCGGCAACGTAAACTCGCATAAGTGTCACCGCCGCGGCAAAGACCACCACGGCGATAAGCGCGCCCGCAGTTTTATTAGACGCGCAACCCCGAGACGCCATAGGTGCACCCCCTCCGTTCTGCTCCGCTCAGCATCACATTCATATGCCTTTGAGCACCAAAACGGCAGGTGACAAATGTCTCATATTCATATTTTTGCAGGTAAAAAACCACCACAAAGGTGCCTGTCCCCTTTGTGGTGGTTAGCTAGTCTTGGGGTGTCCAGGACCAGAAGAAGTTGATGAGGGCTACGCGCGAGGAGGCACCGGTCTTTTTGTTGATCGAAGCGATGTGGCGATAGAGCGTGGAGCGCGAAAGGAAGAGCGCCGCCGTCACGTCCTGCACGCTGCCGTCCGAAACGACCAGCGCCTCCAGAACATCGCGCTCGCGCTTGGTAAGCCCAAAGGCGGCAACGAAGCCATCGAGCCGATCGTCAAACGAAAGCTCCGGCGCCTCCAGGGGCACCGTGTCGGCCTGGCCGGGCTCACAGCTCACGCCAAGATCGTCGGTGGCAAGCGCCAGCCCGCCGTGCGTCGCCTCGCCCTCACCGTCTTGTCCAAACTGTCCCAACAGCGAAATCGCGATGCCGACAAACAGCACGAGCACGACGCTCACTGCCGCCGGCACGTTTTGACTCGAGACAATCGCCACCGCCGGAGCCGTCACGAGTATCGAGCAAACGTTGTTGATAACACGGCCCATGCACGGCCATAGATACGCCCAGCGGTCATACATCGAAATCGCGGCGAACTTCGCGGTGAAGAACACCACGAAAAAGCCCGTGCCAAGGTAAAAGATAATCGTGGCGGCAAGCGTGTTGCCACCGTTGCCATCGGTGATAAGCACAAAGAACGAGAGCGTGGACAGCATGGCGGCGCACGTCATGATGATATTCATATACGAACGCCCACGCAGGTCATACAGGACGCCGGCGGCAAGGGCGCTCACAACCAGCAGCAAGCGCGGCCAGTCGCCCAGATCGATAGCGCCAGCGGCATGCGAGGTCGTAAGGCCGGCATTGAGGGCCGCGAACACGCCGGTGAGGCAAGCGGTCGCCACCGTCAGACGTACCACGGCACCCTGAAAGGCCGCCTTTGCCTCGGGGTCATCGTGCCACCTGGCGCCACGCTCCGACGCATCGACCGATAGCTCGGCAATCTCGAACTCGGACGCAGGCTCATCACGCAATTTAGCGCGGCGGGCACCGTGAAGCAGCCCCACCAGCGCAATCGCACAGGCAATGAGAACAGACTTCTGGGGAATGCCCGCAGGCATCACCATATGGTTGAGCACCTGCACCAAAATGCCCGCAGCATAGGAAACCGCCACGGCGCGCGCCAGGCAGGGCGTCTGCGCAAAACGCCGCGCAAGATTGGCATGGGCGGTCGATCCGCAATAGCCCAGCGCACAGCACGCCACCAGGCCGCCGGCAATTAGCACCTCAAACCGCACTGCCATAATCATCAGCAGCAACGCCGATACCAACAGCACGCCTGTAATATCGCTCGTCGCATCGATCGTCTGGGGACGGCGATAGTACAGAAATGGGCGCACGAAAAAGCCAATCACGCTCGCGCCGACGACGATACTCTCGTAGATAACGACCTCACTCGATGGCACGAACTCGGCTATGCGCACATCAAAGAGATACTCGCACGTCAAAAACGTGAAGAAGAACAGCGCCAGGCATATAATCTCCCGAATGCCCCGACGCAAATATGCGGTTGTGTCTCCCATGCCCCTCATGGTTAACCCCCCGGCCGCTCAATTGTCTGGAATTCTATTTTAATAAAGAACCAATCTCGATATCAGAGTCAGACTCGAAATGCTGCTAATTCGGCGCCAGTCGTCCACATCACGCCGCGATTTTGAGCCGCATGGACCAGAAGGGACGCGCGCGATCTCTAGCTCGGCCAGGAGTGTCTCCAACTACCACTCATTTAAGTACGTCCCCAATGAGTGGCCGAAGAGTGTCCCCCGCGACTAGTCGTTTAAGTACGTCCCCAATGACTAGTCAAAAATGGGCCATGTGTCCCAGTTGTGGAGACTCGTTGAGCCGTCTGGGTATCGTGAAAGATCGCGCACTCCCCCATCATCAAAAGTGACACACGCTACCTGTTGATGGGAGGCAGCCATGGGCTTCTTTGACAAGATGTTCGAGAAGAAAGAGTGCGCGATTTGCGGTACCGAGCTGGGGCTTTTGGGGAAGACCAAGATCAACGAAGGCTACCTGTGCAAAGAGTGCGTCGGCAAGCTCTCCCCCTACTTCCACGGCTATCGTTCCAGCACCGCAGACGATATCCGCGAGCAACTCGCCTACCGCGAGGCCAATGCCGAACGCCTGGCCTCGTTCAACCCTACGCGCACGCTCTCTGCCGGGCGCACCAACATCATGCTCGACGAAGACGCGGGCCTGCTGATCATCACCTCGCAGAGCCGCTGGCGCGACGCCAATCCCGACATCATCGAGTTCTCGCAGGTACTCGGCTGCGATATGGATATCGACGAGCATCGCACCGAGATTTATCGCGAGACCAAGGACGGCGAGCGCGAGAGCTACAACCCGCCGCGCTACGACCTGGATTACGACTTTAACCTTACCATCCACGTCAACACGCCGTACTTTACCGAAATCAACCTGCGCGTGAACGACTCCACCATCGATCAGCGCGGCTCCATCGAATACCGCGAGGCCAAGCGCCAGGCAACCGAGGTCCGCGACGCGCTGGTGCAGCTGCGTCAGGAAACGCGCGACAGCGTCGTGGCCGCCAAGGCCCCCAAGACCGCGGTCACCTGCCCCTTCTGCGGAGCCACCACCATTCCCGATGCCAGTGGGCGCTGCGAATACTGCGGCGGCGCCATCGGCGCATAGCCTCCGGCAGCGAAAGGACCGATTATGGCCTTCGAGAGCGTCAACTATCAGTGCCCCGCGTGTGGCGGTCCCCTTCACTTTGCCAATGCCGAGCAAAAGCTCGTCTGCGACTATTGCGATTCGCGTTTTGAAGTCGAAGAAGTCGAGGCCCTCTATCGCGAGCGCCAGGACAAGGCAGATGCCAAAGCCGATGCCGCAGCCGCGGCTCCCAAGCCTGCTGTCGACGATGCCGTGCAGGAGCTGGCTCAAAACGCCGGCTACATCTGCTCGTCGTGCGGTGCCGAGCTGGTCTCGGACGGCACCGTCGCCGTCACCACCTGCCCGTACTGCGGCAACCCCGCCGTGGCACCTGGTCAGCTCTCGGGCGACTTTTCACCCGACCTGGTGATTCCGTTTAAGCTCGGGCGCGACGACGTTATGGCCGCGCTCAAAGAGCACTACAAGGGCAAGATCCTGCTGCCCAAAAGCTTTGTCACCGGCAACCACATCGACGAAGTCCAGGGCGTTTACGTGCCGTTTTGGCTCTACGGCGCCCGCGTTGACGGCGAAGTGTACTTTGACGCGACCAACGAGACCGTGACCGAGGAAACCGACCGCACCGTCACGACCACCGACCACTACGACGCCTACCGTAAAGGCAATATCTCGTTTGAGCGCGTGCCCGTCGACGGATCGTCCAAGATGCCCGACGGCCACATGGACGCCATCGAACCGTTTGACTACGATGCCCTGCGCCCGTTCTCGGTCGCGTATATGCCCGGCTACATCGCCAACCGCTACGACGAGGACTGCGAAACGTGCAAGGCTCGCGCCGAACGCCGCATGGAGGAAAGCACAATCTCGGCCCTGCGCGAAACCGTCGTCGACGAGTACGACGACGCCACGGTCGAAAGCAAGCAGCTCGACTACACCTGGGAAAACAGCGATTATGCCCTGTTCCCCGTGTGGATGCTCTCTACCTCATGGAACGGCAAGAGCTACCTGTTTGCCATGAACGGCCAGACCGGTCGCATGGTCGGCGAGCTTCCCTGCTCCAAGTCCAAGCTCGCTATCGCCTCGGTGCTGTTCTTTGTGATCGGATTTGTCCTCTCCCAGATTCTCTTCATGGGTGAGAACGCCTTCGATCCGGATTACCTCGCCTTTGACATCGAGGGCATCCTCATCAACATCGTCGCGCCGCTGATCATCGTGATCATCGCAGACGTGCTGCTGGTCGGCCAGCTCAAGACAGCCAACGAGGCCACCCACGCTGACGAGTACTGCGGCGAGCTCGACCTGCTCGAGAAGCACGACACCTTCAGCCACACCGAGACCACCGTCGTCATGAAGGACGATAAGGACGATTAGCCATTCTGACCAATACCACCCGGCCTTTGACGAGAAAGGAAGATCATCATGGGACTCTTGAAAGCTGGATTGGGTGCTGCCGGCGGCGTCATGGCCGACCAGTGGAAGGAATTTATCTATTGCGAATCGATGCCTGCTGACGTCTTGGCCTGCAAGGGCAGCAAACGCACCGGCGGCCGCAGCTCCAACACGCGCGGCGAGGACAACGTCATCTCCAACGGCTCCGTCATCGCTGTCAACGACGGCCAGGGCATGCTCGTGGTGCAAAACGGCAAGATCATCGAGGTTGCGCTGGAGCCCGGCGAGTTTGTCTTTGACACCGGCAGCGAGCCGAGCGTCTTTAGCGGCAACCTGGGCGACTCCATCAAGGAGACGTTCGCCAATATCGGCAGCCGTTTTACCTTTGGCGGCGACGCGGGCAAGGACCAGCGCGTCTACTTTATCAACACCAAGGAGATCATCGGCAACAAGTACGGCACCGCCTCGCCTGTGCCCTTCCGCGTGGTCGATAACAACATTGGCCTGGATGTCGACATCTCCGTTCGCTGCAACGGCGAGTATTCGTACCGTATCACCAACCCGCTGCTGTTCTACACCAACGTGTGCGGCAACGTGACCGATAGCTATACGCGCGACAAGATCGACAGCCAGCTTAAGTCCGAGCTGCTCACCGCCCTGCAGCCCGCCTTTGCCAAGATTTCGGAGATGGGCATTCGCTACAGCGCCATCCCCGGCCACACCACCGAGCTCGCCCGCGCGCTCAACGAGGTCCTCTCTGCCGACTGGCGTGACCTGCGCGGTGTCGAGATCGTGAGCTTTGGCGTCAACTCCATCGCCGCCTCGCAAGAAGACGAGCAGATGATCAAGGACCTGCAGAAGGCCGCGGTCATGCGCGATCCCACCATGGCAGCCGCCAACATCGCCAGCGCCCAGAGCGACGCGATGCGCGCAGCAGCCGCCAACCCCAACGGCGCGATGGCAGGCTTCATGGGCATGGACATGGCAGGCGGCATGGGCGGCATGAATGCCAGCCAGCTGTTCGCCGCCGGCCAGGCACAGCAGCAAGCTGCCCCACAGCCGACTCCGACACCCGCCCCCACACCGGCTCCTGCCGCTGCCCCCGCGGCCGGCACGTGGACCTGCAGTTGCGGTGCCACCAACACCGGCAAGTTCTGCCCCGAGTGTGGCAGTCCCGCACCCGCCCCGGCACCGACCAAGTGGTTCTGCCCCAACTGCGGCAGCGAAAACGGCGGCAAGTTCTGCAGCAACTGCGGAACACGCAGGCCCTAGCCCCTCTACCTGGTAATTGGCGGGGAGGTCCGCCACCCCCGCATTTGCTTCTATGGGTTTCGTTCGATAAAGGAGGACACCATGAAGACAACGTTCAAAAAGTCCGTACTCGCATTCCTGACATGCGTCCTGGCGCTCGCCTTTGCCCTGACGGGCTGCAGCGGCGGCGGCAAGGACCCCAAGGCCAACTTTGTCGGCAGCTGGCAGTACTCGGGTGGAACCTTGGACGGCGAAGAGCTCACCGATGAGTACATGGATATGCTCAAGGAGTGGGGCCTCAACTGTATCCTGATCCTCGACGAAGACGGCACGGGCGTCCTCGACATGTTCCTTGAGGTCGCCGACCTGAAATGGGAGGCCAAGGACGCCACCACCGTAACGATTACCGCCGAAGATGAGTCGCACGACCTGAAGCTCAAAGACGACAAGCTCGTCCTTGAGGTGGACGGCGACAAGCTCATCTTTACCAAGTCCGACAAGGACCTGTCCGGCACGGTGAAGAAGGATCGCGAGGCGGCCGAGAAGGAAGAAGAGATCGATGAGGCCGTCGAAGACGACGACGTCCAGAGCATCGAAATCTCCCCCGCCGTCACCGTCGCCGATGACGACCTGTGCACCATCACCATCACCGAGAAGTTCAAGGACGACTGGGGCGACATCGGCTTTGTCGTTAACATCACCAACAAGAGCGACAAGGACCTGACCTTCTACGCTCCTTCCGGCAAGACCAACGTCAACGGCACCATGAAGGACCCCTGGTTCTCGGCTCACCTGATGCCCGGCACCAACGCCACCGAGGAATTCACGTTCTCGAACGGCGAGCTTGGCAGCCTTGACGACCTGGTCAACACGACCATCGGCATCGACGCCTATCTGACCGATTCCTACGAGGACGTCGCCTCCTACAGCGCAACCATCGCGTAGCGGCATGTAACATCAGCCGCGGATTGGCGGACACATCCGCGCACACCAGACGGGGCCGCAGGAGTTAATCCTGCGGCCCCGCCGTTTTTATGCCGATGCGTAACGAGCGCTAGCGCTCCATATTGGGAACGATGCTGCCCTCCGTTACCGCGTGCACGGCAAGACGCATGATGTTGTCGTAGCCGGTCTTGCTCAGGATCTCCGAGATGCGACGCTTGATGGTGCCCTCGCTCATAAACAGCTCGGCCGCGATCTCGCGACGGCTTTTGCCCTCGCAGGCAAGGCGCAGGATCGACAGCTCGACATCGTCGAGGGCCGCCGTGCCCGAGAAAATGCTCTCGGGCGGCTTGGGAAACGTGCAATAGCCCGCCAGCGTTGAGCGCATCACGGCGAACAGCTCGTCGATACCGACGTTCTTGTACACAAAGCTATCGACGCCCGCCTCGCGGGCCTGATCGACAAAGGTGATCTCGGGCATGCCGGTCATGATAATGATGCGGCACTCGGGCAGTTGCTCCTTGATGCGCGCCGCCGCCACGATGCCGTTGGAATCATGCTCGGTGCAGACGTCCATCAGTATCATGTCCGGGCGCTCCTTGAGCGCGACACCCAAGGCCTCGGAGGCATCGGCGATGGCGGAAACAACGGTCATATCGGGCTGATCGCCAACGGAGCGCGCCAGGCTCTCGCGCAGAATGGCCTGGTCTTCGACTATAAGGACGCGAATCATGAGCTTCTCCTCCGAACAGCAGCGTTGGGCGTAAGCGGAATGGATACCGTAAGCGTAAAGGGTGGGGCGGCGTGGACCTCTAGGCTGCCACCCAGATCTTGCGCGACATGCCTCATACCTGGGATACCCGTTCCCTCGCGATACGATACGGGGGCCGGGGACCCGTCGTTAGAAATCGTCATGCGCGCGACGGCGCCAGCATCCGTCCCCTCCTGCCACAGACGCACGTGGACCCGATGCGCCTGCGCATGCTTGGTGGCATTGGTCGAGGCCTCGCGGATAATCTGCAAAAATGCGGCGGCGACACGCGCGTCCTCGGGCAGCGCGCCCTCAACATCGATCTGCACACTCACCAGGCCAAAAGCATGGACGATATCGCCCAGCTGCTCTGCAGGCTCGCTGGCACCGCCACTGCGCAAGTCGTCGGAGATTGAGCGCAGCAACGGGTCAATCTGCTCGAGCGACTCATCGTCCAGACGCCCCTCCTCCAAATAGCGATGAAGAATGGACAGGCGCTGCCCGATCACATCGTGAACGCGGGCGCGCATACGTAGGTAGGCAGCATTGTCGGCGACCTTTTTAACTTCTTCGATCTGGGCCTGGAGCTCTTGACCCGCAAGCTCAAGCAGGTGGTTGGCTTGCGCCAAGCGGTCATGAGCATGCGCGTACTCTGTCACATCAAGACCGATAATGCGCTCGAACGAACGGCCCGAAACCATAACACGATCGCACACAAATAGGCGAATCTCGGCGGGAGAGACCTCGACCACCGCACGCGCCTCACCAAAGCGGTCCAGATTAATCCGCACACGGTTCCTGCTGCTTTCGGGCATTTGCATGCTAAGTTTGCGCAGGTCGTTCCATGTGCTGCTCATGTCGCGCAGATCGGTTGGCATATGAAGTTCCACCAGGTTTTTGCGCATGCAGCGGTTCATGAGCAGCGGACGGCCCCTCGGGTCTAGATACAGGATGCCCACGGGAATCACGTTGATGGTTTCAATCGTCGAGAATGCGGTGATATCCTCCTGGCGGTTACGGACGTCCATCAAGAGCGCCGCGATGGAACGGAACAGGAAGAACGCTCCCTCTGCGATAAGGACAACGGTCCACGCCGAGCCCATGGCAAAAACCACCGGCGGTGTAACGGCGACAACAAGCAGCAGCTCGACCAGCATGACGGGGCGACGATAGTGCACCATAAGCACCACGCCACAGGCAAAGATCGCGGCATTGAGCCACAACGCTCCGCCCATTGCCCTGGCGCAAACGTCAAGCGGCGCCACCAGATACGAGCCAGACGACGCGAATAAGATGAGCGCCGAAATCATCAGGTGAAGTACAAGGCTCGCCTCGTAGGCGCAAATCACCTTACGGTTATAGGGCGAGCGGCGCGATGCGATGAGTGGGACGTGGATCGTCTGCAGACACGCAGCCAGGGCAAAGACAACATCGAGCGCAACGATTTGGGGAAGGATGAGCGAAATCTGCATCGTCACTCACCCGCCCTCGGCATCAAGACGATCATGCGCAGCTGGCCGGGCTCGCCCTCAAGCCGGTATGCCACGTTGCGCCCTTGCAGAGCGCTTTCGAGCTCTTGCGCAGCGGGCGTCTGCGAAAGATCTGCATCATCGTTGGAAAAAAGCGTGGCGCGCAGCTCGACACTGCATCGGTCATGGTCGCCCAAGTGGTACATAAGCGCCGGATGGTCGGTGGCGTAGGCAAAAAACGCAAAGTCATACACGCAGTCGTACAGGGCGCTTACCGTACTGGCGTGCAACGGGCGCCGTATGGCGATAATCGAGGCGCAATCGATATCGATGGTGCGCAGGTCGCTTGCGAGCTCGTTGGCAATGAGCTGAATGCGGTCGCGATCAAAACCGCTCTCCCCGTGCTGTGCCAACGTGAGCGACCCCTTGCGCTTGCAATAGGCGACGAGCATCTTGGCGCGCTGCAGCATGCGGTAACGCTCGTGCGAAGACGCTTCGTCGGTCAACGGCGGCAGCGAGCCCAGCAGGTCGTACATCCCTTCGAGCGCGCGGGCAAGCGCCTGGTCCACGTCTTGGACCAGCAAGGTCTCGGCCTCTTGATCTGCCAAATGCGTCTTAAGGTCGTAGTCGGCGGCGAGCAGCTCGTTTTGACGCTGCAGCTCCATGCGACGATGTGCCAGTTCACGGTTAAGCTCGTTGAGCTCCGACACGTCTTGGGCAAGCAGCGCCGATCCACCCAGCAGCGGAAAGGCGCGATGCATTACATCGGGATCGGACGCCACGGCAAAGGCATGGGCGCGGCCGTGCTCCCGGGTCCGCAACTCCTCGCGCACGCCTACCGGCATTGGCTTTGACACCGGCGTGGCATAGACCTCCTGCAGGTCGCGCGTTAGAACTTTGAGGTCGAGCGGTAAGGTGTCGAAGATGCCGGCGATGTCGTGATACGACGGAATGACACCGCAATCGAGACAGATTTCCATCGCCACCACGCACAGGACGCAATAGACGAGCGAAAAGTTGAGCCTCCATGCCCAGGGCACGCGCAACGCATACGAAATGGCAAAGAATGCGCCACCCAGCAGTACGAGCGCCGCCGTGCCCGAGAAACGCTGGATGCGAAAGGATGAGGACCGACCAACCAGGATAAAAAAGGCCACGAAGTCAAAGGCCGTCCACACGAGGACGGCGAAATAACCCCAGCCGTACGTGTAATCGTTGCTCCAGGTGTCGCTTGTGCGGTCAAAGCGAAAGACCTGCTGGTGAAAATCGTTGGTGAGCACAAATCCGATAAGCAGGACGGCCACAATCCACAGCGCAGCGCAGTAGCGGCGACCCAGGCGGTGTTGTTCCAGGCCTGCAAGGCGCAGACCACACAACTGGTAGAACAGCGGAATGAGCGTCATGGGCACGTAGTACAGGTACCACAGCACGGTGGCATAGAACGGCGTGAACGACTTGTACTTGAGAATGACTTCGATCATCCACAGGGCGCAGATGGTGGCGATGGCAACAAGGCGGCGGCGCAACACGTAGTCCAAACAGCGCAGATAGACCGATACGCCCCAAATCGAAAATACAATTGCGGCGACAAGCAACGGGAGAGAGCTCGAATGGACGAGCACATCCACGACCTCTTCGGACACCTCGCTATAGGCAGGCACGGCGTTAGAAAGTTTGGGTTCGAAGGCGAACAGCGCCGGCAAGACTGCCAAAAGCATGAGGAACAGCGCGGTGATGGCGCCGGCGATAGCAAAGACACGGTGACGATACGCCTGATGCGTTATGCCAACAAGGAATCGCGGCATGGCAAAGAGCGTGCCGCCCCTGGGATCCGCCACGGGAGCGGATCGGGCGGCCGCGTGGCCGATATGTCGCTCGCGGGTACCCATAGTGCTTTTAGTGTACCGACAGTTGGGTCGAAAAAGCGGGCCACATGTCCCAAAATCCGCAGACGGCAAGGCGCCCGGTGAGCACATACTCGCCGGGCGCCTTGGTTAGGAGGCTATGAAGTTGAGTGTCTCAGCTTCCTTAGGAAAGGTCCTCACCATTCGTTTCAATGACGTGCTTGTACCAGTCGAAGCTCTTCTTCTTGGAGCGCTTGAGGGTGCCGTTGCCGGCATCGTCGCGGTCGACGTAGATAAAGCCGTAGCGCTTGGACATCTCGCCCGTGCCGGCAGACACCAGGTCAATCGGGCCCCAGGCGGTGTAGCCCAGCAGGTCAACGCCGTCCTCGGTCACCGCATCACGCATTGCGGCAATATGCTGACGCAGGTAGTCGATACGGTAGTCGTCGTTGATGGAGCCATCCTCCTCGACAACGTCCCTGGCGCCCAGGCCGTTCTCAACCACAAACAGCGGCTTCTGATAACGGTCGTACAGGTCGTTGAGCGTAATACGGAAGCCCAGCGGATCGATGACCCAGCCCCACTGGCTCTCCTGCAGGTAGGGATTCTTGGCGCCGGCGAAGGCGTTGCCCTGGGTGCGCTCGACATCGGGGTTATCGGCACCGGCGGAGCAACGGGTGCTGTAATAACTAAAGCTGATGAAGTCGACGGTGTTGGCGGCCAGGATCTCGCGGTCCTCGTCGGTCATGCCCACATCGATACCCAGACGCTCGAGCTTCTTGACGGCATAGGCCGGGTAGTAGCCGCGGCTCTGGACGTCGACGAAGAAGTAGTTGTCCTGATTGTCGAGCTGCGCCTGGCGCACATCGCCCGGACGGCAGCTGTATGGGTAGTAGCTACCTGCAGCGAGCATGCAGCCAATCTTGACCTCGGGGTCGATCTCGTGGGCGATCTTGGTTGCCCAAGCGCTGGCGACGAGCTCGTTGTGGGCGGCCAGGTACTCGACGGCCTCCTTGTTCTCGCCCTCCTCAAAGACCAGTCAGGCGCCCATAAACGGCAGGTGCAAGATCATATTGATCTCGTTGAAGGTAAGCCAGTACTTCACCAGGCCCTTGTAGCGGGTAAAGATCGTGGTCGCGAGGTTCTTGTAGAAGTCGATGAGTTTGCGGTTGCGCCAGCCGCCGTACTCCTTGATGAGGTGAATCGGGCAGTCGAAGTGTGTGATGGTCACGAGCGGCTCGATACCGTGCGCCTGGCACTCGCGGAATACGTCCTCGTAGAAAGCCAGGCCAGCCTCGTTAGGCTCGGTCTCGTCGCCGTTGGGGAAGATGCGGGTCCACGCAAGGCTCATGCGGAAGGTCTTAAAGCCCATCTCGGCAAAGAGAGCGATGTCCTCCTTGTAATGGTGATAGAAATCGATGCCGGTCTGCGCGGGATAGTAATAGCCGTCCTCGAAGTCGAGCATCTTACGCTGGCCGGAGACCACCGCATAGCGCTCGGGGCCGTGCGGTGCCACGTCCACGTTGGCCAGGCCACGGCCGTCCACGTTGTAGGCGCCCTCGCACTGGTTGGCAGCCGTCGCGCCGCCCCACAGGAAGTCATTACGGAAAGCCATGCATCGATCCTTTCATACGCTGTTGTCATAGGCTCAGTATCCCTACAAACAACGCGTCGCTCAACGGCAACGACGCAGGCCGATACTTCTTTTCACGCGCGGGTGCTCGGCAGCCGCCCCGTCTGACACTTTTTGATACCCGCCTGCCCAAACCACCAACCACCACAAAGGGGACAGGCACCTTTGTGGTGGTTTGGGCAGGTTTGTCTCGATCTGTAACAGCTAGGCCGTCAAAATCGAGCTTGGCGTTACAGATCGAGATTTTTCGCGCGGCCCCTGCGGTTTGTCTAAATCTGTAACAGGTAGAGGCGATTTAGCCCACTAGATGTTACAGATCGAGACAGAAGATTCTAGTCCACGGCGATGTCGAGGTTCTTGCCGATGAGGCCTACGTAGCCGCCTTCGCCGGCGGGATATTTGACTGAATAGGGAAAAAAGGAAAAAATAGGAAAAAAAGGAAAGGAGACTCATGACTGAAACCATCTTCTCCCCCTCATTTGGAAATCGCCCGTCCTATCTGGTGGGGCGCGGGAGCGTGATTTCGACATTCATCTCCGGCCTTGAGCAGGAGCCGGGCAATCGAGACCGAGCCATGCTCATGCTCGGCCAGCGAGGCAGCGGCAAAACGGTTCTGCTGTGGGAACTTGCCGATCGCGCACGCAAGCTCGGCTTTGTTGTCGCCACGCCCACCGTAGCCTCCGAGGATATGCTCGAGCGCATTGTTGAGAAAATCCAGGAAGCAGGCGAGCCGTACGTCAATAAACGCCGCCTTCCCAAACTCACGAGCGGCAGTCTAAGTGTTTTTGGGTTCTCGGCAGGCCTCGAGTTCACACGAGACGTGCAGGAGACCAAGAGCTTTCAGTTCAAACTCACGCAGCTCGCGCGCAAACTGACCGAGCAGGGACACGGCACCCTCATCCTCATCGACGAGCTCCAAGCAAATTCACCCGAGATCAGACAGCTCGTCACCGCCTATCAAGAGCTCGTCGGCGAGGGACTCAACGTCGCGCTCGTCATGGCGGGCCTCCCGGGAGCAGTCTCCGCGACACTCAACGACCGCGTACTGACATTTCTCAACCGCGCATGCAAAGTCACGCTCGAACCGCTTTCAGTCGGAGATGTCGATGCATATTATCAACGGGCTTTCGAAGAGCTCAACCTTGATATTCCAGGCGATCTTCGCCTCCGTGCCGCTCGTGCAACCCAAGGTTCGCCCTATATGCTGCAGCTCATCGGCTACAACATCGCCAATCGTTGCGAGGCCGGAAAACGCGTAACGCCAGAGCAAGTCGACGGAGCTATCGAAGCGTCAAAGGCCGATTTCGAAAACGATGTTTGTGAAACGACGCTCGCCGCGCTATCGGACCAAGACGTCGCGTTTCTCGACGCAATGATTGATGACGAAGACGCCGTTTCGCGCATTTCCGATGTTGCGAAGCGCATGTCAGTCACACCCGACTATGCGCAAAAGTATCGCCGTCGCCTCATCGACGCCGGCGTTATCGAACAAGCGCGCCGCGGTTACGTGCGTTTCGCTGTTCCATATATGGCTGACTATCTGCGCAGCCAGCTCTAGGCAGCCGCCACAATGGGGACAGGCACCTTTGTGGTGGATTGGGCCCGGTTTGTCTCGATCTGTAACAGCTAGGCCGTCAAAATCGGGCTTGGTGTTACAGATCGAGATTTTTCGGGCGGCCCTCTACGGTATGTCTCGATCTGTAACAGGTAGAGACAATTTAGCCCGCTAGATGTTACAGATCGAGACGAAAGGTTCTAGTCCACGGCGATGTCGAGGTTCTTTCCGATGAGGCCTACGTAGCCGCCTTCGGCTGCCTTGGGGCTGTCAGCATGGCAGAGGACCCACTTGTCGGCCTTCCAGTAGCAGTAGCTGTCACCGGCGGCAGGCATGTCGGCTGCAGCCTCGGGGCGCGGACCATTGGTGCCGGCGGGCAGCGCCACCATCACCTGGAAGCCGCCGTCGTCGACCATGCAGGGCGTGTAGTGAAGCGTGGTGTTGAAAACCTCAACAAGCGTGCCGGCCGGCACGCGGAACGCCTTGACGCACGCGGTGTCGAGCTTGCCGTCCTCGATCTCCCAGCGATGCGCCACAAGCAGGATAAAGTCGCGGGCGCCCAGGTTGAACTCGCTCGCGCGGTGGTACTCCAGGCAGTTGAGACGCGTGTTGTGGCCGTTGCACCAGCCGAGCTGGAAGGGACGACCGCCAAACATGAGAAAGCCCAGTTTATCGGCATCCTTGACGCCCTCGAGCTCCGGCGCGGAGGCCACATACTTGCTGCCCTCGGGGATGGGCGTGGAGGCAAGTGCCTCGAGCACGGGCGACGTAAGCTCGGACGGAACGTTATCCCAAACGTTGCCATAGGACTTGAACTCGGGATCAGAGACAGAGTAGATATGCATGTTCGCTCCTGTTCGTTTGTGTGACAGTATGAACATTCTAGAACAATCTTGTTCTGTTTTGAGCACTCGGCATAAAAAAGCGCTCCGCAAAGAGCGGGAGCGCTTCTAGTACAAACGCTATTCCTGCGAGGAGCCTTATGCCTGCTGATAGTGCAGGTGCTTCTCGTCGATATCGGCCAGGTCGCGGTCGAGGTAGCGGCGCGCGAGCCAGTTTGCCATGGGGAGGTTCTGGTCCAGGTAGTTACCGCACTCCTCGGGAGCGGCTCCGGGGACATCGCCCTCAAAGCCGGCAACGAACTCGAACAGCTCGCGCACGAACGGCAGGATCTCCTCGCTCGTCACCTCACCAAACACGACGAGGTAAAAGCCCGTGCGGCAGCCCATGGGCCCAAAATAGACGATACGGTTCGACCACTCGGCATGGTTGCGAAGGAACGTCGCGCCTAGGTGCTCGATGGTGTGGCACTCGGCCGTGTTCATGACCGGCTCCTTATTGGGCGTGGTCAGGCGCAGGTCAAAGGTGGTGACAGCGGCGCCGGTCGCCGGATCGCGGTCGATGCGGCTCACATACACGCCGGGCTCAAGCAGCAGATGGTCAACGGAAAAACTCGCGATGCGCTCCATGGCAGATCCTCTCGGTAGTCAATTTGGGACGGGGTTCTTTTAGCTGGTTCGAATGGTCGCACCAATCATACCAGTCAAAAAAGCCCCAAAAAGACAACTTAGCCAAGGACATGAGCCATGCGCGTCTTGAACTCGGAAAGGAAGCGCGGGGCATCCACGGTCAGCGCCACAAGCGCGCTCTTGTCCGGATCGGATAGGCGGCGCTCGTCGCAAATGGTGCGGCCTCGATACTCGCCCAGCAGATCAACACGCAGATTACAGCCGAGCGCGCCCACGAGCGTGGGGTCGATCGCCACGGCAACGGCCAGCGGATCGTGCAGCGCACAACCACCCAGGTAGGGGGCGTTCATCTCGTACGAGCCAATATAGTGCTCCACCATGCTCGCAAACGCGCAACCGGCCATGGTGCCCGAGCCCGTCCAGCCGGCAATGTCACGACGCGTGAGCACCACGCGATGCGTCACGTCCAGACCCACCATGGTGAGCTTGCGGCCTGAGCGCAGCACGGCATCGGCCGCCTCGGGATCACTTGCCATGTTGGCCTCGGCGCCCGCACTCACGTTTCCGGGCACGGTCAGGGCGCCGCCCATCACGACCACGCGACCGATAGACATCATCGCCGCCGCATCGCGCTCCAGGGCAAGCGCCAGGTTGGAGAGCGGGCCGGTCGCCACGTAGATCAGATCGGAACCATAGGTGCGCGCGGCATCAATCAGATAATCGACCGCCGCGTTACCGTCGGCCGACGTCGCCCCCACCGGCTCGTACGGCGACGCGGGCACGCTCGCCCCGCCAATGCCGTTCTTGCCGTGGATGAGCGTGGTGGACGCCGGCGGTGTATAGGGCTCAGTCGCCTTAATGGGACGATCGGCGCCCAGGTACACCGGAACCTCAGGGCGACCCAGCAGATCGAGCACCGCCAGGCAGTTGTGCGCCGATTGCTCGACGCGCACGTTGCCAAAGCACGTGGTGATGCCCACGAGCTCCACCTCGGGGCTCGCGATGGCATAGGCCAGCGCCATCGCATCGTCCACACCCATATCCAGATCAAGGATCAGCTTCTTGATTGCCATTGTTCTACTCCGCTTCTCCGTCTTGTACTAAATCGTCTAAATCAAACACGCGCTCAACTTCGGCGCGCGTGGGAATCGACTGTTGCGCGCCCAAGCGCGACACCGTCACCGCCGAGGAGCGTGCACCCGCCGCCATGCACTCAAAGAGCGGCAAGCCCTCCAGACGAGCCGCGGCAAGCGCACCGATAAACGTATCGCCCGCGGCCGTCGTATCGACTACCGTGCTTGAAAGCGCCGGCATGCGCAGCGGCTCGCCGTCATCGCCGAACGTAACCGACCCGGCGCCGCCCAACGTGATGACCGCAGCTCCGGCACCCTTGGCGAGCAGGGCATTGAGCGCCGCGGCGCAGCTCTCATCGTCCTTGGGCAGGATACCCGTCAGAACCTGGCACTCGGTCTCGTTGGGGCAGACCAAGTCGACCGCAGGCCAGGCCTCCGCAGGCAACTCACAGGCAGGCGCTGGATTAAAGATCGTATAGAACCCCAGCTCGTGAGCGCAAACAAGCGCCTCGGCAGTCGCTGCAAGGTCACATTCGCCCTGGGCGATAAAAACGCTGCCAGCCGCCGGAGCGAACTCGCATGCATCGCCATCGAACTCATCGGCCACCAGGTGCCTCAGCACGCAGGCAACGTCCTCGCCCGCAAGCGCATGGTTAGCGCCCGGCGACAGCACGATGCGGTTGTCGCCCTCACAGCGAATGATGGTCGCCGTGCCCGTCTCCACGTCATCGCGAAGCGCCACAAACTCAACGCCCACGCCGGCATCCTGAAGCCCCGCCACGAGCACATCGCCAAACGCATCGCGCCCGACCGCGCCAATCATGCACGTGCGCGCACCCATGCGTGCGGCGGCCACGGCCTGGTTAGCGCCCTTGCCACCGGCGTTGGTGATAAAACCGCTACCGCCAACGGTCTCGCCCGCGCGCGGCATGCGCTCGCACGCCACCGAAAGGTCCATGTTCATGCTGCCGAACACCGCAACGATGCCGCGATCTGTCATGGAAACCTCCTCATCTGCGGGCCTTATGCCCACCGTCGGCCGTCGATCGTGCACTCTCTCACCTCTATAACTTTAGTTCACTTTGATGTGAACGCGCCCTTGAGGTTGCGCCAGCAGCAAGCATTCACAGGAGCAGGCAGCTACAATGAATATGTGCCGATTATCCTCGTCATTGGATGATGTTTTATGGAACAAATCCCACAATCGAGCCCACGCGGCCCGCGCCGCGCGCCCGATAACCAAGCGCCGCACGAACGCCCGCGCACCGACCGCCGCGCCGACGAGTCGCGACGCGGCCCGATCCCGCATCGAACGCCCACCAACAAGGGCGCCCGCACCAACAGCGCCGCAAAAGAACAGGCGCCCGCTCGTCCCAAGTCCCGCTACATTCCTGCGCTCGACGGCCTGCGCACGCTTGCCGTCGTCGCGGTGGTGCTCTATCACCTCAACCTCACGTGGGCTCAGGGCGGCCTGCTCGGCGTCACGATCTTCTTTGTGCTTTCGGGCTATCTGATCACGCGCTTGCTGCTCAACGAAGTCGCTAAGACCGGCCGCATCGACCTTAAGAGCTTCTGGATTCGCCGCATCCGTCGCCTGGTCCCCGCCGTGGTAACGGTAGTGTTCGTGACCTGCGCGCTGTGCACCATCTTTAACCACGTGACGCTCACCAAGATGCGTCCCGACATCCTGCCGTCGCTGCTGTTCTTCAACAACTGGTGGCAGATTGCCCAAAACGTCTCGTACTTCAATGCCCTGGGCGACCCCTCGCCGCTCACGCACTTTTGGTCGCTTGCCATCGAGGAACAGTTCTACCTAATTTGGCCGCCACTGCTGTTTGCCATGGTATCCATGCATGTGAGCAAGCCCAACACGCGCCGCGTGGTTCTGGGCCTTGCCGCGGTTTCCGCCCTCGCCATGATGGTGCTTTACAACCCTGCCGCCGACCCCAGCCGCGTGTACTACGGCACCGACACCCGCGTGTTCTCGCTGCTGCTGGGTGCCTGGATGGCCTTTATCCCCGATCGCGACCTGGCGCCGGTGCGCCTCGCGCATCGTTTGGGGCTCAATCGCCTGGCTGGCGCCGCCAAGCACGGCAAGAACGCCGAGGGCAAGCCTGGCGAGAAGGCCGACGAATCAGCCGAGACCGCCCCGGCACAGCCGAGCGCCCTCGTGCGCTTTTGGTCCTCGCCCGCATCCATCGATGTCTTGGGCGTCGTGGGTCTGGTTGGCCTTGCCGCCATGGTCGCGCTCACCAACGGCTACACCGCGTTCCAGTATCGCGGCGGCACGCTGTTATGCTCCATCCTCACGCTCATGGTCATCGCGGCCTGCGTGCAGCCCCAGGGAATGGTTGCCCGCGCGCTGTCCGCCAAGCCGCTCGTGTGGGTTGGCAAGCGCTCGTACAGCATCTACCTGTGGCACTATCCGCTGCTGCTGCTCATGAACCCGGTCGCCAACATCAACGATACGCCCTGGTGGCAGTACATCTTGCAGGTGCTGCTGGTGGTCGCCGTAGCCGAGTGTTCCTATCGCTTTATCGAAACGCCGTTTAGGAAGGGCGCCTTCGGCCGCACCGTCGCCGAATTCCGCGATGGCACCACCACGCCCGCCAACTGGGTACGCGCGCACGTCCCTGCCTGCGCAGCCTGCGCTGTCGTGTTGGTCGTTGCACTGGGCGGCCTGATCTTTGTGCCCGAGACGTCTGCACTGAGCGGCGAGGGCGCCGAAGTTCTGAACAAGGAAGCCAAAAACACCGCGCCCACCGACCAGCAAGCGGTCGACGACACCGACAAGGACAACGACGGCTTCCCCGATGGCTCCTACGACCTGTTGATGATCGGTGACTCCGTGTCGCTGCGCGCCGTTGATTCCTTTGACGGCGTGTTCCCGCACAGCCATATCGATGCCGAAAAGGGCCGCCAGTTTGATGCGGGCCGCGCGACATTTGAGGGCTATATCCAGCAGAACCTTGCCGGTAAGATCGTGGTCTTTGCCCTGGGCACCAACGGTTTGGTAACGGACGCCCAGGTCGACGCGATCATGGCCGACGCCGGCGAGCAGCGTATTGTCGTGTTTGTAAACACACGTAGCCCGCAGCCGTGGGTCGGGTCCACGAACCAGGCCATCGCCAACGCCGCCACGCGCTACAAGAATGTACGCGTTATCGACTGGTACGGGCATAGCGCCAACCGCAACGACCTGTTCGATGGCGACGGCACGCACCTGTCGACTACCGGCGTGACCGAGTACCTCAACCTGATCCACGATGCAGTCAAGAAAGACCTGCCCGTGCACCCCGAGGACCACGTCAACGATCCGCAGCCGGCAGCCGTCAAGTCCGCCGGCGACGCACTTGTCAATGCCCTCGCCTACAAGCCGCACAAGCTCGGCGACGACAAGTAACGCGCAGCAAAATCTGCTTACACCCGCAGGGGGCGTCGGCCACGGCCGACGCCCCCTGCGGCAGTTAGGGACACTCCTTTTGCACCGGCACCCGGAAGCACTCCTGGCGCAGCCAATGAAGACCTCTACGGATGAATTCCAAGCCGCTCCGCCCCTCCAGACATCGTTTCCGCGCCTCGCGCCTGCCCCAAACAATCAAAACAAGCCCTTTTCGCCGCAACCTCAAAGGTCTGTGGGCAAAAAAGGCCAAATATGAGTACTGTTACAATTTTAGTAGCAGGCAAAACCACCCAAAATGACGTCCGAGCGACCCCTACAACCCCCTAAAGCAGCCAACCTGACTGGTTTAAGGCATATTGGAGCCAATTTTAATGAACATACTATAGGTTATGTTCATTATCTTTTTGGATGTAAATGCTATTCACTTAGCAACAGTACTCATATTTGGCATTTTTTGCCCGCTGCCATATAACTAACACCCTATAGCAGACAAAAACAGACCGCAGCCCATCGCTGCGGCCTGTTCGGAAGCAAAAGTGGGCGCTACGCGCTGTAGCCCATCGCTTGCAGCACAAACATGACGACCGTCAGCACCGTAATCACGCCGATAGTCGCCCAAGTGAGCACATTCCATACGCGGCCGTTGCGATTGGCGCCCATAATGTGGCGATCCGCCGCGATAACCACCTGGAATACCAAGACTACAGGCAGCAGCACGCCGTTGATGACCTGCGAGGTCATCATAATCTGGAACAAATCGACGCCAGGCATGAGCACCAACACGGCAGAAATGCCGATGATGGCCGTAATGATGCCGCGGTAAACCGGAGCCTCGTCCCAGCTGCGATCGGCGCCGCGCTCCCAACCAAAAGCCTCGCAGATGGCACTCGACGTAACGCCCGGCAGCACGCAAGCAGCCAAAAAGCTCGCCGCGACCAGGCCCGAGGCAAACAGCACCGTGGACCACTGGCCCGCGATGGGCTCCAGCGCGCGGGCGGCATCGGCGGCATCGCTAATCTGAATACCCGCCGGGAACAGCACCGTACCGGTCGTGATGATAATGAAGCCCGCAATGATATCAGCAGCGATCGAACCGCTCACGGTATCGATACGCTGCAGCACGATGTCGTCCTCGCCCGCATTCTTATCGACCACGTTGTTCTGAGCCAAGAAGATCATCCACGGTGCGATGGTGGTACCGATTGTTGCGACCACGAGCGACACGTAACTGGGATCGTTCTGAATATTGGGGACGACCAAGTCGACCGCGACCTCGCCCCAGTTGGGGCCGGCCATAAACGCGGCGACGATGTAGGTCACGAACACGCAGCTTACCAGCAGCAAAATCTTCTCGATGCGCTGGAAACTGCCCGACATGGTAAGCATCCACACCAGCAGCGCCACGAGCGGCACCGAGATGCTCGCCGGAACGCCAAACAGAGCAAGGCCGCTCGCGATACCCGCGAACTCCGAGATGGTCACCGCCGTGTTGGCGATCAACAGCGCCGCCATGGCCAGCACGCTCTTGCGCACGCCAAAGCGCTCGCGAATGAGCGACGCCAGGCCCTTACCCGTGACGCATCCGCAGCGCGCCGCGGTCTCCTGCGTCACGATAAGCAGCACGGTCATGACGGGAAGCATCCAGAGCATCTTATAGCCATAGCTGGCGCCCGCGCTGGAATACGTGGCGATGCCGCCGGCGTCATTGCCCGAAAGTGCCGCCAGCAGACCGGGGCCCATGGCGCCAAAGATGGCGGCGATGGTCAGCTTTTGCTTGATGCTCGGCTTTTGCTTCGTATTTTGCACGCGACCACCTACCCCATGACCGACATGGTGAGCAGCACCGCGGCGATGCAGTACGCCACACACGAGATCATGACGGCGATGACGTTCATGGCAGTACCCGACGTATTGAGGTCGTGCTCATCGCGCCAGAACAGCACCATCAGATAAATCACAGCGCTCATGTTGCCAACCAGGCAAATGACGGCAGCGATGTTAAAGCAGCCGGTAAAGAGCTGCTCCTCAAACATGGTGGCATCGGGGAACGCGGCAGTGCGCACCAGCTGCGCGCACAGGTAGGTCACGAGCGACAGAATCAGGCCCATACCCGTGCTCTGGAAGAAGAATCCCAGGTACGGTTTGGGCTCGTCGTCGTGACCGTCGTACTCGAGGAAGTAGTTCTTGACGAACGACACCATGCGCGAGGCAGCCAGCAGCACGAGCGGCATGGCGCACATGGGGAACACCACCAGATGCGCGGAGCCCAGCGCCGTCCCCAGCACGGTCGCCATAATGCACGAGGCGATGCCCCACACGACGACCCAGTACTGACGATGCACGAACCAGCTGAGCACGTTCGTCGAGTCGTCCGACGCGCTATCGCCCGAGCCGACACCGGCGATCTGCAGGTCCTCCTGATGCTCCTCGGCGATAACGTCCATGGCGTCGTCGAAGGTCACGATACCCAGGATATGACGGTTCTCGTCGCAGACAGGGATGGCAACCAGGTCGTACTTGGTCATCTCGTCCGTCACGTCTTCCTGGTCCTCGTCGGGCGACACGTAGACCAGATCGCGATAGGCGAGCTGGCCCAGCGTGGCGTCGCGGTCGGCCACGATCAGCGTGCGCAGCGAAAGCACGCCCGTCAGCATGCCGCTCGGGTCCTCGGTATAGACGTAGTAGACGCTCTCGAAGTCCTCGTCGAGTTTGCGAATCGCCTCGATGGCATCGCCGACCGTCGCCGTGGCGGGCAGCGAGACAAACTCCGAGGTCATGATGCGGCCGGCGGTGTTGTCCTCATAGCCCAGCAGGTTACGAATCGCCTTCTCCTCCTTGACGCCCATCAGGCGCAGGAGCTTCTCGGCCTTCTCGTAATCGAGCTCGTCGATCAGGTCGGCAGCGTCGTCCGGGTCCATCATGGCCAGCATCGACGATGCGTCGGTATCGGACAGGCCCTCAAGCATCTCGGTCATGAGCTCGTCATCATCGAACTCCGAGATGGCCTCGGCGGCCTGTGCCGTATCGAGCTGCGCGAACACCTGCGCGCGCAGGCGCGGGTCGAGCTGCTCGATAATGTCGGCAATGTCGGCAGGATGCAGCTCGCCAAGCGTCTTGTGCGACACCGAGAGCTGGATGTTCTTAGTCGAGCGATCGAGCAGGTCCATGTAAGACCAGGCGATAATGTCCTCGCTGAGCGGCTTGCCCAAGTGCTTCATAAAGCCCTCGACGACATGCTCGAGCGTGGGGCTGATGGCGCGTAGCAGACCGCGAGCACCGACCTCGGCGCCCAGCAGGCGCAGCTGATTTTCGCCCGACATAGAGAACTTGATGTCGTTTACGCGCACGACCTTCATGCCCTGCGTGTCGACAATCTGCTTGTTGAGCACGTCGCGGGCAAGCAAGAGTTCGGTCGGCTGCAGGTACGAAAAACGGATTTCGGTGGCCGACGTCTTAAGGTGTACACCCGTCTCGTCGATACGGTCGACCCATTTGCGCCAGCTGATCATAAACGGCGTCTTGCCGGGACCACGGAACGCGAGCGACGTCACGTGCGGAAAAACTTCGCCGGTTGCAATGCCAAAATCGTTAACCACGCCGAGCTTTTCGCCGTCGACGTCCAAGACCGGCAATTTGAGCATCTCACTCAGATAATTCAATGGTGCTCCCCATCATTATTCCTGCGGACCGCGTGACCATGCCGGCACGCAATCCGTGGACTTTTAGATATGTATACGCATGCGCGGGCGGCACGCCGCTCGGCGCTCACACCCCGTGCACGCGCAGAAAGCACCTGCATGGGGTCATCGACTGTATGGTCGAGGTTTGGATTTCACCTGTAACCTTTCTCTTGACCCTCATTAACCGCAGTAACTATAGCATCAGCATCGCGCTGCGGCACCGAATTTATGCCCTGCACATTGCAGGCATACCAAACGCTGACGCATCCGTGACATAGAGCCGGATGAGCACAGTGGGACAAAGCGATTAAGACCGCCCTAAACGACCAGTCGTTTAAGCACGTCTCCGATGACTACTCTGTGGTGTCGTCGTCCTCGGGGAGTTGGGGGAACACGGCGTTTTTGGGCATGGAAACCTTGGTGAGCGAGGTGAGCTTTTTGCTCAATGCCGTGTCCGTCTTAACCAGATCGCTGAGCGTCACGATCTTGTAGCCGTCGGCGACAAGGCCATCGATAATCTGCGGCAGCGCCTCGAGCGTCTGCTCGGCGCACTCATCACTATCGGTGAGCAGCACAATATTGCCCGGCGTCATCGAGTCGAGCACGGTCGATACTTGCTCGTCAGCGCCGTTGAGCAGCCAGTCGCCCGAATCGATATTCCACGAAACCACGGCGGACACCAGGTCCATCGAGTCGATCCAGTTTTGCTCGTCAAACGCGGCGTAGGGGGCACGCAGCAACATCGTCTCGACGCCGGTCGCCGACTTAATTGCTTCGGTGCCCTTTGTGATCTGCTTGCGCACCGTCTCGCGATCCTCGCCCTTGAGCGAATCATCGCTGTAGCTGTTGGAGCCGATCTCGCACCCGGCATCGACAATCGCTTTGGCAGTAGCGGGCGAGGCTTCCGCGGCATCGCCCGAAAGGAAGAACGTCGCCGTGACGCCCTTTTCCTTGAGCACCTGCAAGATCTGCTTGGTCGCGCCGCTCGGACCCTCGTCAAACGTCAAGGCCACGTACTTTTCGTTGCCCTTGGGCGCTACGCTCGCGCACTCGACTACGCAGTCGGTGGCGGGCACGACCTCGCCGCGGTCCTGCGTCTTGCCCGACTGCTCGCCGACCCACACCTCGGAGCGGCCCTGAACGCCCCAGGTTTTGACATACTCAATGGCACCCGTGCCCTCGACCTTAAGCTTTGGCTCGATAGTCGTGGCCTGGACCTCGTGCTTCTCGTAGACGTTGCGGCCATCCTTGACCGTCACCTTCTCGCCACCCGTAAGCTCGCGACTATCCCATTTGCCTTGCTTCACGCGCTTGCCGTCGACCTTCACCGACAGCTTTTCGCCGCCATGGCGCTTAAGCACGCTGTCGTCGACGGCCAGCAGATCGCCGGCGTCGTACGTTTCGGTCAGGCTTTGATCGTCGATAAGATTCTGCAACGTAGAGCCCACGCGCACCGCGGTCTTTTGCCCGTTGAGCTCCACGTCCACGCTGCGGTTGACGTAGCCCACGACGGCAGCGATAAACAGCACGAGTGCGCAACCCACGGCGATGAGCGCATAGGGCAGACGGGACGGTCGACGCGGCGAGCGACCGTTGCCGATGCGCGCGCTGCGATCGCTAAACCCACGGCTATGGTTGAGGTACATCGCGCCGGGCTTACGGCGACGTCGACGCTGACCGCTGGGCAGCTGCCCCAGGTCGCGGCGCGCCGTCGGACGCGCACCCGAGTGCCCGTTTAAGTTAGATCCGTTTTGGCGCATGTGCCCTCCCCCATAAACACAGCGAGCCGGAGCAACATGTCTCCGGCTCGCCTCCCATCATTTGGTACGTCGCTATTTGCTAGCTTTTGACGAGCCCCCGCTCGCCTTTTGATATTCGTCCTTAAAGGCCTTGAACATACCGCGCGTTTTGCCGAGCTGCTTGCCCAGTGCGCGGCTGCCCTTGTCCACGGCGACCGATCCCTTGTCATCGAGCACCTTGGCGCCCTTCTTGACCTTATCGCCCACCACGACACTGGCCTCGGCAGCCTTGGCGGCCGCGCCGCCCGAATACCCAAGCGTCTTGACCTCGTCCGAGACAATCATCGCGCCGTTCTCGTAGCCGCGCAGCATCGTCGGCGGCACCTGCGTGTCGCCCACCAACATGCTCGATGCGGCGCTGGCGGTCACATAGAACGTCTGCACAATACCCGAGCGCGGCTTGAACTCAACGTCCGAGCAGTAGCCCACGACATTGCCCGATTCCGTGCGCACGTCCATGCCAACCCAGATGATGCAATCGTCCAGGTTGATATCGAGGCGCTTGGCCGCGGCGGCATCGTAGGTGCCCTTGACGTCGTCGACCGCGACAGCACCCTCGTAGACGCCGATGGCATCGAGCGCCACAAATCGGTCGGGACGCTCGATCATACCCGCAATATCGGACTGGCGGACCATAAAGCCCACCACGCGCGTGCCGCCCGGGGTAAAGACGGGAAAGTGAATCTTGCCGAGCTTTTTAGGGCTGCGCGGCGTGCCGTCCTTTTTGGTGCGCTTGTCTTCGGCAGGCTTACGATAAACCTTGACGCCGACAAAATCCCCTGCGCGCATTATGCCTCGGTCGAGGACTCCGTGGCCTCGGTGCCGGCCTCGGTGACGTTCTCGACCACGACGTCGGCAGCGGGCGTCACGTTGCCGCCCGAGATAGCGTCGTTGAGCTGCTCGCGAAGCTGGTCCATGCGCTCGCGGGCCAGGTCGACCTTGGCGCGCAGGTCATCGGTCTTGGCGTCGACCATCGGACCAAAGTCGTTGACCGCTGCACGAGCCTCCTCGGCACTGTGCTCGTAGGTGTCACGCATGTTGTCCCAAGCGTCGTTGGCGATATCGGCGGCCATGGCGCGGGTCTCGGCACCCGAGCGCGGGGCCAGAGCAACGCCGATGATAGCGCCGGCGGCAGCACCAAAGAGCGCACCGGAGACAAAGCTGAAAGTCTTTCCCATGATCATTCCTCTCCTGCGGGCACCTCGATGCCCACCGTTTGAATGCTGTCCATTATACCCGCAGCGCAACACTTGCCGTCGCGCTCATCTGCGTACGGTAAAAGCGCAGGTACATGATGGTGATAAGCGAGTGAGCCTACTCCTGCGGCATAGCCGGCATGGCGACCGTGGCGGCCGGGTTCTCGCCGGCGCCATCGACGAGCGGCAGGTTGCCCTCGTGCGCCGAGCCGGACGGGGCCGTTGCCGCACCGCCAAAGACGGCCGCGGGGGCCTCGTGGTTCTCGGCGACCGCACCCTCGGTATCGATTGGCATCTGCGGCTCGTCGTCAAAGCTCGGAACGCCTTGGGGCTCCGCAGACTCGGGCTCAGCAGGCGCCTCGGCAACGGGCTCAGTGTCGGCGTCGGCAGGAGCGTCGCCCTCGGGCGTATCCTCGGCCACGTCCTCGCCGTTCGCAGCGGCAACGGCCTCGTGCGGGTCCTTGCCCTCGGCCTCGGCACGCATGCCCAGCACCAGGTTACGCAGGCCTGCGACCGTGCCCTCCACGTCGGGGGCCGGCTGATCGGCATGCAGGTACGCCCAATCCATCATAAAGGTCGCCGAAGACAGCGCGCCGATGGCCAGCGCGTCATCGGGACACGAAAGCTCAACCTCAAAGACACGCTCATCGTGCTCGCTTACGCGGGTGCGGCCGCACGAAATGCTGCCAGCGAGACCGGTCTCGTTCATGAGCTCGACCGTCACGTGCTCCAGCAGATGGCAAAGCTCGGTCTGGCCCATGCAGTCCTGGAATTCGCGACCGGAATCGCCCAGGCACAGATGCTTGGCAATCGCGGGCACCAGGTAATACACGCGCGCCGTGGCCTCGATATCCTCCGAGGTCATAAGCGGCATGCCGGGGTTCACCAGCACATGCGCGCAGATCTTGTCCTCGCTGACGGTGACCTTAAGGATGTTAAACAGGCCTGCCATAACTCTCCCCTACTCTTCCTTGCCCTACTCGTCGCCGTCGTGCGAGTCCGCAGAGCCCGCGCCCGACGCCGCCGGCTTATCTGCCGAGGACTCGGAATCCTTCTTATCGGTTTCGGCCGGAGCGATCACGCGAATGAGCGAGATGCGCTGGCCACGCATCGACTGTACCTTGAACTTGTACCCCGCGACCTCAAACACCTCTCCGATGTCGGGCACCGAGTCGCAAAGCTCCAAAATCCAGCCGGCGATGGTCTCATAATCATCGCTTTCCTCGAGCGGCCAACCAAGGTCAATCGCGTCATCGCACGAAAAACGCCCATCGACAAGCCACTCGCGGCGCGAAAGGCGCGTGAGGTACTTGTTGTCGGGGTCAAACTCGTCCTCGATCTCGCCCACGATCTCCTCGACGATGTCCTCGATGGTGATGATGCCGGCCGTGCCACCGTACTCGTCCACGACCACTACGATCTGGTCGTGCGAGGTCTGCATCTCAGACAGCAGCGGCAGGATGTCCTTGGTGTCGGGCACAAAGGTGGCGTCGCGCAAAAAGTCGGCGATGGGCTGGTCGCCCTTGCCGTCGAGCGAAGGCTGGATCAGGTCCTTGATGTGCGCGATGCCCACGACGTTGTCGGGATCCTCGTGATAGACGGGGATGCGGCTAAAGCCGGTCTGGCGCATGGCGGACAGCACGTCGGCGACCGTCTCGTCGTCCTCGCACATGGTGGTGTCCACGCGCGGCACCATGACCTCGCGGGCAACGGTGTCGCCCAGGTCGAAGATCTCGTGGATCATGCGCTTTTCCTCGTCGAGTAGATCGTCCTGCTCCGAGACCATGTATTTGATCTCTTCCTCCGAGACGTTTTGGCGGTCGTCGGCGCTCTTGATGCGCAGGATACGGGCCAGGCCGTCGGAGCAGGCACCGGTCAGCCACACGAGCGGGCGGGCGATCTTTTGGAACACGGAGAGCGGTCCCACGACCTGCTTGGATACGCCTTCGGCATTAGCCAGGCCGATGCGCTTGGGCACAAGCTCGCCAACCACGATGGACACGAAGGCGACGGCGACGGTGATGATGACCGGCGCCAGGCCGCGCGCGATGGCGGAAAGCGGCGCGATGCCAAAGCTCATGAGCCACGTGGCAAGCGGGTCGGACAGGCTCGTCGAGGCGACGGCGGACGAGGCGAAGCCCACGAGCGTGATGGCGACCTGGATGGTGGCGAGCAGCTGGTCGGAGTCGGCGGCCAGCTTAATGGCGCGCTCGGCGCGCTTGTCACCTTCCTCGGCATCGTGCTCCAACACGGCGCGCTTAGCCGTGGTGAGCGCCATCTCGGACATGGAGAAGTAGCCGTTGATGAGGGTCAAAACGAGGGTGGTGATAAGGGAGATGGTTATGTCCATCGGGAGTTTCTCGAACCTCCAAGATTCGGGACGTTAGGGTAAAACGTTGATGGCGGATAGGGCAATTGCGCTGGCGACCGAGCGGGGGCACGGGCGCTGGCGTGGTCGCTAGATTACGAAGAGGATCACCGCCATGAACTGGAAGATGCTGCCGGCGAGCACCCACAGGTGAAACACGCTGTGCAGATAGCGCACGTTTTTGGCGATATAGAACGGCACGCCCGCGGTGTAGCACACGCCACCGACGGCGAGCAGGGCAAGTGCCACGGGGTTGAGCAGCGACACGAGCTCGGGCAGCTTAAAGACAACGAGCCAGCCCATCAGCAGGTAGACCAGGCCGCTTACCCAGTGCGGTTGACGCTCACGCATAAAGCACTCGAGGGCGATGCCGATAATGGCGATGGCCCATACGGCAAAGAACAGCGCAGGGCCGCCGTCGTTTGCGAGCGTGATAAGGCAAAACGGGGTATAGCTGCCGGCTATGAGCAAGTAGATGCAGCTGTGGTCGATAATGCGGAACACGCGCTTGGCGCCCGCGGGCTGAATCGCATGGTAGAGCGTAGAGGCTAGGTATTCGAGGATAATGCTGACACCATAGACAATCGCCGCGGCCATGTGGGCCGGGCCTCCGCCGCGCAGGGCGGCGAATACGATCAGGAGCACCAGACCCGCGATACCCAGCAGGCAGCCGACACCATGGGTGACGGAGTTCATGATCTCCTCGCCCACCGTGTAGTGTGGAACGGCCGCGGTCTTGGGTCGCGGCTTAGAACTGTCGCTCGAATCGGACATGCCGGTTACATCCTCCAACGTAAAGAGTTCTCAACACTATATCAAAGCGTCTAGGTACGTGCGAAATTTGCACCATATGCGACCTTTTGTTTACCCATTCTTTGCCTGTTGACGCATCAACGGCGAACGTCCATAATGCGCTTGCATTAAATGTTGACGTATTAACATCTTATAGGAGAATACCGCATGGCTCAAAACGCACGTTCCCATCGAAAGCTCAAGATAGCCGGCATCGTTGCACTGGTGGTTGTCGTTGTGCTGCTCGGATTTGCCGGCAACTTTCTGTTTGACTTCGCGCTGAATCCCCAAGCGCCGTCCACCATGAAGATGATGCAGGATAGCAAGAACGACAAAGAAGGCGAGCAGCCGGATGCCGAGGACACCGAGGCGCGGGCATGGTTTAAAGAAAACCGCAAGAGCAGCAGCCTCGCCGCAGATGACGGAACCGAGCTCGCCGCTTGGTTTTTTGCCGCCTCGGAGAACACCCACGATTACGCCGTCTGCCTGCATGGATATACCAACGAGCCCATCGGCATGGCCCGATACGTCAAGCGATTCCACGACCGCGGCATGAACGTGCTCGCGCCTGCCGCCCGCGCCCACGAGCGCTCCGGCGGCGACTATATCGGCATGGGCTGGCCCGAGCGGCTCGATGTCGTTGCATGGATTGGGCGGATCGTTCAGGCTGACCCCGAGGCGCGCATCCTGGTCTTTGGCGAGTCGATGGGTGCAGCAACTGCCATGAACGTCGCGGGGGAATCTCTACCCGCAAACGTAAAATGCATTATCGAGGACTGTGGTTATACGAGTGTTTGGGACGAGTTTTCCCTGCAACTCAAGGACGTGTTCGGCCTGCCCAGCTTTCCCTTGCTCGATGTAGCAAACTTGGTGTGCAACGTGCGCGCGGGCTACGACTTTCATAAGGCGAGCAGTGTGGAGCAACTCAAACACGCGACGGTTCCCATGCTGTTTATCCACGGCGACCAGGACACCTTTGTGCCGTACAGTATGCTCGACCAAAACTACGACGCGTGCGCCAGCAAGGTCAAGCAAAAGCTCACCATCCATGGCGCCACCCACGCCAAGAGTGCGCAAGTTGACCCCGAGCTCTACTGGAACACAGTCAACAACTTCCTCGACGAGTATTTTTAGGCGAATAGCAACGTCTGAGGCTTTATCTGACCCCCTATTTTCGGAAGTATGCGGCAAAATCTGGAACTGCCGACCAGACCACAGTTTTACCAACAATTTATCAGGGGTTTTGTTGCCAAAAAATGTCGTGTGCTCGGCGGTCTCGAAATTTGCCGCATACTTCCGAAAAGCCGCCCGTGGGCGCTGTGCTCACGGGCGGCTTTTGCTAACGTTGCGCTACAAAAGCGCTTGATATGTCCAATAGACAGGTGCTACTTGACCTCGATGAGCTCGTACTTGCTCGTGCCCAGGCCAATCTTCTCGGCATGCGCAATGCAGGTGCGCCAGTCGGTGTCGGGATGCGTGATGCAGAAGGGGTCCTTGGCCTGCTCGCCCTCCAGATGCTCGTGGTTATGCTCCATCTTGGCCGCGCTATCGGTGAGCTCGGTGTTGGGCAGCGGTTCGGATGCCATGACGGCGTCGGCGCAGGCCTGGTCGATGGCGACCGGGTCGAAGCTCGCGAACATGCCAATATCGTTGACGATAGGCGTGTCGTTTTCGGGATGGCAATCGCAGTTGGGGCTAATGTCCATGGCGAGCGAAATGTGGAAGCTCGGGCGGCCGTCGACGACGGCCTTGGTGTACTCGGCGATCTTGCAGTTGAGCACGTCGGCCGCAGCGTCATGGCCGGGCTTGATGGCGTCCTGGTTGCACACGCCGATGCAGCGGCCGCAACCCACGCAGCGATCGTGGTCGATGGCGGCCACGTGGACCGTGCGGGTGTTACCGTTGGCAAGCTCGCGCTCGCGGGTGTCGTCAAACGAGATAGCGCTGTGCGCACAGACCTTTTCGCAGGCACGGCAGCCAACACAGTGCTCGGTCGCGACGTTCGGCTTGCCGGCGGCATGCTGCTCCATCTTGCCGGCGCGGCTGCCGCCGCCCATGCCCAGGTTCTTCATGGCGCCGCCAAAGCCGGCCTGCTCATGGCCCTTAAAGTGGGTGAGGCTGATCACGATATCGGCATCCATGAGAGCCTGACCGATCTTGGCCTCGCGCACGTACTCGCCGCCCTCGACCGGGACGAGTGCCTCGTCGGTGCCCTTGAGGCCGTCGGCGATGATGATCTGGCAGCCCGTGGCATACGGGGTAAAACCGTTCTGGTAGGCGGTATCGATGTGCTCGAGCGCGTTTTTGCGGCTACCCACATAGAGCGTATTGCAGTCGGTGAGGAAGGGCTTGCCTCCCAGCTCCTTCACGACATCCGCGACGGCGCGGGCGTAGTTGGGGCGCAAAAAGCTCAGATTGCCCAGCTCGCCAAAGTGAATCTTGATGGCGACGAACTTGTTCTCAAAGTCGATCTGCTCGATACCGGCGTGACGGATGAGGCGCTTGAGCTTGTCGAGCTGGCTCTCGCGAGCATGCGTGCGCAGGTTGGTGAAGTACACCTTAGCGGGTGCTGCGGGTGCAGTTGCGGTCATAGTTATATCCCCTCGGTCTATATGGCGTTACAGACATAGAGGATGGTACCAGTTAAAGTAGAGTTAAAGTCAAGTACGGCGCCTAGTCATTGGGGACGTTCTCAAACGACTACTCTTGGACTTTAAGGGCTTCGGCCAGGCTCACGCGCTTGATAGAGCGCGTGTGTAGCAGCGCCACGACCAGATAGGTTGCAAAGCCGATTCCTGCGCACGCCGCCATGGACCACCAGGGCACATAAATCTCGATATTGCCGTTGTAGGCGAGCAGCATCGAGCGGAAGATGGCCGTGAGCGAGCCAATAATGACCGGCAGGCTCAGCACGAGCGACGCCACCACGCACAGCGTGATCGAGCGGATGTACAGATGCGAGATCTCGCTATCACGATAGCCAAAGACTTTCATGTAGCTGATCGAACGGGCGCTGTGGTCGATCACAGCCTTGGTCAACAGGTACATAAACAGCAGGAAAATAAACACCGCGAGCCCAACCATCATGCCGATCATTTTGCTCATCATGCCGATAAACTGGTCGCCCACGGCGCGCATGTCGTCGGGCGTGGTGTCGCCGGCAAAGTATCGAGCATCGAGGTCGAGCTTCTCGTTGCTCACATAGCCGTTAAAGTAGGCGGCATCGTTGCCGAACAGCTCGTTAAAGTCGTCGATGCTCATATAGATATTCATGTCCGACTTGGAGCCCCAGGCACAGTCCTTGCCCGCGTACTCAAGGGAATAATGCTCGCCCTCGTACTTGTCGCCGAGCGTGACCTTCTGGCCCTCGCTCCAGCCAAACTTGTCGAGCAAGCCACCGCCAAAGACGACGCGGCCGTCTCCGACGTTGAGATCTTTCCAGTAGCGCGAATCGGATGAAATGCCGTAGACGGAAATCGTCTCCTCGCCATTTCCATCGCCGCGGTCGTATTGCAGCTGGTAAACGGCGTATTTCTCGGCCTGTGCGATTGCACCCGCACCGTTGTCGGTCGTATTGACCGGGTGGATATCGTCGTTGTCAGCGTCGATCTTAGAGGCCTTGTCAATCAGGCCGATGGCCTCATCGCGGTCGCAGCCGAGGGCATCGGCAAGATCGTCAAGGCGCGCGTAGAGCGCATCCTTCTTGTCCTGGACCTTGGCAAGCGCATCCTGCGCTGCGGCCAGGCTCTCGGCAGACGGAGCACTCGCCGCAGTATCGGCTGCCGCCTGCGCCGCATCGGCCGCGTCGTCAAGCTCATCATCCACATCCCGGGCGGCAGAAAGCAGCGCGCCGTCAACCGACTGCAAGCGCTCGAGTGCCGACCACTGCTCGCGCTCCTCGGCGGTGCCCTCGAGCTCCAGCGGCGCCTTGAGCGTGTACTGGTGCTCGGCGACCAGGCTTGTCTCGAGGTTGTCCGCATAGTGCGTCATCGTGGGCAGAATCGCCAGGCCAAAGAGCAGCAGCAGCGACGCAAACGCAATACCTACGAAGAGCGTGGCGAAGTTGCCTAGGTTGCGCAGGAAGATACGCAGGCGGAAGCGCGAGACAAAGCCCATGCGCTCCGGCAGTTGCATGCCACGCTTGGTGCCCGATTTGCCACTCGCCTCGTGACGAAGGAACTGCAACGGGGTCTTGCCCATTTTGCGAAGCAGACCCACCAGCGTGATGAGGATGAGCGCGGCGGCGGGAACCACGGCGCACTTCACAAAGACCTCCCAGCTCCAGTACACCTGGAAGGGCGGCAGGCTGTACGAACCGTAATAGAGGCTGCGCATGGGCTCGGTAAAGAACACAATGCCGAGCGCAGTGCCCAAAAGCGCCGCGACCACGCCCACGATGGCGGGAAGCGCAAGGTAGTGCAGCACGATCTCGCGTCGACGATAGCCGCTGGCGAGCAACGTGCCGATGATGGCGCTCTCCTCCTCGATGGTGGCGTCGGTAAGGACCACAAAGACGAACGCCATGATCACGATGATGATGTCGAGCAGCGTCATCCACATCATGGAGTCGCCGTCCACGTCGTCGCGCGCATAGCCAATGCCCTGGTTGGAATCGGCGTCGATGAGGTCATCCACGCGTGCATCGGCATCGGTCAGTGCCTCGACCATATCTTGCTCGGCGTCGATGCGGTCTGCAGTGGAGAGATCGCGATCGGTAAAGGTAAAGGAGTACGTGTAGGCAGGTGCACCGCCGGCGTCCTCAAGCGCGGCAAAGCCGGCATCGGTGACCTCGGCAACACCGTAGGTGACGGTATTGATCGTAAAGTCGGAGTTGTTGAGGAACAGCGCTTGGCTATCGGGCTGGGTCATGATGCCGCAGATGGTGTAGGTGCGGCCCTCAAGCTCAACCTTATCGCCCACGGCGAGGTCGTTGTTGGTGGCGAAGACACGGTCGATGGCCACCTCGTCGTCCGTCTTGGGCTCCTTGCCCTCACAGTAGGACGCGATATCGACCTTGGTGCGGTGCGCATAGGTGCGCAGCGTGCGCTTGGTGCCGTCGTCGCCGGCGGTCTTTTTGATGATGGCGTCGATGGAGAAATTCTTGTAGAGCGTGACGCCGCCGACGTCCTCCGCCGCGTCTTCGGCAGCCTTGAGCTGCTCGTCGGTGGCCTCGAAGGAGGTGGTCACGCGGCCGTCCTCAATCGTGTACGCATCGCGCATGTCGTCGATAAGGCAACCGATGGAGTGGGCCGCGAGCAAAAAACCCGAGGTGAGAGCGATGCTTCCGCACATGAGTAAAAATATGCCCAGGTACTTGCCGATATTGCGGCGCAGCTCGCGCGGGAGACGTTTTGCGAGAGGTGTCATGGCGCCGCCTACCAATCGAGTTCGGCGGCCGCGACGGGCGACTCGTTGAGCTCATCCTCGACGATACGCCCGTCGCGCAGGCGCAGCACGCGATTTGCCATGCGCGCGATGGCGGCGTTGTGCGTGACGATGATGATGGTACAGCCGTACTCGTGATTGACATCCTCCATGAGCTGCAAGATTTCCTTGGACGTCTTATAGTCGAGCGCGCCCGTGGGCTCGTCGCACAGCAGCAGACCCGGGTTTTTGACAAGCGCGCGGCCGATGGCACAGCGCTGCTGCTGGCCACCCGAAACCTGGCGTGGGAACTTGTTGCGGTGCTCGTAGAGGCCCAGCGAACGCAGCAGGTCGTCAATGTTGAGCGGGTTTTTGGACAGGTGCGCCGTGACCTCGATGTTCTCCTTGATGGTGAGATCGGGCACCAGGTTGTAGAACTGGAACACAAAGCCCAGCTCGCGGCGGCGATACTCGCCCAGGTCGCCGGCGTTGAGCGTGGTGAGGTCGCAGCCGTCCACCAGAATAGAGCCGGCATCGGCATCCTCCAGGCCGCCGATCAGGTTAAGAAACGTCGATTTGCCCGAGCCGGAGGGCCCCAGCATGACGCAGATCTCGCCGCGGTTGATGGACGTGTCGATGCCGTCGAGCACCGTCAGGCGTGCATCCCCATCGCCGTAGTGCTTTTTGAGATCCTTAACCTGGACGTAGGCTTCCTGCGTTGCCATGGTATCCCCCATTGTTAGCCTTGTACTACTTTATGAACGTAATAGTAAACCTTGGCGAACTATTTTTGGGCGAGAGTGGGGTTTTGTTTCAGACTAGTCATTGGGGACGTTCTTAAACGACTAGCTGTTGGGGACACTCTTTCGCCACCCGGCAGTTAGGGACGTTCCTTTCCTGCCGGCAGTTAGGGACAGTCTCTGCCAACCCAGCCGGCAAAACAGCCGATCGGCAAAGACTGTCCCCAATGACTAGTCGTTTAAGTCTGTCCCCAATGACCACTCTTGGTCGTTTAAGTCTGTCCCCAATGAGTACCCAATGACTAGGTGGCTAGGCCTGGGATTTGCTGCGGGCGAGGGCTAGACCTACGGCGGCGATGGCCGCAGCAAAGAGCACGGTGACGCCCAGGTCGCAGGCGATGTCGCCCAGCACGGTGGACGTCAGGTCCGCGGCGAGCGCCTTGCCGATCGCGTCGTTCACCCAATATGTCGGCACAAAGTGCGCCACGGTCTGCACGGCCGGGCCCATCAGCGACAGCGGCATCCAGGCGCCGCCCAAAAACGTCATGAGCATGCCGAGCAGGTTGCCCACACCGTTGAGCAGCTCCTCGCGCGCGCCCAGGCTCGAAAGCGCAAAGCCAACGGCCAGCGGCGTGCACGCCAGGGCAAACGTCGCCGCCAGTGCCAGACACACGCGACCCACGCCGACCTCGGCAACCGCGCCGGCAAAGCCCACGACGCCCATCATGCTCGACACAAACCAGATGCAGACGGTGAGCACCGCGGCAGCCGCAAACACGGCAAGCGAACGCTGGCGCCCGGAGATTGGGCCGGCCTCCATGCGGCGCACGCGCTCGGGCTCGTTCATGCCCGAGAACACCAGCCCCACCGACACGATGACCGACGAGATAATCGCATACGCACCAAAATTGAAATACGACTCGAGCGTGGCGGCGGCAGTCGAGTCGACCTTGACCTGATCGATCTCGACCTCCGCGCGCTTCGCGGCCGCATGCTCGGCAGCCTTGGCAACGTCACTGTTGGAGGCAGTGGGCTCAAGTGCGGCCGCAGCGCCCGCGAGCGAGATCCAGCGCGAGGCCTCGGCAGACGAAAGCGCCGCCGCCATGGTGCCAGCGCCGTAAGTCACGTCGAGCTTGGGCAGAGACTCCCCCGCGCGGGCGGCTGCAACGAGGTCGCCCTCAAACCCCTCCGGGATAAAGAACACGCAGTCGGCGCTGCCCTTGGCGCTGTTGCTCTTGGAGAGCGCGTCCGCAAGGTCGTACGTGTCGTCACCAACGCCCGTGACCAGTTCAAAGCGTAAACCCAGATGCTTGGTAAGCGCACGCGAAAGGTCGCTGTCGTCGCGGTCGACCACGATCACATTGGCATCATAGGGCTTGTACTCGGTGAGCTGCGACGAGTTCCAGCTCACCGATGCCGCGATGAATACGCCCATGAGCGAGATGAACACCGTATAGATGAGCAGGTAGAACGGGTGTGCGAGCGCCATGCGAAGCGCGGTCTTAAAGGTGCTCATAGCGGCTCCTTCCAAAGATCAGCGTAGCGGCGGCGACAAACACCAGGGCCATCAGGACGAGCGCGCCGGCGCGGACGGCAAAGGGCCCCAGGTCCTCAAAGAAATACAGACGGTTGAACATGTCGCAGATAAGCTTGACGGGATTGAGCCAGCACTCGGCCGGGCAGGCGCGGGCGACGTCGTCGGCAAGCGCCATCGCCGGCTCGCCGTAGAGGCCGGCGAACAGGGCGCACGTGGTAGCAAAGCCCGTGAGGATGCCCGACTTGGACGCCTTGCCGCCCTTAACGGGAAGCGTGCCCACAAAGAGCCCCAGGCCCGTGGCGGCAAGCGCGGATGCAGCACCGCCCAGCAGGCACAGCCCCTCGCGCCCGCCAAAGTCGACGCCAACGACCAGGCGCACGTAACCAATCGCGACCGCCATCGAGGCAAAGGAAACCAGCCACGAGCCGACAAAGATGCCGGCTAGCGACGCCGTCTTGGAAAGGCCACCCACGCAGCGGCGCGCGCCAAGGCCCGACAGATTGGGCTGCAGGTCGACGACGCTCAAAGCGGCAAACTCGGCAGACATCATCGCGACCAGGCCAAAGAGCGCGTAGTAGTAGATGACCGTGCCATCGGGCGTGGTGCGTGTCAGGCTTACGCGGCGGGTGCCGCCCTCGAGCGACAGGGCGCGCGCAACCGCCGTCGAATCGGCGAGCGCCGCCGGGTTGTCTTGGGCAATCTGGGACATGAGCTCGGCATTTTGTGTATACGAGCTTGCCACCGTCTCCAGAATGCTGCGGTCGGTGAGCACCGACGACGCACGTGAGCCGTCATAGCTCGAAAGCAGCGTGAGTTTGGGCGTGCCCGCGGCATCGACCGTGTAGATGCCCGCGACCTCGCCGGCCTTGAGTGCTTTGCGCGCGGCAGCCAAGTCTTCGTACTCGCTCACATCGAGCAGCTGGTCGTCGCCTTCCTTGGCAAGCGACGTCGCCACGTCCTTAAAGGTCGAGGCGTCCCAGGCTTCGTCCGCCACGACGGCAACCGGCACCGGGTCTACCGTACCGTCGGAGCTCAGATTCGCAAACATAAACATGAACATCGTGGAAAGCGCGACGGGAAAGACCGCGCCCCAAACCCACGTGCTCGGCCGGCGCAGCAGCGTCTTGACCGTAATGATAATGGTGTTGAACATGGCCGCCCCCTAGTCGCGCAGCTCGCGGCCGGTGATCTCGAGGAACACGTCGTTGAGGGTCGGCGGCTCGCTCCACACGCGGCCGAGCGCCACGTCGGCGGCGCGCAATGTGTCGAGGATGTCGACCAGGTTGTGCGGACTCGCCTCGCAGGTGCAGACGAGTTCGCCGCCGGACAGCTCGACGCTGAGCACGTGCTCGAGGGCGCGCAGCCGCTCGACCGTGGCGGGCTCGACGGCGCCGACCTCGACGGTCACGCGCTCGCCCATCTGGATCATGCGCTTGAGCTCGTCGTTGGTGCCCTGCGCCAGCACGCGGCCGCCGTCCATGATCATGATGCGGCTGCAGATCTGCTCGACCTCCTCCATGTAATGGCTGGTATACACCACCGTGGCGCCCTCGTCGCGCAGGCGGCAAATGCCCTCCAGGATGGCATTGCGGCTCTGTGGGTCGACTGCCACCGTAGGCTCGTCAAAGAAGATAAGCTCGGGCTTGTGCGCGATACCGCAGGCAATGTTGAGGCGGCGCGCCAGACCGCCCGAGAGCTTGCCGGGGCGGAACTTGGTAAAGTCGCCCAGCCCGACAAAGTCGATCGCCTCGTCCACGAGCGCGCGACGGCGCTTGCGGTCGTTGATGTAAAGGCTGCAGAAATAGTCGATGTTCTCGCGCACCGTGAGCTCGTCGAACACCGCCACCTGCTGCGGCACCACGCCGATGCGGCGCTTGAGGTCGTAGCGGGCGGGCGTCATGGGCTCGCCGAACAGCTCGATGGTGCCTTTGTCGTAGGCGAGCAGCTGCAGAATACAGTTGATGAACGTGGTCTTGCCCGAGCCGTTGGGGCCCAGCAGGCCAAAGATCTCGCCGGGGGCGATGCTCAGGTTAAAGTGGTCGAGCGCAATAAGGTCGTCATAGCGCTTGACGAGGTTTTCGACGTGGACGATGTCTGTCATGAGGCGGCCCTTCCGTTGATTGCGGCCCGGTACGATTGCATCATCGCAGGAGCCTCCGGCGCGCACCAGTGAGCTTTGTCACGAGTGCGAGGGGGCAGAGGTGAAACCCCCGCTCGCGCGAGCGATCGACGCCGCTTTGCCGCGCGGGAGGAATGTCACAGTTGCGTAGGCGGTCCCTCCACCACGCGCGGCTTCGCGTACAATACCCGTATGAACAGGCTTTTCGACAAATCGATCGTGCTGGCGTGCTGCATTGCGGCCGCCATGGGTCTTGCCGTGGACGCTCGCTTGGTCACGGCGTTTTGCCTTGGCGTTATCGCCACCTCACTGGCCGAGGTCGCGCAGGGAGAGCGCACCCGTCGCGCCAGCGAGGCCGGCAGCTACGCTTACATCATCGCGGCTGTCTTCGTGCCGCCGTTTGTGCCGTTTGCGCCTCTCGCCCTCTATGACATCGCGCGACGCGTGCGCCGCGAGCACGCCTGGATCGCACTGAGCATTGGCTCCGTCTTTACCTTTGCGCTTGTCGCGGACCTTCGCGTCGATGCGCTCACCGCCCGAACGCTTCTGCTGACCGCCATCCTTTCGGTTGCCGCCACCTTGTTATCGCTACGTACCGCCCAGCTAGAGCGCGAGCAGCAGCGCATGCGCCGTATCCGCGACGAGCTGCAAGAACGAGCTCTGGCGCTGGAGGCGCGCAACCGCGATCTTGCCGACCGCCAGGACTACGAAGTCGAGCTCGCGACGCTCGCCGAACGCGCCCGCATCGCGCGCGAGATCCACGATAACGTCGGGCACCAGCTCACGCGCGCCTCACTGCAGGCCGAAGCCCTACGCGTGGTTCACGCCGACGAGCCCGGCGTCGCCGCCGATTTCGCCGACGTCAAACGCACGGTTGACGAGGCACTCCAGCTTGTGCGCACCAGCGTCCACGCGCTCAACGACAACGCCGTCGACCTTTCCGTGCAGCTCGAACGCATTGTCGAAGGCGCGCGCTCGGACGGCGGCCCGCAGATTGAGCTTGAAGTTATGACCGAACATGCGCCCGCAAACGTCGCCAACTGCTTTGCGGCAGTCCTGCGCGAGGCGCTCTCCAACACCATGCGCCACGCTTGCGCCCATGCTGTCACCGTACGATGCATGGAGCATCCGTCGTTTTACCAGCTCATCGTTACCGACGATGGCGTGGGCGGGGTCCAAGCAAGCAGCCGCGGCGCCGCGGAGGGCATGGGGCTTGCCTCCATGCGCGAGCGCATCGAGGCGCTTGGCGGCACCTTCACCGCCGGTCCGCGCGCCGGCGTCGGCGGCTGGCGCGTGTTTGCCACCGTTCCCAAGCAGCAAGGAGATGAGGACCGATGAGGCTCATCGTTGTCGACGACGACCGCTTGGTGGTCGATTCGCTCAAGATAATCCTGGGCGCCCAGCCGCAGATCGAGGTGGTGGGCGCCGGCGCCAACGGCAACGATGCGGTAGCGCTCTACGCCGAGCACTCACCCGATATCGCACTGCTCGACATTCAGATGCCAGAGCGCGACGGCCTTTCGGCGGCACGCGAGATTCTTGAGCGCGACCCTGCGGCGCGCGTGGTGTTTCTGACGACATTCTCAGATGACGAGTACATTGTGTCGGCGCTCAAACTAGGTGCCCGCGGCTATCTGATCAAAACCGATGTCGCCGCCATTCCGCCAGCGTTGGCACAGGTCATGGACGGCAAACGCGTGCTCGAGGGCAAAGCAATCGAGGATATCAACTTTGATGGGGCGGACGTCGAGGCCGGCGCGACCCGCCGGCCCGCGGCCTTTGTCAGCCTGACCGACCGCGAGTTCGAAGTCGCCGAGCTTATCGCCCGCGGCCTCGACAACAAGGAGATCGCCGCCACCGCCTACATGGGCGAAGGCACCGTGCGAAACCACATCAGCTCGATCCTAGCCAAAATGGGCCTGCGCAACCGCACGCAGATCGCCATCGCCTACCTGCGAGGGTAATTACCCAACGGCCAACCGCTCCGGCAGAGCAAAATGGCTGCTACCGATTTAATGCCATTTCAAAACTATGCCGGCTTACGGGGCTAAACTCAGAGCCCCTATCCATACCCGCGTTTTCTGCAAAATGACGACTCGTCTACCTGCGGTTTTATTTTCTCGAATATCGGCATGGTTGGGGACTCGTGACTCAGCCCCGTAAACCGACATAGTTTTGTTCGGGCAGCCCTGCACGAGCGCCTCCGCAATCCTCGCGGGACCAAAATAATCTGTTTTCTTCCGTCCCCAGGGGATCAGCCGGAACCGCCCGCCACGAAACCGGCCCATCTACTACGTTTGACTCGATACCCCTGACCATACCTTCGTTTTGAGCAAAACCGCAGGCGTTCTACCTGCGGTTTTGTTTTCGCGTTTTTTGGCATGGTTGGGGGTAAGGGACTAAACGTAGTAGATGGGCCGGTTTCGTGGCGGCCCTTCCTCCCCTACGCACAAAAGTGCCGCCACGGAGAAGGGAGACGTCTCCGTGGCGGCTGGGGGTGGGGGTGGGGGCTGTGTTCTGGCTCCCCGCCGGCCGCCCGGGGCCTTTTGGCCCCGGGCGCTGCCAGCGTGCCTAGCGCTTACGGATACCCCAGACCAGGGCTCCGACGCCGGCCATGGCGATAACAAATGCCATGAGCAGTGCGGCGGCCTGCTGGTCACCCGTGGTGGGCAGGAAACCCTTGACCGTCTTGACGATGTTCGTCACGGTCTTGGGCGTGCCGGGATCGGGTGTCGGCACGGGTGTCTCGGGCTTCTTGTACGTGTTGTTGAACACGATACCCTCGACGCTCTTGTCGCCCTTGGCAAAGGCGACATTCGCCTTGAGGTTACCCTCGCCATCATCGGCCACGTTGACGGTCGCGGTAAAGACGGACTTGTCGTAGGTCATACCGGCCTCGTCGCCCTTGACCTCGCTGATGGTGTAGACGTACGTACCGGGCTCGTCGTACTCGAACTTGTCGAAGTTGATCTTGCCGTCGGCATCGTTGGTAACGGTGGACTCGATGTCCTCGCCAACGAGCTTAAAGCTAAACTCGTCCTTCTTGAGCTCGCGTCCCTCGAGCACCTTGATGGCGCCGATGGAGACCTGGGTGGGCATGGCATGATACTTGTTGGTAAAGCCAGCGGACTCGGTAGTTCCCTCGAGCTTGTGCGTCGCAGTCAGCGTGCCGTCGCCGTTGTCGGAGACGGTGGTCACGACGGTGTAGGTCGTGCCGTCATAGGTGACGCCCTTGTACAGGCCGAGCGCGTTGGGGCAAGCCTCGCGCAGCGTGTACGTGTGCGTGCCGGGCGCCTCGTAGCGGATCGGGTTCAACGTAACGTTGCCGTTGACGTCGTTGGTGCCGCTAGCGACAACCACGTCGTCCTCGAGCAGCTCAAACGTGAACTCGCCAGCTGCAAGGTCGCGTCCGGTTAGGCGCTTGACCGTCTTGACCTGATCGGTCACCACAGAATCGGTAGGCGTCACGCTGTAGGTGTTGGTGAACGTGAAGGCAGCACCGTCGTCGCCTTCGCGCACGACCTTCAGATGTCCGGCACCGTCGTCAGTCACGGTGTAGGAAACCTTGCGCGTGGCGTTGACATCGTTGGTCACGCCAGGGGCGCTACCGGACTCGGTCACCGTGTAGGTAAAGGTGTGCGAGCGCGGAGCGGTGGGGGCTGCGGGCTCGGACTCGTCGTTGGACTCGTCGGTGTCGGCAGCGTCGGCGTCAACCTCGGCCTCGTCGGCGTTGGCCTCGGCATCGCTCGATGCGTCGTCAGAAGCATCGGTCGTCACGCCCAGAGCACGGTTGAGGTCCTCGAGCGTAAAGTGGATCTTGCCAAAGTCCACGTTGCCGGCCGCGTCGTTGGTCACGGTTGTGTGCTCGGGCATCGGGGCACCAACCTCGTCGGCAGTCACGGTGAAGGTGAACTTGCCCGTGATATCGGCCGGGGTCAGACCCTCGGCAGCCTGGAGCTTCTTGGTGCCGGCGAGTGCGGCATCCGCGGCCTCGGCGCCGTAGACGTTCTCGAACACGGGCTCGGTACCACCGTAGTCGGGCTTTGCCGTCAAGGTACCGTCACCGTTGTCGACGACGATGACCTTAAAGCTAAAGCTCGGCGTTGCGGCAGTAATACCCTTTGCTTCGAGCGGGGACGTGTACTCAAACGCTGTGTAGTTGATAGTCCACGCAAGCTTGGCATCCGTGTCGGTACGGATGGCGCGTCCGGCGCTCACCAAATCGGCGAGCATCTCAGTCGTGTAATGCAGTGTGCCAAAGCTCACCTGGCCGTTGATGTTGTTGGCGAAGGTACCTTCAATGGCATCCTTCTCACCCGCATAGGCAATACCGAAGCAGAACTCGCCGTTGGCCATCGGACGTCCGGCCAGAGTCTTGGTGGCGACGATCTGGGCACCGGCCCCGCCAGTCGCGGTGGTCGTGGCACTATAGCTGTTGACGAACGGGGCCACGGCACTCTCGACCTTATTCTCGCCGCTCTTGTGGACCGCCACAGGCGTGCCATTGGGTCCGCCAGAAACGGTCGTCGTAGCGGTAAGCGTACCAGCGCCATCGTCGGCGATAGCGATCGTCACGGTGCGCTCGGCGTCGTCGTAGGTGTAACCGGGCTGGCCGTCGTTCTTCTCGGCAACGGTGTATGTAAAGGTCTTGCCCGCGTCGGCCTGCGTAAACTTGACCTCATGGCCAGCCAGGATGTCGATCAGACCAACCGTTGCCTCTGCCGTTGCAGGGGACTTGTACACGTTGGCGCCCTCGTGCAGGCCGAGCGCGATGGCCGAAGCCTCGTCGGCAGGCGTCACGGTAAAGGTGAACTGGCCCTCGGTCATGGGACGCCCGGAGAGGGTCTTGCTGAGCTTAAGGCCGCCGGCCGCGGCGTAATCGAGCTCAGAGCGGTACGTGTTGGTGAAGCGGCCGCTTTCCTTCTTGGTGACGTTGGCGGTCAGGACGCCCTTGCCGTTATCAGTCACGGTCACTTCGGCGGTCGCGACATGTCCGTCATACGTCATGCCTGCCGCGCTGCCCGCGTTCTCGCGGATCTCGTACTTATAGGTTCCGGCAGCCGTGTAGCTGATCTTGCCGAAGTTGATGGCGGCGATGCCGTCCTTCGCGTCCTTCTTGCTCACAGTTACGGTTGCGGGGTCGGGCAGCGGGGTGCCCTCGGGAGCGGTGATGGTAAAGCTGAACTTGTCTGCATCCGTCCAGTCGCGACCGTCGATGGCCTTGCTCAGGTCAAAGTCGAGCTCTGCGTCGATCGGGGTCACGCTGTAGGTGTTCTTGAACTCGGCGGGCTTGGTACCCTTCAGGACGTGCTCGGCCTTGAGTGTGCCGTCGCCATTGTCCGTAATGGTGGTCTCGATGGTGTACTTGGCGTCACTGTAGGTGATGCCCTTGCTGGTGGTTCCGCCATTGGCCTCGCGCAGCGTGTAGGTGTGCTTGCCGGGCTTGGTGTACTTCACGGCGCTCATCGTAATCGTGCCGTCGGCGGCGTTCTTGCCGGTGGCGACGACCTTGGCGTCCTTGCCCTCGCCCTCGACGAGCTCGAAGGAGAACTCGCCCTCAGTCATGTCGCGGCCGGTCAGGACCTTGGTGACCTTGATCTCGTCGGTGACGCTGAACTCGTCAGGATTCGGCTTGTAGCCGTTGTTGAACTTCGCCTCGTCGACGTCCTTCAGCTTGTGCTCTACACCGAGCGTGCCGTCGCCGTTGTCCTTGACGACAGTCTCGATGGTGTAGGTCTTGCCGTCGTAGGTGATGCCGTTGCCGGCGTCGCCCGGGACCTCGCGCAGCGTGTAGGTGTGCTTGCCGGCAGCGGTGTACTCGATGGGGCTCATCGTGATCGTGCCGTCGGCGGCGTTGGTGCCGGTGGCGACGACATCGTTGCCCTCGACGAGCTCGAAGGAGAACTCGCCTTCCTTGAGGTCGCGGCCGGTCAGGGACTTGGTCGCCTTAATCCGATCAGTGACGCTGGAGCTAGACGGCGTCAGGTTGTAGGAATTCTTGAACTCGGCAGGCTTGTCGCCCTGCAGCTCGTGCTCGACGCTGAGGGTGCCGTCGCCGTTGTCCTTGACGATGGTCACAATAGTGTACTCAGCGGTGCTGTAAGTAATGCCGTTTTCGGTGGTGCCGGCCTTGGTCTCGCGCAGCGTGTAGGTGTGCTCGCCAGCCTCAGTGTAGGTGACGGGATCCATCACGATCTTGCCGTCGGCATTGTTGGTGCCGGTGGCGACCACGCTATTGCCCTCGACGAGCTCGAAACGGAACTCGCCGGCCTTGAGGTCGCGCCCGGTCAGTGACTTGGTCGCCTTGATCAGGTCGGTGACGCTGGAGTCCTTGGAGCCAGGCTTGTAGGAGTTGGTGAACTTCGCCTCGTCGACGTCCTTCAGCTTGTGCTCTACACCGAGCGTGCCGTCGCCGTTGTCCTTGACGACAGTCTCGATGGTGTAGGTCTTGCCGTCGTAGGTGATGCCGTTGCCGGCGTCGCCCGGGACCTCGCGCAGCGTGTAGGTGTGCTTGCCGGCAGCGGTGTACTCGATGGGGCTCATCGTGATCGTGCCGTCGGCGGCGTTGGTGCCGGTGGCGACGACATCGTTGCCCTCGACGAGCTCGAAGGAGAACTCGCCTTCCTTGAGGTCGCGGCCGGTCAGGAACTTGGTCGCGGTGATCTGGTCGGTGACGCGCGTCTCAACAGGCGTCACGTTATAGGTGTTGGTGAACGTAAATGCCACATCGCCGTCCGACTTGCGGGACACCCTCAGATTACCCTCGCCGTCATCAGTCACGGTGAAGGAAACCGTACGCGAAGGCTCGACGTCGTTGGTCACGCCAGCGACCTCGCCGGACTCTGTCACGGTGTAGGTAAAGGTGTGCTCGCGCTTCTCGGGCTTCTTGCCCAGAGCCTTGTTGAGGTCGTCGAGCGTAAAGGTAATCTTGCCAAAGTCGACCTTGCCCTTGGCATCATTGGTCACGCTCGCGTTCGCGGGCATGGGTGCGCCCTCTTCACCGGTCACGGTAAAGGTGAACTTGCCGGCAATGTCAGCCGGGGTCAGGCCATCAGGAACCTGCAGATTCTTCTTGCCCGCAAGCGATGCCTCGACAGATGCGGCAGTGTAGGCGTTCACAAACTCGTTGCCGGCGTCGTCGTAGACAGCCGTCGCCGTCAGGGTACCATCGCCGTTGTCGGCAACGGTCACATATGCGTCAATTGCCGCCGTGGTAGCGCTCACGCCCGCAGGCAGCTCGCCGGTCTGCTCGGCAGCAATGTAATGAATAGTCCACGTGGGCTTATCTGCGCTGGCGTCAAACGACGCCTTGTCTTCCTCGACAAGCTTGACAAGCGACTTGGTCGTGTACGTCAGCGGACCGAACTCAACCTTGCCACTCTTGTTGGTTGCGTTCAGCAGGACCTCGTCGTGCCCCGCATAGCTCAACGTAAACTTGAATTCACCGTCGACCATCAGGCGCCCCGTGAGCGTCTTGGTAGCCTCAAGAGTCAGCGGGGTTTCCGTCTTGGCGCTATAGGTGTTCGTGAACTTAGTCTCACCCGAGGTCTTTTCAACGTCGGCCTTAAGCTCGCCCTTGGCGTTAACCGTCACAGTCACCTTGAACGTGGCAACGTTCTTGCTGTAGGTAATGCCACCGGCGTCGCCCTTGACCTCGCGGACCTCATAGGTGTACTCGCCCGGCTCGGCATAAGTAATCTTGCCAAAGTTAATGGCTGCCTTGCCCTTGTCGAGATCGGCATTGGTCACAGTTACGGTCGCGGGGTCGGGCATCGGGGCATTGTTGTCGGACGTCGCGGAGAGCTCAAACTCAAACGCATCCGTATCCGCCCACTTGCGGCCCTCGAGCACCTTGGTCAGACCAAAGTCAGTCTTGGTATCCACCGTTGTCGGCTTGGCTGCAAGGCTAAAGATAATCTTGCCGTTGTTGCCCAGGTGCGAATGCACGTGCGTGGAAGTCGCAACGGAGGAAAGGTCGTTCCACCTGGGGTTAAGCACGTCGCGCGCGGTCTCGGTCATATTGCCGCCCACGTCGGCCTTGGTGGTATGCAACTAGTCGATATGGGCAAGTCGCGCGGTTCCCTTGTTAAAGGACCAGTAGCCGTCCTCTTTGACCAGAGCGCCGTCGTAGTTGGCGATCTCGTGCCCTTCAAACATCACAACGGCATAGTCGTTCTTCGGCTTAAGGTCTTCGCCCATCGCCACAAACTCGTCCTTGTAATAATAGACGCCGCTACCCTGCGGCTTTACCGTCGTGCGCTGGGTGCATGCCTCGTCCGTGTAGATAGGCGTGACCTTTTGGAAGTAATAGTAGCTGTTGGTATCGGAGGGCTCAAACTCGGCAACAACATCGCCCAGCTCGCCGCCCGACCACTTGTTGGCCAGGAAGTAGACCGTCTGGTTGTCGGTACCCTTGTGGGTGTCGATATACTCCTCGAGTTCCTTATCGGGCGTAAACAGGCTGTTGCGCGCGTCGTCCTTGACGCTCGAGGTGTATTTAACCTGAATAGGCTTGATGTCATTGAGCGACGTGTGCTCAAAAATCCCCTTTTCCATGTCCACGTGATAGTTGATCAACGGAATCAGCGATGCGGGAATCTTGACCGTCACGATATCGCCCTGCTGCGCGTTGTCAGAACGCGCGACGGTGATGACCAGGTCCTTGGCAATACCCAAAAACTCATATGTGTCCACATTGCCCTTGGTGGTCTTGGTCACCTTGTCAATGGTTTCGCCATTAATCTGAGCGCTGATAAACTCATCGACCTGCATGAAGTCGCCCAGCTCATCACTAAAGGTGATGTAGCCGGACTTGCTGGGGTCGTAGCCATCCTCGACCTGGGTTGGATAGCTCTTGTCCTCGGTGATAGAGGCAGAGATATCCTTAAATACCTGGTTGAGCTCATCGGCGTTCGACGCAGCCTTGTAGAAGTCGGAATTCTCGGTGCGTTGACCAAGCTCATTGGTTTTGTAGGACGTGGCGTTTGGATAGTTGCTCGACACGGCGTGCATGAACCTGTTTTCTTTGCTTGCCTTGCTAATGGCCTGATCCGGGTTCGCACCGCTAAAGATGCCGATGGTGTAGATGGTGGCGCCTTTATCTTTCATGGTCTTGGCGGCATTAACGGCATCATTAGCGACACCGGACTCAAAACCATTAGAACTTGTAGGAGAGCCGTCGGTAAAGAACACGACGACCTTCTGGGCATCCGCGCGGCCCGACATGTCGCGAGCAAGCTCAAGGCCGTAATCAGCCTGCGTAGCGCCGGCAGGTTCGATGAAGCCGACCGTATTCTTAAGTTCCGTCGCAGTGCTATCGACACACGGCGTCAAGCCCTTCATAACCTGCGAATAGTTGTGCGTGTATCCCTGACGATCGCGATACGTATCGTTGCCGATTGTATTATTTCTCTTATTGCCCGCGAACTTAACGATGGCAACCTGATGCCATTTGTTCTTATCATTGATGCTCTTGTTTTGCTCGGCAATGGTATCGATAAAACTGTTCGCGGCGGACTTGAGTGCATTGATGCGCGTAGTGGACCTTTCGCCCATATCGTCACTCATCGAACCGGAGGCATCGAGCACGAGAACGATATCGAGCGGTTTAGTGACCAGCGACGTTGTATCAGAGGTCGAAGAGATCGTGGAAAGCGTCGTCACAAAGTCAGACTTTTCGTCCTCTGCGGGCTCGACCGTCTTGTCCGTCCAGATCCGGCCCACATAACGTGTCGTCTGGTCCTGCTCGCCGCCCGACGCCCAGTATTGCCAACGGCTGGTGGTGTCAGGATCGACTGTCTTTGTCGCTGCCGGTCCGTCCATTCCGGTGCTGGACCCGGCGTTAGCCTCGGGCAGCATGGCAAATGCTGCGGCCGGCAGTACCAGCACAACGGCCAGTATCACCGACAGGAGGCCCCTCGTGTACTTACTCATCGCGTCTCCCTTCTCGCAGGCTCAAACCTTGCATCAGCCTAAAGTTACGGAATGAGACACAATTTGGGCAGGTGACACACGTTCCAGATTCGATTTTGAACGTGAGACAAATGTCTCACCAAAGTTGAGACACGAGAGTTTTCGCAGGAAAACGGGTGCGACTCAAGATGAGCGGGCTAAAATTGCCCGTTTTCTTCCATCAGGAGAGGATTAGGAGATAGCCTCCACCACGAAACCGGACCATTTACTACGTTTAACCCGGTACCCCCGACCATAGCCGCGTTTCATGAAACACAGCAGGCGTTTTACCTGCGGTTTTATTTTTGCGTTGTTCGCCATGGTTGAGGGTAGCGGCTTAAACGTAGTAGATGGGCCCATTTCGTGGCAGACGGGTCGCGCGGCAGCCCTCGCAAGGCCAAAATGATCCGTTTTCCTCCGTCCGTGGGAGATCAAGCGCTGTTACTGATATGGTGGCATTTCAAAACTATGCCGGATTACGGGGCAAAAGTCGGAGCCCTCATCCATACCCCCTATTTTTGAAAAAAGCGGGCTGTTTACCTGCGGTTTTATTTTCGTGGTTTTCGATATGGTTGGGGATTCGCAATCCAGCCCCGTAATCCGGCATAGTTTTGTTCGCAGCGGCCCAACCGCGCGTTTAAGCGCGGGGCCGGTGGGGCATTTTTGCCCCACCGGCCCCTATTCCAGCTCTATTCCAGCGCTACTCCGGCTTGGTTTCTACCGTGGGAGTCTTGTTCGCCGCAACTGGAGTGCGGGCGGTGTCCATAGTCAGGCAGTGCTTGGGGCAGCTCTCGACGCACTCGCCGCACACCACGCAGGCGTACGGGTCGATCGACCACGTTCCGCCCTTGCGATCGACCGCGAGCGCGCCCGCCGGGCAACGCCGTGCGCACATGCCGCAGCAGATGCACACGTCCATGTCATTGACGATATGCCCGCGCAAGCGCTCGGGCGCCGTCAGCTTCTCCTGCGGATAGCACACCGTGACCGGCCGCTTGACCATAGAACCCAAGGCCGTCTTGGCAAATGTCAGTAAACTCATGCCGCGCCTACCTTTCCGTGCAGCTAATGCAGGGGTCGATGGTCAGGATGATCATGGGCACGCTAGCAAGGAGCACGCCCTGCAGCGCATGCGTCAGACCTGCCAGGTTTTGCGACGTCGGCGTGCGCACGCGAAAACGGTCCAGGTTCTTGGTGCCGTTGCCGCGTACATAGTAATACGCCTCGCCACGCGGTTGCTCAATCACAACCTCGCCACGCGCGCCGTCGGCCGGCGTGAGCTTGGTGCGTCCGCCGATGCCGTCGTGCGGAATCTTGCCGACAAGCTCCTTGATGATGTCCATGGCCTGCGTGACCTCGGCACAACGCACCTGGCAGCGGGCATAGCAATCGCCATCGGTGGCAACAATCGGCTCAAACGCAGCCAGATCCGCATAGGCGCCGTCACCGAACATGCGCACGTCGTAATCCACGCCCGAGGCGCGCCCAAACGGGCCGACCATCGAAAGCTCCAGCGCGTCCTTCTTGCTGATCACGCCCACGCCATGCAGGCGCTCGCCGCAGCTATTGTCGTCCAAAAACGTATGCACCAAGGCCTCGTAGTCGGGGCGCATGGCGTCAAGCGTCTGGACAATGCCGGCCAGCTCGGAGTCCTCGATATCGTGCTTAAGGCCGCCGATCTCGTTAATCGAAAGGATCACGCGGCCGCCGCAGGTACTCTCAAAAATCTTGAGAATCTGCTCGCGCAGGGTCCACGAACGATAGAACAGCGCCTCGAAGCCAAAGGCATCGGCGAGCAGGCCCAACCACAGCAGATGCGAGTGAATGCGCGAAAGCTCGTGCAAAATGGTGCGGATATACTGCACACGGCCGGGCACCTCGATGTCAAGCATGCGCTCGCAGGCGCTGGCATAGCCGCAGCTGTGACCCACGGCGCAGATGCCGCAGATGCGCTCGGCGATGTAGCCAAACTGGTGCATGTCGCGCTTTTCGGTGAGCTTCTCGAGTCCGCGGTGCACAAAGCCGATCTGCGGAATTGCCTCGATGACGCGGTCGTCCTCGATCACCAGGTCCAGATGAAGCGGCTCGGGCAGCACCGGGTGCTGCGGGCCAAACGGAATAACGGAGCGACGTGCCATGGACCTTACGCCTCCTTTTTCTGCTTGTCGCGGGCGGCCTTGGCGGCAAGCGCCGCGCGGACCTTGGCCGCTTTCTCGGGATCCATGGCGGCGAGCTTTGCTTCCAGCTCGGCGGCTTTGAGCGCGGCCTTGGCGGCAGCTTCATCGTGCTGAGCATCGGACCCGGCAGCCGCATCGGGCTGAGAGGCAGCGCTTGCAGCATCGCCGGCGCCCGCGGCGCCCTCCCCCGCAGCAACCGCAGCCGCGGCGGCCTTTTCGGCAGCGGCCTTGCGCGCCTTGGCCTCGGCAGCGGCACGGACCTTCATGGCCTTCTCGCGCGCGGCTTTCACCTCGGGCGTGATAACGCTCATGGGTTCGGCAGTCGAGACCTGGTAGAAAAAGCCCTTAAAGTCAATCTGCATGTCGGTGATGGCAAGTCCAAACAGGTCATGCACCTCGTTCTCAAACGGGAACACCGCCGGATAGTACGAGCTGATGGACGGAATCTCCTGGTACTGGTCGATACCCTCGACCACCAGATTCTCAATCGCATAGTTTCCGTCCCGCACGATCTGCTCCTGAGCAGCACGAACGTTGATAAACGTATAGAGCAGGCGATACGATCCGTCGTCCACACAGCGCTCGGCATGCATCTGCACAAAGCGCGCACCGACGCCCTTGAGCGCCTGGACATGCGACAGGAGCTCATCGATCCCGACGGTGATATAGATTGCCTTTTGCATTACTCGGCCTCCTTTGCAGTGGCGAGCGCGGCGGGCTCCCCAGCAGGCGCATCACCGGCACCATCAGCCCCGGCCTCAGCCGCAGCCACAAACCCGTCCTCGCCCAGCTCAACGCCACCGTCCCAGGTAGCGGCGCCGCCCACGGTAAGCGGGTCACCGCCAGCACGCATCACGGCCTCCTTCTGATCAAGGATGCCGCACGCCTCCACAATGGCGTCGATCACGGTCTCGGGGCGAATGGCGCACCCGGGCGCGTACACGTCCACGGGAATCGCGCGGTCCACGCCGCCGATCACGTTGTAGGCATCGCGGAACACGCCGCCCGAGCACGCGCAAATGCCGCACGCCACCACGCACTTGGGCTCGAGCATCTGGTTGTAAATCTGACGCACGACGGGCAGATTCTGCGCGTTGACCGAACCCGTCACCAAAAAGATATCCGCATGCTTGGGGTTGCCGGTGTTGACCACACCAAAGCGCTCCGCATCGAACAGCGGCGTGAGCGAGGCCAGCACCTCGATATCGCATCCGTTGCAGCTCGAACCGTCGTAATGAATAACCCACGGCGAGCGCGACATTTTATGATCCATGGATGCCGCCTCCTAAATAAACACGTCGACGAGGATGGGCATAAGGTTGAGCAGGCCAAACACCAACGCCACGCCCCAGCCGAGCTTAAAGCAGCTGCGCCAGGTGCTGCGTGCGAAGGTGTTGTCGATCAGCACCTCGACAAAATACGTCGCAGCCATCACGACCAGGGCTACGACCCAGCTCACCGGGTTGTCCCAAACAAAGAACATGCCCACCCACATCAAAAACAGCACGGTCTCGCACCAGTGCATAAGGGTCATCTTGGCCAGCGTGCCGCCGCTCATCTCGGTGGCGACGCCCTGGACGATCTCCTGATGCGCGTGATGCGAATACGAAAGATCAAACGGCGACTTGCGCAGCTTGATGGTAAGCACCGCGAGCAGCGCGAGAAAAATGGGTGCACTGTACACGATGATGGGGGCCGACTGCCCCGTCACGGCAATGGAATCGAAGCTATCGGTGGCAAGGTACAGACCCACGCTCATCAGCAGAACGGCGGGCTCGTAACTCATAACCTGCAGCAGCTCGCGGTCGGCGCCAACCTGGGCAAAAGGGCTTTGCGTCGAGGCGGATGCCAGCACCACAAAGATCGCGGCGAGCGTCACCATAAAAGCGCACAGCAGCGTGTTGGAGCCCGACACAAAGATGCCGCCGCCCACGACAGTAAAGATGAGCGCACACGCCATGTAGGTATCGTCCATGGTGTTTACGCTGGCAGGGGCCTTGCGCAGCAGCTTGGCAACGTCGTAGAAGGGCTGCAGCAGGCGCGGGCCCACGCGGCCCTGCATACGGGCGGACAGCTTGCGGTCAATGCCGTCGATCAGGCCACCAACCAAAGGCGCAATCAAGGCAAACGCCACGGTGCCAATAAAGATGCCCACGACACCCGAACCTTCAAAATACTTACCGCGCAGCACCGAGGGCGCACTCATGGCAAGCCGCTCGGGCCCAATCCACGCGCAACACAGCAGCGCAAACAAGATAATGCTGCAGCACACGACGCTACCCGCGGGGCCAATACGCTTCTCGCCAAGGACGTCCTCCGAGTACCAATTGCGCTTTTCGGCCTTCACCTCGTGTCCCATCGAGCCGCGGAAATGGCGGTAATTGTCGGTTCCCACACCCGAAAGATATACGTTTACGTGCGGTTTGTTGCTCACGCGGAATGAAGTCAGCAGCACCACGGCGATAAACGCCACGATAACCACCATCAGATACATGGCATCCTTGCCAATAACGTACGGCACGCGGCCAAACACCATGGCGAGGTAGGGCGACACCAGACCGCTCGAGATAACCGGGAAGGCCACGCAGCACAGAATCAGGAGCGCGGCGATGGTGTTGAGCGCCATCCATTCGGTCTTATGGACATTGACCTCAACGTTTTGAGCCGTGGGGTCGACGCCCGAAAGCTTGGCAAGCCACTTGCCCCAGAAGTAAAACGTCGCGGCCGAGCCAAAGGCCAGCACCATGATCATGAGCACGTTGCCGGTCTGCGCAAACGCCACCAGGGCACCCCACTTGGACACGAGCATGCCAAACGGCGCCACAAACATGCCCATGATACCCAGCATCATCAGGCGCGTCAGGTGCGGCATGCGACTGAACATACCGTCCATGTCCTCGATATTGCGGCTGCCGATATGATGCTCGGCCGTGCCCACACACAGGAACAGCAACGACTTTGCCACCGTGTGGAACAGGATCAGGAAGATAGCCGCCCACACGGCCTCGGGCGCGCCGACGCCCAGGCAGGCACTGATGAGGCCCAAGTTGGAAATGGTGGAGTACGCGAGCACGCGCTTGGCGTTGCTCTGCGAGATGGCCATGAGGGCAGCGAGCAAAAACGTGATGGCACCCACACTCGTGACCATAAAGCCGGTCACGGGATAGATGGCATAGAGCGGGCTCAGCTTGACCATCAGAAACACGCCGGCTTTGACCATGGTTGACGAGTGCAGCAGGGCGCTCGTGGGGGTGGGGGCAACCATGGCACCGAGCAGCCAGGTATGGAACGGCATCTGCGCGGCCTTGGTGAGTGCGGCGAGCGACAGCAGGATGACCGGCATCACCAGCAGCGCGGATTGCGCGGTTCCGGCGCCGGAAAGCTCGATCATGCCCGAGATGGTCAGCGGCATGCCGTTAACGTGCAGGTACATGAGTCCGGCCAAAAACGCGATGCCGCCCATCATGTTGAGGATGATCTGGGTGAAGGCGTTTTTAATGGCCTCGGGCGTACGCGTGTAGCCGATCATAAGGAACGAGCACACGGTGGTGATTTCCCAGCCGCAGAACAGCCACTCAAGGTTGTCGCTCGTCACGATGACGAACATGGCCGAGAGGAACAGGAACATGAGCGCCAGGAACTGCGGGCGACGGTCGGGCGCGGTCTGCCCGCGCAGCGCGGCCTCGTGCTCGTCATGGGCCTGGAAGTCCTTCATGTAGCCCAGGGCATACACGCAGATTAGGCTGCCGACGATGCCGACGGCAAGGACCATGATCACGCTCATATAGTCTAGGTAGAGCGGCGTCGCCGTGACGGCTTCGGCCGCGGGCAGCGTCATGGCTGCAAAGGCAAGCGAGCCCACCAGCTGGACTATGCCGAGCACACCGGTAAGCGCGTTCCTATATTTGTACGCGTTGTACAGGATGACGGCGCACAGGATGACATCGATGGCGGAGCTGATGATCGAGAGCACATGCGAGGTGCCGGGGGCAACCTCAAAGCTCTGCGGACCCGTGCCAAAAAACATGACGGCGACTACAACTGTCACCGCCATAATAATGCCGGAACCTATGAGCCCCACCGCATCGCGGGCTCGGTCACCGCGCGCGAGCAGCATGCCCAGCGCCGGTACCAGCGGAAACAGGGTAAGGAAATACAGTAGCGTCATACCATCACTCCCCCATGCAAAAACGCTGCAATTGTTTAACGTTATAGCTCAATTGAGGAATAGCGGCGGCAGGTTTTCGGCCAACTGGGGAGTTTTAGGCGTACGGGGTAAGGGCACGTCCGCTTTGGAGCAGTGGGGCGACGCTCCCCCTATTGCAGCGATGGGCGCGCGGGCACTGCACGCGGTTTATTGGCCACTTTGAAGGATGTCCCGATAGGCACGCGGCGATCCGAAAAGTTGGCACGGCAAGAAAAATGCGCCCCCGTGGGCGCACCATCCCGTTCGCTATTCCGCCTTTTTAACGCGCGGCTTGCGACCCCGCGGCTTATCGACCAGCGCCGCCTCGCCGCCGTCGCGGTACAGGCGGCACCAAGCCTTGACCGAAGACTCGCTGGTGATCTTGTGCTTGATCATGGCCTCGCGAACCGTCAGGCCGTTTTCCAGGCGATCCTTTACCACGGCGAGCTTGACGTCGTACGAATAGGTGTGATGGCGAGCGCCCGCGTTGAGCACGGCGTCGGCGCCGCCCACGGCATATGCGCGGGCCCACTGACGAGCCGTGGCCTGGGGAATGCCAAGCTTTGCGGCGAGGGCGCGGTGACCGACCCCCTCTTGGAGGATCTCGACGGCGCGCTGCCTAACCTCGGGCGCATGCGTGCGAGTCCTAGTTGCTTCCGACATACCTGCCACTTCTTAGCCTTAACCGTTAATCTGCTTTCTTACGTGCACGCTAGATAGTAGCATTTTGCTGTTTGCTCAAAGTAGTTAATTAAAATAGACGCGGCGTTATCTGGGCATTTGACACCTATTTACGACATTTCTTTATCGATTATTTACGCTGGTAGCTAGCTCGCAGCTAATCGTCATTCGTTTGCCAACAAAATTGACATCTCTTTATGTCCTTTGGTCTAGAGGGAATAATTATTAACCCCTCCCCCAATAATTTTGAGCGGCCTGCAGGGCAGTGACGCCTCACTCCTCATGATTACCGCGCATTGCCATCCACCCGAGCAAAACAAAAAGGACGGGACCTGCTGCGCTTGCAGACCCCGCCCCGGTTGACACCCGATGGGACGCAGTCGGGCCAGGCAGGTCCGTGCTGCCGCCCCGCCTGGCCGCGATGTTCAACTACAGCTCGTTGGCCGCGTGATATGCCGTGCGAATGGCGCTCGCGATATCGGCTGTGCGCTCGCCCGAGCAGTCGCCCACGCAGGTCACGGGCACCGTCACGCCGTCCAGGTCAAACGCGTTGGCCTTGGAGCCCACGGCCATCACCACGTAATCGCAGGCGATCTTCACCGGCTCCTCGGCGCCGTCCTCGGTGGTGCGAATGGCCTCCACGCCCTCGTCGGTAATGGCGGTCAGGCGGGTCTTCACGTGCTGCTCCACGTTGTGCTCTGCGAAGTCGCTCATAATCAGCGGCAGAATGGTCTCGGACTCGCCCGCGGCAATCTTGTCGAGCATCTCCACGATCGCCACCTCGCAGCCGTGCTGCAGCAGGTACTCGGCAGTCTCGGTGCCCACCAGGCCACCGCCAATGACGGCGACGCGGCCGCTGAGCTCCACCTTGCCGGCCAGCACGTCCCAGCTCGAGACGACCTTCTCCGAGTCGGCACCCGGAACGGGGATGACCACGTCGTGCGCGCCCACAGCCACAATCGCGGCATCGGCGGCGTTGAGGTCCGCGGAGCTAGCGACGTGGTTGAGCTCAACCTTCACACCCAGGCCGGGCAGAATCTTCTCGTAGTACTCGACCGAGCGCATGATCTCGTCCTTGCGCGGAGGCGCGGCCGCCAGCACAATCTGGCCGCCCAGATGATCGCTCGCCTCGTAGACGGTCACATCGTAGCCGCGCTTGGCCGCCACGCGCGCGGCCTCCAGGCCGGCAATACCGCCGCCCACCACGGCGATCTTCTTGTCGCCCTCGCCCGGCTTAATGGCGACGGTAGCCTCGTCACCGTTCTCGGCATTAAGCACGCACGAGATGTACTTGCGGTTTTGAATCGCGTCGACGCAGCCCTTGTTGCAGTTGAGGCACTCGCGGATGGGCTCGCCCGTGGCGGCCTTCAGTGCAATGTCGGGGTCGCACATGAGCGAGCGACCATAGGCGATGATGTCGGCCGCGCCGTCTTCCAGAATCTTCTCGCCGGCCTCGACCGAGACAACACGGCCGACGGTGGCCACCGGCACGGAGACCAGGGCCTTGACGCGCTCGGCCACGGGCAGCGTCCAGTTGTAGGGCATGGCGCCCATGGGCGGAATGGTGTCGCCCATGTTGCCGGTGTGGTTGGCCTGTGCAACCTGAATCATGTCGATGCCCGCGCCCTCGAGCAGCTTGGCGAACTCACAGGCCTCGTCGGGCTGCAGGCCGCCCTTGCCGCGCGGCGTGCCGTCGGGGTTCTCCATGATCACGGGGAGCTTGTACTCCACCATCAGCTGCGGCGCGGCTTCCTTAATGGCAGCGACAACCTCCAGCGCGTAGCGGACGCGGTTCTCGAACGAGCCACCGTACTCGTCGGTGCGCTGGTTGAGGATGGCCGAGCACAGCGAACCCACCAAGCGGTCGCCGTGGACCTCGATGGCATCGATGCCGGCCTGCTGCGCACGGGCGGCCGAGGCAGCGATGGCCTCCTTGATCTGGGTGAGTTGCTCTACGCTCGCCTCGTTCACAAAGTGCTGCATGTCGTGATGCAGCTTGGCGTAGGCCTGGTTGCGGATCTCGTTGGACTCGGCCATCTTGGCGGCAAAGGTCTCCTCGTCGCCGGCGGCCTTGGCCTCCTGCGCGGCCTTGGCGGCAGCCATGGAGCCCATGACCATGCGGCCGACACCGGGCACATCGTACTCGGGGTGGAACAGCTGCAGCGCGACCTTGGCGCCGTGCTTGTGGACGGCATCGGCCAGCGCCTTAAACGTGGGGATCTGGGCGTCGGTTGCCAGCTTGGGCGTGGGGCTTGCGGTCATGACGGGAGCAACGTCGCCGATGACGATGTAGCTCACGCCGCCACGGGCCAAGCGCTCGTAAAAAGCCAGGCTGCGCTCGCCGATGGAACCGTCACGCTCCTCGTAGCCGGTGGTCAGCGGCGGAAACATAATGCGGTTCTTGAGCTCAAGGGGGCCAACCGTAATGGGCTGGAGCAGCTTGGATGCAGGTGTGGTCATGGACATTCCTCTCTTGTAGGCGCGGCGGCGATGATGCCGCGTAGTTGTCTAGAGGATATGGCATGGGAGCACGGCGGCACAACGGAAATCGGCGAATATCAGGTGGCGGCAGGTGGATGGGGCAGAGCGGCCCGTCGGTTCGTCTCAATCTGTAACAGTTACTCGGCAAAACCGGGTCTTACTGTTACAGATCGAGATATTCCCCTCGACCCAACCTCAACAATCTCAATCTGTAACAGCTAGACCCACTTTTGACCCCTACCTGTTACAGATCGAGACAAACCAAACCCGCCTGCTAGAAAATCTCAATCTATAACAACAACTCGGCAAAATCCGTCCCTCGTGTTACAGATTTAGACAAACGAAGACCGTCCTGCCGAAACATCTCGATCTGTAACACTTAGCCGCCCAAATCGGGTCTAGATGTTACAGATCGAGATTTTGTTTGAGAGGCCAAGAATTGGACCGAAAACACAGTCCCGGGATAACAAAAAAGCTCGCCGGCTAGGCCGACGAGCTGCAAGTTCTTGGTCGCGGGGGCAGGATTTGAACCTACGACCTCCGGGCACCCTTTTCAAATTTTAGTTTCCCGAGGTCACACGCTGTATCATCCCAGCTCAAACCCTATTTTTCGACCAAAACAGTGTCACTCGGTATCACGTAAAATCACGTAAAATCACGCTCATACATATTACCATACAGATTACCTCGAACCCCTAGGTCGTACGGAGCATGTCCACCAAAACGGAAACGTTGGTCGTATCCGTATAGTAGCTGCGATTCACCTCGGGACTGTGTCCGAAATACGCCGAGCGAATCAAATCGGGAACGCCCTTCTGCATCCACTCGGTGTTGAGGGTCGCGCGCCAGACATGGGTCGAGACCTTATCGAGAAGGGGTATGTCCAAGGCGTCTGCCAACTCGTGATAGAGCTTCTTAATGGCACGCTGCGCGTTGTTGATGTCCCACGCGCTGCCAGGAGCCGCGGGGGCGGGGAACAGCAGCGCGCCTGGTTCGGCCCCCGCTCTTTCCAGCCGCGCCCTCATGCGCTCGGCAACGCGCTCGTCAAGGATGGGGATGGTACGCCCGCGATGGGTCTTTGACACCTCGGTCGTCACGGTGACACTAAGCAAGCCGTCCTTGTCCTCAACGTTCTCGCGGCTGAGCAGTCTCGCCTCGTTGATGCGAAGCCCCGTCACTGCCTGCAGCAGCGTGATCTCAACGACAGCGCGGCGCAGATTGCGCACATCCTCAACGGTATAGCGCCCTCTTTTCGGCGGATTTACATCATTGGGGTCAATCGCAAGCAGGTATTCGAGCACGCGCCCGCGCTCCTCCGGCGTGAGCGCCTGTCCGCCCGGAGCCTTGTTTGTCATGCGGCACTCAGGCAGGCGCGGCCTGAAGCTCTTGAGGGGGTTGTGGACGATTACCTCGTCGCGCACCAAAGGCTCAAGAACATACTTGCTCACCGTCTTTTGACAATGCTTGGCGGTAGAGGTGCCGTGGCGCCTTGCCATCCCATCCAAGATGCCTTCGAGGTTGCGCGGGCGAACCGCGTCCGCGATGCGAAAGCCCCCAAACGCCTCCGCCGCGAGATTGAGCACGTGGCAGTATTTGTCCCGTGTTCGGGGTCGCAAGATGGAATCATCGGTGCGCTCGATTCCGGGGATTACCTCTTTGCGGATATAGTCGCGCATGCTCGACGAGCCCTTCCAAGGAGTGCTGCCCCCGCCTGTTGCGAGAATTTCCTCAGCTTGGGCATGAGCGCGGCGGCGCAGCTCGCCTTTAGTGCACTTCCCCTTGGTCGTCTTCTTGATGAGACGCCCGTTCAGCAAGCGCATGCTCCACTGCATGCGATAGCCACCGTCGGGCGTCGGCGTAATCTTTGCGCGGTCAATGCTTGTCTCTCCAAGCTCAAGGGCGACGCGGGACATGTTTTACCTCCCTTCCTTTGCGTCGCCTATCGGCGAGCATCTCCGCTCGCCTTTACCTGATGTTCGACAATCCAGTCCTGCACGTCGCTCAGGCGATACATCACAGGGGAGCGCTTCTTGCCCAGGCGAATGTACGCAGGCCCTCGGCCCTTGCAGCGCCAGTTCGCGAGCGTGCGAGAGCTGATGCCCAGCATGAATGCGGTCTCTTGGGAATCGATGAGAAAAATGGAATCGGTTTCGTTTGTAGCCATGACTGCCTCCTGGCAACAGGCACAGCCGCAATAGCGGCGTGCATCCTGGCCAGAAGGCGCTCCCATCGGATGCGATACGCACATCCGCGCTTCCTGACATGCGGGAATCGGCGAAACCCAATTCGCGCGTCCCGCGAGCCGACCTGCAGCGGTCTTTTGGCCTTGCCCAGCCCGAGCAGGGGTTTGGTGCATCGGACATGGCGTGGGGAGGCTCTGTTTCCCCGAGGCAGCCTCTTAAGGCGTCATGGGAGACGCCACCTGCATCCAGTGGTTAGCGCTTCGAGGAGACGGAAGCGCCAGAGCACGAGGCCTCAAACGGCCTGATGACATCTTACCCCGCTGTGCCATTCTTGCCAAACGGGGAAAATGGCGCTTGTTTTTAGGCGCATCGTCCGGGAAGACCGATGCTGAGGGCAACGAGAGAGACGCGCCCGTTTTCACGCCGCGTTTTTCGGAAAACAGTTCCATAAAGTCACCATAAGCGGCAGGGCAAGCCCCGCACTTGCAACGCACGCTCGCACGCGCCTCATCCCGTCGTTGCATGATCGGGGCGACGCCGTTGCGGCCTCGCGGCAGTCTTGCGGCAGGGCTTTTCAGGCCCGAACTGCCATCCAAAACCCCGCCCGCAGGCTCGCAAGGCGGGACTGGCAACCCTGGCAGCCCCTCCCGCCACCGCAAAACGGGTAGTGGTGGAAGAAGACGTACACGAAAAGGCAGGGGACGGTTTTACCTGTGTCCATGTACTATTTAGGCTGCCAGGACTGCCAGCGCCCTCTCAACCCCCATCGCCGCAGAAGGAAGGGCGGCAGGAAGTCGCCGCGCCGACCCCTGCCGCGCACCTGCCAAACCTGCCGTGCGTCACCTTCTCCGCCGCGGCGTCCTCGCTTCACGAAAACAGCACACCGGCTTTCCGTTCATTTATGAACAGAAAGCCCTTCTACCTGCTCTTTTGCAGAAAACGAGGTCTTCTCAGTCACCGAATGTCACGGTAAAACATTTTAAAAACACCGCAAAAGATTCGGAGGAGAAGCCATGGAGACGTATAACGAGCTTATAAGAACCGTGACTGAAGATTATCTTGCAGACATCGACATGGACAGCATCCCGTCTCCGTCAGTCATCGAAGGCGAGCTGCTCCAAGCTACCAACAACGCCATTCAGGAGTACAACCTCGGTCCTCGTGACCAAAATGCCCCTATCGGCGCAAAACTGAAGGACGCCTACCCCGACCAGAAACCGCCGGGAGAGCGCCTCAAGAAGCTCAAGGAGCTTCTGCCCTTCCAGATTGCGCTTGCCATCAAGCAGGTCCACCACGCCAGGCTCATCTGCTGGGCGGCAGACGAGGGGGACGGAAACTACGACGTGGGCGTGTACCAGTCGGAGGGGGATGCCAAGGGCGTCTACGACACCAGAAGCGACAACCTCACGCGGCTTATCCGCCGCTATGACGCAACGATCAGCAAACGTAACGTCGATGAGGTCGTTGCGATCTTGCGCGCGGTGTGCGAGGTGGTATCCCCCTGCACCAAACCCGACCTCGTCGCCGTGAACAACGGCCTGTACGACTATGGCAACAAGATTCTCATGGACTTCGACCCCGAGCTGGTGTTCACCTCCAAAATCGGGACGGACTTCGTGGAAGACGCCCCCAATCCCGTCATCCGTAACAACGAGGACGGCACCGACTGGGACGTGGTGACGTGGATGGACGAGCTTTCCGACGACCCCAAGGTCGTGGAGCTTCTTTGGCAGGTTCTCGGTGCGGTCGTGCGCCCCAACGTCGACTGGAACAAGAGCGCGTGGCTGTACTCGACCCTCGGCAACAACGGCAAGGGGACGTTTTGCACCCTCGCCCGCAACCTCTGCGGCAAGGGGGCGTGGGCGTCCATCCCCATCAAGGCGTTCGGGGACGACTTCAAGCTCGAATCCCTCACGCGCGTCTCCGCCATCATCACCGACGAGAACGACACGGGCACCTACCTGGACGATGCGGCGGCACTCAAGTCCATCATCACGGGAGACCCGTTCTTGATGAACCGCAAGTTCAAAGACCCGCGCTCGGTGAAGTTCCGGGGCTTCATGATTCAGTGCATCAACTCGCTGCCGAAGCTTCGCGACAAGTCGGAGTCCCTGTACCGCCGCCTTCTGGTGATTCCCTTCGAGAAGCGCTTCGAGGGCTGCGAGCGCAAGTACATCAAGGGCGACTACCTGAACCGACCCGAAGTCCTCGAATACGTGCTCCACCGCATCCTCGCAAAGACCGATTACTACGAGCTTGACGCCCCCGAGGCGGCGTGCAGGCTCCTTGCCGAGTATCGCGAGGTGAACGACCCCGTGCGCCAGTTCCTCGACGACATCCTGCCGCAAGCCGCTTGGGATTTGCTCCCCTGGCAGTTCCTCCACGACCTGTACCGCCACTGGTCGCGGCGCAACAACCCCTCGGGAAGGGTTCAGTCCAAGCAGGTCTTCATCAAGGAGGTCAAGGCGCTCCTGCCCCAGCACGGCATCGGATGGAGCTCCACCCAAAACCCCGTCCGCGCCCCCTTCAAGATGGACTGGCCCGAACCGCTCATCTGGGAGTACGACGTGACCGAGTGGATGAACAGAGCCTATCGCGGCTCCGACCCCGACCGCGCGTGCATGCCCGCCAGCATCAAGGAGCGATACGAGGGGCTGGTGCGAGACGTCCCGCAAGGCGAGCCGCAAGTCAACCCGCAGCCCGCTGAACCCCATGATGCGGACCGCCGCGAAAGCGAAGCGATCTGCCCCGCACCGCAGGGGTAGTCGCTTCGATCACGGCGGCATCCACTGTCTCGATAGGGACGGACGGCTTTTCGCCTCCGTCCCTTTTCATGTGGCGCTCCGCCGGCACCCAAGCCCGCTGGCGTACGTCCTGAGACGGCATCTGCGAGCGCCTTGCGCTCGCAGCGTTTGCGACCCTGAGGTCGCATCGAGGGGGACTGTCGGCTATGCCGACCGCAGCGCACGCTGCGTCAGTCCCCCTTATGCCCTTTTGCCTTTTTTGCCCCCGAAGCGTATAGCGGAGGGAGCCAAGGCGATTTCTCCTGATATATGGCGCGAAGCGCTGTAGAAAATACGTTAGTTTTTAGGGGTTGAATTTGTCGAAAATTGCGACAGTTGTAGAAAACGCTTCGGAAAGCCCCATAAACGGGGCAATCTTCTCGGAGTTTTTCTACAAGTCCAGGCGTAAAGTGACGACGTGTAGAAAGTGCGTCTTGAGTGCGCGCGGAGCAAAAAAATAAAGGGCGCAGCGATTGTTTCGCTGCGCCCTTCGGCGTCTTTTCAGTCGTAGATTTTCGGAGCGGGCACGAGCTGCCAAGCTGTGCCTAGATGATTTACCCCAAGGACGTACAGGTCAAGCTCCTCGTCGTAGAACACCGGCTCGCCCGTGTGCTCCATGACAAACGACGGGTCCTGTATGATGTACCATTGGAAAATCTCCTCCCATGGCGCCCAGTCTCCGCTCACAAGCTCAAGCGGGCGTTTTGCCATCTCGTTTGCAAGCACCATGTTCCCGCACGTCTCGGCGAGGTCGGCGTAGGTCTTGATGCCGTAGTCACTCATCGCTTTTCCCCTCCGCTTCCCGCTCCTCGGTTCGCCTGAGGCATTCCGCCACGCAGTAGCGCATGGTGCGCAGGGCCTCGCAGTCGATGCTCTCCGCGAGGATGTCCCCGTCGAGGACGACCTCGCCCAGAGCGTTCACGAACCGCCACTCCATCACGTTGTCGATGCGCTTGAGCACGTCCTTCAGGGTGCCGCTGTCGCGCATGGGGGCGTTGCCGTCCACCTTCGCCATGCGCTCAAGCTCCTTGGCCTTCGCCGAGCAGATGCGGGCGGTGCGCCTGAGCACCTGCGCCCTCCACATGGCCTCCTCCTGGGGGCTGTTGGGTTCAAGACGCTCCTTGTCCATCGTGTACCTCCTTATCTTCGTTTCAGAGGCACCCGACGCCGCAGGCGTCTTTCACGCATGCCCATCCAAAGCCCAGCGAAAGACCCTCGAAAGACCTCCGCAGGGGCTCTGTTCGGGCAGGGGCGCGAAATGGGCTCAGCACAGCCCAGCGAAAGACCTTCGCAGGGGCTTTGTTCGGACAGGGGCGCGAAAAGGTCTCAGAACAGCCCACCGGAAGACCTCGAAAAGCCCCTCAAAGGTCGGTGCGCTGTCGCTGATCCTGTTTCGCGGTATTCCGGAGCATCTGGGCAAAAAACAAGGGGAGCACCCGTTATGCGGATGCTCCCCTTGTTTGGGAAACGGACACCTGCACGCGACCGAAAGGGAGCGCGCGGGTCTGTGAGGGCTATGCCCGAACACAGCACGTGTCGTGATGATGTCGTCGTCGTTACTGGCGAGCACTCGCATCCCGCTTAGGCGGGAGCGGTGCTACTGACGAGCACCACATCTCACTTGCGTGAGATGGGAACCCATCGGTTGCGGGCGTCGGTGCCCACTTGCGTGGGCACGCCACCCGTTACTGACGAGCACCACACGAACTGCAATACACGTAGTCCACGCAGGTTTCGGTCTTGTTGGTACCGTGGTCCTCTTTGTGGGAACCAATCTGAACCGTCTGGTTTTCGTAGACGACCTCGGTACGGTAGTTTTCAGGCACGCCCTGCATAATCAATGCACGGGCGTGAGCCTTAGCATCGTTGATATCAGTAGTGGTATAGCCGTCGTAAGCGAAGATAAACTTGGTACCGACAGCGACCTTCTGCGTACCGTAGTCAGGCACATCGACCCAATTGCTCACCCAGACCTGACGCGTAGCCGTATGGTTCACCCAAGTGTGCGTATGGGCAGGCTTGGAAGGCTGGCTGGACTGAGAAGGCTTGCTGGAAGCAGAACCTGCGTTCGAAGAACCAGTGTTGGAAGACTGGGAACCAGCGTTGCTGTCGACCTTGGCGTTGTCGTTCTTGGCAGACGGGGTCGTCTGGGCAGGCTCCTTGTTGACATCGACTTCCTTCTCGGCGTCAGTGGCCTCCTGCTTGGTCTTGTCGCTCGCGTTCGGGTTCTTGGCGACGTTGCCGTCGAGCTTGTCGAGGATGCCAGTGCCAGCATCGCCCTTCAGGGTCTCGTCACCCTTCTTGATGGCGTCCTTGGTCTTGTTGACGATGTCGGCGAGCATGTCGTCGGTAACCTTGTCGGCGGGAATCTGCGCCATAGGGCAGTTGACCGCAGGCGCGGTCTTCGCGTCGGCATCGACGGTGATGTCGACGGGAGCGCCCGTGTCGTAGATGTCGAAGGCGGAACCGTCGGAGTTGACGGGGCTGACGAAGCTCACGGTGTAGTCGCCCTCGGCGAGTTCGACCGTGGAAGTGCCCTTGTTGCCGTCGGCATCGGGGGTCACCGCGTGATAGAAGTCCACATCGTTGCCCTCGATATGGGCGATGGCGGGCGTGGAGTTCTCGTCCCAGCCGTGGTCGGCCGTGACGTTGAGGGTCACATCGACGGTTCTTGACTCCTGCTGCTCTGGTTGTTGCTCGGACGTTGCGAACGCCCCACTTGCCACGGCTATCGCAACAACGATCGCAACAACGATCGCAGCGGCTATCGCTGCGACTTGGGGCTTATGCGAGCGCGCCCACTGGGATAATCCGTTCATTATCCATCCCCTTTTCTTTCATGGTGGTTTCGAGTTACCTCGTTATGTCAACCGCGTCATTACTTAGCGTTTTCCCATCGCGCGAGCCATCCAGTCGAGGTTGCTGTTCGCACTGGCGGTATTTGCGCTAATCTGCTGAGCCTGATTGAGAATCTGCCCCTGCATGAACAGGTTGCCTATTTGCAGCATGTTGCCGATGCGCTGCTGGTTGAGAATCTGCTGCTGCCCAGCTTCCATGCGGCGCTGGTGCATCTCGGTCTCGTAGAGGTTGACCATCTCCTGCACGGTGGTGGCGCGATGGTTGCGCACGGCGGCAAGGAAGAAATCCACGGCTTCGATGCTGTCGTAATCCATGGGGTACCACGGGGCGACCTGCGAAGCCCATTGCTGCTGTACGGCGAAAATCTCCTGCTTGGTTTGCTCGATGCTCTGGGCTAGGGCCTGGTTGTTGGCTTCAACCTGTTGGTTGCTTTGGTCAATCGCGGCATTTCTCTGGGAGCGGCTTTTGTCCGCCGTCTTCGCTATGACCTTGTATAGAATCGCACCGATGATGGCTGAGACGATGAGGTTCACGATATTCCAGACCGCCAATTGAAGCTCCGGGCCTCCCATCGAGAAGAACGGAAGGGTGGGGAGATACGTTATTACCTTAAGTGGCGTGCTCGTGATAAGCGTGAACGCGATAAGGAAGCCCCCGATTGCATAGAGAACAGGGTGCCTTTTAGTCTTCTTTTCCGTCTTGGCGGCAAACTGAGTGGTGAGCTGGTTGATGCGTTGCTGAAGACTGACCACGCGGTGCATCAGGTTATGAGCGATTGTGATACCCGATAGCAGGTTTTCCTGCTCGTTCATTGGCGTCATCGCATTACCTCCTGTTTTTTTGACTCACTAACGCTCTCGCCTCGTTCGTAAGAATGAGGTCTCAAACATTAACAGCATGCATGAAATACAGCCTTTCCAGTTTATTATATTTGAGGCTAATCGCCCATACGATTCAAGGCAACTTGATTTTGACGGGCGGTTAAAATGAAATACTTCGACATAGGACAGCGCATCAGGCGCTACCGCAAAGCCTGCGGGCTGTCGCAGGAGGCGCTCGCGCAAAAAGTTGGAATATCGGTAACGCACATGAGCCACATCGAAACGGGCAACACCAAGCTGAGCCTGCCCGTGCTCGCAAAGATTGCAGAGGAGCTGTCGGTAGGCACCGACGCTTTGCTCAGTGACGCCCCAAAACCCGACAAGGCGAAGCTTTCCGCCGAGGTGCAAGAGATTCTTGATTCGTTCGAGATTGACGAGTTGCCCGTTGCGGTTGAGGTGCTCCGAGCGCTCAGAGATAGCCTGGCGAAACGCAGGGCCTAAGGCTTTTTTCGCTCATACATATTACCATACAGATTACTTTGGGCATTTTTGCCCCAAGGCAACGAAAAAGCCCTGAACCGTTTTACCAGTTCAGGGCTGAAATTTTGGTCGCGGGGGCAGGATTTGAACCTACGACCTCCGGGTTATGAGCCCGGCGAGCTACCAGACTGCTCCACCCCGCAATGTCTGGGCGCCTCATGTGCGCAAGAAAGAATATTACGCGGGAGTTCGGTAAACGGCAAGGAAAATCTCGTAGAGCATAATTCCTTCATATTTAAACCCCTCAGCCCCTATCACCGTAAACGAATCGCAGCCGAGCGCCGTCGACGGCACGTATACAATGGTGCGCGTCCTTTTATGCCAACACCGGGAGTAGACATGCTGCTCGCTATCGATATGGGAAATACGCAGACGGCCATGGGCCTGTATGACGGAGACGAGCTGGTGCAGTCGTGGCGCATGCCCACCGACCGCTCTTATACCGCCGACGAGATCCATGTGCGCCTGATGGGTTTCTTTAAGATGTACGGCCTTTCGCTCGACGCGGTCGACGCGATCGCCTTTGCCGGCGTGGTGCCGCAGCTCTCGCGCGAATGGCACGCCGTGGCCGACCGCATTGCCGCGGACGCCATCGTCATTGGGCCGCAGACGGCCGCGGTGACCAAGCTGCGCGCGGCGCGTCCCCAGGCCGTAGGTGCCGATCGCGTCGCCAACGCCGTTGCGGCCGAGACTTTCTACGGCGCGCCGGCAATCGTGGTGGACTTTGGCACCGCGACCAATATCGACGTCATCGATGAGGACGGTTATTACATTGGCGGAGCGATCGCGCCGGGCATCCGTATCTCCATGGACGCGCTTGCTGCCCGTGCCGCCAAGCTCGCCAGCGTGCCGCTCGAGGCGCCCGAGCACGCCATCGGCCGTGACACCGAGGAATGCATCAAGGTCGGCGCCGTAACGGGCGCCGCCGCCATGGCCGAGGGCCTGGTCGCGCGCATGAAGCGCGAGCTGGGCCGCGAGGATGCCACCGTTATCGCCACGGGCGGTCTCGCCGGCATCGTCGCCGATTCGACCGATGCCTTCGACGTGGTCGACGGACAGCTCACCATCAAGGGTATCTGCGAAATCTACCGCCGCATGCAGGAGCTGGGATAGAGCAGGGGCTTAAGTCAAGCACGCCCGATGCCACAGTCCCCGCAAACGTTCGCCAAGCCCATTCCCCAGACAGGCGAAACCCTCCCCGGCACAGGCCGAGAAGGGTCTTGTTGTCATCGTTATCTTTGAGCGCGGGCGCCACGCGTTACAGTCCGCGAATTCGTACGGCCTCGGGCGGAAACTCCTGCTCGCCGGCATCGGTCTTGATAGTCGCACGACCCCAGATATCCAGGCCCGCAAACACACCGACCGCAAGCGGCAAACCGCTGGGCGGCACCGCCGCAACTTGGCGGCCCAGCAGCGGCACCATGTCGAAGTACTCGCCCAGCACGGGAGCCAGCGGCCCTGCGGCGCCTTGCGGCGTGTTGGCAACAACCGCCCAGGCGTCCACGCGGGCCAGCATGGCGGCGGCCAGCGCCTCGACCAGCGCTTCGTCAGCCACGTCCACACCGAGCTCGCTCAACGCCGAACGCTCAATATCCACCGTCACGGCACCGAACATGCCCGCAGCTCCGGCACCGCCGTTGACGACAACACGCGCGAGCGACGTCTCAAACGCAGGCGCACCGCACACGATATCGCTCGGCCACTGGATACCCACCTTACCGGCAAGGCCCAACCCCGGCGTCGAAGCCGTGCCCACGAGCGCGTCCATCATGCCCATCGCGGCCACAAACGGCAGGCCGTGGAAGGCATGCATATTCACATCCGGACGCACGACCAGCGAAAACGTCAGCGATGCATCGCCCGCGTTCCACGCGCACCAGCCCGCGGACGCACCCTCGCGGCCCGCATCGCGCGCGGCGTCGAGCTCGGTGCCGGCGGCAACAGCATTCATCTCGATCATCTACATACGCCCCAATTCGCCCACGATATGGCCCACGCGGTCCTCGGGCTCCTTGACCTCGACGCCGTTGTAGCGGAAGAACCGCGCCGGGTCGTGCATCAAGTCCTCGAGCGGCACCAGCACAAAATCGCGTTCGCCGATCAGCGGATGCGGCAGGCGCAGCTTTTTGCCGCCGTGGGTCTCGCCGTCCATCCACAGCAGGTCCAGGTCGATGGTGCGCGGGCCGTTGGCCTTGGCCTTTTTGGAACGGTCGCGCCCAAGCTCGGCCTCGATCTTCATGAGCTCATCGAGCAGTACCAGCGGCGCCAGCTCGGTCTTGATCTCGATGACGGCGTTGGCAAACGCGTCCTGGCGCGTCTCGTAGGCCGGCTCGCTCTCGTAGATCTTGGAGGAGTTGGACACGCAGGTGAGTGGAATCTCGGCGATCATCTCGCGTGCGGCGCGGATGTTGTCGCAGCGATGCCCCAGGTTGGAGCCCACAGCCACAAACGCGCGGCGCGGCTGCGGCTTGGCAACCGCCCAGTAACCGTTCAGGAACTGCGCAAAACCCGCGGCGTCGTGCACGCGCACGATGTTGGCACCGGCCTGGATGGCGCCCAGGCACACGCCAAACGTGGCGGCATCGCGCTCGGCGGCCTCGGTCACGCCCGAGACGGCGCCCACAAAGCGCTTGCGCGACACGGCGCACATGAGCGGATAGCCCAGCGACGCCATCTTGGCAGTCTCGCGCTGGATGACGATGTCTTCGTTAGCCGACTTACCAAAGCCCGGGCCAGGATCGATGCAGATGCGGTCGCGCGACACGCCGGCATGGATGAGCGTGCGGGCCTGGTCGGACAGAAAGCCCATGACGCGGCGCATGATGGGCGCCGAATCGGGCAGGGTGAAGCGGCGGAGCTGCGAGGTGGGCACGTAGGCTTCCTCGCGGCGGGCGCTGCGGCGCATCATGGCGGCCAGTCGGTCATTGGACTCCGATGCGGCCTCGGTGGCCTCGGGCGCGGCCTCGGGCGCGGGCGCGACGGTCTCGGCGGCAGCAGCCTGCTCGGCGGCCGGCGTCTCCTGCTCGCTTGAAGGCTCGGACGTGGGCTCCGGTTCGCCAAACGGCAACGAGGGCTGCACCACGCCGCCCGGAAGCTTGGCCTCCGGCTTAGGCTCGCCCAGCAACTTGCCGCGACGGCGGCGAGCCGGCTTCTCGGCCTCACGCGCGGCCTCCGCAGCCGCCTCGCGCGCCTTCTCGGCAACAAACGCCGCTGCCGAGGTATCGAGCTGCACCGTTGCGTGCGTGCGGGCAGGCGCGGCGACCTCGCCGGCATGCATCACGATGACGCCGCAGGTGCTCGTCTTAACAAACTCGACCATCTTGGGATCGGTGAAGCCGGTCACGTCGTTGACGATCGAGGCGCCGCAGCGCACGGCCGCCTTGGCAACCGCCACATGACGCGTGTCGATCGAGACGATGGCGCCCTCCTTGGCCAGCGCGCGCACCACGGGCAGCACGCGGCGAGCTTCCTCGTCGGGGTTGACCGGGGTAAAGCCGGGGCGCGTGGACTCACCGCCCACGTCGATGATGTCGGCGCCGGCATCGAGCATCGCCAGGCCGTACTCGATGGCGGCATCGGGGTCGAAGTGCTCCCCGCCATCGCTAAACGAATCGGGCGTCACGTTGAGGACGCCCATGATGCGCGGACGGTCAAAGCTGAGCTCGTACTTTCCGCACCGCCATGTCTTGCTGTCGTTCGCCATGAACATCCTCCTAAAATGCCCACGCCGCCGAGCCTGGGGAGCTGGCGGCGGGGTCGCTTTGCACTCAGTCTTTCTATTGTATCCGCGCGCGCGGGCTAGAACGCAAACGCGGCCGCGATGTCGCAAGAAATCAGCAGGTCGGCATTTGCATCCTGATCGGTGGGAGCAAGGTTGCATATGGCCAGCGTATCGCCGGTAAAGTATCGCGTAAGGCCTGCCGCCGGATACACCACGAGCGAGGTCCCGCCCACAATGAGGGCATCGGCCGCGGCGATGGCGGCAACGGCGCCGGTCAACACATGCTCGTCGAGCGGCTCCTCGTAGAGCACCACATCGGGCTTAATGCGCCCGCCGCACGCGGGGCACGCGGGCACGCCCGCGGCATCCTCGTGCTCGCGCGAGCAAATCCACTCGGCGCTATAGACCGCGCCGCACGACTGGCAAATGTTGCGATGGACCGACCCGTGCAGCTCAAACACGCGCTGCGAGCCGGCCGCCTGGTGCAGACCGTCGATATTTTGCGTCACCACGGCGTCGAGCTTGCCGGCGCGCTCCAGCTCGGCCAGCTTGGTGTGGCAGCGGTTGGGCTTAGCGTTAAGCGCGATCATCTTGGTGCGGTAAAAGTCGAAGAACTCCGCAGGATGCGCCTCGTAAAAGCTATGCGACAGCATGGTCTCGGGCGGATAGGCAAACTGCTGGTGATACAGGCCGTCCACGCTGCGGAAATCGGGGATGCCACTTGCCGTGGAAACACCAGCGCCGCCAAAGAAAACCACGCGCTTGTGGGTGTCAAACAGATCCGCCAGGGCGGCGGAGGCCTGCCTGGGGTCCGATATTGCCTGAGTCATATTTGTCCTCCGTCCTTGTTAGTCGGGCAGCGTTGAGCGACGCCCCAGCATGCGACCTTTAAGTCAGCATGCGCGGAGCCCACCCCGCCCCTGTTGCGCTAATCTTAAGCCTGCCAACCCCGTCGAAAGGACACCATGCCTCAGACTTACACTTTCGCCTCGTGGAACGTCAACGGCCTGCGCGCCGTGCTCAAAAAGGACCCGAGCTTTATCCAGATCGCGCAAGAACTCGACGTCGATATCCTGGCGCTGCAAGAGACCAAGCTGCAAGAAGGCCAGGTTGATATCGACCTGCCCGGCTATCACCAAACCTGGAGCTACGCCGAGCGTAAAGGCTATTCGGGCACTGCGGTCTTTAGCCGCCAGGAACCGCTGCGCGTGCTGCACGCCGACGCGCTGTTACCCCACACCGGCGAGGGCGAGGCGGCCGAGCTCGTCGCCCAAGCCGCAACCGAGGGCCGCGTCTGCGCGCTGGAGTTCGACAAGTTCTGGTTTGTGGATGTCTACACTCCCAACGCGCAAAACGAACTCGCCCGCATCGATGTGCGCATGGCCTGGGACGATGCCTATCGCGGCTTTTTGAGCGCGCTTGAGCGCGAGACCGGCAAGCCCGTGGTGACCTGCGGCGACTTTAACGTGGCGCACGAAGAGATCGACCTTAAGAACCCCAAGTCCAACCGCGGCAACGCAGGCTTTTCGGACGAAGAGCGTGGTAAGTTTACCGAGCTGCTCGACGCCGGTTTTACCGATACCTGGCGCGCGGCAAACCCCGACGTCGAGGGCGTCTACAGCTGGTGGAGCTATCGCTTTAATGCCCGCAAGAACAACGCAGGATGGCGCATCGATTACTTCCTGGTAAGTGACTCAATCGCCGCCAACGTTCGCGACACGGGCATCCGCGGCGACATCTTCGGCAGCGACCACTGCCCCGTCACCCTCGCACTAGAGCTCTAGCGCCAAGTAATTCCTGGGGGACAGAGGAAAACAGATCATGTGGCCCCTCTCCCCCTATAAGTTGCGGTGGAATAGTTCCTGTTTGGGCAGCAAATAGCCAAAAACGAGAACTATTCCACCGCAAGTTCGTGTGGGAACGCGAAATGCCCTACAGTCCGTATTTCACGACGACTCGGTTGATGCGACAGCACCAAGGCTTGTACAAGGCGGCCAAAAACACGCAGGTCGCAAGGCCGTGCGTAATATCGAACGGCACTGCCGTGGCAAGACGCGCCACGGCGCCCGCCCAAGTAAGCGGCTGTACAAACCCAATGATGTCATACGCGTTGATCACGACGCCATAGAGCAAGCCCGACGCAAAGCCGTACGCCAGCAGCGCCGGCATACGCACGGTGCCATCGGCGCGATCAAAAGCGCCGGCATGCGCCAGCGCACCGCCAACGTATCCCACGAGCCCCCAGGCATACATCTGCCACGGCGTCCACATGCCCTGTCCAAAAAAGAAATTGCTGGTCAGCGCCGCCAGCGCGCCAACCATAAAACCATTGCGGCGGCCAAGCGTCGCCCCCGCGATAATGGCGATGGCGCTCACCGGTTTAAAGTCGGGAATGGGCCCAAACAGAATGCGCCCCGCCGCCGCCAGCGCCGCCAACACCAGCGTGGGCATAATCTGGCGCAGGCCCGGACGAGATGCCTCGTAACCCGCAAAGAACAGCGCGAGCACCAGCGCCACCACAACCAGCATGGCCAACGCTGCCTGCTCAACACCCGACAGCAACGCCGCAGCCATCACGGCTGGCACCGCCAGCAGCAGCGGGATTTCCAGTTTTGCAAGCAAGCGCGAGAAACGACAGTCCGTCATCCCATCACGCCCTATAGAACACGTTGTCGGCAAAGAAGTCGGCCGGGGGCTCCATGCAGGCAATCTCGCCGTCAAACATCATGGCGACGTCGTCGGCTACCTGCTCGGCAAAATCCAGATCGTGCGTGGCCATGATGACGGTGCCGCCAGCCTTCGCATGGTCACGCAGGGCGCGGGCGATGATGCGGCGGCTCTCCAGGTCCAAGCCCTTCGTGGGCTCGTCAAGCAACAGCAGCTCGGGGCCGATCAGCAGCAGCTTTGTCAGTGCGAGCAGCTGGCGCTGTCCGCCCGAGAGGTCGTAGGGGTGGCGCGTCTCCAGGCCGTCCAATCCCAGTTGCGCCGCACGCTCCAGCGCCAAGTTCTCGTCATATCCGCAGGTCGAGGCCCATTCCATCAGCTCATCGCGAACCGTCTCGGCAACCAGCAATGCTTTGGGATTCTGAGGCAGCAGCGCCGCCGAGGCCGCTCCGCGCACCATGCGGCCGCGCTGCAGCTTGGCGGTCTTCGCCAGCACCGAGAGCATCGTCGACTTACCGCATCCGTTACCGCCCACAACCGCATGCACCGCGCCAGCCGAAAACGACGCATCGAGCCCGCGCAGCACCCAACCGCCCGCGCGATCGTAGCGAAACCAGCCTTCCGACAGGGTGGTAGCCGACCCGCCGTGCATTTTTTGGAGTATTCTGCTTCCATCCGTGCGCGGAAAGGCTTCCGAGCCGTTCTCGAGCGACGTTTGCGCCACAAAATTTGACGATTTGTCCAATTCCGAACTTTTTTTCGCGCTCGATATGTCCCCGGGCAGCTCCAGAGAGCCCAAATTGTCCTCACGCCTGCTGAATACTCCGTTTTTTGCACATCGGATGGCACCCCACCCCAACATGTCATCGGAAAACAGCGATTCTCGGCGTCCCAAAGAAGCCATATCCGCCACCTCGCGCACGCGACCGTCCTCAATCCGGTACGCACACGTCGCGTATTCGAGCATTGGGCGCGGCTGATGCGTCGCCACAACAACCGTGCAGCCCAGCTCGCGATTCACACGAAACAGCGCGTGCAGAAAATTCTTCTCAGCAACGGGATCGAGCTGAGACGTGGGCTCGTCGAGTAGCAGCACACGCGGACGCAGCGCCAGGACGGCGGCAAGCGACAGCAGCTGCTTGCGGCCACCCGAAAGCGTATCGGCATCACGATGAAGCCAGTCCTCCAGACCAAAGAAATAGCTGGTCTCGGCAACACGGCGGCGCATCTCGTCGCGCGACACACCCAGATTCTCTAGGCCAAACGCCATCTCGTGCCACACGGTGTCGCACACAATCTGGTTCTCGGGATCCTGAAACACATAACCCACGCGCTCCGCCGATGCCCGCACGTCCATGTCGGCAACGTTCTCGCCCAGCACGCGCGCATCGCCAGTGCGCTCGCCCGCTGGAGCGATCTCGGGCTTGAGCAGCGACAGCAGCGTCGACTTACCCGATCCGGTACCGCCAACAAGCAGCGCAAATGCACCTTGGGGAACAGACCAGTCGAGCCCCTCGAGCACCGGTGCCTCGGCCCCGGGATAGGCAAAACTAAGGCCTCGCACCTCAATCGCCGGCGCGGCCGAGCCATATGCCACACCCGCCGCCGAGCTCCTATCCAACCGAGCCATCAGCCAAACCTCTTCTCGTCAATCGCGCGCAGCACACAGGGCAGCACCATCCAAGCCGCGTATGCAACATAGCCCGGCCACGGAGCCGGCACCGATAGTTGCGGGTAAAACGAATACTGCGTCGTCGCGGTCCACGCTACTGCCGTCGTGGCCACGCCAAACAGCGCAAGCCCAACCAGCGCGGCAACATCGCCGCGCCCCAGCCGATACCGCGCGTACGTCGTGCGACGCGTCGCGGCGCCCCATCCACGGGAGCGCATGGCGTCCGCGCGCTCCAGCGAATCCTCCATGCCCCAGCCCATCAACACGCTCGACGCCCGCAGGCGCGAGCGCACGGGGTCGGCCGGCGCACGGCCCGGCACATCAATCGCATCCTGCACCGCCAGCACCGTGCGGCCGCGGCGCAAAAACTGCGGGATAAGCCGCATGCACATCGAGATCATGAGCGCAATCACCGGTGCGGCATTACCCAGCAGCGCAAGCACCTTGTCGTATTCGAGCATCGACGCCGCGGCCTCAAACCACAGCACGCTCGCCACAAACAGCCCGCCCATGCACAGGCCATATACCATGCTCTCCAGATACACCGCGCGCATACCAATACGGAACAGCTCCGTCGAGCCCGAGGCGCTAAACAGCGGATTGACCAGCGCGATAATCAAAATCACCGGCAGCTGCCAGCGAAGCGCCCCCAACGTGCGCGCAGCACCGCGCGTCGCAAGCCCGTACGCCAGCCCGCCCGCAAGCGACAGCGCGATCAGCACCGGCTGCATCGAGAACATGGTGAGCCCCAGCGTCAGCACTATATAGAGTGCCGGCACAGCCGGATGCGACATCGAGAATGCCGCGACGGGCTCGCCGCCAAACTCATCTTGTATGTTGTCCACGGGCACCCCCGTCCCCTCGCTCAAACGGCAGCTCCGCAGCACCGCCAAGGCCGCACGCAAGCAGCGCAAACGCCACGCCGGCGGCGCAAGCCTCAACCGCCGCAAACCAATCGCTACGCGCTCAACATATGCCTGCGGTATCATATTGCGCCGTGTATCGTTTCCAAACACACGTCTCTATAACGTAACAGGAGATCACATGGACGCAACCGCAATTATCCTCGCCGCCGGCGAGGGCACCCGCATGAAGTCGAACCACTGCAAGGTTTCGCACAAGATCCTGGGCAAGCCCATGGTCCAGTGGATCGTCGACGCCACCATCAAGGCCGGCTGCAGCCGCGTCGTGGTCGTCATCGGCAGCCACGCCGACGAGATGCGCGCCCTCATCGATGGCGCCTACGCCAACAGCGCCACCAAGGTCGAGTGCGTCGAGCAGACCGAGCGCCTGGGCACCGGCCACGCCGTGAAGGTCGCGCTCGAGGCCTGCGGCATCACGCAAGGCCCCGTCGTGGTGCTCAACGGCGACTTGCCGCTCATCACCGCCGACACCGTCGCCAAGTTCGCACAGACCGTCGCTACCGGCGAGCTCGCCTGCACCGTCATGACCATGACCCCGCCCGACCCCTTCGGCTACGGCCGCATCAAGCTGGGCGCCGACGGCCAGATCGAGCGCATCATCGAGCAGAAGGATTGCACGCCCGAGCAGGCCGCCACGCTGCTCGAGTGCAACGCCGGCTGCTACGCCTTCGACGGCGCGCAGCTCGCCGCCCACATTAACGAGATCGGCAACGATAACGCGCAGTCCGAGTACTACCTGCCCGACATGCTCGAAATCCTCAAGGGCCACGGCCAGGCGGTCTCCATCTTCCACTGCGACGACTACCGCGACGGCCTGGGCGTCAACAGCCGCATCCAGCTCGCACAGCTTACCGCCATTGCACGCGACCGCATCAACGAGCACTGGATGGCCGAGGGCGTTACCTTCATCGACCCCACGCAGGCCTGGATCGGCCCCGATGCCGTTATCGGCCGCGACACCGTCGTGTGGCCGCAGACGCATCTGATCGGTCACGTCACCGTGGGCGAAGAGTGCCAGCTCGGCCCCAACAGCCGCCTCACCGACACCACCGTCGGCAGCGGCTGCGTCATCGACGAGACCATCGCCATCGAGGCCGTCATCGAGAACGGCGTCGACTGCGGCCCGCGCGCCTACCTGCGCCCGGGCACTCACATGCTCGACGGCTCCAAAGCCGGCACGCACGTGGAGATCAAGAAGTCCACGATCGGCGAGGGCTCCAAGGTGCCGCACCTGTCCTACATCGGCGACACCACCATGGGCGCCGGCGTCAACGTGGGCGCGGGCTCCATCACCTGCAACTACGACGGCGTGCACAAGCACAAGACCGTCATCGGCAAGGATGCCTTCATTGGTTCCGACACCATGATGGTCGCGCCCGCCCAGATCGGCGACGGCGCGCTCGTGGCCGCCGGCTCCGTCATCACCGAGCCGGTCCCGGCCGACGCACTCGGCCTGGGCCGCGCCCGTCAGGTAAACATTGAGGGCTGGGCCGCCGATTATCGCCGCCGTCTGCACGAGGACGACGAGGTATAACGTTTTACCAAGCATCTAAGGAGCTGTTCCCATGGGGGCGGCTCCTTTTTCTATCGTGACCTGCGCAACCGGATGAGTGGTCGGTTCGTGTCCGTTGACGGTAAAGACGTTATCAAGACCCGATTAACCCCGTCGCGCGGTTACAATGCAACAAGGCATCTATATGGCATTCGATATAAAGGAGAAGGGTAATGCCGATTAATGATCCCGAGAAGTCGGAGAATATGCGCAAGTCCATCCGCGTGTATTCCGGTTCCTCCAACCGTCCCCTCGCTCAGAAGATCGCTGAGTACCTTGGGGTCGAGCTTTCGGGCCTTACGCTAAAGCAGTTCGCCAACGGTGAGATTTACGCCCGCTACGACGAGACCGTCCGCGGCGCCGACGTCTTCCTGATTCAGTCCGTGGCCGGCGGCAACGTCAACGACATGCTCATGGAGCTGCTCATCGCCACCGACGCTGCCAAGCGCGCATCCGCCCGCTCCATCACCGCCGTTATCACCCACTACGGCTATGCCCGCCAGGACCGCAAGGCCGGCCCGCGCGAGCCCATCACCGCCCGCCTCGTCGCCAACCTGCTCGAGCGCGCCGGCGTCAACCGCATCATCACCCTCGACCTGCACCAGGGCCAGATCCAGGGCTTCTTTGATATCCCGGTTAACCACCTGTCCGCGCTGCCGCTGTTTGGCCAGTACTACAACGACATGCACTTCGACACCGACAACCTGGTTGTCGTCTCCCCCGATGTGGGTCGTGCCAAGGCCGCCAAGAAGCTTTCCGACATGCTTGGCTGCGACCTGGCCATCGCCCACAAGGGCCGTCCGCGCCACAACGCCGCCGAGGTCATGGGCATCATCGGTGACATCAAGGGCAAGACCTGCATCATCAACGACGACATGATCGACACCGCTGGCACCCTGTGCGCCAACGTCAAGGAGCTCAAGGCTATGGGCGCTGGCGACATCTACGTCTGCGCCACCCACGGCATCTTCTCCGGTCCGGCCATCGAGCGTCTGAACGACGCCCCGATCGTCGAGTGCCTCGTCACCGACGCCATTCCCGTCGAGGTCGGCGGCAAGATCAAGACCATCTCGGTCGCCGAGGAGTTCGCTCAGGCCATCTCCGCCGTTTACCACGAGGAGCCTGTCTCCACGCTCGTCGGCGGCGACTTCGCGCTGTAATCCAACGCGCATCGCATCATCTTTGATGCTTTTAAAGGGTCGGAAGCTCGCTTCCGACCCTTTTTCTATCCCTCGCCAACCTTCCCTGGACAATTAGTTCAGATACGTATTTTTTTAAAGCTCCAAAGGGCCGTTCGGAGCCTTCTGAGCTCCCCAGCGAACGCCATACTGCCCAAAGCTCATCGTTTTCGAGTACGACCGCCGCATATTTACCCTCAAATCGCCCTCGAAGGCCCTTAGAAACGCCTCGAACGCCCGCCGCCTTATACGTATCTGAACTAACTGTCCAGTAGCTATCGTCAACCTTCGCGGCAGAGCTCAATTTCCTGCAATCCCCTCAACCGATTCCACCGATTTCATAACACCCAGCCGTTCATGGCGCGCAGCGCCCCGCTGAGCGAAAAGAACGGCATGGTGGTCGCATTCTGCCGCCAACTTAGTACGTTATAGCTATGACGACCGTGATTTCACATTTCTCCGCCCTCCGCGCAATTCGTCGCGCACGACGGGCGTACTCTGCCCTACCCTGGGACTCCGTTGATAGTGAACAGCAAGCACAGGCCTTGGCTAGCTGCATTCCCAATAATGACGCGATAGACTTTGGCGCACTTTCGATACTCGACGCCTGGAATGAAGATGATTCCGAACTGCTTGATCTTCTCGTTTCAAGCGAAGACAATAGACGTCCCGACAAGCGACTTCTTCAGCATATTCTCTCCGCTTCGCTTCCTGAAGGTGCAATTATGCACATCGAGGCCGACATCTACGCAACGTCTCCTGCCATGACAGCCATGCTTTGTTCCAAAAATGAATCAGTCGCCAAAACCTTGATGCTTCTCATGGAACTGCTCGGAACCTACTCCCTTCCTCCCGGGGCAACATACCCCATTGCTTATGACGACATCTGGCCCAAGGGCGATGTCTACGAAGCGATGGACGACCTCGATTGCCGGGACGACCAGTCGGCGACCGAACAGCAGAACGAAACCCGCTATGAACAAGCGCACTACAAATGCGAGCCCGCCACGACCATCGAAGAGCTCGAGGCGGTCGCACGGTTCGCCAAAAGTAGCTCATACGCCTCGTTTCGCACGGCAGTCAAACTCGCCCGAGCTGGATCCGCATCCCCAGCCGAATCCCTAATGTTTGCCGTTCTCGGAGCGCCCATGCGCTTTGGCGGATTCGGATGTTGCAGCCTGCCCATGGGAGGCCTGCTACTCAACTATCGAATCGACTTCGACACTCTTGCGGTCAACATGTCTTCCGGCATCCCTTACGCCATCTGCGACCTATATTGCCCGGCCGCCGGAGTCGACAACGAATACAACGGAATTGGGCATGAGCTTCAAAACGCTCGCATCCACGATGGCAATCGAAATAATGGACTCAAGGCAATGGGCATCCACGTCCTGGTTATCAATCGCGACCAAATGAAAGACCTTGTTGCACTCGAAGCCTTCGCCCAAACGATGCATCGACTCGCGGGAGTCCGATTCCGATATCGCATCAAGGGCTATCGCAAGCGTCAGGCCGCTTGGCTCAACGCTCTGCGGGCCGGAATCGGCCTTGCGCCGGTCTAAACGGCGAATCACCCGTGCGCCGTCGAACAGGGCTGGACAGTTAGTTCAAATACGTATAAATGGACACATTGAATTAGGCTGTTTTGTAGCTATCTCTATACCATTCGCCCTATTTGAAGGCAGGGTAGACTTCAAAACAGCGTCATATGGACTAACTAAAGTTCCAAAACAACGTATCGGCATCGAATTGAGCACTTCGAGTCCTCAGAACTTATACGTATCTGAGCTAACTGTCCACCTCGGATTTTGACGGCGGCCCAAACGCCCCCAGACAACCTCAATTGCCCTCCATTTGACAGCGGCAACAGGGTCGCTCACCATAGCAGGCGACAAATCAACGAAAGGATGAACATGGCAGCTGCACAGCCGCTTAAGATTCGCATGGTCGCCGGGCTTGGCAACCCGGGCGAGGAATATGCCGAGACCCGCCACAACGCCGGCTTTAAGGCGATCGACGAGCTGGCCCGTCAGGCCGGCGTCACGTACTGGAAAAACCAGGCCGGCGCCGAGGTCGCGCTCATCAATATCAACGATGCCGAGGAAGAGGGCGGCAAGCGCCAGATCGTGCTGGTCAAGCCGCAGTCGTATATGAATACCTCGGGTGGCCCCATCTCCAAGCTCTGCCGCGAGTACAAGATCAGGGCCGAGGAGCTGCTCGTCATCCACGACGAGCTCGATATTCCCGCCGGCGACGTCCGCGTTAAGGTGGGCGGCGGCCACGCCGGTCACAACGGCCTGCGTTCCATCATCGACAAGATGGGTAGCCGCGACTTTAGCCGTATCCGCACCGGCATCGGCAACCCTCCCGGCAAGATGGCCGTCGCCGACTACGTTCTCAAGCAGCTGCGCGCCCGCGAGGCCGAGGATTTCCAGGACACCTGCGCCCGCGCGGCCGACGCCGCCGGCCTGGCGATCGTGCACGGCGTGGTCTATGCCCGCGACCATGTCAACGGCGCCGCCTCCGCCAACGGCAAGCACTAAAACCTATCATTTAGGAACAGGTTTATTTTGGCAGGTTTTACCTGCGGAAACGCCCCAGTTGCGGCATCGCAATCAACCGCGCGCCGACATACATGCATAGCACCCCAAAGGGGGCCGGCCTCATCACAACCCGAGGCCGGCCCCATTTGCCGTTTTACCTGATAAAACCGACCAAAATAAACCTCTCCCCCTTTGGTAGGCCAAAGTGGATAAACCCTGCTCCCAACCGCCAAAGACACACGTAAGCGACATGTCCATGAGGGTATAATTTGCACCGTATGTCTGCACAACGCCTGTGCGCGTACGGTTTTATTCGGGCTACCGTCCATTTCCGTGGAGGCACGGTTCGGCAGCCCTAACAAGAGAGGGGTTCTATGTATAAGATCCTGGAGAAGACGCAGTTCTCGGAGAAGGTGTTCAAGTTCCGCATCGAGGCGCCTGCAATCGCCAAGCATGCGCACGCTGGACAGTTCCTCATGGTTCGCGCCAACGAGACGGGCGAGCGCGTCCCGTTTACCCTGGCCGGCTGGAACGGTGACGAGGGCTGGGTCGAGTTCATCTTCATGGTGATCGGCAAGACCACCGAGATGCTGTCCACCTACGAGGCCGGCGAGTCGCTGCGCGACGTCGTGGGCCCGCTGGGCGTTCCCACCGAGATGGCTGAGGGCCCCTGCGCCGTCATTGGCGGCGGCGTCGGCCTGGCAATTGCCTTCCCGGTCGCCAAGCACCTGGTCGAGACCGGCCACGAGGTGCACGCCATCATGGGTGCCCGCACCAAGGACCTCCTGCTCATGGAGGACCAGTTCCGCGAGCTCCTCGACGAGGACCACATCCACATCACTACCGATGACGGTTCCTACGGCGAGCAGGGCGTTGTCACCGCTCCGCTGGAGCGCCTGCTGCAGGACAAGGCCGTGAGCCAGGTCTTCTGCGTCGGCCCCGTTCCGATGATGAAGTTCTCGACCCTCACCGCCCAGAAGTACGACACCCCCATCACCGCGTCGCTCAACCCCATCATGGTTGACGGCACCGGCATGTGCGGCTGCTGCCGCGTCGAGGTGGGCGGCGTGACCAAGTTCGCTTGCGTCGACGGCCCCGACTTCGATGCCACCCTGGTTGACTGGGATGACCTTCGTGCCCGCCAGGCCGCTTACCGTTCCGAAGAGGGCGAGTCCCTCAAGGCCTATGAGGAAAAGAGCTGCGCATGCCACTAGTTAACGGTCGTTTCGTTGCCGATATGAAGTCGCCCCGCACCCCCGATAACGAGGAGCCGGCTGCCGAGCGCGCCTGCGACTTCCGCCCCGTCGACAAGGGCTTCACCGAGGAGATGGCGCTGGCCGAGGCCGAGCGCTGCCTCAACTGCAAGAAGCCGTTCTGTGTTGAGGGCTGCCCCGTCAACATCAACATCCCCCGCTTTATCGAGCAGATCCGCGCGAAGGACTTCGGCGGCGCTCTCGATACCATCCGCGAGGACTCCATGCTTCCCGCCATCTGCGGCCGCGTCTGCCCGCAGGAGAACCAGTGCGAGGGCAAGTGCATCCGTGGTAAGAAGTCCGAGCCCGTGGCCATCGGCCAGCTCGAGCGCTTCCTGGGTGATCGCCCCGAGCTCGCCTCCACGCCCAAGATGGCTCCCAAGAACGGCAAGAAGGTCGCCGTCGTGGGCTCTGGCCCGTCCGGCATCACCTGCGCCGGCGAGCTCGCCCGTAACGGCTTTGACGTTACCGTCTTCGAGGCCTTCTTCACCGGTGGCGGCGTGCTGGTCTACGGCATCCCCGAGTTCCGTCTGCCCAAGGCGGTCGTCAAGCGCGAGATTGACGGCCTGGAGGACATGGGCGTCAAGTTTGAGTACAACTCCGTCGTGGGCAACATGGCCACGGCCGAGGAGCTGTTCGAGCAGGGCTTCGACGCCATCTACGTGGCGACCGGCGCTGGCCTGCCCAAGTTCCTCAACGTCCCCGGCGAGAACCTGCCCAACGTCTTCTTCGCGAACGAGTACCTCACCCGCGTGAACCTGATGAAGGCCAACAAGTTCCCCGAGTACGACACCCCCACCAAGCACGGCAAGAACGTCGTCGTCTTTGGCGGCGGCAACGTGGCTATGGACGCCGTCCGTACTGCCAAGCGCCTGGGCGCCGAGCATGCCATCATCGCCTACCGTCGTACCGAGGACGAGATGCCCTGCCGTCGCGCCGAGCTGCACCATGCTAAGGCCGAAGGCGTCGAGGTTCTGCCGCTCGTCTCCCCGCTCGAGTTTGTCGCTGGCGAGGACGGCTCCGTGTGCGCCGTCAAGGTCCAGAAGATGGAACTCGGCGAGCCTGACGAGTCCGGCCGTCGCCGCCCGGTGCCCATCGAGGGCGCCATCGAGGAGATCCCCTGCGACGTCGCGATCTCGGCTATCGGCACCAACGCCAACCCCTTCGCAAAGAAGATCGGCGGCAAGATGGAGCTCAACAAGTGGGGCTACATCGTCGCCGACGAGGAGACCGGCCAGACCACCGATCCCCGCATCTGGGCCGGCGGCGACATCGTCACCGGTGCCGCTACGGTCATTCTGGCGATGGGCGCCGGCAAGAAGGCCGCCGCTTCCATCACCAAGAGCCTGCTGGGCGAGTAATCACCCTCAGCGCTAGCCACCAAACGGCAAAGTCCCCGTCGAGCACACGCCCGGCGGGGACTTTTTCTATGCCGGCCGCCCAAACCACCACGATGGGGACAGGTACCTTTGTGGTGGTCTGGGACTTGCCTAGTCGTTTTGTCTCAATCTGTAACACCTGGAGCCCGTTGAGCCTCGTAGCTGTTACAGATCGAGATATTGCTCTAACCGCCTCCGCTTTGTCTCAATCTGTAACAGTTAGAGGCCGAATTCCCCGCTACGTGTTACAGATCAAGACGTTAGGTTGGCAGCCGAACAGTTCATCTCAATCTGTAACATCTAGAGCCGTTTTGGACAGTTTGGTGTTACAGATTGAGATTTTGCTGAGGCCGAGAACGAGAGCCGTCACCCAGCTCTAGCGCTTGCAGCGCTTGGTCGCGGCGAGGCCGGCGGCGGCTACGGTTGCACCGGCGATGCCCAGGGCGGCGACTGTCATCGCGGCGGTATCTCCCGTGGTAGCCAGGACAGCATCGCCCTTCTTGGTCGGCGCGGCTTTCTCAACCGTCTTGGTCGTGGCGGTTGTCGTGGCGGGCTTGGTCTCGGGCTTCACCTCGGGCTGCGGCGTCGGGCTGGGATCCGGCGTGGGCTGCGGATCGGGAGTAGGCGTAGCCTCAGGCGTAAACGTCAGATTGGTGTTCAGCCATAGGGTGAAGATACAGCCGCTCTCGGGATCAACCTCACTTGCCTCACCCACCTGATAGCCACACTCAACCCCATTAATCTTCAGCTTGGTATTGGGCGTAAAGTAGAAACCACGCGCCGGCTTAAAGTACAGGCCGTAACGATAGGTCACACCAGGCTTAAAGGCGTCGATGTGGTTGGTGATGTTCTGGTCCCAGAACTCAACGGAATTTACTTCGCTGCCGTCGCTACCCGTCCAGAACTCGCACTGGAGAATAGAGTCGGAACCCGCCGGAGTGCCCGCCGTAAAGACCGGCTTATCGCCTGCCTTGAAGGTGGTCGTGGCGCCGTTGATCTCGATAACGTCGATGGCCCGCCATTCGTCGATCGGCTGCTTGCACAGCATATTGTCAGCGTTTGGCGCGAAGACGCCGTTGTCGGTCTTGATGTGGTGCGCCCAATGACCGTTGACGTTCATATTGCAGTCATCGGCCACGGTATTGTCGCCCTTGAGCCTCAGCTCAACGGAGTACATGTAGAACTTGCCCTCCTCGAAGTGGTCAATCTTCTTCATGCCCGGCGTGTACTTTGCGGGGTCGGAATACCAGAAGGCAACGGGCTTGAGCTCCGCAGGGTCGCTGCCATCCATCTCTTCCCAGCACTCATAGGCGATCTCATACTTATCGGCATCGGCGGCAGGAATCGTCGCGGTCGCACGCGGCGCCTCGCCGGGCGCATAGTCGGTTTTCACATCGTTGACGTTTAGATTCTCAAGAGCTTCGTTTTCCGACGAAGCAGGCATCGTAATTGTTTTAATAGCAGGGACATACAGGAATTCTCCGCTTAGACTCGACTTTACGGTTTCCCCGTTTACGGTAACAACGGTTTCATCGCTGAAGGAATATCCGTCTTTTGGCTTCAGCATAAGAGAATACACGTACTCTTTCCCGCTTTTAAACTTTGTAATAGTCGGCAGGGAACCATGTGAGCCGTTATCGGAATACCAGGCAGCAACGGGTTCGTTGTTTTCAAATTCCTGCCAGCATTCATAAGCGATTTCGTATTTATCTGCATCGTAGTTAGGGACACCTGCCGTCGCCTGCGGACCAGTATCCAGCTGCCAATTGAAGTTCGTATTCTGAACATTGGCAAAGGAGATGGATTCCGATTCTGATTCCGCTGCCGGGATAACAAGGCACGCCCTCTCGTAGACATGGGTGCGGGTGTAGTAGTCATCCCGGATCTCGTTAATAGTGGGTTTCCCGGTCGCCTCGGTATCTCCTTTAAAGGCGTCGTCCGGATCACCGATGATGATATTCCCGGGCTCTGTACCCGTATACGTAAGCTTGGATCCATCATAGGTGGTCGTCATCTTGGACTTATTCTCCTTGTACTCCGTAAAGTACTTCTGCTCCTCCTTCTGTCTCTGAATCTTGCTGATATCCAGGGTAAGCGTTGTTTTATTGCTCGCACTGTCATACGCCGCATGGACGATCAAGTCCCCCAGGCCGATAAAAGTCAAAGCGCTACCATCGAGAGCAGACTGGTCTCCATCTACAAGGGCAATCCCCTTCACATACTCAATCGTTTCTTCTTTCTTGATGTCGGTGTAATTGTTCCGCACCGTAATATTGACCCTAACGTCGCTGCCGCCAACAACATCGGTCACACCGCAGGGCATGATGGCGTCATTCGCCGGCGTGGCGGCGTTGTCGCTGGGAGTATTTTGTTCAGCGGGTGCCGCATCGTTGGATTCATCGGTGACGCCAGTCGGGGCCGTCTGCTGAGGCTCAGCGGTGGCTTGCGCCGCCGGAGCAGCATCGGTTGCAGGCGCGGTCGAAGCGGCTGGTGCGGTCGAAGCGGCTGGTGCGGTCGTTGCGGCCGTATCCTCCACAACCGTCGGCGTCACCGGAGCCGCGGCAACTTCATCCGTCCCAGCGGCGGGATCGGCGCATTCCGTCGCCAGCGCCACGCCCGGCAGCAGCAACTGACCGACCATAAGCGCACACGCGCCGGCGCAAGCTATTTTGGCACCCACACAACGCCAGGTACCGTGAACCAGCGAGCAGGTGGACTCACGTTGAGTTTGCTTGTCAAAGTGACTTTCGTTCATAACGGCCTCCTTGGTCGTAGGGACATACCACCAAGATGTGCCAAATGACTCCGTGTGCCTAGGTTCGTAGATGTGAACCTAGGCCTCTACCTGCGATTTAATTCAATATGATTTCGTTGTCGCCACACTCGTCCCGGGAACGCTACAATCGAGGACACGATTACTCGTCCACCCAAAGGACCGTCCTTGAACCTGAACAGGCCTAAAATCAACGCGCTTCTGGCACTCGCGCTCTTCACCTTCGCCTTCCTTGCCGCCGAGTTTCGTTTCGACGTCAACGTCGGGCTGCTCGCCGGCGCCGAGCGCGTTGTGCTCGCACAGGGCTTTATCCTTGGCGCCAGCGTGCTCGGCTTTATCGGATACGCGCCGCTGCTCGGGCTCGCACAGCGCAAAGGCCACTCGCTGGCAGCCGTCAACGCCGCCGCCGTCCCTATCGTCATCGTGGGCCTGACCCAAATTCAGTTCCCTACGGCCCCGCTTGTGCTCGAGATTCTGGGCTGCGTGGCGTTCTTTGGACTCGGCCTGCTGGGTGCCGCAGCGCACCACGCCTTTTCGTTGACATTCCAGGATGAACCCAAGCTCGCCACCGGCGCAGGAGCGGCCTATGCTGCGGGCATCCTGATGCAGTTCGCCATCAACCTGCTCGATTGCGGCGGCATCGCAGAGCTCATCGTCCTTGGCACAGCGACTATCGCCATCTCCGTCCTCAGCGTCGTTCCCCAAAAGGCCGCCGAGAACTCCAGCCCCGCCATCAATTCCTTTGCCGAGCCCTCGCACGCCCTCGCCAAGCAGGCGTACTGGAGTATCGCGCTCGTCATGATTCTCGCCTGCCTGTTCTCAACGCTCGATAACGTCGTCACGTTCTCCAACGCCCACGGCACCATCGCCGTACAGACCTGGCCGCGCCTCTTTTTGGCGGCGAGCGGTCTCGTCGCCGGTATCGTCTTTGATCTTGCCGAGCGTCGCTACATGGGCCTCATCATGCTCGGCGTCACGGTACTTTCCACCATCTCGATCTTGGCCGTGGAAGCCGGCGCCGACCCCAACCTAGGCCTTGTCGTCTTTTATCTGAGTTCGGGCTTCTTCGTCACGTTCTTTACCGCCACGTTTACGCAGCTGGCGCCGCGCATGCATACGCCCGCACTGTGGGCTGGCATGGGCCGCGCAGCCAACAACGTGTGCGCGTTCACTACGTCGGGCATCTCGCTGGCACTTGTGACCTCGGGCAATGTCGCCCTCATCATGATCGGCGCGCTCATGCTGCTTGTGGCGGCAAGTGTGGCGTTTGTAGCTGCGGGCCTGTTCCGCCTGCCCCAAACCGAGCAGGAGCGCGAACACCAGCAACGAGCCGAGAAAGCGCTCGCTGAGCCGAGTATCGAAGAGCAGCGCCAGGACTTCATCGCCAATCACGCTCTCACCCCGCGCGAAGTCGACGTGCTCATAGCCGTGACCCAGGACGAACGCCCGCTCAAGCAGGTCGCCGAGGAGCTCGGCATCTCGATGCGCATGGTCCAGCGCCACCTGAGCTCCATCTACCAAAAGACCGACACGCAGACGCGCGCCGGTCTCGCCAAAGCCTTTCCCTCAGCCTAAAACAATAACCACCACAAGGTGCCTGTCCCCTTGTGGTGGTTTTGGTCGGCTAGCCTTCGAGCTGCGCCACTTTGTAGCGGTAGGCAGCGGCGATGACGTCTTTGCAGCCCTCGCGTCCCAACTTGGCGCGGTTGACGACGATGTCCTTGCCGCTCGTCATCTTCCACTTTCCGGCGCTATAGCGCTTATAGAACGCCTCGCGCGCCTTCTGCTGCTGCTTGACCAGCTTGGCGCCCTTCTTTTTGTTAAGGCCACGCTTCTTGCGCACGATCTCGACGCGGTCCTCAAAGGGTGCGGTCACCAGCACGGCAATGTGGTTGGGGTTGTTGCGCAGCAGATAATCGGACAGGCGGCCTTCGATAATGCAGCTCTCGGTCTCACCCAGATCCAAAATCACCTGGCTCATCTTTTGGAACAACTTGTCCGAGTACGAACGCGCATCGTAGCGGTCGGGCAGAAACGCCATGTTCTCCACGGCCAGACGCTCGTCGTAGGCGGCCATCTTGTCGAGCGACTCGCCCGCGCGCAGCGAAGCACGCACCAGCAGCTCGTTATCGTACAGCGGAATCCCCAGCTCATCGGCGAGGATACGACCAATCTCGTGGCCCTCGGCGCCAAAGTCGCGCGCGATGGTAATGACCACAGGACTCTTCTTATTCACCAGATCGCTCATCGCGATTCCTTTCTCTATGTGACAAAGGGGCTGTCCCTTTGCCACATTCTACGCTGCCACCATTCTCCTCTGATACGCCCTCACCAGCAGCGAGATACCAAAGTTGAGCACAAAGTACATCGCAAACACCAAGCCGTAGAGCATAAGAACCTGCGACAGGTCGATCGCGTGGGCCATCACGACGTTTGCCGTGTACATGAGCTCGGCCACGTTAATGCCCGAAAGATACGAGCTGTCCTTGATGACGGTCGTGCACTGGCTAAACAGCGCCGGAATGATCGTCTTAAACGTCTGCGGCAGAATGATGTAGCGCATGGTGGCAAAGAAGCCGAAGCCCTGGCTCTGCGCCGCCTCAAACTGGCCGCGCGGAATCGAGTTGAGGCCGCCGCGCACAATCTCGGCCATAACAGCGCTGGTAAACAGCGTAAAGGCGATGGTCGAAATCACAATGTCCAAACCCTGCACCGTAAAGTAGATAAACAGGATCCACAGCAGGTTTGGCGTGCAGCGGAACAGCTCGATATAGGCGCTCACCAAAATACGGAACGGGCGGGGCGCATAGCTTTTAACGAGCGCCAGCACCGTGCCAAAGATGAGCGAGAAAAAGATCGACAGCGCCGAGATCTCGATCGTCTTAACAAAGCCGCCCCAAATGTAGAGCAGGTTGGTCGCGTTGAAGATTTCCATGCGCTAGGCCTCCTCTACGTTGTCGAGCCCCAGCTCGGCCAGACTCACGCCGCGCGGACGCTCCTTGGAGCGGCGCTCGAGCCACTGCACCAACATGGCGAGCGGAAAGCAGATGATGAAGTACATAAGGCAGCAGACGATGTATCCCTGCAGGTAACCGTACAGACTCACAAAGTTGTCGGAACGGTACATAAGGTCGCCGCCGGCCACAAGCGCCAGAACCGACGTATTCTTGACCAGGTTGAGCGCCTGGTTACACAGCGGCGGCAGAATGATCTTGAATGTCTGGGGCAGCACGATGTACCAGTACGCCTGGGCACGGGTGAAGCCCTGGCTCTGGGCCGCCTCCATCTGACCACGCGGAACCGCCTCGATACCAGTGCGGATAACCTCCGAAATGTAGGCCGCGTGATACAGGCCCACACCCAAGAAGCCCAGCACGAACGGCGCGATGCGCACCGGCTGGTCGGCACCGGTTATGGCCTGCAAAAACTGCGGACCGGCCATGTACATAAAGAGCACCTGCACGGGCAACGGGGTGTTCTGGTAAAACTCCACGTACACGCGGCTTATGGCGCGCAGCACGCGCGAGCGAGTGGTAGAGAACACGCCCAGCAGCGTGCCCAGCACCAGCGACAACAGCAGGCCGGCAACGACCACTTGCAGCGTCACGCCAAAGCCCTCCCAGAAGGGCCCCATATTTTGAAATGTCGTCGACCAACGGTCGGCGTCAAATAATCCTTCGAGCATTTGATTCCTTCCTTGGACGATGCGCCTATACAAGACCCCAGGTCTTGACCTCTTGGTCGAGCCAGCCGTCGGCCAGGCGATCGCAAATCACCTGATCGACCACGGCCGAAAGGTCGCAGCCCTTCTTGGTCGCCACGCCGTAGCCCTGCTCGCCGAACTTGACCTCGGGCTGCAGCAGCTCAACGGTCTCGTTCATGTAACCGGCCAGCGTGGAGCGGTCCATGGCAAAGACGTCGATATTGCCGGCGTCGAGCGAGCTCTTGATGATGGGGTAGCCGCTAAAGGCCCTAAACTCGGGCTCGCAGCTAAAGCCGTTGTCCTTGATCATCTGCTCGATCAGGCCCTGCGTGGTAGCACCCTGGCTCACACCAATGACCTTGCCGTCCAGGTCCTCAATCGAGGTAAAGCCCGAACGCTTCTTGACCATGAGTCCCACGTAGTCGGTACGGTACGGCGTCGAGAAATCCCAGCTCTTCTTGCGCTCGTCGGTGATGGTGTAGGTCGCCGCGACCACATCGAGCTGGCCGTTATCGATCAGCGGGCCGCGCGTCTTGGGCGTTACGTCGGTAAACTCGACAAGCTCCTGGGCACGGGCATCCTTGTAGCTCACGCCAAAGACGGCAGCGGCGATCTGGTAGCACAAATCGACTTCCATGCCCTCAAAGCGGCCCTTGGCGGTGTCGTAATAGCCGTAGCCGGGAACGTCTTTCTTAACGCCGGCATTCAGATGGCCACGCGTTTTGATGGCCGCAAGCTTGGACCCCTTGTCGGAGTCCTCGCCGCTGATGGAGTTGCCGCAACCGGTAAGCGCGGTCCCCGTCAGCGCAAGCATGCCGGCGCCAGCCAGCTGCAAAAAGTGACGGCGCGACACGGCCGCCCTCGTCATATCCGTCATGTCCATCACCGCGCCTAGTGCAGAATCTTGGACAGGAACTCGCGGCAGCGCGGGTTCTCGGGGTTATCGAAGAAGTGCTCAGGCGTGCCCTCCTCCAGAATGCGGCCGTCCTCCATAAAGATGACGCGGTCGGCCACCTGGCGCGCAAAGCCCATCTCGTGCGTCACGCAGATCATGGTGATATCCTCCTGCGCGAGCTCAATCATAACGTCCAGAACCTCCTGGACCATCTCGGGGTCGAGCGCCGAGGTCGGTTCGTCAAACAGGATGATGGGCTGCTTGGTGCACAGGGCACGGGCAATGGCGATGCGCTGCTGCTGACCGCCCGAGAGGTTCTGCGGATACTCGCCGGCCTTATGCGCCATGCCAACGCGCTTGAGCGCGGCGATGGCGATCTCGGTCGCCTCCTCCTTGCTCTTCTTTTGCAGCTTGATGGGCGCGAGCGTCAGGTTGCCCAGCACCGTCATGTTGGGATACAGGTTGAACTGCTGAAACACCATGGAGCTGTACTTACGAGCCATCTCCAGGTGATTCTTTTTGGTGAGCGGCGTACCGTCGATGACGACCTCGCCCGACGTGGGCTCCTCCAGATAATCGACGCAACGGATGAGCGTCGACTTGCCCGAGCCGGAAGGCCCGATCATTACGAGCTTCTCGCCGCGCTTGACGGTGAGATTGATATCTTTGAGCACATGCAGGTCGCCAAAGTACTTGTTGAGATGCTTGATCTCGATCATGTCTGCCATGAATGTCCCTTCCCTGCGTTTACACGAGTTGAACTATTGTACGGAAAGAACCGCGTTTCCGCAGCCCGCACTACATTCCCGTAAAGAACCCGCAACCTTTAACCCACTCATTGGGGACAGCCCAGCAAAAAGGGGCGCGACCATGACGGCCACGCCCCCCTCAACATCAACTATGTACCGCTCGGCCCTTACGCGAGTTTGGCTCCGACGATCTTTGCCGCGGCCGGCTTGTCGAAGTTGCCGCCGGTGGCCTTGCCGAGCGCTCCCATGACCTGGCCCATCTGCTTCTTGGACGTGGCGCCCAGCTCAGCGATGACCTGCTCGATCAGAGCCTCGAGCTCCTCGCCCGAAACCTGCGCGGGCAGCAGGCTCTCCAGAATCTTGACCTGCTCGGTCAGGTTGTCGGTACGCTCCTGGTCGGTACCGGCCTTAATGGACATCTCCAGCGTCTCGCTCGTCTGCTTAATCAGACGCTTGATCATGCTGTTGACGTCTTCCTCGGTCACGTCGCGGCGCTCGTTAACCTCGATATTCTTCACCTCGGCCTTGACCTGGCGAATGATAGACAGGCGAACCTTGTCCTTGGCCTTCATGGCCGCAATCATTTCCTTCTGCAGCTCTTCGTTGGTCATCTGCAAATCCTCCTCAATAGTGTGGGCGGCACTCGCGCGAGCACCGTCCCATGATTACTCAGTCGTCGACGAATTGTCGGTCGAGCTCTTGGTGACGCCCTTTAGACTCACGTTATAGGGTACGTCCTTGGGCATGGGGTTGACGGTAATGTCGGCGTCCTTCTTGTACTGCTCCAGCCACTCGCTGTATGCAGTGCTGGCCGCCTGCGTCTTCACCACGTTAGAGACATACTTCTTGATGTCCTTGGGTACCTGCTTGATGTCATCGACCTGGCTATCGACATGGAAGTAGTCGGTGCACTTGATGACGTGGTAACCGTACGTCGACTCGATCACGTCGCTCACATCGCCCTTGTTGAGTCCCTCGAGCGCCGCCTGGTAGCTGTCGACGAAGGTGGTGAGCTTGTCCCAGCCCACATCGCCCTTCTTCTCCTTGGAGCCGTCATCGTCGGAGTACTGCTCCACGGCGTCCTCAAAGCTCAGCTCGCCGGAGTTGATCTTGTCCAGGCACTCCTGCGCCTTGGCCTTGGCGGCGGCCTTGTCCTCGTCAGATGCGTCGGAATCAACCTTGATCAGGATGTTCGACGAGCGGCGGGCATCGTTGTAGTTAGACAGGTTCTCGTTGATGTAATCGACGATCTCACTGTCCTTGGGTTTACTGGTGGGCGCCACGGCGTCCTTAAGCTTTTGCTGTGCCAGGTTCTCCTTGAGCGAGTCCTTGTAGGTGTCCTCGGTATAGCCGTAGGTCTTAAGGGTCTTCTTAAAGGCCTTGGCACCGCCCGCGCTCTTGCACGCGTCCTTCCATGCCTTCTCGACCTCCTCGTCCGACACCGTCACGCCGTTTTCCTTCTGCGCCTGCTGGAGCAGAATCTGCTGCGTGTAGGAATCGATGAGCTGCTTGCGGTACTTTTTGGGCGTCAGGTCGTTGTCGACCAGATACTGCGCCCAGTCCTTGTCCTTGGTGTAACCGTAGGACGTGCGCATGCTCATGATCTGCTTGGTCACGGTGTCCTCGGTGAGGTTGGTGCCGTTGATGGTGGCGGCGACACCGCCGGTAAGCTTGTAGCTCGAGGTATCCTCTGCCTGCGACATGAGACCGGAGCATGCCATGGCCGAGACGGAAAGCAGCATTGCCAGCACGCCGATAACCACCAGGACGATCTTGACGGTCTTAGAAACGTACGTCTTGCGCTGCTTCTTACGAGAGCTGGAGGCAGCGCGAGCCTGCTGCTCGGGCGTCGGCGCGGCCTCGGAGTTCTTTTTCTTGTTTGCCATAGTTGGCCTTTCGCATCACGAATCGAACAAACGCCATTGTGTCACAACGCGGACCCCGCGACACACCTGGTGCATGGGGGACAGGTTAATCTGCACCATTTTGGTGCAAAGGGGGCTGTTCTGGCTGTCGGCAGTTAGGGACATTCCTTTTCTGCCGGCAGTAGGAACAATCCCCAAGTGCCGGCCCTAAAAGTGGCGACGGATGGCGTCAACCATGCCCTGGCATATGGTCTGGCCGAGCACATCGGCTGCGGCGTCGGCATCCATAAAGATATTCATAAGCGATTGCAGGGCCTCGACCTGGCCGCCCGGCTCGGCGATGCCCAGATTGATGATGATCTGCGCCGGCACGGGGGCACCCATGCCCGCCATTGCGCTGAACACCACGGGCGCCGCGGGCTTTACCACCGCGATATAGGGCTTAGCCACAAATCCGGGATCGGTGTGCGGGATGGCGATGTTGGCCGCCGGCATGGCAAGACCCGTGGGATAGGCGTCCTCGCGCGTGCGGACGGCATCGAGCCAACCGGGCGCAATGTAGCCGCGAGGTGCAAGCTCGTCCTCGAGCCGCGCAAACACCTCATCCGGCGTCGCGCACTCCCAATCAAAAAACACCAGCTCAGGCGTAAACAGTGCTTCGTTATCCGCCATGCGCTCACCTCTCTCACCTAGTCACCTGCGACGTTCTTAAACGACCGGTCATTCAAGAACGTCGCAGGTAACCACCAAAAACAAAAGGTGGTCAGGCGCGCCTTGGCGCCAATGACCACCCTGACCACTCAACTAAATTGTACTGTGCACCGCTAGCCGAGGGGCGCATCAATTGCGACCTTGCCGCTCTCCAGCACGTGGACGCGGCCGTCGGCGAGCATCTGGACGACCTCGGGATACAGCACGTGCTCAATAGCGTGAATGTGCTCCTCGAGCGTATCGACATCCCAATCTTCCTCGACAGCCAGCGCGCGCTGGGCGATGATGGGGCCATTGTCGTAGATTTCGTTGGCAAAATGTACAGTCACGCCAGTTACCTTGACGCCACGCGCAAAGGCATCATCGATCGCATGCGCGCCGGTAAAGCTCGGCAGCAGCGCCGGATGCAAATTGACCACGCGGTTGGGAAACGCCGCCAGCAGTGGCGTGTGTACCATGCGCATGTAGCCAGCCATGACCACATATTCGCAGCCGCGCTCGAGCAGCTCGTGCGCGATGATCTCGTCGGCGGCGAGGGGATCGGCATAGACATCCTTGGAAAGGGTCAACGTCTGAATGCCCGCACGCTCGGCACGCTGCAGGCCCTTAGCCGAAGGACGGCTCGACACCACAAGCTCAATCGAGGCATTGAGCTTATCCGCGGCGATCAGGTCGATCAGCGCCTGCAGATTGGTGCCGGAGCCGCTGATAAGCACGCCGATCTTGAGCGGCTCGGCCGTATCGGTGCCGGTCGGACGGGTGTAGGGCACAAAGCCCAGGCCCTCGGCGGCAGCCATCTGCTCGTTAGCGCTCATCGGAGTACACGACCTTACCGGAACCCTCGACGCACTCGCCCACGCGGAACGGCTTCTCGCCCAGCGCGACCAGGGTCTCGGTAACCGCGGCCTCGTCCTCGGGGGCGACGATCAGGCACAGGCCGACGCCCATGTTGAAGGTCTTGCATGCCTCGTTGGGCGCGAGCTCGGCCTGGCGTGACACGTAGGTGATGACGGGCGGAACATCCCAGCCCATCTCGGCACCGTTACGGATGACCACGGCATCAACGTCGTCGGCAAGCGCGCGGTTGAGGTTCTCGGTGATACCGCCGCCGGTGATGTGGGCAATGGCATGAACGTTGGCGCCATTGCGCAGCAGCTCCAGAATCGGCTTGACGTAGATGCGCGTGGGGGCCAGCAGGGCGTCGGCCAGCGAAGCACCGCCGAGCTCCTCGAGCGGGCGGCTCAGCTCCTCGGCCTTAGCGGCGGCCTCGGGCGTGCCCGGCTTGATGCCGTCAACACCGATGACCTTACGCACGAGCGAGTAGCCGTTGGAATGCACGCCGGTGGAGGGCAGGCCCAGGATGACATCGCCGGGGCGGACGTTCGCGGGGTCGAGCATCTTGGGACGGTCGACGACGCCCACGGTAAATCCGGCAAGGTCGTAGTCGGCAGGAGCCATGACGCCGGGATGCTCGGCCATCTCGCCGCCCACGAGCGCGCAGCCCGCGAGCTTGCAGCCATCGGCCACGCCCTTGATGATCTTTGCCATGTGCTCGGCCTCAATGTGGCCGATGGCAACGTAGTCCAGGAAGAACAGCGGCTCGGCGCCCGAAGCCAAAATGTCGTTAACGCACATGGCGACCAGGTCCTGGCCCACCGTCTCGTGACGGTCCATGATCTGGGCGAGCACGAGCTTGGTGCCTACGCCGTCGGTACCGCTGATCAGGATCGGGTCTTCCATATCCTTAAGTGCGGCGGCCGAGAACAGGCCACCAAAGCCACCGATACCGCCGATGACCTCGGGGCGGTTGGTGTCCTTAACCATTTGCTTAATAGCGTCGACGGCGCGACCGCCCTCGGCGATATCGACGCCGGCATCCTCATACGTCACATGCTTGCTGTCGCTCATCTGAGCCTTCCTCTCCCACTACCGTCTGCCGCCCGGGCGCCAAACGGTGCTCATAGTTGCGTTCATTTCGGCGCGCATTCTGGCAACGCGCGCCGCTCAATCAACAAAACAGCAGGTAAAACCTACCAAAATAAACCTGTCCCCAAATGGCAGGTTTTAAGCCTCGCCGTGCTTCTCTTCCCAGCTGCGGTCATCGTATTTCTCGACCACGGCGTCGTCGTCAAAGTGCAGCGGCTTATCCAGGTTGCGGGGCTTAAAGCCCTCCATAAACTTGTCGCGGCCAAAGCTCTCGGGAATCGCCACGGGATAACGGCCGGTAAAGCACGCATCGCAGTAGCCGCCCTTGGGCATGACCTTCAGCAGGCCCTCAACCGAAAGGAAAGCCAGCGAATCGGCGCCGATATACTCGCAGATCTCCTCGACCGTCTTGTTGGCGCTGATGAGCTGCGACTGCACGTCGGTATCGATACCGTAGAAGCACGGCCAGATGACCTCGGGCGAGTTGATGCGGATGTGAATCTCCTTGGCGCCGGCATTGCGCAGCATCTTGACGAGCTGCACCATGGTGGTGCCGCGTACGATGGAGTCGTCGATCACGACAAGGCGCTTGCCCTCGATGTTGTCGCGCAGCGGGTTGAGCTTCATGCGCACGCCCATGGCGCGCAGTTCCTGCGTGGGCTCGATAAACGTACGACCCACATAGCGATTCTTGATGAGGCCCTCGCCAAAGGGAATGCCGCTCTCGTGCGAATAGCCCTCCGCGGGCGGCAGGCCGGAGTCGGGCACGCCGATGACCAGATCGGCCTCGACGGGCTCTTCGTGTGCCAGCTGACGACCCATGTCGTAACGACAGGCGTAGACGCTCTTGCCGTTCATGATGGAGTCGGGGCGGGCAAAGTAGACCTGCTCAAAGATGCAGTTGGCGGGCTCTTCGGCTGCAGGTACGCCCTGCTCGGACACCAGGCCCTCGGCGCTGATGCGCAAGATCTCGCCGGGGCGGACATCACGAACATACTCGGCGCCCACGATATCGAGTGCACACGTCTCGGAAGCAACGACCCAGCCGCCGGCGCGCGTGACATGGACGGCGGAGTCGACCGTCGAGGCACCGTCTTGCGAGGGCAGCTGCGAAACAGAAGCGGCATCGGCCTGGTCCAGGCCCTCGTCCACGAGCTTGCCCAGCACCAGCGGGCGAATGCCATGCGGGTCGCGGAAGGCGTAGAGCGCCTGCTCGTTGATGAGTGTCATGGCGTAACCGCCGCGCACGAGCTCCATGGTCTTGCGAATGCCCTCGCGCAGGTGGCCCGTACGCTGGGTGAAGTAGCCGATAAGCTTGGTCGCGACCTCGGAATCCGAATTGGAGAGGAACGGCACGCCCAGCTCGATCAGCTGACGGCGCAGCTCGTCGGTGTTGACCAGAGTGCCGTTGTGAGCAAGTGCGATGATGACGCTGTTGATGGTAGAAAGATGCGGCTGCGAGGCTTCCCAACTCTTGGCGCCGGCAGTGCCATAGCGCACGTGGCCCACGGCCAGCTGGCCGGAGAGCGTCGACAGGTCGGCGTTGGAGAACACGCGATCGAGCAGTCCCAGGTCTTTACGAACCATAACCGTGCCACCATCGCCCACGGCGATTCCCGCCGATTCCTGGCCGCGATGCTGCAACGCGCGCAGACCAAAGTACGTCAGCCGAGCCACATCGCGATCGGGTGCCCACACACCAAAGATGCCGCATTCCTCATGCAGCTGGTCGGAGTCCGGATCATACGTCGACATGGTCGTCACCTGTCCCGTGGCACGCTCGGCCGCGCGGATGGTTTCTTGAGACATGGCATCCCCTCAGAGCCTCGTTATTTGGCGTTACCCGCCCTATTATACGCACGGTAAGACAAGCACTCCCGCGCATGAGCAGCGCTTTTTAAAAGCCCACCGAGCTTATAATCCGTTTTGCTGCCAAACATTTTATTGGGGAACCCGCCGCGCGCTCAACGATCCCGTATGCTTCCGTCGCGACGCGTCTCGCCCACCGTTAGGGCTTACATTGCTGCAATTGGGACGTTCGTCCTGTCTTTTAGCAGGTCGGCGGCGTATCCTTGTAATCTACAACAAAACGAGAAAGGTTGTGTATGGATCGAAACGAGCTCGACCCCAGCGTCCCCAGCGCCACGGAGGTCAAGAAGATCCCCCTCATCATTAAGGTGTATGCCGTCCTGTGCATCCTGTCCGGCGTGGGCACGCTCCCGTCGGTCGCCGCCTTTATGTGGCAGGTTATCACCGCGCTCATCAACGGCAACGCCGCCGCCAAGCTCGGCGACAACACGCTCGTCGCGGTCGGCCTTATCGTCGCCGGCATCATGCTCTCGGCGGCGAGCGCGGTCATCTTAATCATCTTCGGCCTGGACCTCATCAAGAACCAGCGCCGCAACGCCGCGCGCCTGTCCTACATCCTTATCGCATTCACCGTCGTCGAGCTTTTGGTCGACGTGATGCTCCAGGGTATCGGGCCGTTCTTGTTGCGCCCTGCCATCCAGCTCGGCATCCTCATCGCGCTTTCGGCCACCGTTGACCCCACGCTTCGTCAGGAGCGCGAACTGCAGCGCCGCCTGCAGGAGATGCTCGATCGCGACGCCGCCGCCGAGGGCATGCTCGGCCGCGATGAGACCGGCGAAGGCTACATCAAGCTCAACTACTTCAACCTATTCTGGGTATTCTTTGTCTGCTGCGTGCTGGGCCTCATCCTGGAGGACATCTGGCATATGACGGTCGACGACCCGGGCGTCTACCAGAACCGCGCCGGCATGCTGTTTGGCCCCTTCAGCCCCATCTACGGATTTGGCGCCGTACTCATGACCATGGTGCTCAACCGCTTCTACAAAAAGAACCCCATCATTATCTTTTTGGTGAGCGCCCTACTTGGCGCAAGCTTTGAGGTGTTCGTGGGCTGGTTTATGCAGACCTCGTTCGGTGTGGTCTCGTGGAGCTACTCGCATATGAAGCTCTTTGGCATGCCCGATCCACTCGCCGTGCTTACGGGCGGACGCACCTGCACAGGCTTCGCCTGCCTGTGGGGCCTGGGCGGACTCATCTGGATCAAGCTGCTGCTGCCAAGATTGCTCAAGCTCATTAACATGATTCCCTGGAAGAGCCGCTACTCGGCTACCGTCATCTTTACCGTCATTATGCTGGTCGACGGCGTCATGACGCTGCAGTCGCTCGACTACTGGTACCAGCGCGTCAACGGCACGGAGCCGGATATTCCCGTCGCGCAGTTCTACGGCACGTACTTCGATAATGAATACATGGAAAATCGCTTCCAGAGCATGACCATGAGCCCCAAGGACGCCACACGCGTATAGCGCTGGCGCTGCTGCAAGTCGGTTCCAACGGACAAGTAAGCCCGCTGGCAGTTCAATCTAACTGCCAGCGGGCTCTTGCTACAGATGGGCTCGAATCGATCGCAAAGCCCTATGCCTCGCGCTCTACCTCGTTCACGCATTCATTCTTGATGGTGCCGACAAGCGACTGCAGGGCATCGACCACGCGCGGACGAATGTCTCCGCCAATGAGCACGAGCATGATATCGTCGCCCACGGAAAGCTCGCCGCTCGCTAGCCACACGCGCACATAGCCGATGCCTGGCATCGCGCGCGTGGCTTCAATAGCAGACCGCACCTTTTCGGCGTCGTAGTCAAAGACCATGCCTCCCACCCTGTGGCCCGGCGCCACGCCATCGGTCTCGACTCCGCGCACCTCGGCCTTGGGCGTCGCACGCACCACACCGTTATGCGTCAGATACATACCGCACGCAGGCGCCGACGAATCGGCTTTGGCCTCGCGCAGCCAAGCATCAATCGAAGGCATCGTTTTGCCATTCTCGAGCATCATTTCCTCCTTTTACCGTCATCGAGCAGCTCATTTGGGACGGGGCTCTTTTAGCTACTCTTAACAATCTATTCCTCGACCGGCGTGAGCACCATGACGGCGCGCGTATTGCTAAATGACAGCGAGCGACAGGTCACGAGCGTCACGACCTTGGTTGCCGAAGCAGCGCGATCGCCTGCATCACTCGCCACTGCCGAAGCACCGTCGAGCATCTCGGACAGGTAGTTCTTGAGCCCGTCGTCACCCTCAAAATTAGGCGTGCGCGCCTTGGCATACGTATCCTCGACGACCTTGGTCGCCAGCGGTCGCAGCTTATACGTTGCATCGCGCGTGATGTAATACACGTACTCGATGCTATCGAATGTCGCTTGGTCGGTGGTGTCCGAAATCACGTTGAACATCGACCCGTCATTCATGTGGTGGCCGTAGATCGTGGTCTGCTGGTCAACCATTCCCGGCGCGGTGTCATCGCTATCCAGGAAAATGGCCCCGGACGCATTGGCCGTACCGTCGAACAGCGTGTTGAGGTATTTGGAGTTGTTATTGGTCTGCACCACGGGATAGTTGATGTTGGTTCCCGGCGCGTAAATCCAACCCACAACCTCGGGATTTGTCTGGGCAAGTGCATCGAAGTCGATAATCGGCACGCCGCTGGCGTCCTTATCGCTTACATATTGCTTCTCGATTTTCTGGTACGAATCGCTTGCCTGCTTATAGCCAATCTGAGCATTGATAAAGATGGCAGCGGCGGCAACAATCAGGCCGATGCCGATGATGATGAGCAGAATGGGGATGATGGAGCGGCGTTTCTTGCGCGGCGGCTCGGTGTAGCTGGACGGAGCGCCGCTCGGTTGCCTCGTCGTCCGGGTCCGCTTCTTTGCCGTGCCATATGACGAGGGGCGATACGCAGCCGGCGTATCCTGACGGCGATGGGACGTCGGCGTTACGGGGCGCGGCGCAAGAGCCTGTTGAGGAGAGGATGCCCGACCCTGCTGCATGGAGCGGGCCGATCCCGCCTTGGATGGATCGGGGATCTGAGAAGCCGAGAAACGTTTTCCCTGATAGTCGGACATGACTCTCCCTATGATTGCAGCGGAATGGCAAGCCGCTTAGGCGTCAGCCATCTCCTGCTTCATCTTCTCGATAACCTTGCGGTACTCGGGGTCGCAGGCGCCCAGGATCTGCGTGGCGTAAATGGCAGCGTTCTTGGCACCGTTGATGGCCACACAGGCAACGGGCACGCCCGAAGGCATCTGCACCATCGACAGCAGCGAGTCCATACCACCCAGATCGCTCGTCTTCATAGGCACGCCGATAACCGGCAGCGGCGTAAACGCAGCCACGACACCGCCCAGGTGAGCAGCCTTGCCGGCGGCAGCGATAATCACCTTGATGCCGCGGTCGGCAGCGGTCGAGGCCCATTCATGAACCTTCGCCGGCGTGCGATGCGCGCTTGCAATGACGAGCTCATAGGGCACGCCCAGTGCCTCGAGCTCGGCAGTGCAACCTTCCATAACGCCCAGATCGGACTTGGAGCCCATGATGATCCCGACAACCGGCTTCTGATCTGCCATAAACAAAGACCTCCTGTTGAGAGCGGTGACGCGGCGAATCCGCGACCCTTAACTACTGAGAGTAGTATAGCTGCTCCCGTCCCTGCGGTCTCTGTGGCGCTTCGCGGGCGGGCCAGGCTTTATCTTCACTCCGGTTGCTTCGCAAAGTCGTTCAGATAGAGCCTGGCCCGCCCGCGAAGCGCCCTGCGACCTACCGGATATTGCCATGACGTACGTTGGCTGAAATAATAAAGCAATGCCCGCCGTCCTTGACGGAGCGGCGGGCACGTTTGCTTAGTTGTCGCTGGGACTACTTAGCCTTGCTGCGACGATGGAAGAAAGCGCCGATCGCGGCGATGATGGCGCCAAGACCACCGACGGCCGCGACGGTCGCCGCCGTCTGGTCGCCGGTATTGGGGATCGCCGAACCGCTCTTCTTGCTGCCCTGGACCTTGTCGCCTGCGGGCTTGCCCGCCTGGTTGCCGCCGTTTGAGCCATTGCCGGAACCCTGGTTGCCCGAGCCGCCCTGGTTGCCGGAATCGGCATCCTTGAGGCTCTCAATGGCCAGCTTGAGCTGGTCATAGGCCGCCTGGAGCTGGATGTCGGAAGCATTCTCATCACCCAAGACGTCCTCGGCGTAGGTAATGGCATCCGTCAGGGCCTTGACAGACTCGTCCGTCTTGCCCCTGGTGTCAGTCTCCTTCGCCTGCTTGACCAAGGCCTTGAGCTGCTTCTTGGTCGGGTTCTCGACCGGGGTCACCGGAGTCTTCTCAAGCGCGTCGCGAGCACTCTCGAGTGCCTTGAGTGCCTGGTCGACCTCGTCCTGCGTGGCGTTCTCGTCGTTCAGGATGGCGCGGGCGCTCGCCAAGGCGTTCTGGAACGCGGTCCAGGAAGCCTCGGTGTAGTCGCTGGCCTTAAGGTCGCCGGCTGCAACCTCGGCATCAACCTTTTCAATCGCGGCAGTGAGGTCGTCCTTCGCCACCGGATTGGGAACGGCCGTACCGTAGAACTTGAGCTCCGCCATGCTGCAGTAGGCGTCAACGCTGCCACCGCCGGCGTGGAGCACCTTGACGGTCACGTAGCGACCGCGCGCGGCACCAAAGCTCATCTGCTTCCAGTCGCCACGGTCGGTGAGCACGCGGCCGTCGTTGTCGAAGGTAAACGTACCCATCGACGTGGCGGTGCCCATCTCATAACCGTCGGCGGTGTCGGAAACCAGCACCTCGGCCTCAAAGATATCGCCGTTCGTGCCGCCGTCCTGGCGCGGCAGGAACGTGACGTCGGTGAGATCGTAGTCGCGGCCCAGGTCGACGGTCAGGTACTGGGGCATACCGGCCTTATAGGCCCAGTCGCTGTGCCAGAGCGTCTGCTCATCGCCGTCAAGAGCGTTGACGGCGTTGCTGCCCTCATAGTCGGCCTCGCTCGAGAAGCCGGTCACCTTGACGTTCTCGCGGTTCTCGGGCGTGTTGATGAGGCTCTTCTCATCGACGGGGCGCATCTTGAGGCCGTCGATTGCCTTCTCGATCTTGGCCGTGGCGTCTGCGACATCCTTCTTGCTATAGCTGCCCTGGCCGCCATCGAGGAGCTTCTGAGCCGCCTCGACCGCAGCGGTGAGGGCTGCATAGGAATCCTTGGTGTAGACGGACTCGCTGTAGCCCGCGGCCTTGGAAAGCGCTGCCATGAGCGCAGAGGTGTCGACACCAGCCTTGACCTCGACCTCATAGGATGCGGTCTTGGAGGGATCGAGCACCGACGCCACCGTGATCGTTGCCTTGCCGGCCTTGTTGGCGCGCAGGTAGTAGCTCACGCTATCGCCGGCCTGGACAGCGGAGACGCTCACCACAGAAGGATCGGAGCTCTCGACCGTCACATAGGGGTAGCCGGCGCTCTCGGGCGTGGCCTTGGCGTCGACGAGCGTCACATCGCCCTCGAAGAACTCGGTCTGGTTCTTGCCCAGTTCGACACCCTCGATGGCCTCGACACCCTGTGTGTAGTTGAAGTTGATCTCGCGCAGCGTGAGCATCTGGTCACCCGATGCCTCAAGCGGCGTGATCTCGACCTTGGTCGCCTTCTTGCCCTTGTTCTCGGCAGAGAGGCCAAAGGCGTAGCGAGCCTGATAGGAATCAAAGCTTCCGCCCGAGAACTCCTGGGTCGAGCCGTCCTCGAACGTCACGACGGACTTAATCTTCTGCACGGTGCCGTTGCCACCGTTGCGGTTAACGACCTCGACACTATCGAGTTTCGACGGCGTCTTGAAGGCGAACGTCATCGTGGCGGGCAGCTTGACGTAGGTCGGCATCTTGCCGTCGATCCAGTTGGGCCCATAGTTCCACAGGAACTCGAAGTCGTTGCCGCCCTCATTGTTGTCGAACAGTCCGTCATAGCTCTTCTGCTGGATGAGCTTCTCGACGTTGGTGCCGTCGTCGGTGGGGAGCTCGTCGTTGGTCATCGTGATGTCAAAGGCGTCGCGGCCGTACTCGGACTTGGTGGGCTGCGGGACACCGGGCATCGTCACGGTGCCATCACTCACGAACTCGAGCGCGTCGCACGCCGGGCCGACGAGCCAAGACGTCGAGGGCAGCTCGACCTTGCCGGCCGTCTTAGCCTTGAGTTTAAAGCTCGCGACCACACCAGTACTGTTGAAGAGCTTGGCGTCGCCGCGGTTGGCGAAGGCCAGGTTGATGGTCTGGTGGCCATCCGTGAACTGCACTTTCTCGCGCGAGAGGTTCTCCATGCCCGCCGTCGACGCATCCTGCGCGATGCTCTCGGAGACATACTCGAACTGGTCGCTGTTGAAGTTGACGAGCGCACCGAGCGCGTTGACGTTCTCGGCGTCGGTGGCGTAGACGTCGACCGTGATCTCGTCGCCGGCCTCGACCTCCATCTTGCTCGGGATCACCGCGAGGGTGCCAGCAGCCTTGCCCTTTTGCTTGGTGCCGCCGTCGAGCGCCGCCATGGTGAAGGAGTAGTCGTACACGTCGTAGACGCCGTTGCCGTTGAGGTCGGCGAAGTGGGCGCGGATCTGGGAGTCGAACGTCGAGGTGTCGGGCTCGCGGTTCTCAAGACCCAGGTAATTCTTCATGTTGGAGTAGTCGCCGTCGGAGACCGTGGCCTTGTTGAGGTTGGAGCCCACGGCGAAGCCGTCCGTGCCGTCGGTCTTGTAGATGGCGATCTCGGAGGCGGAGAAGAAGTTGCCCACGGACGCGAGCGGCGTCATACGCACGTAGCGCGCGGCCACGGCGCCGTCGAACGCCACCGTCTTGCAAGCGGCGGAGCGCTCCCAGTCGACCTCCTGCGTCGTCCAATGCACGCCGTCGAGGCTCGTCTCGATGCGCATCTTGGTCACAGTGCCGTTACCGGCATCATCGCGCGGATAGTACTCGAGCTTGTCGAGCTTGTAAGCGCGACCGTAGTCAACGGTAAGCGCCTTGCCCAGATCGTTGCCACCGGAGTGGAAACCGCCGTCGCCCGACTGGAACTCATGGTCGAAGGCGAGTTCGGCCTTATGGCTACCGTAGAGCGAGCCCTCCCAAGTGATTTCCTCGGCCTCAGGCACGTTCCGCCACGGGTCGAGCGCAGAGTTCGCCTCAAGCACGTCGCTCCATGCGGAGTAGCCATCGGCGTTGCGCGAACGAATCTGGTAGGTATGCTTGCTGTTGTAGGCAAGATCGGTATGCGTGAATTCTGCCGCATCGCCCACGGCGAACACAGTGCCGTCTACCTTAAGGTCGTAGGAGGTAGCACCATCGACCTTCCCCCAGGTGAGCTTAATGCTCGTGGGGGTCGTGGCGTCCTCGGGGGCAGCAAGGTTCGCGGGTGCGGAGAGGCTCTCGTTGAAGCGGTCGGCCGCGAGCGTGGCATCGGCGTTCACGAAATCGCCCAGTTCGAGCGTCTGCGCTGCCGTGGCGACATCGGTCTTCGCGAACTTGACGTAGACCTTGGGATTCGTGGTGATCTTGGTGTTGTTGAAGCTCTCGCCCTGCTCGGCCTCGGTGCTGCCTGCGTCGCTACCGTAGTGGTTGAGGTTGGGGGTCTCGTTGTAGAAGTAGACCGCCTGGCCGGCCTCGGGGGTCGCGGCGTCAAAGGCCTCCTGCGAGTCGACCTCAACCACGTTGAGCGCGGATCCGCCGTTCTTGGCGGAGACGCTCGTGGGCTTGGCGGAGACGTTGGCCACAAAGGTCGTGGTGCGGTTGGAGTCGTAGCCGCTGTAGCCGCCCTGCGAGGCCTCGGCGGTAAAGGTCGCGGTGCCGCCTGCGGCCTCGGATCTGTAGACGGTGCTCACATGCTCACCGTAGGAGATATTGTCGATCGTACCGTAGGAATCGTCCTCAGTCGTGTTGTTCTCGATGGAGGAGCCGTCGTCCTCGTACTGCGTAAAGGTGCCGTCGCCCTCGGTGGCGAAGAATTCGACGATACGCTGGCTGCGGTCGGTACCCTTGGTGTTGGTGTCGCTCACGGCCTCGGGGTTGTTGTTCTCGGCGTACATCGGCACGATAGCGTTGGCCTTCACAAACAGCGGCAGCTTCCAAAGCGGAGCCTCGTAGTTGTTGAGAACCTGGCCGCCGCGATACTGCTTACCCGAGAAGTAGTCGATCCAGATGGTGGGATTCTCGTCGGTGCCGTAGTTGGGGAGGTAAATCCCATTGCGAATGTCGTTGCCGTTCTCATCTGCCTGGGTATCCTGATACACCGGTGCCACTAGGAAGTTCTCACCGAACATATACTGGTACTGCGTCGAAGTGCTTGCGGCGTACTCGGAGTTGTCGGAAAGCAGCATGGCGCGGATCATGGGCAGGCCGGCATCGCCGTTACCCGTGTCGATGTTGGCCGCCGAGGCCGCGCTCGTGTAGATATAGGGCATGAGCTGCGCCTTGAGCTTGAGGTAGAAGCGCGAGATGCCTGTGTAGGGATCGCCGTGCGTCATGGGCGATTTGCGGTAGGTGCCCCAACCGTCCATATCGAGCATAGAGGGCGTGAACGTCTTCCACTGGTAGTCACGCGCAGAGATGATGGGGTCGCCGCCAAAGATGCCATCCATGTCGGAGCCGATGTTGGGGTTGCCCGAAAGACTCTGACCGATATACGTGGGGATATGGAAGCGAATGTACTCCCAGTTACCGCCATACTGGTCGCCGGTCCAAATGCCGCCAAAGCGCTGCGTGCCGGCCCAGCCATCGAGCGTGATGATGTTGGGGCGCTTGTTGGCGCCGGTCGTCACCGTGTCATAAGCTGTCTTGATGCCATTAAGACCAAAGGAGTAGCCAGATCCAACCCAGGCGACGTCGGTCTTAAGGGTAGAGATGCCTCCCGTCTTGACCTCGGCGTCGAAGTCGCGAAGCAGGTGCCACGGGGTCTCGGAGTTGCTGTCGGGCTCAAGGTTGGACTGGGTCCACAAGCCCGTGCTCACACCCTTGGAGTTGGCGTACTCGGTGAACTTCTTAAGGTTGTCGACATTGGCACGCACAGCGTTAAGACGGTCAGCCGAGCTCGTTCCGTCGGAGTTGACGCCGCCGGTCTTGTAGTAACCGTTCTGGCCATAGCCGGCGCCGTAGCCGTCGTTCGGCAGGAACCAACCGAGCGGCATGTCGTTGTCCTCGTAGTCATCGATAACCTGCCGAGCAGAGAACTGGCGGTCGAAATCGGTCGCTTTCATGTTCTCGGTATCAACCGAAGGGCCCTCACCGTTGAGCGTCTCGGCCGCAAGTGTGCCGTCGAGCTTGTAGCCCGTCGACATGCCAGACTCGTACTTAACGTCGCCCTTCTCGCTCGAGGACTTGCTGCCCTTGGTCTCCCACTTCTTTTGACCCGAGGTCGTTGACCAGCCATCACGGTTGTAGGCATTAAGATGACCAAGGTAGAACCCGTACTCGGGCAGCAGTACCGGGTTACCGGTCACCTTGTAGTAGTCCTGCAGCATCTCGGTTGCCACGTTCGAAGCGCCCTCGTTGGTCGCCACGAAGTAGTAGGCATCAAACTCATTCTCGCTGTGCAAAGTCGTGACCGTCGATGAGTCCGTGGAACCGAAGTCGTAGGAACCCTCTGCAAACGTGTTTCGGAGTACGCCGTAGCCGTCACTCGTCCAATAAAACGGGTTGGGCGAGGCAACGCCGCCATCGGTCCAGTTGTTCGTGTTGGAGATGGCGATGGTCTGGTTGGTGTGCAGGAAGCGTCCGTTCTGGGTGCCGCCGCCAAAGAAGTTCTCGGACTTCTCCTTGGCGAGCGTCTGGACGGTACCCTTCTTATCAAGGTCGAGGGACGCGGACTCGGAAACCACGACACGGTCGCCTGACTTGATACTCATCTTGCCAGTCGCCTTGTCCAGGATCACGGTCGCCTTTCCGCCGGTGATCTCGATAGTGTCGCCCTTGTCGGCAACCGTCGCGCTCGGCTTGCTGTAGGTGTCCGAGGTATCGGGCTGAGCCTGGATTTTAGCCGTGTGGGACTTACTGCGCGGCGTGGCGTATCGGGAAAACTCACCCTTGGGGTCGACGTTATAACGGAAAATACCGTCCTCGAGGAACGTAATACGGCCCTTGATGCCGTCAGCGAAATCGATGTCGACGACATTCGAGGCAGACTGGGACACGGTCGCCGAGTCGACGCCCTTGAGTGGCGTGGCAATCGCCTGCTGGGGATTGGCAAACACGAGCGTCGCTGCAGTGGCAACGAGGACCGCACTTCCCTTCACCCACCGTTTCGTAAAAATGGAATTCCTGCGCACCTGGTCTCCTTTCTTCCGAGATGCTAAGGCGCCGAGGACGCCCCCCCCGGCAGCATGAGAAAACGTATCAAACGGGGATGTTCGGTACATTCCGCACAATGGGGCCACCCGTTACCAAGGGGCCAACTGGTAGTAACCAGATAGCCACCTACTAGGTCATATCAGTATATGGGAGCACTTGCGCATCCAAGTTCGGAATTCTCCCAGCGACAGTAAAATGAGCGTCAACGGCAAGGTGGGCTTAATAAGCCATACCAATTGGTTCTTCAGTCAAATACCAATCTAGCAAAAATGTACTGTTTATCTGGTATTACACAGACCATACCTTTCCCTCGGGAACTGGGCTTCGCGAAGTTTCCCGAGAGAAAAGCTCGACCGCCGTCCTGCGACCTACCGGAGATTGCTATGACGTACGTTGGCTGATTTGGTTTGGAATGAGAGGTTGACGGAGGGTGGTGGACAGTTAGTTCAGATTTGTATTTTTTGGCCGGGTCCTTACGTGCAAACGTATCGTTTTGAAGCCGTTTTAGACCCAATGACGCCCTTTTCTCATTCCTGACTGCGCATCCTTGTCGCATCAGACCGCCAAGAACGGCTCATTTGAGCTCAAATCGGCCTTTTCCACCCTCACAAAAATACAAATCTGAACTAACTGTCCAGCGGCACTCTCAGCCAGCCACAAAAAGGTCCTCCGGTGAATGCAATTCACCGGAGGACCCCATACAAAACGTGGGCTCTGCCCACACTCTCTTTTTTATCCAGCCCTAGTCATCGCGCAAAGCCCCTTCGGCAGCACACGGTGCAGCCGAGTCACCGCAGGCCGGGGGGGGGGGGGCCGAGTTTCCCACTGAGCGACTCTGCTTGCAGCCGGGGCGAAGGGGGAAACTCGGCCCCCTCCGCCCCGGCCGGACAGGTCAATCTACACCGTGTGCTGCGGCAGGTCCTGCAGGGCGATGACGTCCATGCCCATGTCGTTGGCGCTGCCGTGACCCTGCTGGTCCTCGCGCACCGCCTCGATGGCACTCACGTACGTGTTGGCAGCGGACATCGCGGTCACGCAGGTTACGCCGCGGCGCACCGCCTCGGTACGCAACAGATAGCCGTCGCCGCGCGAACCCGGGCCGTACGGCGTGTTGATAATCACCGCGATCTTGCCATCGGCGATGAGGTCGCCGATGTTGGGGCGCTCGCCGTCGTGCGGGCCGCTAATCTTCTCCACGATCTCGCACGTCACGTTGCCTCCACGCAGCACGCGCGCCGTACCCTCGGTGGAGCAGATGTCAAAGCCCAGGTAACGCAGGATACGCGCGACCGAAAGGATGTGGCGCTTGTCGCGGTCGCACACGCTGATGAATACCTTGCCGGCGCTCGGGTCGGGCAGCTTGTAGTCGATCGCCAGCTGCGTCTTGGCATATGCCTCGGGATAGCTCTTGGCGATGCCCATGACCTCGCCCGTCGACTTCATCTCGGGCCCCAGGATGACGTCGGCGCCCGGGAAACGGCCCCAGGGCATGACGGCCTCCTTCATGCAGAACCAATCGAGCTGACGCTCGTCGCTCGGCAGGCCCAAGCTCGCGATGGAATCGCCTGCCATGATGCGCGCCGCGCATTTGGCCAGCGGCACACCGGTGGCCTTGGAGATAAACGGCACGGTACGGCTGGCGCGCGGGTTGGCCTCGATCACGTAGACGGTCTCGCCCTTGATGGCATATTGCACGTTGACCAGACCGCGGACTCCCAGCGCCATCGCGATGCGGCGCGTGGTCTCGCGGAGCTTCGCCTGCAGGCTCTCGCTAAAGCTGAACGGCGGGATGCAGGTCGCGGAGTCGCCGGAGTGAATACCGGCTTCCTCGATATGCTCCAGGATGCCGCCGATGTATACCTCTTCGCCATCGCACAGGGCGTCGACATCGGACTCTATTGCGCCCTCCAGGAAGCGGTCCAGATACACCGGGTAGTTGGGGCTGATGCGCGCAGCCTCTGCCATGTAATCGCGCAGATGCTCGGCATCGTAGGCGATCATCATGCCGCGGCCGCCCAGCACGTAGCTCGGACGCACCAGCAGCGGGTAGCCGATGTGCGCGGCCACGGCCTCGGCCTCCTCAAACGAGGTTGCCTGGCCCGCCGGCGGATACATAATGCCCAGCTTGTCGAGCAGGGCGGCAAAGCGCTCGCGGTCCTCGGCAAAGTCGATGGCGTCGGGCTTGGTGCCCATGATGTTCACGCCGCTCTCCTCGAGCATGCGCGCCAGCTTAAGCGGGGTCTGACCGCCGAGCGTCACCACGACGCCGTCGGGGCGCTCAACGTCGATAACGTCCATGACGTCCTCGTAAGTGAGCGGCTCAAAGTATAGACGGTCGGATGTGTCGTAGTCGGTCGAGACGGTCTCGGGATTGCAATTGACCATGATGGTCTCGAAGCCGCGGGCCGCCAGCGCGTAGCTCGCGTGCACGCAGCAGTAATCGAACTCGATACCCTGGCCAATGCGGTTGGGGCCGGCACCCAAAATCATCGCCTTGGGCTTGCTTGCCGGCGTGGTCTCGTCGGGGGCAACGCACTTCTTGGCGACCGGGCTCGTGCGGTAGATGTTCTCGTAGGTCTTGTAGTGATATTCCGTGGCGCTCGAGAACTCGGCAGCGCAGGTATCGACCGTCTTCATGCTGGGAACCACGCCCAGACCCTTGCGGTAGGCGCGCACAAAGCGCTCGTCCGAGCCGGTCAGCGCGGCGATCTCGGCGTCGCTCGTGCCGTACTGCTTGAGCAAGCGCATCGCATCGGCATCGATATCCTCCACACGCAGGCCGCGGATGCTCTCCTGGACCTGAACCATATCGTTGATGCGGTTGAGGTACCACGGGTCGATGCCGCAGATGGCGTGGATGCGCGCAACATCCCAGCCACGGCGCAGAGCCTCGACCACAAAGAAGATGCGGTGCTCGGTCGGCGTTGCCACGGCCTGAGCGAGCTCATCGTCGCTCAGCTTGTCGGCACCCTCCTTGCCACCGGCGCAGATACCCTGATGCCCGTCCTCCAGCGAACGCATGGCCTTGCCGAAGGCTTCCTCAAAGGTGCGGCCAATCGCCATGATCTCGCCCACTGCCTTCATGCGCGTGGTGAGCGTGGGGTCGGTACCCTTGAACTTCTCGAAGGCAAAGCGCGGCACCTTAACGACGCAGTAGTCGATCGTGGGCTCAAAGCAGGCGGGCGTGGCCTTGGTGATGTCGTTGACGATCTCGTCGAGCGTGTAGCCCACGGCCAGGCGCGCGGCGGCCTTGGCGATGGGAAAACCCGTGGCCTTGGAGGCCAGCGCGGACGAACGGCTCACGCGCGGGTTCATCTCGATGACGATCAGGCGGCCGGTGTTGGGGTTCACGGCAAACTGCACGTTGGAGCCACCGGTCTCGACGCCGATTTTCTCCAGAATGGCGAGCGAGGCCACGCGCATGCGCTGATACTCAAGGTCGGAGAGCGTCTGCGCCGGCGCCACGGTGATGGAGTCGCCGGTGTGCACGCCCATGGGGTCGAGATTCTCGATGGAGCACACGATGATGCCGTTGCCGGCGTGGTCGCGCATGACCTCCATCTCGTACTCTTTCCAGCCCTCGATGGACTCCTCGACCAGCACCTCGTGGGCGGGCGAGAGCTCCAGGCCCTGGCTCACGATGGAGACGAGCTCCTCGTGGGTGTGAGCGATGCCGCCGCCGGCGCCGCCGAGGGTAAAGCTCGGGCGCAGTACGCAGGGATAGCCCACGCGCTCGGCGATAGCCTCGGCGTCGGCCACACTGTAGGCATAGCCCGAGCGTGCGACCTCCAGGCCAATCTCGGCCATGGCCTCGTTAAAGAGCTTGCGGTCCTCGCCACGCTCGATAGCGGCCAGGTCGCAGCCGATCATCTCGACGCCGTACTTGTCCAGCGTGCCGTCTTTCGCCAGCTCGACGGCGGCGTTCAGACCGGTCTGGCCGCCCAGCGTGGGCAGCAGCGCGTCCGGGCGCTCTTTCTTGATTACGCGCTCGATAAACTCCGCGGTGATAGGCTCGACATAGGTGCGGTCGGCAAGACCCGGGTCGGTCATGATGGTCGCCGGGTTGGAGTTGACCAGGATGACCTCAAAGCCATCCTCCTTGAGCACCTTGCAGGCCTGGGCGCCGGAGTAGTCGAACTCACAGGCCTGGCCAATAACGATGGGGCCCGAACCAATGACGAGGATGCGCTTGATGTCAGTACGTTTAGGCATATTAGTTCTCCTCGGTCTCAGCGGTCTCGGACTCAGCAAAGTTCCAGCCGGCAAGGCGGTCCTTCGCGGTGTCGATGTCCAGGTAGTTCTCCTCGCCGTCCATGAGTCGCGTAAAGGCGGTAAAGAGATAGTGGGCATCGGTGGGGCCAGGCGAGGCCTCGGGGTGGTACTGGACCGAGAAGCACGGTGCGTCGAGCAGCTGGATGCCCTCGGCGGTGCCGTCGTTGAGGTTCACATGTGTCAGGCGAATGCGACCAAAGCGCTCGTTCATCACGACCGGCGCGATTCCGCGGCGCACCCAGACGCGCAGATCTCCATCGGCCGCATGCTCGGTCTCGCCGCCGGAAAGCTCGGGGACAAGCTTGCCCAAGCTGGGGAACAGCAGGCCAAAGCCATGGTTTTGCGCGGTGATCTCCACACGGCGGCTTACCAGGTTCATAACCGGCTGGTTGCCACCGCGGTGACCGAACTTAAGCTTTTCCATCTGGGCGCCGCAGGCCAGGCTGATCATCTGGTGACCAAGACAAATACCAAAGACCGGCACCTTGCCGATCAGCTGCTGCACCTGCTCGTAGGTCTCCACCACGGCATCGGGGTCGCCGGGGCCGTTGGATAAAAAGACGCCGTCGGGATTCATGTCGAGCACCTCACCCGCGGGCGTATCCCACGGCACGACAGTAAGGTCGCAGCCGGCACGGACCAGACCCTCCAGGATGCCGCGCTTGACGCCGCAGTCGTAGGCGACCACGTTGTGGCGGGAAGGAGCGGCAGGGGCAAGCGCAAAGTCATGCGTAGCAGGCAGATCGCTCGCGGCAAAAGTGTGGGGCTCAGAGCAGCTCACGGTCTTGACCAGGTTCTCGCCCACCAGCGTCGGCGCGGTGGCCAGACGCTCGGCAAGCTCGTCGACGTCAAAGATTTCCGTCGAGATAATGCCCATCTTGGAGCCGTTGTCGCGCAGGTGGCGCACAAGAGCGCGGGTGTCGACGCCCTCGATAGCGACGATGCCGTGGGCACGCAGGTACTCCGGCACGCTGACGGCCGAGCGCCAGTTGGAAGGCGTGGCGCACATGTCGCGGACGATCATGCCACGCATGGCGGGAGCGCTCGCGGGGCGGGCGGTATCACCGGGGAAGGCCGACTGGACGTCGGTCTCGTCGATACCGTAGTTGCCGATCTGCGGATAGGTCATGGTTACGATTTGGCCGGCATAGCTCGGGTCGGTCATGACCTCAAAGTAGCCCTCAAGCGAGGTGTTGAAGCAGACCTCGCCGGTCGCGGTGCCCTCGGCACCGCATGCACGGCCATAAAAAATGGTCCCATCCTCAAGGTACAGGATGCAGGGACCGCAGGTGCCCTTGCTGGTTTTGGCCAGCATGCGCTGGCAAAGCTCGCTGGGCGCGAAGGTGCGGGCAGCAGTGCCCGCAGTATGGTTGTTCGCCATAATTCTCCTTCCCGGTCTCTCCGGACCGGCTTAAAGGTTGGTAGTTAGGCCTTGCGGTATTTTAACCGCAAGTATGCGCCATGGCGTTAATTTCATTGAAATGTTTACGAAATGATAATTATGACTTTCTATGCATAATGTTTTTTAATCCCCGTCCCAGAAAAATCATCCCGCGGGGCTTGTGGCTCACGCGGGATGATGGCGTCTTATTTTTTCTTGTCCTGCTCCAGCAGTTCGGACGGTGTGCGATCGGGCTTGCCGCCACGGAAAATCTCGCGGCCATGCAGACGATGCTCCAGATCGCGCTCGGCTTTTTCCTCGTCAATCTTGGTCTGGCTCACCACCGGGTCCTCAATCAACGACGACACCGAGTTCACCTGCTTCTGAATGCGCTCGGCGATGGTGTCATCCATACTCACGATGCGCATCTTCCAGTCGATACTCGTGGCGTTGGATGAGCTCTTGGTCCACACGAACGTCAAAATGGCGCTCTGGTGGCCGCGCGCGGGGAACATGCCAAAGAAGGAATCGTGCTGAATGTTGCTATCCTCGTCGATATAGGCGTGAACGTTATACACCACGCGGTCGATCTTATCGTTGAGCAACGCGTTGGTCGCAAGCGCCGCGGCCTGAATCTGCCCGTTGGACAGCAGCTCGAGCTCGTTGGCAGACGATGTGTCCAACACCGTCACCTCGACCGTGCCCGTGCGTTCATCGGCTTCATCGACGGTGAAGTCGAGCGGGAACTGCGTAAAGCCGTTGCCCCATTCAAGTCCACCCTTGAGCGCGGTCGAAACGGTATCGACCGAAACGCTCTCGGACAGGTTGGCGGTGTTCAGACGACGCATCACGCCGTAGCCAATCTGCATGCCCACGATCAGCACCAAAATACCGATGACCACGGCCATCGCGGTCTTCGTAATGGTATGGCTCACCTGCGAGCCCGAAGGATCGTCCTCGGACAGCGGGTCGATATGTTTTGCCTGGCTCGCGCGGTCCTCGCTGCGCAGCTGCGCTAGCGCCGCTTTGTCACCGCGCTTGGCCGCAGCCTCCTTCTCACGCATGCGCTCGGTACGCTTTTTGGCGAGCGTGGGATCCAAGACGCCGGATGCATCGATTTCGGAGAATAACTCCGTCACTTCTTCCGGAGTCAAAGGGTTCTTGTCAGCCATAAACTTCCTGTCATATCAATCAGTCGAGCTCGTGCGCACGCGCACCTTCGAACTGCATTCGATAGTAACGGGCATAGGTGCCGCCACGGGCGAGAAGCTCCTCGTGCGTGCCACGCTCCACAACGCGACCATGCTCAACGGTCGCAATCTCATCGGCATGCTTAATGGTCGAAAGACGGTGGGCGATAATAATCGTGGTGCGGCCGCGTGCCAGCTCTTCGAGTGACTCCTGCACCGCCTCCTCGCTCTCGTTATCCAAAGCACTCGTCGCCTCGTCCAAAATCAGGATCTTGGGGTTCTTGAGAAACACGCGCGCGATGGCAACGCGCTGCTTCTGTCCGCCCGAAAGACGGCTGCCGCGCTCGCCCACCACGGTGTCGTAGCCCTGCGGAAGCGACTCGATAAAGGCATCGATGTTGGCGCGACGGGCGGCCTCGGCGATCTCTTCTGCCGTGGCGCCCGGCTTGCCGTAGGCGATGTTCTCGCCAATCGTACCGTCAAATAGATAGACATCCTGCTGCACCAGGCCGATGGCGCGGCGCAGGCTCTGCTGCGTCACATCGCGCACGTCCTGGCCGTCGATGCTAATGGATCCGGCAGCCACGTCATAAAAGCGCGGCAGCAGCGAACAGGTCGTGGACTTGCCACCGCCCGAAGGGCCAACCAGCGCGATGGTCTGCCCGGGCTTGATGGACAGATTCATATGGTCGATAACGGGACGCTCGTCGGCATAGCCCTCGCCCAGCTCGACATCCTCGTAGTTAAAGCACACGTCGTGATACTCCACGGCGCCGGCAGTCACCTGCAGATCCGTAGCGCCCGGCTTGTCCTGGATATCCGGCGCGGTCGAGAGCACCTCGTCCATACGTTTAAAGCCGGCGATAGCCTTCTGATACGTTTCGGCCGAATTGACGAGCGTCTCAAGCGGCGTGCAGAACAGCGAAATATAGAGTGCAAAGGTCGCCATATCGACCGCCTGCAGCTGTCCCTGGGCGACCAGCCAGCCGCCCAGCAGCACCACGATCACATAGAGCACACCCGAGAGCAGGCCATACGTCGCGGTATAGACGCCCATGGCGTGATACATGTTCTCCTTGGACGAAAGGTAGCGATCGTTAGAGGCACGGAACTTGGCGCGCTCGGTCTCCTCGTTGGCAAAGCTCTTGACTACGCGCATGCCCGCAAGCGAATCCTGCAGCTGCGCATTGATGCCGCTGATCTTTTTGCGGTTGTCGCTAAAAACCTCGCGCATACGCATGTTCTGCCAAAACATGATGACCGCAAAAGCCGCCGTCACCACGGCCATGGCGAGCGCCAGCACCGGGGCGATGGTAAAGAGGATCGCAAACGAGCCAATAATCTCGATGCCGCAGATGATGATCCACTCGGGCACGTGGTGCGCCGCCTCGCAGATATCGAACAGATCGTTGACCACGCGGCTCATCATGTCGCCCGAACTGTTGCGGTCGAAGTACGCAAAGCTAAAGCGCTCGTACTGGTCAAACAGGTCCTCGCGCATCTTGGACTCCATGCGCGCACCCATCACGTGGCCCCAGTAGCTCACAAAGTAGCGGCAGGCGCAGCGAACGGCATACATCAGCACCAGCCCCACCGCGATCATACCGAGCGCCTGCATAATGGCAGCCTGGCCCTGGGTAAACAGCCCACCGGTCAAATTGCGCAGAATAATGGGGAACGCCAGGTCAATGGCGGCAAGCACCAGAGCACAAACAGTATCAGCAACAAAAAGCCCCATCTGGGGCTTGTAATAAGACAAAAACCTCTTCAGCATAATCACCTTACGCGGTTTTACCAAACCGCGTTTCGTCTCGACGCTGCAAGTGCTCCATTTGGACAATCTGGCCTTCAATCGTCGGTCGCGTATATCCATACGCTTCCCTCCTCTTTTAGGCCACCTTGTCTCAAATGGAGCACTTTCGCTGACTTACACAAACCTGCGAAATCATTCCCGCTCGTTACAGCTCAGCCCCGCCTAGTCGGTGAGCGATGCTATCGCAGGCCAAGGCGCCCACGACGGTCTTGGCGTCCTCGATCTTACCGTCGAGCACGGCGTCGATCAGCTCGTGCAGTGGTACCAGGTCGACGTTGACAAACTCGTCATCGTCGGGATCGGGCGCATCAAACTCGAGCTTGGTAGCCAGGTAGATGTGAATAATCTCGTCGCAAAAACCGCAGGTCGTGACAATCGACGTCAAAAAGCGGATGCGGCCGGCCTTAAAGCCCGTCTCCTCATGCAGTTCGCGCTTGGCGCAATCGAGCGGGTCCTCGCCCGGGTCGAGCTTGCCGGCGGGAATCTCGACCGTCACGCGGTCGATGGCGGTGCGGTACTGACGCACCAGCACGATCTTGCCGCTTTCGGTCAGCGCCACGACGGCCGCCGCACCCGGATGGCGAACGATATCGCGGGCACTGCGGTGACCGTTAGGCAGCTCAACCTCAAGACGGTGGACGTCGAGGATCTTGCCCTTCCAGGCACACTCCTCCGAAAGAATCTTCTCGTGCAGCAGGGCGTCATGTGGGTCGTCGTCGCCCAGCACCAGCGCCGGCTCGTCAGCGATCTCGCCACCAGGCTCGCCCTCGGCGTGCCCGTACGCGCGACCGTCTTCCTCGACGATCCGCGCGTCCACGAGCTCTTCGTTCTTATCGTCCATCCGTCTCATCCCTCTCGGATTTTAGGCATCCCAGGCGTCGCGGCCACGCAGCGCGCGCAGGCCAATGTCGTGACGCAGGGTCTTGCCCTCAAAGTCGATCTTCTCGCAGGCCTCGTAGGCAAGGTCGCGAGCGTTCTCGAACGTGTCGCCCAGCGCGGTCACGGCGAGCACGCGACCGCCGTTGGTCACGAGCTTGCCGTCCACCACAGCGGTGCCGGCGTGGTACACCGTCACGTTCTCCATGGCCTCGGCATCCTCGATACCGGTGATGACCTTGCCCTTCTCATAGCCGCCGGGATAGCCCGCGCTCGTCAGGACAACGGCCACGGCCCACTCGTCACGCCAATCGAGCTCAATCTGATCGAGTTCGCAGTTGGCGCAGGCCAGCATAACCTCGACCAGGTCGTTCTTAAGGCGCGGCAGCACGACCTGCGTCTCGGGATCGCCAAAGCGAGCATTGAACTCCAGCACCTTGGGGCCGGCGGGGGTAAGCATAAAGCCGCCGTACAGGCAGCCGCGGTAGTCGACGCCCTCGGCGGCGAGCTCTGCCACGGTCTGCTCCATGACCTTCACCATGGTGGCGTGCTCCTCGTCGGTCACGATAGGCACCGGGCTGTAGACGCCCATGCCACCCGTGTTGGGGCCAAGATCGCCCTCAAGCGCGCGCTTGTGGTCCTGCGAGGTAGCCATGGGACGGACGGTCTTGCCGTCGGTAAAGGCCAGCAGCGAGCACTCGGGGCCAACGAGCATCTCCTCGATAACCACCGTGTTGCCGGCATCACCAAAGGTGCCGCCAAAGCACTCACGCACAGCTTCCTCGGCCTGCGAAAGCTCGGTTGCCACAATAACGCCCTTGCCCGCGGCAAGGCCGTCGGCCTTCACGACCAGCGGAGCGCCCTGCTCGCGCACATAAGCAAGAGCCGAGGCCTCGTCAGTAAACGAGCCATAGGCGGCCGTCGGGATGTTCGCGCGCTCCATGAGCTGCTTGGAGAACAGCTTGGAGCCCTCCATCTGGGCACCCTCGGCACCCGGACCAAAGCACGGGATACCCGCCGCGCGGACGGCGTCGGCAACGCCAGCCACGAGCGGAGCCTCGGGGCCAATCACCACGAGTCCGCATCCATGGCTCTGGGCAAACGCCGCCACGGCCGCAGGATCGCAATCGTCGAGAACCACGTTCTCGCCGCAGCTCGCGGTGCCGCCGTTACCCGGCGCGATGTAGAGCTTGCCGGCGCGCGGTGATGCTGCGAGCTTGGCTGCCAGAGCATGCTCGCGGCCGCCGCTGCCCAACAACAGGATGTCGATGGTTTGAGTGTCCGCCTTCAAGGGTGCCTCCTCTATGGATTAACAGCCCGCCAACCAAGCGGGCCCATTACAAGCAAATATACCCCTCGGCCGCCCGTCCGGGCTGCAAAGGGGTATATCGCAATAACCGTATAAACCGATTACTTCCAGAATCGGTTGATGATCTGCTCGCGACCGGCGCCGACGCCGATAAACGTTACGCGGGTGTGTGCCAGATCCTCGATAAATGCCACGTAGTCCTGAGCCTCCTGCGGCAGCTCGTCAAAGCTGCGGCAGCCGGTGATGTCGCACTTCCAGCCAGGGAGCTCCTCGTAGATGGGCTTGGCATGCTCAAAGCGCACCTGATGCTCGGGCACGCTCGTGTAGCGCTCGCCGTCGACGTCATAGGCAACGCACACCTTAATGGTGTCGAAGGCCGAAAGCACGTCGAGCTTGGTCACGGCGATGTCGGTGAGGCCGTTGACGCGCGAGGCATAGTTGGCGATAGGGCCGTCAAACCAGCCGCAGCGACGACGGCGACCGGTGGTCACGCCGTACTCGTAGCCCTCCTCGGTCAGCGTGTGGCCGGCCTCGGACTCGTAGGAAAGCTCGGTGGGCATGGGGCCCGAACCGACGCGGGTGATGTAGGCCTTCATGACGCCCAGCACGCGGTCGACGTTCTTCATGCCGACACCGGAACCGGTAATGGCGCCGCCAGCGGTGCAGTTAGAAGACGTCACGTACGGATAGGTGCCGTGGTCGATGTCGAGCAGCGTCGCCTGGGCGCCCTCAAACAGCAAGTCCTTGCCCTCATCGATCATATTGTTGAGCAGCAGGCTCGTCTCGGTGATGTAAGGGCGCAGGCGCTCGGCCATGGGCAGGTACTCGTCACAAATCTGGTCCACGGTGTAGGTGGGCAGGTTGTAGATGAGCTCCAGCTCGGGGTTCACGCGGGCAAGAGCGGTCTCCAGCTTATCGCGGAACAGCGCCTCGTCCAGCATGTCCTGCATACGCAGGCCAATACGGGCCATCTTGTCCTGGTAGCACGGACCGATGCCGCGCTTGGTGGTACCGATGTTCTTCTTGCCGAGCTTCTGCTCAAAGGCGCCATCCAGATCGATGTGGTACGGCATGATGACATGCGCGTTGCCGCTAATCTTGAGATTCTTGGTGGTGATGCCGTCGGCCTCGAACATGTCGATCTCCTCAAGGACAACCTTGGGGTTGACGACACAGCCGTTACCGATCACCGACACGTGGTCGGAATACATAATGCCGGAGGGCACCTGGTGCAGGCCGTACTTCTTGCCGTTGACGACGATGGTGTGGCCGGCGTTGTTGCCGCCCGAGTAGCGCACGACGGCATCAAAGTCGCCGGCGACTAGGTCGCAGATCTTACCCTTGCCCTCATCGCCCCACTGGGCACCGACCAAAACGGTTGACGGCATGTTTACTCCTCACATTCATGGACTGTCCGCGCACCGCAAGCGCGCAGAAGCACAAAACATTCCTAGTATACCCGTGCAACGGGCGCCTGTCCTACTCCTCGGTATGCGCCCCATCAAGCTCATAGAACTTGGTGGATGCCGGCAGGAACATCAGGTCGACGTCGCCGATCGGGCCCGAACGGTTCTTAGCCACGACAATACGCGTAACGCCCTCGTCGGGTCGGTCGTCGCGCGAGGCCTCGGCCTCGTCGGCAGATCGGTCCAAGAACATGACGATATCGGCATCCTGCTCGATGGAGCCCGATTCACGCAGGTCGGACAGCTGCGGGCGCTTGCCGGTACGGGATTCAACCTGACGCGACAACTGCGACAGCGCGATCAGCGGGATCTTGAGCTCCTTGGCCATAATCTTCAGGCCACGCGACATCTCGGAGACCTCGACGGTACGGCTCTCGGAACGACGGCCCGGCGGAGGACTCACCAGCTGCAGGTAGTCCAGAATGATGATTGCCTTCTCCTTGTTATGGAGCATACGGCGGCTCTTGGCGCGAATCTCGGTCACCGTGGTGCCGGGCGTATCGTCAATCAGAATATCGAGCTTGGACAGCGTCTGCGTGGCCTCATTGATATTGGCCCACTGCTCGGGGCTAATGCGGCCCGTACGGAAATCGCTGATCGAGATCATGGCATAAGCGCAAATCAGACGCTGGGCAATTTCCTTGCCCGACATCTCCAGCGAGAAGAAGCCGACGGTATAGCCAGCGGCGGCGGCATTGAGTGCCAAGTTCAGGGCGAACGACGTCTTACCCACGGCGGGGCGGGCGCCGACAATGATGAGCTGGCCCTCGCGGAAGCCCATGAGCATACGGTCGAGCGACGGGAAGCCCGTGGGCACGCCTGCGGCCTGACCGCCGGCCTTGCACACTTCCTCGGCCTCGTTATAGGCCTCGACCATAAACTCGGTCAGCGTCTTGTAGCTCGACTTGACCTCGCGCGCCGTGACCTTGAGCAGCTTGCTCTCAGCCAGCTCCACGACCTCCTTAGTATCGGTGGGGGCGTTGTAGGCCAGCGCGTTGATCTCGTTGGTGGCGCCAATCAGCTCGCGCAACATCGAGTCGCGACGAACGATGGCGGCATGGTGCTGCCAGTTGACGAGCGACAGGGTCTGACCCATCAGCTCCAAAATGTACGCCTCGCCACCCACGGCATCGAGCTTGTTGATGCTTCGCAGGTAATCGATCAGCGAGATGGAGTCGATGGGGATGCGACTGTTGTACATATCGACCATCGCGGTATAGATGGTCTTATGAATGGGCCGATAGAAGTCATCGGGCTGCAGCTCGACCTGAGCCTCTTCGACCACCTCGGGCGATAGCAGCATAGCGGCCAGTACGTTGGCCTCTGCATCTTGGTTTTGGGGGAGACCCAACTTGGAGCCACGGTCCTCGACCGTCAGCCCCGTCTCCCTATCGTCATATGCCATGAGCATCCTCATTCATATCGCTTGCGAGCATCCATAGTATCAGCCACGGCTATTAATCGAGTCGCGCCTTGGCAATCATCACCGAACCAAACGGATAAACGGTCCTATGCACGGGACCTCATCTCAATGACTGCTATGAACTCACCCAGCGCAAAAAACAAAAGGGCGCCCTGGTCTCCCAGAGCGCCCTTCTTAGAACAAGATTGTTGCGTTGCAGCAAATGCTACTCGGCAGCATCCTCGGTCTCGACCTCGGCGGTCTCGGCCTCGGCGACCTCAGCGGCCTCCTCGACCTCAGTCTCGGCAGCGAGCTCCTCGGCGGTAACGCCGACGAGAACGACAACCTCGGCCTTGATCTCGCGGTACAGCGAGATAGCGACGGTGTGGGCACCGGCAACCTTGATGGGCTTACCGAGCTCGACGCGCTTGCGGTCGATGTCCATACCGAGCTGATCCTTGATGGCGTCAGCGATCATAGCAGCGGTAACGGAGCCAAAGAGGATGCCCTCGTCGCCAACCTTGACGTCAACGGTGACCTGCTTGCCCTCGAAGGCAGCCTTGGTCTCGTTGGCGGTAGCCAGACGGACGGCCTCGCGCTTGGCGATGTTGTTGCGACGCTCGTCAAGCTGCTTGAGGTTGCCCTTGGTGGCGGCAACAGCGAGCTTCTTGGGGAACAGGAAGTTCTCAGCGTAACCCTGAGCGACCTCTACGACGTCACCCTCGCCGCCCTTGCCCTTGATCTCATCGAGAAGAATAACCTTCATGATGCGTCTCCCTTCTTAGCCGCGGTCGCGGTTGCCACGAGAGGAAACCACGGGGACGGTGTACGGCAGGAGAGCCATCTCGCGGGCGCGCTTGATGGCGTTGGCGATGTCATGCTGATGCTGCGTGCAAGCGCCAGTGACGCGACGGGGCTTGATCTTGCCACGGTCGGTCATGTACTTACGGAGAAGCTGAGTGTCCTTATAGTCGATGAACTCAGTGTTCTCCTTGCAGAACTGGCAGTACTTACGACGCGGCTGACGTGCAGAATAATCATTAGCCATGTCAAAATACCTTTCATTTGGCAACTTCGGCGAGCCGAAGCCGCCTCTCACTCAAAAATAGGCGAACAACCCTTAGAACGGGATGTCCTCATCGTAGACGTCGACCGCGGGCGGCGTAGCCACCGGTGCGGCAGGACGTGCTGCGGGCGCGGGAGCTGCGGGGGCGTAACCGCCCTGATCGTAGCCACCCTGGCCACCACGGGAGCTCATAAACTCGATTTCATCGACGATGACCTCAAGCTTGCTCCTGCGCTGACCGTCGCGCTCCCAAGAGCTGTAGCGCAGCTTGCCCTCGATCGCGACCTTGTTTCCCTTTGCCAGGAAACGGCTCACGGCCTCGGCGCGGGTGCCAAACATAGTGCAGTCGACAAAGTTGGGATAGTCCTCCCACTCGCCAGTCTGCGCATTGCGGCGACGATCGTTCACGGCGACGCCAAAGGACAGAACCTGGGTTCCGCCGGCGGTGGCGCGCAGCTCGGGATCGCGGGTGAGGTTACCGGTGATGTTCACTCGATTGATGCTCATAACTCACTACTTCCTCTTGGGGCACAAGCCCAGTCCAAAACGACAGTCTTACTCCTGGTCGTCGCGACGGACGATCATGTGGCGGACCACAGCGTCGGTGATGCGCAGGACGCGATCAAGCTCGGCGATCTGGGTAGGATCTGCGTGGAAGTTGATGAGGGTGTAGTCACCATCGGTGAGGTCGTTGATCTCGTAGGCGAGCTTGCGCTTGCCCCACTCGTCAACGGAGTCGACCTTGCCAGCGCCCTCAGCGATCGTGGTATCGATACGCTTCATAACAGCGAGACGAGTCTCGGGGTCGAGCGACGGGTCAACAAAGAACAGCAGTTCATAAGCCTTCATATTGTCACCTCCTCTGGGCAAATGTGGCTTCAGGTCGTGAAGGTGCGCCTGAAGCAGGAAAAGACTTGGTAATAATATCTTTCAACCTCCCAGGCTGCAAGAATATGCAGCTACAACCTCATGACCTCCACATATGTCCATACTCACACGGCACTTCTCGCGTATTCCAACCAAATGCTGACCAAGAGCTTGACGGATTCGATAGCAAGATACGCCGCGGCGGGGACATCCCGAGCCAAACCGCAGGTCGCCGATTGCAGGGTTGTGGTCGCAAAACGCATACCACCGGTTCGATCGATTGCTTCAAAATTTTTAAATTCGCTGCCACGTCATTCATAAATACCTATTTTGAACAGGCCATCGAGCGGGATCTGGCTGGTCAGGATGCCTTTTTAGTACTTATCTGGCACATGCCGGATACGGGCGCGGAGCGAGCGGTTTAAAAAATACCGAGTTTTCTGTTTGCACTTTTCGATTCCTCGTGTATACTGACTTTCGCATTTAACGGAGAGTTGTCCGAGTGGCCGAAGGAGCACGATTGGAAATCGTGTAGGCGTCAAAAGCGTCTCCAGGGTTCAAATCCCTGACTCTCCGCCAGTTAATTCCAAAGCAGGCCTTAGAGCCTGCTTTGTTTTTACCCCACGCGGAGGGGTGGCAGAGTGGTTGAATGCGGCGGTCTCGAAAACCGTTTGGCCTGTATAAGGTCACGAGGGTTCGAATCCCTCCTCCTCCGCCATTTTTGTTGAAAAAGCTCCCAGATTGGGGGCTTTTTTGTTTTGAGTCCCTAACAAGCAAATACGGCGGAGGAGGAGGGATTCGAACCCAACAGGGCGCGGAGCGTAAAGAAAACGCGCCCGTGGCGCGTTTTTAGCGCAGCGCGGTCGGCGCCAGCCGACCGGATAAATTTTGAGCTTCGCTCAAAATTTGGACATCCCTCCTATTCAGCCACGCCCCCATCGCGTTCAGCATCAACCCAGTCCCGACCGTTTGCCGAGCAATAGGGTCGCAATCGGCGCCGAACATGTACTATGTACGGGCATTGTCCAAACCCGTAACCCAAAGGACCCCATCTTGCCCGTCGTCGCCGCTGTAACCGTTACCTCACATGCCTCGGATGCCATGGTCGCTATCCCATTTTGGCTCGAGATGTTCGCCGTTGTCGCCGCATCGATCTCGGGCGTGCTGGTTGCGCGCGAACACAAGCTCGACCTGGTGGGCGCGGTCGCGCTCGCGGTGGTCTGCGGTCTGGGCGGCGGTCTTTTACGCGATATGACACTCCAGGTCGGCAACGTCTACATCCTCAACCAGCCAATGGCGCTGCCGCTCTCCATCGCCACGGCGGCCACCATCTACATCTTCCCGGCAATTGTCGACAAGCCCGATAAACTCATTCCCCTGCTCGACATCATCTCGGTCGGCATCTATGCCGCAACCGGCGCGGACAAGGCACTGGTCTACGGATTTGCACCCGCCGTATGCGTCATGATGGGCTTTTTTACCGCGGTGGGCGGCGGCATGCTGCGCGACGGCTTTATGGGCGTGGTTCCGGGCATTTTCCAACGTACTAACTTTTATGCCATCGCCGCCATCGCCGGATCGGCAAGCTATGTGTGTCTCGTCATGAGCGGCATCGTGAGCAATGTCGCCGCGCTGGTCGTATGCGTTGTCGTGACCATGGGTCTGCGCTGGCTCTCGCTGCGCTTTGACATCAAAAGCCCCACCGAAGAAGACATCGCGCGCTTTTTGCATCGCAAAAAGTAGACAGCGCGGCACGACCCTTCGAAATGCAACCGAGAGGTTCTTTTAGAGCGCCTGCGCGTTGGGTACCCTGTTAGATACATGTCGAGTATCTAACGAAGGATTCACTATGCCCTGCAACCCAGCACCGTCGACCCAGCGCCGTAAAGCGCAGGCCCGCATCGTCCTCCTATTCGCACTGATTGCGCTTGCGCTGACCGTACTTCCCACGGCGTCATTCGCCGGCACAGACACCGCGGGCAACGTACTCGCAACCGAAGCTGACTCAAATCCGTCTGGCGCCGAGGGCGACCTGTACTGGGCCGGCCAAAACCTTAACCTGGACGATGCCTCTATCGACCGCGATATTATCGCGGCGGGCGACAGCCTATCGATTCGCGATTGCACCGTAGGCGGAGCCGTTCGCCTGGCGGCGCGCACCATCGACATCTCCAAAACCGCCATCGATGGCAGCGCGACGGTAGCCGGTCAGCACGTCGTGCTCAACACCGGTAGCGCCGCCAACTGTTTTTACGCGATGGGCGAGACGGTTGCCCTGCGCGGCTCCGCCAAGTCGGCAGCACTCGCGGGCAGTACGGTAACTATCGACGGCACTGTCGATGGCGATGTCGAGGTCTGGGCCGACAAACTCATCCTGGGTAAAAACGCTCACATCACCGGCACGGTGAACGCCCATATCTCCGAGGATCCCGAGCGGGCCGAGGGCGCTCAGGTCGGGGCCCTCAAGATTGACCGCACCGAGAACGAGAACACCTCTACGATTAACGACGTCATCGGCGGCATCGTCGCCGCGGCGCTTTCCACCTGCTTTGTCGCGATCCTCCTTGAGCTCGTCTTTCCGCGCGCGACCGCCAGCGCTGCCGGCATGCTCCGCCAGCGCCCCACCCCGTTGTGGGTGAGCGGTCTTTTGGGCACGGTGGCCGCCATTCCCGCCGTCCTGCTGCTCATCATCTCGATTGCAGGTCTGTCGCTCGCCGGAGCCCTCATGTGCGCCGTGATCGGTATCGCCCTAGTCTCGGCGGCATTTACGGGCACCGCGATCGCACGCATGGTCGGACACAACCAGAACCGCTACGCCATGGCCGCCGTGGGCGGTATCGCCGCGGGCGCACTCACGGCACTTCCCCTTATGGGCAGCTTTGTCAGCGGCGTAGCCTTCGTCTTTACGCTCGGTTACGTCATCCAGATCATCTGGCGCAACGCCCGCCTCAAGCCGCAGCAGACCGCCAACACCCCGGGCCTTCCCTCCGCCTAACCGCCAACCACCGCAAAGGGGCAAGGCACCTTTGCGGTGGTACAGACCAACTCAATCCCCGTGCACCAAAAAGGGCGCCGACCATTGCGGTCGACGCCCTTTCTCGTTAGTCGCTATAAAGCTCAGCGCTTATTTGTTGACCTGGCCAGCGCGGACGGCTGCCTTCTTGCGGTCGGTGGCGTTGAGCAGACGCTTGCGCAGGCGGATGTTCTTGGGAGTGATCTCCACCAGCTCATCGTCGGCGATGTATTCCAGCGCCTCCTCCAGCGAGAAGGTGCGGGGCGGCACCAGCTGGACGGAGATATCGGAGGTCGAGGAACGCTGGTTGCCCAGGTTCTTGGTACGGGCGATGTTGACGACCATGTCGCCGGCCTTGCTGCGCTCGCCCACGATCATGCCCTCGTAGCACTCGGTGCCTGGCTCAACAAACAGCTGACCGCGCTCCTGCAGCGTACCCAGGGCATAGGCAACGGCCTTCTCGGTGGTCATAGAGATCATTGCGCCGTTCTGGCGGTTGCCGATCTCGCCGGCATAGGGGCCGTACTCCAGGAAGGTGTGGTAGAACACGCCCTCGCCGTGGGTGACGTTCATGATGCGGTTCTTAAGACCCATGATGCCGCGGGTCGGAATCTTAAACTCGAGGTGCGTCACGATGCCCGAGGTATCCATGCTCGTCATGATGCCGCCGGAGGTGCCGAAGACCTCAACGACCTTGCCCGAGTACTCGTCCGGGCATTCGACGACGGCCTGCTCGACGGGCTCCATCTTATTGCCGTTCTCGTCCTTCTTAAACAGAACGCGGGGACGGCCGACCTGGAACTCAAAGCCCTCGCGACGCATGGACTCCATCAGGACGGACAGGTGCAGAATGCCGCGGCCAGAGACCTCGACGCCGCTCTTGTCCTCGAGCTCCTCGATCTTCATGGTCACGTTGTTCTCGGCCTCGTTGAACAGGCGCTCCTTGAGCTGACGGGCACCCACGATGTCGCCGTCGCGGCCGACGAGCGGGGAGGTCGAAGCCTCAAAGACGATGGACAGGGTCGGCGGGTCGATCTCGATGGGCTCGAGCTCGACAGGGTTCTCGGGATCGGTGTAGACATCGCCGATATCGGTGCGGTCAATACCCACGACAGCAGCGATATCGCCGGCGCCGACTTCCTGGCACTCGGTGCGACCCAGGTAGTCGAAAGTAAAGAGCTGCTTGACGGTAGCGGTAGCGCTGGAACCGTCGTTCTTGACGACCAGGATCTGATCGCCCTGGTGAATGGTGCCGGAGTACACGCGACCGATACCGATGCGGCCAACGAAGTTGGAGTGGTCGATGGTCACACACTGCATGGCCAGCGGGGCGTTCTCGTCAACCTCGGGCGCGGGCATGTCGTCGATGATCATATCGAGCAGCGGATACATGTCCATGTTGCCGTCGTTGGGGTCAAGGCGGGCAAAGCCATTCATGGCGCTGGCGTAGACCACGTGCTCCATGGCAAACTCAAGCTGGTCGTCGGTGGCGCCCAGGTCGGCCATCAGGTCCAGGCAGTCGTTGTAGGCCTTCTCGGGGTTGGCGCCCGGACGGTCGATCTTGTTGATGACGATCATGATCTTGAGGCCGGTGTCGATGGCGTGACGCAGCACGAAGCGGGTCTGGGGCATGGGGCCCTCAAAGGCATCGACCAGCAGCAGGGCGCCGTCGGCCATACGCAGCACGCGCTCGACCTCGCCGCCAAAGTCAGCGTGGCCCGGGGTGTCGATGACGTTGATCTTAACGTCCTTGTACTCGATAGAGATGTTCTTGGCGAGAATCGTAATGCCGCGCTCGCGCTCCTGGTCGTTAGAATCCAGGACGCGGTCCTCGACCTGCTGGTTGGCACGGAAGGCGTCCGTGGCACGCAGGAGCTTATCGACCATCGTCGTCTTGCCGTGGTCGACGTGAGCGATGATAGCGATGTTCCTCAGATTGTCTACGCGCATGTAGTTCCCCTATCTTCTATCTATATACAACCGGCACGCGTATGCGACCCGCCCAGCAACACAACGCTCAGCGGGAATATTGAGCCTTTTACCGAAAACTCGTTTATTTTAGCGATTTTAGATTAGAGGGGTTTCCTCGCCTGCAGGTTCAGGGTCGCTCCACATAAAACCATCGCCGGCGCCCACGCCCTCGTACAGTACGTATGCCGAAAAGCCGCTCTCGAGCGTCGTCTCAAAGAAACTCACGAGCAGGGCGTCATGGTAGCCGCCGTCAATTTCGACACACCCGGTGTAGCCGATGGCGTAGCGGGCGATGCGGCCCAGGCCCTCGTCCTTAAGGCCCATCTTGTGCTCGGAGATAAAGTTGGTGGCAGCCTCGAGGCATGCCTCCTCGCCGTCCTCGTCGAGTGCCGCCAGATAGCGGTTGGACGCGGCATCCTCGATCGCAACGACAACACCGGGGTTCTCACCAGCGGCAAGATCGTCTAAAAATGCCCCGATGAGGTCGCACACCATGGCGTCGAGCTCGGCGGAGACGTTTCCGGCGTCCTGCATATCCTGTGCCATTTTTAGACCTTCCCATCGAGTCCGGCGTCGTTACATCTCTTGCGCCTCGGCAGCGATCTTGGCGGCGGCGTCGCGGACGCGCGTCATATCGGCCGCACGCTTATCGAGAACCTTAATCTGGTTGGTCAACATCACAGCATCGACCACGCCCCAGATGACCAAGCCCGTCGAAATCGAAAACCCAAGCGCACCAACTGTACCACGAAGGCGCGATGAGATTGCCGCGACAAGTGCGGAGACGGCAACCATCTTGATAAAGGAGGCACGGCGCTCGCGAAGTGTACGGGCCTGCGTCACATAGGCAATGCGTGCGGCCTCGGATGCCTCCGAGCGCATCTGGGCCTCGCGGGCAATGGCGGCGGCCTCGGCTGAAACGCCGCGACCCATCAGTGCACACTCCGTCTCATGGCTACCCGTCATTTAAAAATCATCGGGCGAGAGCGTATGGACGAACTCGTCGAACTTCTCAAATTCCTGCTCGTCATCGATTTCCTCGGCGACCGGAGAGACAGTCCCCAGGCGGTTCATGATGTCGTCCTCAACAAACATGGGAGCATTGCTGCGCACGGCGAGGGCGATGGCATCGCTCGGACGCGCATCGATCCTATGCTCGTTGCTGTCGGCCAAAACAACGACCGTCGCATAGAACACGGGAGGCTCGGCACGGACAATCTCGATGCGCTCGAGTTTTGCATCCAGGGCATTAAGCGTATCGAGCAGCAGGTCATGGGCAATCGGGCGCTCGGCACGACCGCTGTCGATACCGCGGCTAATAGCCGCAGCCTCAAACGAACCAGTTTGGATAGAAAGGGAGCGCAGCGGCGCAGGGGAGTCCGATTTGCTGCAGCGCTCGCGAAGTACGATAAGCGATGGCACGGGACCGGCGGCCATGACGATGGTCTCTATGTCGACACGAACCATGGAACACCTCCGGTACGTAGCGGTTAACACGCGGCGCCTTCGCCGCATTGAATAGCTATACTACCCAATCTTTCGCACAGCACACAAAACCAAAATGAGTTTTATCACACACAAGAAAAAAGCCCCGAGGCCATGCCTCGAGGCTCTTCACAGTTTTGATGGTGGACCTGACAAGATTCGAACTTGTGACCTCCCGGTTATCAGCCGGACGCTCTAACCAACTGAGCTACAGGTCCATCATGGTGGAGGTTAGGGGGATCGAACCCCTGACCTCAGGCTTGCAAAGCCCGCGCTCTCCCAGCTGAGCTAAACCCCCACGGAGACAGTAATAAACACCCCAGCGGCGACTCGGCTCTCGCTGGGGTGTTTATTGCGAAAGAAAGTGGTGGACCTGACAAGATTCGAACTTGTGACCTCCCGGTTATCAGCCGGACGCTCTAACCAACTGAGCTACAGGTCCATCGCGCAAGGGATATATTAGACGAGTCGTTACGCGCGCGTCAACAACTTTTTTGAAAATCTTTGGAGGGTGTTCGCCCCGGCCGCACGGCGGCATGTGAAGTCGCCTGCTCGGACAGTCCTGACTCGCGCAGAGAGCACATTAAGTGCTCTCTGGCTCGTGCGGAACTCGCGATCGACTTCACATGCCGCCGTGCGGCCGGGGCGAACGCGAGTCCCGAGGTTTTCAAAAAAGCGGTCGGCGCGCAGTGCGCCGAACGCCGATATAAGGGGCCTGATGATTTTTACCAGCTAGGGCCTCTTACTCGTCTAGGAGATCCTCTGGCATGTCGTTGCCGTCGCCTAGGTCGACTGGGGCCTCTTCGGTGTCGGCTGCGGCCTCGTCCTCGGCGCCTTCGCCTTCGGGCTTTTCCTTGGCTGCCGTCATGCGGGCTACGGCGCAGATGCGGTCGTTGTCGTCGACGGTCATCATCTTGACGCCCTGGGTGGCGCGGCCGGTCTGGCTGATCTCGTCGGTCTTGACGCGAATGACCGTCGCGCCTTCCGTCACGATGAACAGCTCGTGCTGCGGACCCACCGTCTTCATGGCCGCAAGGTTGCCCTTGCGCTCGGTCATTTGGATGGTGTAGACGCCCTGACCGCCGCGATTCTGCTCCGGGTAATCCGCGACCGGCGTGCGCTTGCCGTAGCCGCGCTCGGTGATGACAAACAGGTCGCCGTTGCCGTTGGTAACCTCCATACCCAAAACGCTCACGCCGTCCTTCATGCTAATACCGCGAACGCCGCTGGTGTCGCGTCCCGTGGCGCGAACCTGGTCCTCGGGGAACATGATCGCCTTGCCCGCAGTGGTGGCCAGGATGATCTTGTCGCCCTCGCGCACACGGCGCACGGCGAGCAGCGCGTCGTCGTCTCTCAGATTGATGGCGATCAGGCCATCACGGCGGCTGCGGTCGTAAGCGCTCATCACGGTCTTCTTGACCATGCCGCTCTTGGTGGCAAACATCAGGTACTCGTCGGCGGGGAACTCGCGGCAGCTGATGACGCTCGCGATCTTCTCGCCTTCCTCAAAGGGCAGTAGGTTGACGATCGCGGTGCCGCGCGCCTGGCGCGTACCCACCGGCAGCTCGTGCACCTTCAGGCGGTAGACCTTGCCCCTGCTCGAGAAGAACAGCACGTACTCGTGCGTGGATGCGATAAACATCTCGTCGATGACGTCGTCCTCTTTAAGGTTGACGCCCGACACGCCCTTGCCGCCGCGCTTCTGGGCGCGGTAGGCAGCCACCGGGATGCGCTTCACGTAGCCGGTGTGGGTGATGGTCACGACCATGTCCTCGTCGGCGATGAGGTCCTCAACGTCCAGATCCTTCTCGACGTGGCTGATCTCGGTGCGGCGCTTGTCGCCAAACTTCTTCGAGATCTCGCGCATCTCCTCCTTGATGACGCCCAAGATCTTCTCCTCATGCGCCAGCAGGTCCTCGTAGTAGGCGATGGCGCGGCGCAGGCCGTCCAGCTCTTCTTGGATCTTGTCGCGCTCCAGGCCGGTCAGGCGGCGCAGCTTCATCTCGAGGATGGCCGTGGTCTGCTCGGGCGTAAAGCCAAAGCGCTCAATCAGGCGGCTGCTGGCCTCGGAGTCGGTCTGCGAGGAGCGGATAATGCTGATGACCTCGTCGATATGGTCGAGAGCCATCAAGTAGCCCTCGAGGATATGGGCACGCGCCTGGGCCTTCTTGAGGTCGAAGCGGGTGCGGCGGGTGACGACGTCGACCTGATGGTCGATGTAGTGTTGCAGCATCTCGCGCAAGCTCAGGCATTTGGGAACGCCGTTGACGAGCGCCAGGTTGTTGGCGCCAAAGGTCGTCTGCAGCGAGGTGTACTTATACAGGTTGTTGAGCACGACCTGCGGAATGACGCCCTTCTTGAGCTCGATGACCAGACGGATGCCCTTCTGGTTGGACTCGTCGCGCATGTCCGAGATGCCCTCGATGCGCTTGTCGTTTACGAGCTGGGCGATCTTCTCCTGCAGGGTACCCTTGTTGACCATGTAGGGGATCTCGGTAAAGACCAGGCGGCTGCGACCGGTCTTGGTGGATTCCACATGGGCCTTGGCGCGCACGGTGATGGAGCCGCGGCCGGTCTCGTAGCTCTGCCTAATGCCGGCGCTACCCATGATGATGGCGCCGGTGGGGAAGTCCGGACCGGGCATGATCTGCATAAGCTCGTCGACGGTGGCGTCGGGATTGTCGATCAGGTAGCAGGTGGCCTCAATCGCCTCGGTGAGGTTGTGCGGGGCGATATTGGTGGCCATGCCGACGGCGATGCCCTGACTACCGTTGACTAGCAGGTTGGGGAAGCGCGCGGGCAGCGCCACGGGCTCGGCGAGCGACTCGTCGTAGTTGGGCTGCCAGTCGACGGTATCCTTTTGCAGGTCGCGCAACAGCTCCATGGCGGGCTTTGCCAGGCGGCTCTCGGTATAACGCATGGCCGCCGCGCCGTCGCCGTCAATGTTGCCGAAGTTACCGTGGCCGTCGATGAGCGGCGTGCGCATGGAGAACCACTGCGCCAGACGAACCATGGCCTCGTAGACCGCGAAGTCGCCGTGCGGATGGTACTTGCCGATAACTTCGCCGACCGTCCAGGCCGACTTCTTATGCGGGCGGTTGGGGTAGATGCCGCTCTCGTTCATGGCGTACAGGATGCGGCGGTGCACCGGCTTTAGGCCGTCGCGCACGTCCGGCAGGGCGCGCGCCGTGATGACCGACATCGAGTACTCGATGAACGACTGCTTCATCTCGCGGCCGAACTCCGAAATCTGGAGCTGGCCACCGTTGATATCCTCACCGGCCGAGGCGCCGCGATCGACCGCACCGAAGCTCTCCTCGAGCTCGGCGTCGTCATCCTCGTCCTCTTCATCCTCGGCGTCGGGGTTATAGGAATCCGGATCGCCGTCCTCGCCCTGCTCGGCGCGGGCGAGCAGGCGCTTCAGATCATCGGGCATACCGGCGTCGCCGGCCTCGTCCATACCCTCATTGTTGTTGATATCGTCTGCCACGTTACCTCCTCTTAAGCGTCAAGGAATCGTGCATCATGCGCATGCTTTTCAATGTACTCACGGCGATAGCCGACCTCGGAACCCATCAGTTCGCGCACGGCGCGGTCCGCCACCACGGCGTCCTCGATCGACACGCGCTGCAGGATACGGGTCTTGGGGTCCATCGTCGTCGAGGCAAGCTGCTTGGGGTCCATCTCGCCCAGGCCCTTGTAGCGCTGGACGGTATAGCCTTTGCGTTTCTTGGTAATCTTGCCGTCCTTGGCCTTGCCGCCCTCGTCGTTGTCGTCGGGGGTCAGGCCCAGGCTCTGAATGGTGTCACGCAAAATCTCGTCTTCGGGCTGGCGGCCGTTGGGATACACGTAATGGATCTTGTTGCGCACCTTAATGCCAAAGATGGGCGGGCAGGCAACATAGACATAGCCGGCATCGATCAGCGGGCGCATGTACTTGTAGAAGAACGTCAGCAGCAGGATGCGGATATGCGCACCGTCAACGTCTGCATCGGTCATGATGATGATCTTGTGGTAGCGCGCCTTGCTGATATCGAAGTCGCCGCCGTCGCCGGCGCTCGTCGTGACGCCGCAGCCGATCGCGGTGATCAGGGATTGGATGGTGTCACTCGAGAACGCGCGGTGGTCGCCTACGCGCTCGACGTTCAGAATCTTGCCGCGCAGGGGCAGAATCGCCTGGATGTCTCGGCGGCGGCCGTCCTTGGCCGAACCGCCTGCCGAGTCGCCCTCTACGATAAAGAGCTCGGTCAGCTCGGCATCGCGCACCGAGCAGTCGGCGAGCTTGCCGGGCAGCGACGCCGTCTCGAGCAGGCTCTTGCGGCGGGTCGCCTCGCGCGCCTTGCGGGCGGCGTTGCGGGCCTTACATGCCTGCTGGGCCTTCTTGACGATCTCGCGGGCGGGTTTGGGGTGCTCCTCCAGATAATCGATCAGTCCATCGGTCACGATCTTGAGCGTGAGCGCGCGCATGTAGGAGCTGCCGAGCTTGGCCTTGGTCTGGCCCTCAAACTGCGGATCGGGCAGTTTAACCGAAATGACGGCCGAAAGGCCCTCGCGCACGTCGTCACCGCTCAGGTTGGCGTCCTTCTCCTTGAGCAGGTTCTGCTTGCGGGCGTAATCGTTGATCACGCGGGTAAGGGCGGTGCGGAAGCCCTCGAGATGCATGCCGCCCTCGGGGGTGTAGATGTCGTTGGCAAACGACATGACGTTCTCGCCATAGCCGGCATTCCACTGCAGGGACACCTCGACCTCGCCCATCTTGGCCACGGGCGCATCCGGATCCGATTTACCCTCGATATAGATGGGCTCCTTAAAGGCCTCGGGGACGTCTTTGCCGTCGTTGAGGAACTTAACGAAGTCGATGATGCCGCCCTCGTAGCAGAACTCCTCCACATGGGGAGTCGCCTCGCGCTCGTCGGTCAGCACAATCTTTAGATTCTTATTGAGGAACGCCGTCTCTTGCAGACGGTTGTGCAGCGTATCGAAATCGTAGACACAGGTCTCGAAGATCTCGTCGTCGGGCCAGAAGCTGACGGTGGTACCCGTCGAATCCGAGGTGCCCACGACCTCCATCTTCTTGACGGTCTTGCCGCGCGAGAACTCCATCTCGTAGACGCTGCCATCACGGCGCACCTGCACGACCACGCGCTTGGACAGCGCGTTGACGACGGAGATGCCCACGCCGTGCAGTCCGCCCGAGACCTTGTAGGCCGAGTTATCAAACTTACCGCCGGCGTGCAGGATCGTCATAACGACCTCGAGCGTCGGGATCTTCTTGATGGGATGCTCGTCGACGGGGATGCCTCGCCCGTTGTCGACGACCGTGATGGAGTTGTCGGCGTGGACCGTCACCTGAATCTCGGTGCAGAAACCGGCCATGGCCTCGTCAACGGAGTTGTCAACGATCTCCCACACCAGGTGATGCAGGCCGCTGGCGCTCGTCGAGCCGATGTACATGCCCGGGCGCTTACGAACGGCCTCGAGACCTTCGAGAATCTTAATCTCGCCGCCATCGTAATCGTTTTCGTTTGCCACACGTCCTCCTTCAGCTAAGAAAATGTGTACAGCCTTACTAGTTTATCGTAAAAAAATACCCTCGGGAACGAGGGTATTTGGCTCTACAAGGCCACCAGATGCGATTTAAGGCTCTTTTTTGCTTTGCACGCCCTTGGCCCACTCGGCACTAGCTCTCATGGCATTCTCGAGGGCCTCGCGCAGTTTTTGATCTTCGATGGGCGCCACTTGGCGCTCAATCTCGCCGCGTTCGGCCTCGCTGAGATCGGCGTGCGGAGCCGGCGGGCGCTCGGTCACGGCTGGGCGCAGGCGCTCCTTGGCAGCCGGCGGCGTGTGACCGGGCGCGGTCGTTTTGAACACCAGGCCGTCCACATGCGCGCCGGCCCGCTCCATGCGTGCCCGGATGATCTCGCGCAGCAGCGTCATCTCCTGCGTCCACGAGGGCGAATCGAGATACACCAGCAGCTCATTGGACTCGGGCAGGTAGCGCAGGCCCGTCACGTGGCGTCCCTCGCGCGTGCCCGAGCACACCGCATTCCAGGCGCGATAGACCGCACGAGATTCCTCTGCAGCCTCCATTTGCGCGCGGCGCTCAGGTGTCGCGGCCGCCAGGATGCGCTGACGCTCGGCATCCAAAAAGCCGCCAAAGGCAACCGTTCCGTTCTCGCGCTCGTAATTAGCACGTCTCACCCATGCTCACCACCTTGGCTCGATCAAGCAGGTCATCGGTAAAATACCCCAGATTGGTGGTGGTTATGACCGTCTGGATATCATCACCGATCAGCTGCAGAAAAGCGTCTCGCCGCCCGGCATCGAGCTCGCTCATCACGTCGTCCAAAAGCAGCAGTGGCGCGGTGCCCAGGATATCGCGCGCCACGGCCACTTCTGCCACCTTCCAGGCAAGCACCAGCGTTCGCTGCTGGCCCTGGCTGGCAAATGAACGGGCCGATCGGCCCGCGACGGAAAACTCAATCTCGTCGCGATGCGGACCCACAAGCGTCACGCCGCGGCGCATCTCCTCATCGGCACGCTCATCAAGGGCAGCCAGCATGCGCTCGTACGCCCAGCCCTTCAGCTCTTCGCGATCCTCGACCTGGGGCAAATCCCCCAGCGTGGACGTATAGGTCACGTTGGCAGCCTCACCGGACGCCACTTGCCCGTAGGCAGTGCGCACATGGCCCGCCAGCCGGTCGAGTAGGGCCAACCGGTGCACGAGCAGGGCCGAGCCCGCGCGGGCAATCGAATCGTTCCACGCGCCGAGCATCTCGCGGCAGCACCAGGTCTCCTTGAGCAAGGCGTTACGCTGGGTCACGCAGCGCCCATAGGTGCTCGCAAGATCGGCATAGCGTGCGCTCAGTTGCATGCCAAAGTCATCGAGGGCGGCGCGGCGCACACTGGCGCCTCGCTTAACCATGTCCAGATGGTCGGGGCAAAACAGCACGCTCGGCAGAACCCCGCGCACACCAGCGGCAGAGCATCTCTTGCCGTTGCGGCTAAACGAGCGCTTACCGTCCTCCGCGCTCAATCCCATATCAAGCACGCGGCCGTCGCCCTCGAGCCTCAGCTCGACCTTGCACGAGCCCACGCCATCATGGACGAGCTCGGCTGCGGTCGGATGCCTAAACGAGGCGCCGCTCGTCAGCAGCTGCAGCGCCTCTATGAGATTGGTCTTTCCCGCCGCGTTGGGTCCCGCAAGTATCGTCACGCCCTCGTCCAAGGCAAGGCGATAGCTATCGAAGCTGCGGTAATGCGCGACGGAAAGATCGCGGGCGAACATGGTCATGGCGCAGCACTAGATGCGGACCGGCATGACCAGGTACAGGTAGTTGATCTTGTCGTAGGACTTGAAGATGCCCGCCTGCGAGTAGCTCTTGAGCTCCAGCGTGATCTCCTTCTCCTTGGACAGGGCATTGAGGCAGCCGAAGATGTAGTGGTAGTTGAAGGCGATGGTACCCGACTCGCCCTCGGCCTCGACATCGATCGTCTCCTGCGCAAGGTCCTGGTCATTGGAAATGGAGGACAGGCCCATCTGCCCGTTCTCGACATCGATCTCGAACTTGACGGCGGGGTTGGCGCTCGCGATAACGGCCACGCGCTTGAGGGCGGCGTTAAAGGCGGCGACGTCGATCTTGACGCTCGTCACGCACGAATCGGGGATGAGCTGCTTGTAGTTGGGGTACACGCCCTCGATGCGGCGCGACACGTAGGTGGTATTGCCGGCCTCGAAGACGACCTGGGTGTCGGTAGCCCCGATCATGATGGTCGCCTGGCTGGCCATGATGTTCAGTGCGTCGTTAAAGGCGTCGGCCGGAACGTTGAGTTCAAAGGAGCCCTCGAGGGTCGAGGTCTCGACCTGCGTATCGCACACGGCCAAGCGGAAGGAATCGGTCGCCACCAGGCGCACGGTGTTGTTCTCGACTTTCATGTGCACACCGCCCAGGATGGGGCGGGCCTTGTCGGTCGAGGTGACGCGCCATACGCGGCCGACCATTTCGGACAAGATATCGGTCGGCAGTTCCACGGCGCTCTCGATGGCATAGGCCGGAAACTCGGGGAAGTCATTAGCATCAAGCGTGTTCAGGCGGAAAGAGCTCTTCTCGCAACCAATCAGCACCTGGCGCTCGGACAGCTCAAAGGTGACCGGGGCATCGGGGAGGGTCTTGGTGATATTGGAGAGCATCTTACAGGGGATAACCATCTCGCCCTCTTCTTCGACATGCGCCGCGATGCGATGACGGATCGAGATGGTGTAGTTAGAGGTCTGGAATTCCAAGATGCCGTCTTGCGCCTTGACGAGCACGCCCGACAGGATGGGAAGGGTGGATGCCGAAGCGACGCCCTTCATTACGACGCCGATGGCTTGTGTAAGCGAGCTCTGGCTGACGGTGAACTTCATCTTTTAATACCTTTCTATAGATATAAATATCTTAATAATAGTAATAGCACTGACGAAACTGTTGATTACTCCCAAAGACGCAGGTCAGACCCAGAAAGAGAATCGACAGCAACCTGTGTGCAACAGGGGTGGTTTTCCACGTTCAAAACCTGCGCAAAACTTTTCATCACCGCGGGTTGGGTTTTAGACACCTTATGCCCGTGGTTTCGACAAGTTTTCAACAGGTGTCTCTATTTCCCTACGAGCGCAGTGTAATTTTATCGCGCAGCGACTTGAGGTCTTCGGTGACGGTGCGGTCTTCCTGGATCATCTTCTGGACCTTTTTGTAGCTCGTGCTGACGGTCGAGTGGTTGCGGTTGCCAAATTCGGCGCCCACCGCCGTGGTCGTCATCTCGCACATCTCGATGGCCAGGTAGATAGCGATATGGCGTGCTTTGGCGATATTGGCGTTGCGACGCGGGCCGATGAGCTCCTCGTGCGTCACGCCGTACTGCTCTTCGATGACGGACTGAACCGTCTGGACGTTGATCTTTTTGGCCGATGTGTCGAAGTACTGGCTGGCGATGGCATCGATATCGTCAAAGGTGAGCTCTCCGCCCTCGCGCTCGCGGTCGCCCGCCTCGCCGGCGCATCGCTCGCAGAAGCTCTCGAGTTCGCGGATGTTGGTGCCTGAGACCTCGGCCATGTGTTTAAAGTGCTCGTCGGTCAAGTGTCCGCCGTCGCCCCCATAGGCCGCCAGCAGTGAGTCGTCGCCCGCCTCGGGAGCGGCGACGATGGTGTTCTCGTAATAGCGCTGCAAGATCTTGTATTTCATCTCGTAGCTGGGCTCTGCGACCAGGCAGAGCATGCCGGCGTTGAAGCGGCTGGTCAGACGCTCGTCCATGCTCAGGTCCTTGGGGGCGCGGTCTGCCGCGATGACGACCTTCTTGTTGTTGCGGATGAACTCGTCCATGAGCTGGAAGAAGTAGTCCACGCTCGCGCGCTTGCCGATGATGTTTTGGATGTCATCGATGATGAGCACGTCCACGCCGTGGTACGCCTGCATGATGGGGGCGTTGCTCTTCTTTTGGCGGTCGAACTCGGTCATCAGGTCGTCCAGATATGCCTGGGAGTTTGCATACTTGACCTTGATCTCGGGCGACTTCTCGGCGAGCTCGTTTTTGATGGCAAGCAGCAGGTGCGTCTTGCCCAGGCCCGATTTGCCGTAGATGAACAGTGATGTGCATGTGCCGCGCTCGTCCGCGAGGGCGGCAAACTTGAGTGCCGAGCGATAGGCATGGCTGTTCTCGGGGCCGTAGACAAAGTTCTCAAAGGTAAATTTTGAGTTCGCGGCGAGCGGGGCTCCATCCGTATTCTGCTCGGCCGGCACGGTCGGTGCTGGCATGGGTGAAGCGGGGGCCGCAACTTGCGTGGATTTAGTCGGCGCTCCGCCCTTCATCTGGTTCATCATGCGACGAAAATCGTCGGCCGAGAGCGTGTTCTTGATTGCAATGCCCGAATCCGCGCCCGCCGTTGCGTCGTGAGCGATGGGCATGTGCGTGACGGGTGCGTTCGTTGACGTCGCCGCCGCGGCCGGCAACGGTGCCATGGTTTCACGGGAAACATCGCTGTGCTGGTGCTCGATTGTCGGCACGTCGCCTGCGGAGGCCGGCACCGACGGGGAAGCGGCGGGAGCCGTGGCGGGCGCCGTCGCGGCAGTGGATTCCGTCGCGGCGCCTTGCGGTGCCACGATGTCGAGCGCGATCGGTGCAAAGGCGATTTCTTCCAGATAGGCCTCAATAGTCGGCTGATGCTTTTTGAGCTGCGCGATGGCAAAGCGCGAGGGGGCCTCGATCGTGAGCGTATCTTCGGTCAGGCTTATGGCGCGCGATTGCCCCAGCATGTTGATGAGGCGTGCATCTTGGCCGTCGCGCTGGCAAAAGGCGATGGCATCCCCCAGGATGATGCTTGCTTCCTCGTCCACTGTCTCTCCCGTTCTTTAGCTCTGAGCTCGCACGCGAGCGGCGCCGAGTTCGGTCAGATGGTATTTCTGGCCATGCTTGATGACCAAGCCGGCCTGCGCCAAGTCATTGAGCGTGCGTGACCAAGTGGGGGCCGAGTTTCCAAACGCCCTCGCCAGATCGGTTGCACCGCACGCTTGATTTTGCGCCAGATAGCCCAGCGCGGCGTTGCCGCGATCGCTTACGAACACGTCCGGTTGTGGCTGTGCATACTGATTTGCTGCATTAGGATACATCATTTGAGCTGCTGGTTGTTGAGAACTCTGCATCGGCGGCATTTGCTGTTGAAAACTTTGAGGCCACTGTTGGTAAGGCTGCAGAGGCGTCTGCTGGGCCCAGGGGTTGTACTGCTGCTGCGGCATCTGCTGGTACGGCTGCTGATATCCCTGCTGGTACTGCTGCGGGAACTGCTGGCCATACCCCAGTGGCGGCATCTGCTGATATGGATATCCCTGTTGGTACGGCTGATAGCCCATTTGCTGGCCACCCGGCGCCCCCGTCGCCTGCTGCATTGCTGCTGCATCCTGATCAGCCAGCGGCATGGCCTCTGGCATGTTTGGCGGCATCGACATAGATGCCGCCTGGGGTTCTTGTGTGGGAAGCATTCCGGGCTGCTGCATCTGTGCCACGGGGGGCTGCACCTGCTGCGTTGCCATGGGCTGCTGCGCAAAAGCTCCCGGCAGGGGATATGTGGGCTTTTCCGTCTCGGGCCGCACGGCAGCGCCGCGTCCGCCGGCACGCTCGATTTCCTGCACGCGTTTAGGGTTCAGGCTTACCGTAACCACGGTGCCGTTGCCCATGTTGTCCTCGATGGATACGGCACCGCCGGCGTTTTCCAAATACTCCTGCACCATGGGAAACCCTGCTCCGGTTCCACGGATATAGCGCTTCATCTTGCTGTTTGCGCTGGTAACGCCAAAGTCGAAAGCACGTTCCTTGTCGTCGATGCCGGGTCCTTGGTCAGCAAAGCGGATGGTGTCTCCGCCGTCCAGAATCGAGATGATGGGCTCGGCAAAGTGTGCGTGGATAAAGTTTTCGACAATCTCGCGGATGACCATGAGCGAGATGTGGCCACCTTGTTCTTTCATGCACTGGTAGACGGTGTTGGTCGTCTCTTCCAAATACGTGCGGACATCTTGCGGATCAATGACGATCACCCGCGGTGTCGACAGCATGTCGTCATAGACGGCGATGCGCGCGGCGTACATGGCTTTTGGCGCCTGCGTGGTCGTCTGCTCGCCTTCCGCACGCTCTTCGCGCACGCCGGTGATGTGCTCGTTGTCGGGTGCCGGGTCTCCGGAATCGACCATGGTGTAAAAGTCGTCAGACATGCCGCTCGCAATCTTTCAAAAGGTTTCGAACAAATAGTAGCTCACCGTGCAACGTTTCTCATCTTTCGACAACTTTTCAAAACTTGTTGAAAACTTTGGAAAACGGGCGAAAAGTTCTCAACATCGCCAACATGACCTGTTGAAAACTCGATGAAATATCGTGAAAGGTTGCCATGAGGCGCAAATTTCGGTTGTGCTTATGGGGGAACCGTGTGAACTGCGCAACCTTTTACCTTTGATTTCTTGACATTTGAACATTGATTTCCCTACAATCTTCAAGCTCACGTGTCTATATCTGCGTCCGCGTCCCCGCGGACACTCGAAATGCAGCAGGAGGAACTTAAGATGAAGCGTACGTATCAGCCTAATAAGCGTAAGCGTGCCAAGACCCATGGCTTCCGTGCCCGTATGGCCACTAAGGGTGGTCGTGCCGTGCTCGCCCGTCGTCGTGCCAAGGGCCGCAAGCGTCTCACTGTCTAGCAGCGATACACACATCTCGCATGAAGACTATTAAGTCTCGGCAAGATTTCGAGCATGTGTTCAGTCAGGGGCGTCGTTTCAATCACCCTCTGATTCGAATGACCATATGTGAATCGGTTGGCGAAGGCGACTCCGGAAGGGTCGCCTTCGTTGGTGCTAAGCGACTCGGTTGTGCCGTCGTGCGCAACCGATCTAAGCGTGTGATGCGCGAGGCCGCCCGCAGCTGCGGATTTCCCGTTGCGGGTTATGACATCATCTTGTTTGCAACTCCCAAGACGAGGGTTTCCTCGCCGCAGGAGATGGACAAGGCGTTGCGTTCGCTTATGAAGCGCGCCGGCGTTGCCGGGGAGGAGCGATGAGCAATCACGTTTTGCGACGTGTTGCCATCGCTCCTATTCGCATATATCAACAGGTTATTTCGCCCTTATTGCCTGACGCCTGCATTTATTACCCAACGTGCTCGCAATACGCCGTCCAGGCGATTGAGAAGCACGGTGTTTTGAGAGGCTGCTGGCTTGCCGTGAGGCGCATCGCTCGCTGCAATCCCCTGCACGTCGGCGGTTATGACCCTGTGCCCTAGCGGGCACTCGCTATCGGAGGAAAACTTACATGTGGGATTGGATCGTTAACATCCTTTTCGAGCTGCTCAAGCTCATCCAGACCTTTGCGGTCGACTGGGGCCTGTCCATCATCATCCTGGTGGTCATCATCCGTCTGCTGCTGACGCCGCTCATGCTCAAGTCGACCAAGTCGACGGCTCGCATGCAGGTGCTGCAGCCTAAGATGCTCGAGATCCAGGAGCGCTATGCCGACGATCCCCAGCGTCAGGCCGAGGAGATGCAGAAGTTCTACAGCGAGAACAAGTTCAACCCCATGGCTGGCTGTCTGCCGCTGCTGATTCAGATGCCTATCCTGTTCGCCCTGTTTACATTGCTGCGCAACCTGCCGCAGTACTTTAACGACGGCACGTTCTCGTTCTTCAACATCCTGCCCGACCTGACCACCACGCCGAGCGCTTCCTTTGCCGATGGCTTTATGGTTGCACTGCCTGCGCTGGTTTGCCTGATCCTGTTCGCCGTCCTGACCCTGATTCCGCAGCTCTATATGTCGCGCAACCAGACCGGCCAGCAGGCTCAGAGCATGCGTATGATGGCCGTTGTCATGACGGTCATGATGCTTTGGATGGGCTGGAGCCTTCCCGTTGGTGTTCTGCTGTACTACGACGTCTCGTCTGCTTGGCAGGTTATCCAGCAGATTTTTGTGACGCAGAAGGTCATCGACAAGGCGAAGGCCGATGAGGAGGAGCGTCTTAAGAACGCTCCGCTGCAGGTTGAGGTCACTCGTCGAGAGAAGAAGCCGCGCCCGCACAAGAAGAAGTAACGGGATATCAATCTTATTTAGGTACCTAACTTTTGGAGTACGTTATGTCTGAAGAGATCATCGAGGATATGCTTGAGGAGGTTGCCCCGCAGGTCGCGGGCGATTATCCCGAGATTGCACAGCGCTACAAGGCTGGTGAAGAGCTGACCGATGAGGAGCTCGACACCATTGCCGATGTTGCGATTTCCATCCTGCGTTCCATCCTTTCGCACTTCGATGCCGCCAACTCTCCTATCGATGAGTATGAGGGCGACGAGGGTGAGCTGATTTTGGATGTAACGGCTCCCGACCTTGCTGTTCTCATTGGCCGTCATGGTCGCACCCTTGATGCCCTTCAGGTTATGTTCTCTTTGCTGGTGAGCCGCAAACTTGGCTTTAGGTATCCGGTTGTAGTGGACGTCGAGGGATACAAGAGTCGCCGTCAGGACAAGGTTGCTTCCATGGCTCAGTCTGCTGCCGAGCGTGCCATCCGCACTCATAAGAGTGTTTCGCTTCCGCCCATGAATGCCTACGAGCGTCGACTGGTTCACATTGCACTTCGTGGCAATGATGCCGTCGATACTCATTCTGAGGGTTCTGACCCTGATCGCCATGTGGTGATTGTTGCTCGATAATCTTCTCGAGCTTATGCTAAGGGGACGTGGTTTCCACGTCCCCTTTTTTTGTCAAAAGTTCTCGATACACTGATTTTTGTCAGAAAGGAGCTTTCGTTGTTAGTACTTACTGATCAGCAGGCTGACGAGATGTTGAGTCGTCTAACTTCCTATTGCAAAGAGTATTCCTTGAGCGTAACTGATGTTGAGCTGAGGAAATGTATTCAGCATTTGGATTTGGTTCTAGAAACAAATAAGACAACCAATCTCACCCGTATTCTTAACGTAGAAGATGCTGCAGTACTTCATATCCTCGACTCACTTGTTTTGCTCCCCTATATCAACAAGGCTCCTGAGGGAGCTTTGCTCGATATGGGAACAGGTGCGGGCTTCCCTGGTATTCCATTAACCATAACCACGCATCGTAAAGCTACTTATATTGACTCTGTTGGCAAGAAGGTTGATGCGGTTAATTCCTTTGTCCATGCTCTTGGATTGAAACATGCTCATGCGGTTCATGATCGTCTTGAAGAATATGCTCGAAGCCATAAGAAGCAGTTCTCTGTTGTAACCGCCCGCGCACTGGCCCCTCTACCGATTCTTGTTGAGTATGCGGCTCCGTATCTGAAGGATGGAGGGCTATTTGTTATAACCAAGGGCAATCCTTCGGATGAGGAGCTTGCTTCCGGCATGTCAGCAGCTAAGATTTGCGGCTTCACTTTGCTTCTGAATGACGCAATTGATTTGCCTGAAGGCTTGGGTCACAGGGAGTTCATTGTTCTTAAGAAGAGTCATCCAGCATCCGTCTCATTGCCTCGTGCAAATGGCGTGGCAAAGAAGAATCCGCTTGCCTAGATGTTTCACGTGAAACATAATGGATACTAACAACTTGCAGTGTTTCACGTGAAACATGGCGGTTGATATCGATTCGGAATGTTTCACGTGAAACATCCTCCGTTTGACAGCTTTAATACACACCAGGAGGGACCGTGGGATTTCGCGACGTTAAGCGTTCTAAGAGCGCAAAAGACACGCGTATCATTGCAATCATCAATCAAAAAGGCGGCGTCGGTAAGTCAACGACGGCTGTAAACCTTGCAGCAGCACTGGGTGAGCAGGGTCGTAAGACATTGATTGTCGATTTTGATCCGCAGGGAAACAGCACCAGTGGATTCGGAATTGAAAAAGAAGACCTTGATCAATGCATCTATGATGCATTGTTGAATGATGTGCCGGCAGAATCGCTTGTTCTTGATACAAATTGTAAAAAGGTATTCGTTATTCCGGCTACAATTCAACTTGCAGGCGCGGAAATTGAGCTCGTAAGCGCAATTGCTCGTGAAACCCGCCTCAAAGATTTGCTTGAGCCGATTCAGGACGAGTTTGACTTTATTTTCATTGACTGTCCTCCTTCGCTCGGCCTGCTTACTATCAACGCTTTGACCGCAGCAGACAGCGTTTTGATTCCGATCCAGTGCGAATATTACGCACTCGAGGGCGTTACGAAGCTGCTTGAGTCAATGAAGATGGTCAAATCACGGCTGAACAAGGGCTTAGACACCTATGGTGTGCTTATGACCATGTATGACTCGCGTACTTCACTATCGAATCAGGTTGTTGAGGAGGTTCAATCGTACTTTGGTGATAAGGCGTTTAAGACGCTAATCCCCCGTACGGTTAAAATCTCCGAAGCTCCGTCTTTTGGAGAACCGGTAATTACCTATGCACCTCAAAATAAGGGTGCAAAAGCATATATGAACCTTGCAAAAGAGGTGATCAAGCGTGCCTAGTGTAAAGAAACGTGGCGGACTGGGACGTGGACTCAATGCTTTGGTCTCAGAGGCCGAGTATGAGACCGGCGGTTCGGCTGCATCGGCTTCAAATGCTACATCTGAAACAAAACTACCTATTGAGGATATCGTTCCCAACCCTAATCAGCCGCGAATTCACTTTAACGAAACTGAACTTCGCGAGTTGAGCGAGTCAATCCAAGAACATGGCGTTTTGCAGCCGCTTTTGGTTCGCAAGCATGGAAACGGCTATGAGATCATCGCTGGTGAGCGTCGTTACCAGGCGTCGAAGCTTGCTGGTCTTGAGGAGCTGCCTGTCATCATTAAAGAGGTTAATGATGAAGAGATGCTAGCTCTTGCTCTTATCGAAAACCTTCAGCGTTCTGATCTAAATCCCGTCGAAGAGGCTAAGGGCTACCGCCAGCTTATCGATGCCAGCGGTATGACCCAGGAGGCATTGTCGAAGGCGGTAAGCAAGTCACGCTCTGCAATTACAAACTCGCTGCGTCTTCTCGATCTCCCTGAAGTTGTTCAGCAGATGATTTTTGAGGGTAAACTTACTGCAGGTCATGCGCGTGCGATTCTTGCAGTTCCCTATGAGGACGCGCGTATTCGACTTGCGGAGAAAGTTGTTGCGGAGGGTCTTTCCGTAAGAGCGACAGAAAATCTTGCTCCGTTGTTTTCTGCCGGAGAGACACCTAAGACGCCGAGGCCTGCAACGCCTCAGTCTTTTAAGAAGGCTGCCCGTGTGCTTCGTCAGGTATTTAATACCAACGTACGTGTGAAGAGCTCGCGTGGAAAGAATAAGATTGAGATTGAGTTTAAAGACGAGGAAGAGCTATCTCGTATTCTTGGCGAAATGATTCAGTTTGATCAAGGGGGCCAGGATGAGGAATAAGATTTTAACAGTGATTGCATTGGCGACGACTGTCGCGGCTGGTGCCTTTGCTGGATATAAGATCGCGACAGACGATGAACTTCGAGGTCGTCTGCTTCGAGGCGCGCAAGATATCGTCGATACTTCCAAGAAGAAAATGGATGTTATGACAGAAGATGTTGCCATGCGTACAGCTCAGGTAACAAAGAATCCTAAGATTAATCAAGGTTGGGTAAGCAACCAATGGGAAAATGTAGGCTATTAGGTACCTAACAATTACTTAGCATATTTTGATGGGTCCTTGTCTGATACACGAGACAAGGACCCCTTATTTTGGCCGTAAAAATGGGACCAGTAGCAGCTGATTCAAAATTAAGGTCAATAAATGAAACGGCCACGGTTGCATATCCTGCAGCCGTGGCCGTTCGATGTTTCACATGAAACGTTTTGGGGTGCGACTCCCCTATGCGTTCTTCTGAACTTTGAAGCGCTGCTTCAGCTGTCCGCAAGCGGCGTCAATATCGTTACCACGGGAGTTACGAATCGTGGTCTCGATGCCACGGGACTCAAGACGACGCTGAAGATCCTCAACCTTATGAATCGGCGACGGCTTGAGCGGGCTGCCCTCGATGTCGTTAAGCTGAATCAGGTTAACGTGGCACAACGTTCCCTCACAGAAGTCGCAGAGCGCCTGCATCTCGGGATTCGTATCGTTGACGCCTTCGATCATGGCATACTCATAGGTCGGGCGGCGGCCAGTCTTCTCGGTGTAGAGTTGAAGCGCCTCGTGAAGGCGAAGCAGCGTGTACTTCTTAACACCGGGCATGAGCTTATTGCGCGTCGACTGGATGGCGGAATGCAAGGAAACGGCAAGCGTGAACTGCTCAGGGATGTCGGCAAATTTGCGAATACCGGGAATAACGCCACTGGTAGAGACGGTGAGGTGACGAGCACCGATACCAATGCCATCGGGGTCGTTGAGGGTTCGCATCGCCTTGAGAACCTCGTCGTAGTTGGCAAATGGTTCGCCCTGGCCCATGAAGACGACGCTCGTGGCGCGTTCGCCAAAGTCGTTGGATACATGAAGTACCTGGTCGACGATCTCTTGAGCGGTCAGAGAGCGCTTGAGGCCGTTGAGACCGGTAGCGCAAAAGGCGCAGCCCATGCCACAGCCAGCTTGGGTGGAAACGCAGACGGAAAGCTTATTACGACGGGGCATGCCGACAGTTTCGACGGAAACGCCGTCGTGGTACTCGAGCAGATACTTGCGAGAGCCATCTTTGGAAACCTGCTTGGTTAGTTCAGTCGGCGTGTCAAAGGCAAAAGCCTCTTTAAGCTGCTCGCGGAAAGCCTTAGGAAGGTTTGTCATATCGTCAAACGAACAAACGTTCTTCTCAAAGACCCATTCGATGAGCTGCTTCGCGCGGAAGGCGGGCTGGCCAAGCTCGGCCACGAGCTCGCGAATATCGTTTTGGCTCAAGTCGCGAATGTCCTGAGATTTAGTCCTGGGATTCATGGAAGCCTTTCGATTTTGGGGAAACGTAGAGGGTATCGCTACAATATGGTATCAGCTGCAGAAATTATAGAGGAGGAGTCTGCCCATGCCGGGTAAAAGCCTAGAGAACATGCACGTAGCGGTCTTGGCGGGCGGTCATTCCGCTGAGCGCGAGATCTCGCTCAATTCGGGAAAGAACGTCGTGGTTGCCTTGAAGGAGGCCGGCTACACTTCGGTGGAGCTGCTCGACACGGCTGCCGATGATTTTATGGTAACCATGGCGACCGGCGGCTTTGATGTGGCATTTATCGCCATGCACGGTGCCGGCGGCGAGGATGGTGCCATGCAGGGCGCCATGGAGACCCTGGGTATTCCCTACACGGCCTCGGGCGTGCTTGCCAGCGCCTGCGGTGCCGACAAGGAGGTCTCTAAGCTCCTGTACGCCAAGGCGGGCATTCCCATTGCCCCCGGCCTTGCGCTCGAGGTGGGCGATGAAGTCGATATCGATCATATCGTCGAGGTTTGTGGCGAGCGCTGTTTTGTGAAGCCGGCCGTCAACGGTTCCAGCTATGGCATTTCCCTGGTCCATGAGCCCTCCGAGCTGCCCGCGGCAATCGCCAAGGCGTTTGAGTACGGCGACAAAGTGCTGGTCGAGAAGTGCATCGAGGGTACCGAGATCACCGTCGGCGTATACGGCGAAGATGACGTGTGCGCTCTGCCGATTGTCGAGATTCGTAAGCCCGAGGACTGCGAGTTCTACGATCTGGACGTGAAGTATGTCGACCCTACGGACATCCATCGCATTCCGGCGCAGATTTCACCCGAGAATTACGCTCGTGCCCAGGAGCTTGCCTGTGCTGCTCACAAGGCCCTCGGTTGCCTGGGTATCTCACGCAGCGACTTTATCGTGAGTGAGGACGGCCCCGTTATCCTCGAGACCAATACCATTCCCGGCATGACCGATACGTCGCTGTATCCGGACGAGATACGCCACACCGACGACATGACGTTCCCGCAGGTCTGTGACAGCCTGATCCGTATGGGCCTTCGTCGAGCGGGCATTGCATGCTAATCGAGGACGCGGTTTCGTCAGGAACGCCGCAGTTTGTCATCGACTCCTATGCCACGCTTGCCGAACGCGCCAAAACGCAGTCCTTCGGTCTTATCGAGGAAGATGTGATCGTCCTCGATACCGAGACCACAGGTCTTTCGGTGCAGGACAATGAGCTGATCGAGATCTCGGCGGCCCGTCTTTCGGGCCGCGAGGTCGTCGACCGCTTCGATACCTTCGTGCATCCCAAACAGCTGATTCCCGCCGAGATTACCGAGCTCACGAGCATTACAAATGCCGATGTGGCAGATGCCCCGTCGGCCGTTGAGGCCGTCGCCGCTCTCGCCGATTTTGTCGGTGGTTGCCCGGTGATCGCACATAACGCCACGTTCGACCGCTCGTTTATCGAGTCGGTCAAAGGCGGCGTAAACGTGAGCGATATTTGGATCGATTCGCTGGCGCTGTCGCGCATCGCGCTTCCGCGCCTGGCCTCGCACAAGCTGTCTTTTATGGCCGATCTGTTTGGCTGTGACTCGGTATCACACCGTGCCAATGCCGACGTCGACGCCCTGTGTGGCGTATGGCGCGTGTTACTCGTGGCACTCACCGACTTGCCCCAGGGCCTCATGGCGCGCCTAGCCGACATGCATCCGGACGTGCCTTGGTCCTATCGTCCTATCTTCTCATTCTTAGCAGGGCAGAACCCTGGTTCTATCTTCTCTCTCGGTGCCGCTCGTGCTGACGTTCTCAAGGCCGATCGCGCCGACGATCGGGTGGACGCCGACGAACTGCCGGTCCTCAAGATGCCGAGTCGTGAGGAGATTGAGGCAGACTATGCGCCAGGTGGCCTGGTCAATCGCATGTATCCCACCTACGAGCCGCGTGATGAGCAGATCGCGATGGCGCTCGAGGTCCGCGATGCGCTGGTCACGGGCACTCATCGTGTAATCGAGGCGGGCACAGGCGTCGGCAAATCGATGGCCTATCTGGTGCCTTTTGCCGAGGCGGCACGCCGTAACAACATCACGGTTGGTATTGCGACCAAATCGAACAATCTTGCAGACCAGCTCATGTACCATGAGCTGCCAAAACTTGCCGAGCAACTAGACGGTGGTCTGTCATTTTGCGCTCTCAAGGGGTATGACCACTATCCGTGCCTGCGCAAGCTTGAGCGCATGAGCCGCGGCCAGGTCGAGATTACCACCAAGCGCGATCCGGCGGACACGCTCACGGCGGTCGCGGTCATTATGGCGTACGTCTGCCAATCAGCCGATGGCGACCTCGACTCGCTTGGCATTCGGTGGCGCAGCGTCAACCGCCCCGACTTTACGACGGCCTCGCGCGAGTGTGCTCGTCGCCTCTGCCCGTTTTTCCCTGATAAATGTTTGGTCCACGGCGCTCGTCGTCGTGCGGCGCATGCCGATGTGGTGGTCACCAACCATTCCCTGCTGTTCCGCAATGTCGCGGCCGAGGGCAGGATTTTGCCTCCGATTCGTCATTGGGTAATCGACGAGGCCCATTCCATCGAGCGCGAGGCGCGCCGTCAGTGGGCGCGCGTGGTGTCGGCGGACGAATCACGCGTTCTGTTTGAGCGCCTGGGTGGCTCGAGCACCGGCGCGCTAAGCCAGGTTTCCCGTGATTTGGCAACCTCCGAGGGCTCTACGCTCTATCTGGGCCTTACTGCCAAGGCGACGTCGACGGTTGCGCGCGCGAGCATGGCAATCGCCGACGTGTTCGATGGCGTTCGCGAGCTCGGCCGCCGTGCCCGTGGGGGTTATGACAATGCCAATCTATGGATTGGCCCCGAGTTGCGCGAATCTGACGACTGGAATGATTTCTTACAGTCGGCCTACGCTGCCATCGACGCATTGGAACAAGCTGACAAGAGCGTCGACGCGCTGGTGCAAGCCGTCGCCGCCGACAAGCCCGAGGTTGTTGTCGACCTGGGTGATATCTCGCGCCGCCTGCACGAGCTGGCCGAGAACCTCAAACTCATCATTGATGGCACCGATGAACACTACGTGTATTCGCTGCAGGTCAATCGCAGGTTGCGTGCCGGCGGAGAGTCAATGACCGCAGAGCGCATCGACATTGGCGAGGCCTTGGCAACCGAGTGGCTGCCCGAGGTTCACACGGCTATCTTTGCCTCGGCGACCATGACGGTGTCCAAAAGCTTTGAACACTTTAACCACGCGGTCGGCCTCGATCGCATCGGTGCTTCAACATCCTCATCGTTGCACTTGGACTCGAGCTACGACTTCGATTCGAACATGGCTGTAGTCGTTGCGGGCGATATCCCCGATCCGCGCGATCGTGAGAGCTATCTTACGGCGCTCGAGCGCGTGCTGGTCGACGCCCATCTTGCCATGGGCGGATCGGTGCTCACACTGTTCACCAATCGGCGCGACATGGAAGACCTGTACGCCCGCGTTGAGCCCAAGATGGCCCGTGCGGGTCTGGAGCTCAACTGCCAGCAGCGCAACTCATCTCCTCGTCGCCTGCGCGACCGGTTTATCAACGAGCCGACCTCGTCGCTTTTTGCGCTTAAGGCCTTCTGGGAGGGATTCGACGCCAGCGGCGAGACGCTGCGCTGCGTCATCATTCCCAAGCTGCCGTTCTCGAGTCCCACGGACCCGCTCTCGTGCGAGCGCAACCTGCGCGAAGACCGCGCTTGGGCGCGCTATTCGCTGCCCGAGGCGGTGCTCGAGGTCAAGCAGGCGGCCGGCCGCCTTATCCGCTCGTCGACCGATTGCGGCGTGCTGATTCTGGCCGACCCGCGCCTGGTGACGAAGGGCTACGGAAAGAAGTTCTTAACGTCGCTGCCCACGAGCTCCTACCAGCGCATCGAATCGGCGCAGATCGGGCACTATCTGCAACTGTGGCGCGCACGCCACGAGCGGCGGCGCTAAAGCGGACAGACGAGGGTTTTTGCCATATCGCACAGACGCTTTGACAGGGCGGGGTCATCCAAGATGCGGATGGCTCCGCCCGCTGCGATTACCTGGCTCAGTAGCCAACGCTCGGAGCCGTAATGCACGGTTACCGTTGCCATGTCTGCCCCGCTGTGCTCGATTAGGGTGATGCCGGCCCAGTCCAGATGCTCCGCCATATCGAATGGCATCAAGAGCTTTGCGCTACGCTGCGTCCGGGCAAGGGAATCGTGGAGGGATGCGACGCCCGGTGTGTGAGGCACGACGGAGTCTTCCGTCAAGGTGAGTCCCTCGATTTTATCCATGCGATAGGTGCGCTGCTCATCGACCGCGATGTCCCAGGCAATCAGGTATGTTTGGTCGCCGTTTGCCGTAATGCGCAAGGGGTCGACCAGACGCTCGCGTGGCCGCGCATCGTCCATCGAGCGATACGAGATGCGGCAACGAACACCGTCCTGAATGGCGCAGCTCAGCTGCTGCCAGTGCGACCCGTGGTTGACGGTGTCAAAGACGCGCTGGTTATAGCCGAGCTCTTCGGGCAGAAGGGCATGTCGAATCCGAGCTGCCGTCTGCGGCTCGATCCCCAACGATTCAAGTTCATGGTTGAGCACGGCGCCCTCGGCGGCACTCAGGCGCAACGGTAGAACACGCCCGGCGTCGCCGGTGAGGACCACACGCTCGCCGCGGCATTCGCAGATGATGCGCGCGCCCGATTCTCGGTCCGCGAGCGTCGAGACGATCTCGAGAATCTCGTCGAGCGACACCCCTGTGATGTCAAAGCGGCTGCAAATCTCGGCTCGTGTCATGCCGCTCTCGCCGGCGGCGTAGAGGGCCTCCATGATGTCGATGGCGCGCGAGAGTCTCTGCTCGCTGGTGAGTTTACGCACGGGCATGCTCGTGCACCGTCCTTTCAATGAGGCGGTTCCACGCCTGCTTGAGCGATTTGGGGGCCACGGGCCTCATGCCGTCCACGGCGTGGGCCATGCAAAATGAGGCGGCGGCTTCAAGGTCACGCACGTCAACGGTCCAGGTCCATCCCGCATCGGTGTGTGCGAGCTCACCTCGCCCGCGCGTGAGGCCGTTGATCATATCGATCTGCGTCTGAGGGGCGAACGAGAACGTGGCTGCAACGGGCGGTCGGTCGGCAAAATCGAATTCAAAGAACAGATAGTCGTTGAGATTGAAGTCCGCAGGGATGGCGTAGGCCTTCGAAGGACGCCAAGCGCGAACGATACGGTCGCAGCGGAATGTCCTGATGCCGTCGGTGACATTGTCGAGGCCGCAGAAGTACGCCACGCCCTCGCGTTCGAACATGCCGTAGACGCAGACGGTACGTTCTTTCTGCTCGCCGCGTCCGTTCTGATATAAAAATCGCAGCGCGCATCGCTCGGCAAAGGCGCTCCATACCGCATCGACGGTGGGAGAGCGGCGGATTGGTGCTTCGTCCACCGTCGTCCTACCGGTGAGATAGGCAATCTTGGAGCGAATATCGGCAAGCGGTGCGGCAAAAGTGGACGAGCCGGCCGCTAGTGTCTGGTCGATGGCGTTGAGCAGGATATCGGCGTCGTCTGCGGTGATGAGGCCGCCTGCTGCAAAGGTGTGCTCGCGGTCGATTGTCCACGAGCTTTCCTCGGTCTCCTGCGCACCGGCGGGGCGAACCTCCTTGATTAAGATGCCACGCTCGAGCAGTTTGTCACGATCGCGCCGAAACTTGCGCTTATCCGAGTCGATGTTGCCGGAGCCATATCCCAGGTCGGAATCCAAGACGATCTGCTCGGTCGTCAGCGGTTCGGGGGAGCTGTTGAGCACAAAGAAAAGATTGAGGATGCGCTGAGCCGTTTTATCGAAACTGGGCTCCGAATTCCCCTTTTTAATTGTCGCGGTCGTGTCGCTTGCCGTCATAGAGTCCTCGCATGAGAAGGTGGTTTGCTGCCATGATTTTAGTCCGATATGGAGATTAGGCTATATCCTTGTCCGCTCGGGGCGTTAAGATGGCCCGAATTCGGTCGTTTGCGCTCGCTCGGGGTATACTTTCGACTATATACGGTTCTAATGTGCATGCATTGGGCCTATTTGTCGGATTATGGATGTGGAGCGCACATGGCGAACACCCAGAACTATATTAACCACCTGCTGCAGAACACCGGCATTACGCCGGCATGCAGCGAAGAAGAGCGCTTGGCGGCCGAGGATATCGCTCAGATCTTCCGCAACCACGGCTTTGATCCCGAGGTTCAGGAGTTCAATGCCCCGGCGCCCAGTAGGTTGGCATTTGCCGTTACCGGTATTCTTGCGTTTGCTGGTGCCCTGCTGATGGGCATCGGTGGCGGTATCGGCTTGGTCGGCACCTTGCTGGCCATTGTCGGCGCCGTTCTTTACGTGCTCGAACGCACAGGGCACCCCGTGGTTTCGCGCCTGGGCAAGACGGGCGTGAGCCAAAATGTCATCGCCTACCACAAGGCCTCGGGCCCGCTCGCGTCTCCGCGCAACCGCCCGGTGGTCGTTGTCGCACACTACGACTCTCCCCGTGCTGAGCTGCTCGCCCGCGAGCCCTATGCTTCGTATCGTGCGCTCATCGCCAAGCTGTTGCCCGTTGCCACGGTTGCCCCCGCTGCCGTTGCCATCCTGCGTATCCTGCCGCTCCCCGGCGCGCTCAAGGTTCTGCTGTGGATTGTCGCGATCCTCGCTTCCCTCGTTGCACTTGCCAACGCGGCAAACATCATCTCTAACCGCCATATTCTTCCCTATACGTCCGGCGCGGTGTGCAACAAGTCCTCTGTCGCCGCTATGCTCGGCGTTATGGACAACGTTGCTCCCTTCCAGGGCGAAAACGAGTTTCCCGACGATGTTCCGTTCGATACCTATTTCGGGGAGCAGAAGCGTCGTGCCGAGGAAATGGCGCGCGCAGCGGCGGAGTATGCCGCGGCCCAGCAGCAAAACGACTACGGCAACACCATCGAGTATGAAGAGCCTACCTACGCCGAGGACGAGTTCGGTCAGCCGATTGCTCCCGACGCTCAGGCCGAGCCCGAACAGGATGAGGCTTTCGACGAGCAGATCGAGGGCTTTGAGGGTGCGTCTGCCGACGAGACGCTGATTGGCGCCATCGTGCCCGAGGATCAGAATCAGGCTGTCCAGGCCGAAGAGTTCAATGACGAGGTTCCCGCTGCTGAGCCGGCGGAGGAGCCTGCCGCGGCCGAGCCCGAGCCCAAGCTCTATCGCAACGCCGCCGGCAACATCCGCTTTGGTTCGGATGCCATCCGTGCGCTCGGAATGCTTCCCGAGTCCTGCACGCTCGATTACGAGGAGGGCGAGGAGCCGACGTTTGAGCCCGAGCCTGCGCCCGTTGTCACTGCGGATGATGAGTCTGCCGCGGTTACCGCTGCCGTTGCCGAGCCCGAGGCGGTGTCCGCGATCGATCCCGCAGCAGGACTGGACATTTTGGCTCCCGCTGCGCCGGCGCAAGACGTTGCGGACGAGTCTGACGACGATTACGTTGAACAGCCGAGGCGCGTGTCTTACGAGAGCGATACTGATTTCTCGGCCGAGATTCCCGCGGCAACGCCCCATGCCGATATTGCATCCGCGTTCTCTTCGATTGGCGCCAGCGCTTCCAACTTCTTTAAGGGTGCGCTTGCAAAGGGCAAGAAATTTGTCGACGATTTCGAGGAGAAGCGCGCTGCCGCACGCGAGGCTGCCGAGCAGGAGGCTATCGCTCAGCAGCAGGCAGCCGAGGCGGCACGTGAGCTCGCGGCGCAAGAGTTCGAGCAGAACGAGGCTGTGCAGTCCGTGCCCGTCGACGCCGCCGAAGCTACAACGTCCTTTGAGTCCCAGCAACCGACGTCCGCGGATGTTGTTGAGGCAACAACGTCTTTCGAGGCTCAGCAGCACGTCGATAGCACCATGTCGTTTGATGCCGCGAAGTTCGATTCCACGATAACGTTTGAAAAGCAGGGCACCGCGATTGCCGAGTCCCTTCCTGTTTCCGATGAACAGGGCGACGCGGTGGACGATGACGAGCCCATTGATGCTGCCGAGGACGAGCCCGTCGAGGCCAACTCTGGCGAAGAGCAATACGCGGCAGCCGAGCAAGCTGATTCGACCGAGGCCGAGCAGGAGGAAGTGCCTGCGGTTTCCGAGACTCTCGAAACGGATGAGTCGAGGCCTTACTCCACGCAGATTTTCACCATGCCGACCCCGAGTGGTTCCGGTGCCACGGTTGCCAATGTCGCTCCCACCCAGGACGAAACGGTCGATTCCCTTATGGCCCAGATTTCCTCCCAAGCATCGCCGCGTCCGCAGATGAATGTTCCCGATCCGTCGTCGGCACCGTCGCCTGCACCTTCCTCGTCTCCGCTGGCTTCGGTCCCCGATCCGTCGCTGCCGTCTATGAAGCAGGCAAACGTTGCGTCTCGCACGTCGCTGTTCGACCTTCCCGATCCCTCTGCCCAGGTCAACGACCCCTTTGCTACCGCCCAAGGTCCCGAACCCACATCGGCACCCGTTGCGCCTCCTGTGCCCGTTGCGTCGGGCGCGCAGCCGATCGAGACCATTTCGGCTCCCGCCCCGGCGGCACCCAAGTCTCGTAAGCGCGGCCTGGGTGGCCTGTTCGGTCGTAAAAAGAAAAACGAGCAGGACAGCATGAGTGACTGGCTGGGCGTCGAAGACGATTACGATGCCAAGAAGTCCGGTCGCGGTATCGGTTCGTGGGATAACTTCGAGGACGATAACGATGGCTGGAAGGGTGGCGCTACGTCTTCCGATGGCGCTTCTTCCGAAGATATGCTCTCGGCTGTCGCCTCTATGGGCGATGATGAGCTGCTTGGTCACGATATCTGGTTTGTGGCAACGGGCGCCTCGGATTGTGATGGCGCCGGCATGAAGGCCTTCTTGGCTTCGCATCGCGATAAGCTCCGCGGCGTATTTTTCATCAATCTTGAATCCGTCGGCGCCGGTAGGCTTTCGGTTGTGACGGTCGAGGGCGAACAACAACTGCTCAAGGGCGATCGCCGCATCATGAACCTGGTCAGCAAGGTCTGCAAGTCGTTCCATGTCGATTGTGGCGCGCTCGAGATGCCCTATGCCAAGACCGATGCCTATGCCGCGCTCGAGGCGAGCCGCCGAGCCCTCACCATCGCCGGCGTGGACGGCACGCGTCTGGCTTGCGCTCGCACCGAGGACGACCTGCCCCACAATGTCAACCCGACGAACATTGCTACGGTATCCGAGGTCGTGACCGAGGTTATCCGCCGTTCGTAGACGGAGCTCTAAGGAGTCAACGTGTTTTCGTATATTAAGCGCCATTGGCCTGTCTACGTGATTTTGACCTTGATTGCCATTGCGTTAGGATTTGGGGCTGCCTACATCGTGGGTGCGAAGGGCTCGACCCCCGCCTCCGCAATCAGCGAAGAGGTGGAGCAAGAACAGAGCACGGGTGCCGATGGGATTCCTGAGTCCGAGCAGGCAATCGTTGATGGTGGATCTTCGTCTGCAGAGTAGATACGGCGATTTAAATGATTGAAAGCGGGCGAGCCAGGGGACTGGCTTGCCCGCTTTTTCATCGCGCTAGCGCTTCTTTGGGATCGACCTAAGGCGAGCGAACCATAGGGCTGCGGCACCCGAGGTCAGGAGCGCGGTGATGCAAGCGGCGATGGGAACTGGTCCTGTTGCCGGTAGGTCCTGCGGTAGGGTACAGCGTTGAATGACACAGTCCTCGTCATGTGACTCAAGTTTATCGCCGCCGCCGTTGCGACAAAGATCGACGCGTGCGCTGTTGGTGAGTGCGGTTTGGGGCGTATAAGCCGATGTTGCCTGCATGTGCACGACTGCGCCCCGAGCGTCTGCACCAAGGATTGCTTTGGCATCGTCAAGGTCGTCGTGCTCATCTTTGAGATCATCGCGGGTCCAAGAATCCGCATCGCTTCGAGTCGTAAAGTCGGCGGCTACCGCACCGTATTCAATTCGAATGCCCGTTACGACGGTATTGGATGCAAGGTCGAGCTCTTCCGCCTCGAGTGTGGTGGATTCCGTGGTCGAGATATCCGCCTTCCAGAGGTGCCAACCGTCGTAATCGACGAGGCGACAGTCCTCACCCAGGCTCTCTTTTACTTCGTCGGACTCAAGCCAAGGATTTTCGTGCCCATCGTCAAGTGTCGCGTTTGCCGGCTCATCGACGTCTGTCGAGTCCAACGGCGTCGTGCGATACCATACGTTGCACAGACCGTTGAGGTCGCCGATGGCGACGGGGGTTTCGATTGAGATGAATCTCGCCGTGCCGTCTTTGGCGCACTCAAGATCATCGGTAATCGTAAACTCATCAACCCAAGTAGCGGAATCGTTTCGAGCATCGATGGTATAGGAGAAAAGCCCATCACTATTGGTTTGCGTCGTGGCGCGGTTTTTACCATCGCCGTTAGCCAACAGGCCCTTTTCGATAGGTTGGACAAGTTCCTGACGCTTGTCGACCTGCCCCTTGATCTCGATGGGCGCATCCTTCATCGCGACGGATTGGACTTCTCCCGTATCTTTTATTTCAAACGTTATCTCCTCGGCAAGGTCATAGGTCCGCGGAGACATCATTTCGCGCAACGAGTAGGTGCCAGGTGCAAGATGTTCGACGCGGTGCGGCTTGTCGGATGAGGTCCAGGAGTCTATTTCGGTTTTATCGGGACCATATAAGGTGAGCTGTGCGCCTTCCACTTCCTGCTCACCGCTTGCATCGACCTTGGAGATATCAACCTTGGTGTAATCGTCGGATACGTTAAGCCGTGCTTCTACAACGGGTGTTTTCTGGTCGGCATAAGTAAGGTCGACAATATGGGATGTCCGATCGAGTAAGAAGCCTGCCGGCGCTTGAGTCTCGACAACCTCGTAGCGTGCGGTGCCAGATCCCAGCGGGAGGTCGTCCGCGCGTGCTTCTCCAGTTTCATCCGTCGTGACGGTAGCGACAGTCTCACCGTCGAGCGCGGCAATGCTACCGTCGGGGCGCACGATATCACCCGAGGCACGGATCTCAAAGACGGCGCCCGCGAGGCTGCTGCCGTCTACGGCATCGGTTTTAACGATCCTGATGTTTCCGGTCGCGGCGTGGTCATAATACGAGGCGATTGCAACGGGCGTTAGGTTCATGTCGGCGGGTATGTTTACCTCGATCTCCTCGCCGACAAGATAGGGCTCTTTGGCCGAGGTTTCGCGTACATAATAGGTGCCCGGCACGAGCGATTCGGGCAGTGTGACGGTCCCGGTCGCGTCAGTCGTAAAGGTGTCCATTACGTTATGTGCTGGATACCAGCAAGTTTGTGAGACAGGTTCGTGATTGCTGTCGAGGAGTTGGAAGGTGAATCCGGCTAGGGGAACAGAAGCGCCTGTTTGGGCATCGCGTTTTACAATCTGGAGATGCGTCGACAGAGCGTGGTTGTCCACGATATATTGAAGCTCGGCGCCGTTGGAAATCTGATTGGCCTCGACGGTCCATTCCCCTGCACGTTTAAAACCCTCGGGGACGGTTTCCGGAACCTCGCGAACCGTGTAGCCGGCGCAGTCGTATGGGATGGCTCCGTGGACACCGGCGGGTCGCTTACCTGTGCCGAACCATGCTTCGGGCTGGTCTTTGGTGGAGGCAAAGCCATAGATGTTTGTGGTCAATGTGCCAACAACCTGCTGAGAGCTGTTGCTGATAACCTCAAAGACAACACCACCCGCCGGCTGCTCCAGGCCGGATTGGTCGCTATTGCCGTAATCCTTGAATTTGGAAATCTCAAGGTCAAACGCAATGGGGATATCGGAAATGCGAGATTCGATCTCGACCATGCCTGAATCGCCGAGCTGGTCGGCTCCGACGGTATAGGTCCAGCTGTCGTTGGATGGCAGGTAGCCCTCGGGGGCTTTTGATTCGTAGATGGTAAAGGTTCCTAAAGGGACATCGGCGAGGGTGGCCCGACCGCTTTCGTCGGTCGTGAGGATTTGCGCCCATCCAGGGGTTGATTGTGACACACACGTGAACTCTGCTCCTGCGAGTGAAGATCCCACCTGGGGGCCGGCATTCGTCGCGGCATCGAGTTTTACGATACGCAGGTTGATGGTGCCGGGCTGTTCATCAATGGCGACCCGCCCGCCGTCATTCCCCGTGGTAAAGGCAATACGATCGTGGCGGGGGACATAGCCGGCCGGCGCCTTCGTTTCAACTAGGTAGTATGCCGTGTTGGGCAGAAGTGTTGCTTGCGCTCGACCGTTGCTGTCCATCTTGATGGTGCCGACACGCGCGCCGCTGGCGCTCTCAAAAATATCGAATGTTGCCCCGGTAAACTGATAGGTATTGTTTCCGCTGGTAATAACGGTGTTAGCAGACTGCTTTTGGAAGGAAACAGAGACCGTCGGCAGTACATAGAGCATGTCTTGACGTTTGCTGCCGCCCGATACGGCCCCTAGATAGCGTCGCGCGCGGTACGGAGCGGCTTTGATGCTTCCTGATTTTGCGCTGTCGTGGAGCCACCGCGCAGCCGCCACGACTTCATTGTCGGCGGTAAAGTGTCCGCTCTTGGTTTTACCCTGAGCGGTCGTGTAGGAGTAGGTGCCGTCGACATGGGTAGTGCCGTTGAGCATCCATACGGCAAGCTGGGTGGCGGCGCGGGCGCGATCGGGTGAAAGATGGTAACCGCCAAACGACGTGGTGGTGGGATATCCGTGACAAACGATTGCCGCGAACTCGTCGTCGAGCCACACCCAGCCTTGATCAAAGTTGAGCCATGGGCCGCCCGGCTTGGTGGGGCCGGGGCGCTCCTGGTTCATGCAGTAGGCAATCGAGGCGTCTTGAGCTTCATACTTGCCGATGAAGAAGGGCCCACAATCATCGCTAATAGTGCGGAAGCCGAGCTGGTCGTAGCCATCGACGGCAAATGCGGCTCCCGGTGCCAGGCAGCCGAAAAGCAGGAAGAGGAGCAGGAGCAGCGGACCTGTTGCGATTGCGCTGTGGACAGAGTGCGTGGGTGCGTTGGACATGGCTGCTCCTTATCCCTCGTGCGCCGCATGGGGAGGCTGCGACGCGTAGGATGAGGCTACCCCCGAGGTTCATGCGGGTAAGTACCAAAGGCTGACCAAAAGCTTGCCCAATTCCTGACAAATTGAGCTCAAATACAACAATCAAGCAAAAGCGCAGGTAGAAGATAAGGAGAACAGGAGGTCAAAGGTCCTCATCTCCACAATTGACGCGATTTTCAAACGAATCTCCACAGCTAAAACAAGCATCGCCACCCTTGTATCGAACAAGACAACCGCGTTATACTAGCCAACACACAAGCGGGCATCGCCAAGTGGTAAGGCATCAGCTTCCCAAGCTGACACTCGCGGGTTCGAGTCCCGTTGCCCGCTCCATTCGAATTTCAGGCACGGTAACGTTTCGTTACCGTGCCTTTTTCAATAAAGTGCCGGGACTCGAACCCGACAGGGTGCGAGCGTTAAATAAACGCGAAGCGTTTATAGCGAGCAGGCGAAGGCGCCGGCAGGCGCCTGAAGCCGGTGCGGATTTGCGAAGCAAATATGCGGACGTCCCGTTGCCCGCTCCACCGAGCGCGGGAGAACTCGGGACGGCCAATTCAACAAAGTTTTCCCCATCGTCTCCGTGAATCCGAGGAGATCGACCGCAGCCGGTGCGGATTTGCGGAGCAAATACGCGGACGTCCCGTTGCCCGCTCCATGGAGCAAGGAAGATTTCGGGAATGGTAGATTCAGCCCGCTTTGCTCCCGCACTTCCCCGGATCTCGGTATGCCACTGAAGCCGGTGCGTATTTGCGAAGCAAATGCGCGGACGTCCCCATGCTCGCTCCAATTCCAAAATGTTAGGTTAATGCCTGCTGCCCATACTTGCACCTGCGCACGGTACAATGGTTGGGTTACGACCAACGTGCCAATAACCAAAAAGGAGCCGCTATGATCGATCGCTATACCCGCCCGGAGATGGGACGCATCTTCTCCCTCGAGAACAAGTACGCCATTTGGCAGGAAATCGAGGTTCTGGCCTGCGAGGCCCAGGCGGAGCTCGGCAAGATCGGTATTTCCAAAGACGAGGCCCAGTGGATCCGCGACCATGCCAACTTTGAGAAGGCGAAGGTCGATGAGATCGAGGAAGTCACGCGCCACGACGTCATTGCCTTCCTGACCAACATGAAGGAATACATCGATGCCGATGTTCCCGAGGGCGACCCCAAGCCCAGCCGCTGGGTTCACTATGGCATGACCAGCTCCGATCTGGGCGACACGGCTCTGTGCTACCAGCTCACCCAGGCCTGCGACCTGATCATCGAGGACGTCAAGAAGCTCGGCGAGATTTGCAAGCGTCGCGCCTTTGAGGAGCGCAACACGCTCTGTGCCGGCCGCACTCATGGCATCCACGCCGAGCCGATGACCTTCGGCATGAAGTTTGGCTCTTGGGCCTGGGAGCTCAAGCGCGATCTGGATCGTCTTGAGGACGCTCGCAAGAATGTTGCCTTCGGTGCCATCTCCGGTGCCGTCGGCACCTACAGCTCCATCGAGCCGTTCGTCGAGGAGTACGTCTGCGAGCACCTGGGCCTGGTTCACGACCCGCTGTCCACGCAAGTTATCAGCCGCGACCATCACGCCTATCTCGCCGGCGTTCTCGCCACCACCGCGGCCACCTGCGAGCGTATCGCTACCGAGGTCCGCAACCTGCAGAAGACCGATACGCTCGAGGCCGAGGAGCCGTTCCGTAAGGGCCAAAAGGGCAGCTCCGCCATGCCGCACAAGCGCAACCCCATCACCATGGAGAAAGTCTGCGGCCTGTCGCGCGTCGTGAAGGCCAACGCGCAGGTCGCCTTCGACAACGTCGCCCTGTGGCACGAGCGCGACATCTCGCACTCCTCTGCCGAGCGCGTCGCCCAGGCCGATAGCTTCATCGCACTCGACCACATGTTCCAGTGCCTCATCCGCGTTATCGACGGCCTGCAGCTGTATCCCGCTCGCATGATGACCAACCTCAACAAGACACGCGGCCTCATCTTCTCCTCCAAGGTCCTGCTGGCCCTCGTCGATACGGGTATCACCCGCGAGGACGCGTACGCCATTGTGCAAGAGAACGCCATGGCCACCTGGCACGAGGTGCAGGATTGTGTCTCCGGCCCCACCTTTAAGGAACGTCTCGAGGCCGATCCGCGCTGCACCGTCAGCCAGGAGAAACTCGACGAGATCTTTGATCCGTGGGACTTCCTCACCCGCATCGACACGGTCTTTGATCGTCTGGAGCAGTTGAGCTTCGAGTAGGTTCGGGCATAACGTTAGCTTTTTAGGGCGCTTTGCTGGTAATGTGTGTTGCCGGCAAAGCGCCTCGTTGCATTTAGGGAAAGACGGGGATAATAGTCGTCTCGAATAACATTCTGAGAGGGGATCGCATGATTTCGTTTGATTACAAGCCTCAGGGCGTGTGTGCTCGCAATATTCACCTTGACCTTTCCGATGACGGCAACAAGGTGATGGGCGTTGAGTTTACCGGCGGCTGCGACGGCAATCTCAAGGCTATCTCCAAGCTGGTCGAGGGCGCTCCTGCCGATCGCGTAATCGAGGTTCTCGCCGGTAATACCTGCGGTATGAAAAAGACCTCCTGCGCCGACCAGCTTACACGCGCTATCGAGGCCGCTCGCGCCGAGATCGCCTAATGGGTATCGCCGATCACATCAAGAACGGAATATCGCGTCGCGGCTTTGTGCTCGGTGGGGTTGCTGCGGGCGCTGCCACGGTGCTTGCCGGATGCTCGAAAAAAACGGGTACCAGCGATGATGCCGCCGGCGAGCCGCAGGTTATCAAGGATGATTCCAAAATCATCTCGATTACGGATGAGTACGAGGCAGTCGACATCGATCTTGAGCCGGCGGCGTCGTGGACGCTGCCTCTGGGTACGCTGCTGTACTACTGCGACGGCGATTACGCCGCGGCGATGATGGCGCCCGCATCGGCATTGCACGCCAACACACTCGGTGTGCTCAACCTGGGCGATGGCTCGCTTACCACATTAATCGAGGATCCTATCGAGGGCACGGGATACGCATTCTACGATGTCCGTGCCGGCGACGGCGTATTCGCGTGGGTTGAGATGAACTTTGCCAATTCATCGTGGAAGCTCTACGCTCAAAATCTGTCGGGCGCTTCGCTCTCTGGCGACGTGGTTGAGCTCGATCGAGGTGGCAAGGACTATGATCCGCCCCTGTTTACGGCGTTCGGGTCATCAGTCATCTGGTATAAAATGCCTTCGGCAGGCGGCAATATAACGAGTAGTGATTCGTTTTGCTATCGTCGCTCGCTTGATGAATCCAAGGCCGAGATAATTTGGAAATCGACGGGCCGCTTTGCATCGGCCCCGCGCGCGAGCGACGGCATTTTGACCATCTCGCCGCGTGTCCGCAACGACGAGGGCGTCTACTATGGCATAACGGCAATCGATCTGACCGACGGCAACAACACCAAGCGTGCCCAGCTGGTCCTCCCTTCGTCAGTTTCGCCTTTCGAGGCCGTATATATGGGCGATACCTTCGTGTTTTCTATCGAGGCGACCTATAGTGGCGTGGGCAGCCTGGGCAATATGGGCACGTATATCGGTAATGAGGGAGGGCCGTACCTCTTCCTGTCACGCGAGCCGCTCGCATGTGCGGCTGGCAAGAAGAATAAATACCTTGTTAAGGTACAGGCGTCGCATTTCCTGATCGACACCTCTGCCAAGACCTATGGCTCGCTGCTGTCGCCCGACCGCGCTTTGGAGTATGGCGATTATCCAGCTACGGCGGGAAAATCGGACTCATTCCTTACGTACGCCACGGTGCGCAACAGCCAGGGTATACCAGAGACGGTCACTGCACGCCTATTCTCTCTTTAAGCTTAGAGGGGTTAAAAAGGCGCCAACAGGGGAATAAACGAGTTGTAATTGTGAGTACCGCCCGCCGAGCTGCCGCGTCATAGCGGCATCTGGCGGGCTCAGGTGCGTTAAAATGGGCTTGTTCTTAGCTAATTGAGACAGGGGGGCCGTGTTATGGCTTCAGATGCAAAAAAGATTCTGCTGGTCGAGGATGAGAAGGCAATCCGTGACGCCGTCGCTGCCTATCTCGAGCGCGAAGGCTACTGGGTTGTGGGCGTCGGCGATGGCCAGTCCGCGATCGAGGAGTTCGAGAAGCATCAGTTCGACCTGGTCGTGCTCGACCTTATGCTCCCCAAGATCCCCGGCGAGCGCGTTTGCCGCACCATTCGCGATACCTCGGATGTCCCCATCATCATGCTGACGGCTAAGGGTGAGATCGAGGACCGTATTATCGGTCTTGAGCTCGGCGCCGACGACTATCTGATTAAGCCGTTCTCGCCGCGCGAACTCGTCGCCCGCGTTCGTGCTCTGTTCCGCCGTGCCCATCAGGCCGACGAGCCCGCCGTCGAGGTACTCGACTTCGGCGATCTGGTCATCGATATCTCGGGCCACAAGATCTTGGTCGAGGGCAAGGAAGTCGATCTGACGGCTTCCGAGTTCAAGCTGCTCACCACGCTTGCCCGCCATCCTGGCCGTGTGTATAACCGCATGGAGCTGGTCGAGAAAGTGCTCGGGTATGACTTTGAGGGCTATGAGCGCACCATCGATAGCCACGTGAAGAATCTTCGCGCCAAGCTGGGCGATGATCCCAAGAAGCCCAAGTGGCTCTACACCGTCCATGGCGTCGGCTATCGCTTCGAGGCTCCGGCCAAGACCGATAAGTCGGACGAGAAATAGGGAAATCACATATGACACCTGCGCGCTTTGAAATCGGACAAAAGCACAAGCAGGAGAGCGAGGCGGGTTCCAAGGCTAGTTGGAACACGCCTCGTTCCGATTCACGGCCAACGATGAGCTATCCCTCGCGCATGGCACTTGCTTTTGCCCTGACATCGCTCATGACGGTATTGGTGTTGGTGGGCGTAGTCTCCGTTGTATGGGGCACGGTTTTTACGGATTACACGCGCTCCAATATTGTCGAAATCGCCAATTCCGCTGCCGAAAAGTTGGCAACGTCATATGAGGAAAACGGTTCCTGGACCGCGGGGGAACTGCGTACGGTTGCGACATCGAGCCTGGTGTCCGATGATCTTGGTATGCAGGTCGTCAATAAAAAGGGCGTCATCGTCTACGACGACTCATGGCCCTCGGCAAGCGCCACCGCCGATGTACGCGAAAACCAGGCTACGACCGACGACACGAGCGGCAAGAGGGCATCGCATAGCCCGGTCTCGTCTGCTCCAACCGACTCCGATAGCGTTGCTAACGTCGAGATTGTAACGTCTTCCGGCGAGCATGTCGGACAGGTAAAGCTGTGGGCCATCGGCTCCGACGCTCTGCTCACTAAGGCGGACTCTGCGTTTAGGGAGAAGACCTTTAACGCTATGGCCCTCGCCGCGGTTGTTGCAATCTGCATTTCGGTCGTTATCGGATCGCTCGTGTCGCGCATGCTCACCAAGCCGATTCATCGCATCACCAGTACCGCAAAGCAAATCCGTGACGGCGACCTGTCGGCTCGCACGGGACTGCGCGGTGATGACGAGATCGATCAGCTGGGTGAGACCTTCGATGAGATGGCCACTTCGCTCGAGAAGGATATGAAACACGAGAAGCGCCTGACCTCAGACGTTGCACACGAGCTTCGCACGCCGCTTATGGCCATGCTCGCAACGGTCGAGGCCATGCAGGATGGCGTGTATCCCACCGACGATGAGCATTTGGAGACCGTTGCTTCCGAGACGCGTCGCCTGGCTCGTCTGGTGCAGCAGATGCTCGACCTGTCGCGCATGGAAAACAGCACGGCTCCGCTCAACCTTGAGCCGGTGGACATGGTTCCTTTTGTGCGTTCCATCGTCAATGCCCAGGAGCGCCTGTTTGTCGACCGCGATCTGCGCCTGCGTTTTGCGGACGAGACCCAGGGTCACGACGATGTCGTTGAGGCCGATCCCGACATGATCACGCAATGTGTTATCAACCTCATGAGCAACGCCATGCGCTACACCCCCGAGGGCGGTTGGGTCGTGGTGTCGGTGCTCAGTGACCGCAAGCACGTCAGCATTGCCGTTTCTGATACCGGCATCGGTATTGCCAAGGACGATCTGTCGCGCATCTTCGGGCGGTTTTGGCGCGCCGATGCCAGCCGCGCCCGCGAAGCTGGCGGCCTGGGCGTTGGCCTCGCCGTGACCAAGCAGATCGTCGAGCGTCACCATGGCTACATATCCGTGGAGTCGGAGCTTGGAAAGGGTACGACTTTTACAATTCATCTGCCCCGCGAGCACACGGCGGACGCGGCATCTACTACAATGGAGCACTAGCTTTTCGCTATTCGGTGAAGGAGGGGCCGCGTCCCTGCCGCTCCGAGTTTGCGAAAACATGCGGGAAAGAACCCGCATTTCTGTCGTATTTAGGTAAGGAGTGACTCACGTGACAACGATGGAGCGTCGTCCGGATTCCCGTGGCAAGGTTCGTGATATTTACGATGCCGGTGAAAACCTGCTGATGGTCGCCACCGACCGCATTTCTGCGTTCGACTTCATTCTTCCCGACGAGATTCCGTTTAAGGGAGAGGTACTCAATCGCATCTCGGCATTCTGGTTCGATAAGTTTGCCGACATCGTCCCCAACCATCTCGTTTCCATCGACCCGGCGGATTTCCCCGAGGAGTTTGCTGAGTATCGTGACTACCTCGCTGGCCGCGCCATGCTGGTTAAGAAGGCCCAGACGATTCCTATCGAGTGCATCGTCCGCGGCTATCTGACCGGTTCGGGCAAGAAGACCTACGACGAGAACGGCACCGTCTGCGGCATCCAGCTGCCTGAGGGCCTGACCGAGGCTTCCAAGCTTCCTGAGCCGCTGTTCACGCCGTCCACGAAGGCCGAGATCGGTGACCACGACGAGAACATCTCGTTCGAGCGTTGCTGCGAGATCGTGGGCGAGGACATCGCCACGCAGATTCGTGACCTTTCCCTCAAGATCTACAAGGCCGCTGCCGAGTACGCCGCGACCCGTGGCATCATCATTGCCGACACCAAGTTCGAGTTTGGTGTTATTGATGGCAAGGTCACGCTGATCGACGAGTGTCTCACGCCCGACTCCAGCCGTTTCTGGCCTGCTGCCAGCTACGAGGAGGGCAAGATCCAGCCTAGCTACGACAAGCAATTCGTCCGCAATTGGCTCAAGGCCAACTGGGATATGACGGGGGAGACCCCGCACCTGCCCGCCGAGGTCATCGATGGCACGTCCGAGCGCTATCGCGAGGCCTTCCAGATCATCACGGGCTCCCAGTTCACAAGCATGAAGGAGAACGCATAAGTGAGTACCCGTAGCGCCACGAACAAGCGCACGCAATCCCACGAAGTTACCGGGGTTGCGCGCAAGTCTGCCGCATCTGCTAAGCCCGCCCGCCAAGCAGCGAGCTCCGTTCGCGTCGTGCCGGCTTCGTCTAAGGCACGCCGCAAAGAGCTCGAGAAGGGCGAGAACCTCGAGGGCCTCTCTAAAGAGGAGAAGCGCGCCCGCAAGGCTAAGCAGCGCGCCAAGGAGGACCGCATCTATACGGTGTCGAATATCCTCCTCAAGCAGGACGAGGACTACACCAAGCGCCGTCGCATCTGGTGGATTGTGCTCGCCATTGGCATGGTGCTCGTCGTGGCAATTTGGGCCTCGCTGTACTTCGCTCCCGCTGGCATGGTGTCCAGCCCTGTCCAGATGGTCGGCATTGTTTTGTCCTACGTCATCATTTTGGGCGACTTTATCTATGACTTCGCTCGTATTCGTCCCTTGCGCAACATGTACCGCGCGCAGGCCGAGGGCATGTCCGAGAACAAGCTCAACGCTCTTATTGAGCGCGCGGCTGCCGAGGAGGACAAGAAGGACTCCAAGAAGAAGTAGCGTTTGCATACATACTTATCGCTAAGATATAAGGCGCGTCGTTTTTGCGGCGCGCCTTTTTACTGTTCTATAGATAGATGGAGTGGCACATGATTCGAGCTGCCCTGACGGTCGAAGAGGCTCTGGAGGGCATGAAGGCCCTGGAGCCCAAGATTAAAAACTACGCGCGCCTGGTCGTCCGCAAGGGCGTAAACGTCAAGCCCGGCCAGGAGGTCGTCGTTCAGTCTCCGGTCGAGTGTGCGCCGTTTGCGCGCGTGGTGGTCGCGGAGGCCTATGCTGCCGGCGCCGGCCACGTGACGGTCATTTGGGCCGATGATGCCGTGACAAGGCTTACGTACGAGCATGTCGATAAAAGCTATTTTGAGCAGACGCCCGAGTGGAAGCGCCTGCAGCTGGATTCCCTGGCCCAGGACGGTGCCTGCTTTATCTTTATCGAGGGTGCGGACCCTGCGGCTCTCAAGGGTATCGATCCCGCCAAGCCCGCCGCGGCTTCCAAGGCAAGGAACACGCAGTGCAAGGTCTTCCGCCGTGGACTGGATTACAACATCAATCCGTGGTGCATCGCCGGCGCTCCGGTCGTGGCTTGGGCGCACGAGGTGTTCCCGGGAGACGCCGATGAGGTTGCAATCTATAAACTATGGAATGCGATTCTGCACACCGCTCGTGCCGATGGCCAGGACCCGGAGAGCGACTGGGAGCTTCATGACGCGGCGTTCGAAAAGAACTTGCGCTTCCTGAACGACAATCGTTTTGACCGCCTGCATTACACCGCGGCAAATGGAACCGATCTGACGATTGGCATGACGAAGGGTCACGAGTGGGCCGGCGGCAAGGGTAAGACGCCCGATGGACACCCCTTCTTCCCCAACATCCCCACCGAGGAGGTCTTCACCTCGCCTGATCGTATGCGTGCCGACGGTATCGTGTACTCGGCCATGCCGCTCATTCACCACGGTAACAAGGTTGACGATTTTTGGATTAAGTTCGAGGCCGGTCGCGTAGTGGACTACGATGCCCGCGTGGGCAAGGCGACGCTTGCGAGCATTATTGACACCGATGAAGGTGCCGCTCATCTGGGTGAGGTCGCGCTCATTTCCAAGAACACGCCAATTCGCGAAAGTGGCGTTCTGTTCTATGACACGCTCTATGACGAGAACGCCAGCTGCCACCTTGCGCTGGGAGTCGGCTTCCCCGAGTGCATCGAGGGTGGATATGATATGTCCAAAGAGGAGCTCCTGGAGCATGGCGTTAACGTCTCGAGCACGCATGTCGACTTTATGATTGGCACGGACGATATCGATATTACGGGCATTACGCCTGATGGACGTGAAGTTGTGATTTTCCAGAACGGCCAATGGAGTTGGGAATAGTCCCAGACCGTGGTACAATGCCACCCGCGGGCCGTTAGCTCAGCTGGCAGAGCAGGGGACTTTTAATCCCAAGGTCCAGGGTTCGAACCCCTGACGGCCCACCATAGAAAAGAAAGCGATCGACTCCGGTTGGTCGCTTTTTTGTTGCCGCGACACGGGTTCGAACCCGTCGGGGCGCGGAGCTGAGTAAACGCGCGAGCGTTTGCCAGCGCAGCGCGCAAGGCGCGAAGCGCCGCAGCGGCCGCCTGCGGAGCAGGCTGAACCCCTGACGGCCCACCATTGAATAGAAAGCGATCGACTCCGGTTGGTCGCTTTTTTGTTGCCGGTGCACGGGTTCGAACCCGAACTTCTCTATATATAAGAACGCTTGGCGAACAAAACCTGCCTTTTACCGATGGGAAACAAATAACTGATGCCTTTGGAGTAAAGTAGCGCTCCAGAGATGACCGATGTCTCAATACACATAAAACAGCTGGTCATCGCCAATATCAGAAGCCAATGCTTCAGTTTTAACCTCAGTGATGCGACTGAGGGACCTATTCATTTGTGAACAAAATATGGAGTGCGCGATTCCCGCCCCCGGTGCCCCTCCGGTCTGGCAATATATCTCCTTGCCGCGCGGCCCGGTGGAACCGGATGAGCCGCGCAGGCGTGCACCTTGAGAACCGGATACTGCGAGGATGGACACACCAGATGTGTCGCATCCGGGCA